>Ga0255343_1000053_pt1 | contig 199542 bp, 165 predicted proteins | sample wastewater_treat_4_FD_192413 | JGI IMG/M metagenome (GOLD analysis project Ga0255343, IMG submission 192413) | Wastewater microbial communities from Lulu Island WWTP, Vancouver, Canada - plant16 | ecosystem: Engineered > WWTP > Wastewater > Unclassified | place: Canada: Vancouver, British... | reverse complement strand
GGTCTGTTTCCTGCCTGTTGATGGAGTCGCGCAATTGTATCTTTTCCAGGATAAGCTTGTCCAGTTCGGCATCGCTGTAGGAGCGCGGCTCATCATTATTGACCTTCAACAATCCTGTTTCCATGATCTCGAGGCGGGTCATTTCCTTTTCTGTGAGCTTGAGCTGGGTGGTCTGAAGCTGTTCCTGGGCTACGGCTTTGTTCAACTGAACCTTCACGCCTTCCTTGACGTCGAACTTGGTGGTTGACATAAAGAAGACAATCAGCAGGAAAGCGATGTCGCCAGTCGACGCGGTCGGAATACTGACGCTACCCCTTTTCTTGCGGGTGATTTTCATTTTTCCCCCCTATCAAGACTCGATGAGGGCTTCTGTAACCTTCTCTGAGGCTCTTTGCATGTCGATGACCAGGCCATCCACCATGGTGGTGAAGATGTTGTAAAGCAATTGGATCGGGATGGCCGCGATCAAACCGTATTGAGTGGTGATAAGAGCGATCTTGATGCCTTCTGCTACAATCGTTGCATCAACAGAACGGGCTTTGGCGATGGCGTCGAAGGCGACGATCATACCGGCAACCGTACCCAAGAATCCCAGCATGGGAGCCAGGGTGATTGTGCTGGTCATTTCCACGAAGCCTTTCTCAAGGTAAGACATTTCGATCATGGCGGCGTTTTCCATGTTCTTTTCCACCGCATTCGCGCCGCGTTCGGCTTTCAGCAGGCCGGCATAGACCACTGCTGCCACAGGGCCGCGGGTCTTTTTGGCAAGTTCAGTGGCTTCCTTGATCTTCTTCTCTTTGATCAGGGGCAGGATCTTGTTCAAGAATTCGTTGAGGTTGATCTTCGCGTACATCAGGGAGATGAATTTCCAAATACTATAAGCCAGGCCATAAATGAACACAAATAGAATCGGCCACATGGCCCATCCACCGTCGAGGAACTGTTTCACCAAGGCACGGCCGAACAGGAATTCAGCCACTCCTTTGAGTCCGGATGATTGTTCTTCGATAGGAGCGGTTTCGGCTACAGGTTCTTCAGCGATGGGCTCGGTGATGGCGGTGTCGCTTTCGGCAGCCGCTGTGGTGGTTGTTTCTGTTTGGGCATAAGCCAGGCCAACGAGCAGCATGCTCATCAGCACAATCAGGGGCAGTATTTTCGAGAAGCTTTTTCTCATGTTATCTTTCCTCCAGGGGATTTCTAAAAGTTGAACGACACACCAAAGGTGACGCCGCGATAGTTGCTCCAAAAACTGGGGTTTTGGATGTATTTATCGTAAACAAATCTAACTTCGGGATAGGTGTAGCCGGTATTGGCATCGGCAAGGTCAGGTTCGCTTCCGGTATGCAGTTCGCTGCCGGTTTTGGGATACACTGTGTACACGTTTCTGGTTCCGAAGAGGTTTTCCACGTCCATGAAGAGGCGAAGGTTCATCTTCTGGGAGAGGGTGATGCCTTTGGTGATGCGCAGGTTGGCCTGATGGGTAAATTTCTTGCGGCCGCTGTTGGTGTCCAGCATGCTGTTCCCTTCCACGCTTTGCGGAGTATAGGGCGCCCCGGAGGCGAAGCTCCAGTTGATGTTCGCGCTCAGGTCATCCACGGGCAGGATGAAGTCTGTAAAAGGAACGAAGAATTCTTCGCCGCGGCCTATCCTGAAGGTGTAGTTCAAGCTCAGGTTGTGGCGCACATCCCAGTCCAGCGGAAATTCGCGCAGGTTGGTGGCTTCGTCCTGGATCACGGTGGAGGAGTTGTTTCCCTGCGCCCAGGCCAGAGAGTAGGCCACGGACCAGTTGTTGAAGTTAGACATCATTTTTTCCAATTGGACGTCGATTCCGCGGGCGGAACCGTAGTCCTCGGAAATGAACTGGTACCAGAAGATCTGCTCTTCGCCGGGTTTGGCTACCTTCATCGTGCTCACGTAGTTGTAAAGGTTCTTGTAATATGCGGTCATGTCAAGCACGTAGTCGTCGGAAAGCTGGTGGGAAAGGCCCACTTCGTAGGTCTTGGTGATCTGCGGCTCCAGCTTGGTGTTTCCGACAGTGATGGTCTGGTCGGAAACATTGGCGTCGGCGGGGGTTTTGGAAGTGAAGATGAACTGCATCTGAGGCAACTGGTTCTGATAGTTGTAGGCAAAGCGCAGCACGTCGCGGTCGGTGATGGGGTGTGAAACGCCCAGGCGCGGGGAAAGCATAAGCTGCCAGCGCTCGCTGGGGTCGAAATCCACTTCCCGGTAGCTGGCGTCGTCTTGCAGCACCTTGTATTTGGTTCCCAGATACCAGAGGTCAAGACGCAGGCCGGCATTCACGATCATGCCTTCCCATACCATCTTGTCCTGGAGGTAGTAAGCCGCCTGCCAGGGATCGGCTTGATAGCCGTCGCGTTTGCCTGAAGCTTCCTGGGCGGCTTTGAAATAATCAGCGGGTTTGTAGATGGGAATCAACACTCCGTCGTCGGTTTCGTACATTGAGTAAAGTTCATTAGGCACGTTGGTTATGTTGCCGTCTGCATCATATTCGGGAACAAAATCCGCCATGCCGTTCCATTTGCGTTTCAGGCTGGCTTGGAACCTGTCTTCATAGATATTCAGGAAATTCTGCAGCTGGTCTTTCTTGATCGAGTGCTTGATCAGCTCCAGGCCGGTCTTGGCCAGATGGGTTTCGTTAACCTGCCATTCAAAGTCGGCCCGGGCGCTCGCCGAAGTGGTGATGTCGTCCTGGAAAAACTGATAGATGTAGCCGGGGGGCGTGAAGCCCGTCACCATGCGCGGGTCTTCCACGCTGGCGATGCGGTAGGTCCAGAAAGAGTAATCGAAGTAATCGGCATCGCTGATCCCGTCACCGTTGTAGTCAGGGCTGTACACGCCGTCTGAGTTGTGGTCCACGCTGTCCCAGCCCTGGTTGCCCAGCAGCACGTTGTCCACGTAGTCCTCGCCGGGATTTTCAGGATCCAGGCCATCATACATATAGAGGTAGTTGCTGCGGTCGATCCCGCGGGGTCCGGTTTTGCTGTCCTTTTGGTAATAGCTGCCTTTCACCTTGATGTTCATGGCCGGGTTGAAAGCGTATTCGTAGTTGGCGACATACTGCCTCTGTTCGGTTTCGCTCACGGCATAGGTGTCAAGCGCGTAGCGGTTTTGCCAGGAGAAGGGGTAATCGAGGGAGCGGTCGCCGCGGATGCCCAGAGTGATGCGCTGGATGTCGCTGATCACGAACTTGGTTTTCAGGTTCACGTTGTAGGCATTATAGTTGCGGTTGCCGAAATCGATGCCCAGGAATCTGGTCCTGTCGGCATAGGGGTCGTTGACCGGATACTCATATTCCAGCAACTGCCGGTACTTGCCGGTGAGCGAATCGAAAAAGACATACTCCGACATCGGGTCCGCGACGTAGTATTCTTTCATCCGGCCGTCCATCCATTCGCCGCCGCCATTGAAGAAGAAGGTGAGGCGTTCGCGCAGTTTTTCTGAGCCCAGTGCCCAGATGGGACCGCCAATGGCAAATTTGACCACATCGGAGTTCCTGCCTGAGCCGATGATGTGATCGGTGTTGTATTCGATCTTTCCGGAAAAGAAAGGATCGCCGTCCTTGGTGACAATGTTGACCACGGCGGCCTGAGCGTTTCCGTATTCAGCAGGGAAACCGCCAGTCATCACTTTCATGTCGAGGATGGCATCCGTATCCACCTGGAGCGCGCTACCGCCGTCCACGGGATCGGTAACCGATTGGCCGTCAACCGTGAAGTTGATTTCGTTGGCGCGACTGCCACGGACGTGAAGCTCTCCGCCGATGTTGGAAACACCGGCCTGCAGAGCCATGATCCCGGCCACGTCACTCACAGAGACATCGCTCATGCGGTCCATTTCGATCTGGCGCTCAGACGCCGTGCGGTCTTTACCAACCACGTCCTGTTCTGCGGTTACCGTGACGGAGGCGATTTTCACGCCGGCTTTTTTCATCACGGGCGAGAGGCTGGCAGTCTGGTCAACCTGGATGCGGACATCGGTGTAGGTGACGGAGTCGTAGCCAATCAGAGAAAACTTCACTGTGTACATCCCGGGCGGGATGTTGATGAGAATTCTGCTTCCCTTGGCGTCGGTCTGTCCACCGGTAATCCGCTGGTTACCTCTCATGACAATGATGTTAACGTATTCAAGTGGTTTGCCTGCGTTGTCTCGCACGCGAACAGCGAGGCGTCCGGTCGTGGCTGCTTCCAAAAAAGTGGCGCAACCGATTAACAGTATAAGCAGGATCAATGCAGTTTTTCGCATCGAAAAACCTCCCTTCTTGTATGGCTTTTTTACTCTTAATTCACGCTCTGTAAAGAAATACATTCATTCTCAACACAGTATTTCTACGTAGGATGCGATTATCTGGCTCAGCCAAAATCGTCAAGCATTTTTTCGCGAAATGTTTTGCGGGACTGTTTTTCACCCTTAATCTTGGCGCTCTAGAATCCGGATAAAATTCCCCTCTCTTCGTCTTTCCGTTTCTATGGATATTTCTGTGGAATCCGCCCTATTAAGGGCTGGATGGCTGTCTGCTTCTGGCTTTCCCGGGGTTAGGCCCTTTGCCCTGTCCCACTCACAACCCATTCACTTCCCGCTGAGTTCCCGCCTGTCAAACGGGAAGTCAACGGGAAGTAAGTGAGAGGCTAATTGGATAGGGCAAAGGGCCGGTCAGGTTGGCCAAACCGGCCTAACAGCATTCGCGGCAGGGGGTAAAAGTGGTTTGATGGGCCGGGGTCAGTCAATGATGAGGACTTTTTCATCCGGGTCGCGGGATGTATCTATCTCTCCGATCACCAGCGACGAGGTGGCGGAGATGAATTCCGTGCTGAAAGCCGGATCGACAGCCGCGATCATGCCCAGGCCCAGATTGAAGGTTTCCAGCATGGTTTCCCGGCTCAGGCTGCCGGAGGTTTGCAGCCAGGTGAAGAGCGGCGGGATCTCGTGTTCAGCATAACTGACAACTCCGCAGAGCCCCTCCGGGATTATGCGTTTTAGGTTTCCGGGAATGCCTCCGCCTGTGATGTGGGCCAGGCCATGCAGCCGCTCATCGCGGAGCAGCGGCTTCAGCATGGGCAGATAACTGCGGTGAACGCCGAGCAGCAGTTCCGCGACTGTGGCATCCAGTTCCGGAACTCTGTCCGCGACGTCCAGGCCGAGGCGGTCAAACACGATCCTGCGGGCCAGGGAATAGCCGTTGGTGTGCAGCCCGCTGCTGGGAATCCCTATGAGGATGTCGCCTTTTTTGATCCTGGCTGCGGGCAGCAGATGCTCTTTGTCCACCACGCCCACGATGGTGCCCACGAGGTCAAAATCGCCACCCTGATAGATGCCCGGCATTTCCGCCATCTCACCGCCGATGAGGGCGCAGCCGTTTTCCGAACAGGCTTTAGCCATGCCGGAGATGATCTGGACAATCATGTCCGGCTCCATTTTGCCCAGGCCGATGTAATCGAGAAAAAACAAGGGCAGGGCGCCCTGGACGAGAATGTCGTTTACGCAGTGGTTTACCAGGTCCTGACCAATGGTGTCGAAGCGCCGGGCTTTGATCGCCACGCGGAGTTTGGTGCCCACGCCGTCTGTGCTGGACACCAGCACCGGTTCGCGGTATGAATCCTTGGGAAAGCGGTACAAGCCGCCGAAACTGCCCAACTCACTGAGCACATTGGCGTTGTAGGTTCTGGCTACAATTCCCCGGATGGAATCAACGGCCTGTTCGCCGGCCTTGATGTCCACTCCCGAGCCGCGGTAGTCCATAGTGTCTTTGTTCATGCTGGTTTTGCCTCGATCAAGCCCAGTTGCGCAACTGGTGGACTTTTTGCTGCAATTCCGAAAACTCCAGATTGACCAAGCCATCCACGCTGAGGGCGGACACGTTCTTGGCCGCGAGCACCGTTCCGAAACGGACGGCTTTACGAATCACGTATTTGTTCAATTCATCCTGGGTGGCTAGATAGCTCATGAAGCCTCCGGCAAAGCTGTCTCCGGCGCCGGTGGGGTCCTGGATCCGCTCCACCGGATAGGCCGGGGCGAAAAACAAATCGTCTGGCAAAATGGTTACGCTGCCGTATTCGCCGCGTTTGATCACCACGGCTTTCACACCCATTTCCAGAAGGTAGCGCCCGGCGGCAAAGATGCTGTCCAGGCCTGTGTACTGGCGGATTTCGTCTTCATTGATGAAGACGATGTCCACCTTGCGGATCACCTCGGAAAGAAGTTCCGGACACAGTGATATCCAGTAGTTCATGGTGTCGCAGGCTGCCCACTTGTAGCTTTCGATCTGGTTCAGCACCTGCAACTGCAGTTGGGGGTGGATATTGGCCAGAAGCAGGCTGCGGCAGCTTCTGCAGGAGGGGGGAAGCTGAGGCGAAAAATCCGCGAAGACGTTCAGATCGGTGCTAAGGGTATCCGCCTGGCTCCACTGGCGGTAAGCGCCGCTCCAGCGGAAGGTTTTTCCGGGCTTGGTTTCGAGACCGTCCAGGTTGACCTTGTGGGCCTCAAGCAGTTCTACCCCGCGTGCGGGGTAATCTTCGCCCACGACACCCACAATGTAGGTGGGGCCAAAATATGAGGCGGCTAGGGAAGCATAGACGGCAGAACCGCCCAAGGCATCTTCAACTTTGCCGTGCGGAGTCTCGATCGTGTCCAGTGCGACCGAGCCGACGATCACCAGGCTCATTAAAGGGCTTCTCCGTCCGGCTGGGGCTGAGTTTGGGGCGCTTGGGAACTGTCGGGCGCTGTGTATTCGATGCTGGGCAATTCTTTCTCACCCACTTTGTTCAGCCTGTTCAGCACGATGAAGATCGCGATGAGCGCCAGCACCATGATTGCCAGACGTTTCCAGTCGTAGGTTTTTTTGCGTTTGTCCTGCCAGCGTTCGCGGTATTTTTCATCCAGATCGGTCATAATGGTCCTCTTTTCTGGTCAGCGCGCCAGTTCGCCCAGGAATTTGGCGAAGCGTTCCACGCCTTTTTGGAGGTTTTCCATGCTGTTGGCATAGGAAAATCTTACGTTGGAGGGGATGCCGAAGGAATCGCCGGAAACGAGCGCCACGTGGTGCTTTTCCAGCAGGGCCTGGCAAAACTGGTCTCCATCCTTGATGCTCTGGCTGTTGTTGCTCAGATACCAGGAGATGTTCGGCATGATGTAGAAAGCTCCCTGGGGCTTGAAACAGGACACGTGGGGCAGCTTGCTCAGTTCGGCATAGAGGAAATCGCGGCGCTTTTCAAACTCCGCGCGCATATTTTCAATGGAGTCGTCTTCCTCGGCGAGGGCGGTCACGCAGGCTTTCTGGGTGATGGAGTTCACGCAGGAGGTGGCGTGAGCCTGAACCCTGCCAGCGGCCGCTATGATATGGGCCGGGCCAGCGGCGTAGCCAAGCCTCCAGCCGGTCATGGCATAAGCTTTTGAAACGCCGTTGATCACCACGGTCCGGGCTTTGATTTCCTCGTTCAGGGAGGCGATGGAAATGTGCTTGATCCCGTCGTAAACCAAGCGTTCGTAGATTTCGTCCGAAACCACCAGGATGTCGTTTTTCACGCAGATGGCGGCGATGGCTTCCAGTTCCTGCCTGGTGTAAACGGCTCCGGTGGGGTTGTTGGGGCTGTTCAGCAGCAGCACTTTGGCGCAGGGGTTGGCTGCTATGGCTTGGTTCAGTGAATCCGCGGTGAGTTTGTAGGAATCTTCCTCAAAAGTGGGCACGATCACCGGTTCGGCGTTGGCCAGTATTGCCTGGTAGGGATAGCTGACCCAGTAGGGCGCGGGCATCAGCACCTGGTCCTGGGCATCGCAGACCGCGATCAGGATGTTTACGATGGAAGCTTTGGCGCCGGGTGAGACCAGCACTTCTTTGGGTTCGTAAGCCAGTCCGTTGTCCCGCTCGAGCTTGTCACAAATGGCCTGACGGAGTTCGATGATGCCGGAGTTGGCGGTGTAGCGGGTGAAGTTTGCCTCAAGGGCGGCATGAGCCGACTTTTTGATGTATTCGGGGGTGTTGAAATCGGGCTCACCCACGCCGAAATTCACCACGTCGATGCCGGAAGCCATCATCTCCTTGGCCCTGGCTGAAAGGGTGAGAGTGGGGGAGGGTTTTACCAGTTTGATTCGGTTTGATATTTTTATAGCCATGTCTTTATCCTTTTCTTTTGTTATTTTGGGCCATCAACAGCACCAGCACGCAGGTGTGAACTATATCTTCAGAGGAACAGCCGCGGGAGAGGTCACAAACCGGGGCGTCCAGGCCCTGGATGATGGGGCCGATGGCTTCTGCTTTGGCAAAACGTTGCACCAGCTTGTAGCCGATGTTGCCGGATTGCAGGTCTGGGAAAATAAGGGTGTTGGCCTGTCCGGCCACTTTGCTGTCTGGAGCTTTCATTTTGGCAATGTTGGGAACGATCGCCGCGTCCAACTGCATCTCGCCGTCGAAATCGAAATCAACCTGGCGTTCGCCCAGGATTTTAACCGTTTGCTGGACTTTTTCCACATTTTCGTGCTGAGCACTGCCCCGGGTGGAAAATGACAGCAAAGCCACCTTGGGTTCGTCGCCCAAAATGGCTCTGCGTGTTGAGGCAGTGCTGAATGCGATATCAGCCAGCTGTTCCGGGTCAGGATCAGGCACCACGGCGCAATCCGCGAAGAGATAGACCCGGTCTTCCCCCATGTAGTCATTCACCACCATTATGAAACAGCTGGAAACGGTTTTGACGCCGCTGGTGACGCCCACCACCTGCAGAGCCGCGCGCAGGACATCGGCTGTGGTGTTGGCGGCGCCGGCCACCATGCCATCAGCGTATCCGAACTTCACCAACAGGGTGCCAAAATACAGTTCATTCAGAACTGTCTGGCTTGCCTGCTCGCGAGTGACGCCTTTCTCTTTGCGCTTCTCATAATAGAAATCCGCGAATTTGCCGATTTCTGGAAAGTTGGCAGGATCGATCACAGTGGCCCGGCTGAGGTCAAGTTCCAGAGTCTTTTCCCGGGTTTTGATCTCTTCCGGTTTGCCCACCAGGACGATGTCTGCCAAACCCTCAGCCAAAATTGCATGCGCGGCCTGAAGCGTCCTGGTGTCGGCACTTTCAGGCAGCACGATCCGCCCTTCGATGAGTTTGGCCTTGGCCTTTAACTCGGTGAGGATATCCATACTCTATGCTCCATTTTTATCATTATCTATCACGATGCGCGAAATATCCGCCACGCGCAGGAATTCATTTTTGACCTCGCTCAAGAGGGCATAGCGGTTTCCACGCAGGTTTGGATCATCACAGTTGACCAGCACGGCGTCGAAAAAGCTGTCGATGTTGGCGCCGTAGCCAACCAGATGGGTTATCGCCTGCTGATAATCGCGGGTTGCCAGGCTGGCGTCATTTTTTCCCCGCAGGATTTGCAGAGAGGAATACAGCTCTTTTTCCGCTTCCTCTTCAAACAGCGATGGTTCCAGAGCCGGAACGCGCTCCACTTTTTCGATGATGTTGGCCACCCTTTTGAAGCCGATCACCAAACGGAGAAAGTCTTCCCGGCTGCGGAAGCTTTGCAGGGCCAGTCCCCGCGTTCTCAGGTCGGGCAGATCGCCAAGTGAAAGGTGCATCAGGCTGTCGATTACGTCATAATCCAAACCCAACTGGCGCAGCAACCACTCAACCCGCAGGCGGAAAAAGGCCTGAACATCGCTGTGGGCTGTGGAAGTAAGCTCTGACCGTTGTTCCACCAGGTTCAAGGTATAATCGATAAGTTCGGATAAATTGATGCTCCAGCCGCGTTCCACTATGATCTGCACCACTCCGTTGGCTGCTCTGCGCAGGGCAAAGGGGTCCGCGGAGCCGGTTGGGACCTGGCCAATGCCGATTATTCCGCACACGCTGTCCATTTTATCGGCCACGGCAACAATTGCCCCCGTGAGGGTTTGGGGCAGCCCGTCATTGGTGCCCCGGGGCTGGTAATGCTCGTGAATGGCTTCCGCCACCCGGCTGTCTTCACCGCTGGCCAGGGCGTAATGCTTGCCGATATATCCCTGCAGCCTGGTGAATTCTTTCTCTCCCAACATCGTGGTGACCAGGTCCGCCTTGCAAAGCAGTGCTGCCCGTTTGGCCAGGGCCGTGTTTTCTTCGTCGAGGCACAGCCGACGGCAGATTTCCCCTGTGATCTGGCCAACGCGCTCCGTCTTGTCTGCCAGCGTGCCGAGCTTGGATTGGAATACAACTTCGTGTAACCGCTCCACATAAGCTTCCAAGGGTTTCCTGGTGTCTTCCTGATAATACCAGAGGGCGTCCGCGAGCCTCGCTGCCACAACCTTTTCATTGCCTTTGCGGATGAGGTCTGAATACTCGGGGTCGCCGTTTGAGATGAACACGAATTTGTTGCTCAGACGGCCTTCCGCGTCCTGAACGGAATAGTATTTCTGGTTTTGGCTTATCGTGGAGGTGATGATCTTTTCAGGCAGGGAAAGGAATTCCGGGCTGAATTCACCCACCACCGCAGTGGGCATTTCCACCAGATCGGTTACCGTGTCTGTAAGGCGTTCATCTTCAACCACCTTGAATCCCATTCCCGGGTTCACGGAGGCAAGCTCAGCCACCAGTTTTTCCCGTCGGGCGGCTCTGTCTGCCATCACGGCATTGCTGGAAAGAACCTGAAGATACTCATCCGCGGAGTTTATCTCCAGCGGCCTGTCAAGCCCCAGAAACCGGTTCCCGAAGCTATGTTTGCCGCTCTTGACCCCACCAGCTTCCACCTCAAGGACTTCATCCCCCCAAAGCACACAGAGCCAGCGCAACGGACGGGACAGGGCAAGGCGGGAACTGTTCCAAATCATTGTTTTGGGGTAGGGAATGTGGTTCAGAAGGTCCGGAATCCATTCCCGCAGGATTTCCGCCGTGTTCCGGCCTGGCTTAACGTATTTGAGGGCAATGAATACGCCTTTGTCGGTTGTTTCTATTTGGAGGTCTTTGGCTTCGGCGTTGTTCTTTTTTAGGAAGCCCAAAGCCGCGGGGAGAAGGTTGCCGTCCGCGTCGTAGGCTATCTTTTTTGCCGGGCCGGTTTTGTTCACCTGGATATCCGGCTGGGTGCTCTGAACCTGGCGCGCGATGAGAAACATGCGCCGGGGGGTCGAACCGGTCATCAGTTCAGAGTATTGCAAACCCACGTCCCGCATCAGATTCTGAAACGAGGACTGGATGAATTCCACCGCCGGTTGTAAATGGGGTGCGGGAACCTCCTCGGTTCCAATTTCCATCAGAAAATCACGTGTCAAAGCTTTCACCGGAAGAGGGTTCAGAATTCGTAGCTGAGGCTGATCTGGTTGATCCAGCCCAGGTCTCCGTATGAAGAAACGCCGTAATCGACCCGGTAATTGTTCCAGTTCCAGCCCACGCCCAGGGACAATCCTGAAAGAAAGGCGAAAGTGCCGCCGTTGTAGCCGTCACCGGCGTTGGTCCTGAAACCTCCCCGCAGGTCGAAAGCGGGCGTCAGTTCATATTCAACCCCGGCTTTGGCAACTATGTCTTCTCCGGTGGCTTTGACAATGTCGAGGCTGGCCATCAGCCTGGGATTGAAATCGTATGTCATGCCGGCGGCGAAGGTGAAAGGCAGCTTTTCCTTATAATTGGAACCGGTGTAGCGGGTTATCTGCAGGCCGATGTTGCGCAGGCTGATCCCCACTTTGAGCTTTTCACTTGCGGGATGGTGGATGAGGCCCAGGTCCAGCATCGCGGCTGTGGAGGAACTGCTGTCAATCTGGTCGTAGATCACTTTCAGGGTCCCGCCAAGGTCCACAGCGTCGGAGATGTATTTGGCCAGGGAGGCGCTGGCAACAATGTTGTTGGCCCCAAAGGTCTCTCCGGTCGAAACTAAGTCGCCGTTCTGGTCCACCTCAGTGCGTTCCATCCTGCCCATGTTCATGTATTTGAGGGCAAAACCCCAGGCCGTGAAGCGGTCTTTGGGCCAGAGATACTGCAATTGGCCGCCCTGCGAACCCACGAAAGAGTTGGTATAGGTGGTCCCGACCTCGTTTCCGTCGATTTTGATGATCGAGGCCGGGTTGAAATGCAGACCGTCCGGATTGCCGGTTTCGCCGGTGAGAGCCTGGCCCATGGCGATGGCCCGGGCCGAATAGACGTTTTTCAGGCTGGCGAACCCGGTGGTCCCGGCTTCATCGTTCACCGCCAGCAAGGGCAGCAAACCAAAGCTAAGCATTAATACTGTCAGTAATGACTTCTTCAATCGTAAGCACGTCATGGTATAATTCCCTTTCGCAAGTTGCGTTGATTAGGGTGTTGCGGTTCTCGCCATTCCTTAGGTATTCGGAGAGCGAGCGCAGGATTTTCATATATTCTTTGCCGGCTTTTTGGGGAACCGCTATCATAAACACCAGTTGCACCGGCAGGTCGTCCACGCTATCAAATTCCAGCGGCTCGCGGACAAGGCAGACCGCGATCTTGATGCAGGTAACGGTCAGATCTCGCGCGTGAGGAATGGCCACGCCTTTGCCGATGCCGGTGCTCATGATGTCCTCACGGCCTTTCACCGCGGCCAGAAACCGCTCTGGTAAATCCAGGCAGCCGCTTTCCGCCAGCAGGTCTGTCATATAGGCCAGACAATCGGACTTCGATTCGAATCCATCGACGATCTTTACTAACTCGGGTTGGAAAAGTCTGTTCATCTTCGCACCATATTTTTGATTCAAACATGATTTTTTGATACTCCGTTTCCGTCAACCAAATTTTAGGCTCCCTTTCAAATTAGGTGTTTACCCCGGTGATTTCGATCCCGGAGGGTTGCAAGGACAGCGGGTGTGTGAAGCAGCCAGGTTGAAGCAATGCCATCTGGCCGTTAACGCCCTACCTCAGGCCCCGGTATTGCCTCCCGCATGATGCCCGCATTCGATGCGAGTATTTGGCGGGAGGCGGGGGAGAGGGACGGTCGCGAGCGCTCAGGGCCTGACTGGCAGGACATAGCTATTACTCCTTAGCGAAAGATTTTCCTTGATTGAATCTGTGCTTTGAATATTCTGGTTTTTTGTGGAAAAATCCTTGGGAAAAGGAGCAAAAACAATGAAGGTAATAGAAGGTAACCTGGTTTCGAAGGGCTACAGATTCGCCCTGGTGGTAAGCCGTTTCAACGAACTGGTGAGCCGCAAGCTGATGGAGGGGGCGATGGACTGCCTGCTCCGTCACGAAGTCTTGGAAGACGATATCACGGTTATTTGGGTGCCCGGTGCTTTTGAAATCCCGCAGATGGCCAAAGCCGCGGCGCAGAGCGACAGTTACGATGCCGTAATCTGCCTGGGCGCGGTGATCCGGGGCGGCACACCCCATTTTGAATATGTGGCGGCGGAAGTTAGCAAAGGGGTGGCCCAGGTTGCTCTGAGCCAATCCAAGCCCGTGATTTTCGGAGTGCTTACCACAGACACTATCGAGCAAGCCCTGGAACGCGCCGGCACCAAAGCCGGGAACAAAGGTTTTTCCGCTGCCAGCGCGGCTTTGGAAATGCTCAACCTGATGGCGGAACTCAAGCTTGGGACTAAGGCGTAAATCCCGCGAACTGGCGGCCCAAACCCTTTACGCGCTTGATTTTCGGGAACTGGACCCGGAGTTCCTGGAATACGGGATGCTGAACAGCTATCCTGATGTGCTGAATGAACTCGCCAAACTGGAAAAGATGCGCAACTCGGCGACGGTGATCGATTTTGCCGACGATTTGGTGAAAAACGCCATCATCAACCGCACCGAGATCATCCAGAAAATAGAGAAACACAGCGAAAACTGGAGCGTGGAAAGTATCTCCCACATGGACAGAAACGTGCTGCAAGTAGCTGTATATGAATTGCTCTATACGGACACTCCGCCGGCTGTGGTGATCAACGAAGCGCTCGAAATCGGCAAGAAATTCTGCGAGGAAGGCGCGGTGAAGTTTATCAACGGGGTCCTGGATTCCGTGAACAAAGAACTGCGCGCGAAGGAAAGCATAGAGGGCATTGCCCGACTGAGGTAAAAATGGAAAAGAACCCAGCTTTGATCTGCTCTTTGGGCGTGTTTGCCTATAACGAAGCGGATAACATCATCCCCCTGCTGGACTCGCTTTGCAATCAGAACTTAAAGCAGGCCAGCATCGCGGAAATCATTGTGGTTTCCAGCGCCAGCACGGACGGCACGGACGAACTGGTGGAGAATTATACCAGCCGGGACCCGCGGGTGCGTTTGATCCGCCAGGCAAGGCGGGAAGGCAAATCCAGCGCCATCAACCTATTTATTGCGGAGGCCAAATCGCCGATCCTGATAGTGATTTCCGGAGACATTATCCCGGCGCCCACAACTATCGAAAAACTGGCCCTAGCTTTTAATGACCCTAAGGTTGGAGCCAGCGGCGGCAGGCCTGTTCCGGTGAATCCCGTCAACACTTTTATGGGTTTCGCTGTGCATATGCTCTGGCGCTTGCATCACCGCATGGCCATGATTTCGCCAAAATTAGGTGAAATGATAGCTTTTCGCAAGCTGATGGATTCCATCCCGGCCGAATCCGCGGTTGACGAAGCCAGCATCGAGGCCATTGTCCGCTCCCATGGTCTGAAACTTCGCTACGTTCCTGACGCGATCATCAGCAACAAAGGCCCCACGAACCTGAAAGACTTCATCAAGCAGCGCCGCCGCATCCAGAACGGCCATCTCTGGCTGAAGCAAAAACAGGACTACAAGGTGGTTTCCCAGGATGGGGGCACCCTGCTCTGGATACTCCTGGCCGAATTGCGCGAACACCCGGCTTCTGCACCCAAAGTATTTGCCGTGATGCTTTTGGAAATGTATTGCCGGCTTTTGGGCTCCTGGGATTTTTACATCAAGGGCAAAAACCCCTTCGCTTGGGATATCGCCCGGTCCACTAAGGATTTGGGACGTTAAGGATTTTTGAACGCCATGCTCAATCTGCTTTTCAGGATGCTCGGATACTGGCTGATGAAGCATCTCGGTTTTCCCCGCCTCCTGCCCATGAGTTATACCGTAAGCCTGCTCTACACCTGCAATTCGCGCTGCAGCACCTGTAATGTCTGGAAGAAGAAAGCGCGCAATTTCACAGTGGAAGAATACGCCAAAACCTTCAAGAAGATAGGCCGCTCGCCTTACTGGATCACATTCAGCGGAGGTGAACCCTTTCTGCGCAAGGACATTGTGGAAGTGGTCTCCACCATTTATGAGATTTCACGCCCCAACATAATCAACATCCCCACCAACGGCATCCTCACCGGCACCATAGTGGAAAAGACCGCCGCGATCGCCAGGGCCTGCCCCAAGTCCCAGGTGATCATCAACATATCGGTGGACGGCATCGGCGAACAGCACGACGAGATACGCAAGGTGCCAGGCAACTACAAGAAGACGATGGCCACCTTCCAGAAGCTAAAAGCCCTGCAGATCCCCAATCTGGCAGTGGGCATCCATACCGTGATTTCGCAGTTCAATGTGGATACCTTTCCGGGCATCGCCAACGAATTGCTGCGTCTAAAACCGGATGCCTACATCACCGAGATTGCCGAGGAGAGGGGAGAACTGGACACCTTTGGGGCCCAGATCACGCCCAGCCTTGTGGCTTATAAATCCGCCATCGATTATCTTATCCACCGCATCAAAAACGAAAAATACAAGGGGATGAACAAGATCACAATGGCTTTCAGGATAGAGTATTACAATCTGGTGAAACGCATCATGCGCGACGAACGCCAGATATTGCCCTGTTATGCTGGAGTGGCTTCAGCCCAGATCTCGCCGGACGGTGACGTTTGGAGCTGCTGTGTCAAGGCAAAGTCTTTGGGCAATCTGCGCGCCAGTAAATACAATTTCCGCGAGATTTGGTTCAACCACGAATCCGAACTGGAGCGCCGTTCCATTCATAAAAAACAGTGCTGGTGCCCACTGGCCAACGCCGCCTATACCAACATGCTGATGGATATTCCCACGCTGATGAGGGTTTTTTGGCGCAGCATGATCAAATGGTGGAATTAAAATGATCAAACTACAAAGCAAATACGCCCTGTCTCCTCAAAGCATCTGTGAACACCAGTCCTCCCAGGATGGCCGTTACGCCTGGTTCCTCTGCGTGGCCCACGAAGAGAACGACATCGCCCTGGAGGAGATCCTGGCTGGGGTAAAACTGGAAGTATTGAATGCCAAGGTGCTTGAGATCAGCAAGATGGAGATCGAGAACTGGCTCAAGAGCTTCTTCGCTGATTTCCACTGGAAGCTGCATGCCAGCCTGCGCCGCACAAATCTGCGGGAAAAGGGCCTGTCCCTCTTTTTCGCTGTGTGTTTTGACCATGATCTCATCTTTGTGCAATTTGGCCGTCTCTTTTGTGCCGTCACCAATGGGAAAAAACTGGAAACGGTGGGCCGGAACTGGAAGAATTACCACGTGCAAAGCTTGAAGAATCTGAATCTGCTGGGCTTTTCGGAAGAAGACATCCGGGTGAAACCGCAAAAATTCCATCTGAAAGAAAATGAAAGCCTGGTGGTGCTGTCCGGAAAAGTGGCAACCAAGGTTTTCGGAAGCTCTCCTGACGTGAGCAGCCTGCAGCCGCTGGTGGAATCCTTCAGCTCTGCCTCTCCGGCGCTGTGGCTCATCCTCAAGCATCAAACTCCTCTGGCCAAACCCAAAAAACGCCGCCTGACCAAGCTGGAGATCAGCACCCTGTTCCTGCTTCTGGGAACGGCTTTGGCTATAATTTACATGGCCTTGGGGAACCGCATCATCGGTGTGGGCTTCTACCGCGCCAAGAAAGTGGTCAATGAAAAGATCGAGCAGGCTATAACCGTTTTGAACATGCCGGCCCGGAACGTGCAACTGGTCCGGAATTGGAGCATGGAACTGCCCTTCAGGGTTACATCCTCTCCCGCTTTCAACCAGCAGAATGTGTTTCTGGTCAGCGGGGCCGATATCTATGCTTATAAGCTTTCCTCCCGCGAGCAGCTTTGGAAACAGAACTATCCTGCCCCGGTGGTCGCGATAATGACCACAACGGCCGGACTTAACGCAACCCTTGCCAATGGCAACACTTTGGGACTGGATTTGCGGGGAAATGAAGTCTGGAGCCAGTCGTTGCAGGCTCTGGCTAACGAAAAGTCCAACCTGACCATGCAGGAGATAACGCCAGCTCAGGAAAAGCGCATCGACAAAAACCTCACCGTGCTCCCTCTCAAGCGGGGGCTGGCTATTCTGGACAGCCAGCAGGGCAAACTGATGAGTGAGCTGGCTCTGCCGGAAGAGCTTAGGTATATTTCCAAGTATGATGATTACAATAGTTGTTTTTACCTGGTTACGCAGGATTCCCTGGTCTGCGTGAATCTGAACATTGTGAACTGAGATGCCCCGAAACCTGCTGCCGGCCTTCCTCCTGATCCTTTCCACCACCTTGGGTGCCGTGACCGGAAACGTCACCACCACGGGCTTCGCCCGGCTCCAATATGACGGCGGAGGGGATTGGTACAACGATCCGGAGGTTTTGCCCAATCTGGCCCGTTTTGTGAACGCGAGCCTGAACACCACTTTTCCCCTCGACCAAAGCGTGGTCAAAGCCGGCGAAGCAAAGCTTTTCGAATATCCTTTCGTTTATTTAACCGGGCACGGCAACATCCGCTGGGATGACCGCGAAGTGGAAAATTTGCGCCAGTGGATGCTGCGCGGGGGCTTTCTCTACGCCGATGACGATTATGGCATGGATTCCTCTTTCCGGCGTGAGATCAAACGGGTCTTTCCAGAATACGAGCTGGTGGAGTTGGATGGCTCTTCACCCTTGTTTACCAGCTTTTTCGATTTTAGCGGCGGTCTGCCCAAAATCCACCTGCACGACGAAAAGCCGCCCCAGGCCTTTGGCATTTTTGACGATGACGGCCGCCTGATGTGTCTATATACCTACGAAACAAATATCAGCGACGGCTGGGCCGATCCCGCCACTCACAAGGATCCGCCGGAAGTGCGCGAAACAGCTCTCCGCTTTGGCTGCAACATCATCTACTACCTGCTTACCCGGAGTTGAGATGCGCATCTGCGTGCTGTCTGACGTGCATTACAAATACGTGTTCAAAGACACTTACGACCGTGCCAACGCCAATCTGGCGCTCGACTTTCTGAAACAGGCAGTGGGAAAATACGACTTGATGGTGCTCAACGGCGATATCTTCGACCTCTGGTTCGACTGGAAATACGCCATCATAAAGCAGTACTTTCCCATTCTCCACCGCCTGGCGGAGATTCGTGAACACGGCTGCAGGCTGGTTCTGATCAGCGGCAACCACGATTTCTGGTTCAATGATTTTTTCCGAGATTATCTTGAAATCGAGGTTTACAATAACTCTTTCAGCCTGAAGGAGGACGGCCTCAGGATGCTGTTCACCCACGGCGATTTACACACCGTGAACGACCTCCGCTACAAGTTTTTCCGACGCCTGATCCGCATGAAGCTCAGCAAGAAGCTCTTTTCCCTGTTGCACCCTGATCTCGCTCTGTTGATCGGGGGAAAGCTATCCCGCTCCAGCCGGTTCCGGCAGGTATCCTCTCTGCTCCAATCCAAAAAAAGTGCGGGACTGAGCCGTTACGCGGAGTATATGATTGGAAAAAAGGATTATGACCTGGTTTGCATGGGTCACAGCCACCATCCCGGGATAACCCGCTTAAAAGGTGGAAGTTATGCCAACAGCGGCGACTGGACCCGGCACCACAGCTACCTGGAGATAGATTCTGGCCAGGTGAGCCTCAAATATTACAAAAGCAAGGAGATGCACAATGCTCAAAACCCCGCAGAAGATCGCCCTGGTGGCGATGGTCCTGGTTCTCAGCCTCAGCCTGCTGAACTGCCAGACCAATGAACTGAAGTCGGCAGGAGCCGCAAAACTGGAGGAAAAATTGGATAAGGAAACCCAAGTGAAGACCGCAGTGATCGAAACCAACCAAGGCAACATTGAGCTGGAACTCTGGCCCAACCTGGCGCCCAAGACGGTGGACAACTTCCTGAAACTGGCGGCGGAAGGCTTTTACAACCAGACCTACTTTCACCGCGTCATCCCGGATTTCATGATCCAGGGCGGTGACCCCAACACCAAGGACGGCGACCGTTCCAATGATGGCATGGGCGGGCCCGGCTACCAGTTTGAAGACGAATGCTACGCTCCGGGTGAAGCGGTCACCGGCGAGGTCAACGATGAAGAGACAGCCATGCTGGTCTGGACCAAGATCATCATCCCCTACATGCAGTCGGCCAAAAATCCCCAGCAGGAGGTCTTCGACATCGTAAGAGCCGTGCAGGAAGAGCAGAGTCCGGAACCGATCTATGGCAAGACCGTGGAGTGGTACCAGAACCGCACCGGCATCAGCGAACCCCTCCGGAAACAAATACTTAAAGCCCCCGTTCTTTATTCCTACATCTGCATGGCCAATTCCGGACCCAACACCAACGGCTCCCAGTTCTTCATCGTCACCAAGCAGCCCGGAACTCCCTGGCTGGACGGCAAACACACCGTTTTCGGCAAAGTGACCAGCGGCATGGACGTGGTGCACAAGATAGAAAATCTGCCCCGGGACAAACAGGACAATCCAGAAGTTGGAAACCAGGCCATCATCAAGGCCATAAACCTAACTAAATAAGGCTCTACCATGGCACGAACCTCTGAATCCGCCCTGCAGCAGGAGATCATGGCCTGGATCAGCCAGAACCAGTATGTCTATCTGGCCACGGTCGATAAAAAACAAGCCCGGGTACGTCCCGTGGTGCTATTCATGTATGAAGACCGCTATTTCTTCGCCACCTTCAGCGGAGACGCGAAGGTCAGCCAGATTAGTGCCAACAAGTGGGTGGAGGTCTGCGTGCCTCTTCGTGAATCCGGGAACACAGGCTACATCCGCCTCACCGGCATTGCCAGGATTGTTACCAACGCAGCGCTTAAGGCTGAAGCCTCCGAGCGCTGCTTCTTTTTTGACGAATATTTCCACGGCTATGATGATCCGGACTACACCTTGATCGAGTTTGAAGCCGACTTCGCTGAATACCTCCGTCCCGGCGAGCGAACCAGCCAGACCTGCAACCTCAAACGCCATACCGGTTGACCCCGGAGCAGAATCAGGATTGATAATGAAAGCGATTTTCACCTACGACGACGAGCAACTAGGCAAGAGTTACATCGTGATTCCCAAAATCCGTGAGATCAGCAGGGTTCTGGGTAATGTTGTGATCACATTCGACAACGGAGACAAGCGCACCCTGGCTGTGGACGACACCCAGACTGCAATCCAGCAGATGCTGGAGGCCATCGAAAAGTTCTATTTGTGATCGCCCACCCGGTTTCCAACCCCATCCTGCTGGCTCTGTTGGGGACAGGCTTTACCTGGATGATGACGGCTATCGGATCGGCTTTTGTCTTTCTTTTCCGCGCCATCAAGCCCTGGCTGCTGGACACCATGCTGGGTTTTGCCGCGGGAGTGATGATCGCGGCCAGCTTCTGGTCGCTGCTCAATCCGGCCATCAACCTCAGCAACGGAAATCCTCTGCCAGCCTTGGTCGGGTTTTTGCTGGGAGGGGCATTCCTGCGTGGAGTGGACGCTCTGTTGCCACATCTACACCCGGGCAAAGAGATGGGCGAACAAGAAGGCCTGAAAACACCCTGGGACAAATCAACCCTGATGTTCCTGGCTGTCACGCTCCACAATTTCCCGGAAGGACTGGCTGTGGGCGTGGCTTTCGGAGCTTACGCTTCCGGATTTGCCGATGCCACTCTGGCCGGGGCTATGGCCCTCACTCTGGGCATCGGGATCCAGAACCTGCCCGAAGGCGCGGCCCTCTCCATTCCGCTAAGGCGGGAGGGGATGTCGAGGTGGAAAAGCTTCTTCTGGGGCCAGTTCTCTGGCATGGTGGAACCGCTGGGGGGCTTGCTGGGAGCGGCTTTGGTGATGGTTGCCCGTCCGGTTTTGCCATACGCGCTGGCCTTTGCCGCCGGAGCCATGATCTTCGTGGTGGCAGAAGAGGTGATCCCCGAATCGCAAAAAGGCGAACACTCGCACCTGGCCACTTTGGGCGTGATGCTCGGGTTCGCTCTGATGATGTTTCTGGACGTGGCCCTGAGCTGAAGGCTCAGGCCTGTTTCCGCTTTAGATAGCGCTCTTCCTCGCTGAACACACAGCCGCAGTATTTCTGGCGGTACATTCCGGCTTCCCTGGAAAGCCGTGTTCCCTCATCCCAAAGCTCTCTCCAGTCGCGGTAAAAGAAGCTCACTTGGTACTTTGCCGCCATCTCCTCCGCAATCTCTTTCAGCAGTTCGTGGTTTTGGTATTTGCTATAGAACAGCGTGCTGGAAAAAGCGTCAAAACCGTTTTCGGAAGCTGTTTTGGCTACTGTTTCCAACCTCAGTCGGTAGCAGTGCCCGCATCTGGAGTTGAGCCTGTCCACAACCGCTTTCACGAAGTCCCTGAGGCCGTAATCATCTTTAACGATCAGCGGAAATCCCTCCCGCTCCGCGAAATCCTTCAGCGTTTGCAACCGCTGGCGATATTCTGTAACGGGATGGATGTTGGGGTTGTACCACAGCACCGAAACGTTTACAGCTTCGATTTTCAACTCCTGGTACGGGGCGATCAGGCAAGGCGCACAGCAGCTGTGCAGCAGCAGTTTTTCAGTCGCGGACATGGTGGGCCATGGTATCCGGCAGTTCCAGCGATAGTTCCACCAAACCGCCCAGTTCTCCATTTTGATACCAGGGCTGCTGGTAGATAAGCTTTTTTACACCCTGTTTTTCAATGGTGTAAACGTTGTTCTTTCCTGTAGCCAGCATATCCCTGATGATGGCCACGGAGCAGGGTTTGTGGCAATCGAAGAGGCTGGTGCCGATCAGCGCCGCGCCACCGCGGGAAGCGAAAGTGGCGCAGGCTTTCTCGTTCATTTCCAGGATCAGGCCGTCCCTGTCGCAGACCGTGATGGCGGCTGGAAAGTCCCTGATCCATTCGTGCATCAAAACTCCTTAAGCAGGTTCGAGGCCACGATCCCGCGCTGGATCTGGTTTGTGCCTTCGTAGATCTGCAGGATCTTGGCGTCGCGCATCATCTTTTCCACTGGATATTCCTTCATGTAGCCATAACCGCCAAGGATTTGCACGGCGTCGGTGGTAACCTGCATCGCCATGTCCGAAGCGAAATATTTGCACATGGCGGATTCCTTGCTGAAGTTGCGCTCGCCGGCATCGATCATCTTCGCCGTCTGCCAAACCAAAGCGCGGGCTGCCTCAATCTGAGTGGCCATGTCTGCCAGCATGAACTGGACAGCCTGGAAGCTCGAGATAGGCTTGCCAAACTGATGCCTTTCCTTGGAATACTTCACCGCCGCTTCAAAAGCGCCGCGGGCGATGCCCACAGCCTGAGAACCCACCATGGGGCGGGATTTGTCGAAAACCTTCATCGCGGTGATGAAGCCAGTTCCTTCGCGGCCCAGCAGATTGGCCTCGGGTACGGCGCAGTCCTCGAAGATCAGTTCCCGTGTGGCTGAAGCTCGGATGCCCATCTTGTTTTCCTTCTTGCCAAAGTTGAAGCCGGGAGTGCCTTTTTCCACTATGAAGCAGGAGCAGCCCCGGGCGCCCTTGGTTTTGTCCGTCATGGCGAAAACTGTGTAGATGCCTGCCTCGCCGCCGTTTGTGATCCATTGTTTGGTGCCGTTGAGGATGTAGTGGTCTCCTTCTTTGCGGGCAGTTGTTTCGATCGCTCCGGCGTCAGAACCGGCGTTCGCTTCGGTGAGCGCGAAAGCGGCAAGCTGCTCCCCGGCAGCGATTTGGGGCAGGTATTTCTTCTTCTGCTCTTCAGAACCGGCGATGGCGATGGGATACATGCCCAGGCCGGTGGCGCCAAAGGCCAGCGCGATGCCGGCGTCCACAGCGCAAAGCTCTTCTGTCACAACCACAAGGTCGGTCACTTTGCCGCTGATACCGTCATATTCTTCAGGCACAAGGATGGCGAAAAGGTCGCTTTGGCGCATCACTTCAACTATGTCCCAGGGAAAAATGCCTTCCTCGTCATATTTTTCAGAGAGAGGCCGCATCTTTTCTTCCGCGATGCGTTTCGCGATTTCCCTCATCTCGAGCTGGTCGTCACTCAAAAAGTAGTTCATATCATAACTCCTTGAAAAGTATCATAGTTAATCAATGAACAGCTTTTTAGTTTGTGGCTGAAGCGTCAAGCAAAATCTGCCCTAATTGCAGATCAGCAATTTCCCCCTGTTATCCACGTCCGCTCCTTTCAGCGCCCAGAAATAAACCCCGGCGGACAAGCCGTCCAGGCGGACTGAGGTTTCTCCTTTGGCCAGTTGTTGCTCATGGACCATTTGTCCTTTCAGGTTGTAAAGGCGGAATTCCCCCGCTACGGAACCTTTGTCCAGATGCAACGTTTCTCCCCGCTTGAGCGGATTTGGATAAACCCGGTGCCGCGCGGAAGGGAGCAGCTCATCGTTGGCGGCGGTTTCTTCGGGGACGACCAGGATGTCCGAGCTTGACAGCCCCACCTGGTATTGTCCCAGCAAAGTGAAATCGTGGCTGTAGGCGCGAACCAGCGAGAAAGTATCCCAGTTTTGTTTCAAAAGCGCGATGATGGCAGCATTGCCAGATACCATCGACGCTTCGTAGTTCAGCGGATTTGCCGCTCCGTGTTCAAGGCTGTGAGTGTCCGCGTTGTAGCTGTAGAGGGCGTTTCCGTAGCCTTCGCCGATGTAGCCGGTTCCACTCTGGCTGATCCACAGCGAACCGGGATTGCCCCCTACGTCGAGGCGCTGGGCGAGTTCCAGGGTGTCAAGGTCGATAATGTCCAGCTTGCCGGAGACGTCGCCCCAGTTGCCGGTGCAGGATACGTGCAGATATCCGTCCCGAAGCACCGCGAATTGAGGATTGGTCCAGGTCGGCACGGTCGCCGTAACGGCAAAGGAAGCCAGGTCGATAACGCTCACGGAGCTGTTAGCGTAGTTGTTATGGTAGCCGCCGGTATTGCAGACGTAGAGCCGCGTGCCGTCGGAACACAATCCCTGCGGCGCTGCGCCCACTTCCAGAGACCCCACCACGGAGTTGGTCTGCAGGCTTAGTTTATACACCCTGTTGGTGAAAAGGCCCGTCACATAGAGGAAATCACCCACTTTGAGCACATCGTAGGGATTGGAGGAAGGCGCAACCGGAAGATAGCGCTGATGGGCGCCGGTGAACCTGTTCAGCACCTGGACGGCGTTGTCACCGGTGCAGATCACGTAGATATGTTCCTCGTCCAGGTCCATAAGGTTGGGGGTCAGGCCCAGTTGGGCAAAGGAATTGTTCACGCTTCCGCTGTCAGTATCGATGCGTGAAAGCGTGCGGGAGGTGGAGTTGACCACGAAGATAACGTCGGCGGATAGCGCCGTCAGCGCCAGCAAAAGAGCCAGCGCCACAATCAGTTGTTTTGTTCTTGGCATAGCGTTCACCTTCTTCTTTTTTTGAATTAGGTCGCGCTACCTGCTCCGGGCTTACATAATCCGTATAAGCTGGCCGGAATCGGTGGCAGGTTTCCTGGCTCGCGGCGGCCATTTTGGAAGCCCGGCCTTCCCACGCTCTCTAACGCAGTGACCGGACTGGCCTCATCTGCCGCTTACAGTGGCGGTTACCGCTCCCGCTTTTCACGGGATTCCCTTTTACCTAAAAGTAGCACCATCTATTCTAAATGCCATTCTCTCCACCCGGCCAAATGTGTCAATCCCAAAATTCCCAGTTTCCAGAATATGTCATTCCGGAGGCGAATCGACCGGCATTGTCTTTATATTCAGCTTACTTTAGCAGCGTCACCCTTTTGCTCTGGACAAGCCTGTTATCCAGCGATAGGCCAAGCAGATAGATGCCATTGGCGCAGGCATTGCCCGTCTCATTGGTGCCATCCCAACTGAAGATTCCCCTTCCGGCCACATCCGGGGCAAGGCTCTTCACTTTCTGGCCTCTCAGGTTATAGACATTGATCCTGGCGTCAGTTGCTGTCACGCCGCTGCCTCTTGCAACGCTGTCCATGTGTCCACCAGGATGGTGGCTAACTGACTTAAAGGATTGGGATAAACGCTTAGCGCTTCACTTGGAACGGGCAACACGGAATCGTTATTACCAACCCAAGGTTCCGAGCCGTACTCATAACAGCCCATGTCGATGCAACCGTCCCAGATGCGCCAGTTGCCTGCCAGATCGTAAGGAAGCAGGCCAAGGCCTTCAGTATCTGGAGTCCCGAAGTTGATGCAGGGTGAGGCGGCTGAAAGGCTGTAATAGAGCGGATCATGGGTATCATCACCACCAAGAAAGAGGGGGTTGCCAGTGATGTTGGTTTCAGAGTAGTTAATTGTACAACCAATCCATGGCCAAATATCGCTATAACCATTCCGGATCAGGTTGTTTTCGAGGGTCAATGTGGTGGGGATACCTGTCCCATCCATGGGATTGATGGCGATTTCCTTGGACCTGTTGTTATAAGATATGCAGTTGGAGATTGTTACATTCCCATTTATCATCAGCGCTTCACCGTTACCGGTATGCCCGGCAAAGGTGCAGTTGGTGATGTTCATCTCCGGATATGTGTGTCCAACTATTAACACACCTCTTTCGTTACAGTTTATATTCGAAAACAAACAGTTCCGGAACGTATAATACTGTTGTGATTGAGGATTTAAAACTCCACCAAAACAAATAGCCTGAGCATCATCATCGCCATTGATAGATTAGTAAATATTGAATTCTCTACGGTAAAACTCTGTCCTGCCGATGTCCATATTAAAGGCTTTGCCCACACTTGATTACTAGTATATGTTGATGCTGCGTTTCTGAAAACTGAGTTCCGGATTGTTCCGGTGATGTAGCCTTCAGTATATAACATTCCCATTTGGTCGGTTGTTATATCCTCGATCGTAATGCTGTCCCACATTATATTAGAAGCTCTTCTAATATTAATCACTGCATACAAATCCGGACTCAGTTCATACATCCTGAGCTTTTTCAGTTGCAGCGCTTCATCCTCAAAGCCCCAGATCGCGCAACTGTTGTCCGATCCGGCGGAAGTGATGGACAGGTCCTCCAGGCTGGCGTGACTCTGATAGAAACTGGTGATGACTTTTAACGCATTGTATTGGACATTGGCATAAGCAGGGTCCATCTCTCCCACTATCTGAGTATCTTCAATCCCCGCCCCCTGAACTTTAACCCAACTTTTTAAAGGAATTGGAAACATCTGCTGGTTGGTAGTTCTGGAATAAGTCCCCGGTAGAATATGCACCGTCTTAGGGTTCGAACTGTCGGAAGCAATCCTGTAAACTGCCGTTCTGATTGTCTTGAGGGCTGTCGCGGGACTCAAACCGTCGTTGGCGTCGTCTCCCTCCGGAGACACGTAGAGGTCGTGGTTGATCTCTTGATGATGGAACGCCTGGGCGTCTATCAGTAGTTCAAATTCATTGCCGGAAGCCCTGTAAGCCGCGGCGTAATAACTGCTGGGATTGGCTACCGTGAACATCTCGAGGGGAATGCTCAGGTCGTTGTTGATCAAGTGGGCAACGATATCCTGCCCCGCCCCGGCTGTGTTGTTGTATATGGAACAGCGGTTAACCGGATCAAAGGTGACATTGACATATCCCAAATAGCCATTGATGTATATACCACCTGCCATTATATAAGCATAATTGTCAAATATCCGAACCCCACTCAGCACTGTCGTGCTCTTAAATATGTTTATTCCTGCTCCGTATGGAGAAACATTTCCAAACGGTGAAAAATTTGTAATTACTGATGTGCTATTCTCCCCTAATGATATTCCTGTCCTGCTATTAGTTATGGAAAAGCCACGGATACTGATATTCTGTACATTTTGGTTGACTCTTATGCCTCGCGCATTCAGGCCGCCATCAATTATGGTTGAAGCAATATATGAGGGGTCATTGGATGAATATTCCAAACTTACGATAACGATATTGTTTACAGAAATATTTACATTCTCCATATACCTGCCCGGGTACACAAGAATTGAATCCCCAGATGATGATGCCGTAACCGCCGTTTGAATGCTTGTATATTGCCCCGCCCCAGAGATATCGACAATTCTGGTTACAGCAGGAAGTCCGAAGCCTATCATGCACAGTAGCCCGGCTATGAGCCATCTATAACCTTTCATGGCAACCTCAGTAGTGTGTTGAGCCCCAAATATTGGTGTAAACCCAAATCAAATTTACTAACTGTTTGAGGGCATCTGATATCCCCCGTTACTCACTATCTATGCAAGGCCAAACGACCATTCGCATTGTTTTCATCTTTCAAATCCAAGTCAAGTTCTTTTTTCAAGTGAGCTTATCCGGCTGTTCATTTCCTGACCCGCCCTTTGCCCCAGCCCATTTGCCTCCTTTTCGCCTCCCGCTGAGTTCCCGTTTGACGGGCGGGAACTAAGCGAGAAGTGAATGGGATGTTAGTGAGAAGGGGTAAATGGGGAAACCACGGATGACAAAATGGACATTCGCTGTGGATGAACGTGTATCGTTGGCAGGGGGCTATAACGGAGGGCCAGAGCCTTTTGTTTTCTACTCTTTATGGCTCCCTTTCAAACCGAATGGGCAGCCCGGAGGGCGGAAAATCATAGTTAGGGTGTGCAGTGAACGCAGCGAGCATAGACGGCAGGAAATGTTGCTGTCGTCGATGCTCGTTCCTCGCTCTAAGCCAGCCTGCCACCCCTCCACCACGTCATTCCGGGCTTGCCCCGGAATCCAGTTCTTATCCTGTTATGGATCCCGGATCAAAGTCACCTCGCGGGTTCGGTGACGTCCGGGATGACGTATATTCGGTTCTTCCGGCCAAGATATTACAGGTCATTCCGGGCTTGACCCGGAATCCAGAAAACCCACGCTACTTCACCACCCTTGGCGTCCAGCGAACACAGTGAGCATGGACGGCAGGAAATATTGGAATAATCATTCATTGCTGTTATCGATGCTCGTTCCTCGCTCTACGCCAGCCTGTCAGGGAAGCGGGCTGGTCTGGTAAATGCTGTTTAGCTATAGTTGCAGCCTTTGCAGCCTTCCAGGATGTCTCCACGTCTGTCGCGGTGGGCCTGGCGCATGGCTTTGAACTCCGGGCCGTTCCAGATGTCCAGCAGGGAATCCTGGCAGATGTGGCCGAGGAATTGCTGTTTGGTGGGATCGATGGCGCAGCCTTTGGCGGGGCAGATGGGAACGCGTCCGTCTGGCCTCACTTCAAGGTCCTTGAAGGGAAGGGTGCAAACCGGAGCCGTATTCTGGTCGTAAACCGGGGAATAGAAGACGTCGGTGTCGTAATTGGAATCCGGGTGCTTGAGCAGAAGCTGGGGCAGCACGGTATCCGCGTAGCGTCTCCAGAAGAGGGTTTCAGAGCTTTCCAGGTGCCGGGTTGAGGGCCTCAGCATCAGGCGGGCTTTGATGAGGGTTTTGCTCTTCAGTCTGTCCCTCAGGGCCCGCATGTGGCGCAGGTTGCGGATGAGGCGCAGGTAGCTGGCGTTTTTGCGGGAAGCTTCATAGATCCTGGCACCGCCCGCGTCGATGGATATTTCGATCAGGTTCACCCCGGAAAGCAGGATTTCGTCTATGTGGTGGGGGTCCTGCCACTGGCCGTTGGTGATAACGGAGAGGTATTTGGTGAGGGGGGCCAGCTTGGTGAGCATTTCCGCGCATTTGGGATGCAGCATGGGTTCGCCGCCACCGATGCGCACACGGTTGATCTTGGCGGCGCGGAGATTTTCCAGAAGGCAGCCGAACACCTCGTCGCTCATCATGGTGCGGGGGTGGGGGAAAAGCGGATTGTTGCAGTACACGCAGGCAAGGTCGCAGGCGTCGGTGAAATCCACCGAGAGCAGGGGCGGTTTGGGCGGATCGGACAGGCGGAGCGGGTATTTGAGTCCGATCAGTTCGCGCAGGGGCACACCCTGCTTCAGCACATGGCCGTTCAGGCGCAGATAATAGCCCCAGTGGGCGGCAATCCAGGAAAGGTCTTGAAATTTATTTGATCCGTATTGTTTGGTGGGCATGTTTCCTCGCGGGGTGTTTATTGAGGAAACACCGGAAACCTGGTCCGGTCTCCGGTGTTTCAGATCATGTTTGAATCGGGATTATTTCATCAACACCATTTTACGAGTGGAGCTGAAAGCGCCGGAGCGCATGCGGTAGAAATAGACTCCGCTGCTCACGGCGTCGCCGGAGGCGTCAGTGCCGTTCCAGGCCGCGGAATGGTTCCCGGCAGGAAGGTTGGCATCCACGAGGGTGGAAACCAACTGGCCTTTCTGGTTGTAGATTTCCAGGGTCACGGGGCCGGACTCGGCCAGTTCGAAACAGATCACGGTGCTGGGGTTGAAGGGATTGGGGAAATTGCCGTGGAGCCTGGTATTGAGTTCGGGAATGGAGTTGTCCGCCACTGGAGTGGTTTGGTAACTGTTCCCGGCGCGGTTGTATGTTCCCAGATAGCAGTGCCAGGGGATGCTTTGGGCGGGGCGCTTTACGTCTATCACATAGAAGGAGGCGTCGTTCGGGATCACGATGTCCAGGTCTCCGTCCAGATCGATGTCGCCAAGGGCGGCGGAGGTCTTCACGTTGCCATTGATGCGGAGGGGGAAGTTTGGAGATTCGGTTCCGTCGATCCTCACGCTGTGCACGTAGCCGTTGGTGTCGCCGAAGATGATGCCGGCCATGTTGTCACCGTCAAAATAAGCAACCGTGGGCGTGCATTCCACAGCCTGGCCAACGTTGATGGGGGTTCCGGGCAAGTCAGCTCCGGCGGTGGTGAGCACGTTCACCACGCCAGCGGCGCCGATCACGATGATTTCTTTGTTGCCGTCGTTGTTCACGTCTGCAACCACGGCTCCGGTCTTGATCTGGCCTCCCACGCTTTTCTGGAAGTGAACCGTCCCATCATGGTTGTAAGCCAGAATGTGGCCCGAAGTGCTGGTGGTAACAATGATTTCGGGGTGGTTGTCAGAATCGAGGTTGGCGATGGTGATGGGATTTTGTGAACCGCTCGGCATGGTCACGGGGAAACCGGCGATGTTCTGTCCGGTGGCGCTGTTGATGGCATGGAGAGTGCCGTTCAGGGTGGCCACGAGGATTTCGTGGATGCCGTCACCGTTGAGGTCGGCCACGGCCGGTGTGCCCAGACAGGCACCGCCAAGGCTGACGGGGAAATTGGGATAAGGGCTGCCGTCGGCGTTGAGCACCACCAGGCTGCCGGTCTGAGTCACCGCTATCACCTTGCTCTGGCCATTGTTAGCCAGGTCGGCCATCACGGGCCCATTGCGCAGGGTTCCGCCAGCGGGAACGGTCCAGATGGTGTTTCCAGTGGGGCCGAACAGCATGATGTTGTTGTTTTGGAAGCCGGCGGCAAAGTCTTTTACGCCGTTGTTGTCAACGTCACCCATGGCAATGGAGCCGATTACGGCGCTGCCTACATTTATGGGGAATCCGGCAACAGAGCTTCCGTCTGCCTTGACGGCATGGATTTTCCCGGAGGGATCGCCGAAAATGACCTCTCTGTCAGGATTGGAATCGAGGTTGTAAAGGATGGCGCTGGAGTTGGAGGCTCCACCCAAAGCAACCGGCCAGCCGGATTGGACGAGGGAAAGGTTCACCTGGAAAGGAATGGTTTTGGTATAGGGGAAAGGCGCTGTAGGATTGGCGGTAACCACCAGCTCAAAGGGGATGGGTTCCGAGGGCAGGCCGGCGACGGTCTGGAATTTGAAGGGTTGGCTGTTGTTCCACATCGTGCTGCCGGGGGTCAGGTTTCCGTAGCTGGCGGTGTCGTCTATGATTGTGATGCCGGGATAGGAGGTGGTGAGGGTGGCGTTGAGGCCGGTGGCAGTCATCCAGGCCAGTCCGGTGAAAGGATCCAGATAGTTGTTCAGGGAAACTTTCAGCTTTATGGTTTCACCGGGGTTGGGAACTCCGTCCCCGTCCCCTTCGAATTCCTCCACAGTGGTGTCATCGACGGTGATGTTGGGAATTTTGTCGAACATGGTGGCGGTGAAAGCGTTGATGCGTCCCGCACCGAGCTTGCCAACATAGTCCGGGTTGGCTTCGTAAATGTAATCTGAGGTCATCATCACGCGCTGCATAAGCTGCGCGGGAGTGAGTTCCGGATGCAGGGCTTTCACCAGCGCGCAAACACCGGCCGCGACAGGCGAAGCCATTGATGTGCCGTCATAGGCATCGTAGCCGTTTCCGGCAATGATGGTGGAAAGGATGCCTTCGCCGGGGGCGCAGATGTCGATGGGGGCGCCGAAGTCGGAAAAGTTCGATTTAATGTCGTTCTGGCCGGTGGAAGCCACGCAGAGGGCGTTGGTGCAGTCGGCGGGGTAATCCTGGTAAGAGGAGTTGTGCTCCGTATTGTCGTTTCCGGCGGCGGTAACCACCAGGGCGCCGAGGGCGGTGGCGTAATTAACTATGGAATTCGGATAAGCTCCGTTGCCCGGGCTGCCCCAACTGGCGTTGATGATGTGGGCGCCAACTTCGGCGGAGTATTTGATCTGGTCATAGGCATAGGAGATTCCCTGTGAGGGAGAGGTGTTGGAAGCGCCTTTGCAGGAAATGATTGAAACGATTGGCGATGTGCCCACCAGGCCGATGGAGTTGTTGCCCACAGCCCCGGCGCAACCGGCCACGTGCGTGCCGTGGTCGTTGGAAATATAGGTCTGCATGGGGTTGTTGTCATTATTGAAAAAGTCCCAGCCTATCAGATCGTCGATCTTGTTTCCGCCTTCGCCCGCGTCGGCCCCATCGCCTCCGGAGATGGTGCCGGCATCCCAGTTAATGGTCATGCCAGGAGATTCGGCCGGATTCACCCAGATGTTGCCCCGGAGGTCCGGATGGTTCCATTTAACGCCGGAATCGGTGATGGCGACCTTTACGTCGAAAGAGCCCTGGATGTAATCCCAGGCATCGAAACTCTGAATGCGGGTGTGGACATATTGTTGGGTTACCATAGGGTCGTTGGGCACAAACTTGGTGCGTGCGATGCCTTCCAGCTCGGCGTAGATGAGGTTTTTGTCCTTGGACAGGGCGTCCACGGCAGCGTCGATGCGGTCATCCGATTCCAGGATCAGGCGATAGGTGTTTTGCAGGTAGATTCCGTTGTCGTTCCAAGTGGGAACTTTCACATAGGGATGCATCTGCTGCAATTCCACAATTCCGTACTCCGCGGCCAGTTCGTCGAAGGAACTCAGCCCTGTGTGGGCACGGCCATTTTGAAGAGACCAGTCTATCTTGCCGGTGTCGTTGCCCACCGCGTCTTTTGTGAAGCAGACGATCACAGACCGGGAATAAAAGTAATCTGGGTCGAATTTTACCGCGAACATCGCGCTAACTGCGATGATCAGCAAAGTCAGGAGGATCAGCTTTTTCATTGGCACCTCGGGTCAGTTTTTGTTTTTTTCCTTAAAATCCAAGGGGGGTTATTTAGTCAATACAATAATCCGGACGAGTGGACATCAGTAGAGGATAAGCATTTCTTTATCAGCAAATTGGAGAGTATAGAATTTTTTGATCAGGGCGTTTTTTTCCTGCTCAAGGAACAGGTCTTCCGCGATGATGGAAAAAGCGTCCTCGCGGGCCTCCTTGAGCACCGGCTGGTCCGCCACCAAATTTGCGAAAGTGAACTGGGGCAGGCCGCTTTGCTCGGTTCCGAAGAACTCTCCGGGTCCGCGCAGATGCAGGTCCTTCTCCGCGATGAGGAAGCCATCAGTGGTTTTGGCCATGGTGTCCAGGCGCTCGCGCGCTACGCTGCTGAGGGGAAAATGCTCGATCAGGTAACACCAGGCCTGCTGTCCTCCGCGCCCCACCCGGCCACGCAACTGGTGAAGCTGGGCCAGGCCGAAGCGTTCAGCGTGTTCCACGATCATCACAGAGGCGTTGGGTATGTCCAGCCCCACCTCGATGACCGTGGTGGAAACCAGAATCCGGATCTCGCCGGCTTTGAAGCGCAGCATGATGGTGTCCTTCTCCCTGGAGGGCATTTTGCCGTGCAGCAGCACACAGCTATATTGGGGGAAGATATTGGTGGAAAGGTGATTGTGCATCCTCTGGGCGTCGAGGAGGTCCATTTTGTCGGATTCCTCGATGAGGGGGCAGACAACATAGACCTGGCTGCCGGCGGCCAGTTCCTTTGCCACTTCGCGGTAAACGAGGTCTATCTTTTGGTTAGAGCGGACCAGGGTTTTCACGGGAATCCTGTCAGGTGGCAGTTCGTTGATGATGCTCACTTCAAGATCGCCATACACGGTGAGGGAGAGGGATCTGGGGATTGGTGTGGCACTAAGGTAGAGCAGATCCGGATGCTTGTCTTTCCTGGCCAGGGTGGCACGCTGCTGCACGCCGAAGCGGTGCTGTTCGTCCACAGCCACAAAGCCCAGTTTCTCAAAGGAAATATCACTCTGCAAGAGGGCGTGGGTGCCGATGATGAGGTTGGCTTCACCTGTGGAAATCGCGTTTTTGGTTTGGGCTTTGCCTTTGTAGGAACCGCCCTTGAGCAGCACTATATTCAGGGGAAAATCTTTCAGCAGACGGGTGATGTTGCCATAATGCTGGTCCGCCAGAATCTCCGTGGGCGCCATCAGCGCGGCCTGGAAACCGTTTTCCACTGCCAGCAGCATCGCGAAGAGGGTCACGATCGTCTTTCCGGAACCCACATCGCCCTGCAGCAGCCTCGACATCTGCCTGTCGGAACACATATCTCCAAAGATTTCGTTGATAACGCGTTTCTGGGCCTGGGTGAGTTTGAACGGCAGTTCGCGGTATAGCCTGGAAGTAAGATCCCGCCTGTTTTCGAAGCGGATGCCCTTAACATCTTGGGCGTGAAAGCGCTTGTGGCGCGCCCAGAGCAACTGGGAATAGAAGAATTCCTCATAGACAAAGCGTTTGCGCACCTTGTCCAGTTCCTCCGGGTGCAGGGAGAAATGCATCTTCTGAAGCGCGACCTTGCGGGGCAGGAAACCGCGTTTGGCGATCAGCTCTTCCGGAAGGTTTTCCTCGATCTGGGAAGTGAAAAGCTCGAAAGCGCTGTAAACTATCCGGCGCAGGAACTTCTGGGTAAGGTCGCCGCTGAGCCTGTAAACCGGCAGAAACTCGCGCTTCTTCCAGAAATCCAGCTCTTCGCTGTCGTCCACGAATTCAACTTCAGGATGCATTAGCTGCAATTGGCCATTATATTCGGTTAAGTTTCCAGCAACCCAGAGCATGGCGCCCGGCTTGAACAGCCCCGGAAAACTTTTGGGATAGCTGAACCAGGAACAGACGATGGCGGCGCGGCCGTCGCTGATGCCCACTTCGAGCAGGTTTTTTCCCTTGCGGGTCCTGCGCTCGTCCACCCAACTTATCATCGCCGTAAGAGCAATGTTGTCGCCGGGCTTGAGCTCCCGCAGAGAGGGATTTAGCTTGCGGGCGATATAAGCCCGGGGAAAATGCTCCATCAGGTCCAATACTGTGTTGATGCCCAGTTTGGCCAGTTGGCGCGAGCGGACCTCGCCCACCCCCTTGAGGAATTTCACCGGGGTGCGTGTATCCTTTACGAATTCAGCTTTTTCCATGTGAGGGCCATTCTCGCCAAGGGCAAAATGTTGTCAATATCCGCGTCGGGGATTTCGCCTTTCCCAAAAACAGGCTGGCTTGGGAGGCGGAGGGCACCGCGGCAATTTTTTCCTTGACCGCGGCGTTGGGGTCGATTATTATGTTCGGGAACAGCACTTGAAGCGCTATGTGATTGGTTTTTATTTTTTTACACCCCAATATGCCCGGGAACCGTTGGTTTCCGATTTCAGGAGAAAAGATGAAAGTATTCAAACGTATATTCACCCTGTTGGCGGTCTTGAGCCTGATGTCCTGCGCCGTTGCCCAGACCAAAGACCTCCGCTCAGACGATGTGCCCCGGTTCCGCCAGACTGCTGGCAGCAGCGCTCCGACTTGGGGCAGTGAGCCCAATCCAGTGGTCGAGGTGGTTCGCCAGGTGCGCCAATCTGTGGTGCAGATCAAGGTCGAATCCAAGGTCACCGTCCAGAATTTCAGAAACCCCTTCTTCGACGACGATTTCTTCCGCTACTTCTTTCCCCAGCAACCCAGGGAGACACAACGCCCCGTAACCTCGATGGGCAGCGGTTTCGTATATGAATACAATCCCCAAACCCGCGAAGCCTTCATCATGACGAACAACCACGTGGTGGAGAAAGGCAAGGAAGGCACCATCACCGTCACCCTGGCCGACAAGGTCAATTACACCGCCACGGTGGTGGGACTGGACCCTAACACCGATGTGGCCGTGATCAAGATCACCGTCAAGGAAGGGGAAAAGATCACCATCGCCCCGCTGGGCGACTCTGCCAACCTGGAAATCGGCTCCTGGGCCATCGCCATCGGAAATCCCTTTGGCGACGTGGGCCTGGACCGCACCGTAACCCTCGGCGTGATCTCAGCCATCGGCAGAAGCAACCTCAATTTCGGCAGCAATTCCCCCATCTATCAGGACTACATACAAACCGACGCAGCAATCAACCCCGGCAACAGCGGCGGCCCCCTTTTGAATATACATGGAGAGGTGATCGGCATCAACTCCGCCATCACCAGCACCTCCGGCGGCAACATCGGCATCGGTTTCGCGATTCCGGTGAACCTGGCTAAAAGAGTGGTGGAAGACCTCGTTGCCAATGGCAAGGTGACCCGCGCCTACATCGGCATCGCGCCCCAGGAAATCACCGCCGACCTGATGGAAGCCCTCAACCTGCCTGAGGTTTCGGGAGTTCTGGTGGCCAAGGTTGAAATAGATTCACCCGCCCACAAGGCCGGCCTCTCCGTTGGCGACGTGATTTTGGAATTCAACGGTGAAAAGGTGCCCAACGTTTCCAAGTTCCGCATCGCGGTGGCCACTTCCAAGGTGGGAACCAAGGTTCCGGTAAAAATCATCCGCGAGGATAAGGTCAAAACCCTCTACATCCAGCTCGACAACTTCCCCGAGGACACCGTGGCCGAGACTGAAGAAGCAGCGGCCCCGGACAGCGGAGCAGGCATCAGCGTGGAAGCCACCGACAGCGCCTATGCCCAACGCAACAACATCAAGGCGAGCAAAGGCGTGATCGTGAGCGCCATCGAATCCAATTCCCCGGCTTCCAAGGCAGGGATCCAGGTTGGCTTCGTGGTCCTCAAGGTGGGAAATACCGAGGTGAACAGCCCGGAAGAATACAGCGCCGCCATGAACGCCGCCATCGATAAAATGCGGAAGGACGAACGCAACACGATCATCCTCTACGTGCAGGACCGCAACAAGACAGAGCAATTTGTGGTGCTTAGATTCAACTGAGCCATTAACCCCGACTGATTGTTAAAGCCCCGTCAAGCGACGGGGCTTTTCTTTGGCTGAAATTCACGGTGGAGGGGAGCAAGGCCGATAAACAGAGGAAGGAAGCATTGCTGCTTGGCCGTTAAGGCCCTTTCCTGCGTTCCGGTCTCGCCTCCCGCACAATGGGCCGCACTCGATGCGAGTATTCTACGGGAGGCATGCGACAGGGATAAAAGAGAGCGCTAAGGGTCTGACTACCGGGAAACCTGTTTGGAATAGGCCGGTTAGTTCAGGAAGCTGGAGAAGTGTTGTGTGTCAGTCAAATCCCTTTCAATGGCCGGATGGGCAGCCGAACACGATCTGGTAGGCGCATACGGCGCAGGCGACTGCCACGTTGAGCGAGTTTTTCCAGCCTTGGACCGGCAGGCAAACCGTTCGGTCGCAAAGGGACAGAATTTCGTCTGAAATGCCCAGGCTTTCGTTTCCGAGCACCAGGGCGAGGGGGAGCTGAAAATCCTCCGCGAAGACGGATTCCGCCTGGGCTGAGGTTTCCAGGGCGTAAACCCGGTATCCTTCGGCTCTGGCCTGTTTCACCGCCTCCGCCGTTTCCTCAAAGTGGCTCCAGTCGATGCGGGAGGCGGTTCCCCGGGCGGTTTTCCGCAAAGCGTGGTCATTCGGGGTGGCGGTTACTCCGCAAAGCCAGATTCTGCCCAGGCCCAGGCATTCAGCGCTGCGGAAGATCGAACCCACGTTGAAGGCCGAGCGGAGGTTGTCCAGAATGAGGATGACCTTGCCAGCGCGCTCGAGAGTGTTAAGGTCGGCGAAGCGGGGTCCGTCCTCTCGTTTGAGGGGTATCTGGTTATCCTTGAAAGATTGGCCCAGCGAACTTTTGAAGCGGGTTATCGCCAGTTGGGCCTCCCTGGTCGTGGCGGCGGACGCCAGGTCTTGGGAAAGCCTGAGAACGTTCTCAGGCACGGGTTCAGCCATCCAGGAGACGCATTCCAGCACGTGTGAAGTCAATTCGGAAGCCGGTTCTCCGCCAGCGAGTGCTTTTTCCAGGACGGACGCGAGCTTGTCCAGAGCCTTGACCTGGGCGGAAGGGGAAAGACTTTGGAACTTTCTCTGGCTGAAAGAGCCGCGGGTCTTCATCAGTGGAGAAGTTCGATCAGTTTGGCCGCCGTGAGCAGGTTTTCGGCGATGTAATCCGGCTGCCGCGGCCAGTCTTGCAGGCCGGAAAGCATTTCCCAGGCGCCGTTGCCGGTGAGAAGCAGGATGGAGCTTAGGCCCGCGTTCTTGCCGAAAGTGATGTCCGTCTGCCTGTCTCCTATCATCCAGGATTGGCCGGGATTTATCCTGTGTGCGCGCCGGGCTTTGCGGAACATTCCCAGCCCCGGTTTGCGGTCCTCGTGCTCGATGTTGTAGGGGGCAACGCTGCCGTCGGCGAAATAGGGGGAAAAGTAGATGCCGTCCAGTTTCACATTCTCCGCCGCCAAAAGCTCTTGCAGTCTGTCGTGCACGCGGTTCAGGGCTGGAATGTCGAAATAGCCTCTGGCGATGCCTGACTGGTTGGTGACGAGGATGAGCAGGTAGCCCAGGGACCGCAGCAGGCGCAAAGCCTCTCCGGTCCAGGGGTAGAGCTGATAGCCGGCGGGGTTGCTGATATAGCCGAACTCGTCCGGGCTGACGCAGCCGTCTCGATCCAGGAAAACCGCACGCCTAAAAGCTTTTGCTATCACTGGTTTGGAACCTCAAGGCGTCCGGCAGGGCCAGGTTGAACAGCGCCACTTTGTACTCCCAGTAATCGTTGCGGCGGGTGTAGCTGAGTTCAAGCTTCCAGCAGTGCAGGTCGCGGGAAACGCGGATTGACTGGGAAAGCTGTTCTCCGGTTTTCAGGTTGAAATAGCTGCCATAGGCCACGCTCCAGTTTTTGGTGAGGCGGAAAGAGCTGTCCAGACGAAGGCTTTGGGAAATGGGGTCGAAAAGGTCGGCGGTGGCGCTCAAATCGTGGGAAAGGGCTATCCTCCAGGTGTTGCTGGATTCGGCTTCGGAGAGCGTCTGCGCGAAAAACTGGAGGCTGTCCGCTTTCTGGTAGGGGTCGAAAATGCGGTTTTTGGCCTTGGGAAAATAATCCTGATAGGGCGCGGAGCCTGTTAGGGTGAGGCCCTGGGAGAAATACTGGTTGCTAATTTTCCAGTCGTCCCAGCTCACTCCGTAGGGGCTGTGGCTCAGGCTGAACTGGGCTGAATATGCCAGCGAAAGCCCTTCCAGCTTCGTTTTGGTGCCGGGAAACCTGAGGTTGCCCAGGCTGAAGCTGCCGGGACGGAAAGCCGCCGTGTGGGAGATGGTTTGGAAGGGCTTGGCGGAAGGATTCAGCAGATTGGCCGAACTGCGGCTGTTGAGGCTGAACACGTCGTTTATCTTGCGGTCGTCTTTGCCGAACTTGATCTGCCATTTCTGGTCCAGTGAAAGGTTGAGATTTGCCGAGCGGGCGGAATTGAGCAGCCCGACCCCGCCAAAGCTGTAGAAGCGTGAATTGGCGCTGAAATCAGGATTGAAGCTTATCCCGGCGTTGGGCGTGACGATGTGGCGCAGGGATTTGAGCCAGCCCTTCTTGAAGTTGCGGATGCCGTAGATGTTGAAGTTGGCGTTGGTGTAGGCGTTATAGTCGTTGCCGCGCACCAGAGTATTGCCGTTTTTGTCGCGGTCAAACCAGGCCTCGTTGTAGCGGGCGCCGTGCTGCAGACCCAGCCAGCCGAAGGCCTTCCAGTTGTAGGAAAGGCCAAGCTGGTGCTTGATTCCGAAGTTGTGCCAGACGGAATCCCCCGGGGCGAAGCGGTTATTCCAGACGTAATCCATGAACAGGCGGTCGCTGGAGTAAAGGCTGCCGCTGTGGTCCAGACGCAGGTTGTAGCTGTAGTTGAGGTTGCTCCACCAGGCGTCAGAGCTGCGTTCCGGCTTGTAGAAAAGCTCATAGAGCGGCCGGGTGGGCAGGGCGAAAGAGGCCGAGGGCAGCGAGACCGTGCCGCGGCTGTTGATCAGGTCTTCGGTGTAGGATGCTCCGATGTTCAGATACGAGCCCAGCAGCGGCTGGCGGTAGGAAAGGGAGGAGGTGACCGTTTGGGCCAGGCTTTCGTCGATGTCGGAGCTTCCTTCCCAGATGCGTTTGTTGCTTACGAAATCCACGTTGGCGTCGAAGGTGGCACGGTTGCCCAATTCCTGATGGTGAGTGGCTTGCAGCGACCAGTCGTTGAAGGTCTGGCTGCCGCCTGACCTGCGTTGGAAGGCAGCGTCGAGGCTGCCGTTCAGCAGATAGCGGCGCAGGTAGTCAAGCTGGAGCTCAGCGCGCCAGCCTGTCCGCTCGTAAAGGTCCAGGCTCAGGATGAGGTCCGCGTAGTCTTTGTAGGGATAATACCAGGCGATATCGCGGAAAAACTTGCCGTCGATGGTGTTGTAGCCCGGCTGGGGAATCAGGAAACCCGGTTTGCGTCCGCTCTGGAGCGGCACCACGATGAAGGGGAAATAGAAGACGGGCAGGTGGTTCACGTAGGCGACCACAGGTTTGCCCACGATTTTGTCACCCCGAAAAATCCGCAGCTTTTTGGCGGTGAACCAGAAATCCGGCTCCTCGTTCTCGCAGGTGGTGAAGCTGCCATTGTCCACGTCGTAAGCATCGGAGCTGATTTTGCGGATTTCCTCGCCTGTGTAGTAGCTTTTCTCCATCCGGCTGATACCGCCGGAAAGAGAACCTGTCTGGCTGTCTATGTCGTAGGCCACGTCGTCGCCCAGGATGATCTGGTCGCCGTCCCGCATCACGGTGTTGCCCTGGCTGAAGGCGAGGTTGTTTTTGAGGTCCACCAAAAGCGAATCGCTACTGATCTCGAAAGTCTGGTAGGTGATGCTGGTGTTGCCGTAGAGACGGATTTGTTCCAGCGCGTGGTTGTAGGCCAGGCTGTCAGCTGAGTAAAATAGGGAATCCTCTGGGGCCGGGGTTTTCAGCAACGAATCGGCGGGAGCCACGGACGCGGGAAGCTCGGTTTCCTCCTGCGCCAGCAGCCAGGTCCAGCCCAAAGCCAGAAGCAAAGTGAGGAGCAGCGCCAATCTTCTCATCGTGGTATGGGGGTGTCAGACCAATTCGTCAAAGATATCCATCGCTTCCCAGTCCCTGGATGGACAGGGGCTTTGCAGGCTGTAGCCCACGCTGAGGACGTGGATGTCGTTCACGTTGGTGGCGAGAAGCGGGGCGGGGAGGAGGTGGTTGACCGCTTTCAGGGCGGTATAGCTGTCGCACTTCCTGATAGCGACGGCGAGGTTGATTCCCGCGGCCTTGAGCTGGGCCAGGGTGTTACTGTCAGACCAGGCTCCGCCGCTGCCGGAAACGTTGTCGCAGCCGTCGGTGGCGAAGCAAAACAGGGCAGTTTCCTCCTGTTTGGCCAGATAGCGCACCAGCATCAGCGCCAGATGGCTGCAGCGGCCGCCGAGGCCTTCGCCGCTCACTTTCAGCGGTGACTCGCCGCCCAGGATTTTAATGAAGGGCGGACGCAGTCTGAATCTGGGACTCCTTGTCCGCCGCAGGGTCTCTTTGATTTGGTTGGCCAGCTTGGGCAGTGGACAGCCATGAAACGATTCTTCCACCAGCACCCGGAAGCCCTTTTCGCGCAAGTCTTTGGCAAAAAGTTCGCGAAAGCCCTGATTGTCCGCTATGATGTTGTATTCGATCTGTTTGGTCCCAAGTTTATAGCGCCAGCCGTCGGCTGTTTTTTCACCCGGTTCCGCTGGTGTGAACGGCCCGGAGCCCAATACCCGGGGGTCGTTTCCCTCCACGTCGGAAACGGCGAAAACCTTTATCCTCCGTGCTTTGGTGAGTTCGAGAGCCCTGCCGCCCTTCACCAGGGAAAGCCCTGTACGCCCGCGGTTGATCTCGGCGATGTCTTTTCCGCTGTGGAGCAGGAGCTTGTGTTCCGTGGCCAGGTCGGCCAGGTCGAATCCTTCGGGCAGCAGTTCAAAGAGCGCGGAGCTGCCTCCGGAAAGCAGGATCACCAGGTCATCTTTGGCGCTCAGTTTCTTCAGCCAGGCGGCGATTCGCGAGCTGGAGGCCAGGCTGTTTTCATTAGGCAGCGGATGGCCACCGGAGAGGATGGCCAGGCCGGGGATATCGCCGTGGCTGAGGCCGGGCTTGGTGAGCACCAGCCCCTCGGCCTTAATGTTCCTTTCTGCCAGGGCGTTAACGCTCACAGCCGCCATTTTCCAAGCCGCCTTTCCGATGGCCAAAAGTTTCACGCGGATCCCAAGCTCCGCCTGCCGGAGGCCCTCAGCTAGCACCGGATACTGACAGAAGCGGTGCATCGATTGAATGTAGCTCTGGTAAACCTGATGGTGAAGACTGCTCAATTTCACTACCTAAAACGTATTTTAAATCATTAGAAAAGCAGGAAAGGATTTAGTCAAGTTCATTTTTCAGCCATTCCGCCAAGCCGCCTGTTTGTCCCCGTCACTCCACCGTCTCTGGCGTCCATGCTCACTGCGTTCGCTGTACGCCAGGCTGAGTGGAAGGTCAATGTCTCCATCGATCAATAGCTCGATTTGAAAAGAGAACCAAGAATCCGTCAATCCGTTTAATCAGTTTATCCCTATGAAAATGAGAGCAAGTGGAATTGCTGTAGTAGAAGCTTGTTCCTCACTCGACTCCAGCGTAGTTGGAAAACACCAGGAGGTGATGAAAATTCACAAAATTCACACCCTAATAATCGGGGTAGTGAATTTTCGTAATTGTGTGGATGCTAGAAGCCTCCCCACCATGCTGGAGCAGTATTGGTTAACTTGTATCTTGCGGTGCTTTCTATGTTTCCATGATGCTGCCTTCCAGTATATAAAGATTGGGTGCTCTGTTTGGTTTATTTTGAACATCCACTGATACGGCCTCCCTGTCTATCAACCTCTCCACGCACTCTTTGAACTCCCTTTTCTTCATGGGAGAAATGTTCATCAGGTCAGAATGTTTATCCTTGCCCTGTCATTTTGCCGCAATAAAAATCCTTTACAAAAAAGGGGTCACGGAAATCGTGGTCTTTCTGAAATGTCCTTAGGAGATAGTTATGTCAGACAAGGTGCGTGAAACCAGCAGCAAAGCTGCTTTGAAAGAAATGCGGGAAGAGTATCTTCGCATGCTCGAAGAATCTTTCCAAACCACAGCGGAATTCAAAAAAGGCGACGTCGTTGAAGCCCCCATCATCAGTATCGGTGACAATCACATGATCCTGAGCCTGGGCGGCAAGTTCGACGCCTATGCCGAAAACGGCGAATTTGCCGACGAAAAGGGCGAGCTGCCCTACGCCGTCGGCGACACCCTCAAAGGTTACATCGTTGACAGCAACGACCAGGGATTCGTCATAGGCAAAAGCCTTACCAAGCAATATGTGGACAAACAGTCACTACTCGACGCTTTCGAGCGCAAAATCCCGGTTGCCGGCAAAGTTTACTCAGTCACCAAGGGCGGGTTCAACGTCGATGTCCTCGGCGCCCGCGCTTTCTGCCCCATTTCCCAGATGAGCATGCGGGGCGGTGACGCGAATATTGACTACATCGGCAAAACCCTGGATTTCATGGTGATCGAGTGTTCCGAAAATTGCCGCCGCGTGGTGGTTTCCCGTCGCCAGCTTTTGGAAGCCGAGGAAAACGAGAGGAAGGCTGAAGCCCTCAAAAAGCTTGAGATCGGCTCCGTCGTAACCGGCAAGGTGATGCGCATGACTAGCTTCGGCGCCTTTGTCGATCTGGGCGGCATCGAAGGCCTGATGCACGTCTCCGAGATTTCCTGGCAGCACGTCGTGAAGCCCCAGGACGTCCTAAAGCAGGGCCAGGAAGTGGAAGTGAAAATCCTGGACATCAAGGGCGAAAAGCTCTCCCTTTCGATGAAAGCCCTGATGGAAAACCCCTTTGAACAACTGGTTAAGGAAATCAAGGAAGGCGACACCATCAACTGCCGCATCCTTCGCCTCCACAATTTTGGCGCCTTTGCCGAGATCAAACCCGGCGTGGAAGGCCTCATCCCCGTTTCGGAAATGAGCCGCAACCGCAGCGTCTCCCATCCCCGCGAAATGCTCAAAGAAGGCGATTTCGTGGAGGTCCAGGTGTTGCGCATCGATGCCGACACCCAGAAGATATCCCTTTCCCTGCGCGCCCTGCAAGCCGACCCTTGGGACCAGATCGACGAAGTGGTCACGCTGGAAACCCCCTTCACCGGCAAGGTTGAAAGCGTCACCAATTTCGGCGTCTTCGTAACCATCGCCGAAGGCATCACCGGCCTGCTGCCCCGCTCCAGGGTTCGCGACAAGGACAATTTCAAGCCCGGCGACGAGGTTGAGCTCATGGTAACCGCCATCGACCGCGAAGGCCACCGCCTCACCCTGGACTACACCGACCGCCAGCCCGGCGAGCTTGTGGAACAGCGCCGCCGCTCTGACGACCGTCGTTCCGACGAACGGCGCGATTCCCGCGAACCTTACGACCCCAGCCGTCCCCGCCGCGGCGGACGTTCCCGCGCCGATGAGGAATGGCGCCGCTACGCCAGCCAGAAGCAGGACACCTCGGACGACAATCCTTTCAAAGACTTATAGACCATATAGATGCAGCCCAAGGACAACCAGTTCGTAAAGCTGCGCAAGCAGAAACTGACCAAGTTGCGCGATCTTGGGATAGACCCCTATCCCATTAAGTCGGAACGCTCCCATCTCATCTCGGAGGTGCTTGAAGGCCGGGAGGAATGGATCGCTTCGGAGCGCGAAGTAACGCTCGCGGGACGCCTTGTGGCCATGCGCCGCCAGGGCAAGCTGGGTTTTGGCAACCTTGAGGACGCCAGTGGAAAGATCCAGGTTTACGTGGCCCAAAACCTTGTGGGAGAAGAGAACTACGAGCTTTTCAAGCTCTGTGACCCCGGCGATTTCGTTCAGATAAGTGGGACCATGTTCAATACCCAGTCCGGCGAATATTCCATTAAAGCGGCGCGGGTGACGCTGCTCTCCAAGAACATCCGGCCCCTGCCAGCCGTGAAGGAAAAGGTGGAAAACGGGAAAACCATTCGCTACGACGAGTTTTCCGATATTGAGCTTCGCTACCGCAAACGCTATCTGGACCTGCTGCTCAACCCTTCCCACCGCGAGGTCTTCATCTGCCGCGCGAAGATTATCACCGCCATCCGCGCCTTTCTGGACACCCGCAGCTTCACAGAAGTCGAAACCCCTGTGCTCCAGCCCCTCTACGGCGGCGCGAACGCCCGTCCCTTCGTTACCCACCACAACACGCTGGATACCGACCTCTATCTGCGGATCGCCACGGAACTATATCTCAAACGCCTGATCGTGGGCGGCTTCGAGAGCGTTTACGAACTCGGCAAGGATTTCCGGAACGAGGGCATGGACCGCGTCCACAACCCGGAATTCACCATGCTCGAGGTCTATGAGGCCTATTCTGACCTCGAGGGGATGATGAACCTCACCGAAAACCTCATCCGCCATCTGGCCATCGACGTCCTGGGCCAAAAGGAATTCGTTTTCCGCGGGCATAGCATCGACCTGTCCAAACCCTTCACCCGAGCCCCGATGACCGAGCTGGTGGCAGAATACGCCGGAATCGACCTGGCAGACATGGATTTGGGCAAAGCCACCGCCTTCTGCAGGGAACGGAAAATCGAAATCCCGCCCGGTTCCGGAGTGGGGAAACTGATTGCCCTCATCTATGAGGAACATGTGGAGGAAAAGCTAGTCCAGCCGACTTTCGTGACTGATTTTCCCAAGGAAATCTCCCCCCTCGCCAAAGCCAAGGCCGACAATCCCCTCCTCGCTGACCGCTTTGAACTGATGATCGCCGGACACGAATTCGCCAACGCCTTCAGCGAGCTGAACGACCCCATCGACCAACGCGCCCGCCTCGAAGCCCAAGCCACCCTCCGCGCCCTTGGCGACGAAGAGGCCCAAACCGTCGATGAGGACTTCCTCGAAGCCCTCGAATACGGGATGCCCCCAATGGGCGGACTCGGAATCGGGATCGACCGGCTGGTGATGCTGCTCACCGAAAACGACTCCATCAAAGAGGTTATCCTCTTCCCCCAAATGAAGCCGGAATAAGCTCCGCCTTCCGCCCTCAGCCCCTTACCCTTCCGCGGTTTCAGCGGTAATTCTTTAACCCTTCCCCGTCCCCCGGGAACCGCAACTCCGTTTCCTGCTTAACCCCATTCCGCGCGCCACAGATCCGCCTCCCGCGGAGTTCCCGCATTTCAGGCGGGAGGATGGAGGGAAGCGAAGGGCAGGCAAACTTGAGACGGCTAAGAAGGCGTAAAGGTGGTTGGAAGAAAGCCTTCTAATATAGCCAGTTAGACTTATTCACAGAACCACTGGCAGCTTCAGCTTTTGTTCGGCGTCACCGGATGGTTGTCCTCATCCGTTTCCAGGATGTCCACGTTGTAGATGAAGTTGTAAGTACCGGCCTTTACGAGGTTTTTGAGCTTGTCGGCAATGAGCTCCATGGCGTCGATGTAGTCGATGGTGTTAAGCCCTCCAACGGGGTCGCAGGCCGCGTTTTGGATCTGTTTCATTATCTTGGCGCGGAGGCTGTGGTGCAGTTCATTGATGCGGCCTTCTAACTCAATTATCTTAAAGGTGTAAACGGGCTTGAATTCCTCAATGTACTCGATGGAGAGGTCCAGCATCTCGATAACGCGGCTGTGAAAGTCGTCTATCATGGCCCGGAATTCCGGGGAGAGGCTGTCTTTTTGGGCAGGTATCTGGTAGTTGAGGATGCGGTTGACCTCCTCGGTGAAGTCGCCGATCTTTTCGATGTCGTTCACGCTGTGGAGGAGGGCGGGGATTTTTTGGATGATCGTCTGGGCGTTGGTGCGCTCGTTCACGGTCACCAGGTAGCGGGTGATTTCGCGCTGGAGGTGGTCGATGGCACTTTCGATGCGGGATACGCGGATTTGCTTTTTGTAATTCTTGTCTCGGAAAGCTTCATAGGAAACGAAGAGGCCGAGGCGCACGAGGCGCAGCATTTCGCGCATTTCTTTGATGGATTGGTCGATGGCGAGCTGCGAATCGTGTATCAGATGGTAGTTCAGGTGTTTGGGTTCGCCCAAGGAGACCAGGTCCTCGGGGTCTTTGGGAATCATGCGTTCCGCCAGTTTGGCGAGGAGCCCGGCGAAAGGCAGCATCCAGAGAGTGTTCAGGACGTTGAAGAAGGTATGGGCGTTGGCGATATGGCGGCCCATGTTTTCTCCCAGATAAACGTTTCCGGGAGTGATGGCGTTGATGAAAACCTTGTAAATTCCCTGATAGGTGAGCGTGGCGATGACGACCGTTCCGATGATGTTGAACAAAGTGTGGACCAGGGCCACCCTTTTGGCGGTGTTGTTCGCCCCCAAGCCGGCCAGCCAGGCGGTGATCGTGGTGCCGATGTTGTCGCCGTAAACCAGATACATAGCGCCCTCAAAGGAGATGAGGCCGTTGGTGGCCAGAACCATCACGATACCCACGGAAGCGGAGGAACTCTGGATGATCATGGTGAAGAGCGCTCCGGCCAGAATGGCAAGCAGAGGGTAATCCGCCGCCCGGGCCAGAATTTGCCTGGCAAAAGACGAATCCTTCAAGACCGCGACGGATGCTGACATCAGGTTCAGACCCACGAACAGGAGGCCGAAGCCCAGAATGATCAGGCTCCAGTGTTCCATTCTGCGGCTGCGCTTGAGGAAGGTTCCCACCACGCCGACGATCACGAAAGCCAGGGCGACGTCGCCGATGTTAAAGGCGATGAGCTGGGCGGTGACGGTGGTGCCGATATTGGCGCCCATCACCACTCCGACGGCCTGCTGCAGGGTCATTATCCCGGCGTTGACCAGGCCGATGAGCATCACGGTGGTGGCTGAACTGCTTTGGATGACGCCGGTGATGGCAACGCCCACCAGAACGCCTTTGAAGGGTGTGTTGGTGATCTTCTTGAGGATGCGGCGCATCTCGTTTCCGGCCACGGCCTGCAGGTTTTCGCTCATCATGTTCATACCGTAGATGAAGAGCGCGAGGCCGCCAACAAGGTTCAGGAAGTCAAGAAAAGTCATGGCTGGAGGCTACTCCGATATAGATATTTGTGGACATGTTACGGGCAGGGGAAATCGGTCAGGGAGATTTCTCCGGCCCCAGAGAAGATAAAACTCTGGACTGGCTTCAAAACCTGGCTCAATCCACCTTGAAGCGCAGGATCTGGTTCTTTTCCATCAGCGGCACGAGGATTTCATTGGTCGGCTTATGGTAATAGATGTCAGCCGGGGACTGGAGATCAGATTGCCAGATCAGAGTGCGGTTCTGTTCCTGGGGGATCATGAACAGGCATTTTTCGCCCCAGGAACTGTAATAGATGCGGCCCAGGTCGTCGATGGCGATGCCGTCCAAATCGTTGTAGAGGGTATTTTTGAAAACGCTGAAAGACTGGGTGTTCACGTCCAGGGCCAGGATGGGCGATTCTTCGGTGAGACCAACGATGAACATCTGGCGGCGGGGGCCGTCATACACGATGCCGTTGGGTGCTTTCAGCAGGGGAGAACTAAGCTTGATGGTGAGATTGGTGCCAGGATCGAACACATGGACGCAATTGCCCTTGGTATCTGTAAGGTAGAGCTTGCCAAGATGGTCCTTTTCAATGTCGTTGAGCATCTTAGCGCCTTTGATGGGGATGTTGGCTTTTTGTTCTCCGGTCTTGAGGTCCAGGGCCACGATGCTGGTGTCGTCGGTTACATATAGCAGTTCATCCACAACCTTGAGGCCGCGAGGGGCTTTGAGTCCCTTGGCGAAAACGGTGTAGCGTCCCTCTTCTTCGAGACTTAGGATTTTTCCGCTGCCGACGTTTGAGACCATGAAGGTTCCGGTTGAATCGTTCCAGACGATGCTTTCCGGTTTGTCCAGGCTGGCGGGCAGCAGATGCCGCAGCAGGATAAAAGCGGCTGCCAGCGCCAGGACGGCTATGATGAGGATGAGGATTATTTTGCGTTTACCGATGGCCATTTCTGCCTCCTAATCTTTTATTTTCCAGTCGCAGCCGCTTGGGGTGTCGCGCAACTCCACACCCAATGAAGCCAGGTCGTCCCTGATCCGATCCGAAAGTTTCCAATCCTTGTTCTCGCGGGCTTCCCGGCGGTAAGTGAGCAGCAGTTCCACCAGTTGTCGGGAAAGGTCTGGCAAAGCCGTGTTCAGCTTTTCGGAAAGATCTGAGAAGAAGCCTAAAACCTCTCCCAGCCTTACCAGCATCAACGCTGCCTGCTCCCGCTGTGGCCTTGGCAGTTGCCCGTTTTTGCAGTGACGGACGAGGTCGAAGAGCACGGCGAGGGCTTTGGCGGTGTTCAGGTCGTCGTCCATTGCTTCCACGAAAGCCTGTTCGGAAGATTCATAACTGCCGTCAAGGGCGGAGCTTATGCTCTTGTAATCGATGTCGCGAAGGGCGGCATAAAAGTTCTTCACCGCGCGTTCGGATTCCTCGATGATTTCGCGGTTGAAATCTATCGGGGAACGGTAGTGCTTCGAGAGGAAGAAGAAGCGAATGGCCTCGGCGCTGTGCCGGGCCAGAATGTCCCGCGCGGTGAAGAAATTATTGAGGCTCTTGCTCATCTTGTCGCCATCAACGTTCAGAAAACCATTGTGCATCCAGTATCTGGCCAGGGGTTTGCCGGTGAGGGCGAGGGCCTGGGCGAGTTCATTCTCGTGATGGGGGAAAATGAGGTCGGCGCCTCCGCCGTGGATGTCGAAGGTTTCGCCCAGATACTTCTGGCCCATTACCACGCATTCAGTGTGCCAGCCCGGCCGTCCTACGCCCCAGGGGCTGTTCCAGACGGGCTCTCCGGGTTTTCCGGCCTTCCAAAGCGTGAAATCGGCCGGATTGCGTTTCTGGAGGTTTTCCAGCACTCTGGCGCCGGGAAGCTGTTCTTCTGTCTTTTTGCCGGAGAGCTGGCCATATTCAGGCAGGGAGGCGGTGTCGAAATAGACGTCGCCGTTCACCTCGTAGGCGTGGCCGCTTTTTTCCAGAGCGGCGATGGCGGCGATGATCTCCGGAAGCACTTCCGTGGCACGGGGCTGATGGGTCGGTCTGCGGATGCCGAGGGACGCGCTGTCTTCCAGAAAGGCTTTGGCATACTTGTCCGCGACCTCCTTGTAGGACACCCCCTCTTCAAGCGACTGGGCGATGATCTTGTCTTCGATGTCGGTGATGTTTTGCACGTAATCCACTTTGTAGCCGCGGAATTCGAAGTAGCGGCGGAGGACGTCAAAAGTGAGAAAGGCGCGGGCGTTGCCGATGTGGAAGTAGTTATAGACAGTTGGTCCGCAGGCATACATTTTCACCTGGCCCGGAGTGAGGGGAACAAATTCCTCCTTGGCGCGCTTGGCGGTGTTGTACAAAAGCATGGGCAAATCCTTATTTATAGATCACCAGGCGTTCGGTGGCCTCGGCCTTGAGACCGTCGACGGAGGCGCGTACCTTCACGAAATAGGTGTTGTTGGCGAAACGGTCACCCCGTTTGTCCCGGCCATCCCAGGGAATGGCGTTGAAACCCTGGCGTCCGCTGGTCTGGAAGCTGTGTATCTTTTTCCCGGTGACTGAGTAGATGTCGAGGGTGAGGTCGCAATCGCGGGAGAGCGTGAAAGTGAAGCTGGTGGAGCTTTGCATGGGGTTGGGGTAGATGAGGAAGCGTTCGATGGCCAGTTCGCCGCTTTCCTTCACGTTGAACTCAACGCTGGCCACGGCGGGGAGGTTAAAGTTATCGAAAGCAATCAGTTGGAGAGTGTGGGAGCCTTCGCTCAGCCCGGTCAGGGGGAAGGTGAGTAGGCCGGTGGTGTAGGAATCCAGGTCATAGATGAAATAATCCGTCACTGGCACAGGCTGGAGCGAGTTGTCCAGGATCAGCATTATATTGTGTCCAAAACTACCCGTGACGTTGATCCCGTTGCTGTCCGAAATCCTGGCGTAAAGCGTGGTGTTGGTGCCAACGGTGTCGCCGGGGCGGAAATCGTAACTGCCAATATAGAGTTTTATTTCCGGCGCATCGGGATTTTCGGCTGTCACGGCATCGTCACTGAGGGCCAGGGGATAGTGGTAGCTCGTGTAGTCTTGTTTCTGGGCGGGATCCCAGACATAGGAAACTATGAAGCCATTGTTGCCTGGGGTCACATCATCCGGAACGATGAATTCGGTCTGGTAGGCTCCTCCGGTCACAGTGGCGCTGCCGGAAAAAAGAGGGGCGCCGCGTTGGGTGACGAGGGTATGCCAGCCCAAGTCGTACTCCCTCTTGGTATTGAAGGCTTTGATCTCAAAAGTGCCGCTGACAGGCGAGGAGGAAAAAGACCCGGATACTATTGCCAGGTCCCTGGCGTGCAGGGTGTCTCCCTGTGCAGTCCGGCCTGACACGGTCATCAGACTATCGCGCACAGGCGGAACCACATTCAGCAGGGGATCCCCCATCAGCATGTAGGTGGCGTCGTTATCGTTGCTTTGCGTGTTGAGGATCTTGGCAATCATGATGGACTGGCCCAATGAGTTGCGTCCGTTGGTGAGTTTATCAAGCAAATGATTCATCATGGGGCCGTTGCTGGTAGGCGAGCTGCTGCGGCTGGCAGCAAATGAGGCTATGGCTCCGAAGTTGTCCATCATCACGGTTTTCTGTCCCAGGCTTTCAAAACCCCAATAGTCGAAGTGGCAAACCGAGCAGGAGGATGCTATGAAGAAGGGGAGTCTGTCCTGATTGTTGAACCGGCCCATGTCCGCAGCGCCGTTGAAATAGTCTTCTGCGCCCAGTTTATCATAAGCGCCATGGCCGGTGTAGAGCCAGATCAGCCGGCCTTCGTTAATGGCGGCCATCATGTCATCCCTGGCCCCGGGTTTGTTCTGAAACTCGTCGTATTCGTATTCCCAGGCAAAGATCTTGTCGGTGAGAATGCTGGGATGGATATTATTCCCCGCTGCCTCTGTTTGGACGCTGTGGATGGTTTCGATAGTGGCGGAACTGTTGTAGAGGTCGTCAGCCAGCAGTACGGCGGAATTCCGCCACCAGCCGCCCTGGGGGTTGCGTACATAGTTTTCCCTATTCGATAGCATAATCGCCAGTTCGTTGGAATTGGTCACGGGGTAGCGCCCAATCGTAAGTTCGGGATACAATGACTGGGTGAGCATCACAAAATAGTCGTCCGAAGCGATCGAACCACGCTGGAAGACGATAAGTTTGTTCTTTCCCTGGGCTTGCTTGGAATTGTTGCGCCAGTCGCTGGTGCCAAGGCCGATCAGGGTCACGGAGCTTATCTTGGGCGTGGGGTAGTTGTACCAAGCGTAGCGCAGGAACTGGCGCAGGGCCACGGGGTCAGGATGGCCGCCGTTGAACTGGTTGAAGATGTCGCTCTGCTTCACCACCAGACTGCGTTTGCCATAGTCCTGAAGATACATGTCCGCCAAGGACAGGGCCTGGGTTTGAAATTCGTCCGCCGTGATGATCACATTGTCATATTGAGACTGAATCCTGGCAAGATCGTTGGTTTCCACCAAACCAACGATCACGGGACTGTGGAGCTCATGATCATTACTGAGCCAGTATTTGGTATTGCTGAAGCCAGCGCTTACAAAGTAATTCTGTCCATCGGAACTCATGAGCGGCACCATTTTCACATCAGCCAGGCCATTTACCCGGTACACACGGGTGTCGGCGCTGCCGGAAAGGTTGTAGCGGATGGGGACCTCATAATTGAGGGCCATTTGGTTCACTAAATTCTGACCGCTGCCTTTATTAATGGTTCGGGTGTAGTCAACGGTGATCCAGTTCAGGAAAAGGTTGTCGGTGGAATTTCTCAGCACTCTTATCCGGACGGTGTTTTGGCCGCTGACGAAGCTGGAGACATTTTTGTAAAACAGATAATCTCCCAAGCCTCTCCATTTGAAGTTGGTGGAGCCCAGAGTATCCGCCTGCACGGGCACTCCGTTCACAAAGACATTGATATTGTGCCAGAGGGAGTCTATACTTGTATCTTCCTGGCGAATGATGAAACTAAGGGCTTGGTCAGCGGAGGGATCCAGGTCTGGCAACTGAAGCTCGAACTCGTACTCGGAATTGGAGTTGCCGAACATGCGGGTCATATACCAATCGAAGCCTATTATCTCACGGCGATGGGTTTCAGTTTCCAGGCGGGTCAATTCACGGGATTTGGAGGTCTGGGCATACCAGCTATGTTCCTGTGGCAAAGTTACCATTCGCAGAGGGTCTCCGCCGAATTCCCCGGCAAAGGTGAGCCAATAAACAGTGTTTCCGGAATATGGGTTGTAATATGTCTGGTTATTTTGCAGGCTGATGTTCTTTTCTGTGCCATCCCGGGTTGTGCCATAAAAAACGATGTAGTCCCAGGGGTCGAAGCTGCCGTCTTCTTCGCCGACAACGCGGATGGGCACCTCCACAAACTCGTTGCCGGGGTTGATTATCGTGAAGGGAAGCAGCTTGCCTCCGTTGCTGAAGAGGCGGAACGAACGGGGGTCGATATCCGCAAGTGGAAATCCCGTCAGTTGATCTGGGTCGATGCGGAACATTCCTTCGCGGTCTGTTTCCAGCCGAAACCAGTAATCCGCCCGGGAAAAATCAGAGTAAAAAACCGCGTTACTGGTCTGTTTTTGCCATTGGCGGGCTTGCCCGGGATTGATCAGGGTTTCACTGAACAAATCCAGTAGTTCGTCGCTCTGGGGCAGGCTCCGGTGGGATGTGTCGCCGGAAATGTCCACCCGGATGATGGCCTGATCGGTGACGGTGAGCCCGAAGCGCCCGTCGTAGGCAAAGGGGCGGATGTGCAGAGCGCAAAAATCCAAACCTCTGAAAGTGGAGACGGAGGTTGTAAGCAAGGATTTGGAGCCATTCAGATATAGGCTTTCATCGATTTTGTAAACATGCGAGGAGACGTCTTCGTTCTGCCTTACTTCCGGCACAGGCAACAACCGCTTGGAAAGTGTGGCCTGGCTCTGGCTGGAGCTGATCAGCACGGCGTTGACCTCGCCTCCGGGAGGAAGCGCAATCCGAGCTTCTTCCAGCGGCAGCAACGGAGCGCCGGAGCGGATGTCATAATCCATCCCGGCCACGTCCACCCGAAGCATATCATCCACTTCGCTCAGTTTATAGCTTTCCAACCGATACTCCAGCAGAATCTGGTTAGCTGAACGTTCCAGCACCCGTACGGAAGCAAAAGCTGAGCAGGCAATCAGCAGGAAAGCCAGTACGGCATAGAACTTATTCATGGTTCCTTCTTTCCCTGGAAGATTTTCTCCAGGGCAACGATCAGGCCGTAAAACAAGCCCATGAACAGGAAGATTCCACCCATCCCCTGCAGAAGGATCAGTAGGGACTGCGTGAAGTTTTGCATCGTCGTGGCAAGCATTGCATAGGTCATCGGAGGCCTCTGAAACTTTTAATAGTGGTAGCTTCTACCATTGTTGATCATCAGCGCGCGGTAGATCTGTTCAACCAGAACCAGCCGCGCCATCTGGTGCGTGAAAGTCAAAGCCGACAGGCTCAGGCAAGCATTGGCCCGGGTTTTCAAGCTTTCGTGCGCGCCATACACTCCGCCGATCAGGAAAACGACCGACTTCTCTGAAGACAAGTTATTCAAAAACTCTGCAAATTCAAGCGAAGTTTTGGCTTCGCCACGTTCGTCCATCAGGACCACGAAATCTTCCGGTGCAAGGCGTTTCAGGCACAGAGCGGCTTCCCTGGCTTTCACGGCGTCGGGGCTGCCGGCTGTTTTGAGGCTCACATCAGCTATATCCGTTACCTCCAGTCTCATCATCGGGGCCAGCCGTTTCATGTATTCGGAGATTCCTTCCTTCAGCCAGCCTTCCTTGGTCTTGCCAACCTGAAGAACGCGCAGGATCACTTGTTCATACAGGCCAGGGCCATCGCCATGCAGAGCATTTTCAGTTCGCCGCGATCTGCACGGGAGGGGATGAGGATGGGAGCTTTGGTGCCCACCACCACGTGCGCCACGCGAAATCCGCAATAGTAGGTGAGCATCTTACCGAAGACGTTTCCAGCCTCAATGTTAGGCACAACGAAGACATCCGCGACCCCGGCGACGGGGGATTCGATGCCCTTTATCCTGGCGGCGTTGATGTCCACCGCGATGTCGAAAGCGAGAGGGCCTTCCACGACACAGCCTGTGATCTGGTTCCGGGCATTCATCCTTGAGATGATGGCGGCGTCAAGCGTGGCCGGCATTTTGGGGTTAACCTTTTCCACAGCGGTGATCATCGCCACCTTTGGCAGTTCGGAACCCAGGCTGTGGGCCACCTGGACAGCGTTTTTCACGATCGTCACCTTCTCCTTGAGGTCCGGGACCAGGTTAACCCCGCCGTCGGTGAGCAGTTTCAGGCCTTCGGGATGTTCGTAGGCTAGAACGTCAGAGATCACGTCGCTCACGCGCAAGCCGTTTTCCTTGTCCAGAACAGCCCTAAGAAGCTGGCCGGAGTCAGTCTTGCCTTTCAGGATAATGTCGCCTTTGCCTTCCCGGGCAAGCTGGACGCTCACTTTGGCGGCTTTCACCAGGTCGGGGCCGATATCCACGATCTCAAAGGAGTTAGTGTGCTGGGGCGCCATCTTTTCCAGCAGGGCCAGGATTTTGGGTTTGTCGCCCACCAGCAGGCAGTCGGCCAGGTCTTCCTGTTTGGCCAGAATTGCCGCGTCGAGAACGGATTCCGTTTGCGCGGCTGAAATGATCACGGTGCCGCGCCGGCTGGCTTTCACGGCGCTCACCATTTCGTCGAAGTTCTTATACATGTCTGTTCTCCGCTACCCGAGACAGGCTCAGGTGCTGTATTTTTCTATAAATTCGTCCACTAGGGCATCCTCCTCTGGCTTGAGGTCGGATAGAATTTTCTTCAGCGCTTCTTTCTGGATTTGGCGCACTCTTTCCCGCGAAAGCCCCATCTTTTCAGCGATCCGGGCAAAGTTCTGGGTTTCCTGCCCGGCGTTCAGGCCATAATAAGTGCGGATGATGTCAGCTTCGCGCTGGTCCAGCTTTTCGATGGCCCGGTTGATCTTATGCTGCAGGCGTTCGCGGTGATAAATCTGCTGAGGGTCGACCAAATCGTCGTCCGCGATCATGTCGCGGGTGGTAAATTCCTGGAAATCACCGTTGGAGATAAGTTCGTCGTATGAGGTCGTTTCGACCATCTGGTCTTGAAGCTGTTCGATGGATTTCTCCGTGATGTTCATCTTTTCGCTCAGTTCCTCATTGGATGGCTTGAGCCCGGTCTCGGCGTACATACGGTCCCGAGTGGCTTTCACCCGGTGGACGGAGCTTGATTTGCCCAGAGGCACGCGAATAAGGGAGCTTTTTTCCGAAACAGCCAGCATGATGCGCTGTTTTATCCACCAGATGGCGTAGGATATTAGTTTGATGTCTTTTTCCGGATCGAATTTCTCGATCGCTTTCAGCAGGCCGATGTTGCCTTCGCTGATCAGTTCGGAAAGGGAAAGGCCCCTGTTTTGGTAGCGGGCGGCTATCTTGACTACGAATTTGAGGTTCGCCTGCACCAACTGGTTTATGGCATCCTGGTCACCGGCTTTGGCCCGGACGCCCAGTTCGTATTCCTCTTCGCGGCTCAGGGCCTTAAACTTGGATATTTCCTTCAGGTAATTTTGCAGCGCCTGGTCCGCAAAAACATTTTCCCGGTTCATTAGGACCCGTTTGCCTTAAACATTATAACGGCAACACCTTGCGGGGATTGAGAGCCGTCCCCTTGACACGGTATTCAAAGTGCAGATGGGGGCCGGTGGAATTTCCAGTGGAGCCCATTCTGGCGATTTGCTGACCCTGGCTCACGTGGTCGCCCACGTTCACCAAGTTCTTTTCGTTGTGGGCGTAAACCGTCATCACAAAGTTCGGATGCTCGATCAGGACAACATTCCCGTAGCCGCGCTGAGTCCCGGAATAGACAACCACTCCGTCCAAAACCGCGTAGATCGGCGTTCCGGATTTGTTGGCGATGTCGATGCCCTTGTGGGGACGGCCACGGCGCATGCCAAATTCCGAGGTTACCCTGCCATTGGTTGGCATGATGCAATCAGTGCGGACCTTAGAGGTTGAGCCGGAGGCTTGATCGGCAGGCGGAGTTCCGGTCAACCAGAGTTTCTGGCCCACGCTGATGTCGTAGGAAGAGAGGTTGTTGCGGGCTTTGATGTCGTCCACGGTGGTTCCGTGGGCCTTGGCGATGCTGAACAGGGTGTCTTTTCTCTTCACCACGTAAACCTGATCCAGCAGCAGTGTGTCGGCCGGGGCAGGCGTCGCGGCCTGGATTGTGGCTCCCTGTTCCGCCGGCTTCTCCTCCGCGGGGTTAAAACTTGCCGGGTCCTTGATGATAAGGCGATCACCCGGTTTTATCGGCGGGTTTTCGGCTGGAAGGTTGTTCCAGCGTAGAAAATCACTTGGTGTCAGTTTGTGGTTTACGGCTATGCGGAAAGCTGTTTCGCCCGCCTGCACAGTGTAGTAGTAATCGTCCGGAAGGTTGAGTTTGCTATGGTCGGGCGGTTCCGATGGCGGCGGAGAAGGAGAGGTTTCTGTCTGGGCGGGCTTGACGGGGGGAGTTTTGAAATCCGGTTTGACGGGCTCAGCTTTTTTAATCTTCAAAACCTGCCCCACACCGATGTTGTTGCTGGTAAGGCCGTTCAATTCCCAAATCTCTTCGATAGACACCTGGTATTTCTTACTCAGCGAGTAGAGTGTGTCACCCTTTTGCACCTTATGGGTGACCATCTCCGCCGTCAACCAAACCGGCAGCAGCAAGGCCAACACCACAATGGACAGCTTCCATGCCGGCCCGCGGCGATGGCACGGACCGCCTGTCCCGCTTCGGGTCTTTTTATCGTATCGTAAAATCATCGTAAACAACCGTTTCGTCTTGTTCCCTGATACGCAGCTCGCGCACATCAACAAACCTGTTGCCGGCACGCAGCAGCTCGCAGAATAGCTCAAGCTTGTCCCTGTCCCCGGTGGCTTCGATCAGCACGCTGCCGTCACCCTGGTTGCGAACCCAGCCAGTGAGCGAGCACCGCAGAGCGCAAGTCCGCGCGAATCTGCGGAAACCGACGAATTGGACGCGCCCCGTGGCTCGTAGTTCCCAAGTAAGCATATTCTACTCCATTTAAGGAAAAAAACTTTGTATTTCAACTGGGGATATTTGTCAAGGATTCGTTTTTAGGTTTTTGGCAGTTCCGTTTAGCAATGGTTGTTGCCCACTTTCTGTAGGTTTGGGCTTGGAAGTCAGTTGATTACCTGATGGTTCCGTCCTTAGCCCCATCCTGTCCGCCTATTTTGGGCCTCCCGCACACCTCCCGTCTGGAATGCGGGAGCCTTGAGGGAGGCAGGCAAGGGGCGAATGTGATGGGGCTAAGGACGGATCAGGTTTTTGGGAAGCGGGCTTATTCCGGCTTAGGGAATTTATCAGGCTTGCGCCGGAAATGGGATCAGGATGTCGGAAGAGTTTGCCTGAAAGGGAGCTTAGACCTCTTCCGCGTCCTGGCCGTAGATTTGTTTGAAGCGGGCGTTGTCTATCTCGACGGGCAGGCCCTCATAAACCTTGAGCCCGTCCTTGAGCGCGACAACGCGGTTGCCGTAGCGGCGGGCGAGGGAAAGGAAATGCAGCGAGCAGAGCACGGAGATGCCTTCGGAATTGATTTCAGCCAGATATTGCATGATGGAATCAGCGGTGGCGGGATCGAGGCTGGCAACGGGTTCGTCAGCCAGGACAATAGCCGGATTTTGCATCAGGGCCCGGGCGATGGCCACCCTTTGCTGCTGGCCGCCGGAGAGGCTTTTCACCTGCCGCTTGGCATATTTTTTCAAGCCCACCCGGTCCAGATTATGGTAGGCCGCGTCGATTTCCGAGGCGCTGTATTTGTCCAGCAAGCTGTGATATCCCAGCCGCCCCGTGAGCACATTGGTGAGCACGCTGAGGTTTTTTACAAGGTTGAACTGCTGAAAGACCATGGCGATGCTGCGGCGGTATCTTCGCAACTGAGTTGGTGACAGGGCGCGCACCGATTTTCCTTCGTAGAGGACGTCGCCCCCATCCGGCTCTATCAGCCTGTTTATGCAGCGCAGGAGGGTTGACTTGCCGCTGCCGGAGAGGCCCAGCAGGATGATGAAATCACCCTTTTGGACATCGAAGCTGACTTTGTCCAAAGCCCAGACCTTGTGGTCATAGGTTTTGCGAAGGTCTTTTATCTCGAGCTGAGCCATCCCGCCTCAGTCTTTGAGAAACTGCCTGGGGTCTTTGTCTAGCGCTTTAAGGGTCTGGCGCACAATGTCATAATCGGCATCGGTGGCGCGGGTTAGGCCGTCTATATCGTAAAGCTCTTTCATGATGGCCTGTCCGTCCTTGGTGCCGGCGAATTTCTCCAAAGCTTGCACCAGCTTTGTTTTCACCTCGTCAGGCATGCCTCGCCGGAAAGTGACTGTGTCGTTGGGAATGGAATCGGTGAGAGCCACTATTTTCAGCTTGGAAAAGACATCAGGATAGGTCTCCAGCAACTTTTCCCTGGCATCCATTGGTTTGCCGCTGGCATCTGGGGGCGACCAGTAGGTGCAGGCTACGTCCGCTGTCCCGTTGTAAACTGCTGTGATTGCTTGCGGATGGCCTCCTGCGAGGGTGTATCTGGCTGGATTGATGCCCTGCTGTTTAAGAATGGCGGAAGGATAGATGTAGCCGGAGGTTGAAGCCGCGTCGGTGTATGCCACCACCTTTCCCTCGATTTGGCTCAGGCTGTCGATGCCGCTGTCGGCGCGGGCCACGAATTGCCCACAATATTTGTTCAGACCGTTGCGGACTGTCATGAACTGCACTTCAGCCTCGTATTTTTCCTCAGCTAACACGTAGGCGAAAGTTGGCAGCCAGGCCACATCGGCCTGATAGGCGCCGATGGCTTCCACCACGGCAGCATAACTGGTGGGCACGGCCACTTTGAATTTGTATCCGGTTTCCTGTTCCAGCCAGGCGGCGATGGCCTCTCCGCTGGTGACCACGGTGGAGGCTTCCATCGAGGGAACGAAATACATCTTGATCGGATTCTTCTTTGAACCGAGTTCAAGATTCGCCTTTTCCAGTTTGTCGGCTTCACTCATGCAGGAAGCCAGCAACAGGATGAGTGCCAAAACTATCAGTGCAGCATGTTTCATAGGTTGTTCTCCCGTTCTTGAGGTCGGATTGTTGTGATTGTGATATTGGTCAGATCCATTCCCAATCCTCGAAATACTGGTCCACCACTAGCAGTGGCCGGCCCAAGAGGTCACGGAACTCGATCTGGGAAACGTCGTCCAGGGTAATCCCGTCATGGTTGAAAATATTGGAAGGCACGATCAGGCCTTCGTTTCCGGTTGCATTGTGTTGTTCCAGAATGTCCTTCGCCGCGAGCAGACCGCTCACGCTAACCTGGCCTCCCAACCAGTTGTTGGCTATGGCTTTCACCCGCACAGAGGCTTTTTCCAGCTTTGGTTCCAGCCTGCCGGCCAGTTCTTTGATTGTGGATTCTGCCGAACGCGAGGTCAGCATCACGAAAGGCATCCCGGCCTTCTCCAGCTCTTTGATTAAGGCACTGCAGCGCCTGCGGAAATTCATCCTGCTGAGGCGGAGCATACCGATCCCGTTTTCCAACTGGGGATAATCCCCATAATAATTTTCGTCCGGAACAGACAGGCCTGCCATGACGTAAAGCTCGTCCGCGGCTTGGACTGGCTGGCCCTGCTGCCTGAAAGAATCAATGATGGCAATGGTTTCCGCCGCGAGCTCCGCTGTGAAGGGCTTAAGTTCTGTAAGGTTTTCCCGGAAACCGGTTAGGCCAACTGGCACCACTCCGATGGACAAAACATTCACGGAACCAGCCAGCAGATCGCTGAGAGTGGCGCGGAGCCGGTCCCCACAGTTGTATTGCGGCACACAGACTATTTGGAGGTGAAAGTCGATTCCCTGGCCGGAAAGGTAACGCAGGGTTTGAAGCAGGTCAAAATCAGTCCGGTAGCGCATCAGCTTCTTGCGAAGCATGGGATCGGTGCTGTGCACGGAGACATAGAGCGGGCTGATATGCTGATTCACAATGCGTTTGAGCTGAGTGGGGCTCAGGTTGTTCAGCGTGATGTAATTCCCGAATACGTAGGAAAAGAGATAGTCGTCATCTTTTTGATAGAGGGTGGGGCGCAATCCGGACGGCAACTGGTCGATGAAGCAAAAAACGCAGCTGTTGGCGCAGGAAGCAACTTCGTGGGGTTCTGGTTCAATGCCCAGGGGCTTGTTCGGCTGGCGCAGCAAGGTGAGAATTCTACAGTTACTGTCTGAGCCCTTCAGTTCAAACTCAAGCTGGTAATCGTTGCCGTAATACTCAAGGTCGAAAAAGTCGTTGATGGGCATGGCGTTGATGCTGAGAATGGTATCGCCGTCCCTGATCCCGGCTTTGGCGGCTGGGCTGCGGGGTTGGACTTTCATCACTTTCAGCGGCATGGATGCTTCAATTGGTCTTGAGAACCCTGTCGTAGCTGTATTTGAAGCGTTTGATGCCTTCAAAGATAGTGCGGGACATGCGTTCTTGATACTGTTTGTTGGCCAGAGCGGCTTCCTCGTTGAGGTTTGAGATGAATCCCATCTCGATCAGGATGGCGGGCATAAAGGCTCCGCGCAAAACGTAAAAGCTTGCTTGTTTCACGCCCCGGTCCTGGCCTTGCACTCCTGAAACCATGTTGCGCTGGACCAGGGTTGCCAGTTCGTTGCTGTATTCCTGATATGTGGTCTGGCTCAGGTCGCTGAGGATGAAGTCAAGCGCGTCGTATTTTTTCTTTGCCCCGGCTCCTTCGTAAAGCTCAACCACGTCGTTTTCCAGAGCTTCCACGGCTCGCGAATCGGAAGTGGAAGAGGTTGAAAGATAGTATGTTTCGAGGCCTTTTGCGCTGCGGTTTTTGGAGGCGTTGGTGTGCAGGCTCACAAACAGGTCGGCCTTTTTGTCCATGGCAAATTTGGTTCGCCCTGAAAGGGGAATGAAGCGGTCATCGGAGCGGGTCATCAGCACCTCCACACCCAGCTCTTTTTCCAGCATCGATTTCAGCATGAGGCCCACGCTCAGGTTGATGTCCTTTTCGCGGGTTCCGTTTTTTCCCACCGCGCCGGGGTCTTTGCCGCCATGGCCGGGGTCAAGCACGATGCGGACCACGCCTTTGTCCACTGGGCGGGGTATGTGCAACACCTTGTCTTTGAGATAGATATCCTTTGGGAAGTGAAGCGGCAGGTTCTGCAGGAAGAAGGTTTCCGGAAGATAGTATTCAGCACCCACCTGCAAAAAGGAGTACTGCATGTTGAACACACCCTCTGCAAAACTGTAATAAGGCGAGTTGGTGATGAAAGTGAACTGCTGGCCATTGTACCAGATGTTTATACGGTGGTCGTTATACTCGCTGTATTCAACCCTGATCATGGATTGGAGCAGCGTGTTCATCTTTTCCAGCGCCACGTAGGAACGGTTTTCCAGGGTTTGAGTGGGCAGTTTTTTGGGAATCTTGGCAGGCATGTAGAGCAGATTGATATCGGCGCCAAGAAAAGAGGCCCAACATGAGAGCAGGATCATGCCCAGAAGTATGGCTTTGAATCTATTTGGCATTATGTGTTTTTCCGTGAAAATGGGTGATGGGTTCATCTGGTCCGGATTTTTCCGGTGAAAAAGCCGGGGTCCAGTCTGGTGAGGGGTCGAGTTCCTGAGCGTAAACATCGGTAAAACCAAGGTTCATGGCCAGATCCAGCGCCTCGGCGTATTCCCCGGGATGAAGACCGCGGGCCAGTTCGGGGATGTTTTGAGCCGCGGCTGTGGGATAGTATTGGGCCATCAGACTGAGGGAAACACCCTCGCCCAGGGTTTCGCGCAGGGTGTAGAGCAGGTCACGCGTGCCGGCCAGACGGTTGGGCAGCACCAGATGCCGCACCAGAAGCCCGCGAAGGGCCAATCCGCTATTGGATATCACAAGCTTACCTACCTGGCTCTGCATTACTTGCACGGCTTTCAAGGATATGGCTGGATAATCCCTTGCTTGGGAGTATGTTAGGGAATAGGCTGGATGCGCGTATTTGAGGTCAGGCAAATAGATGTCCACCAGCCCGGCCAGGGTTTGAAGGGATTCGACGGTTTCATAAGCGTTGCTGTTCCAAACCACTGGAATAGAGAGGCCTCCGGCTCGAGCCAGCTTTATCGCTGTAGCAAGCTGAGGTGTGTATTGCGTTGGTGAGACCAGATTTACGTTGTGGGCTCCGGCTTCTTGCAAACGCAGCATCATCCCGGCGCAATCCTCTTCGCTGATCTCACTGCCCCAGCCCAGACGTGATATCTGGTGATTCTGGCAAAAAACGCAGCGAAGGTTGCAATAGGAAAGGAAAACGGTGCCGCTGCCTCCGGTGCCGCTGAGAACAGGTTCCTCGCCATGATGCAGGTGCGCGCTGTTTACCTTGATTGATGCTCCCGCTCCGCAGAATCCTGTGGCTTCGTAACGGTTCACGCCACAGTTTTGAGGGCAGACCCGGCAATGGAGCAATTCGGGATGGCTGGAAATCATTCTTCTCTTAGGCTAAATGCTTGGGGCAGGAGGGATTCCAGGTCGCTGCTGATGCTGCCAAGGCGATTGGCATAGAGGATTTGCAGGCGGGGGCTGAATTCCGCCAAAACCTGACGGCAAGCACCGCAGGGAGGGAACATCTCATCAGAATCCACATAGATGGCAATGGCAAGGAAATCCCGCTTGCCTTGATTCACAGCGGCGAAGAGGGCATTGCGCTCGGCGCAGATGGTCAGGGAATAAGATGAATTTTCCACGTTGCAGCCTGTGACCACGCTGCCATCAGCGCAGAGTAGAGCGGCTCCCACCCGGAACCCGGAATAAGGCGCGTAAGCCTTTTCCATCGCGGCCTGGGCCTGCTCCAGCAAGGCGTCAAGATCAATGCTCATGCATTCCCCAACAGCGCCAGAATGAGGCCGCCGGCGATCACAGAACCGATCTGGCCGCCCACGTTAACGCTCACGGCTGGCATCAGCAGGAAGTTGAAGGGGTCTTCTTTTTGCCCCATCTGATGGATAACCCTCGCGGACATCGGAAAGGCCGATATCCCGCAGGCTCCGATCATCGGGTTTATCTTGTTCTTGCGGAAAAGGTTAATGAATTTTGCGAAGAGCACTCCGCCGGCGGTATCGAAAATGAAGGCCACCAGCCCAAGTATGAATATCAGAAGGGTTTGCGGCCTCAGGAAAGCCTCTCCGCGCATCGTGGAGGCGATGCTGATGCCCAGAAAGATCGTCACCAAGTTGGCCAGTTCATTCTGCGCTGATTTGGACAGACTTTCCAGCACGCCGCATTCGCGGATCAGGTTACCGAACATCAAAAAGCCGATCAGCGCCGCTGAAGCCGGCACAAAAATCCCGGCGATCAGCGTGATGGCGATGGGGAAGATGATTTTTACCACTTTGGGAACTTCTCCGGCCTGGTAGTCCATGCGGATCTTGCGTTCTTCCTTGGAGGTAAGCAGTTTGATCACAGGCGGTTGGATGATGGGCACCAAAGCCATGTAGGAATAGGCAGCCACGGAAATCGCCGGCAGCAGGTCCTGCGCGAAACGGTTGGCCACGTAAATCGAGGTGGGGCCGTCAGCCGCGCCGATGATGCCGATTGCGCCAGCCTGTTTCAGGCTGAAGCCAAGCAGGGTGGCAGCGGAAAAGGTCACGAAGATACCCAGTTGAGCCGCCGCGCCGAAAAGCAGCATGAAAGGGTTTTTGAGCAGGGGCGTGAAGTCTATCATGGCGCCGATGCCGATGAAGATCAGCAGCGGGAAAAGCTCTGTGGCGATGCCTGCATTGAACAGGATCTGCAGCGGTCCGTGCTCTCCCACAGCCGCGGAGAAGGGTATATTCGTGAGAATGGTCCCAAACCCGATCGGCAGCAGCAGGGTCGGCTCATATTTTTTCGCGATGGCCAGCCAGATCAGCACCAAGCCGATCAGGATCATCACCGCCTGTTGCCACTGGAAGGCCAGGATTCCACCAAATAATGCTTGCATCAATAACTCCAGATATTTTCACTCAAAAATCCATAAATTCCGGCGCTGTCCTCTTTGTCAATGAATATATCCGTCCATACGCTCTCGCGGTCAGTTTGGCTCCTTCGATGAGTATTACCGGCAGATGTTACTTTTCCTGCTCATTCTTCGTAACCTTCCGTCGGTTACACCCTGAGCGCCCGCGTCCATCCCTCTCCCACGCCTCTCGCATGATACCCGCATCAAATGCGGGCATGGTGCGGGAGGCGCTTCCGGAACACAGGGCAAGGCCTTAACGGCCAGACGGCGTCACTTCTCCCTGATTATACGCTGGAGTCGAGCAAGTGACAAGCATCGACGGCAGCAGTGGATGATTTCCACAACATATCCTGTCGTCCGTGCTCACTTCGTTCGCTGGACGCCAGGATGTCCGCGGATTGTTTCTACCTGGCTTGAAAGAGAGTCGAAAAAAAACGGGCTACCGGCTTGGCGGCTGGCAGCCCGCATATTGCATCAGACGGTGTTCAGAGTACCGCGGATACTTTGAAGAAATGTCTGTTTTCAGTGAAGTAATTAGCCGGAATCCGCCAGACATTGGCTTCTGATCCGGTGCCGAAGGTTCCCGCGTTAGTGATCAGCCCATAGCTACCGAAGGGGTCGGAAGATCCATAAACAACATAGGATTGAGCGCCCGAAACCGGCGTAATTGTTAGCTTGAGGTAAGCCCCTTCCAGCGCGATGGTGGTTGTTCCTTCCACATGGGCGTGGATGATAACAGCGTTGCTGGTAACAGGATAATCCACGCTGATCTCTGAGGCAGCAATGGTTACTGAGAAAGCCGGATAATTGACGTCAAAATCCGCTCCGGTGTAAGCCAGCGTGATAGTTGCCGTGGTCGAATTTACGTAACTGACGCTTTGTACGCTTAGCCCCATTGGAGCGTTGTTTAGGGTGAAATTGGCAGCAAGCAGCACGTTGTCGTGGAAAGTTGAATCGGAAAGTGTCAAAGTGATGATCGCTCCATTGAGATTCACCTCTTCCAGGGTTTGTGAGGGCGTTATGGTCGCAGTCGCGGTCACAGGGCTTTCCAGCACAACTTGCATATAGGGTGACCACATCCCGTAGTCGTCCTCAAAATAGCTGCGGAGCCTGTAATAATATGTCCCGCCAGCGTTTAGGCCGGTGATTGCTTTGGAGGTGGACAGGTTCACGTTCAAGTTGGAGTAACCGCTAACGATATTGGTAAAGAGGCTGTCCGTTGCAACCTGCAGATAGTATTTGGTGGCGGTGATGGGAACACTCCAGTTGGCTGTGAAACCGTTGGCGGTGATGTCGGAATTGAACAGCGGACAGGGCGCCCAAATCCTGGCAGCGTAACCGGGCATGTCTATGAAGGGATTGCGGTTGCCCTGACGCTCCGCGATCCTGTTGTTGCGGCGGATTTCCCAGGCGTCGGGAGGATCGGAAACATGCCATTGCAGCAGAGTTGCCAGCTTTCCATAATAGGGAAGGTTTTGACTTTGGTCGGTATAAACATGGTCAACCAATTCCAGATCATAGGAGGTGTCCGTTCCCTCATAACGCACAGCCATATACATGATTATGCGGGCCACGTCACCCTTGTCTTCCGGACGGGGCTCCCAAGTGTTGTAGGTCTGGTAACAGCCTGTGGCACCAGAATATCCGGGTGGGGGAGAGTCATCGGTTACTGCTGTTCCGCCATTGTCGAAGTCTTTGTTGCTCTTGGAGGAATTTACTGTTGCGTCGCAGGGACGGAGATGGTGCAAGTCTGTTCCGGCGGGGGCTGTGTCGCCAAAACCTCCGTGGCTCTTGCTCCAGGTGTGTTCCTTGTTCCAGTCGGTGGCATCGCTTCCATAGGAATCGGCATTGATGCTCCAGCCGGTGTAGAGCTCGATCACATTGTCGGAATTGTTGGGATCCTGGTCAGTGTACTTGAGTTGATTTGTTGTGGATGTATAGGAATATTGGGTGGTGTGAGTGGTACGCAAAAGGTCGTGCAGCAATCCTTTGATCGTGGTGCCGTAGCCGTATATGTTTGCGTAGTAACCACTGCCCGCCGACGAGGTGGTGGTTATCGATTTGGGGTTGTTTGTGGCGGTGGAGCTGAGGTATTTGGTGTCGATGCCATTGCCGTTGTATTCGTAAACCCGGAACCAGTAGACTGTGTTTGGGTTGAGGTTGGTGACCGTAACTCCGTTGTAGGGTTCGCCTTCGATGTATTCGGTGGCGCCGTTGAAAACCACCTGTTCGCCGGAGCCCAGGTAATATGAATTGGCAGAGCAGGTAGTTCCGTCCACGGGGTTACTGAAGCTGTTGGCTGTGTTGACCTTGACCAGGCGGTGAGTTCCGTTGCCGGGGGTCCATTCCGCCGTGATGGAGGTGTAGGCTGGATATCCGGTGATATTTGAGGCCTGAACCGTAGGCGTGGTAATGCTTTCACTGGTTACCCGACCGGATACGTAAAGATTGATGTCAGTAGCTCCAGGGCTGGAATGGACTATGTTTCCGCTCCAGGAACCCGGGGTGCCTGTCAGCCTCACATAGACATTTCCGCTGAAGGAGGATGATACATTGGCACTGCCGGTTAGATAGCTGCTACCACCGTTGGTGGAAAGTTCGAATCCGGCTGGGATGGAGATGCTGATGTTTCCAGTTAAGTTGGCTGAGGAAAGATGGTAGTGTTGCTCGGCGGAAGGAACACCCTCGGTTGAACTGAACTGGTCGAAAGTGTGGTTTGCATAGATCATCGGCGTTGTGCTGGAAGTGGTGGTTACGTTGATTTCATTGGAATTGGCGCTGGTCCCGTGCAGGTTGACTGCCCGCACCCGGTAATGATAATCTGTATTCTCGTTCAGGCCGGTCACCAGATAACTTGTGACGTTGCTTACATCGAGGTTCTGGTAACCCGGAACGTAGCTGATGGCCTTGCTGCCATAGGTGTGGGAACCAAGATAGGTGGTGGTATCTACCGGGTAAAAATCCCACTCTGTGATCAAGGTTGGGAAGCCTGAACTTGGGTTTTGGCTGATGCCCGACGAGATCGAGGTTTTGCGGACCAAGGTTTGGTCTTTGGTTATATTTGGAGGCGTACCCCAATAATCGCCAGGGTCTTCGCCAATGCGGCCAAAGATATCCACGTAACTATTGGCAGAAATCTTGTACAGAGCTAAGGCATCATCTCCATTGAAGTTTATCACAGTAGATGAGGTCAAATCAGCCTCAGCGAGAATGTTTGCATTAGCACTGGGGTGAGCGATCACGTAAACTTCAGCGTTTGCAAGAGTACCCGATAAATCCAGTGTGCTGGATGCGGTTGAAGCTCCATTTGAAAACAACTGCAATTTGTAATTGCCCAAGTCAACTGTGGCACCTGTGCCGTTGTATATTTCGATTGCTTTGTTGTAACTCGTTCCCTCAATATACTCCGAAAAGAAGAGGTCGCTGATATCCGATCCTGTATAAACATCAAGCCTGTAACTGCTGGCGTAAGGGACAGTATTCCAGTTGGCGGTGAAACTCGAAGGTCCAACAGAGGTAGCTGAGGTGGCTATCGGTGTTTCAGGAGCCGCGCCGGAACTTACCGAACCGCTGCAGGTTACATACACCGTGGCAGCGCCTTGAGAGCTTACGCTGATGTTTTCAGCGTTGTAAGTTCCCGCTTCCAGTCCTGCTTTCAATCTCACATAGATTGTGGTGGGGGGAATATCTCCTCTGGTCGGAGATACAGTCAAACTGGGACCAAATCCGCTGCCAGAGGTGGCGGAAATCTCATAATGGGCTGGAGCCAAGACGCTTATATCTGAAACAATATTAACTCCGCTGACCGTGAAGCTTTGCTCTTCAGAAGGTCCCAAGCCTGCCATATAGGAAAAACCGCTCAGGGCCGAGGGATAGACATAAACGGCGGAATTTGGCGTGACTTGAACGGTGATGTTGTCGAAAAAGGCGGTCTGGCTGGCCGATGTGGAGCCCTGCCAGTAAGCGCCCAGATATTCAAGCGCGACTGAAGTGTAGGTTGCGTCAATAGCGGTTCCCTGTGAAACCAATATGCCGGATTTGGGGTCGGCAAAACCGGAGGTTCCGTCATTACGCAGAAACATTTCCCAAGTGTTGGTGTCAGGGTCGTAGGTGACTTTTACGCTCAGGTATTCATTGCCAAAATCAGTCAGTCCTGAAGTGTTGCTAACGATGAGGTTAGTTAGGGAATTGATGCCGGCGCTATATTTTACCAGCCTGAGTGGGTCGGTCGAGCCGGTTTGCCCCAGGGCCAGGGCGTAGCCGGTACCGCTATTATTGGCGGTGGTGGAGGTGCCTGCCAAGATGAAGGCCACACCATAGTTTCCGCTGCCAAAACCTGACGGGTCAGTTCGGATTTGCCTAAGGTTCACGTACCAGGTCACCAGGCCGTCAATACTGCCAAGAGTTGTGTTGTAGGGAGCAGAAAACCCTGAAGTGGGAGCATGGGCAAAGACCCAGCCGACTGCATTGGTCGTTCCACTGGCATCGTTGGTTAGTTCCAGTTGGGCCGGATCGCTGTTGCGACGTGCGCCCCAGTCAACTCCAGAACGGTTCACGGACCAGGCGCTGGAGCCGATCGGGCCGTTGGTGGTCCAACTGGTGTTTTGATTATCGGAAAAATCGTCAGAAAAAACGGTGATTTGCGCGAATCCCGCGGAAATTGACAGGGCGAGGAACAGAAGTAGCAATAACTGTTTCATGTAATCTCCAAAACCAAGGCGATCCTTGCCTTTTGGCAGAGAATCAGCTCCCGGGTCTGCTATGTAATTATCCCTCAAATGCTTGTATATGGAATCGGTTAGTTTTTGGCAGTCTGAGGGGATACAAACCATAATGCAATTATGGTTCCACAATTGCATCTGATTCTGGGTAAAGGGACATTTGTGGAATATAATACACAGGTTGCAAGCAAAATGGAAATTTAGTGCTTGACATTATTGCTGCCGGCACATAGTTTGGAATCAAACGGGAGAAACTTAATTTAATTGAGGTAAACATGAGTAAAATATCCAAAACTCTTCTTATTACACTGTTGCTGCTGGCTCTAATGCCGGCGATCCATGCTTTTGAAAGCACCCTCACAATAGAAGGGGGAGTTGGCATTCCATTAGATGACATCGAGGGAACCAACAAAATGAAAGGCGCCTGGGCGCTCAGTTGGGATGCCTGGATGATCAAAGACTGGCTGGGCGTAGGTATCAGCCCATGGTTCGCCAATGTCGAAGTTGAGGGTGACGATCCCAACGAATCCTATTTTTCCTCTCTGGAAGGAATCAATCTGTATCTGAAGCTGCGCCCCACCAAGGCAGGCGCGCTTAACTTTCAGGAAAAGGCCCTCGTAAGGCGCATTTCTCCGTTCGTGGCCCTGGGCGGAGGCTGGTCCACCCACGGCAGCAGAGACGAAAATGGCGTTGGCAGCAATCCCAGCGTTCCGGCAGGCTTCAGGGGCCATTTCACCCTGCCCCACGCCGCGGCCGGCATTTCCTTCCTCTCCAAGTGGAACACCACTCTGGACCTGGGAGTCAAATACGACCTTTTCACAAAGGACAACATTGACCTTACCGATAATGCGGGCAACCATTTTGAAAATGACGCCCTGCTCACGCCCTACGTTGGCCTCGGCATCCATTTTGGCACCCCGATCGCCGTTCCGGAACTGATCTATGACGGCAAGCTGGACGCATTCAGCACCGTGGTGGGAACTCCTTCCGCCGCCCAATCCTACAAGCTGAAAGGCAAAAACCTCAAAGGCGACATTGATCTGGTAGCTCCCGAAGGTTTCGTTCTTTCCATCGACGGCGGCAAGGTTTGGGCCAAATCGGTCCGCGTGCCGGCTGACTTTGACGGTGATATTTGGGTGCGCCTGACCGGTGAAAAAGCCGGGACTTACGATGGCAGCATCAGCCACCAGAGCAAAGGCACGGGCGGTCTGTCCTGGCCAGTGAACGGCGTGGTTCGCGAACCCCTGTTGCCCACCCTGTCGCTGGTTTCATCCGGCCTGGGCACTTTCTCCACCGAGCTGGGAACTCCCTCCGCGCCCCAGAGCTACAAGATCAAGGCCAAAGACCTCACAGGTGACATCGTTATCAACGCCCCCGCGGGCTTTGAGTTTTCCCTCGACGGCGGCAAGACCTACGCCAGTTCAATGCGCGTTCCGGCTGGCTTCGACAAGGATATCCTGGTTCGTCTGACCGGTTCCAATCCTGGCGATTTCAGCGGAAACATCAGCCACACCAGCCCTGGCGTGCCAACCTTAAACGTCCCGGTGACGGGCACCGTGACCGCGCCGGAAGTTCCCTCCATCATCTTGCAGACAGGCAAGTTAAACACGTTTTCCACCGAAGTGGGAACTCCCTCCGCTGCCCAAAGCTACAAGATAAAGGGCAACAACCTCACTGGCGACATCATGATCGACGCGCCGAAGGGATTTGAGATCTCGATCGACGGCGGCAAGACCTGGAAGACTTCTGTCAACGTTCCGGCAGGATTTGACAAAGATATCCTGGTTCGCCTCACCGGAGCCCAAACCGGTAAATATGAAGGTAATATCTCTCACGCCAGCCCTGGCGCCGGGACTTTCAACCTCCCTGTGAACGGAACGGTCAAAGAAGCCGTCAAACCGGAAGAACCAGAACAGGGCAACCCCATCCTCGATCAATTGGAGCAGGACCTGCTGAAACACACTGTGCATTTTGACACCAACCTCTACACTATCCGCGACGGCGACAAACCCTTCCTGGACCGCGTGGCTGAAGCCCTCAAAAAGCTGCCCGAGATCATGATCGAAATCCAGGGGCACACCGACTCCACAGGTAGCGACAAAATCAACGAACCGCTTTCCTACAACCGGGCCAAGGTGGTGAAAGACTACCTCGTGGCCAGAGGCGTGGACGCTGAACAGATCGAAAGCAAGGGCTACAGCTCCAAGGTTCCCGTCGCTTCGAATGAAACGGCGGATGGCAAACAGGAGAACCGCCGCGCTCAGATGGTGATCATTAAATAACGAACACTTCCACAAAAATAAAACTCAATCGGGACCCGTTTCACGCGGGTCCCTTTTTTGGATATCTTCAAAACCGAATGGGTAAAGCCAGGAGGCAAAAGAAATGCTGACCCATACTAATGTCCTGTCAGCCAGGCCCTGAGCGCTCGTATCCTTCCCTCTCCCATGCCTCCCGCAAGATGCTCGCATCAAATGCGGGTATTATACGGGAGGCGCATCCGTAACATAGTATAGGGCCTTAATGGCCAGACCGCATCGATCCGCTTGTTAGCAAGGACCTCGGGCTGGGATGATGGCAGCCCAATCCGCTCTATCTGAATATAGGCTATCCAGATAAGTGATTTCTGTCAATTCCGCTCAACATGCCACTATCAAAAGGGATTTGCCCATCAGGTGAAAGCAAGGGATGTTGGGCGGATTCGCGCAGCTTGAGAAATTGGCATGGGTGTATCTTCGGTAAAAGCTTCCTTTCATCTTCTCAGCGGGCAGGGGAGAGGAATTTCGGCAAAGCAGAAAAAGGTCTTCTTGACAAAAAATGGGGTGGCAAATTGTTTGAGCCGAACCGGGATTTTCGGTTACGACATAGAGTGCAGCAAGAAAAGTGATTGACAAAAAACAGGTGCTGAAATTGCATGGAAAATCTTGACGCCGATGTAGCTCAATGGCAGAGCAATTGATTTGTAATCAATAGGTTGGGGGTTCAACTCCCTTCATCGGCTCCATAGGTTGTGGACAGGTGGTCGAGTGGTTAATGGCACTGGGCTGTAAACCCAGCGACGCGAGTCTACGGAGGTTCGAATCCTTCCCTGTCCACCATATTTTGAGAATGCCAGCGGGAATAGCTCAGTTGGTAGAGCATCAGCCTTCCAAGCTGAGGGTCGCGGGTTCGAACCCCGTTTCCCGCTCCATTTTCCAGCACGGCAACGCCGAGATATTAACAGCTCAAGTAGCTCAGCAGGTAGAGCACCTCCTTGGTAAGGAGGAGGTCATCGGTTCGAGTCCGATCTTGAGCTCCACTTTCTTTATAATAAACAAAAACACGACGTGGGATCCGGTAGCGGGTCCCAGGAGGAAAAATGGCAAAAGAAAAATTCGTTCGTACCAAGCCGCACGTTAATGTTGGTACGATTGGTCACATCGACCACGGCAAGACGACGCTCACCGCAGCGATTACTTTGTATTTGAGCAAAAAGGGCGGCGCTTCGTTCCGCACCTTTGACAGCATCGACAACGCTCCGGAAGAAAGGGACCGCGGTATTACCATCGCCACATCCCACGTTGAATACGAAACAGAAAAGCGCCACTACGCGCATGTGGACTGCCCCGGCCACGCCGACTACATCAAGAATATGATCACCGGCGCCGCGCAAATGGACGGAGCCATCCTCGTCGTGAGCGCAGCGGACGGCCCGATGCCCCAAACCCGTGAGCACATCCTGCTTGCCCGTCAGGTGGGCGTGCCCGCGATCGTGGTTTTCATGAACAAATGCGACCTGGTTGACGATCCTGAATTGCTTGACCTGGTTGAAATGGAAGTTCGCGAGCTTCTGGAAAAATACGAATTTCCCGGCAGCGACCTGCCCGTGATCCGCGGCTCGGCCCTGAAAGCCCTGAACAACGATCCCGAAGGCGAAGCCCGGATCCAGGAACTGATGGACGCTGTGGACAGCTATGTCCCGCAGCCTGACCGCGCCACAGACAAACCCTTCCTGCTTCCCGTCGAAGACGTGTTCTCGATCCCGGGACGCGGCACCGTGGCCACCGGACGCGTGGAACGCGGCACAATCAAAGTTGGCGAAAAAGTGGAGCGCGTTGGTATCCGCGAGACCGTTGAAACCACCTGCACCGGCGTGGAAATGTTCCGCAAGCTTCTGGACGAAGCCCAGGCTGGCGACAACATCGGCGTGCTGCTACGCGGTTTTGCCAAAACCGACGTGGAGCGCGGAATGGTGCTTGCCAAACCGAAATCCATCACCCCGCACACCAAATTCTCCGGTCAGACCTATATTCTCACCGCTGACGAAGGCGGACGAAAGAATCCCTTCCGCACCGGCTACCGTCCCCAGTTCTATTTCCGCACCACCGACGTGACCGGAACCCTGACCCTGCCGGAAGGCGTTCTGATGGTCATGCCCGGCGATAACGTGCAGATCACCGGTGAACTCATCACCCCGATCGCCATGGAGCAGGGGCTGCGCTTCGCCATCCGCGAAGGTGGCCGCACCATCGGCAGCGGCGTCGTTGGCGAAATCATCGAATAAGCCTCTGGACAGGGAACAATGAGAGACATCATCATCCTTGCTTGCGAAGAGTGCAAAAACCGTAATTACACCACCACGCGCAACAAACGCAAGAATCCGAACAGGATGGAACTGAAGAAATTCTGTCCCAGCTGCCGGAAGCACACTCTGCACAAGCAGCGCTAACGCTGAGAATATAAAGATATGTTGCAGGACAGTAGTTCAACTGGTAGAGCACCGGTCTCCAAAACCGGGGGTTGCGGGTTCGATTCCTGCCTGTCCTGCCACATTTTCATCCCGCAGCGGATAATGCGGGCCCAAAGCTAAATGGTGAAAACATGAAACTCATAATTGAAAAAATCCAGCGCTTTTTTCACGAAGTGGTCACTGAGATGAAAGCCGTGTCCTGGCCAACCAAAGACGACATCAAGGAAGGCACGGTCGTGGTGATTGTGATTTCCGGTATAGTGGCGCTGTTTCTGAGCCTGGTCGATTTCGGATTTGGCCAGTTGTTCGGCCTGCTGTTTAAACTCATCTAAAGGATATTCGCTGTGGCAATGCAATGGTATGCGATCCATACCTACTCATCACACGAGAACAAGGTCAAGACAGCCATTGAGAAAGGTCTGGAAGGCACAGAGCTGAGTGAATACGTGGGTCAGTTGCTGGTCCCCCTGAGAAAAGCCTTCATCGTGCGCGAAGGCAAAAGGATCGAGCAGGAACGCAAGCTGTTCACCAGCTATGTGTTCATTCAGGCTGAACTCACACCGGAACTGCGTAGCTACATTTTAAACATCGCCGGAGTAACGAGATTTTTGGGTCAGACCAAAGACCACAAAGATCCGATTCCCTTGGACGAAGATGAGGTGAACCGGCTTTTGGGCATCGCGGACAGGGAAAAAGAACCGGGCAAGGTATTCGATTTTATGCCCGGCGACTTGGTGAAGGTAACTGCCGGCCCCTTCACGGATTTTGAAGGCATCGTGCAAAAGGTTGCGGACGACGGCCAGAAACTTGTGATCGATGTAACGGTCTTTGGCCGGCGTACACCTGTGGAGCTGAACGCCACTCAGGTGGAGATTTTAAGGAAATAGGAAGTAAAGAAAAATGGCTAAACCGAAAGACGTAGCGGCGATACTGAAGCTTCAGCTTCCCGCAGGAAAAGCGACTCCGGCTCCGCCGGTGGGACCCGCTCTGGGACAGGTGGGAGTGAACATCCCTGAATTTTGCCGCCAATTCAACGAAAAAACAGCCGACCAGCCCGGGATGGTTTTCCCCGTGGTTATCTATGTCGCCAAAAATAAATCCTTCACTTTCGAGATCAAAACGCCGCCGGCGTCTGTCCTGATCAAGAAAGAGGCCGGTCTGGCCAAGGGTTCGGCCACACCCAACAAAGTGAAAGTTGGCCATATCAACCAGGATCAGCTGCGCAACATGGCTCAGCTGAAAATCCAGGACATGAACTGCAATACCCTTGAATCTGCTATGAGTATGATCGCTGGCACTGCAAGGAGCATGGGTGTGGTCGTTGACGACTGACCCACCTTGTGCAGGAGATAATATTCATAAGGAGAGTCAATGAAACATAGCAAAAGGTACAACACTGCCTACGGGATGTATGACCGCCAGAAACGCTATGATCTCGACGAAGCCATCAAAATCCTGAAATCTTATCCGGCTTCCAAGTTTGACGAAACCGTTGAGATCCATTTCAATCTGGGCGTCGACCCCCGCAAAGCCGATCAGCAGATTCGCAACTCGCTGATTTTGCCTCACGGAACGGGCAAGATTTCGCGCGTGCTGGTTTTTGCCGAAGGCGACAAGGCAGATGAGGCCAGGAAGGCCGGTGCCGATTATGTGGGATTGGATGATCTAATGGAAAAGATATCGGGCGGATGGTTCGATTTCGACGTTGTGATCACCACACCCACCATGATGGGCAGAATCGGCAAACTGGGAAGGGTTTTGGGCCCGCGAGGCCTGATGCCCAATCCCAAGGTTGGTACCGTTACCATGGACGTGGGAAAAGCTGTTGAAGAAGCCAAAGGCGGCAAGGTCGCCTACAGGGTGGACAAATTTGCTAATTTGCACATCCTCGCCGGCAAGATCAGCTTTTCCGCGGAGAAGCTCAAAGACAACATCAAGGCCGTTCTGGCCGCGGTTCTCAAAGACCGCCCGCCGACCATGAAGGGAGTCTATATCAAGAGCATCACCCTTTGCACCACCATGGGACCCGGCATCAAGCTGCAAATCGCAAGCGCAACTCTGGAAGCGAAGAGCTAAGGAGGAGAACAATGGTTCAAAGTGTAAAATATGATATCGTAGCACAACTGAAAGAACGTATTGAAGGCGCCAAAGCGATTGTACTGGTAGATTACAAGGGAATCAACGTGGAGCAGGTGAATCAACTGCGCAACCAATACCGGGAAGCGAAAGTGGATTACCTGGTTCAGAAAAACACCCTCGTCAAGATAGCTCTCAATGACTTGGGTATAACCGAGCTCGACGAATACCTGCAAGGCCCAACAGCCCTCGCCATCTGCAAAGAAGAGGAAGTTTCCCCAGCCAAGGTACTCGTCAAATTCATCAAGGATGTGATGGAGGATGCCCAGTTCCCAAGCTTCAAAGTTGGCTTGGTGACAGGCCAGGTCTTTGACAAAGTCCAGCTTATGGAACTGGCAAAACTTCCGACCCGCGAAGAGTTGCTGGCCAAAGTCATGGGCAGCCTGAACGCTCCTCTGTCTAACTTCTTGAATGTTTCCCAAGGTATCTCCCGTAAGCTTGTTTACGCGCTTGATGCCGTTGCCAAAACAAAGGCAAGCTAAAAATAATATTTATCCCTGGAGGAAAAAATGTCCGATAAAATAACCCAAGTTATTGACCTGATTTCAGAGATGAGTCTGCTTGAAATCTCTGAACTCGTAAAAGCAATGGAAGAGAAATTTGGTGTGTCAGCCGCCGCTCCTGTGGCAGTGGCTGCTGCTCCGGCTGCCGGTGGCGCTGAAGCTCAGGAAGAAAAGACCGAGTTCGACGTCATCCTTGGCAGCGCTGGCGAAAAGAAGATCAACGTGATCAAGGTCGTGCGCGAGATCACCAAGCTTGGCCTCAAGGAAGCCAAAGACCTGGTTGACGGCGCCCCCAAGATGGTTGTGGAAAAAGTCAGCAAAGAAGAAGCCGAATCCGTTAAGAAAAAACTCGAAGAAGTCGGTGCTTCTGTCGAAGTTAAATAGGGTATCCATTCCCTAACTTATGTCCAAAAAAAGTCCCGAGGGACTTTTTTTGGACTTGTTATGTTTCATATCAAACCTTCTATCCATTGTCTGAGCGACATTCCTGTCCCCGTATTCACGACAGGTTTTTTCACCGCCATCTGGCGGTATGCGTAAGCAACACATTTTACCATGCAACGGTTAGAGACCGCAAAGGAGTGAGCTTTTGAGAAAGACAAAGAGTTTTTCCAAGATTTCCGGACGATTTGCCGAACTGGGCATCCCGGAAGTGGAAATACCCAATCTGCTCGCTATGCAAGTGGATTCGTTCAATGACTTTTTGCAAAAGGACATCCATCCCAAGCGCCGGGAGAAAAAAGGGCTTCAGGAAGTTTTTGAGTCCATTTTCCCGATCGAGGACATAAAAGGCAACTTTTTGCTGGAATTCCAAGAATACAATATCCTGCAGGAGAAGTATTCCATCGACGAGTGCCGGGAACGCAATCTTTCCTATCAGGCACCCCTTAAGGTCAAGCTAAGGCTCACGATATACGAACAGAACGAAGGGGTCAGGGAACACAAGGATACCATCGAACAGGATGTGTTTTTGGGTGAAATCCCCCTCATCACAGACCAAGGCACTTTCATAATCAACGGCGCTGAGCGGGTGGTCATATCCCAGCTTCAGCGTTCACCCGGTGTATTTTTCTCAGAGGAAAAGCACACCAGCGGCAAAACCCTTTATTCAGCCAAGGTGATTCCTTACAATGGTTCCTGGCTGGAATTTGACATCGATATCCACGATGTGATGTATGTGCACATTGACAAACGCCGTAAACTTCCGGTCACCGTCCTGCTCCGTGCCATCGGAATTTCCACAAACCAAGATTTGCGCAAGGTGTTTTACGTCAGCGAGACCCTGAAGCTGAAAGAGGCGAAAGGCCGCCATCTCTACGAAGAGATCAGGGTCAAGGGTTCTGAAGATCCCTTGGCAACCGTGAATGAGCAGGTGACCGATTCCCTGATCAAAATATTGGAAGAGAACGGCATCAAAAAGGTAGAGGTGATCGACTATGAATATGAGATCGCCCGAAAAGTGCTTGAAAACACCATTGCCAAAGACCCCACCGAAAATCAGGAAGACGCCCTTAAAAAGATCTATAGCCTGATCCGGCCTGGCGAAGATGCCACCCTGGAAACAGCAAAAGCCTTGGTTGACAGGATGTTTTTCAACGAAAAACGCTACAACCTCGATGAGGTTGGCCGTTACAAGATAAACACCCGCCTTGGCATCGACGTCGATCCCAACCTTCTGACTCTCTGCGTGGAAGACTTAGTACATATTTTCAAGACCTTGGTTAGAATCTACCATGACCAAGATGTGGTTGACGACATTGACAACCTTTCGAACCGGCGTGTTCGCACCGTGGGCGAGTTATTGGAAGAGCAGTATAAAACCGGCTTGTCCATGGTTGCCCGGATCATTAATGAACGCATGGCTATTTCCAACACCGACGAAGTCACCGTGCACGATCTGGTGAACAGCAATGCGCTGATTTCGGTGGTGCAGTCATTCTTCCTCACAGGCCAGCTCTCCCAATTTATGGAGCAAACCAACCCACTGGCAGCGCTACGACACAAACGCGCTTTCTCAGCTTTGGGCCCGGGTGGCCTCACCCGTGAAAGGGCTGGGTTTGAAGTGCGCGACGTTCATGCTTCCCACTACGGACGCATCTGCCCAATTGAAACCCCGGAAGGGCCTAATATCGGTCTTATCGTGTCTCCATCCATCTATTCTCGAATCAACAAATTTGGCTTCATGGAAACACCCTACCGTAAAATCGTGGATGGGGTGGTGACAAACGAGTATGAATACTTGGACTCAGCTCAGGAAGAGAAATACATCATTGGCCAATGCAATGTGACTTTGGATGATAATCGCAGGATCATCGACGAGGCGGTTTTCGCCCGCGACAAGGGCGATTTCATCCTGGCGGATCCAAAACAGCTGCATTACATGGATGTTTCCCCGCAACAGATGGTTTCCGTTTCTGCGGCAATGATCCCTTTCCTCGAGCATGACGATGCCAACCGCGCCCTGATGGGTTCGAACATGCAACGTCAGGCTGTTCCGCTGATCAATCCCAAAGCTCCGGTTGTGGGCACTGGCATGGAAAAGATTGCCACCATGGACACTTCCAACATTGCCGTGGCACCCTACGACGGTACAGTAACCAACGTCACCTCCGCCTATGTGGAGATCAAGCCTACCAGCGAAACGGACGAGGCTTACTATCTGAGCACGGGAAACCGCATCGAGCTCAAGAAATTCGTGCGCACAAACCAGGATACCTGCAACAATCAGCGTCCTGTTGTTCGGATTGGCGACAAGGTCCGCAAGGGCCAGCCAATCTCGGACGGTGGCTGCGTCGAAGACAATCGCCTGGCCTTGGGCACCAATCTGCTTGTGGCTTTCATGCCTTGGTACGGTTACAACTATGAGGATGCCATCATTCTCAGCGAAAAGGTGGCCCGTGAGGATACTCTCACATCTATCTACATTGAAGAGATGGAAGTGCTGGTGCGCAACGTGAAGAATGGGCGCGAAGAACTGGCCTACGACATACCCAACGTTCCCGCCCATGCTTTGCGCAATCTGGACAAAACCGGTATAGTCCGCGTGGGATCAGTGATCCAGGCCGGCGATATCATTGTGGGCAAGGTTACTCCCAAGAGCATCGAGATCGATCCTTCCCCGGAGGAAAATCTGATGCGTGCCCTTTTCGGAGACCGGGCTGGTGATTTCACCAACAGCTCGCTCAAGGCCAAACCCGGCATGGAAGGCGTGGTGATTGACGTGAAAATGTTTTCCCGGCTGGAAGAGGGCATGGAACAGGAAGAGGACAAGGACGAAAAATACAACAAGCTGAAAAGCGACCTGAACCTGCGCCGCAGAAAGGTGGAGGAATTCAAGGAAGAAAAGCTCTCCGCAGCCCTTCTGGGCCAAGTTGCCCAAACCATCTGGGATGAAAAGACAAATGTCTATTTTATAGCCCCTGGCAAAAAGATCACCAAAGCGGATATAGCCCGGATCAACTTTAAAAAATTGGACTTGGACGCTCATCTGGTTCAGGATACCGAGAAGAACGAACAGATATACAGCGACATCATTCTCAAAATCAAGCAATCACTGGAACAGAGCGAGAACATTTATCGCAAGTCCCGCGAACGCATCAAACACGGTGACGAACTGCAATACGGCGTTCGCAAGATGGTGAAGGTCTACGTGGCCAAGAAACGCAAAATCGAGGTTGGGGACAAGATGGCAGGACGCCATGGAAACAAGGGCGTGATCTCCATCGTGGCCCCAATCGAAGATATGCCGTTTCTGGAAGATGGAACACCAGTGGATATCGTTCTTAACCCTCTGGGCGTTCCCAGCCGCATGAACATCGGCCAAATCATGGAAACCCATCTGGGCATGGCCGCGCAGACTTTGGGCTTTGAGGTGGAAACCCCGATTTTCGACGGCGCTTCAGTGGAAGAAATAGAATCCGCGCTGCAAGAGGCTGGATTGCCCACCGACGGAAAACAGGTCCTCTACGACGGGAAAAACGGTGAACCTTTCAAGGAACGTGTAACAGTGGGTATCATTTATATGATGAAACTCAACCACTTGGTGGCGGATAAGATGCACGCTCGCTCTACCGGACCTTACTCCCTGATCACGCAGCAGCCTCTGGGTGGGAAAGCCCAGCACGGCGGACAGCGTTTGGGAGAAATGGAAGTCTGGGCTCTGGAAGCATACGGGGCCGCGCATCTGCTGGAAGAAATGCTCACCATTAAGAGCGATGATGTGGATGGGCGCAACAACGCCTTCAAAGCCATCACAAGAGGTGAGAACCCACCCCCTCCAGGCATTCCGGAATCATTCAACGTGCTCATCAGCGAGCTCAAGTCACTGGGATTCGATATCGAATTCCTTAAAGACAATGAAAAGGGCGAAGTGAGGTAAAGATGTTAAAAGACACCCGACGTGAAATCCGCCCCAACGAATACGATTCTGTGCGCATCAAGCTAGCATCACCGGAAACGATTATAAACGAATGGTCGCACGGAGAGATAACAAAACCAGACACTCTCAACTACCGCACCCTTAAACCCGAGAAGGACGGCCTTTTCTGCGAAAGGATCTTCGGCCCAGAAAGGGATTACGAATGCGCCTGCGGCAAATACAAGAAAAAACGCTTCCAAAACACGGTCTGCGACCGCTGCAACGTGCTGGTGACCACATCACGCGTGCGCCGTACCCGCATGGGCCACATCGCGTTGGCTGTGCCAATTGCCCACATCTGGTTCGTGAAAAGCGCGCCCAGCAAGATCGGCACACTGCTGGACATGACGGTCAAAGACTTGGAACGTATCCTTTATTACGAATCCTTCATAGTTATCGACCCGGGTGACAGCCCCTACGAAAAGTACGAACTGATCGAAGTTGACGAATACTATGAGATCAGGGACAAGGTGGGGGACAATTTCATCGCAATGATGGGCGCCGAGGCCATTCGGGAACTTCTTGCCCGGATCGACCTGCATAATGAAGCCCTGAACATCCGCTCCCGGCTGAAAATGGAGAAGGCAACCCTGCACAAGCAAAAGCTGATCAACAAGCTCAAGATCGTGGACGCTTTCATCAAATCCGGCAATCAGCCCGAAGACATGATAATGCAGGCTTTGCCAGTATTGCCGCCTACCCTGAGGCCATTGGTGCCCCTGGAAGGTGGACGCTTTGCCACCGCGGATTTCAATGACCTCTACCGACGCGTGATCACGCGCAATAACCGGCTTAAACAGCTTCTGGACATCCGTGCCCCCGAGGTCATCCTGCGAAACGAAAAACGCATGCTTCAGGAAGCGGTGGACGCCCTGATCGACAATTCCCGCAAACCGCGCCCAGTGAGGGGCAGAGGCAACCGGCCCCTGAAATCCCTCACTGACCAGTTAAAAGGAAAACAGGGCCGTTTCCGTCAGAATTTGCTGGGCAAACGCGTTGACTATTCAGGCCGTTCTGTGATCACAGTCGGCCCCGAACTGAAGCTCTACCAGTGCGGACTTCCCAAAGACATGGCAGTGGAACTCTTCAAACCTTATCTGATCGAGCGCCTGCAAAAAATGGGCGAAGTGGACAAGGTTAAGAACGCCAAGAAGCTCATCGAGAAGAAACAGCCGGAAATCTGGTCCATCCTGGAAGAAGTGATACGTGACTATCCTGTACTGCTGAACCGCGCGCCCACCCTGCACCGCTTGGGTATCCAGGCTTTCATGCCCGTACTTACAGACAACAAGGCCATTCAACTGCATCCCATGGTCTGCGTTCCCTTCAATGCTGACTTCGATGGTGACCAGATGGGTGTTTATGTGCCTCTTTCGCACGAGGCGCAGATCGAGGCCAGGGTGCTGATGCTTTCCACCCGAAACCTTCTCCTGCCTTCAAACGGCAGGCTGGCTATGGCTGCCAACCAGGATATAGTTTTAGGCTGCTACTACCTTACCGTTGAGGAATTTCCCCAGCCCAAGGATATCACCACCCTGCGTCATTTCTACAGCACGGACGAAGTGATCGCCGCTTACGAATCCGAGGAACAAAACTACTCCGTCAAAGGAGAAGTGATCGGCGCCCGCAATTTGGACCTGCATACTTGGATCCGCGTGAAAGTGGATGGGAATTTCATCGTCACAACCGTGGGTCGCGTGATATTCAACCAGGTGATCCCGCGCGAGGTTGGTTTCCAGAATATCACTTACGATAAAGGCAAACTAAACGACCTGGCCATGCTTTGTTTTGACGCTGTGGGACAGTGGCGCACAGCCCAGTTCCTGGATCAACTCAAAGAGATCGGTTTTGGCTATGCCACCCGGGCTGGCGTTACCTTCAGCTTCAGCGACATTGTGGTTCCCAAACGCAAAGATGAGATCATCGGGGAATCTGAGGAAGACGTGAAAAAGGTCTTCGACCTCCACCAAAAGGGCGGTATCACAGAAAGCGAACGCTATGGCCGTATCGTGGACCTGTGGAAGAAGACCACCGTCCGGGTTACTGATGAAATGATGGAAGACCTTTCCAAAAGCAGGAACGGACTCAACTCCATTTACATGATGTTCAAGTCCGGTGCCCGTGGCAGCAAAGACCAGATCAAACAGCTTGGCGGTATGCGCGGACTGATGGACAAGCCTTCCAAGATCGGCTCAACCGGCGGTGCTGACGTTATCGAAACCCCGATCAAATCAAACTTCCGGGATGGTCTGACCGTGCTGGAATACTTCGTTTCAACTCACGGAGCCCGCAAAGGACTGGCTGATACAGCCCTGAAAACAGCCGACGCCGGTTATCTTACCCGCCGTCTGGTGGATGTGGCCCAAAACTCCATTATCACCATTGAAGATTGCGGAACTGTTCGCGGTGTGAACATGAGCGTGCTCAAAGAAGGTAACGAAGTGGTTACCACTCTGTCTGACCGGATCCAAGGCCGCACAGCGGTTGACGACGTAGTCGATCCCGTTACTGGCAAGATTCTGGTCCATAGCGGCCAGGAAATCAGCAACAAGATGGCCCGCACCATTCAGAACCACGGTATCATATCCGTAAACGTGCGTTCCGTTCTCACTTGCGAAGCCGAGCGTGGCGTCTGCGCCAAATGCTACGGACGCAATCTAGCCACCCAGAAACCCGCGACCATAGGCGATCCTGTTGGGATTATCGCTGCCCAGAGCATCGGCGAACCCGGAACACAGCTGACTTTGCGTACCTTCCATATCGGTGGGGCGGCCTCCACTGCCACAGAAATGGCGGAAGTGGTCTCCAACCATGACGGAATCGTGAAATTCGACAGGATGAACACTGTCACCAACATCGACAACCAGCTGATTTCGGTAAGCTATTTGGGCCGTATCTTCGTGATGGATGAGAATGACGAAAACAAGGTCCTCGAAGAATACAAGGTTGAATACGCGGCCACGGTGCACGTGCGCGACGGTCAAAAGATCGCCCTCAACACCAAGCTGCTCAGCTGGGACCAATTCAACAACCCCCTCATTTCCACGGCCAAAGGTGTTATCCACTATGAAAACTTCATCAAGGACATCACCTTCCGTGAAGAATACAACGATATCACCTTCTCCCGCGACATCACCATCATCGAATCCAAGGACCGCAAGAAACAACCGCAGTTCCGCATCGTGAGTGAAGATGGCAGCGCGGTGCAGGTTCCCCTGCCCGCAGGCTTGGTGGTCAGGGTGGAGGACGGCAGCTTTGTGCACACCGGGGACATCCTGGGCCAAACATCCCGTATGACCATCAAACAGCGTGACATCACCGGTGGCCTGCCCCGGGTTCAGGACCTCTTTGAGGCCCGCGTGCCCAAGGACAAAGCCAAAATCTCCGATATCGAGGGAATCGTCACCATCGGCGGTCTGAAAAAGGCGGGACGCGATATCTTCGTGACTCCTGTCAACGGCATCTTCGCGCCGGTGGAAGGCAAGATTCTTGTCCAGTCCGACGAGTATTTGAACCAAGTCGTCATCCTTACCGACAAGACAGTTTACACGGAAAAGGACGGCAAGATAACCATCATCGAGGAAGATAAGAAGAAGCTGATCTCCATCGCCAAGCGCAATTCCAAGCAACCCGTGGTGTATGAGATTCCCAAAAGCCTGCAGATCATTGTGAACAACGATGACAACGTGAAGGTGGGAGCTCCGCTCTGCGGCAAAGTAATGCCCATCCCGCCGCTACAGGAAAGCATTGTGAACGACGGCGACATGGTAAAAAAAGGTCAGCCTCTGGCCGGCCGCAAATACTCCATCCCCTCTGGGAAACGCATCATCGTTCACCAAGGTGACCATGTTGAAAGCGGCGACGCCCTCTCCGATGGTCCTTTCGACCCTCACGACATGCTGGTGAAAGGCATCATCGAAGCCCAACAGATGATCCTTAACGAAGTGCAGGAAATCTATCGTAAACAGGGCGTTAAGATCGATGACAAGCATATCAGCATCATCATCCGCCAGATGTTCAAAAAAGTGCGCATCACAGACAGCGGCAGCACCTCATTCCTTGAAGGCGACATAGTGGACAAAATAAAGGTTGAGAAAGAGAATCGCGAGATCATCCAGTTCGGCAAGACCCCTGCTCAATTTGAGCAGTTGCTGCTCGGAATCACCAAAACCTCTCTTCTCACCGACAGCTGGCTCTCAGCAGCATCCTTCCAGGAAACCACCAAGGTCCTCACCAAAGCCGCCATCGAAGGCAGGGTCGACCAACTCGAAGGCCTCAAGGAAAGCATCATTCTGGGCCATCGTATCCCTGTGGGGACGGGAGCCAAAATCTACAACACCCAGATCGAGGAAGCCGTCAACAATGGTGAAACTGTCGCCCAGATCATTGATCGCTTTGCCCATTCCAGCCAGGATGAGGAAGCGGATGATTTCTACAATTTCTAAAACCAAACATACAAAACCATGGAGGTAAATCAGTGCCAACGATCAATCAACTGATTCGAAAAGGCAGAACCGAGATCGAGAGTAAAAAGAAAAACAGGGCGCTTATGGGATGTCCGCAAAGGCGCGGAGTTTGCACTCGTGTTTACACGACGACGCCCAAAAAACCGAACTCGGCATTGCGCAAAGTCGCCCGTGTCCGTCTGGTTAACGGATTTGAAGTTACAGCTTATATCGGCGGAGAAGGCCACAACCTGCAGGAACACAGCATTGTGCTGGTTCGCGGGGGCCGTGTGAAAGACCTCCCCGGCGTTCGCTATCATATTGTGCGCGGAGCTCTTGATTCCGCCGGAGTCGAGAAACGCGTCAATTCACGTTCCAAATATGGGACCAAACGTCCCAAGACTAAGAAGTAAACGGAGGAATGAGCCATGCCAAGAAAGAAAAAAGCCGTCGTCCGTGAAGTTCTGCCGGATCCCAAATATAACGACGTGATCGTTTCCAAATTCATGAACTGCCTGATGAAGCAAGGTAAAAAGAGCATCGCCGAGCAAATCGTCTATGGCGCCTTTGACATTATCGCTGAAAAGACCAAGCAGCCCCCGCTGGAAGTCTTCAAAACAGCCCTCGAAAACGTTCGCCCGATGGTCAAAGTCGTTTCCCGCCGCGTGGGTGGATCGAACTACCAGATCCCTCTGGAAGTGAACGAAAAGAACGGCCGAGCCCTGGCTTTCCGCTGGCTGATCAGCTATTCCCGCGCCCGCAGCGAAAAGACCATGATCGAGCGACTGGCCGCCGAGCTCATCGCCGCCTACAAGAAAGAAGGCGCGTCCATCAAGAAACGTGAGGACACCCACAAGATGGCCGAAGCCAACAAGGCTTATGCCCATCTGAGGTTCTAATCCAGGCAATTTATCACTGATATCAAGAGGCGGAATTTCGGTTCCGCCTCTTGTTTCCCGGGCTGCTTTCTGTTTAAGCGCTCTCATCCAATTGATTTGAAATAGAGCCATAAGTATTTACCCACCTCAATATCCTGTCAGTCACGCCCTTAGCGCCCGCGACCATCCCCCTCCCACGCCGCCCGCCATATACTCGCATCAAATGCGGGTATCATACGGGAGGCGCATCAGGGACGCATGACAGGGCCTTAACGGCCAGACCAGCGTCACTTCATTTCTTTGCGGAGTCTCAAGCCACTTCACTCCATGCTATAGAAAACCGTCCCCATCTGACTCACCACCATATTTGAAGATGAAACATAATAAACAAGGCTTTACAGCAGTCAATGATCTCGAAATTGGAACCCAGCGAATTACCTGATCAGGTTGCAACAAAGTCAAAAAAAGACCCGGCCAAATCAGCCGGGTCTCGTCTTGATAGTCTGATATCAGTTATTGGCCTAATTTCGTTTTGAGGTTGTTGAACTTGGTTTTCTGCGCGCCGGTCATGTTTTCAAATTCGGCGGCGAGAGCGTTCAATTGATTCTGAGCTTCGGTTCTGAGCTGTGTGAGCCTGGTCATTTCCCTGGGGGTGGTGGGATTCTTTGCTTTCAGGGCCAGGTAACGATCAACGGCTTTGCCGAAGTCATCGATCTTGGCATCAGAAACGGTCGGGGCAGGGGGTGCGGGCGGAGTCGGAGGCTGCACGACGGGCGGTTTCTGGCCGGGTTTCACCGGGGTGGCAGGGGTTTCGACAACTTCAGTCGGAGGCATCATGGCAACTTCAGGATAGACAAACTCGGTGTTGAGCTCGATGGAGTTCACTTCGCCGAGGATGCGTTTCACTTCGGCTTTGTCTTCGATCATCTGCATGAAGGTGAGATCCTTCTTGTCGCTGATCAAGCCTTGCATCAGGGCAACGATCTCAGCCTTGTGCTCTTCCTTGAGGGGGACGGATTCCATACCCATCACAGCTTCGCCTGCGGCGTTCTTGAATGAGATGGTCCAGTTTCCGATGTTGTCGATCGTAAGGCTGTCCGGAACGATTCCTTCCAGCTGCTTCAGCAGTTCAACGTTGATGGTCATTTCCAGGCCGCCATCCACTGGTTTGAGCATATAGCTGCCATCGACCACTTTCACGAAATCGGCTCCGTTGCCCATCACGGGAACGTTGCTCAATTCCAAGGCTTTCTCTTTCAGCGCGCAGGCGCTGAGTACGAGCATCGCCACCAAGGCGACTGTCATCAATGCGGTTCTGATCTTCATTATTTCTCCTTTCTAATAATTAGCTTGCCCAGCTTATGAGGCCGGAGACAAGTGTTATTTCTCTCTTTGCGATCCGGGCGGATAATGCCGGGAAAGGCTGCTTTGGTGAGCCTTTCAGGCTCGCCCATTGCCAATCCTTGTGTTCCCGGATATTCAATTTGAGTCACATTGTTCTCACTGCGTTTGCTTGTCAATCTTTTTTCTTCACCGAGCTTGCTGATCTCCGGATTTGAGTAGCCCGGCAATGGGTTTTCATATCTTCTTGGCTCATTTTCAATTAGAGGGGGGACTGCCTTTTTCCCGGTGCCGTGATGGTGGAAAGGGCGTTTGGGAATGTATACCAATATTGGAACATGAGCTGTATCATTCGGCTTTCAGTTCGCGGGTCATCAGCTCGAGGATAGCTTGGCGGGGGTCTTTATCGTGGTAAAGGGTGGCGAAAACCTGGCGGTGATGGGCATTTCAACGTTTTTGTACTGGACAAGGCTGAATACGGAGCGGGTTGTTGAATACGCCCTTCTCTTGGAGCTTCACCAATAACCGCGACCCGCATAGAATCTTCCGGGGTTATTTCTTACTCGGGGGTGGCATCTTGAAATTGCAGATTAGATCCGCGTCATCTTCGTCATCGTCATCCAGGTCATCATCGAAGCCGTCTTCATCCTCCATCCAGTCCGGACAAAAGAGCAGGTCTTCCTCGAAGTCCCAGCCGTCCACGTTGGCGAGGCCGTATCTTTCCAGCAGTTCCTCTTCCCAGATGGTGTAATAGGCTGTGCCGTCCGCCACCGCCCAGACCAGAACGGGATTTTTGTAATGGCGGAGCTCGATCTTGTGGTTCTCGGAAAGATCGAGGAGTTCGCGGATCTTTTTGATGTTGCTTTCTTTTCTGAATTCCATTGTTCTCACCTAAAAGCTGTATTTAACTGTGGCAGAAACCTTGTTCTCGCTGTATTCCCTGGCGCGGCAGACTTCTTCCACAGGTGATTCTACATTCCTGTAGGCGTGAGAGTAGTCAAGCTTTATATTCCAACTAGGGCCAAAATCGAAATTGAGGGCGGCAGAGGTGTTGTAGATAAAATCGGCGCGGCCTCCATACCAGGGATCCTGGGATTGGAAAAAGCGTTCCTCGTAGGATAGGGTGAGTTCAGGATAAAAGGTGGGGCTGGCTGGTTTCTCATCGTTTAGGGGAGTGCTTTTGAGGCGGATGTTGCCACTGTAGCGGTTGCTTTTATAACTGCCGTCTTCTGCGTCATGGCGGTAGTTGTCGTAAATCCGGTAACGGTAGTTGGCGCCCAGGCTGAAAGTGGGAAAGGCGTAACGGGCACCGATGCCGAGAGTGGTGGCGTTGGAGTCGAATTCAGTGAAGAACTGGTTGTAATAATATTGCTCGTAGCGACCGTGGAACTGAAGCGTGGTTTTTTTAAAGGGTTTGAGATTAAGGTCTCCGCGGTAGAGGTTGCGGGCATAGCTGTATGGTTCAAGGTGTTGGGTGCCGTCGGTATCCACGTAGCTGCGCACGTAGTTTTCAGGATAATAGCCGTAGAGGGCGGTGAAATTCCAGTAATACCGTTCCACGCGGAGGCGGAAAAGTGCGTCCTGGCGTTGTTTGTTTGGGTTGAATATGTTTTGGGAAACGGTGGCGGTAACGGAGGGAATGAATTTCCACCATTGGTAGCGGAGAGGGTAAGCCAGATCGAAACGGACACCGAGATTGAGGTCGTCGGTTGTGTTAGCGTATTCGAGGTTGGGATGGCTATGGTCCCAGCGGGTGATGTCATATTCGGAGAGTTGGAACACATTATCGGAGTATGTGGTGCTCATAGAGACGCCGATGTCGAGTTGCGCGGAGAGAGGCTGGGGCATCAGGAGCAGTAAGATAGTCAAACCCATGATGATAGGAACGATGTTGCGGGGTGGTTTCACCGGCGGTTTAACTGGTTGGCGTGTATTATGATCCGGCTGCCGGTCCTTGTTAGCTGAGGGTTCTATTCCGGGATCGGAGGAGGGTTCGGGATGTACATGTTTGCGTGGTTCGGTCATGCTGTTCCTCAATTGGCCTTGCGCAGCACCGGCCGGGCGAAAAACATGTGGTCGCTCACGGCGCGCAGTTCATAATCAGCAGGCCCGCTTTGCCCCGCAAGTTCGATTTTCATGCCTGTCGTGAGGTGTTCCACACCCACAGCTTTGTATTTGGTGCTCCGGCGCAAAGTGAATTCCTTGGTATCCAGAAGAACACCGTTGCGGTAGATTTGAAAAGCCGGCAGGCTGCGGTCCAGCAATCTGGCTCGCACATAGAGGTTGGCAGAGCGGCCGTTGTTGAGGGTGAATTTCATCCCTTGGGAAGAGTTGAAAACGTAATAAGGGCTGTCCGTGCCGTTGTGGCTGACCGTGATCACGCCGCCGTGGGCCTTGATGGCAAGGTTGGCTGGTTTTGCGGGCTTGGGCTTGGGTGCGGTTTTAACGGTATGGAAAGCTCGGAAATAGATACTTCGCTCATAACAAAGGATTTCGATGCTTTTAGTTCCGGCGGGGATGGGGATGCTGAGTTCGCGGTAGATGTAATAGCCGTTGAGACGCTGTTCCAAGCTTAGGTCCCAAGTTTTTTTCTCCTTACCGATGATTGTGGTGACCTGAGGTTTGCGCAGGTTGTCCAGACCGAAGGAACGTAGCTGAATGGCGGAAATTCCCTCAACTCCCAAGGTCATTGATCTTTCCGGCAGGGAACGGTAGTACCAGTGGTTTCCGGCATCCGTTTTAAGCAAACGGCGGTTGCCGGGGTCTGTGAAACTGAGGGGCTTGACCTTCGCTGCCAGAGCGGAAAGTGCCGCGAGACAAAAAAAGGCAAGGATCAGGCGTTTGAACATTTATGCTCCAAAATCATAATTCTTCATCTGGGTCCACGATGTTGGCCATGAAATTGCGGTCATGCCGGTCCAGGACAATAACCGCCACAATGGCAGCTACGAGCAGGGCAAGGCAGATGGAAGCCACGGTGACATTGTGTTTTTTCTGGCTGAAAGCGGGGCCGACACCTGGCTCCGGCATATGTTCTGAGGCGTCTTCCAGCTTGTAGCGGCGAATCCAGCGCCGGGGATGCTGCATGCTGAAGACCGGAACGCCTTCGCGGGCCATGACCATCATCACGCCCTCGGGATCGAATTGCTCTTCAGCCAGCTTGGGGTTAAGGCCTTCCCGGATCTGATTGGCGTTTGGGATGCTGCCCACGTTGGCCAGGCCGCGGCCGATGTTCACGAACAGGCGGTAGCGTTGTCCCTCCGGCAGCAACTGGTTGTAAGCGCTTTCGCGGGCTTTGACGTTGTCTGCCAGGATGGCGCCGATGAGCTGGGCAGTCCCGGTTCGGGACATGGCATCGAACAAAGCTTTGATACCAGGGTCTGAAAGCCCTATGCCAAGGTCATCCTTGCCGCCAAGTGAGGCGTACTGGCTGCTGAAATCAATCAGGCCTTTCTTTTTGAGAATGGCTTCCATGTCAAGCCAGGTGTACTCTTCTCGATTGGCGCCGTAGGAAGCGGAAGAGAGGGCCACAATGATGGCGGGTTCCAGCTTCATCGTTTTCAGCGCGGCATAAAGGGCCAGGTTCGCGCCGGGGTTTGAGCCGGTGATGGCAACAGCCACAGGATCGCCAGCTTTGAGGCCCTGACGGGAAAACTCTTCCACAAAGACCGCAGCCAGGTTGGGATTGATGGCGGCTTGTTTGTCTGAAAGCAAGCCACGGTCCGTGGTGATGGTGCTGCGCGCGATGCCGATCAGTCCGGTTTGGAAAGGGTCGTTGATGGGGTCGAAGGGGATGCCGAGTCTTTGCTGTTCAGCTTTCAGGCTGTCTATGAAGGCGGACATGGTCTGAGCGGCCTCCACCTTTTGTTCATAGTAGTCAGCCTTGATGGTCACATAGCTGAAATGGGCGATGAGAAAGAGGATGAGGCTCAGTGCGAAGAGCAGGATTAGCGACCAGCCGGATTTGAGTGAGGGGCGGTACATGATCAGACCTCCCCGTTGAAAATCACCATCAGGGCGAGGCGCACAACAATTGCCGCGATGCCCATTGTGGCGATGGTTTTAAAGAAACCCTGGCGCTCGAACCAGTTGGCGATGAGGCCGGGAACGATGTAGCCGATGGATTGCATCTGAAATGTATATACGGTGACATTATGAATCACAAGCAGCCGGGTGGCCCAGCCGAGGATGAATCCGATCAGGATGCTCAGGACCATGCGGCGTTTACCAAACATCAGCGTGAATTGGGAGATTATCCTGATGATGCCCCAGGTGAGCAAACTCACGGCCAGGGTGCCCACGATCTGCATGGGCTTGTCCAGATAGAGGGCCAGATAGCCAGGCACGACTATCCCTCCGGCGGAGGCGCCCAGCATCTCGCTGAAGATCAGGCTGATGATAACGCCAAGGCCAACCGCGGCCTGAATTACTGCTTCAACCACTTTAATTCCTCATTTTGCTTTCTCGATTTATGTTTGAAATGCGCAACGATCTGCGCGCCATACTGTTTGCTGCCAGCAATGTTGCCGATTCCCAGAACGTGGGATTCGCTGTCAGTGAGCTCCACCACTTTGCGATAGACTTCCTCAGGCTGAGGTTCGCCGAGGGTGAAAAGCTTTTTTTGGGGAAACCCGGCTTGCAAGGCGTAAGCTTCCACCTTGTCGCAGATTTCGCCGGTGAGCAGCAGATACGAATAGTCCAGCTTGTTCACAGCGTCCACCAACTGGTGCGAGCGAAAAATCCGGTCAGCACGGGTGTTCAGGATGATGATCTTGATCACGTCCGTGAGATGGCCAGTAACCATGTTGATCACTTTGGCGGTGGATTCGGGATCGTTGGCGGCAAAAACATTGTAGAAAGTGATGCGTTTGCGTCCTTCCCGAATCACGTATTTGCGCAGGGCGCCTGGGTCGGGGTTGGCGCTCTGCATGCCGCGTAGCGCCACTTCCCTGGATACACCGGCTTCGGCGCAGACGGCCAGGGCGAGCTGAACGTTTTCCGCGTGCTCGATATAGCGGAATTGAGCCAGTTCCTGGGTGGTCACATCCACAGGGCGCACTTTATGAATTTGGCAATTGCGTTTTTGGGCAACCTTTTTCAGCAGGCCAAAGTGGGAGTTTTCCGCCGTATAGCAGATGCCGCCAGTGGGGATGGTGTTGCTGAGGCACATCGCCACGCTTTGTTCTGTGGAACCCATCAGGTCCAGATGGTCGGCGCGGCAGTTTGTGATAACGCTGATGGTGCTGCGTACGAACTTGCGTTCGGTAATCCACTGGAAAACAGGATTCACGGCCATGCATTCAATCACGATGGCGTCCGGCTTTTCTCTAACGGCATAGCGGAAAATGTATTTCTGTTCGATGATGTTGGCGCCCATCAGACGGACGATCGCAGCCTCCCTGCCATCTGGAAGCACCACGCGAGGCAGGGTGCCTGTGATCTTGGCCACAGTGCATTTGCCTCCGGCGCGCAGGCCGGCAGCTATAAGACGGGTCACACTTGATTTTCCCCTGGTACCGTTTACATGGATCCTTAAAGGGATTGCTTTCACGTTGCGCTGGTGCCTCCAGTATTCATGGGTCCAGAAGGCGATCATGAGCACCGTCGCAATGATCAAAACAGTCATCTTTCCTCATTTAGTATCAATTTCAGGCTGGTATGAGACGATAGTTGCAGCTTCATTACAAGCCAATCAATGCAACTTTCGTTCCAGCCTCGCTGTTTTCCGTGGCAGACAAAACTCTCACGGGAAACAGATCAGTTCACACATTTCTACCGACGCTTATATTGTCCAGCAAAAACAATCGGAAAGGAGGGAAAGCTGTGAATACTGCCAAATTCAGCGGGCACGGGTCAACATCTTGAAACATCATTTAGTTTGTGCTTTATTGGATTATGCGGAGAAGCGAAAGGATTGCTACCACGCCCTTAGCGCTTGCGAACATCGTGCCCGCACGCCCCCCGGATGATTCTCGCATTAAATGCGGGCATTATGCGGGAGGCGCAACAGGGACCTGGGAAAGGGCCTTAATGGCCAGATGGCATCGCTTCGCTTTTCCGCGGGGCTGCTGGCCACTTCACAGCCTCTCTATCATATTCAGTCCCTGAGACATACCTGCCTGATTTGAAAGAGGGCCAGTTACCTTATCCTGGCCAACTTGTGCGTGATAAAATGGCCGTTCGGTCCGCTTGCGCGCAAAAGGTCAAACTGGCTTTGGGAGAGCACGAGGTCCAGCCAGACGCAGGGTTTGTAGGCAGCGATGTCAGCTCCCTCGTTCACAAAACGATCCAAGGTGACGGGGGAAGGAAAGTCTATGCGGGCCACCATGCGCTGACCGGCAAAGAAGGGGAAAGAAAAAAGGATAACGGCCAGGGTCAGAAAGATAGGTTTCATTTTCTCTCCAAATCAGGCGTAAAAAAATACAGTGGGGAATACCGGGCGGTATCCCCACTGCTCGGAGGGCATTCTATGTAGGGTCTGTAGGCTGGCTTCATTAATAGGAATATCGGTTATTCTGTCAAGCTTTTTTTTCGTTTTTTTGCGTTTTTGTGCTGTGGATTAAATTCCACAGCGCCTTATTCCATGATCAAGACCTTGCAGGACAGTGTAATAGCGTCAGCGTCAACTCTAATAAAATATATACCTGGCGCCGTTTTTCTTCCCCACATGTCCAAGCCGTCCCAAAGAAACTTAACCCCATCAGTAGAGGAAACGGGCCCGGATTCGTTATAAACGAGCTGACCTCTGCTGTTGAATATATTCAACATGGGTGTATAATTTACCACATCCTTGCATTCTATTGTGAGATAGGCAGTTGAACCAATATGATATGGGTTTGGATATGTCCATAATGAATAATGTTCAGGTTGAGGGATATTATCGTCAGATATGCTCACTAGGTCGATAGGGATATTCAGCCATTCACCGGGGAAGGGGTAGGTAGCAATATTTGCAGGGTTGGCGCCGTCCCTGGCTTCTATCTGGTAATGAAAAAACTCACTCCCAGCCTCGAACTGAAGATTTGCCTCTGCCCACCAGTAATTGGGCGGGCCTTCGGGATCAGTCAACATGGGGATTTCCGTGATTGGACCGTCGTCGGTCTTGTAGCGGAGACAAACAGCACTAACCGAAACGTTGTCAGAAACTGTAACGGAGAAGATGTGATTGCCATTGGCGATTGATGTAGGCGGATTATGCAGTATGACTGGGGCTTCGGTGTCTCCAGTGATCACAAAAACATGGGGGTCCAGAGCCGCGAACAAAGGATGGTCGGCAGCTCGGCCGGATTGGTCAGCAGCGTGGAGGTAGTAACGGATGGTATCTCCGGGCGCGAATCCTGAAAGCGTGGCCCCGTAACCGTTTCCTGAGCTGTAAGCCAACAGCGCTGTCTGCCAGATACCCTGGTTAACCTTGTAGGCAACAAATAGGGAATCCGTGATCAGTGCCTGGCCGCTGTGCGCAATCAGTTCTGCGTTGAATTCCCAAGCTGAGTTGACCTCATATTGGCCATGCAAGGGTTGGTGCCGTATCTCCAGCATGTGCTGGTCCGGAATTTCGTGGGTGCGGCAGTGCAGGGCATCAGTTGATTCCCAAGGAGTGTATCCAGAGCCGGTTACACCTATGATCTCATATCCGGGCATGGCGTTTTGGTAAACTTGCAGCGCAGCAGCGTCATAGGTGCTGTTCATGATCGGCACGAACACCCTTTTGTTCAGGATCAGGGAGTTTGTATAAGGTTGGTTTTGAGGTGTGTTCACCCTGTAAACCCGGTATGGATAGCCCCAGGCGCAGTTGGTGGAGGCAAAAAACGCGGCGGTTTGCTCGATTTCATCATGCTGAGCATGGTTGGAAGGCACACTGCGGATCAACACTTTGTCCGGGGCAAGGAATTTGCCCCAGCAGTCGATGTGATTGATATATGTGTCATTGGGGTCTGGCAATACGTGAAAGTTTTCAATACCAAGGTAATCGTGCATTTTCTGCGCAACCTGGGTTTGTGTGAGGCTGGGGTTCTCGGTATAAGCGATTGTGGTCTGAGCGGCTGTGCCAATGCCGTCGCACATATAGTTTCCGCCAGTCTGGTAGAGATTCATACCATAGTAATCAAGTCCCAGTTGGTTGGCAAAAACCTGCGGAATGAGGTTGTCGTTGGGTCGGGGGCGGTTGTAGCGGAAATCCACTACGCCGTAATCGCCGTTTCCGTCAAAAATGAACCAGGGGCCATAATCCCTGGTCCAATATGAATCCGTGGCTGCGGTCATAAAATCCACTTTGGCTATGTTCACTCCAGCGTTGTTGAAAGAGGAAGTGGCAGAGTTTTGCTCAGAGGTTGAGGAAACGAGGCAAATCACCCTGGCTGTGTTGGCCAGTTGTGCCACCAGCGAAAGCGGTATGCCCAGAGGCCAGCGGATCATCACATGGGAGGCTGGCTCAAATTCAGCAATGGGGCGAACGGAGCCTTCTGGAGGCGGTGTTTCAGTGAAGCGGCCATAGTTTTGCAGTTGGTCACCAGGCAAGGCCTGATCGGCTTTCAAGAGCACGGGGCTCATCGCCACAGCCACTATCAGGAATATCAGTGTCAGCCAGTTTCGTTCGGGCATTTCAGTTGTTCTCCATAAATGTAATTCTATCCCTCCACATACAATTTTCAAGCCTAAACTCAAGATTTCTGCCAGCCTGCTGTTAAGTCAGGTTTATATCCTCTCCCAGGCTGGTTTTTTAGGATGTGTCTTGACTTATTAAGTCGTGGAATTCCAATGGCCTGGGAAGGTTTTTGTCTTAGCGACGGGGATTTTGGGGCACAAAAAATCCCGGAGCGTTAGCTCCGGGATTTGTGAACCAAGATAGGTTTATTTGATGATGACCATCTTTCTTGACTGGTTGCAGGAGGCGGTGCTGAGTTTGTAGAAATAGATTCCGCTTCCGCAGACGGCACCCTTGCTGTCTCTGCCGTTCCAGCCGAGGCTGTGGGCGCCTTCATTCACTGTAAAGGAGCGCACGAGTTGGCCACTAAGGTTGTAGATGCTGAGGGTTCCGGTTTCACCGGCCTTGACGTCCACTTCGATGGTGGTGCTGCTACCCAGCTTGAAGGGGTTGGGGTAGGCGTTTTTCAGCGAAGTGATCTCTGGAAGCACCTGAGGCACGCTTCCTTCCACGGTAACGCTAACGGGGCCGTGGAAACCACTGCTCAGGTAATCGACGGCTTCCAACCAGTAGTAGTAGGTATCGCCGATTTCGACGCTGTTGTCGGTGATGCTGTAGGTTTGGGCGGTGCTGGTGTTGGTGGCCGGGATCAGGATCGGGGTGATGAGGATGGAGCTGTCCTGCTGGTCTGAGGTGTTGCGGTAAACGCGGTAGCCGTTCATGTGGTGTTCAGACTGGCTCACCCAAGTCAATTCAACATTGTTGACCGCGTTCACGGTGGCGGTGAAGCTGCTCAGTTCCACAGGGGTATGCGTCGGATTCTGATCTATTATTATCTCATTGTCATCCTGAGGACTGAATTGCCAACTATCCCATCCATCCTCAGGTGCTCCGAAGGTATAAACAAAGGGTCCTTCACCTTGAGGGAGAGGGCAGGTGAATTCGCCATTTTCATCAGTATAGCCAAGGAGCTCACCATTCAAGTAAACCGGCACACCAGGGGTGGGAGGATTAAGAATGAAAGTGAGTTGTGGGGCCGGAACATCCTCTTTGTAGAGGGTGAAGGCTATATCGTTCGCTATTGGGTCACGGTAGTTGCCGGAAGAAACCATCATCAGCTTCTTTTGGATTTCTTTATCGAGACGGCTCTTCGCGTAAACGTGCTGGATGGAGAACTGGTCAAGGCCTGTACCGGGGGCAAAGAGGAACAGATTGGAGGCTCCGCTGTCAACGTCGATCTGGGCTGAGAACCAGCCATTTTCCAGTACCACTTCTTGGGGAAGGACAGCTTCGAACTTGTAAACCTCCCATGTATCCCATGCGTCCATATAATAGGAGGTGGTGCAAGTCACGTTGAACTCATAATCCGGGGTTCCCCAGGTAGGCTCATACAGGATCTCCTCTGGGATGAATCCGATTCCCTGAGGATTGGGGCCATCGGTGGCGATGACAACACTGTCCGGATCGAGAATCTCATACCAGTTTTCACCAGGCCAAGCGCCAGCCTTGAAAACGGTGCAGACCTCGTCGCCGGTATTGGCGGTGAAAGTGTAAGCTTCAGGACCAGCGCCAGTGGCAAGTGTGATGTTCTCCAGAACGATGGCTCCATTCACATACACACTCAGTAGGCTGGTGTCCCAGCCATCACCATAGTCGTCGTAAAGGTTCACGGTATAGGTGCCGGTTGCAGGAGCGATCAGGGGTTGGGGCGGCTGGGGAACATCAATACCGGTGGGTGGGTTCGTGCCTACGCCATCCGTGGCGATAACAACATTGTTCGGATCGAGAATCTCATACCAGTTCTCATTGGCCCAGCTGCCGGCAGTGAAGATAGTGGAGATAATGTCGCCGGCATTGGCGCTGAAAGTGTAAGCTGCAGGACCAGCGCCGGAGGCAAGGGTGATGTCGTCCAAAACGACGACTCCGTTCACCAGGACATCCAGTTTACCATCGTTCCAGCCATCACCATAGCTGTCGTAAAGTTTCACGGTGTAGGTGCCGGTTTCAGGGGCAGTAAGGGGTTCGGGCGGAACAGTCCAGCCAGTTACCTGTTGATAGAACCGGATGATGAAGGGCTCTTGCGCGTTGGGGGGGCCGGGATACCAGTCTCCGGCAAAGGATCCGCAAGCGCCATAAAACTCGACTTTCTTGATTGGATCGGCAACGTTAACGAAGTTGTCGGCGATCTCATAGTCAACATCACCGGCGGTGTCCAGGGCACTGGTGTACAGGTTTCCGACATCGCTGAAACAGGGTTGGGTGTAAACTTCCGTGTATTGAGCCGACATGCTGAAGGCAAATGCCGCCAATATCACGGTGAAAAAAAGAACTTTCTTCATTTGTGAATTCTCCTTTGTAGTCGCCGGGACTCATCGGTGAGCCCTGGCAATCTTTTTTCGTTAAAACCAAAGACTTAAAGCGGATTCGCCAAGCCTTCCCAATCACATTCTATGTTTTCAGCTTTGCCTGAAAAAAAATTCAAACAAGACTGACGAGATTTCATATTTTTACCCGCAACACCCATAAATGCAATTATGTGCCTCATCAAGCCAGTCTGAAAATTTGTCAAGAACTTTCTCAAGCTTTCGAATTTACCTTCCCATCACATATTACTGATCTCCCTTCCAAACGGATTACCGACCCGGTTTGAAAGAGGGCCTGATTCAATGGAAAGCCACAAATGCTTAGTCACAGCAGTATCCTGTCAGTCAGGCCCTGAACGCTCGAGTCCATCGCACTCCCATGCCTCCCGCACGATTCTCGCATCAAATGCGGGTATCATGCGGGAGGCGCGTCCGTGAACCGGGACAGGGCCTTAAAGGCCTGATAGCACTGCTTCTCCCAGGCCACTTCACACCTCCGCTATTCTATGCTGCTCTCCGGGGCCAAACCACACGATTTGTAAGAGAGCCGGGTAGTTAGGGGAGATGTGTTTGAAATGGAGGAAGGAGTTGACAACTTGGGTGGGACAAGAAAAATGAGAACGGGGAACGCCGAAAAAGAGGATTTTATGGGAAGACCTAAAGTTGTGCTTTATGTGGGCACGGTCATCAGCCCAGGATGAAGGAATTGCCTCCGGTTTTACTGATACAGCCCTTTAGTTCAAGGTTTAGAAGGAGGGTGGAAAGTTTGCCGAACTTGTGGCCGGTGCGGATCAACAGATCGTCGAAACTCAACTCGCGTTGTTCGCTTGTGAAGAGGTCCAAGAGCTTTTGCTCGTCGGCGCTGAGTTCAGGCAATATCTCCAACTGCTGATTGTCAGTCACATCCAGGCCCAGGGCGGAAAGGATGTCCTCCGGGGAGGTGACACATTGGGCGCCGTTTTTGATCAGGTAATTCGGCCCCTGCGCGTTGGGGTGGTTGATTTCGCCAGGTAGGGCCATCAGATCGCGGTTTTGCTCGATGGCATGCTTGGCGGTGATCATGGCGCCGCTGTCCAGAGGGCCTTCCACGATGAAGACATTCCGCGCGAGGGCTGAGATGATTCTGTTGCGCGCGACAAAGTTCCAGGGGTCGAGTTTGGTGCCCGGCTCGTATTCGGAAACCAGGGCGCCGCGGGTGATTATCTGATTGGCCAGGTCGCGGTTGCTGGGAGGATAGATGGTCTCGAGGCCGCTGGCGAGCACGGAGACGGTCTGTGAACCGTTTTCGAGGGCGGCATAGTGAGCCACTGTATCGATGCCGATGGCGAGTCCGCTAATGATTGTGGCGCCATGTTTGCAAACGGGAGCCAGCAGCTTGGCGCAGCTTCCCCGGCCGTAAGCTGTGGGTTTGCGGGTGCCCACCACAGCCAGGCAAACCCGCTCCAGCGCCGGGGCCAAATCACCCCGATGCCAGAGAATCAGTGGCGGGGCAAGGATGTTGGCCAGGCCAGGGGGATAGTTGTCGGTACCATAAAACACAGCTTCGATGCTGTAATGCTCACATAGCTTGGTGATTTGCTGCAGCCGGGGATGTGGTGTTGCGTTCCGCAAATGCTCCAGCAGAGCTGGATCGAGGCGATTGTCGGCATAGAGGGGATGGTCTTTTCTCCCCACAAAAGCCAGCGGATCGGGGTATCTGGACAGAAGGTCCAGCGCGGCCCTGTGTTTCAATCCGGGCGCAGATTTGAGGCAGAGCCAGGCCTGAAGTTGTTCGGTCATAGGTTTTGCAGCAATTTGAAGAGCCGGTATTTCAGCTCATCCAGGTTGATATGGCTCACTGAGGAGATGGGGATGGTCTCCACCCCGAACTCTTTTTGGAACTGAGAGTTAACGGTAGAAACAAGTTCATCGCGCTCTTCGGCGGGAATGGTGTCAAGCTTGCTGAATGCCACCAAACTGGGTTTTTTGCTCATTAAGGGGTCATAGAAATACAGCTCGGAACGCAGGGTGCGAAAGGTATCAACAAGGTCAGGTGTGCCAATGTCGATGAGAAAGAGTAACAAGCTGGTGCGCTGAATGTGGCGCAGGAACTGGTGTCCGAGCCCTTTGCCCAAATGCGCGCCTTCGATGATGCCGGGAATATCTGCCATCACAAAAGACTGGTAATCGCTAACGCGGACCACGCCCAGCATGGGTTCCAGGGTGGTGAATTCGTAATCCGCTATCTTGGGCCGGGCGGAGGAGAGCGCGCTCAGGAGGGTTGATTTACCAGCATTGGGAAATCCAACCAAACCCACATCCGCCATGAGTTTGAGCACAAGCTCCAGCTCCATTTCCTTTGTGGGTTTGCCCAGGGTGGCGCGTCGCGGGGCCTGGTCTGTGGGGGTGGCGAAATTGCAATTGCCCTTGCCGCCTCTGCCGCCCCTGGCCAGGATTATCTCTTCGTTGTGGGTGGTGATGTCGGCGATTTTCAGCTTTTTGCCGTCTTCACCCACGTGGAAGATCTCGGTGCCCAAAGGCAGGCGCAGATAGACATTGGCTCCGCCAGCACCGGATTTTCTGGCTCCGGCGCCGGGTTTGCCGTTTTCGGCGCGGAAGATCTTGTTGTAGCGGTAGTCGAGCAGGGTATTAACGTTCTCATCGCCAACGGCGATCACTGAACCTCCTCGGCCACCGTCACCGCCATCCGGTCCGCCCTTGGGGATGTATTTCTCCCGGCGGAAACTCACAACACCATCGCCCCCGTTACCGGGTTTGACGCTTATCCGGGCATAATCGATGAACATCTAACGCTATGTTATCCTTTATTTTGTGATCACAAAACGCTGGTTGGCAGTCCTGCCGCCCTGCGTTATCCGAAGAAAATAGACACCGCTGTCCAGCCCAATTCCGTTCATGGTGCCATTCCAGGGCAAGTCCAGATTGGTTTGCGCGCTGTTTCCTTCAAAGAGGGTGCCCAGTTTTTGGCCGCGCAGATTGTAAACCCGAACGCTGAGCAAATCCTTGGTGAGCCCTGAAAGGCTGATCGTTACCGGCTCTCCGCCCCGGAGCGGATTGGGGAGGCGGCAACTGAGTTCAGCAGCGGGGACCTGGACGGGGTCATCAGCGCTTACCAAGATGTGGAAATCCTCCACCACGTCGATGGCGTTGTCGCTGTAGCGAAGCGTTACAGAATCAGGAAGATAGGGAAGCTGGACAGAGTATATGACAGGCTGGCTGTAGTTGTAGCTTTGAGGCATGGGTTCGAGGATTTGGCTGTCGGGAAGCTCCAGCTCCATCACTAGGGGAAAATCGCCTTCCGCGTCGTTATAATTGAATCTGAACTCAGTCGTGTCAAACCAGATATCGCTGCAGATAGGCAGGGTATTTTGCGCCACCTGATAGTTATGGTCTTCGAAGAAGAGGATGCCGGGAGTGCTGTAATCGCCTATGCCGAAGCTGAATTCCTGAGTGCTTGGATTCACGGAAATGTTCATGGTGACGCTGGCAGCCACGAGGGCATTCACGGAATTGGGCCAGGCGCCAAAATCAGGGTCATTGGTCAGGTCGGCCAGATTGCAGCTCAGAAAAAGCTTTCCGTCCATCACCATGCTCTGGACGTTGCCGATGCGGGTGAAAGAGGGAATGCCGGTGTCGCTCATCCTTAATTTGTAGAGTCCAGGCTGGATCAAGTCAGCCACGTAAAAGGAATAGACCATAGCGTAGGAAAGTGAGTCCATAATCGTATCCGGGTTGGAAATGGTGGTCAGGTAAACATTGTAGGAAAAAATGCTGTTGAGGGTTGGAAAGCTGTTCGTAACATTGGCTAAAGCCGAGTAGAGTTTGGCTTGGGTGGCGCCAAACCAACTTTCCGTGAGGTCGAGGTGGGGCATATATATGGTGATGGAATCCCCCACCGCGTCAGTGCCGATTTGGCCCAACTGCCCCAATTGAGGGGGAAAGAGATCGGCATTCAGATACGGTGTGTGCATGTAAACCAGGTTCTCGTTCATGAGACTCAGCTCCGTTCGCAGGCGGTAACGCAGGTTTTGCCCAAATTCGTAGGGAATCAGGGCCTGCATTTGCTGATCGCTGTATATTCCGCTGGAGGCTTGTTGCCAGACGGCGCCATCGGGGCTGTACCAGCACTGGGTGTCCAAGCCCAGACCGGTGGGATCGGTCCAGCGCAGGCGCAGATTGCCATCCGCGCAACGTGAACTGTGGATAAGGTTTAGATAAGGGTTCAAGCCTTGGGCGCCTAGCAGGGCGGTCCCGAGCAACAGCAGGCAAAGAACGAGTTTGGTTTTCATATCAGTTTCCTTGGTGAATCAAGATGTTTTTGAGTTATGGTTGTTCAGGCTCGATCAGGCCGGACTCGGCCATCTTTTTAAAGTTTGTCCAGATGGTGGCGTTGGGCTGGCTGTAAGCATCTGGGGCCTGCGCAAATTCCGGCGCGTTGGTCAAAACGTAGTCTTTAAGATATTGGGGTAAATCTTCGAAACCGCCTTCCAGCTTGCATCCGCGGCCCGTGATGATGATATTTCCCGGACGCTCGCCCATCCGCATGAAAGGCAGCCAGGGATAGATTCTGGTGAAGGTGTACAGGGCTGGAACGCTCTTTAGTAGCGGATCTTCCAGATCGCTTTGCTTAACTAAATACTGGGAAAGGTCTGCCGCTTGATAGGTGTCGCTCTGTGAATAGAGCGGATAATCCTGACGGGAAAGCGCGTTTGGATAATAGGGGAAGAGGTCATTGTGCCAGACAAACTGATCGCCCACCAAGCTGGAAGGCAGCACCAGATGCAGCAATTGGAAATACTCGTCGGTGAAGCGCAGATCCATATTCGCGGGGTCGTTAAACACGTGCAGCACAGGCACATTCCTGCCCGAAACAGGGTTCTGCCAAGTGGAGAGGATCTCACCGCTCTGGCTGTGCAGAAACAGCATAACCTCTTTGCCCAATAGCAGGTAGCCCCGCTCGTCTGGAACAGCGCGCACAATATTGTAACCCTCCACGTCGAAGAGGTCTTTGCGCCGTTCGCCAGGAATATAGCTGTAAGCTTTCCCTTGCCAGTGGATAACGCATTCCTCGCCAGAGAGGTCGGCCCGGGTGCGGATATAGTTGTCCAGGTAATCCTGATTGGGGCGCTGGATTTTAAATGAGGTGATGATGGCCTCGAAATCCGCTTCCACCTGCTCGAAATACCAAGTCTCCTCGGCGCTGCAGGTTAGGGTGTAAAGCATCTTCTGATAAGGCACTTGGACCCGGATGGCCCTAAGGTTCAGGGCTCCGTAGAGTGGATAGCTGAAATCAATGCGGTGGGCTAGGTGTGTTCCAAGGCTGATTTCTTGGGAGGAGCTGATCCTGACAGCTTTGGAATCCAGCGAGGGATTCTCTTTCTTCAGATCGGAGAGCAAATCATCGTCACCCCTATCCATGAAGGCTGTGAAATCCATCACCTCTTCGTCCAGAGGGACAACTTCCACCCGGAAAGTGTTGGGCAAAGAGGCTTTGTCCATTTGCGAACTGGCCTCGAACCAGCCGCTCTCAGCCAGTTGCTTCACTTGCCAATCCGCTGGATACTCCAGTTTGTAGGTGAATTTGGGGTTTTCGTGCGTTGCCCAGCCAGTGGCCTCTGCCCCGCAAAACAGGGCTGGAGCCAGCAACAACAGGCAGAATATGGCTTGGAACCGCATTTTTCCTCCAGGAAAGGCAATCTTAATACTTTGTTGCACTAAAAAAACTTGTTCAAAAAGTGTCAAGCGGGAATCTCTGCCACCCCGGCTATTCCAGTGTCTCCAGAGTCTCATCGCAGTGTAGATGCAGCAAAACAAGCAGTAGCAAAGCCGCGAAAATGGCGTTGCGACCGCCATCAAAAGCGGTCGCAAGGGTCCCTTCCAAAACCCCAGCTCCATTTTGGAGGCTATAATTGCTCAACCCCAGTATTTGCGGTCCAGGGTGCGGTACTGGATGGCCTCTGAAATGTGGTCGCTATTGATATTGGCCAGGCCTTCGAGGTCGGCGATGGTTCGCGATACTTTCAGGATTCTGTCAAATACGCGGGCGGAATAGCCCAGATGGTCAATGGCGTGCTGCATCTGGGCCTGGCTGTCTGCATCAAGCTTGCAATATTTTCGCAGCAGGCGCGAACTCATCTGAGCGTTGCAGAATATTCCTTCATCGGCATAGCGGGCGCGTTGAACTTGCCGGGCTTTGTTAACCCGGGCGCGGATGACGGCGGAGCGGTCTCCGGAAGGCAGACCGGACAAGTCGGCGTAGCTTACGCTGGGGACTTCCACGTGGATGTCGATGCGGTCTAAAAGCGGTCCGGAAACCCGGCCGCGGTAACGCGCGATGGCACCTGGCTCGCAGGTGCAGTAATGATTTGGGATGCTGGCTCCGAAATAGCCGCAGGGGCAGGGATTCATCGAGGCGATAAGCATGAAGTCAGCAGGAAAAGTGAGGCTGGTGGCGGCCCTGGAGATGGTTACGATCCCGTCCTCCAGAGGTTGGCGCATCACTTCCAGCACCCCGCGTTTGAACTCAGGCAGCTCATCCAGAAACAGCACACCGAAGTGCGCCAAAGACACTTCCCCGGGCCGGGGGAAAGTTCCGCCACCGATCAACCCGTTTTCGCTGCAGGAGTGGTGCGGAGCGCGAAAAGGCCGGGTGGTGAGGATGCCGTTTTTGAAGTGCTTGGAATAGCCGGCCACGGAATGGATCTTGGTGGCCTCCAAAGACTCGTCCAGAGAGAGTTCCGGCAATATCGTAGGCACCCGGCGCGCCAGCATGGTCTTGCCGCTACCGGGAGGGCCGATCATCAGCAGGTTGTGGCCTCCCGCGGCTGAGACCTCCAAGGCGCGCTTCACCTGATATTGGCCTTTCACATCGTGCATATCCACGGGAAAATCGTTCAGCACGGAGAATATCTTGTCCCGGTCAACCGTTGCCGGTTTGATCTCGATTTCGCCACGCAGATAGAGCACCGCTTCTCGCAGCGAGGTCACCGGGATCACTTTCAATTCCTCGATGATGGCTGCTTCCTCGGCATTTTCGTAAGGCAGCACCAAAGCATCCATGCCATCTCGCTTGGCGGCCAGGGCTATGGGCAAAACGCCCTTCACGGGGCGCAGATTGCCGTCCAGCGAGAGCTCGCCGATAATCGCGGTTTGACTGAGGTATTCCACTGGCAGTTGTTTGATGCTCTGCAGCACGGAAATGGCGATGGGAAGGTCCAGCGCGGCGCTGTCTTTCCTGATGTCGGCCGGGGCCAGATTGATGGTGAAACGCTTTATTGCGGCCTCGAAACCGGAGTTGCTGAGTGCCGCGAAAATCCGGTCTTTGCTCTCCTTCACGGCGTTGGATGCCATGCCCACGATGTTCACGGAATACATCTGCCCGGCGCTGTCACATTCCACCGTCAGCAGCTGGCCGTCGATTCCGATCGTGGTGTATGTCTTTACAATACCTACCATTTACTTGAGTCCTTGCTCTGTTTGTCAGCTCCGGTCACACTAATCAACATTCGCCTTAGCGGTCAAGGAAAAATCTGTTTCCTCCAAGTCAGAGGCACCTTTTCTCTGGAAGAATAAGGTTCACTTCCAAACCGAATGGGTAGCCCGGAGGGCGGCAGATCATAGCGAGGGTGTGCAGTGAGCGTAGCGAACGGAACCCCTCGACAGCGAATTCCAAACCCTCTCAGAGCCTCGAAGAGGCGACAGAACGATGAGGTTTTGATTTCTGTCTCTCACAAGGGGCTTTCCAGCTTGTTGTTGCTCTTGTACGAGGAGCTTACGCTCCCTCGCTATCGTTATTTCGCCCTATGGGCTCGATCAAACCGTTTTGGTAAAGTCTGGAGGGATAAAGAAATTCTTATCTACTGCCATGTCCTGTCTACCACGTCCTGAGCGGTTGAGTCCATCCCACTCTCATGCCTCCCGCATTATTCTCGTATCAAATGCGGGCATCATACGGGAGGCGCACCAGGGATTTGGTAAAGGGCTTTAACGGCCAGTCAACATTGCTTCAGTCCTCTGTGGGATCACCATCACTGGGAAGATGACAATCACACTCACTCAGTTCGAATATAAACCAATAATTTCAACCCTATTTATGGTTGTGTGTTACAATTCTGTTCTAAATCGGTTCTACAAAAATGGGTGATCTATCACGATGGGGCTATACATGATCCGGTTTACTATGGTGCAAGGAAGGTAAGTTTAACCAATTTCAGGTCAATAATAGTAGCTCGAAGCAGTAACGCCTATTATGATAAAGTATAAGACATAAATAGCAATGCCTACTCCAAATCCTATCAGGCCCCATTTCCCGGCCTCTTTGGACTTGCTTGGCTTACTATCCTTCCAAACCAAATACATGATCAGACCTGCTATCGGAAAAAGAAAACAGACTCCACCTAGCAAGCATCCAAGAGGTCCATCCTCACCACTTGCCGAAACTCCATGAACGGGCTTGATGGCAACACCACAATGAATGCAAACAACCGCATTATCGTCAATTTGTTTACCGCAATTGTTACAGTACACGTTGATCTCCTTTGTTAGGTTTGTTGGTAGTTAATTAATGTATCGTTCAGCATGGCTTAATATCTTGCTTTGTAGCATCCAAAGCAGTTTGTGGAGTGTTGATTATACTGCGCAGGCCATGGATGATTTTTTTAATAAGTATAAAGGCTAACAATGGAAAAACCACCACCACAGAACGATTGTAGCTCATGGCCCGCGAAAAATGTCCTCGTAGGAAACAAGCAATAGCCCGGGTCATGCCGCAGCCAGGACATGGATGGTTTGTGAATCTTTGGAAAACGCAAAGATTAATGCCAAATCCAACCTCTTCCACAGGCACTAAAACCAGATAGAGAACAATCCCCAATACCAGCACAATAAATGATAACAAGGCGCTCAGTGCCTTAACTTTTGTACAGGGGATTCCCTTGAGCATCCTTGAAACCACCAGTAATTATCATGATTAGATCAATTAGCGTCCATATTCCACACCCCCCTAAAGTAATTAGCTGCACCACTCCAATTACGGTGTGCCCTGTATAAAACCGATGAATTCCAATTCCTCCGAGAAATATGCATAGCAAGAGAGTGGTCAGCCAGTCTTTATGATCGTTTGTGACAGGGTTCTGGGCTCTGCTGGTTGATTGCATTCCAACTCCACAGTTTGTGCAAACGATAGAAATCTCACTAACGGGTTTCCCGCAATTACCGCAAAAACGTCTATGAATCTTTGGATCAGCTCCACAACTGATACAAACCACTGCATTCACTTCAACTGGGTTACCACAATTGGTACAGTACATGAAAAACTCCTTGCATTTGATTAGAGTCGGAAGTCACCTATGGAGAACGCCGACTCCTAAAAATAGTCGAAAGACATTATTTTCATCAGCATAAAAATGTCAAGTATTTTATGCTGCCACATTATTCAAATCTCACAGTGAGTCTCAAGGCTGCCTACATAACCCAGTTAAGTCATTAACTTCTAGCTTTCTAATAACTGGATATAGTATTATCAGTAAGTCACTAACTATTCTCCTCTGGGGGTTACCCAATTATTATACTACTCAAAAATTGTGACTATTTACTATATTTATCCCTGTTGGGGAGCTGGCTTTATAAGCAAGCGAAAAAATGCTTGACGTTTCCCGGCCGTTTGTAGTTTATGGGTTACATTGCCAGAAACTTGTAATTTACCTGACCCAAGGATGATAGATATGAAAAGGACGCTTTTACTGATCGGGCTTTTGGCCCTTTGTGGGCTCGCTTTCGGGCTGAGTCTGCACCTGAATGTTGATCCTGCCGGCGCCACAGGCGCCACCCGGGGTGCTGAGACCGCGCCCCTGCTGGATCCAGGCGTTCCGGCGCTGAACTATCTTCCGGTGCGGGTGCTGCTGCCCTTCGGCGAAAAAGTGCTGAACGTGAGTGTGAACCTGGACGAGCCACTGCTCCATGACGACAGGGCTGAACTCGACTTCGTTCGCGCGCAGCAAAAGATTTCGCAGCCCCATCCTGACACCACGCAACCGGACCCCGCTATCTGGAGCGTCGATGCTGCCTGGCCCAGCCAGGATTTCAGCTATCTCGGAGTGCAGTCCATGCGCGGTTATCAGATTGCCGTGATCAACGTCTATCCCTTCAAATACAATCCCGTGAAGAAGCATCTTCTGGCCAGTATACATGTCCAGATTGAGATCGAGACCACCTTTGACGAAGCTACGGCGCGCACCTCGGCCAACTTTTTTGCCCCAGCCAGGGGCAATTCTGACTTACAGGATTTGGTGCTCAATCCGGATGCCGCTGCCAGTTACCTGAATTCAGCCAGCTATCGCGACCACGTGCCGCAAAGCCGGTTGATAGACCTCAGCGTGCCTAAAAAGATGATCATCATCACCAGCGATTCCTGCACCTCGAATTTCACCAACTACATCCAGTGGCGCAACACACAGAACATAAGTACCGGCCTGTTCAGCACAGCGGATATCTATGACGCCTACCTCGGAACTGACAACGCCGAGAAGGTGCGCAACTTCATCATCGATGCCTATCAAACTTGGGCCACCTCAGCCACTCCGCTGGAATACGTGATCCTGGGCGGCGATGACGAGATCGTGCCGGAACGCGGCTGCTACGGTCAGGTGGGCGACACTGTGGACAACCGGATGCCCACCGACATCTATTTCAGCAATCTGGATGGGAACTGGAATGCCAACGGAAACAATATCTGGGGCGAACCATCGGACGACGTGGACATGCTGCCTGAAGTGCACATCGGACGTTTCCCAGCCGAAACTCAGTCTGAATTTGCCAACATCTTCCGTAAAACCCAATACTACGTTAACAACAACACATTTAGCAATAACATCTCGATCATGTTCGGCGAAAATCTTAACTACAACCCCCTCACTTGGGGCGGCGATTACAAGGATGATGTGGCCATCCATATTCCAGATGATTATTTCCTGCGCACCATGTATCAGCGTGACGGCACCTACAGCGCGGAGGGCGTCTGGAACGCCATCAACCAGGGCGCCAACGTTATGAACCACATGGGTCACGCCAACGAAACCTACCTGATGGGGCAAAGCAACAACACCATCCAGCAGCTCCAGAACACGGAATACGGATTTCTTTACAGCCAGGGATGCTATCCCGCCGCTTTTGACCAGCGAACCAGTGGGATTAGCGAATGCATCGGCGAACACCTGTCCTTTGCGAATGGCGGGGTTTTCGCCTTCATTGGCAACACGCGCTACGGCTGGTACATGCCAGGCAGCATTGATGGCCCCTCGCAGTTTTATGATCGCGAGTTTTTCATCGGCCTGTACGAGACCCCGAACACCCGCCTGGGCCAGGCGCTCAGCTATTCCCGGCTGCAAAACCTCAATGCCGCGCTCAGCATAGACGTAATGCGCTGGTGCTACTACCAGATGGTGCTGTTCGGCGATCCTTCCATAGAGATCAAGTATCCCGATACCTCTCTGCCTTTCCTTACTTTGGAAGATTACAGCATCTCCGATATCGAAGGTGATGGCGACGGCGGCATCAACCCCGGCGAAATCCTGCGCATCTTTCCTGTGATCCGCAACCATCAGGACTGGGCGACAGCCAATAATGTTAGCGTGACCCTGCAAAATGTCCCGGCTGGAGTGGAGGTGCTGACCGGTACACAGAGCATCTCCCAGATCCTGCCTGGCGAGACCAGCCCGGATGGATTTTTCATCCGCGTGCAATTAAGCCCCGACATCGGCTATGGAATCTACCAGATGCAACTTACGCTGGACGCGGTGCATCCCACCACCGGTCTCAGCATCGGTATTCGCAGGTTTGACATCAGCGTAGAGGTCACCATGGTGGATAACCGATATCCCTGGGATTGCCAGATCCAAACCAAATCCGCGCCCATGGTGCACGATTTCAACCGCGACGGAAGCTCTGATATCATGTATCTGGATGTTTATGGCCGGGCCTATTACATTGATGGGTATGGCGAGAATTTCGATGGCTGGTTCGCTCCTCCGCAACAGGATATCATGAGCAGCGCCGCCATTGGCGACATCACCGGCGACGGCGCTCCCGAGATAGTTTACTCCAGCCGCACCGGACGTCTTTTGGCCACCTCCCTGTCCGGGGTTCCTGTCTTCGATTACAACGCCGGCAGCCCGTTGCTGTTCAGCCCTGTGATCGCTACCATCGACGCTTCCGGCACAGACAAGGTGCTGGCGCAGGGGCTCAATGGCGATCTGCATGCCGTTGATCATAATGGCATACCGGTTCCGGGTTTCCCCGTAAACCTCGGGTCCGCCTACTTTTCAGAGATGGCAGCTGCCGACCTGGACGGCGACTGCCTGATGGAAATCATCGTCGGCACCAACAACGGCAATTTGCACGTCCTGGACGGCACTGGCAACTACAAACCCGGGTTCCCCATTTCTATATTCGGCGCCATATCCGGTGCACCAACTGTGCTGGACAACGGCAGAATCGCCCTGGGAACGAACACTCGGATGCTGTTGGTTTCACCCAACGGAGAGATCCTGGTGGACAAGCAAATCCCCTCCGCGATGGCCTCCAGTCCAGTTTTGGCGGATCTCAACGGCGACGGGGCCCTGGAAATAGTATTCGTGACCCTTGGCGGAATCCTCTGCGCGGTTGACCAAAACGGCGATTACCTGAGCGGATTTCCTTTGAATGTCGGAGCAGTATGCAACACCCCGCCCCTCATTGCAAACCTGGACGACGATCCCGCCCCGGAAATCCTAGTCTCCAGCAACATCAACTCCGTTTATGCCTACAAAACCGACGGATCCATGCTGGACGGATTCCCCTTCATCACTTCCTATAACGGCACCACTCCGGGCACCATCTGCGATCTGGACAGCGACGGAATCTTGAAACTGGTGAGCGGCTACTCCACCGGTGTCTTGGTGTTGAATCTGCGCCGCGCCGCCGGAGGTTGCATGCCTTGGGTCACCTATCGCGGCTCGCTAAAACGCCAGGGCAGCCACGCAGCTGCAATTCTTCCGAGTTCTGACCCCACTGTACCAGCGCTTTCGGACAAACTGCTGCAGAACTATCCCAATCCCTTCAATCCCAGCACCACCATCGCTTTCCAGACTGCTCAGAATGGTGAGGCGCGCCTGACAGTGTTCAACCTGAAAGGCCAGTCCGTGCGCGAACTCAACTCCGGATATCTGCCCAAAGGCGATCACAGCGTGCTTTGGGACGGACGAGACGATTGCGGCAACGCTGTGGCCAGCGGTTTGTACTTCTACCGGTTGCAAACCCGCGAAGCCTCGATCACAAAGCGTATGCTACTAATGAAGTGAAAAAGGGCTTGACTTGAAAACAGCCATAACCATTATAAGATCATATGATAAATACAAACAAGGAGACCAAAAATGCCCAAAGTACTGATCGCCACGGAAAAACCCTTTGCCGCGGCTGCCGTGCAAAAAATCAAAGCCGAGCTTGACGCCGCAGGCTATACCCATGCCTGGCTGGAAAACTACACCGATCCCAAAGACCTTCACACCGCCGTCGCGGATGCCGATGCCCTCATCATCCGCAGCGACAAGGTTGACGAAGCCGTCTTCGCAGCAGCTCCGAAACTCAAAATCGTGGTGCGCGCCGGCGCCGGATATGACAACATCGACCTCGCCGCTGCCACAGCCCACAACGTGGTGGCCATGAACACTCCTGGCCAGAATTCCAACGCAGTGGCAGAGCTTGCCCTGGCTATGATGATCTATATGGCGCGGGGCAAATTCAACGGCAAAAGCGGATCCGAACTGGCCGGCAAGAAGCTGGTGCTCTACGGTTTCGGTTTCGTTCCCCGTTTTCTGGCCAAGATGGCCAAAGGCGTAGGAATGGAAGTTTTCGCCTACGATCCCTACATCAGCCCTGAAATAATGGCCAAGGAAGGCGTCACCACCCTAAACAGCGTACAGGAAATCTTCAGTACCGGCGACTACATTTCCCTGCACATTCCCGCCACAGCCGAAACCAAGAAATCCATCAACTGGGACCTGCTTTCCCTGATGAAGGACAATTGTATCATGGTGAACACCGCGCGCAAGGAAGTTATCGACGAAGATTCTCTGCTGAAGGCCTTTGAAGAAAAAGCGAAATTCCGCTATGTGAGCGACGTGGAACCCGATTGCTCCGCCAAACTGGCTGAGCTCTATCCCGACCGCAGCTATTGGACCCCCAAGAAAATGGGAGCCCAGACCGGTGAAGCCAACGTCAATGCCGGCGTGGCCGCTGCTAAGCAGATCATCGCCTTCCTCGAAAAGGGCGATACAACCTTCAAGGTAAATTAATTACGCCTCCGGACCTCAGTTCGGAACGCAAAAAATAACCCCCGGTTTTTGCCGGGGGTTTTTCAATATGGGTGACAGCGCCGCTTATGCTTCGCTGCTGATGGGGACCACAGAGACGAACTTTCTGTTGCTGGCCCCGCGGGTCTCAAATTTCACATGGCCTTCGATGAGGCTGAACAGGGTATAGTCCCTGCCCATGCCGACGTTGGCGCCGGGATGGATTTTCGTGCCTTTCTGGCGCACGATGATGTTGCCGGCCACAACATACTCACTGCCGTACTTTTTCACGCCGCGGTATTTGGGATTGCTGTCCCGTCCGTTGCGGCTGCTTCCGACTCCTTTCTTATGTGCCATTTCTCATCTCCTCAAATCCGGATACCGGTGACTTTAATTTCTGTGTATTGCTCACGGTAACCTTTTTTAACACGGTAACCTTTCCTGCGTTTGGCATGGTAGATCACCTTCTTTTTGCCTTTACCGTGCTCGATTACTTCTGCAAGTACTGCTGCGCCTTCTACTACGGGCTGGCCGACCATGATCTCGTCCTCATTGCGGACAAGCAACACCCGGTCAAACTCCAGGCTCTGGCCCGGCTCCGCCGTATTCAGCAGGGGAACGCGCAGGATGGCGTTTGCTTCAGCCCTGTACTGAAATCCTTTGATATCAACGATGGCGTACATCTTGACTCCTTATTTTTGTATGGAAAATCACAATTTTTCGAGACCCGCTATCCGTCAAGGGGAAAATTAGCTGGTGCTTAACCCCCTCCATTTCATCCCCCTGTTGCCTCCCGCATAATTCCCGTATTCGGTGCGGCCATTATGCGGGAGGCGATGTAGAGGCGGAAGTTCGGGGGCTAAGGTTGGAGTAAGGTTCATGTGCCCAAACATAATATACATCAGGCTTACAGCGTTAGCCCCGGCAGCGGCGCCTGTTTTTTGCTTGAAGATTGGAACGATTCATGCAACCCTTACAATTTGCCTTAAATACTTGCAAGCAATACGGGAGGAATAATGCGTAAAGCAATGTTACTGTTGACGTTGGCCTTGGGGCTTGGAGCCCTGACGGCGCAGATGAGCCCCCTCCATCTGGTGGGGGAGGGTCATTTTGCCGGTAAGGCCGCTGTACATTCCGAGCCAGGACTGCTGGCTATGGTTTATTTCAACAACCCCGGAGCTCACCCAGGTCTAACTGGCTGGATCGTTTATAGATCCAGCACCGACGGCGGCGACTCCTGGACTTCCGTCAATGTTGCCCAAGCCAGCAACTGTCTTACCAGACCCACTCTCTTTTACTCACCAGAGGAAATTATCATCACCTACACCAGCGGCACGGACAGGCTGATGGCTAAATCAGTCGATGGCGGCCTGACCTGGCTAACCGCGTCAGATGATCCCTCTCTGGATACCGGTCGAACGTTCGAGAACAGCCCCATCACGGAACGAAGGGACGGCCAGCTCAAAACCGTCGATTTGTTGCTGCCCTATCCCGAGCACTCGCAGGATGATTACTGCCATCCGGATGATCCGGAGGAACTGATTGTACCACATATAATTACCGAGAATGATATATCCTCCAACGACACGAACCTCTATTATCATGGCCAGGATCAGATCTATGGCGGCGTTCGTTTGAATTCCAATCTCTGGATCAAGCGAACCTCAGGCGGCTCCAACAACGGCTGGCCCGCTTTTTACGGCCCGGTCATCATCAGCGGCGAGGTGATGAGCTTCAGCGGAACCTATAATGAACACGAAATCTTTCTTGGAGGTTTGATCGAAAACGCGCCACAGTTGGAAATTACCGGCGCCACTAATGGTGACAACCATTTGGTCGGACCTCCGGATTATAATCCCAACCGCATCATGTATGTGGAAGTTGACGGCAGTAGCTACACTGCCTATCTGGGAGTGGTGCAGCCTGCCCATATTGTGACTTCAGATGTTTATTCCACCTATCCTCCAGCAGACCCGAACAACTTTCTCTACCAAAACAGTTACGCTGTCTGCGACACCATCTGGAGCTTCTATAACAGCGGATCCTGTCACAATACCAGCATGTTTGTGAATGGCAAGCTCTGGATAAAGGGCACCTTCGGCTCGCACCAAACCTGGGCGGCGGCAGACACCATCTTCATCCTGGATGACATTCTATTGGCCAACACTTCAGCGGGATTAGACTTGGTTGGCAATCTAACCGATTCCGTTAACCTGGTTTCGGAAGAGAGTATCGTGCTCAAATACGGTTACCGCAGCCCGGTGGATTACCTGCGCTATCACGGGCTCTGCGCTTCGGACCAGGAACCCCACCTGATCTATGCCAGTCTTTTCGCGTTTGGCAGAGACTCTGTCAACCCGCGCTGCGACGGGGTTTTCACCTTCGAATACCAGCATCCGCATCCTTCCACGCCGGCAGTGCGGATCGACGGCGTCCTGTATGAAAACATCGACCTACACCGCTACTGCTATCCCCAAACCCAAACCCAGCCCTGGGCCTCCATCAATCCGGGAAACCGCAACCTGAGGATTGACCTGCCCTGGTACAATCCTCTCTGGCCGGAACGCACGCCCTATCTGGAACGGGGAACCCTGAAGCTCTGGGGTAGTGTGTATCAGCAGCGTCGCGGCTTCATGCACCGCTCCTATGATGACCAAGAGTGGCCCAGTTACAATGTCTGGGATATCGACCAGGACCACTGCGGGGGTTCAAGCTCGCCAACCTCTGTTAGTCATAACGATCCCATTTTTGGATTTCAACTTACCAATGTCAACTATCCCGGCGCCGACGGTTCTGGTGTGGGATACAAAAGACAGTACTACAATGATTACCGCCGCAAGCTGAGTGACGCTCCCTTTGCCGGAGACACTGACCAGCACAGCATGTGGAAGCTGGGACTGGCTCTGGGGACCATAAACGATTCGACGGGCGAACGCTATTTCCTGAAACCACAACTGAAACGCACCCACTGCAAAGCTTTCACCCGCTCTGAGAACCGCGCCCTCTACAGCGTGAACGACCTGCTGCTCTACGCTGAGGGCGACAATGTGGCAGACTGGTCCGCTTCCACAAAAGGCCAGGGCCTGATCCGCAGCCTGGATCTGGCTTCAGACGGCTCTGCCTTCCTGCTTCAGGAAACCGCGGGACCAGATACACGCCAACTGAAGGTCAGAGTCCTTGAGGCGGGTACCGGTGATTTGGACTATGAGATAGCCTACCAGGTGGATACTGGCCTCAATACCACGACTGTTTTGCCCTTGGGACACAGAATCTTTGCCCTGTATGAAGTCGGCACTCTCAAGGTTTATCAGGTCTATTCCGGCACGTCCACCTTGCTCGCCAGTTGGCCCCTGAACATCAGCGACCCGGGCCAGTATGACCTGTCCAATTCCACCCTGGCTCTTGTGCCTGCCGACGATGATGTTTTGGATATCTATCTGTGGCTGCGTGCTATTGGGACAGAACCGAACCAGTCCGGCCAGGTTTTCCACGCCAGAACTATCCTGACCGTTCCCAACGACGATCCCGGTCTTCCTCCGGTGCTTCAGCCAAGTCTGACAGCCTGGCCCAATCCAGCCTTTGGCAACGTCAACATCAAGCTGGATCACGCTTCTGGCAGCCAGCCCGTTCTGGAGGTTTACAACCTTCGCGGCCAGAAGGTCCGCGTGCTGCAGCCAGAGAAAACGGCCTCCGGCAGCAGCTTCGAGTGCATCTGGAACGGCTTGGACGACAGCGGTCAGCCAGCCGCCAAAGGTGTCTATTTCCTGCGGGCAACTCTGCCTGGCCTGAATATTCCCATGAAAAGGATTTGCCTTTACTGATCAATGACTTACTCTTTCCTTGGGAGGAGAAATGGACGTGAAAAAGATGGTCTCCGCTGCGGCCCTGCTGCTCGTTATCAGCGCTTTGGCTGCCAACATCCAAATCCCCCGGGCGGTGGAGCGCGTCTGGTTTGACGATTCTGACAATCTCTGGGTGCGCTTCGGCCCTGAAGCAGACGCTTGGGACGTGGGCAGCCTCGGCTTCGCAACCTCTTCCGGCACTTACAATTTCCCCTGCGACTACACTCTGCCGCCGGAATTGCCGTTCGAAATCAATCTCAGCCAGGCCATCCCCGATTTCACCATCAACCGCGCGGAAGACTTTTTCATAGTGGATACGGACCCTTATGATGATCCCTTGGATGAAACCGTCAGCTGGGGGCCCCAGAACGATACCAGCGTGAACATCCATCCGCTCACGGCCGGCCAGTCTGTGGTGCAGTATTCGGTCGGCTACCAGATCTACATGGGGGAATGGGAATCAATGCACGTCTGGGCTAAAGACAACGGCACAGCTTATGTGCATCCCTATTGTCCCGCCACTCTCTGCACCCTGAGCGTACAGGTGAACGATCTCAACGGCCAACCTGCTTCCTCGGTGCCCATCCACCTGAACTACGGCACCTACCCTGACACCGTCTGGCCGGACGCGCACACCAATTCCAACGGTTGGTGGCAGAAGCAGTATTTCTATGCTCAGCGCGTCCGCGTCATCATCAAAGATCCCGTCACCGGAACCTGGGTTTACAACCAACTTCACTTCCCTGAGCCCGGCGAGCATATTCACATCGAAGCCATAGTCACGAGCAGTAGTGTTGCGCCCGAGGAACTAATGCCTAAAACTCTGGAGCTCAGCCCCTCCGTTTTGGGAGCCTCGTCCGGCAACACCCTGCACGTGGAATACAGATCAAAACAGCCGCTGGAAAGAGCCGCGCGTCTGGACCTCTACGATTTGCGCGGCAGATGGATGGCCGGCAGGGAAATGCCCAGAGAGGGATACACAGACTGGGTTTTACCGGACCTTGCCAACGGCATTTACTTCATCCGTCTCAGCGGCTCCAGAGGCCCTCTGGTTGGAGGCCGTATCACCATCATAAAGTGAGGTAACCATGAAAAAGCTGCTTATGCTTGTGGCCGTAATGCTGTTCGCCACAGCTTTGACGGCCAATCCCATTACACCCCGAAACCTGGCCCGGCTTTGGTTTGATTCCGGCGACCTCTTTCTCCAGTTCGCCGAAGACCATGGCTACTATGGCTATCTGGACCGCATTCCGGAACTTACCTTTGTCACCTCAGCCGGAACCTGGCAATTCCCCGACTCTTTCGTTCCACCCATTTCCCTGCCCTTCACTGTGAACATATCTGAGGCCATTCCCGGTTTCAGTATTGATCCCCTCAATGACCAATTGGTGCTGCAGGACAGCATCTCGTGGGATTCGCAGTGGCAAGAATCGGTCAGCTGGGGGCTGGGAGACGCTGTGGACCTGCGTTCCCTGCAGCCTGGCCAATCCGCTGTGCAGGTGATGGTAGGCACCTATGAAGGCGAGGTTGCCGCCTGGGCCAAGGACATAGGCACCGAGGGCGGATTCAACCCCGTTCACTGCTACACTCTCAGCGTGCACACACAGAACCAGCAAGGAATACCGGTGTCTGGAGTGCCAGTCTATTTGAGTTTTACCGGCTATATTTCCACATATTACACACCATACACCACCGATGCCGATGGAAACTGGCAGCTAGCCTCTTCCGCAGTACCCACCCGGGTACGGGTTCTGGATCCGCTCACCCAGGAAATAGTGCTTGATACCAGGTTTTACCCAGAGCCGGAGGAAACCGTTTCGCTCACCGCTGTGATCAGCAGCGCAGCCGCAGACGATCCTGACCAGCCCTCTGCCAGCCATGTATTAAGTATCAGCCCTTCAGTCCTGAACTCTGCCAGCGGGAACACCGTCTCGCTTAAATACGGCCAGGGAATCTCCCTCTCAGAATCTGCCGAACTTAAGCTTTACGACCTGCGCGGCCGTGTTTTGGCAAGTACTGGGATGCCGTCTGTAGCTGAGATTCAATGGCGCTTGCCGGAGCTGCCCAGCGGCATCTATTTTATTGCTTTGGAGCAGGGTTCCCGCCAGTTGGGACGAGGCCGGATCAGCGTCATCAAATGAGCCCCAAGGCCTTTTTGCTGCTGCTCTTGCTGTTGCCGGGGCTGCTGCTGGCCCAGCCGCAGTTCGCCTTTGAAGGCGAGGTGCTGAATTTTTCTCTGGAGAAAACCTTCCCAGCAAGCGATGCCCTGCTCTGGACTGTCTCTGGCCGGTTCTACCTTTCCAATCTCCACCATGAAGCACTAAGCCGCCTCATCTGGTTTCCCGTTCCCGCTTCCGACAGCGTCGGGGTCGCGGAGGATGTATCCATCAGCCTCATCGAACCCGTGGACAGCATGTCGGTGGAACTGCTATACCAGAACCAGCGCGGCTTTGGCTTCAGGCTGGATTTGCCCGCGCGCAGCTTTGCGGGAGTGAAAATCAGCTACCGGCAAAAGATTTGCGGCTCGGAAGCCCGCTATGTGCTGCTAACCGCTAACTCCTGGGGCCGGCCGCTGCCTTCTTCGGAGATAAACCTTACTCTCGGACAAGGAATTACGCTCACCGATCTGCCTTACCCGGACCCCATCGCCAGCCTCGACGCTCAAAACTCCAACTACCGCTGGACGTTTTTGGATTTCGTTCCGGACCGTGATTTCGTGGTTCGTTTCGGTTGCCTATGAACTGATACTATCCGGCAGGTGAATCAGGAATAAATCCAGAATCGGAGCTTCCCGACCAAACATCCTTTCCATCCCTGAAATCCATGGTGCTCATTAAACCCGGGCGGGTAACGCCTTGGTACGGCATACGATAACAGGTGTTTGAAGCGGCCAGGAAGAAGCGATCCTGACTGGCTGTTAAGGCCCTTTTATGTAACTCTGTCGCGCCTCCCGCATGATGCCCGCATTTGATGCGAGTATTGGGCGGGGGACAAAAGAGAGGGACGGTCTCGAGCGCTCAGGGCCTGACCGACAGGACATTGCGGTGAGTTGGCATTTATGGCTCTCTATTAAATCAAGTGGTTGCGGGCATTCAATCAGAAAGCAGTCCAGAGAGCTTTATCCATCCAATTTGAAAGAGAACCCAACATAATGCTTGACAAGTACTTTGATAAAGTTAGAATGACAACCGCGAATGGAAGACAAGAAAAGATAGCGGGAGTGAGTAATGAACAAACTAATGAGATCTTTTTTGGGCCTGGCTTTGCTGGCTGTACTCGTTTCCTGCGGCAGGAGCGGGCCAACAGCACCCCAGCCAATAGCCGGGACACTGGTTTTTTCAGAGGACAAGCTGCCCTGTGATGGGGATGAATACATCTACCAGCAGGGCATTTCCGCGGGACCCGCCGTGCCGGAGAACGCCCTCTTCGCCTGGCGGGTAGAGACTTTAAGCGGTGAACTCCCACAAGGTTGGTTTGCCGATCCCGAGGGTTGGTTGTGGTTTCGCGCGCCCGGAGCGGATTTGGAGGTTTCCCTGGCGGAGGAAGGGCCGCACCGAAGCATTTGGACCACACGCGGCAGCCTCAGCTTCGACTTTGCTTCCAGCGAGGGCAAAATCAGCAACCTCGTTAAAAAAGTGGATTTAAGGGTCAAGTCAAAAGACTCTCAAATAAATACATACAGCTCCGGCTTCAAGAGCGACCGCTTGATCGGCAGCCTCATCAACACCGCCATCGAACCCGGCGCCAACACCGGCACCGGAATCGAATTCGCTTTGCGTGAAGTGATCGGCGACATTTATGTGGACGGCCTTTACGCGGACCACTTCATGTTTCGGCTAAACATACTGAATAAAGACCTGGAAGTGATTTCAGAAGGCGTCTGGCACAGTTCGCTGGAGATGGCGGATTTGCGCAAAGTGAGGCTGAACGCCACCACTGATCCTGCGCTCAGCGAAAACGCCCATAATCAATACACCCAGTTCGAAAGCTATGTGGTTAGTCGCCAAGGCATTGAGGAGGCCACTCCCCAGAGTGTCTATTTCCGGGTGCGGGGCAATTTCAAACCCAAAGCCCTGATTTATACCCAAGCCCTCGCCGCGCTAGGGGAGCATCACTACAGTGTCAACCCGTTGGAACAACTCTATTACAAGGAGCTGATCCCGCCTGCCGCCCTGCACAATAACAGAAGCCTCTGGGAAACGGATGCAGGCTGGGAGGCGATCAACTCCCCAGACCTGAAGCTGCATCTGCAGTGGGGCTATCTGGGCCAGTATGGTTCAACCAATCCGCCCTGGTCTGGCATGGAAGGCTTCATCCCCGGCGGTCCCTTCGATAAAGAGTTCAATCTCTGTCTCGACGCTGTCACTGAGACGAATTACCACAGCCAGGTGGCGCATTTCGACCTGCGGCTGGATGGCGCGCCTTTTCCCGCCCTGCCTCAATTCATCCAGACCGCACAGATCACCCATCACGGCAAGACCTGGCTGCGCGTGCCCAACTTTTATGAGGACTCCCGGCGCTGCATCCTCACCGGCTTGGCGGACGGAGAGCACGTTTTTGAAGTCTGCGCCGTCGATCTGCAAAGCGCCGTCAGCGACCCGGTGAGCGTCACCATCAATCTGGCGCCTTTTGTACACAGAACGCAGCGCCACGGCCTGCTGATCGTGGATGACACCCGTCACAGCGCATCCATGGCACCGGAAAACTATGTGGACGGTTTCTACGACAGCGTTCTGCCCACAGACTGGGGTCCGCTGGGCCACGTTGACGCGCAGCCGGAAATTGGTTCCGCTCTCACCGTTTCGCCAGTCCTCATGCAAAACTATCTGGCGGTAATCTGGCATTCAGACAATCCCACGAGCAATATCAACCTCCCGATAAATGTCGACCCACTTGAAATCTACCTGAACGCCGGGGGAGCCGTGATCATCAGCGCCGGAGCCAACCTCTATAATGCTTTGTTTTCGCTACGGTTAGAAGCGCACGGCTTTGTGAGCGAACGCTTCGGGATTGAAAGCCTATCGGATCTTGGAGCGGTGTCCAATACCTGGTACAGCAATGTATTCTTCGTGAGGACGGAAGCAAAAGACAACCAATTCGACATGGACTTGATGATAGAAGATGCCTTCAATCCAATGGTGCGGCTCCGTCAGGGTCTCGGGCTGGTCACCTGGTTCGATCCGTCTCTGGCTGCCGGCTGTTACCACGCTTTCGGCTGCAAGCCGGTTGATCATCCGATCTATCCTCCCACCCAAGAGCAGTATAACTTCTACTCTTCCAAACATGTGGGCTATCAGCACGGGCGGATGTTTGTGTTCGGGGTTCCGCTTTCCTACCTGGAACCCCAGGACGTGGAACCAGCTTTGGATGTTATTCTTCAGCTTCTGCTGAATCAGGACAAGCTCGCTGGAGGTCGCTTATGAAACGCTCACTTGTGCTTTTCGTTATGTTGATGGTTGGGATTCTGGCTGCCCTGTCGCCGGAAACCGGGTTCGATACCAAATATATGAACCGTAAAATCCACAACGCTGGCAGCCTCAGGCTGGAAGTGAGCAACTATGGCCGCTGTTGGGGCCTGGATTATCCCGCTCAGAGCGGAAACAAACTGCTGATTGAAGGCTCCATCTGGATTGGGGGCAAGCTGCAGCGCCGAGATGATGAGGGCCGTAAGCTCTTCTGGCTGGCGCAGATTCCTTCCGCAGACAGCAGCGGGACCACCTTCGAAGGTGCTCCGGATTGGCATTCTGGCCTCAAAGCGGTGGTGGACACCCTCTGCAGCGTTGGCTGGGACCAGATTATGTTCCCCACCGGCAACGGCACTTACTTAGATGTTTGGGAACTGCTGCCAGCTTACAATACCCTTGCCGCCTATACTTCCCACTACCCTGAGTATTGTGACCAGGACATAGTTCTGAAAAGCATTCTGGGCTTCCCGGCACCGCGGGAATTCGCCTGGCCGGATCCAATGGGAACCTACTGCTTCAGCCAGCCTCAGCCAGAAAGCTTTGTCACGCCAGGCTTTGAGACCCTCACTGGCTATTTCTATGACTTCTGTCCCCTGGGAACAAGCGGACAGCGAGACTTGGGAACCTTCCGCCGATACAACCAGCATTATCCCCTGGGGATTGCCATAAAGCGGGAATCCTTTGCTTGGAACCTGCAAAACCTCGACCGGATGCTGGTTTTCAAGAACACCATCTACAACTGCAGCGACCGGGACACCATTTTCGACCTCGCCCTCGGTGAATTCGTCGAAGCTGATATCTACCCCGCCACGCACAGCGAATATGGTATGAACGACGACATCAGCGGCTATGACAGCGGTTATGATTTTGCCTATTCGCGCGACAAAGACGGCGATGGCGGGCTAAGCCCCAACTGGCTGGGGCACAAGCTGATCCTGCCGAGTTTCGAGGGCAGCAGGGCCTGCTGGGCCTGGCCGCTGAATTTTTCTCCCAAAGACCTTGATCCCCGCTCCTTTGATTTCATGCCCCTGCGCACCGCCAATGAAAAGTACTGGCTAATGACCGGACGCGGCATTAATCCATACTATTGCTTCCCCCTCAACTCAGATGACGGAACCGTGACCGAGGAGCCGAGATGGGGCGACACCCGGTTTCTGAACTGCCTCTGCGGAGCTCAGCCAACCCCCACTGACCCGGAGCCGGCTGGCCGGCTGAATCTCGCGCCGGGCGATAACATCAGCTATTACAGCATTTACTTCGTGGGCGCTGGATTGGAAGGTTTACGCGCCCAGAGCCAGTTCATAGACAGTTTCATCGCCGGAGGACTGGACATCGGTCCCACCAGCGGCCTCACCTGCATCCCCTATCTCACTGATTTCCAAGTGGTTGACAATCAGGTGGCGCGCCTCGACTGGCATTCCTTCACCGATCCCCACCACTTTGAGCTCAAATACAAGCCCTGGGATGCTCCTGCCTCGCAGTGGATCACCCGCGAATTGCCGGCGCAGAGCCGCTCCGTATGGATCTGGGACCTCAATCCCGCCCTCTGGTATCAGATCAAGCTCGCCGCCATCTACGATCCAGGTCCCCAGGAGGTTTATCTCGAAAGCGAGACCCTGCTCACCTCGCTCAGCCAGGATTCGGAACCCGGCATCGAGGTTCCTCCGGTGGAACTCAGCCTTGCCAGTTTCCCCAATCCCTTTAGGGAAAAGGCGTTGGTGAGCTTCGCTGTGACGGCAGATGGACCCACCAGGCTGCAGGTTTTCAATTCCAGAGGCCAGCTCGTGCGAGAACTTCTATCTGAACAGAAGGGCCCTGGGACTTACCAAAAGATCTGGGACGGTCGGGACGCCAACGGCGTATCCTGCTCCGCGGGAATCTATTTCCTACGTCTGGAAAGCAGCGGCACCAGCCTTATCCGAAAAATCGCTTTGGTAAGATAGGGCTAAATCCAGCCTTCTGGGAGCGGGATAGGGTTATTGCTATTGGAGATGTGTCTCTAACAGCCCAAAGGACTTAATATGCCTTGACGTCATAGGCGACCTGTAAATAGTTTTAACACTCAAAGAAAAATAACAGCGAGAAATCATCATGCATAGCGAACTGAAGGACTATCTTTTGAACGAAGGCAAAGCACCGCTGGACTATGTATTGGATAAATTTGAGAACCACGAGATCGTGCTTTTGGGTGAGATGCACTACATCCGCCAGCAAGTGGAAATGTATCACCGACTTATACCCCTTTTGCCAGAGCACGGCATAAACCTGTTTGCCACCGAATTTGGGCGAAGGGAGGATCAGGCTCTTATAAACGAGTTACTTGGCAAAGAGCAGTTCGACTTTCTTCTGGCAAAGCTGATCACACTGCGTCAGGAGGCGTTTTGGGGGTACCAGGAATATCTGGACGTCTATAGGTTGATCTGGGAGCAAAACCGCAAGAATCCTCCGGACAGGCAAATCCGTTGCATTGGCTTGAATGATCCGTATAATTGGAAGCTGTACAATAAGATATGCCGCGAACAAAAGCGCGAGCCGAACGCCGAGGAGAGAAAACTGATCTGGAAGGATTGCGATGAAAAAAACTGGCTGCGCGCGCTTAACAAATACCATGTTCCAGGCGTCACCAAGGTTTTGGGTATCATGGGTTCGCATCACGCCTTCACCCGCTATCGCGAGCCGGATTTCACCGAGGAGGGTGGGCGCAAAGTGTTTGCCGGATTCAATAAAGTCCGTTTTGGCAACCATGTCCATGAGGAATACGGTGACGCGGTTTGCAATATTTGCTTTTACGATCCCTGGGACAGTCTGGAGTCTGACGCGCCTCCAAAGGCGCCTGGCGGTGGTATCATCGAGGATATCATCAGTCCGCACTTCTCTGAACTGGCTTTTGATCTGAAAGACAGCCCCGTGGGCGAACTGGCTGATGATAGTTTCTACTCCCTGGGTTATGAGGATTTCCGGCTGAGAGACATCTCCGACGGCATGATCTATACCTGCAAGTTAACGGAATTCAAAAACTTGACCCCAATCCCCGATTTTATAGACGCGGATAACTTGCAGGAATTCCGCGATTACGCGCCCTTCAATTATGATACGGATAAAAGCTGCGAAGAGATTAACCGGATTATCGCGGAATCGGCGGAAACCTGGTGATGGGAGGCTTTGTAGCTTGTTAGGCTCTCTTTACAACCGGGTGGGTAATAATCTGTTGGCTGCTTTCTGTTTGAGCGCTTGTATTCACTTGATTTGATATAGAGTTATAAATCCATTGTAATGTCCTGTCCGTCACATCCTGAGCGGTCAATTCCATTCCTCTTTCATTTCCCGCGCATAATCCTCGCATCAAATGCGGCCATCATACGGGAGGCGAATCCTTGACAAGTGACAAGGCCTTAACGGCCTGACGGTATCGCTTCGCTCCTCCGAGGGAATACAGTCAATTCACACCCTCGCTATCGTTAACCATTCCAATGCTTTATACGCCCGATTAGGAAGAGAGCCGCTTGTTAACCATCATGCAGGATATCAGCTAAAGGGCTTGTCTTCAGGCTAGTGTCAATGGGCTTGGGGATTTGTCCTCATCTACTTGATGGACAGTGTGTTGGGGACTAACTGCCGGTTGGGATGTTCGCGACAAGTTCTTTTAAAATGGCGAGGGCGTGTTCTTTGGCCCCGGCGCCGTTTTCCGCCACTGGTCCAACGCAGGAGGGGCAGCCGTCATGGCAGGGGCATTTGGAAACAAGGTCCAGAGCGGCTTTCAGCACTTGGTCATGAAGGTCGAAGAGTTTGCGCGAAAGGCCAATGCCGCCGGAAATGTTGTCGTAAATGAGGATCACAGGCCGGTTCCCGGCCAGAGGGGAATTGTCCTCGCAAAAGACGTCGATGTCCTTGCGGTCGCACATCACGAAGAAGGGCGCGAGATTCACCAGCAGATAGCCGAGGGCGGCGATCCCGCTCTGCATCTGCACATTTTGCTCCGCGAGGCGATGGCAGCGGGGACAGAGGGTCACCAGATTTTCCAGCGCGTTGGCTTCTTCTGTGCTGGCGAATTTGCGGAAGGGGACGAGGTGATGGACGTGGTGGGCTTCACCGGTTTCCAGCAAGCCGCAGTGCTGGCAGGTGAAGTTGTCACGTTTGCGCGCGGTGGCGGAGATCAGGCCCCAGTCCTTGCCGTAGTCGTTCTTCTCCACGTTCCAAAGACCCTGAGCCTTCACCCGGGCGACGGTTTTATCGTTCAGGCCGATCCACCAGGCTACGGTTTGCAGCCTCGTTGGGGGCAGGTCCAGTGGTTCGCGGCCGATTATTTCCTGAGTGTAAAACTTGAGTTTTTTGAAGCCAGTGATGGTGGTGGTAACGGTCACCTGGCCCAGAAACTTGTCCGCGCCAAGGGCTGTTTGGCGGTTCATTAGAGAGTTAACTTCGATCTCGGTGTCGCGGGTGGTTTGGGTAAAATAGTTCACTTCTGCGGGTTCGATTTCCGCCTTGCGCTGCTCGAGGTCGAGTTTGGTGACCAGCCAGGTCTCGCCCCGGTCCAGGTAGATAGCGCCTGGATGCACCATCCAGAGCGCGCTGGCGCCGTCCACCCAGCCGATGAGTTCATCACCGGAGAGGATTTGCACCTGGTCCGAAATGTTGCGCAGCGAGACCTCCGCGGCGGGGTAGGCCTCCGGAACGCCGATGTAGCGTGGGCCAGCCTTGCGCACTTTCCCTTCCCGCACCAGCACTTCAAGATGGGGGAAGATGTGCTCCGGGCCCAAACTGCCAAAGCCTTCAGTATCCAGCATGGCGAGGTCGTGAATGGCGCAGAGCAACTGGCTTTGCAGGATTTCACGATGGTCTGGTGATATGAGGGCGTGCTCGGGATTGTTGTCAAAGAGGTAGCTGGGATTCTGGCAGATGTATTGGTCAAGCGGATTGGCGCTTGCAACCAGGATGGCAAGGGCTGTGTTACCCTTGCGGCCAGCCCTTCCGGCCTGCTGCCTGGTGGCGGAGATGGTGCCGGGATATGTATTCAGGAAAACCGCGTCGAGCCCGCCGATGTCGATTCCCAGTTCCAGCGCGTTGGTGGAAACCACCAGACCGATGCTGCCTTCGCGTAATTCCTTTTCTATTTCACGCCGGTGGGCGGCCAGATAGCCGCTACGGTAGCTGCGAACCCGGTCCTTGAAAGCGCTTTCGCCGCTCAGATAGAGGAAAAGGATTTCCACGCTGCGCCGTGGCCCGCAGAAGATGATGGCCTGACCGCGTCCGTATAGCCAGCGTTTGGCCAGAGAAGTGGATTCCAGCATGGCGCTGCGCCGGATACCCAGGGTGGCGTCCACGATGGGTGGGTTCACGATCAGGAATTCCCTCCGTCCATGCGGTGAAGAATCCCTGTCGATCAGGCGGACAGGGCTTTCCAGCAAATCCTCCGCCAGTTCGCGGGCGTTGGCCACCGTGGCTGAGGTGCAAACGAACTGGGGCTGGGCTCCATAGAGGGCGCAAATCCGCTTCAAACGGCGTAAAACGTTGGCGAAGTGTGAACCGAAAACACCGCGGTAGATGTGCACCTCGTCGATCACCACCCAGCGCAGATGGGCGAAAAAGTTGCTCCAGAGCGTGTGGTTGGGCAGAATGCCCAGATGCAGCATGTCGGGATTAGAAAAGACTAGCCCGGCTTGATTGCGGATGCGGCTGCGGATTTCGGAAGCGGTGTCTCCGTCGTAGATGGAGCAGTTCAGCTTTGGGATTTTGGGGTTTTGGTGGGCCAGAGTTGTAGCCAGGTTCTGCATTTTCTGGGCTTGGTCCTGGGCCAGGGCCTTGGTGGGGAAAAGCAGCAGGGCCCGGCTGGTGGGGTTTAGCAAATGTTCCTGCAGAATGGGAAACTGGTAACAGAGGCTCTTGCCACTGGCCACGCCGGTGCTGATGACAAGGTTTTCCCCGTTTAGCGCGGCGTCGATGGCCTCGCGTTGGTGCTCGAACAGACGCTCAACGCCCTGTTTGCGCAGCAGGGAGAGCAGTTCCGCCCTGGTTTGGGATGGAAAGTCAGCCCAGATGGCTTCCACCGGTTCCAGGGACTGGCGGGCGACGATATTTTCTCTGAATTTCTTGTCCTGGAGAAGTCCCTCGAGGAAAGCCTCCACATCTGGAAGAACATAGCTTTTCATTTGATAACAGCCAGGCGCTTCAACTGGCTGCCGCCTTCTGCTTCCAAGCGTAGGAAATAGACGCCGGCGGCTAGGTTCAGGGCGTGTTCCGCGCTTTGGAAACTACTCAGATTACGGATGGAAAAAAGTTCGCGGCCCCGCAGGTCGTAGAGGGCAAGGTTAAAAGGCGATTTGCGGGTAGTCTCAACGCTGAATGTTCCGCGGGCGGGGTTGGGAAATACCTTGAAGCAATCCGGGACCGCAATATCTTCCCCCACTGGAACATAACCACCCTCTCCAGTGACCACGATATCGTCCAGATAGAGCGCGAGGGCGTCCCAGGAAACGCAATTGAAGGCCAGATGGACGCTTTGGCCCTGCCAGGCGGCGAGATCGAAGCTGTATTCGGTCCATTCAGCCGGCACGGACAGCCAGTTGCCGCTATTCAAGCTGGTAAAGCTGGCAGGATCGGCGTCCGTGGTGGAAATCAGCACTCTCAGCCGCTCCAGCCCATAATCCACAGTGTGGGAGCGGGCCCAAAAGTTCAGGCTGGGAGCAGAACCCAGTTGCAGTCTGGGAGTGATCAGCCAATCGTTGTTGGGTGGGGTTTGCACATTGAAAGACGCTGCCATCGCCGCGCCGCTGTGGGCTTCGAGACCAGTTTGCGGCGGGGATAGTTGCGCTGGAGGAAAAACCAGCCAGGCAAGCGGCTCACCGAAACCCTGCATTGGCCAGGGAGACCAGGTTGGGGAGTTGTCCATGTCCAGATTTTGCCAGCCGGGAATGTTCTGGCTGAACGGGGAACAGGCCTCAAAACTCTGCTGCAGGATGAGGTTTGGGATGATGTCCGGAATGTGTACAGTAACGGTGTTTGAGGGATCAGAAAGCTCGCCCAGATGGTTTTGGGCCAGCAGATAATAGTATAAGACCTGCCCGGGCCCAAATTCATAATCCTGATAGCCAATTTCCTGTGTGGCAGCCAGAAACACGCCGTTCCGAATAACGCGGTACATCACCGGTTCGCCTTCAAGTGGCGGCTGCCAGTTCAGTTGAACGTGGTCTGTGATGTGATAGGCGCTTAGGTTTTGGGGCGGACCAATGCCTTCGCCAGCGGTGCTGAAGCTCCAGACCGGACCGGGGTAAGTTTCTCCGTCCGCGTGAGCCACCACCTGCCAATAATAAGAAGTCAGCAATCCCAAAGGCTGCGGTGGTGTCCATTGCTGTGAGGCAATCCCTTGCGCCATAAGCTGTAACTCGTCCGGATCGGTGCCCAACCAAACATCGAATGACGAGGCGTTGCTCTGCCACCGAAAATCGGTACAGGTAGGAATTCCGGTGGCCTGGTCTTCGGGTTGGGGATGCCAGGGTGTGAGGCTGAAGGGTGTGATTTCCAGCCGGAGATTGGGATAGGCCAGGCGCGTGAACAGGTTTTCCGGACCTGGCGGCGGGGAGGCAGGATCGGGATTCAAGGTATTGCTGGCAAATACGATACCTCGCACTTCCGCGGCTTCTGTGCAGATGAAATCGTCAGCGTTGGAACCGAAATCGGGATCGTTTTCATCCACGGCGATCAGCAGGTTGTCGCTGCCATTGAAGTGGAACACCGTGTCCAGATTGATATTCAGCCAACCCTGGCCGGGTATCCCGTTGGAAAACTGATCCTCGGACAGGGTGCCGTCGAACACCAGGACCAGACTGTCCAGAGGCACCCAGGCATCCAGTTGTTCGCGTTGGGTGTGCCCCAGATAGAGCTTCCAGACCGCGCTGCTGCCGATAAAATATGTGCTGGGGATATTGTACTGGAAAGAGACAGCGCTCACCTGGCCGGTGAAACCGATATCCGTGGCCCGGTAGAGTTGTTGAGAATAGCTGTAGCTTACAAAAGGCTCGATGGGCAGATGCTGGTTCAGCAGCGACCCATTGCCGATCTGGATGCTTTCTGCTGTCAGGCAGACGCTTCCAAGCAACAGCAGAAACAGCCCGATTCGGCGCATTAAGTCCCCTTATCCCATACAGTTGGATGTAGCCTGTTGAGGTTGTGGCGGAGCTGTTCGCGCAGCTTGTCCGGATCAGCTTCCCGATAGTTTATGGTATGGGGTCCCTTGATGTAGTCCATGCTCGGTTCCTGTAGCTATTGTAATGCAAAAAACAAGCTTTCCATAAGTTTGCAAGTTGTCAAGGACGAATTGCGCAGATTCGCTTTGCTTCATGAACACTGATGCCAAACCATCACTGCCAACCGGAACAGAACTTGCCAAAGCCAGGAGGAAGCGTTATTCTGTTTAATAAAGAGAAGTATGCAACCAAGAACGAGGAAAAATGAGCAGCACCCCCCGCGGCGAACGCCTGATCATCACCTTGCTGGGGAACCGCAACAGCGGCAAGTCCAGCCTCATCAACGCCCTTACGAACCAGGAAATTGCCATCGTTTCCGACACTCCGGGCACCACCACCGACCCGGTGGACAAGCGTTACGAGCTTCTGCCTCTGGGTCCCGTGACATTTTACGACACGGCTGGCATCGACGATACCGGAGAATTGGGCGCCAAGCGTGTCCAAGCCACTTTCCGTGTGCTTTTCCGCACGGATATCGCGATCTTTGTAAATAACGGCAATCCCTTTTCCGCCAGCGAGTTGGAGTTTCTGCAACGCATTCGCGAAATGAAGGTCCCGGTATTGGTGGCATTCAATAAAAGCGACCTCCGCCAACCTGACCCCGCCAATCTGGAATACTGCCGGCAACATGGTCTCGAATGGGTTTCCGTCTCCGCCAGCCAAAAAGAAAACATCCCGGAAGCCAAGGAAAAGCTGATTGCCCTGGCGCCGGCGCATTTGAAAGAGGATCGGCCCCTGGTGAGCGACCTGGTGCGGGCTGGCGAGCGAGTTATTTTGGTGACGCCAATCGACTCCGCTGCCCCGAAAGGCCGGCTGATCCTGCCCCAGGTGCAGGTGCTGCGCGACCTTTTAGACAGCGGCACGGTGCCTGTGGTGGTGAGGGAATTTGAACTGAAGCAGGCCTTGGCCGCCTTGAAAGAGGATCCCGACCTCGTTATCACAGATTCCCAGGCCATCGAACTGGTGGTGCGTGAGTTGTCGCCAAGCGTGAAACTAACCACCTTTTCAATCCTTTTTGCCCGCTACAAGGGCGATTTGGGCATCCTGGCCAACGGCATCAGGCAAATCGACAAACTTAAGGAAGGCGATAGAATCCTGATCGCGGAAGCCTGCTCTCACCACGTTCAGAAGGACGACATAGGCCGGGTGAAGCTGCCCCGCTGGCTGAAGGAATACACCAAAAAGAACCTCATTTTCGAAACCTACGCCGGACACGATTTCCCGCCAAACCTGGAGGAATACGCGCTCTGTGTGCATTGCGGCGCCTGCATGCTCAATCAGGTGGAGATGAACCGCCGTATCGTGGAAGCCCAAAGGCGCGGGGTGCCGATCACAAATTACGGGCTCACCATCGCCAAGGTGCACGGCTATTTCGACCGCGCCATCGCCCCCCTGGGCTTGTAGGGCCCTTAGCCCTATCGGATACGCGACCGGTATACCTCTTGCCTTATTCCCGCATTTGGTGCGAGCATCATGCGGGAGGCAAGCCAGAAGCAAGGTGGAAAGGGCTCAGAAGGAGCAGGCGGCTACTCAGGTTTTGGGGCCGGCAGGCTGAGGGGCCAGGCTATCTAACTGGTTTGATCCATGGCAAATGAAAATCAGGCTGATATAATAAATGGGGGAGATGCCAGCAACTTTCAGCTTGACAGAATTCAGCCCGGTTCAATCTTTCTAACCAATGGCAAAAGAGGCTGTTCCAACGCGGCCGTTTCGCCTGAAAACAGCTTTGGGAGAGGATTATGCCCAAGAAGATGATTTGGCTTTGGCTGGCATTACTGTGCCTCATGCTGCCTCTATGGGCGGAGGGGGACAGGGATTTCAGCGAACACAGGGAAATCTGGGTTTCCGGGGAAGAGGAATTCCTGGCGGCAGTGGCGCCCAACACCACCATCCACATGTATTCAATGTTTCTGGAATCTCTCTGTTTCACGGAGGAGCACGCGGGCCTCAATCCGGAATACACCGAGTTCGAAGAAGTATATGACGGCTTTCAACTGGTGATCAAGGAGTTGCACAATTTCTCCATTATCGGGGAGCCGGAAACCCGGTCGCAAATCCTGGCCCGGCCGCGTTACGCGAATGTGCTCACCTTCAGGAATTGTGAGGAGATTAACCTGCAGAACCTGAGATGCGGCCACATGGAAGAAGGATATTGCATGGGCGGGGTCTTCAATTTCGAGAACTGCCATGTGATCAATATAGAAAGCTGTGACCTCTGGGGCTGCGGTATCGAGGGGATCACCCTCACAGATTCGTCCTGGCTGAGTTGCGTGGACACCACCATCCGGGACTGCAGCTATTCCATCCTCTCGCTTTTCGACAGCTACGGGGTGGAGTTCAGGAAATGTGTGATGTTCAACAACCGGGAATTCAGCCTGCTGAATATCTCCAACTGCCACGAGGTGAGCTTTACAAACTGCGTGATTTATGACAACAGCGCGGGCGACGGTTTCGTCGGTGGATACGTGCTCAATACCTCCGCTTCAGAAATCATATTCTCCGAATGCGCCATCTTTAACAACAATGTGAGCGGGCTGCTGAATTCCCGCGAAGGAGTCAGCTTCGAGCACTGCACTGTTTTCGGCAATCATAAACGGGACTATAGGCCCTATTACGAAGAAGACCTGGAGGAGGATTCCGACCCGGAAGACGATTATTACTACGATTAAGAGTGGTAGGCGTTCAGTAGGTCCATAGGAGGATAGAGACAATGGGAAAGCTTTGTTCCCAACTGCTCAGTTCTTCTGCTTCATTCTGTCTAAGAAACACCAGCTTCCCTTTTAGCTTGTATTCTGATGGAGCGGCTCTGCCCAGTTTGAAGTCTTTTTGGCTTATTTTCAAACCGAGTGGGTAATCCGGTAGATTGAGCCCGTAGGGCGACATAACGATAGCGAGGGAGGGTAAGCCCCTCGTACAGAAGCAATAACCAGGTGGGAAGTTTAGATCCACTGTCGAGGGGGTTCCGTTCGCTGCGCTCACCGCACATCCTCGTTATAATCTGCCGCCCTCCGGGCTATCCACTCGGTTTTTGAAAGAGAGCCGTCTTTTTCCTATCTGCCGGAGAGACGGTCTATCGATTTGATCAATTCCATCAATTCATCAATTCCCTTTCCACGGCCCCCCATAATGGGAGGAATAGGTCTATCAGGATAATACTACCGAGTATCTACATATATACCATATAAATACCTATATAACTACTAATACCTACTATATTAGTATATATTATATCTATCTAGTATATATATCAATATGATAGCTATCATCCTTCCAGGTCCTGGAGGGGGAGGTTGAAAAGGGGCCGTGGAAAGGGAATTGATGAATTGATGGAATTGATGAAATGAAAATTTGGGCTCGCCAGTGACCATGACGGTCGGGGTAAAGGCGGAAACAAAAAACCCGGAAACCAAGTTCCGGGTTATATGCGTTCAGGCCAGAACGGGCTTACTTGTTGAGGTCCTTGGCCTTGATATTGTCTTTTTTGGGTTTCACAGCCGCTTCCTCCACAAACTGGATAATGGCCATGGGGGCGGAGTCGCCGCGGCGGAAACCGGCTTTCAGCACTCTGGTGTAGCCGCCCTGGCGGGTGGCAAAGGCAGGGGCGATCTCTGTGAAGAGCTTCTTCACGAGGGTTCGGCTGCCAAGGACGCTGTAAGCCAGACGGCGGGAGTGGACGGTATCGGTTTTGCCGTAGGTGACCACGCGTTCGACGAAGCCGCGGAGTTCCTTGGCTTTGGCGAGGGTGGTGGTGATCTGGCCGTGTTCGATCATGGATCTCACAAGGTTGCAGATCATCAGGCGGCGGGCGTCCTTTTCGCGCCCGAATTTTCTTCCTTCATGTCTATGTCGCATTTTTCACCTTCTTTTTTGAGGGAGGAACCGGTTTGCGGGGCGGGGCGGGAACCTCGTCCTGGGGCTCGGCGGGAGCGGGTGTTTCCTCCACTTTCTGTTCTTCGGGGGTGTCTTCAGATTTGATGCCACGGCTTCTGGCGTCACGGATCTGGCTGTAAATTCCTTCCACATCCATACCCAGGTGCAGGTCGTATTTCTTCAGCTTCGTCACAATCTCTTCAAGGGATTTCTTGCCGAAATTGCGGAACTTGAGCATCTCCGCCTCGGTTTTGGAGACCAGTTCGCCGATGGTTTGGATATTGGCGGCGTCGAGGCAGTTGGCAGCCCGGACGGTGAGTTCGATTTCACGCACAGGCAGGGAAAGGATGCGTTCCTTTTCCTCCAGTTCTGGATCGATATGGACGTCACGGATGTACTCCGGCTCGGTTTCGAAGCGGCAAATCTTGCCCACCATGTCGCGCAGGATCTTGGCTGACAGGAAGAGGGCGATGATGGGCTCGACGGAGCCGTTGGAATGGATCTCGAGGATGAGTTTGTCGAAGTTCATGCGTTCTTTCACCCTCTGGTGGGTGACGCTGAAATTGACCTTGAGGATGGGCGAATAGACTGAATCGATGGGAATGAAGCCAACTGGCTTTCCTTCCGGGTTCTGACGGTCTGCGGAAACATAACCGCGGCCGTTGCCGACGATCATTTCCAGCTTGAAATCGACATCCTCGGTGACTTCCAGCAAATAGAGATCCTTGTTGATGATCCGGACGTTTGGATTGTCCTGTATCTTGGCGGCGGTGACCACGCCTTTGCCCTTGTGTTCAAGCACCAGATTGACCTCATCCACAGAAGAGGAGTAGATCACCAGTTGCTTGAGGCGCAGGATCAGGTCGATGTAATCCGAGTTCGTGCCGGGAATGGGCGTGAATTCGTGGTGAAGACCTTCGATGCGGACAAAGCGCACGGCCGAGCCCTGGATCGAAGAGAGGAGCACGCGGCGGAGGGTGTTGCCGATTGTGGTCCCGAATCCCGGTTCCAGCGGGCCGATCTCGAACCTGCCGTATTGGTGGGAATAGGTTTCCCTGTCGTAATCCACGTTTTCGGGCATTTGCAGGGGTTCCAAGTATAGCATAATGACTCCTTGCTGGATCAGCGATTATTTGGAGTAGAACTCAACGATGAGGCGCAGGTCAACAGTATTGGGAATTTCCGCAGCCAGAGGGATGTTCACAAACTGCCCGCGCATGTTTTCCTTGTCCACAGTAAGCCAGGGGAAGGGAGAGCTGGCTTCGGAATTGTTCCAGGCCTCAGCAAGGGGTTTGATGCCCTTGCTTTTGGGGCGGACTTCGATTATATCACCATCTTTGAGCAGGTATGAAGGGATGTCCACTTTCTTGCCGTTGACCAGGAAATGACCGTGGTTAACGAACTGGCGGGCCTGCATCCTTGTGGTGGCAAAGCCGAGGCGATAGACGGTGTTGTCAAGTCTGCGCTCCAGCATCTGCAGGAGGTTGTCGCCGGTGACGCCACCCATTTTGGCGGCTTTCACGAAGTAGTTGCTGAATTGCTTTTCCAGCAGGCAATAGATGTTTCTTAGTTTCTGTTTTTCGCGCAGGTGGATGAAATAATCGCTGGGCTTGCGGCGCATGTTTCTGCCATGCTGACCAGGCGGGAATTTGCGCCGGTTCAGAATTCTGTCGTATTTGGCCGTGCCAAAGATGTTTTCGCCGAATTTCCGGCAGAGTTTCGCTCTTGGTCCTGTATATCTTGCCATGATTTTCCTCGCTTATATCCTTCTGGTTTTGGGTGGACGGCAGCCGTTGTGGGGAATGGGGGTGGCGTCTTTGATCATGGTGACTTTGAGTCCTGAAGCGTTGACCGCCCGGATGGCTGATTCCCTGCCGCTACCAGGCCCGCGGACGATCACGCCCACGCGGGTGAGCCCCATTTCCAAGCCGGTTTTGGAGACTTCGGTGGCGGCAAGCTGGGCCGCGAACGGGGTGGCTTTGCGGGAACCCTTGTAGCCAACTCTTCCGCCGCTGGACCAGGTGAGGATGTTTCCGGAACGGTCGGCGAGAGAAACGATCGTATTGTTAAAGCTGGAGTGGACAAACACAATGCCTTCGTCAAACGAGAGGCGGACGCGTTTTTTCTTGATTCTGGTTTTTTTGGCCATTTATCTGATCACTCCTATTTCTTCTTTTTTATCGCGCCGGGTTTCGGGCCCTTGCGAGTGCGGGCATTGGTGTGGGTGCGCTGGCCGCGCACAGGCAAGCCGCGTTTGTGGCGCAAGCCGCGATAGCTGCCTATTTCCATCAGGCGCTTGATGTTCATGGCCACCTGGGTGCGGAGGGCGCCTTCAACCACATATTCGTTCTGAACAATATCGCGGATGATCTTTTCCTCTTCTATGGAGAGGTCCTCCACCTTCTTCATCTCATCGACATTTGCCTTGCGGCAGATATCCCTGGCGATGGAGCGGCCGATTCCGTAGATATATGTGAGGCCAATGAACAAACGTTTGTCTTTGGGGATTTCTATACCTGCAATGTGTGCCAAGTTGGTCCTCCTTAACCCTGTCTCTGTTTGTGTTTGGGGTTGGAACTGCAGATAACACGGATCACGCCGTGGCGTTTGATTATGCGGCAGTCTTTACAGACTACCCGGACTGATGATCTCACTTTCATTATCGTCTCCTTGCAAGAGTGCAGTGCTTCCTGCAATGTATGTTTATTTATAGCGGTAGGTGATCCGGCCGCGGGTGAGGTCGTAGGGTGAAAGCTCCACCTTGACCTTGTCGCCAGGCAGGATCCGGATGTAGTGCATCCGCATCTTGCCGGAGCTGTGGGCCAGGATTTCGTGGCCGTTCTCCAGCTGAACCTTAAAAGTGGTGTTGGGAAGGGCGTCGGTCACGATTCCTTCCACTTCTATAACGCCAGTTTTGCTCATATATGCTCCTTCGTTTGGGTGAGGATCTCGGGCAGACCATCAGTTACGATGATGGTGTGTTCATAATGCGCCGAGAGGCTTCCGTCGGCGGTGAAAAACTCCCAACCTTTTTCTTTAACGCGGTTGGTGCCGATATTGACCATAGGTTCGATAGCGAGGGTCATTCCGCTTTGGAGGCGGGGTCCCCTGCCGGGCTGGCCGGAATTGGGGATTTGAGGCTCTTCATGCAGCTGGCGGCCCACACCGTGCCCGGTGAGGTTGTCAGCCACATAATAACCCTGTTCCTGCACATAAGAGCCGATGGCATGGGAGATGTCACCAACCCGGCGGCCGGGAGTGGCGGCGGCAATTCCGCGGCGCAGGGCCTCAGAGGTAACCTCCAGCAGCCGGCGCGCTTCGGCCGGAATCTCGCCCACAGCGTAAGTGCGGGCGGCATCGGCATAGTAACCGTCTTTTACGGCACCCACATCGATGCCAATGATGTCGCCATCTTTCAGGATCACCTGCCGGGAGGGAATGCCGTGCACAATGCCGGAATTGGGCGAGGTGCAGAGGGTTCCCGGAAAGGGATTCAGGCCTGGAACGGTGTAGCCTTTGAAGGCAGGCCGGGCGCCTCGGGCCACGATGAATTCGTAGGCAAAGGCATCCAGGTCCCAGGTACTGACCCCGGGCGCGATCATCCCAGCCAGTTCATCCAGCAGTTCGCTGATGATGCGGGAAGAGACACGCATTTTTTCCAGTTCAGCAGGTGATTTGCGAAAGATCATATCAGCTTGAGCGTCCGCGGAGCTTTCCTTTCTTCATGAAGCCATCGTAATGGCGCATCACAAGATGGGATTCGATCTGGCGAAGAGTGTCCAGCGCCACGCCGACCACGATGATGAGCCCCGTTCCACCAAAATAGAAGGGCAGCTTGAAGATTTGGGTCATCATTTCTGGCATCAGGGCCACAAAAGCGAAAAAGACTGCACCGGGCAACGTGATACGGGTAAGCACAGAGGAGATGTATTCCGCGGTCTTTTTGCCGGGTTTCTTGCCCGGGATGTGTCCACCGTATTTGACCATATTTTCTGCCATTTCAGTGGGATTGAGCACCAAGGCGGTGTAGAAATAGGCGAAGAAGATGATCAGGCCAACGTAGATGATGGTATACAACCAGTGACCGGGCGTGAACATCGTGCGCAGATTGTACCAGAAGGTGCCAGCCTCAGCCTCGCCGCCTTGGAAGAGGGTGATGAGCGTGGCCGGGAACATGAGGATCGACTGCGCGAAGATGATGGGGATAACGCCGGCGGTGTTCACCCTAAGCGGAATATAAGTGCTCTGCCCACCATAGACCTTGCGGCCCACGATGCGTTTGGCATACTGGACCGGAATCTTGCGGACGGCTTCAGTCACGAAGATGATCGCCGCTGTAACAGCAACCATCACAACGATGGCGGCCAGGGAGATGAGCACTCCGGACAAGCTGTGGAACCGGGTTTTGAAGAGGGTGATGAAACCTTCGGGGTAACGGGCGATGATCCCAGCGAAGATTATCAGCGAAATGCCGTTTCCAATTCCGTATTCGGTGATTTGCTCTCCCAGCCACATCACTATCATAGTGCCGGTGATCAACGTGATCACTCCGGTTAGGTGGAAGAGGAAGTTCGGCTGAGGAACCACTGGGCCGCCGGCTCCGGTCATGTTGACCAGGCCTACGGTGATCGTGATGGCGTTGAAAGCGGCCAGTGCGACCGTGAAATAACGGGTGATCTGGTTCATCTTCTTCTGGCCGTCAGCGCCTTCCTTGCGCAGCTTTTCAAAATAGGGGATGATGCTGCCCAAGAGTTGGATCACGATCGAAGCTGTAATATAAGGCATGATACCCAGGGCAAAGATCGAGGCGCGCTCGAAGTTTCCGCCCACGAAGAGGTTCAGCAGATCAAAGAGACCGCCTTCCTGTCGCTGGAAGAAAGAGCTCAACTGCACCGCATCCACTCCGGGAATCGGAATGAAGCTTCCCAGGCGATACAGTACCAGCAGCAGGGCCGTGATCAGGATCTTTTTGCGCAGGTCCGGGATACGGAAGATGTTCGCGATGGTCTTGAACAACTTACACCACCTCTGCCTTGCCACCGTTCGCTTCGATCAGCTGGATGGCGCGCTGGGAAAAAGCGTTGGCTTTGATGTGAACGGTCTTTGTGAATTCTTCGCTTACACTGGCCAGAACTTTCACGGGGTAGGAACCCTTTTTGCCTTTCACGGGTATCAGGCCCAACAATTCCAGCCGGCTGATATCAAATTCCGTCTCTTCCAGTCCCACAAGGCGGGAAAGGTTGAGCACGCGGTAGTTCTTGCGGTAGGGGTTTTTGAAGCCCCGCTTGGGCAGACGCCGGTTTATAGGCATCTGGCCGCCTTCGAAATAGGCGGGAACCTTGCCACCGGACCGGGCTTTTATACCTTTGTGGCCGCGGCCGGACTGCTGTCCCAGACCGGATCCCTCGCCTTTGCCCAAGCGTTTTCTAGCTTTTCTGCCAGCGGGTTTGCCAAGATTGGAAAGGGTTAGCATGTTATTCTCCCTTTACTTCTTCTACTTTGAGCAGGTACGATACTTTGTTGATCATACCGCGGATGCAGGGATTGTCATCATGTATCCTGGTTTTTCCGGGATTGCCCAGCCCCAGGGACTTGATGATCCGTTTATGGTTTTCTTTTCTGTTTATTGTGCTGCGGATTTGGGTCACCCTGATCTTCATTTTTCCTCCTGACCTGTAAGTTCAGCCACAGATTTGTTGCGCAGGCGGGCAATGTCGTTCAGGGTGCGCATGGACTTGAGCCCGTTGACAGTGGCTTTCACCACGTTGCAGGGGGTGTTCGAGCCCAGGGATTTGCAGAGGATGTTCTGGATCCCGGCCGCTTCAAAGATGGCGCGGGTTGTCCCGCCGGCAATCACGCCGGTACCCGGGGAAGCGGGCTTCATCATCACGCGGCTGGCGCCGAAACGAGACATGATCTCGTGCGGGATGGTGCCTTTGATGATGGGCACGGTGAACATCGATTTGGTGGCTTTTTCCTTGGCTTTGCGGATGGCATCGGCAATTTCATTGGCTTTGCCGTCTCCCACGCCGATTTTGCCGGCACGGTCGCCAACCACAACTATGGCGCTGAAACTGAAGTTACGTCCGCCTTTCACTACTTTGGCCACACGCTTGGTATCAATCACTGTCTCAAACAGTTTTTCTTCATCGGGCAGGTTGTGTTCGTAATTCAAGTTTCCTCCTTCAGAAATCAAGGCCAGCCTTGCGGGCGCCTTCAGCCAGGGCTTTCACCCGGCCGTGATATTTGTAGCCGGCGCGGTCGAAGGCGATTTTCGAGATGCCGGCGGCGATTGCTTTTTCACCCAGTTTTTTTCCCACTTCGAAGCCCTGTTCGGTCTTCTTGATGCCTTTTTCAAGCTCGATGTCCTTGCTACGCGAGGAAGCGGATGTCAAAGTACGACCTGTGCTGTCGTCAATGATCTGGGCGTAGATGTGTTTTAGGCTGCGGAAAACGACCAGGCGGGGCCGCTCGGTTGTGCCACGCAGTTTTTTGCGTATGGCAGCACGGCGGCGGTTGCGAAGGGCGTGTTTGGCTATGTTGCTTGGTGTTATCATGATCGGCTCCTCGCTTTACTTGGTCCCGGCTTTTCCGGCTTTGATGATTACTTGCTCGTTCTCATACCGCACACCTTTGCCCTTGTAGTTTTCGGGCGGCCGGCAGGAACGCACTTCGGCGGCGAAATGGCCGACGAGTTGTTTGTCGATGCCCTTGATGCGGATGATGCTCTGCAGGTCGGAGCGAACGGTTTTCGAACGGGGCACTGCCTCGGCTTCCACTGTAAGTCCTTCCGGCACTTCCAGCACGATGTCGTGGGAATAGCCCAGGCTTAGTATCAACCAGGGTCCCTGCCGCTCGGCGGAATATCCGGTCCCGATCACGTTGAGGGTCTTCATGTAGCCGTCAGCTACGCCGATGACCATGTTCTGGATCAGAGCGCGGGTGAGTCCGTGAACGGCGCGCTGGGTCTTGCTGTCGTCATTGCGTTTCACGTTGATGACGCCGTCCCCGAGCTCAACGCTCATGCCCGGCATCAGTTGGTAATGCAGTTCGCCCAGTTTTCCCTTCACGTAAATCACGTTGTCTTTCACTTCCACTTTGGTGTTGGCGTCAAATTTGACGGGGGCTTTTCCTATGCGTGACATTTAAAAAACCTCCTACCAAACCTTGCAGATGTATTCGCCGCCAATACGGTTCAGCCTAGCGTCGCGGTCAACCATCACCCCCTGGGAGGTGGAGATCACCGCGCAGCCTGTGTTGTTGTACACACTTGGAATCTTGTCGGCTTTCACATACACGCGCCTTCCCGGCTTGGAGATCCTCACCAGTCCTTGAATGATGGGCTTGCCATCATTGGTATAGCGAAGATTCACCAGGATGCGGCGGTAATTTATTTTCTGTTCCGGATCTTTGTCGAGAACCTGGACGCTGTTCACGAAATTCTCCGCGGCGAGGATCTTGGTCAGCGCCTCCACGAGGCGGCTGTGGTTTACGATCACCTGCGGATGTCCGGCACGATATGCATTGCGTATTTTGGTCAATGCATCAGCTATCGGATCGCTTACGCTCATTCGTATGCTCCTTTGTTCACCAGCTGGATCGGGTGATCCCGGGGATTTGGCCCTGGGACGCGTATTTGCGGAAACACAGGCGGCACATGCCGAAATCGCGCATGTAGGCCCTGGGGCGTCCGCAGATCTTGCAGCGGTTGTATTTTCTAACTTTGAATTTGGGTGTTCTTTGTTGTTTCAGGATCAGTGATTTCTTGGCCATCGATTCTCCTTATTCACTGCGCTGGAAGGGCATTCCAAGCTCCCGCAGCAGTTCGCGGGCTTCGTCATCGGTATGCGCGGTGGTTACAATGTTGATGTTCATGCCGCGCACAGCGTCGATCTTGTCATATTCGATCTCGGGGAACACGGTCTGTTCCTTGATGCCGAGGGAGAAATTCCCTCTGCCATCGAACGAATCGGTCGGGATTCCGCGGAAATCGCGCATGCGGGGGATCACTATGGCCACCAGCCGATCGAAGAACTCATACATGATCTCGTCACGCAGAGTGACTTTGCAGCCGATGGGCATGCCCTGGCGCAATTTGAAGTTGGAAATGGACTTGCGGGCCTTGGTGATGATCACCTTGCGTCCGGTGATCTGTTCTAGGTCCTTCACTGCGTTATCCAGCAAGGCTTTGTTCTGGGTGGCGTCGCCAACTCCCATGCTCACCACGATCTTGTCCAGACGCGGCACCTGATGGGGATTCTTGTAGGCAAAGCGTTTTTGCAGAGCCGGAACCACTGTTTTACGATACTGTTCTTTGATTCTGTTCATGTGGTTCTCTCCTACAGCTCGTCACCGGATTTTTTACACACGCGGACGCGGTGTCCTTCCCTGATTTGGATCACTGGCTTGGAAACCGTGTTCAGCTTTTCGTTAAAGAGCATCACGTTGGAAGCGTTGATGGGCGCCTCCTTGGAAATGATGCCGCCCTGGGGGTTGTTCTGGGAGGGCTTGGTGTGTTTTTTGATCATGTGCACTTTTTCCACGATGACCCGGTTGGTCTTGGGATAAGCTTTCAGCACGCGGCCTTTGCGGCCTTTGTAGTTGCCGCTGATCACGATCACGTAGTCACCTTTCTTGAGTTTGAGTTTGTCTGGCATCATATACTCCTACAACACTTCCGGGGCCAGGGAGACTATCTTCATGTAGGCCTGCTCGCGCAGTTCGCGGGCTACCGGGCCGAAGATGCGGGTTCCCTTGGGATCGAGCTTTTCATCGATAATAACGGCGGCGTTGTCGGCAAAACGGATGTATGATCCGTCCGAACGCCCGATCTCTTTCGCGGTGCGAACTATCACGGCGCGTTCCACGCTGCCTTTTTTAACTTTGCCACCCGGGGTGGCAGATTTGATCGCAACAACTATGACGTCGCCAACGCTAGCGTATTTACGTCTGGTGCCGCCAAGCACTTTGATGCACATGGCTTTTTTGGCACCGGAGTTATCGGCGATATTCAACATTGTTTGGGCTTGAATCATTCCAAAACTCCCATATTATTTGCTGCGCTCTACGATCTTGTGCAGGGCCCAGCGTTTGCGTGCGCTCATGGGGCGGTGTTCCACGATTTGCACTATGTCGCCTTCATGAGCTTCGTTGTTCTCGTCGTGGGCCATGAACTTCTTATGCCGGCGCACGGTCTTTTTATACAGCGGGTGGATGTACTGGCGGAGAACTCGGACGACGATGGTTTTGTCGTTCTTGTCGCTCACCACCACACCCTGTTTGATCACTTTACGGGTATCAGCCACGGTCACCTCTCTTCCTTTGCATTGAGTACTGTATTGATGCGGGCAATGTTTCTTCTCACGATGCGCAGGCGGTCTGTCCGGTCCAGCAGGTTCTTGGATTTCTGGAAGCGCAGGTTGAAAAGCTCCACACGCAGTTCCTCGAGCTTTTCGTGAAGGTCTGTCACCGACATTTCGCGGATATCATCGATCTTCATAATTCAACTCCTTCGCGGGCGATAACTCGGGTCCTGATCGGAAGCTTGTGTGCGGCAAGGCGCATGGCTTCCTTGGCGACCTTGACGTCCACTCCTTCGAGTTCAAAGAGGACGCGGCCGGGGCGAACCACAGCCACCCAGTATTCGGGAGCGCCCTTGCCTTTGCCCATACGGGTTTCGGCCGGTTTACTGGTGATCGGCTTGTCCGGAAATATCCGGATCCATACTTTGCCAACGCGCTTCATGTGCCTGGTTATGGCGATACGCGCGGCCTCTATCTGGCGGCTGCTGATGAAGGCGTCTTCCAGGGCGATCAAACCGTAATCGCCGAAGTCGATGTTGCTGCCGGTCCAGGCCAGGCCGTTGCGGCGGCCCTTCATCATCTTGCGGTGTCTTACTTTTTTTGGTGCTAACATTTACCTTCTCCTATCCCAGGATGTCGCCCTTGTAGATCCACACCTTGATGCCGATCACGCCGTAGGTGGTGTTGGCTTCCACGGTGGCATAGTCGATGTCGGCACGCAGGGTGTGCAGCGGGGTGCGGCCCTGTTTGTAGCGCTCGGTGCGCGCGATCTCCGCTCCGCCAAGGCGTCCGGAAACCTGAACTTTCACGCCCTGGGCTCCTTCCTTCATCACATTGCGGATGGCCAGCTTCATAGCACGGCGGAAAGCGACGCGCTCTTCCAGCTGACGGGCGATCTCGAGGCCCACCAAACGCGCGTCCAGCCACATCTTGTCGATTTGCTCGATATTGATGGAGACTGTGATCGGGTTTTTGCGGTCCTTGTTGATCAGAACGTTCAGCTCGTTGCGCAGGCGGTCGATGTCCTCGCCTTTTTTGCCGATCACCAGGCCGGGACGGGCTGTGTGGATATCGATGGTGATCGAACTGGTTTTGCGGGATATCTGCACCCTGGAGACCATCTTCTGGTCCAGTCGTTTGTGGATGTATTTGCGGATCTGGATGTCTTCCTGGAGAAAATCCACATAGGTGGAACCCTGGGCAAACCAGATCGATTCGGCGTCTTTGTTAACGCCGAGGCGGTACAGAATGGGGTGTATCTTTTGTCCCAAGGTAATCCTCCTATTCCTCTATTGTCCGTATTTCCAGAGCGATATGGCAGGTTTGCTTGCGGATCATGTAGGCCCGTCCATGTGCTCTGGGCATATAACGTTTCATTTGGGGGCCGGAATCGGCCATGGCTTCGGTCACATAGACCCGGCTGAGGTCGAGCCTGGGGTCTTTTACCTGGGCGTTGGCCACCGCTGAGGCCAGCAGCTTGCCGATCGGCTTGGCCGCGGCCCGGCGCGAGAATTGCAGGATGCCCTGCGCTTCGGGTACGCTCTTGTAGCGGATCTGGTCCAAAACCAGACGTGCTTTGCGGGCGGAACCGCGGGCAAAACGGAGTTTGGCTGTTGCTTCCATTATCTATGCTCCTTATTTACCCTTTTTCTTGTCTTTGTGGCCACGGTAGGTGCGCGTCGGCGAAAACTCGCCCAGCTTGTGCCCCACCATGTTTTCGGTCACATACACCGGCACAAACTTATGTCCGTTGTGCACCGAAAAGGTATGTCCGATAAAAGAGGGTATGATCATGGAACGGCGGGACCAGGTCTTGATCACATTTTTCTTGTTGTTGGCGTTCAGCGTTTCCACTTTCTTCAGCAGATGATCGTCAACAAAGGGACCTTTCTTGATTGAACGTGCCATTGTTTCCTTCCTTTATCTCTTCTTCACGGCTTTCACGATATATTTATCGGAATACTTGCGGGTTTTACGGGTTTTGCCGCCCTTGGAGGATTTGCCCCAGGGTGACACGGGATGGCGTCCGCCGGAGGATTTTCCTTCACCGCCGCCCATCGGGTGGTCCACAGGGTTCATCACCACGCCGCGCACGGTCGGGCGAATGCCCATCCAGCGTTTGCGGCCGGCTTTGCCAAGCTGCAGCAGATTGTGGTCCTGATTGCTCACCTGGCCCATGGTGGCCAGGCATTCCTTGCGGATGAGGTGGACATCGTTCGAGGGCATTTTCACATGCACATAGTCGCCGTCTTTGGCCACAACCTGGCCGTAGGCGCCGGCGGAACGGGCGATCTGACCGCCGCGGCCTTTCTTCAGTTCGATGTTGTGCACGGTGGAGCCCAGCGGGATGCGTTCCAGGGGCAGCGCGTTGCCCAAAGCTATCTCAGCTTCGGGGCCGGACATCACTTTCGATCCCACGGTCAGGCCTTCGGGAGCGATGATGTAGCGTTTTTCGCCGTCCACATAGTGCAGCAGGGCGATGCGCGCGGTGCGGTTTGGATCGTATTCAATGCTGGCGACTTTGGCCGGGATGCCGAATTTGTCGCGCTTGAAGTCGATCACCCGGTAGTGGCGGCGATGCCCGCCTCCGCGGTGGCGGCAGGTGATCCTGCCCTTGTTGTTGCGGCCGCCGGTCTTGCGCATTGGCTTGAGCAACGATTTTTCCGGAGAGTCAGTGGTGATCTCTGTAAATGTGTAGCCCGTGCGGAACCGCATGCTGGGAGTGGTGGGTTTGTATTTCTTGATTCCCATGCTTCGCTCCTTATGCCTCGAATTCGGCGATCTTGTCGCCGTCCCTCAGGGTCACGATGGCTTTTTTCCAATCCGGCCGTTTGCCGCTGTAGCGTCCCAAACGTTTGGGCTTGCCCAGCATCCGGATGGTATTGACGTCAAGCACTTTCACCGAAAAGATCTTTTCTATGGCGTGCTTGATCTCTATCTTATTCGCGTTGATGCTCACCTTGAAGGAATATGTGTTGGTCCGTTCTATTTGGTTTGAACTCTTCTCGGTGATGATCGGGGAAATGATGATGTTGCGCGGATGGATCATTTGCTGAATACCTCCTCGACTTTGTTGAGGGCTTCCTGGGTCATCAGGATATAGCTGCTGTTCAGGATCTCATAGGCGTAAAGGCTGTCGGCGGCGTCGGTGATGACGTCCGGCAGGTTGGCGAAGGATTTCACCGTGGGCTGGTGATGTCCGTCGGTGACCACCAGTTTGCGGCCTCTTTCGGGGATCATTTTGCCCAGCAGTTCAAGCGCCTTTTTGGTGTTCGGGGTGTCAAATTCCAGCTTGTCCACGATGAAAACGCGGCCTTCGCGGGCCCTGTCGGTGAGGGCAACCTTGAGGGCCATGCGCTTCTTGGTGCGCGGAATGGTGCGGTACCAATCCTTCGGCAGGATCGCGAAAGCGCGGCCGCCGTGAACCCGGACCGGGGTGCGGCGTGTGCCCTGGCGGGCGTTGCCTTTCTGCTTGAACAGCTTGCGGGTGCTGCCGGCGGTCATGGCGCGGTTTTTCTTCTGCACCGTGCCCTGGCGTTGGTTGCCCAGGTACATGGTGATAACCTCATGCAGCAGCACTTTCGGGGAGTTGACGTCCACGTCGAAAATGTTGGCCGGAAGTTCTATCTCTTCCATCCGTTCGCCGAGGGAGTTGAATTTTATTGCTTTAACCATTTCTGCTCCCTTAGTGTTCCTTGTGGATGGTGACCAGGGAATTGCGGTGGCCGGGCACCGCGCCTTTCACCATGATCAGGTTTTGTTCGGCATCCACTTTCACGACCTGAAGATGGCGCACGCTCACCTGGCGGTTGCCGTGCTGGCCGGCCATCTTCTTACCTTTAAATACGCGCGAGGGTTGGGCGCACTGGCCGATCGAGCCACCGCCGCGGAAGGATTCGTGCACACCGTGTGAAGCCATGAAGCCGGCAAATCCGTGCCGCTTCATCACACCGGTGTAGCCGCGGCCTTTGGAATTGGCGCGCACGCAGACGGTCTCGGCAGTTGTGAACCAGTCCACTTTCAGTTCGCTGCCCACCTCGTAGTCATCGACCTGCTGGCCGAAGGCGGGGCGGAATTCGCGCAGATAGCGGAAAAAGGGGCTGTCGTTTTTCTTGAAATAACCCTTGAGCGGTTTCTTGACGCGCTTCTCGGGAAGTTCTTCGTAACCCATTTGCAGGGCTTCATATCCGTGCTGATCCTTGCTGCGCTTGCAAACCACGCGGCAGGGGCCGGCTTGGATCACAGTGACGGGGATCAGCTTGCCATTGTCATCAAAGATCTGCGTCATGCCAATTTTCTTACCGATAAGTCCCAGCATGATCAACTCCTTGTATTGGCTTTGATCTCCACATGCACGCCAGCCGGCAGGCTCAGCTTCTTCAAAGCGTTCGTGGTCTGCTGGGTGGGGTTCATGATGTCGATCAGACGCTTGTGGACCAGCATTTGAAACTGGTCTTGTGATTTCTTGTCGGCGTGGGGCGAACGCAGGATCGTATATAGGGTCTTGTCTGTGGGCAACGGGATCGGGCCGATGACCTTGGCGCCGGTATTGCGGGTGCTTTTCACAATTTCCGACACAGAGTGGTCCAGTAAACGATGATCGTAGGCCTTAAGCTTTATCCGGATGCGGTTTTCGGATTTACTCACTGGTTCCTCCACAATTTAAGCAGAAAATCCCTGTCGGGCTTATGCCTCCCTGTGCAGGGAAGCAGCGCCGCGTGCGGGCGTGTTCTGTTAAATATGCTTTCAGGTTGGCGGGGCACAAAGCTCTTGCTTTTGCCCCTGCGATACTCGTACGAGTATCCCGTAAACAGGATAACATCGTTCCTCCTAAAGAACTATAAGTCCTCGCAAAATATGGGACTTGTGCTATGCGCTGGGTGTATTTTTCGCAAGTGACGTTCACAATTTCTGCCGCTCCGTTTTCTGTCAATAGCTTTTTTTGGCTCTCTTTCAAACCGGGTGGGTAGCCCGGAGGGCGGCAGAAATGCTTAGCCACCTAAGTTTCCTGCCTGTCAGACCCTGAGCGCTCTTGTCCATCCCAGTGCCATGCCCCTCGTACAATACTCGCATCAAGTGCGGGTATCATGCGGGAGGCGTGACTGGGACGCGGGTCAGGGCCTTAACGGCCAGATAGCAAGCCACACGCTGGCGTCGAGCGAGGCACGAGCGTCGACGGCAGCAACAACAACTCCTGTAGTTCAAGCTCGCAAAGCTCGCTGGACTCCAGGCTTTCTTTCAAACCGGGTGGGTAGCCTGGAGGGCGGCAGAACCGTGGGGTTTGCATTCTTTCGCCTGCAAGGGGCTTGCCAGCTTGTCTTTTCCCTTAGCAACATCCTACCCGCCCCCAAACCCACGTCACTCCGAGCTTGCCCCGGAATCCAGTTCTTATCCCGTTATGGATCCCGGATCAAAGTCACCTCGCGGGCTCGGTGACGTCCGGGATGACGTATGTTCGGTTCTTCCGCCAATGCCTTGCACGTCATTCCGAGCTTGACCCGGAATCCATTGCATGTCCCGTCATAGATCCCGGATCAATGTCACCTCGCGGGCTCGGTAACGTCCGGGATGACGTATGTTCGGTTCTTCCGCCAATGTCTTGCACGTCATTCCGAGCTTGACCCGGAATCCAGTTCTTATCCCGTTATGGATCCCGGATCAAAGTCACCTCGCGAGCTCAGTGACGTCCGGGATGACGTACGTTCCGTTCTTATGGCCAATGTCTTACACGTCATTCCGGGCCTGACCCGGAATCCAGTTTTATCTGTATATGGATCCCGGATCAAAGTCACCTCGCAGGCTCGGTGACGTCCGGGATGACGTGGTCCTGGAGGCTGGCGTCGAGCGAGGAACGAGCATCGACGCCAGCAAGGAATGATTATTCCAATGCCTCCTGTCGTCCATGCTCACTACGTCCGCTATACGCCAGGCTCCGGGGAAAATAGCGGTACAGCGACCGCCTGGACAGAGGTAGCAGCGCTCGGCTTTACCAATCCAGTTTGAAGAGAGCCGAATGAGAGCCCAAAAAAAGCAGCGGAGGAAGATATCCATCCGCTGCAATGTTAACAGGCCGGCAGGCAACTAAGCGCGCCAAGCCTGATTTATGTCCAGGTATTATTTCATCAGCAGCATTCTGCGGGTCTGGCTGGCTCCGGCGGTCTCCAGTTTGTAGAGATACACCCCCGAACTTACGGACTTTCCGGCTTCGTCGAGTCCGTTCCAGATAACGCTGTGTTTGCCGCCGGGAAGTTCTGAATCCACCAGGGTCCTGATCAGTTGGCCCTTGGTGTTATAGATAGCCAGGCGTGCCTGACCGCTTTGGGCGAGGCTGAAGGAAAGGGTGGTGCTGGGATTGAAGGGATTGGGATAATTCTGTTCCAGCGCGAAAGGCACGGCCACCGGATCGTTCGCGGCCACATAGCTGTCCGGGGCCAGGGTGGTGAATTTTATGGCCAGACCTGCCTGCAGGGGTGTGGCTGTGGGCGGATAGACGTTGCCGTGAGTGTAGCCGAGGCCAACTGTCTGGGTGTGGTTTTCGATGCCCACTGTGCAGTAATTGGTGGTGAGGCCGGGATTGTCCACGGTGTGGTACTGGACCACGATGTCGCCGTCACGGTCGGCCTGGGGATAGAGGATGATCTGGAATTTCTCCAGGGAGGCGTTTTCCATCAGGTCTATGTTGTATTGGTTGTAGGCGTCGTTCCATTGCACGATGTAGCGGTTGTTGGCGGCGTCGTGCCAGCGGATCAGGCGCATGTTGCTGAAGGTGTTGTCGCCGGTTTTCATGCCCTTGAGGTCGTCCCAATAGCCGGCGATCATGGCATAGGGGCCCAGCGCGGCGGGGATGTAGCAGTTGTAGAAATCCACCATGTCGGTGGGCAGCAGCGAGATCCAGCCGTTTGAGCACATGGTTACGTGATTGTATTCGCGGCCGTAGAAGCGGAAACTGAAAGGCAGGTCAACCGTGAGCGAACCGTCGTCCATCACCTCCCAAACCGTCCCCTGCCCGCCCAAGGCGGGATCAGTCTCGATCCAGTTGTAAACCGGGGTTTGGGCAAAGCCGGCATCGAAGCTGTCATAGGCGAAATAGCCGTATTCGTCAGGTCCGGTGGGAGAAGTGGTGGCCGGCGTTCCGGCGGTGAGGCTATAGAAAGCGGTGTTGGAATATCCGTTTGAGCTCACCACCATTTTCATGGGCAGGTTGCGGCCATGCCAGGCTTCGGAGCCCACCGTGATATCGACGCTGAATGTCTTGGTTTCGCCGGGGCCGAAGTTGCCCAGGTTCGCGCTTCCGCCGCTCTCAAAGTTTGCCGCGCCGGTGAGGGAGACGCACTGCGCAAGGGCGTCGCTGAGGGGGCTGGCGCTGGTGTTCATCACCTGGAATTCCACGCTGGAGGTTCCGCCGATGGAAATGAGCCCGGAAGCGTTCAGGATGGTGAATTCCGCTCCGCCGCCATACATCTGGAACTGCTGTTCCAGGTTTGTCGCGGCGCTTTGCAGGGTGAAGGATATGTGCCGGTGGGAAACTATGTCCGCGTGGCCAGTGATGGTGAAATTGATCGATTGGGTTTCGCCGGCGGCCAGGGTGAAGGGGCTGTGGTTGTAGTCCACTGTCGCGTATTCGTCCGCGCTGATGTCAAGTTCATTCAGCGTGACTGGCGCGGCGGAGAAGTTTTTCAGCGTGACCTCAGCTTCGAAGACACTGTTTGGATTCAGGGTCTGCTGAGCCGCGTTGTTGGCGGTGATGCCGATCCCGGCGGGTTCGCTGGGGCTGAGGGTGCGCACCAGGGGCAGAAAATTCTCCTGCGACACCGTAATGGTCAGGTCTCCACTCTGCTGGGGGTCAAGGGGCAGGATGGCGAAGCCGTTTTTCACCTGGGCGTGGGTGTAATTTATGCCGTCACGGGTTCCGGTCACCATCGCGCCGTGGTTGGCCGGGGCGTTGATCCGGATGTGGGAGGCGCTGGGGGAGAAGGTCAGTCCGCCCTCGATCACGCTTTCCGGGATGCTTCCGGGCACCAGCACCCACATCTTGAGGCTGGGGTCCCCCTGGAGGTTGTAAACGTGGTAATAGAAGGCCACATACTGGTTGGGGCCGATTTCGTTGGGGAAATTCTTGTAAAGCTCGATCTTGCCCATCAGCACGCTGGAGCCGAAGCCGCGCACCCCATAGTCAAAGATGCTGCGAAAAGCGCCGCTGGAGATGGAGTTGTTCAGCCTGGTCTTGGTATGCAGGTCTGAGGGGCCAACAAAGGCCACGCATCCGTTGGGCTGGGCCACGCTGCCCATCCGCATCCACTTTTCGCCAAAGCTGGGATTCACGGAATTGGCGAAATCGCCTGTGTTGCAGACGATGGAAAAGACCACCGGCATGCGGGGGCCGTTGACCGTTGAATTGAGATCCGGATTGTGGAAGGAGGGGTAGTGCCAGCCGTTGGCGTCGCCCCAGCCCCGGTAGCTGACGAACTGCACGCCCTGATTGATGGAAGCGGTGATGGAGGAGGTGCCCGGATAGGTGGGAGGGTAGAAAACGGTGTCCACAGCGGCGTATCCGTGATCCAGCATCTTGTCGCGCAGCCAGCGTGACATATGCACCGGGGAAACGGGCCGCAAGCCGCCTTCCGCGTAGTTTCCGGCCACTGCCAGACCGCGGGTCATCCAGGCGGTGTTGTTCATGAACGGAGTGCTTTCATAACTCACGGATTTGTTCGCCATGGTCAGGAATTCCGAGATGTCGTTGAAAGACATTCGGCCTACCAGCATCTCCGGGAAATAGTCATCGCCTTCCAGAAGCGTGTACTGGTGGTCATCGGCGTCGTTTTCCGCGTATTCCGGAGAGGGGTAAAATGCGGTGGGGATGGTGTAGGAACCCTGGCCCGTAACGTCGCCCAGCAGCAGCAGGTAATCGCAGTGATACTGCTGGTAGTGGTTTTGGATGAAGTTGCGGTAGTCGGTGAGGGTGCTGCCGATTTCGCCGGGATACGCCACGTAAACGTCAAATCCTTGCTGGCGTTTCCACTGCACGAAGCTGGTTTGGTAATTGGCCAGGTTGTCGTGGCTGAGAATCAGCATTTTGGGGCGGGCCACGGGCAAATCGCGCAGGTAGGAGGTGTCAAAGTTGTCCGCCAGTTCCCGGTAGGCGTCAATGAAGGCGGGAGAGACGCTTTGGGGCAGGGGGATGGGTTGTTGTCCGGCCAGGGAGAACTCCGCGTTCGTGAGGGTCCGGATGCTTTCTCCGTCGTCGATCTGGGTTTCGATGAGCACGGTGAAGCCGCGCATCTCGCGGAAGCTGAAGCTGTTGCCGACGCTCAGGGCGTCCAGGTTCCTGTTCTGTTCGCTGTAAAGGAAATTCCCGTTCCGGTCGAAAACCTTCCATTCCAGGCTCTGCACACTAAGCTCCACGCTTTGGAAGGGCAGGGCATAGGTGCGCGAAAGCAGGGTGGTTTCCGGAAACTCGGGATCATCGCTGTCAGTGGCTTCCAGAGGGGCCAGACGCAGATTCTGCAAGCGCGCGGTGAGCCCGGAGGCGGTGGTTTGGCAAACATCCCCGGCTGCGGCGTAAAGCAGGCCCAGGGAAAGCATTATGACTATCAATAAGTAATATCTCATTGGTATCCTCCCATGATACTGGTGATACCAGTATGCAAGTTTCATTCCGTAATCTCTCCGCTTTGATAATTAGGTGACATTTGGAAAGTTTCTTGCTTCAGTTATAATCTCTTAAAGAAGATAATTGGACAGATGATGAAAAAATCACTTGGATACACCCTGCTGCCCCTGTTGGCCGCGATAGCCCTTTTCAGTTGCGGGACCAACACCCCGTTGGTGCCCGGCGATGACGAGAGCATCCTGAGTTTCGGCTCTGACCAGTCCCTGGAAATTGTCACTTGGAACCTCCGCACCTTCCCCCTCGACCAGGCCAGCATCCAAACCATAGCCCAGATCATTCCCCAGATGCGGGCTGATATAATCGCCTTCCAGGAAATCATGGACAGCTCCGCTTTTCACGAACTCGCCAACCTGATACCGAACTACTCCGCCCATATCTATAACGCCACCAGCAGCTACCGCCTGGCTTATCTTTACGATACCCGGGTGGTCCGGGTAAACGACGTTTATACCATCTACGAGGGCCAAACCAATCCATTTCCCCGTGCGCCCTACGTCCTGGATTTCGACTTTCAGGGCCGGAACTTCAAAGTGATAAACAACCACCTGAAGGCTTATGGCGACAACTATATCGACGAATCCGACCCTTGGGACGAGGAATGCCGCCGCCGCCTGGCCTGCCAGATGCTGGACCAGTATATCGTGGAAAACCTCCCCAATGACAATGTGATCGTGGTGGGCGATATGAACGACCAGATCGCCGAACCGGAGGAATACAACGTGTTCCGGGTCTTTCTGGACAAACCGGAGGAATACCGCTTCGCGGACATGCACATCGCCCTGGCCCCTACTTATAACAATGTTTCCTACCCTCCCTACGTTTCCCACATCGACCACATCCTGGTCACCAACGAACTTTTCGACGCCCTCGACAATGCCAACAGCGTATGCCGCGTGATCCGCGTGGATGAATTCATGGGAAGCTGGCAAAACTACTTCAACCAGATTTCCGACCACCGGCCTTTGGGGGTGAAACTTTTTTTCTAAGGCTCTGTTTGAAAGAGAGCCTTAAATAACCTTATCATGGAATCATGGGTCCAAAAAAAACCTGTCCAGGGGAGGGTGCAACCCCTCCCTTTTTGTATAAATTCACAAATCAATCCAGTAGGGAGAAAGTAGGGAGAATGGCTTATAACGTACTCTGCATAAGGGTTTGGAGCCTATAGATTCACAATTCACAGCCCTCTATTACATAGAACTCCCCCAGGGGGGGGGATGCAAATGGAATATATAATATAATATTATATAAAAGTATTAAATATATTATATATATGATATATCTATATTTCATAGAGATAGCTACTATCTTGCATATGCTATCTCTTGTTGCATCAGTCTGGATATAAGAGGGGCCATATTTGTGAATCTATAGCCCTGAAACATATACTGGTAAAGGGTTTCAGGCTCATCTCCCTACTTTCTCCCTACTTTGGGATTTGTGAATTCATGGCCTTGTCCCACACCCACGTCATTCTGAGCTTGCCCCGGAATCCATTGCATATCCCGTCATGGATCCCGGATCAATGTCACCTCACAGGCTCGGTGACGTCCGGGATGACGTATGTTCGGTTCTTTCGGCCAATGTTCTTATACGTCATTCCGGGCTTGACCCGGAATCCATACCGGGCGGAATAGCCTATAAACCACCACCCGACCCCACACCTACATCATTCCGGGCTTGACCCGGAATCCATACCGGGCGGAATAGCCCATAAACCGCCACCCAACCCTACACCCACGTCATTCCGGGCTTGACCCGGAATCCAAGTCCGCTAATCAATTCCTCAATACATTATTCTGGATGTCAATATCTTCAATCTCCAAACCAATCAGACTGATCTTTCCATTCTGGATTGACTGATTCTATCAGTTCGATTTTCCAGTCCCTTTTCCAATTCTTCAACCTCTTTTCTGTGGCAATGGCATCCACAGAAGAGCTGAATTCCTGATACCAAACCAGAGTCTTACATCCATATCGCTTGGTGAAACCGGGTATGCGCCCTTCCTTGTGATCAGCGATCCTTCGCTTCAGGTCACCTGTGAACCCAACATAGATAGTGCCATGTCGCTTGTTGGCTATGATGTAAACGTAGTATGATTTCATGCAGACAGAATAATGTGTTGGATCGACCTGCCCAAAGAAATATACAGATTATACTTAAGATTATGAAGGCTTTGGAAATGGATCCCGGATCAAAGTCACCTCGCGAGCTCGGTGACGTCCGGGATGACGTATGTTCGGTTCTCCGGCCAATGTCTTACGCGTTATTCCGGGCTTGCCCCGGAATCCAGACCGGACGGAATAGCCTATTAACCACCACCCAGTCCCACACTCACGTCATTCCGGGCTTGCCCCGGAATCCAGACCTTTTCCTGTCATGGATCCCGGATCAATGTCACCTCGCAAGCTCGGTGACGTCCGGGATGACGTATGTTCTGTTCTTTCGGCCAATGTCTTACATGTCATTCCGGGCTTGACCCGGAATCCATACCGGGCGGAATAACCCTAAACCACCACCCATTCCCACACTCACGTCATTCCGGGCTCGACCCGGAATCCATTGCATATCCCGTCATGGATTCCGGATCAAAGTCACCTCGCGAGCTCGGTGACGTCCGGGATGACGTATGTTCTGTTCTTCCGGCCAATGTCTTACATGTCATTCCGGGCTTGACCCGGAATCCAGACCGGGCGGAATAACCCTAAACCACCACCCAGTCCCACACTCACGTCATTCCGGGCTTGCCCCGGAATCCAGACCGGGTGGAATAGCCTATAAACCACCACCCGACCCCACACCCACGTCATTCCGGGCTTGACCCGGAATCCAGTTTATCCATGATCCATTATCATTTTCCGCGATTTTCTGTGACGAATACCCCGTTTTGTTACCCACTATATATGGAGCCTTTGCCGTATCCCATTCACATCCTATTCATTTCCCGTTGAGTTCCTGCCTGTCAAACGGGAACTAAACGGGAGGCGAAAAAGAGGCAAGTGGGAAGGGGCAAAGGGCAAATCCTAAGCAAAGAAAGAGAGGCCCGGACAAGCGGGGCCTCTGGCGGAAAAGGTTTTGAGATTATTGGAAAGGGGTCACTTCATCAGGACCATGCGTTTGCTTTGGACCTGGGTGCCGTCGCTGAGGCGATAGTGGTAGATGCCGGAGGAAACTCCGCGTCCCTGCTCATCGGTGCCGTCCCAGACGGCGATGTGGCTGCCCCTCTCCAGATGTCCGCTGGCCAGGGTTTTCACCTTTTGGCCGCGCATGTTGAAGATTTCCAAAGTGTAGGATTTGGAGGGGTCGCCGATCTGGAAACCGATGCTGGTGCTGGGATTGAAGGGGTTGGGATGGTTTTGCAGCAGCCGGAAGGCTTCCAGGCCGGGAACCACGGGGTCGAGGCTGGTCACCGTTTCGTTGTTCAGTTTTTGGGCGTAGAGGCCGAGGATCTCGGTCTTGCCGCTAGAGCGCCCGTCCGCCCAGATCGCGTAGGCATCGTTACCCAGGGTCACGATGATGGGATTGTACTGCATCTTGCCGGCGTCGGACAACACATCGCCGAAGGGCGAGGTCTGCACGAAGCTTCCGTCGGATTTGATATACTTGTAATAGATGTCGGATTCAATGTCGAAGTAATCCACCCAGGCTATCACCATCCCTCCGTTGTCAAAGCGGGCGAGGCCGGGGTTGGACTGGGTGCTGTCTTTCTGCACAACAAAGTTGCCGAGGTTGCCCCAGAGGGGTGATCCTGCCAGGGAATACTTCTGGGCGATGATGTCGTATTGGCCGCCGATGTTTTCGCACCAGGCAAAGACGATCTCGTTGCGGAAGCCGTCCTTGTCCACCAGGCTGGGCTTGTCCTGTTCACGCCCATAATCGGCCAGATTCACCCCCAGCGGGTCCCAGAGGCGTTCTCCGCCGGCGGAGAGGTGCTGTCCGTAATAGTTTTGGACAAAGTCACCGCGGGCATCCTGCCACATCACGAAGATGCCCTGGTCGGTTTTTGTGGTGAGCGGAAAACGCTGGTTAGTGTCATAATTGGAATGGGTGGAGGCCATTTGCCCGGCTTCGGGCCAGCCATCCGCGGCGTTGCCGTCCAGGCCAACCTTTTTCACATACACGCTTTGGGTGAATTCGGAGGGTTTGTAGTTCTGCCAGGTGTAATAGTTTTCCTTGAGGTCGGTGATCACGCACTCGCTGTTCAGATCAGCGCCGGAGAGGGTGCTTACCATCACGCCGTCCGGACCCCACTGCTTCTGGTTGTTCTGGATCATCTGGCCATACACGTGATAGCGGTAGCTGGTGTTCACCTGGTCGTAGTTCGACCATCCCACATAGAAATTCCCGTCGAAATAGCTGATGCGGGGGTCTTTCTGGCTTAGCGGGTCCATTTCCGTCAGTTCCATCCCCGTGTCGCCCCACAGCCTGTTTCCGCTGGGATCGAGCAGTTGGAGGTAGATCTTGGGGTTGGGGTTGCGGTTGTCTTCCCAGGCTATGGCGATATGCCCGTCCGGGGTAACGGCCGCGCTGGGGGTGAGCTGGTTGTAGCCGGTGGAAAGGGTAACCGGCCGGCCGTTGGGTTCCAAAGCCACGCTGCCGTCGGGATTGAGGAACTGGAAATAGATCTGGTAGCCGAGGTTGGCGAAGCGGGTGTCCTGCCAGATAATCACGGTGTCGTTGGCCCGGGGCAGGAAGAGATAGTGGTCCAGCGGGGTGTCGCCGCTGAGGCCCCAGAATACTTCCTTACCGTTCAAGGCCAGTTGGGCGGTGCCGGCGGTGTTGTAAACCTGGTAGTAGATTCCCACGCTGCCGTTGCGGATGTCCATCCAGTTGATGAAAACGTTGTCTCCCGCCACTTTCACCAGGGCGCTGCACTGCTGGTTGGGAGCGGAGCAGACGGGCTTGCCGTTTGCTTCCCAGAGGGCTGCTCCTGTCGCGGAAAGGTGCTGGGCATAGATGTCGTCGTTGGGTGTGTTGCCGTTGCGCAGGTCATCCCAAACGACGTAGCAACCGCCATTGCCATCGGAGGCCATGCGGGGTCCGACCTGGTCGAAATCCGCCACGCTGAGCGCCACGCCATTCGCATCCCAAAGCAAATTGCCCGAAGCGCTTACCTTCTGAGCGAAAAGGTCCGGATGCTGGTCGTCAAAGCGTTTGTCTTCCCAGATGATGATGACGGCGTTGTCGCTGGTGGCCACGATTCTGGGGTTTTGCTGCTGGGCGAAGACGGGGTTGCCGGAATCGCCATAAACGACGAAGGGATCAGGCCAGAGTAGTTGTCCGTTCAGATTCACTTTCTGGGCGTAGATATCGGGATCGGTGTTGCGCTGGTCCTGCCAGGTGAAAACGAAATCCCCTCCGGAGAGGGCGGCCATGCGCACTTTGCCCTGGTTGCCATCGGCATCGGAAAGCACCACCAGTTCAGGCCAGGCCATGGTGCCGTCGGGGTTGAAGCGTTTGAGGAAAATGTCTTCCGCGCCCACATAGCTGTGGGTATAGGCTATCATCAGCCCACCCTGTCCGTCGGGCAGCATGGTGTTTTGTTCTTCGTCGCCGGTGCCGTTGGCAATGGGGATGCCGTTCAAGTCCCAGACGGGGTTTCCGGAAGCGTCGATCCGCTGTCCGTAGAGGTCTTTGCTCGGGTTGCGTGAATCCGACCAGACGATGTAGGCGCCGCCGGCATTGTCTGGCTCCATGTTCAGCGCGATTTGGGTCTCCCCGGCGGTGCAGACGGGTTTTCCGCCCGCGGGCCAGAGCAGTTGGCCGTTGGCGTCGATTTTCTGGGCGTAAACGTTGCCGTCAAGGTCGTCTGAAAAGTCGATCCAGGCGATGATGAAATTGTTGTCCGAGGTCATGGTTATCACGGGATCTTCCTGGCGGTCCGGCTTGCCGTCGATCAACACAGGCTCGCCCCAGACCATGTTTCCGGCCGCGTCAACCTTCTGTGCCCAAAGGTCTCGCTCGCCCAGCTTGGTGTCAGACCAAACGTAAATGGCGCAGCCATCGGCGGTTTGAGTTCCGGTGCGGAACCATTCGATATTAACTCCCTGGCGGATGGGAACGGCGTCGTTCCAGACCAGGGAGGCGGTCAATGAAACTATGAATCCCAGTAAGAGGATGATCAGGACTGCATTTTTCACATGTCTCTCCTTGCTTGATGCTAAAATATGATAAGCCCTTCAGGGCCAGGTTTTTTGAATACGGTCATTCTGAAATATGCAATTATGCTTCCAAACGGCGAAAAACTGTTCGGCCGGCGACCACGGTTTCCTCCACAAGCCACTCGTGGCCCCAGAAGCAGAGCGCGGAGAGCAGGTCTTCATCCGGGAGCGCCGGGGAGGGTAGTCTCAGGAAACAGAGGTCCGCTTCCTTGCCTGGTTCAAGACTGCCGATCCGTTCCTCCAGGCCCAGCAGGGTGGCGTTGCCCAGGGTGATGTGGTGAAAAAGGCGTTCGGGTTTCAGGGAATGGGCGCTCTGGCGGAAATTGGCCATCTTGGCGTGGTAGAGCATGCTCAGGGTGGTCCCGGCCGCGACATCGCTGCCGATGCCGATCCGCAGCTTTTTGGCAGACAGCGCCGGGTAGTTGAATTCGCCGCTTTTGAGGAAGAAATTGGAATCTGGACAGTGGGCAATTTTGCAGGCGTGGGCGGCCAGGATGTCCAGTTCGGCCTCGTCCAGATGAATGGCGTGGGCGAGGATTGTCTTGTCTGTGAGCAGTCCCAGACGTTCGTAAACCTGGGTGTAGGAGTCGGCTTCAAAGAGTTGGAGGACATGTTCAATCTCGCCGCGGTTTTCCGAAAGGTGGGTCTGAATCCAGGCACTTCTCGCGGAGGCAAAATCGGCTACGCGAGACATCAGTTCTTTAGAGCAGGAAAGCGCGAAACGCGGGGTGAAGACATATTCCAGCAGGGGGTTCCGGCCATGCCAGCGCTCAAACAGCTCCACGGAACGGGAAAAGGCGTAGTCCGTGGACTGGATCAGCTCCGGAGGGCCGTTGCTATCCATCATGGTCATACCGATGAAGGCCCTGGCGCCGGAGGACGCGGCGCTGGCAAAGGCGGCTTCACAGGCTTCGGCGAAGGGCGCGGTGTAGATAACGGCGGTGGAGGTCCCGGCAGCGAAGAGGGCCTGGAAAAACTCGTCGGAGAGGGTTTTGGCGTAGGCGGGGTCCATCGAACAGGCCTCTTCGGGGAAAACGTGGCGTTCCAGCCAATTAAGTAACGAGGGTTCATAGGCGCCACGGATTCGGTATTGGGAAAGGTGGACATGCACGTCGATGAAGCCGGGCAGGCAAAGCAGGTCACGGCGGTCTTCGCAATCTTTGTCCAGAGTGGGATTGAAGCGGCGGATGAAAGCTATTCCGTCCTCATCCCAGGCGATCACGTGGTCCCGGTAGATCACGGCGGCGTCGGGAGTGAGCGGGGTGAGCAGCTTGGTTCTAATCTTGCGCATGGATGATTTCCCTGATGGAGACGATTTCAGCATCGCCCAGTCCGAAATGCAGTTCCTGGCTGCTTTGGGAGGTGGTGCCCTTGGCGGAGCTGAGCTCCCGCATCAGGCTGTATTCGCTGCCATCGGGGCGTTTCAGCTTCACTTCCACTCGGGTTCCGAAAGCGGGGGAGTTCGGATATTGGGAATATTCGGCGGGATCAGTGATCAGCACAACTTTTCCGTTGTCCCAGACAGGCTTGACGTAGAGGGCGCGGAATCCGTTGTGGCTACGGTTGAAGAGGATTTTGGCGCCGTTGCCGCTGCCCACAACCAGATCGGTGAAGCCGTCCCGATCCAGATCCGCGGTGGCGTTGCCCCAACCGTTGAACACCCTCGCCCCGGCCAGGAAAGTTATGTCGGTGAAAGTGCCGTCGCCGTTGTTTTTATAGAGGTAGGAGCGGTCGTTTTGATAAACCGAGGTGATGAAGAGGTCCAGGAAACCGTCGTTGTCGGCGTCCAGCCAGAGGGGATCCGAGTGAAGTTCGTCGTAAGTGATGCCCGCTTCCCGCGTCACGTCTGTGAATTGCCAGTACCAGAGGGTGTCGGCGCCGATCACTTTGTGGCATAAGCCATCGTTGCGAAGCAACTGGCTCACATCCGAAATCTCGATGTAGCGCGGATGGGCCAGGTTCGCGATGAAGAGGTCGAGGTCGCCGTCGTTGTCAAAATCCCCCCAGTCAGCGCCGATACTGTGGCCGTACCAGCCATCCTTGTAACATCCGCTCAGGCCGTCCCGGGCCGCCACATCCAAATAAAGGCTGTCGGTATGGTCCCAGCAGAAATTGCGGGTGAGGCGGTAATTGGTCACCAGGATTTCCTGCTCTCCGTCGTTGTCGTAATCAGCGGGCGCCACACCCCGTCCCGCCAGGCCCGGTTCCTTGGTGTAGCCGGGTGTTCGGAAACCCAGTTCCACGCTTTTGTCGCTGAAGTAGCCGCCATCGTTTTGCCAGAAAAAGTCAGGATATCCGGCCTGGATCTGCCAGGTTTCGTAGTTCGCGGTATAAAGTGAGGGATAGCCTGTGCGGCCGGTGTCGATCCAGGCGGCGCCTTCGGTGGGAAAACGGTCATCGATCTCGCCGGCGCGCTCGTTTACCTTTACAAAGCGGCTGCCTTGCTGATTCTTCATCAGGGCTTCGCCGAGGCCTTCGGAGTTGTGGGAAATGGCCACAAAATCGAGCCAGCCGTCGAGGTTGAAATCTGCCCAAAGCCCGCCGTTGGAGTTGAGCCGGCTGATGTTCATGGAATCGCTCACGGCCACGAAGTTCCGCCCCTGTTCATTCCGGTACAGGGCGTTGCCGTTGAAGAGCAGATCATTGTAGCCGTCGTTGTTATAGTCGCCGATGGCCACCCTGGTGTAGCGCTTATCCGGGAAAGGATGTTCCTCGAAAATGATGCCCCGGTAACCGGCCAGGGAACGCGCCCAGGTTATCAGCCCGGCTTCTATGCCCAGCTTCTGGCGTAGCTCTTCCAGGGCCGCAAGGCAGGCCTCGTCATATTTCCGGCGCGGCGAACCAAGTATCAGCGACCGCGTGAAGCTCCTGGCAGCCCGCAGAAGAAAGAAATCCTGGTTGGGCAACGCTTCGATCCTACCCTGCCAATAGCTCAGTTCCGCCAGGTCGCCCCGGTCGTTGTTCGCGAAGGAAAGGGTCTGGATATCGCTGAGGAGCTGCTGGAAGGCGGGTCCGGCCGAGGGAATCAGCGCGGCGAGGTTTGTTTCGTCGCCATAGAGGTTGTGTTTGGCCAGAAGCGAGTAGTATTCAGCCTTGAGCCTGGTGAAGCGCAGCCGGGTGTTCCATTCTGCCGGGGTGAGAAGGTCATAAAGCACGCGCACCTTTTCTTCGCGTGAGTAGTCTTTCAGGGCGGAATCGAGCATGTAGGCCACCTGGTTGAGCAGCAGGGAGTTGTCCGGACGGGAACGCCTGTAGGCTGGACTGAGCATGTAGATGGCGGAAATGTAAAGATGCAGGTCGGATTGGAATCCCTTTTCCTGGACGAGGGCTTCCATCTCGTCGTAGGCGCCGACGCTGGAAAGGTGGTAAAGCTTGTAGTAATAGGCCACCTGGCCCCACTCGGAGAGGGGATAGTCGCGCTCGAAAGTGTCAATGAGGGCCAAAGCCAGCGAATCGGAACTTTCCACGCTGATCCGGTCGATCATTTCCCTGGCCAGGCTTTCTATCACTGGATTGTAGCCGCGAACATGGCGCAGCTCATGCAAAAAGTCTTCATCAGATGTCCCGTAGAGATAGTGGTCCAGTACGATTTGCTCGTCCGGTGAGGTGAATTCTTCCACCAGTTGCTGCCTCACTTTTTCGAAAGCAGCGTTGTCGATTTTGATTTGATCGGCAAGACGGAGCCATTCCAGCGCGTCAGCCAGGGAGTGATGGCCCAAAGCCAGCCGTTCGCGGCAGAGCAGTTCCAGTTCCGGTTGCTGGGTTCGTAGCGCGAATTCCAAAGCCAGGCGGACTTCCGTTTCAGGCCCGCAGATCAGTTCCTCCACCTTGCCGGAGTGCTTCCGCAATACATCGAAGTTTTCGGTGGCCAGCAACCAGGAGAAATTCTCGGTGCTGATAGCGCCAAGCGCCGCAGCAAACAGCAGGACGAGGATAAGACAGTGTTTCATGGCTTATCCTTCAAAGTCGCGATGAGGGTGTTCATATCCTCAGCACTGAAGCAGTAGGTGGCGTTGCAGAAATGGCACTGGGGTTCGATTCCTTCCCGCATGGTGGAGAGTTCTTCTTCGCCAAGAAGCAGCAAAGCCCGTTCAAAGCGTTCCCGCGAGCAGTTACATCTGTATTGGATGGGGCCAGCCGGCGTAAGCTCCAGCTCGCTTTCCTTCACCACAAAGCGCTTGAGGATTTCCGGCAGCGAGAGGCCCATGTCCATCAGGTCTGAAACGTTGGGTGTCCGGCTCAGAGCGGCGGTCAGTTCGTCGGCAAGTTTGGGATCGGCATCCGGCATCTGCTGGATGATGAAGCCCCCGGAAGCCCGCACGGCGGCGGTTTTATCGATCAGCACGCCGAGGTTCACCACGGAGGGAATTTGCTCCGACTGGTCGAAATAATGTGCCAGATTGAGCGCCAGTTCGCCTTCCGAGAGGACAGTGGTGCCGGTCACCGGTTTTTTGTTGGGAAAGCCGCGGATCACGCTCAGGGTGCCGGTTCCCAGTGCGCGTACGGGGAAAAGGTTGGCTTCGGCGTCGTCCAGCCACAGCCGGGGCTCCAAAGCGTAGCCACGCAGGTCGCCACTTCCGGAGCAGATCACCAGAGCACCTTTCAGCGGCCCGTCCCCATCTACCCGCAGCGAAACCTCGCCCTCAGCCAGTTTTAGGTCCATACTCAGCATCGCCACAGCAGGGATCATTTTGCCCAGCAGCAGCGTGTTCACCGGAGAAAGATCATGCAGGTCGCGCATCGTTTGGGCCGTTTGGGTGGACGACACAGCCAGCACCCGGAATTGCCCTGAAAAAGCGGTTCCCCGCCAAAGTTGGTCATTCATGTTGCATCCATTGGGTGGAGATTTCCGTGCCCGGGTAATAGTGTGAAAGTATCTGCAGATGGTCATCGCCGGCCCGGGCCATCCTCAAAGCCCCCACCTGGCACATTCCCACGCCGTGTCCCGAGCCCCGGCCTTTGATGGAGAGGGTTTCCGGGGGATAGATTACCACCCCGCCGTTGTCTGTTGTCACGAAACCGCCCTCGATGTAGAAAAAGGATGATTTGGCACCGCCAAAAGCCTGGCGGATTCTGTATTCGCTGGTCAGTCGCACAGCTTTCTCACCGTGAAAGGTGATGTCTGTGATCCGCCCGGAAGCTCCGCGGCGGTTGATCACGAGATGGTCGATGTCAGCCAGTTCCACGTTTTTGGCCAGTTCTCTCCGCTTCAGTTGTCTGCCCCAGGCCAGAGCCAAAGCTTCCCAGGCGCTGTTGCATTTTTCGGCTGTTTCTTTCAGGATCCAGCGCCTCGCGTCCGCTTCATCGGCAAGGTTCAAACCTGCGGCCGCCTCATCACACAGCACTCCGCCGAGGTGAGGTAGGGGAGCCCCGTCCCAGATGGCTTTGGAGGAGTCGGTTCTGCCGCCGCAGCAGCTGTGGTAGGTGGCGTCGGCGATGCGGCCTTCACGGATCAGAATCTCGTCTGCAGTGGAACTGGCAGCCAGACGGACTGTCTCATTCTGCCTATATTTGCCTTTGTAAACCTGGCAGTGGGTAGCGTTACAGAGATCGTAGCCGTCTTTTTTATGGCTGTTGCTCAGAAGCAGGCTCACGGCGTGGGTCCTGGCCGCCACCGCCTGGGCTTTCATTGCCTCCAGAGGCGCCTTGCTGCCGATCTCGTTGGCGATCACCCCGGCCACGTAATCTTCCAGAGGAAGCAGATGCGTTAGCACCAGCCTGCCCTCCACGCATTTCAGCAGGAATTCTCCGCTGAAGCCCAACTCATCCCCATTCAGACAGAGGGGGTCTGCGGAACTGAGATGCAGCGGTGTTTCCAGATACCGGGCAGCCCCTTTGGCACCGGTGACCCGGACAGTGGCATGAAGCAAGGGTATGCTCTGAACCTTCTCCTCGCTGACTCCGGCTTCCCGGGCGAATCTCAGCGCCGTCGCTTTGTCCGCGAAACTGTGTTCTGAATAGACCAGGTTTTCCCGCTTGATCACCAGACTGGAATCCTCCCAGGCAAAGCTTTCCCTCAAAACTCCGTTGGAATCAGTGTCCCATGGTCTGCTGCTCTCCAGCCAGCTCCAACTGGATAGTGTGGCTGAGTTATCCAGGCTGATCCTGATGGGGGTATCGATATCGAGTGAGAGGGGCGATTCCCTTTCTGATACAACCACTTTGGTGGCTGCACCGCTTTTGGCCTCCAATTCGATGCTTGCCCCGGAACAGAGCAGTACCTCGATGTATAATTGCCCGTTCCGGTACTCAGCAGCGGCCAAGCCTGTCAGCGATAAAGCCAGGCACAAAGCAAGCGCCACTTTAAATATCAGGGCAGGTCGCATTATTGTAGATCTATTTAACCACTGATCCAGGTGGACAGGCCTGGGCGGGGTGGACCAGCAGCAGGGCGTCCGGGGTGTTCACCGCCAGCACCATCCCCTGCGAAACGATGCCGCGGATGCTGCGGGGTTCCAGGTTCACCAGCATCAGCACTTGTTTTCCGGCTACGTCTTCAGCTTTGTAATGTTCGGCGATGCCAGCCACCAGTTCGCGCTGTTCGCTGCCGAGATCAACCTTCAGGCGCAGCAGCTTGTTGGTTTTGGGAACTGGGGCGGCTTCCAGGATTGTGGCCACACGGATGTCCAGGCGGTCGAAATTCTCATAGGAGATCTGGGCCTTGATGGGTTCTGCGTTATTGGGTTTTCCAGCCTTGGCAGCTTTCTCATGTAAGAGGGCGATTTCGGCCTCGATCGTGGCATCGTCCAGCTTGGCAAAGAGGGGCTTGGCGTCCCGCAGGATGTAGTCAGCGCCGAGGTCCAACTGTTCCCATTCTTGCAGAGGTTCCAGGCCCATCATATCGCGCAGGCGGTCCATTGAGACAGGCATAATGGGGAAGAGGGTCACGGAAACCAGCCTTAGCAGGGTGAGGCAGGTCCAGAGAGTTTCCTTCACCGCATCGGGATCGGTCTTGATCCCGGCCCAGGGCTTGCGTTCGTCGAAGAAGCGGTTGCCCAGGCGGGCGATTTCCATCACCAGCCGGGTGTTGGCTTTCACCTGATAGTCCTGGTAGCCGGAGTCGATTTGGTTGAACAAGGCTAAAGCCTCGTCCAGAACGGCTTTGGCGGCGGGACTTAGCTGCGGATGGGCGATCCTGCCCTCGAAGTTCTTGCCAGAGAAGGCGAAAACGCGGTTGGCCAGGTTGCCGAGCACATTGTTGAGTTCACCATTCACTTTTTGCTGGAAATCGCGGAAGGAGAAGTCACTGTCTCCCTTTTCCGGAGCGATGCAGGCCAGATAGTAGCGTATGTATTCAGCGGGGAATTTGGCCGCGATTTCGTCAGCCCAGATAGCCCAGTTGTGGCTGGTGGAAAGTTTTTGCCCTTCCAGGTTCAGAAATTCGTTGGCGGGGATGTCATAAGGCAGGCAATAGCTTTGGTTTTGCCCCATTAGCACCGCTGGCCAGATGAGGGCGTGGAAGATGATGTTGTCTTTGCCGATGAAGTGGACCAGCCTGGTTTCGGGATCCAGCCAGTAGTCTTTCCAGCGCTCCGGCTGGCCTATGCGTTCAGCCCATTCCACGGTGGAGGAGATATAGCCAATGGGGGCCTCAAACCATACATAGAGCACTTTGTCGCCGGCATCGGCCAGAGGCACGGGCACGCCCCAGCTCAGGTCACGGGTGATGGGACGCTCCACCAGTCCCTGTTCCAGCAGGTTGAGCATGAAGTTGCGGACATTTTCCTTCCAGTAGTCCTTTGTGGCGATCCAGCGTTCCAGATGCTCTTTGAAATCGTTCAATTGCAAATACCAGTGGGTGGTTTCACGAATTTCCGGCTTGTTCCCGCAGATTTTGCAGCGGGGTTCGATGAGGGTGGTGGTTTCATAGATTTGGCCGCAAGCATCGCATTGGTCGCCACGGGCGCCGGGGTCCTGGCAGCGGGGGCAAGTGCCTTCCACATAGCGATCTGGCAGATAGCGTTTGTCGTGTTTGCAATAGAATTGTCGCGTCACTCTGGGGATGATGTGTCCCTTGTCATAGAGGGCGCTGAAGAAATCCTGTGAAAGCTGGTAGTGGGCTGGCCGTGAGGTCCCGGAAAAGTTGTCGAATTCGATTTCCAGGGCGGCAAAAGCGTCCCGGATGGATTCGTGATAGCGTTTCACCACCTCGGCGGGGCTGACTCCTTCCTGGTCGGCGGAGATGGAAATCGGGGTGCCGTGTTCGTCCGTGCCGCAGATGTAGATAACATCCTCGTGATGCAGTTTCAGCCAGCGGACGAAGATGTCGGCAGGAAGATAGGCCCCGGCCACATGGCCGATATGGAGTTTGCCGTTGGCATAGGGAAGGGCGCTGGTCACCAGATATTTCATTTTTCTTCTCCAATGAAGGCCTGATGGAGTTTCAGGACGCAGGGGCGAACCTGCTCCGAAGGCAGCATCAGTTCAATGGTCATGTCGCTGTGCTGAACACGGCGGATGCCGAAGGGGGCACAGAGTTCGAGGGTGCGGGCCAGCCAGCCGGGATCGAGGTTGATACCCAAACCCACCAGGGTAACGTAACCGAAGCCGTCTTCCCAGGACAGCGCTTCAATATCATGTTGCCGCAGCAAATACTCCGCTTCGCCGCGGTATTTTTCCTCAATCATCAGCTCGATGCTGTTTTCGCTCACGGTGTATTTGAATATCTCGTTGTTCCAGTCCTGCAGCAGTTGCGTAAGTTTGGCGTCGCGGGCCAGTTCCAGGCGGATCAGGTTTTCCTTGTGCGCGATGGCCGTTATCTTGCGTTCTTCCATCATCTCTTCCTTGCTTGCTTTTTCTGTGTGGATCAGGGTTCCGGGCGCGAAACTGCGCGAATTTTTCACCTCGACTGGAATCTGGTATTTGCTGGCGAATTCCACCGCCCGGGGGTGCATCACTTTGGAGCCGTTATAGGCCAGCGCCAGCATCTGTTCATAGCCGATTTGTGGCAGCAGACGGGCTTCAGGAACCACCCGCGGATCGGCGGTGAAAACCCCGTCCACGTCGGTGAAAATCTCGCAGCACCCGGCTTGGAGGTAACAGGCCAAAGCCACCGCCGAGGTGTCAGAACCGCCCCGGCCCAGAGTGGTGATCTCCTTGGCCTGGCTAACGCCCTGAAAGCCTGCCACGATCACTATCTTGCCCCCGCTCAACTCCTGGTTGATGCGAAAGGCGTTCACGTTCAGGATGCGGGCATTGCCATGCTGGTTGTCCGTGATGATCCCGCTTTGTGATCCGGTGAACGAGATCGAGCCGAAACCTTCCTTTTGCAGGGCCAGCGACAGCAGCGACATACTTATCCGCTCACCGGCTGTGAGCAGCATATCCAGTTCGCGCCGGGAAGGGTGCTCCGAAATGCTGTAGGCAAGCTGCATCAGCTCGTCGGTGGTCTTGGCCATCGCCGAAACCACCAGCACCAGGGAATCTTCCGGACGCTTTTCCTGCGCTATCCTGCGGGCGATGTTCTGTATCAGGGCGGTGCTGCCCACGGAAGTACCGCCGAATTTTTTAACGATTATTGCCATAAACAAACACTAAATTCTCACTGGAAACGATTTGTCAAGACTTTTTCTGGCCCCACCGCCGATTCGCCTCAACCCCGTCACCGCCATTGGCATCCAGCACACGCAGTGAGCTTGGACGGCATGAGAATCTGCGGGAATGGGAAAAGGCCTCAGTTCCGGAAACACGAGGAAAGAAACGACCCAATCTCATTTATTGTGGATGAGATTGTTATAGCAGTAGGTTTGGACATCTATGGATTCCTTGCCGTCTGTTTGACCCTTAGCCCCTGAGTATCATCTTGTTAAACGCCTCCCCCTGTATTCCCGCATGAAATGCGGGCATTATTCGAGAGGTTTATTGGTTGCGGAACAGAAGGCCTTAACGAACAATGGGTTGCATGATAGGGTTTTGTCCTTAGATTTTTGCAAATTGAATAGAACATGGATGATGCGGATTGTTGTGTTTTACGGATCAGCGGGCCTGAAGCTCAGACGTGGAGAGCATTGCCTGTGAATGTACTATACACTGATATAAAGCATAGATACGATATATTTTATGGAGCATCGCGTTAACAGTCCCGACTCGGTTAAGGTTATTTAACTTGACAGGGAAGCGGCGCGACAAAATCCTCTGCCGATTGAATAATAAGCATAAGGTGATAATATGATCGAGGTCCAGTCATTGGTCAAGGAATTCCCCAAGAAGGACGGAACCCGCTTCCGGGCTGTGGATGAGGTTAGTTTTGAGGCCGCCCACGGTGAAATCGTTTGCCTTTTGGGGGTGAACGGCGCTGGCAAGACCACCACGATGCGCATCCTCTCCACCATCTTCCAGCCCCAGAGCGGAACCGCGCGGATCGAGGGTTACGACGTGGTTACCCAGGGTGACATGGTTCGTCAGAACCTGGGTTTTCTCTCCGGCGACACCGGTTTGTACATGCGCCTCACTCCACGGGAGTTTGTGACCTATTTTGGCCGCCTCTATGGAGTCGGGGAAGACGACATCAAGGCCCATTTGAACGAAATGGCGGAAATCCTGGACATGCACGATTTCCTGGACAAGAAGATGGAATTCCTCTCCAGCGGCATGAAGCAAAAGGTTTCCATCACGCGCTCCATCATCCATGATCCGCCGGTGATGATTTTCGACGAACCAACCGCGGGCCTGGACATCCTCACGGCACGAAACATCATCTCGTTCATCCGCAGCTGCAAGGAACGGGGCAAATGCGTGCTTTTTTCAACCCACATCATGAGAGAAGCGGAGCGCCTGGCAGACCGTATCGTGATGATCCACCAGGGCCGCGTGCTGGCGCAGGGCACCCTGGAGCAGATGCGCTCGGAAAGCGGTTTTGTCGATCTGGACGATATCTTTGTTTTCTACGTGAACCAAGCCGGAACCGGCACGGAGGTGGCTGCCCATGAATTTTAAGAAAGCCCTCGTCATCTTCCGCAAAGAGATACTGGAAATGCTGCGCGACCGGCGCACCCTCTTTGCCACCATCGTTTTGCCCGTGGTACTCTATCCCGTGCTGTTCATAGGCTTCAGCGCCATCATGAGCCGCCAGACCGAAGTTCTGGAAAAGCGGGGCTCCACAATCGCCCTGGTGGACAGCCTGAGCCTCCGAAACGAAGCTTCCCGCGAGGCCTACAACCTCATTCTGGAGGGATTGAAGTCAACTCCCTACCTCAGCACTCTGGAAGCGCCGCCCGAGCTGGAAAAACTCTACGCCAACAAGGAAATACAGGCCGTCGTGAGCTTGACCGATTCGCTGGCTTCCACCGGAACCGTGACTTATAAAGCCGGCATCCGCTTCGACGGTTCAGGTGATCAGGGCCAGATGCTTTACAGCAAGCTGGAAAAATCGCTGCTGCAAACCGCCCAGACCATCCTTGCCAAACGCCTCAGCAACATCAAGGTGGAGCAGGACTATATCAAGCCTCTGGTAATCAGGCAAATAGACAGTTCCTCCGACACCAAGAAAATGGGCAGCGTGCTGGGCATGGTGCTGCCCTACCTCGTTATCCTGATGCTGGTTACCGGGGCCAGTGTGGTTGCCGCGGACCTTGTGGCCGGGGAAAAGGAACGCCGCACCCTGGAAACCCTGCTGGTGTCTTCCGCCACCCGCGGAGAGATAGTTTTGGGCAAATACCTCACCATCTTTACCATGGCCATGATCAACGTGGTGATCAACCTGGTGAGCATCAGTTTTTCCGTGAGCTATCTGGTCAGCCAGATGGACCTGGAGACTGGATTTGTGAAGATGCCCGTCGGTTCCTTTCTGATCCTGCTGCTGGCGATGTTGCCCCTGGCCACACTGTTTTCCGCTTTGCTGCTTTCCGTCTCCACTTTCTCGCGCAACATGAAGGAAGCCCGAACCTACGAGCAGCCTATAATGATAGTTTCCATGCTGATGGGCATGGTGAGCTTCATCCCCTCCGTCCAGATCAGCAACTTGCTTGCCCTAGTGCCGGTGATCAACATCGCCTTGCTCTTCAAGGCTGTGCTGATCGGCGAGTGGCAGCTATCCCACCTGCTGATCACGGTGGGTTCTACCCTGCTTTTGGACGTTTTTGCCATCTGGCTCACCGTGCGCCTGTTCCGTTCGGAAGCGGTGCTATTCCGCACCGAGGACGACAGCGGCGGCATCAAAACAGTTAAGACGAACAAGCGCGGCTTCTTCAACCCCTTCTATGGGCTGGTCTATTATTCACTGGCCCTGGCCGCGCTCTATTATCTGGGCGGCAAGTGGCAGGGGCAGGACATGGTGAAAGGCCTGGTGCAGACCCAGTTATTCTTGATCGGGCTGCCGGTTCTGGTGCTGCTGAGCATCCTGAAGATCAAAGGCAAGAATGCCCGGCAGTTGCTGCGTTTGCGGGCTCCCAAGCTGAAAGAGATCGCGCTGGTGCCTTTCATAGCTGTCTCCGGGGCAATCGTTGTGGTGATCATCGGCCAGTTGATCAACCAACTTTTCCCCTTCCCCCAAGAGTATCTGGAGCAGATGTCCAAGCTATTCCAGATGGATATACCGCTCTGGCAGGCGTTCCTGGTGATAGCGGTGCTTCCAGGCATCTGCGAGGAACTGCTATTCCGGGGATTTCTAATGCGCTTTTTCGAAGGCAAAAAGCTTTGGTATACCGTTCTGGCCAGCGCCGTGCTTTTCGCCATCTTCCATCTGGACCCCTTCCGGTTGCTGCCCACTTTTCTGCTGGGAACCTTACTGGGCTGGCTGGCCCTGCGTTCCGGCAGCATCGTAAATTCCATGCTGTCCCACACCCTGAACAATGCATTCGCCCTTTCCATCATCACCTTCGCTGAAAAACCCTGGCTGAAGAAACTGGTCATCGATGGCGAAAATCTGCATTATTGGATGGTGATCCCGGCCATCCTGGTGCTGGCGGCCTCGCTTTGGGCTTTTAACAAGGTAACCGCCAACAAGGAGGTTGCCTCATCTGCGGAGTAGTTGACTACTTCGGCAAGAGCAACGCCCTGTCCTGATCGGATAAACAACGATATAGAGAAACCGGCGGTTCCAACCGCCGGTTATTTTGTCCGTGCCTGAGGCGATAACTTATTTCAGCACCAGCTTGCGGGTTTGGCGCAGTTCCCCTTGGGCAAACCTGATCAGATAGATTCCGGAGGCCAGAGTTCTTCCCTTGCTGTCTTTGGCATCCCAGACCAGTTCCACCGGGCCTTTGGCCTGTCCCACAAAGCGTCGAACCAGTTCCCCGCGGACATTGTAGATATCCAGGCTGTAAGCTCCACCATCCTTGAGATAGAGGCTGATGCTGGTTTTGGCGGAGAAGGGATTGGGCCAGACGCCCTGAATGCCAGACATGGCTGGAGCGGCGGGATCGTCGGCTGAAACCGTGATCTCGTAAAAGGCAGCAGCCGTCTCACTGGGAGCGCAGTTGAGCTTGAAAGCTTTGGCTTGCACTGTGGCGCTGGCCTCCAGCCGGATGGGGGTGGAATAGATCTGTGATTGCGGGTCGGGTTCGCTGCCGTCAAGGGTGAAGCGGATCACCGCTTCCGGGGTGGCGCTGCTTAGCACAATATCCACGCTTCCTGAGTAGGCTCCAGGTTCAGGGCTGAAGGTGGGCCTTGCCACCGTGTAGAGAGGCAACTGGAAATCGACTTGGGTCTGCAGGTCAGAAACCACAGTCACATCCGAAAGGGTTACCGATTCGTAATCTGGATGGCTGGCTGTGAGGATGTAGTTTTCAGGCACAACGCTCATGCTATAGACTCCATAGTCATTGGTCAGCGCTGAAACCGTTCCGGTGGCCACGGTGGAATTGGCTATGGGCGTTCCGCTAAGGTCGGTAACCGTTCCCAAAATCACGCCATTGGCTGCTTTGGCCAGGGTGTTGGAATGCGAACCGGCCGAGAGTTCAGTTCCAGCCACAGCTTTCACGTGCCACAGATAGTTGCCTGGGTTGAGCAGATACCAATCCTGATCGGTAAAAGAAGTTTCGCTTATGTTGGATGGAGTGATCAGCACTCCATTGGCCAGGCTGCCGTCGATCTGTTCATAGCGCCAGACCTGATACGCGCTGGCTCCGTTCACAGGGGCGTCCCAGTTAAGGTTCACCCAGTTTGCCTGTTGCGTGGCGGTCACATTGTCCGGGCAGTCGTTGCCAAAGGTCATTACGAAGGCCACATTGCTGTAGTTGCTGTTGCCATTGGTGTTGGCAGCCCGAACCCGGTATCTGTAGCTGGTGGCAGGCTCGAGCCCGGTGTCCTCGGCGGTGGTCATATCCTGTCCGGCCCAGTTAACCAAAGCCCAGTATCCTCCGGTGGAGCGTTCTACGTAGAATTCCGTCTCGTCGCTGGAATTATCGGTCCAGTTCAGCAACACTCTGGAGGGCGAGACCGCCGTGGCCATGAGCCCTGAAGGGGCGAAGGGGGGAGCGTTGTGGGCCGGGAAACTGATGTGGTCCAGCCAGGCGCAGTCGCTTCCTGTGCTCACGCCCTGGTCTTTTACGTAGCTCCAGGTAAAGGTGCGGGTTCCCGCCGCCACTGGGTAGCTGTGGAATTCCCAGTTCAGCAGGCCGGACCACTGCCCCTGCTGCACACCATCAATGTAAAAGCGCAGATAGTCATAGTTGGGTTCGCTGGAAACCTTGCTGAAGAAACTCACATTTCCTGGTTGGCTCACCGTCAGGGTGAGGCTGAGCACGCTTTCCTGCAGATGTGTGATATCGCCGGATTTGGCGGAATAGCTGCCGGAATAGACGGTTTCGCTCTGAACTGTCCAAGGCCCGGAACTCGGATTCTGCCACGGATAAAGGTCGAATAAACCGGATTCGAAGCCTTCATGGGCGGGCTGCAGCAGGATTACGCTGATCTCGAAGCTACGGCTGTTGCTGAGGTTGTCGAAAGCCTCGGCTCTGATTGTGTGTTCTCCAGAGGTTGCTCCAGCAGTGTCCCAATCCCAGGCATAGGGGGCGGTGGCATCGGTGAAGGACGGAGTGGCGCTGTCATCGAGGTAAAAATCCACGTGAGAGATGAAGCCGTCGGTATCACTGGCATTGACAGTGACCTGGATGGTAGCGCCCAGCGAATGGATGGAGTTATTGGCCGGGGCTGTGATAACGCAAGCAGGCATGCCGGGGGCGATGGTTGCCAAAGCCGCGCTGGCGTTGATCATGCCATAGCCTGTATAGCGGTCCCAGCCGGCTCCGCCATCAATGGTCATGTCCGTGGCGGAATTCACTATCGCCTGACGCACCTCGTCGGGGGTGAGGCTGGGATCCTTGGAAAGTATCAGCGCGGCAACCCCCGCCGCGTAAGGCGTGGCGCAGGAAGTGCCGTTGAAATCGGTGCTGTAGCTGCCGTTGCGTGTGGTGGCCGGCAAAATGGTGGCCGCCATTATATCCACTGCCTTGGGGTCGTCCTGTATGTTCACGCCGTAGTTGGAGCCCCACCAGGATTGTCCGTCGGAGGAAGTTCTGCTTTTTCGCTGTCCTGTGGGACTGGCGGCGCCCACACTGATAACCGCTGTGTGGTTGGAAGGGTAGGCGATGGAGGAAGCATTTGAGTTCGCGGTGGCGGCAAAGATCACGCAGCCTTGGTTGTAGGCATAGTAGAGGGCCGCGTCGCAGGCGGGATTGTCGCCCTCATCGGCGCCATTCTCAGCTCCCAGGCTCATGCTGATCACATGCGCGCCGTTATCAGCGGCGTGGGTGATCGCATTTGTGATGGAGGTCATAGTCATGTTGCCGTAGTTGTTCATCACCTTGAGGGGCATGATGCTGCAGCCTCCGGCCACTCCGGCCACTCCGACGCCGTTGTTGGTCTCACCGGCGGCAATACCGGCACATTGGGTGCCGTGGCCGTTTGTATCGGTGGGATCGTTGTCGTTGGAGCCGTAATCCCATCCGGGAACGCAGTTGTCGTTGAGGTCTTCGTGGTTGTAGTTCACGCCGCTGTCGATGATGGCAATGATGATGTTGGGGTCGCCGAAGGTCTGGGAGTCATCCCAGGCTTCGGGAGCGTTGCTGTCAAATCCGGCTCCTCCGCCCCCTGGACCCTGTCCGGTGTTGTTGTGGCCCCAGTTGTTGGGATAATGGGGATCGTTGGGAACGTATTGCGTATAGGCAAAGTGTTCGAAGCTTATATCCTCGATCCAGGGGCTGGCTTTGAAGGCTGCCAGAGCTTCTTCCACAGCGATTTTGCCGTTCAGGCGCACCAAAAACCAGCGGTCAAAGCCCTGAGCGGCTTCCCCGGCTTTGTTCTTCAAGCGCCGGTGGGCTCGGATCACGGCTGTTCCGCCGGTTTCAGTCAGGATTTGGTCAAGGTCGGCCAAGCCGAAGCGGGAAGTTTCCTCCATCAACTGCTGTGGCAGGTTGGACCGCTGTGCCGCGGCCAGGCTGAGTTTCACCTTCACGAGGTCATTGGCATAGTGGGGACGCGCTTCGCCGCCAGAATATAGATCAGCCGCCGCCCAGACATTCCAGGCGAGGCAGAGGATGTTGAAGATCAGGATCAATCGTTTCACTGCGCTGCTCCAATCGTTTTTTGCGTGATAAAGTGCAAGATTCATTCCCTAAATGGGATTATCTGTCGGTTGGCTTATTTGAGTAAGAATTATTGGTCCATGTAGTGATGATAAAGCCTTCCAAGCCGCTTTCCGGTTGAGCGTTCGCAACCACTTGGTTTGAAAAATAGCCAAAAATGCTTGCCAATTGCCATCTCCCGTCTGCCAGACCCTTAGCGGTTGAGTCCATCCCTCTCCCATACTTCCCGCACAATTCTCGCATTCAATGCGGGTATTATACGGGAGGTGCATCAGGTTCACTGGACAGGGCCTTAACGGCCAACCTGCATCGCTTCGCTCATTTGCAAGAATTTCTCGATGCAAGCATATCTGACCATCCCTCAGTAAATCAAGGCTTCCGATGCCAGTGCCAAAAAAGCCCCGAAGCCATTTGACTTCGGGGCCTTATATCATCTTATGACAATCTTCGGAAAGGGTCAGGACTCACTTCGTATGCGGCTAAGGGCATCGGCGAAGCTCATGGAACCTAGGTCGCCGACGGTATGCTGACGCAGGGTGATCTGTCCGGATTCCTCTTCCTTTTTACCGATCACGCACATGAAGGGGATTTTCTTGAGTTCCGCGTCGCGGATTTTGTAGCCGATCTTTTCGTTGCGGGTGTCAACTTCGCAGCGCAGGCCCTGGAGGCGGAAATCTTCTTCGAGCTTGCGGGCGTAGTCCATTTGAGCTTCGGTGATGGGCAGGATCATCATTTGCACGGGAGCCAGCCAGTGGGGCAGGTTTCCGGAGTGGTATTCCAGCAGGGTGGCGAAAAAGCGTTCCACAGAGCCAAGGATGGCGCGGTGCACCATATAAGGCCGGTGCTGGGCATTGTCGGCGCCGATGTAGCTCATGTCGAAGCGGACGGGTTCGTTGAAATCGAACTGGATGGTGGTGCACTGCCAGGCGCGGCCGAGGGCGTCTTTGATCTTGATGTCGATCTTGGGACCGTAAAAAGCGCCGCCGCCTTCATCCACCTGATATTCAAGGCCTATCTTTTCCAGCGAGGAGCGCAGGCTGGCGGTGGCTGTATCCCAATCGGCGGGGTCGCCCACAGACTCTTCCGGCTTGGTGCTCAGGTAGATGAGGAATTCGCGGAAACCGAAGTGCTTCAGCATGTCCAGGGAAAAGACGATGAGTTTCTCCACCTCGGAATTGAGCTGGTCCGGGGTGCAGATGATGTGGGCATCGTCTTGGGTGAAGCCTCTAACCCGCATCAGGCCATGCAAAACACCGGAGCGTTCATAACGGTAAACGGTGCCCAGTTCCGCCAAGCGGATGGGAAGTTCGCGGTAGCTGTGCAGGTTTGAATTGTAGATGGCGATGTGGAAGGGGCAGTTCATCGGTTTGATGTAGTAATCCTGGCCTTCCACGTCCATGGCCGCGTACATGTTTTCCTTGTAAAAACCCAGGTGGCCGCTGGTCTCCCAAAGGTTGGAACGGCCCACGTGGGGAGAGTAAACAAGCTTATAGCCGTGGCGCAGATGCTCTTCCTTCCAATATGTTTCGATCAGGTGACGGATCATGGCACCGTTTGGATGCCAGAGAACGAGACCGGGGCCGATGTCTTCGTTGATGGAAAAGAGGTCGAGGTCCTTGCCCAGTTTGCGGTGGTCGCGCAGGGCTGCCTGCTTCAGAAAATCCAGATACTCTTCCAATTCCTTCTTAGTGGGAAAGCTGATGCCGTAGATGCGTTGGAGCATCTTGTTCTTTTCATCTCCGCGCCAGTAGGCGCCGGAGGATTTGAGCAGCTTCACGGCCTTGATCTTGCCGGTGTGGGGGATATGCGGTCCGCGGCAGAGGTCGATGAAATCGCCCTGGGTGTAGGTGCTGATTATATCGTCGTCGGGAATTTCGTTCAGGATTTCCAGTTTGTAATCCTCTCCCATGGCACTGAAAATCTCCATCGCCTCGGCTTTGGATAGTTCCCTGCGGGTGTAGGGCAGATTCTGTTTGGAGAGGGAGGTCATGCGCTCTTCGATTTGCTCCAGTTCCTCTTCGGTAAAGGGTTTGTCGCGGTCGAAATCGTAATAAAAACCCTGCTCGATGGACGGGCCGATGGTCACCTTCACGTCTGGGAAGAGCTGTTTCACAGCTTGCGCCATCAGATGCGCAGTGCTGTGCCAGTAGATGTCTTTTCCGGTGTCTGTCTTGAAGGTGTGCAGCACCAGTTTGGCGTCTCGGTCAATGTCGTGTCCCAAGTCCACCAAAACGCCGTCGAGTTCGGCGCAGATGGCGGCTTCTGCCAGTCTGGGGCTAATGTCTTCGGCAACCTTGAGGGCGCTTACAGGCTGCTCGTAAAGCCTGGCGGAGCCGTCGGGCAAAGTAACTTTTATCGGCATGGTATCTCCAACAATTATAGAATTAAGTTCAACAAGGCAAGGCAGTTTAGGCGGGGATTTTTGTCAAGCGCGGCGTTCGGAACGCAGCAGCCTCAGCGAGTTGAAGATCACGATCAGGGTGACGCCCACATCAGCGATGATGGCTTCCCAAAGCCCGGATATGCCGCCCACGCCAAGGACCATAACCAAGGCTTTCACGCCCAGAGCGATAGCGATGTTTTGTGCCACCAGCATTCCCGTGCGGCGGGAAATGCTGAAGGCGGCAGCAAGCTGTTCTGGTTTGTCGTTCAGCAACACGATGTCGGCTGTTTCCACGGAAGCCTGGTTGCCTATTGCGCCCATGGCGATTCCTGCATCCGCGCGGGCCAGGGCCGGAGTGTCATTCATGCCGTCTCCCACAAAGGCGGTTTTGCCCTGTTCGCGGGCCATGATCTCTTCCAGACGCTCAAGTTTGTAAGAAGGCAGCAGTTCCGCGTGGAATTCGTCCAGCCCGGTCTCACGGCTCACCTTCTCCGCTTTTTCACGGCGGTCGCCGGAGAGCATAATGGCTCGTTCCACACCTTGCGTTTTCAACTTTGCCAGGGTGTCTTTGATGCCGGGTTTGAGGGTGTCGGAAAACGTCACGCAGCCTAGATAGAAATCGTTCTTCGCAGCATGGACAGTGCTGTGTGACTTAGCCGGGATGGGGTCTATGAAGCCGTATTCCTTCAAAAAGGCCTCCGAACCTGCCAGCAGGCGATCCTGGCCGTATTGGAGCAGAACTCCGCGGCCGGGGTATTCAGAATAAGCATTCACCAATGCAGGATCGAAATCACCTTCGTAGGCGCTGCGGATGGCTTTGGCAAAGGGATGAGAGCTGCTGTGTTCCGCCAGCCAAAGGCTGTGCATGAGTTCTACGGGCTCGCTGCCTTCGCGGACAAAAACCTTTTCCACCTTCATCTCGCCAGTGGTGAGGGTTCCGGTTTTGTCAAACACCACTGTTTTCACCCGGCGCAACACGTCCAGATACTCGCTGCCCTTGAAGATGATGCCCTTTTTGGCCGCCACGCCGATGCCGATGTAATAGGAAAGCGGGATGGAAATCACCAGCGCGCAGGGGCAGGAAACGATGAGGAAAACCAGGCTGCGCTGGAACCAGACGGCAGCCGGATGTCCAAGTATTGTGGGGATGAGGAAGACCAGGATGGCGATGCCGACCACGACCGGGGTGTAGATCCGGGCAAAGCGGGTGATGAATTTCTCCTGCTGAGATTTGCGTGTGCCGGCGTTTTCGATCAGGTTCAGGATGCGGGTCACGGTGCTTTCCGCCTCGCTGCTGGTCACCTTGATCTCCAGTCGGCCGCTGTGGTTCAGGAATCCGGCGAAGATTTCCGCGCCGGGGTTCACGTAAAGCGGCTCTGCCTCGCCGGTGAGGGTGGAAGTGTCAACCGTGCTTTCGCCCTTCAGGATCACGCCGTCGAGAGGGACCCGTTCGCCGGGATTGACGATGATGGTTGCGCCCACCGGCACTTCTCCCAGGCGGGTTTCCACAACTCCGGCAGTGGTTTTGAGGTGGGCCTTATCCGGTTTGAGTGACAGCATGCCGCGGATCGAGCGACGTGAATGCTCCAACGCGCGGGATTCCAACCATTGGCCAAATTTGTAGAGAACCATCACCGCGGCTGCCTCTACATATTCACCCAAAATGACCGCGCCAATTGTAGCTATGCTCATCAGCATCTGTTCGGAGAAAAGCTGCTTGGAAAGCAGTGACTTGCCGGCGTTGATCAGCACCCGGTGTCCCGCCAGCAGCCACGCGGCCAGACCCAGCCAGGGTTTCAGGACGGATGGCGCCAGCAGCGATCCGGTCATCAACACTAGGGAACCACCTAAAACCAGCCAAAGGGTTGTGTTTCGTTTCACGGAAGCTTCAGCGCCGCTGAGGGTGATGGTCACGCCAGGTTCAATAGTGGCAGCAATGCCGTTCAGTTTTTGCAAAGGCTGGTCAATGGCGGAGTTGTATTGCACCGTCAGCCTGCGGTTTACGAAATCCAGGTTGGCGCTCTGAACCTCAGGCAGCGAGTTGATCTCAGCTTCGATCTTGCCCGCACAGCTGGCGCAATCGAGGTTTTGGATGTCGTATTCCTGCACGTTCATGGACGCAGTCCCTCATGGATGTGTTCAAGCGCGATGGCGAAGACCTGCTGCACGTGTTCGTCATCCAGCGAATAATAGATGGTGGTGCCTTCGCGGCGGTATTTCACAAGCCGATGCAGGCGCAGGGTCTTCAACTGGTGCGATACAGCCGATTGTTTCAAACCGACCAGCGAAGCCAGGTCCGCCACGCAGAACTCACTCTGGGAAAGGAAATAGAGGATGCGCAGACGGGTATTGTCGGCAAAAACAGCGAAAAACTCGCTCAGGTAGCTGGTGGTCTGTTCATCCGGCAGTCCAGATTTGATGCGGGCCATCTCCTCGTCGGAAATGCCCTTGCACAAACATTTGGCATTCATTTAAACCTCGTATATGTGAATATATGTTCATATATTGGTAAGGTGTCCTGGTTGTCAAGAACTTATTTCGGATGGATGTTGTAACAAGGTTCACCGCTAATAAATGAACTCGAAACATATAACTCTATGCAGCCTGATCTAATAAAGGGGAATGCTAAAGCAACTTTCTGCTTGACACAAAAGCAAAGCTCAGGATTATCTTATCTCATATGTTTGAAAACTTGATTTCACGTAAAACGGTCTTGATCCTGGCCCTCTGTGCGGTTGCTGTGGGTCTTTTTGCCCAGGCAACCTATAGCAGCGAACTGATGCGTGACGCTCTCAAGGGCAACGCGGAAGCCCAATATTCCCTTGGTTGGAGCTACTATCACGGCGAAGGCGTGCTGCGTGACCTGCGCGAAGCGGTTAGATGGTATGCCCTGGCTGCAGATCAGGGCCATGCCGACGCCCAGTGCAATCTGGGCTGGTGTTATTACAGAGGCGAGGGTGTTGCCAAAGACGAAACCGAAGCAGCCAGATGGTGGCGTATCTCAGCCCGGAGGGGAAACGCTTTCGCGCAGTATAACCTGGGCTGGTGTTACGACAACGGTTTCGGCCTGCCGCAAAACAAGCTGGAAGCCTTCAAATGGTACCGCGAATCGGCCCGCAAAGGCAATCCCAACGCCCAGTGCAACCTTGGCTACTGCTACTATCTGGGCGAGGGAGTCACTCAGGACCTCGCAGAGGCGGTGCGCTGGTGGAATCTGGCTGCCGAGCAGGGCAATTCCACTGCCATGTATAATCTTGGTATCTGTTATGACAACGGTTACGGCGTCACCCAGGATTTCCGGGAAGCGGCAAGATGGTATCGCCTCGCGGCTGAAAGCGGGGCGCAGCCTAGCCTTCCAGACCCCGGCAGCGGTGTTCTGGCGGTGCCCGGAGCCATTTCTGAAGACGAACAGACCCTACTTGTGTGGCCTTTGGAAAGTACCGATGGGGAAACTCCTGAGGAACAAACAACGATTCCAGACCGCCCAGAACGAGTCAAACCCAACTGGGATGCCAATCTCAGCGAGATGTACGACCTGGGTGAACAATACTATAAGGGCGACGGGGTGCCCCAGGATGAAATCGAAGCCGTACGCTGGTGGCTGATGGCCGCTGAGGAAGGGGATCCGCGGGCTTTGTATGCACTGGGTGTTGCCTATCTGAACGGGCGCGGGGTGGCCAAAGACGTCAAGGAAGCAGCACGTTGGTACATGATGTCAGCGGAAGCCGGTTATCCCAAAGCCCAAAACACCCTTGGGGTCTGCTATAAGAACGGCACCGGAGTTGATAAGGACGTGGATGAAGCGGTCAAATGGTACCGGCTGGCCGCGCAGCAGGATTACGCCATGGCCCAGAGCAACCTTGGCGTCTGCTATGCAAACGGCGAAGGCGTGGAGCGGGATTACGAGGAAGCCAGTTTTTGGTTCACGCTGGCCGAGGTAAACGGCAACGACACCGCGCAGTCCTACCGGGAAAAGATAGAGAAAAAACTAAGCGAGGAGCAGAAAGCCAGGGTTCAAACCCGGGTGCAGATTTGGCTGGATACCAAGTTCTAAGCTACTGAGCGGCTTGGAAACAACCGAACGGGACTTGGGGCGGACCTATTATTCTTCAGCCCTGAGCAGCGTGAAACAGCTGGAGCGGCCGGTTTTCACCTTCAGCACCAATTCCTGATAGGCTTCAGCCACCGGTTCCTGAGGGCTGTGCTCCGCGATAGCCACTCCATCCGGCAACAGCAATCCACGCTGATAGATCAGGTCCAGGCAGGGATTGAGCAGGTTTTTGGCATAGGGTGGGTCCAGAAAGATCACATCCCATCTGTTATCGGTGCCCTTCAGAAAAGCATCTGCGCGCTTGCGCCAGACGTGGCAATCATCTCCGCAGCCCAGCAACGCCACGTTTTTTAGGATCACAGCCACAGCCGGGGTGGCAAACTCCACCAGGTCAACCCACTCCGCCCCGCGTGACAAAGCTTCCAAGCCATAGAAACCAGTTCCGGCAAAGAGGTCCAGCACCCTTTTTCCCGCCAGATCGGAATAGACATTGAAGATCATAGCCCGGTTGTAAGCGGTGGTGGGCCGGGTGGTTCTGCCATCCACAGTTAAGAGATTGCGGCCCTTGTACTTGCCGGTGATGATGCGCAAGAAAAAACCTCAGGAGCGGAGCTTTTTGGGACGGCCCCGCGGAAACTTTAGCGGGATTTCCAGTTGTACCGGCTTTGCCTCAAAATGTGGACATGAAACCACCGTAACGCTCTCCGACTGCTTGCACTTATTGCGGCAGCGCTGGCAAAGCTTGTTGTATTTGGTCTCCGCTTTGGCCGGCATCAGGGTTTGTCTTTGGGCTCCTGCATCTCCAGAATTACTGCCACGAGGTCGCTTAACTTGACGTCGGTGAGCTTCTGGTCCTTGTCAAACCTGCTCAAAAGCGCCATCAGCAAGTCTTTCACCGTGAATTCCCGGGCATCGGGGACCGTTTCGGCCAGGTTCAGTTGGGTCTGCTGTTCAATTTCCTGCAGGATTTGCGTCAAAGCGTCCGTCTCGGCTTCATCTCCGTTCAGCCAATCCTCGTCTTCCTCGATATAGATATCCGCGCCCAAAGAGCCTTCGTTCAGCTTTTCCCTGGCTCGGGCGAGGTTTTCAAAACCCTGGTGGTCCAGGATTCTCAGGTAAGCCAGTTCCTCCGGAGTGAAAAGTTTCTCGATGCGGGGGTCATAGCGGTTCGCGGGATCGTTCAGAATACGCTGATGCAGCGCTTCAATGCTTTCCCTCACGGCCGCCGAAGAATCGGTCTGGCTGATCATTTCATAAGCGGACAGGGCCTCAAAAAACTGGTTTTGTTCTTCAAAAAGCTTTGCCAGAGTGATGGTTGGCGCCCAGCCTGAGCTATTGTTCTTCATGTGAACTCCCTTGTTGAATCATCGGCACCAATCTGGACAGGGGCGCATTTGTGTCAATGAAAACCTTTGCCGGGTCAAAAGCGTTGGAAACACATCAAAACCGCTTCCCGTTCCGGGCCAAAGGAAAGGCTTCGGTTTCATGGTCGCCGGGAACGGAAACATCTTGAACGGAGCAAAGTCCTTTGGCCGTTAAGGCCCTTTCAAGAATCCCGGATTCGCCTCCCGTATGATGCCCGCATTTGGTGCGAGGATTAGGCGGGAGGCATGGGAGTGGGATGGAAATGAGCGCTCAGGGTCTGACAGACAGGGCATTGAGGTGGGCAAATATGTATGGCTCTTTTTCAAACTGGGTGGGTAAAGCCCAGAGGGGCGCTTTCTGATTGCGCTACAACAGCCGTTTGATTTGAAAGAGAACCCAAAGCATGAAAGGTTTTCCAAGCAGAAAAAAACCGTGGGGATCGCCGGGCGGCGTCCCCACGGACTCGGAGGGCATTCTATGTAGGGTCTGTATAGGTCACATTGTTAAGACTATGATTTATGTCAAGCTAAATTTTCCTTTCTCATATTCCCTGTCTTTTAGACGACGTATTATCAACTGCTTAACATGGTTTGGCATCAGGGCAGTAAAAAAGCCGGCCTTGAAACCGGCTTAAAAAAAACGAATATGCAGGACAGGGAATCCCATCCGTCAAGTTCCGGGCTCAATCAGAATAGTGTTGTCTGTACCAGGATTCCGCCCTCAGGAGAAGATTATCGATATCCTGAGGTGTAAACATTGAGGAAAGCAAGCCGCGGGCCTGTTCGGCATCGGCTTCGCCGTTGGCGGCTGCCAGCGAATACCAGAAGAAAGCTTCAGTGGCATTCTCCTTGACGCCTTCGCCGAAAGCGTAGCAGTTGCCGATTTCGTACTGGGCGCTTGGATGTCCCTGATCAGCGGCGCGGAGATACCATTTGGCGCCTTCGGTCATGTCCTTGGGGATCATTTCCCCGCCGAAATAGATCTGGCCAAGCTGATACTGCGCTTCCCGGTGACCAAGTTCAGCTGCGCTGGTGAGCCATTTGATGGCTTCGCCGGCATTGCGTCCGGGTCCGCTGAGATTGATAAGCGCGATCTGGTAATGGGCTTCGGGATAATTCCTGTCCGCCGCGCTGCGATACCACTTGATGGCTTCTTCGTTGTTTTGGGGCACCCCTTCGCCTTTGGCGTATGCCTGGGCAAGGTTGAACTGGGCAAAAGCGTCACCGGCCGCTGCAGCTTTGGCATACCAGGCAGCGGATTCGGAGGCGTTGGTTTGCACCCCTTCTCCATATTTATAGCAAAAGGCGAGGTCGTTGATGGAGGGGATGTGGTTTTTGTCGGCTGCCTGGCGGAAAATGCGCACGGCGGCTGCTTTATCCTGGTTGACCCCGGTGCCGTAATAATAGCAGCGGGCCAGGCTGAACATGGCGTTGAGGTTTCCGCCGCTGGCAGCAAGGTCATACCATTTCACTGCTTCACGCTGGTTTTGGGCTATCCCTTCACCCATGAAAAAGCACACTCCCAAGCTGTATTGGGCTGAGTTCACGTTTTGGTTGGCGGCACGGCGGAACCATTCCACAGCTTGTTGCCTGTTCTTTTCAGTGCCCAAGCCGTTGTAGTAGCAGTAGGCAAGGTTGTTTTGGGCGCCTGGATGGCCTTGACCGGCAGCAACAGTGTACCATTTGACCGCTTCGGCGAGGTTTACATCCACTCCAAGGCCGTCCTGGTAACACATGCCAAGCTGAAACTGCCCTTCAGGGTTGCCGCTTTTGGCAGAGGCGACTATCGCTTCGCTGTATGTGACCTGCCCAAGCAGTAGTGCTGAGAGCGTAAGGCACATCAGAGTAAGTATTATATTACGCATGAGGATCCTCCTAATAAGGTTGAGACGAAACTCTTAACAAGGGGCAGATTTCGTCAAGAGAAATTTGTATAACGCTATGGCAGCAGCCTTTTCCACCACTTCAAGATAATCCAGAGCGGTGTTGGCAGAAATTCCTGTGCAAACCAGCCCGTGCCCCGGCCAGATCAGGGCTTTGCGTTGCTTGATGGCCCTGAGGCTCAATTCCGCCAATTCCTGCGAGCCTGGAGGGGCCGCGGCAGGGGCAGCTATTCCTTCCGGCAGAAACAGCTCCAGTTCTGCCAAAGCTTCACGCAGCAAGGCATTTAAGGCACTTTCATCCGCATACAGATTAAGCTGGCTGAGCAGAATGATGCTGTTGGGATGGGCGTGCAACACAACTTTGTCCGCTCGACCGGTTTCCAGGAAATGCTTCTGCAACAGCTTGTGGCAACTCCATTCCGAGGTCGGCTTGGCAGTTTCGGGATAGTGTTTCTCGCTGGAACCGTTAATACGAACCAGCAGCATTTGGGAAAGGGGGTCGCGGGCCATCTGGCGGTAACGGCTGCCGCTGCGCGAGACCAAAAACCAGTTGTGATCAGCACCAAAGAGCTCTTGAGCCTCAGCGCTCACGTTAACGGAAACGTTGCCCGCGTTGGCCTCAGCCCAGCCGTGCAGGTTGATTTGCTCTGCCACAGCGCGCAGTTCTTCGATTTGGCCGGGAATCCGGTTAGCCAAAGCGGCCAGTTCGTCTGTCTTGGCTATTTCTTCTCTCCTTTGGCACTACGGGAGCGGCAAATCTTTTCCACTTCACGGAAGTTAACCTTTCCGCTGGACATCATCGGGATGTTGTCTATAATGTAAAATTGGCGCGGCACCGCGATGCTGGGAAGCTGCTTCTTGAGCTGTTTCAGCACCTTGTGTTTGTCGAAATTGCCGTTGGCGACGGCTGCCACCACATCTGCTCCCTTGGTGGGATTGGGGATGTCCACCACGCAACAGATCACGTCTTCAGGCAGCAGGTGGCTCAGCACATCCTCCACATTTACCAGCGAGACCATCTCCCCGCCCACTTTCACAAAGCGTTTGAGCCGGCCCCGGTGCCAAAGGAATCCGTCGTTATCGATGATTCCGATGTCGCCGGTGTCGTACCAGCCGTTGCGGATACGCATGGAAGTTTCTTCGTAATCATTATAATAACCTTCCATCACGAGGTCGCCTTTAACCAGTATTTTTCCTTCCAGGTTGGGGCCGAGGGTCTCACCGGTGTCGATGTCCAGGATGCGCACCTTTACCCCTGGCAGGGGAGGGCCGATGCTGCCAGGCTTGTGGGCTCCCGGCCTGTTCACAGAGATCACCGGCGAGGTTTCTGTTGTGCCATAACCTTCAAAAATGGTGATGCCGTGCTTCTTCAGGAAGCCATCATAAACCTTGACCTGAAGTTTGTCTGCTCCGGCAATGGCAAAGCGGATGCTGGCAAAATCACCTGGCTCCGATTTCTGCAGATAGCCGTAAAAGAAAGAGGGTGTGGCCACCAAATATGTTACCTTGTATTTTCGCACCAGGGAGCAAATGGTTTGATACTCCAGCGGATTGGGGTGAGCCACCATTGTGTTGCCGGAAATCAATGGCAGCCAGAGGTTGATGGTGAGCCCAAACACGTGGAAAAAGGGCAGCATGCTGATGCAAATGTCCTCGGAGCGCAGATCAAAGACCTGGCAGGCGCTTTCCACATTGCTGCCGATGTTGCGATGGGTTAGCTGAACAGCCTTGGGTTCTTTTTCGCTGCCGCTGGTGAAGAGGATAACGCATATTTCTCTGTCGGGGCCGTTGTGGACGATGGTTTTAAGGACGGGAGCGGGCAGTTTGGAAATCGCCGCGGCCTTGAGCTTGTCCACGATCGTCACATTGGAAAGGATGTCTTCCACGAAGACCATGTGGTCGATCGGCTCTAGATTGAGTTTGTCCAGCAGTTTGCGGCTGGTGAGGATGGTTTTGAAGCCGCATTTTTCTCTTGCGTAAAGGCAATTCTCAATCGCTCCGGTTGAATAGTTTATCATCACAGGAATCTTGCCGTTCATCAGTATGCCCAGAACCCCCAGCACGCAGCCTACTGAGGTGGGAAGCAGGATACCAACATATCTTCCCCTGATCCTTGCCAGACTGCCTTTCATTATCAGAGAGGCGATCAGTAATCTGTCATAGGTGAAATCCTTTCCCGTCGCCTGATCATGGACGGCGATTTTCCTGCCGTATTTCTTGGCCGATTGGATAAAGCGGTGTTGCAATTGCTGCATATAAACTCCTTTCTATTTGATTATATGCAGCCAATCGCGCAGCAGGAAATCCAGTCTGCCTATAAGCAGCGAGATTCGGGCCATTACGGTGTAGCCAAACGAAGCCCCGAAGCTTATCATCAAAAACCAGATTCCTATCTTGGAAGGCACTTTGTAAAAGCCTTCCTGCTTTTTGCTGAAATAGAAGAAAAACACACCGCAGAGCGTTCCTACGATCAGCATGATGCTGCCCACCACGTCAACCGGTGAGGAGAACTTGAAAGGATTGATCATCGTGGCAGCCATCTGTTCCACAAAGTCGGACTTGAAGCTGAGCAGCATCGACATCGCGGCAGAAGTTCCCACCATCAGCGCCAGTGGGTAAAGGCTGAGCCATTGCAGTTTTGGGAACATCCTCAGCAGCATCATGATGCCCAGCAGCATCGGAATCAATAGCACCCAATTGCCGGCAAAATCAGTGAACAGTTTGTTGAAGAGATTGGGGATGAGGATGTTGTAGATGGTGTAAACCAGCCAGTATGCCGCTGAGAGGCCCACGAAGACCTGCTCCGCGAATTTGTAGAAGGGGTTGTCCTTATATAGGAAACTGAAGATGCTGAGCGTGAAGAAAGCCGCCAGCCAGATTCCAAAAGTGGTCATTATATTAGCCATGCTTGGCCTCCTGAGCGAGTTTGTCAGCCTTGCGTTTTTTCCAGGCCCGGATGTTTCCGAAGAGAATGAGCGCCAGGATCAAAACGTGAGCCACGGACTGGGGATTCATGCCCAGGCTTGCGGTTCCTTCATATCCCAGCAACAGTTCATATTCCGCTGCCGCTTTCAAGCCGCCCATCAGTCCATGCAGCTGTTTCTGGTCGTTCACATAGGGTAAGAAACCCGGTGCACTCACGGCAGTAGTGCCTCCTGCGACCGGTATGTTGAATTTGCCGTTGGCGGTCATGATCCAGTCCCGCAAGCCGGGATCGCCAGCGGAAAGCGAGATTACGTAGCGGATGTCCTTCAAAGTGCGGACAGGACTCAGCATCGGGATCTTGTTGTATTTTAAGCCTGTGATGTCGGTGGGGAAGATGGCTTCCATGCTGCGCCCCATTCCCTGTATCGTCACCATGCCGCCCGGTTTGTAGCCCAGGTTGACGTAATCCACACCATACATGAGTTTTCTGGCATTTGGATCTTTCTCTTCCATTCTGGCCTGAACAACGTTGAAAGCCATCTCCGCCACCTGCGGTCCTTGAGGCCACATCGCGGTGGCGATGACCTTGTGGCCTTTTCTCCAGGCGTGCTCTATTACAGCTTCGGCCATGGGCTGCAATTCGGTGATGGTGGAGGGGTCATAATCGAAGGAAATGATCACGGGAGCGCCAGCAGGCAGGGAATTCACAAGATCGTAAACCTGCTCTGTGAGGGGCGTGCTCTGGGTTTTGAGGCCCAGTGGAAGTATGATCGGCAAAGCGACAGCCAGCACCAGCAAGAGAAATACGATCCTGCGTTCGATGACGGTTTTATCGGGCTTCTTCATTTGCCGCCTCCCAAATAGGACCTTTCTATGCCCAGAATAATGCGCAGCGAAGCTCCCACAATGCCCAGCGCGGCACTGATCAGGATCGCTCTTTGTGCTGCTGTGTTGGGATACTGCATGATGAAGTTTGTAAGCTCAGGCAATCTCAACCAGCTTAGTGATTCCGGAATCCAGCCCGTGAGCATGGGTGCGAAACTGGTGCGGCCCAGCATCACTATCACAGCTGTGATCATCAGCAGGTTTGATTCGAAATTGCGGATGATGAAGGCCCGGTAAGCCGCAGAGGCGATGTAGAAAGCCAACAGCGAAAACATGGTTGATGAGAGCGGGATGAAGGCGTTTTCGAAGAGATAATCGAATGGCTTCATGCCCAGTTTTTCAACGATTCCCTGGCCCTGACCTAACATCCCGGGCGTCTTTTCCATGCCCCAGAGCAGACCGAAGACCAGCATCAGGCCAAAACTGACCAGTCCAGCCAGGTGATATTGCCAGTTAGGTGCTTTTTCCGCCACCCGGGTCACGTTCATGCGCAGCAAACTTGCCTGCCCCAACAGGATGGCGAAACTGGAGATGATCATGAACCAGTCGATGAGGGTGGATTCAATTCTGGGGAAGGGGTCCCTCGGGATGAATCCTGCAATGAGGATTATCACTCCGGAGACGAAGGCAACGATCAGAGGTATGTTTCGTTTCATGTTCAGTTCCCACCTTCAAAGAATTTCTTGAACCAGCCTGCCCCGATTATCTCCATCACCACACCGCTTAACACCAGCAGGATCACCAGCAGCTTGCCGAAATCGTGTCCTTTCAGGCTGCCGAGTTGTTGGGGGTCGCGGGAAATGTAAGCTGAGGCGGCGTAAAGTTCCTCTCCAATCAGTGTATAGTCACAGGAAACAACGAAGAAGGGGATCTGGTGCGGTTGGCCAGTGCCGGCGGTCTGGATGGCCCCGGTGCCAAAACCGGTCTCCGTAAGGATTAGTGATTCAGCCCAGAACGCGCCAAGGAAAAAGTTCGCCGCTGGCTGTTCGCGCAGCATGATGCCGTCCACGCCTGCCACGAAGCCGAATTGGTCATCGGTCACGTAAAAAACCATGTCCTCACGGTATGCATCCGGTCTCCCGGCTTTCAGATAAGCTTCCTTCACAGTTTCCCTTGCTGCGGAGAGCACCATGGAAAAGCGGCATGGAACCAACAGTTCGGTGCCGTATTCCGCGGATTTATAGGCCAGGTGGCTGAGAATATTCAGACCAGCGATGGTCTGGATGTCGCCCAAGTCGCTGATTCCGGGCACAAAGAGGATCGGCTTTCCCTTTTCGGTAGCGCGGCCTATAGCTTCGTCCATGCTGTCCAGCCCGCTAATGCGGCGGATAAACAGGTCCTTGCCTCGCCTTGCAGAAAAGATGTAGTAGAGGATGGCGCCGCAGATCAACACCAATAGGATCAGCAGGGAAAGCTTGTTCATGTCGAACCATTGTGCCTCGGTGCGCGCAGAGCCCAGATAGGTCAGGCTGTCTCCAGATGCCCTGTTGTAAGCAATCAGGCGGTAGCGGTAATCCTTTCCGATCTCCAGGCTGGAATCGATGAATTGCCCTGACTGCGTGAATTCGTTGAATATTTCTTGATAGGCTCCCAGGGAATCGGCTTTTTGCAGGCTCAGGGAATCCGCAACGGAGGCCAGGTTCCATTTTACCAGCACCGAAGTGCCGTCGTCCCAAGGATTGTCCACAACCGAGAAAACAGGTTGTTCCGCTGTTGCAGCCAGCGCGCAGGCCAGCAGCAACAGTAGGCCTGTTAGTATATTTTTCATGTCCATCTCCTTATCAGGGAGTGCTTAAGCTTTGCCTGATGGAATCAGTGGCTGCCACGATCATTGTAACCTGCTCCAGAGTAAAGGCATTTTGCCCAGCGGAATTCATTATGTCCCGCAGTTCCTGAGTCTTGGTGTAAGCTTGGGTGAGTTCGGGGGAATTTATCAAAAGCAGATTGTCTGCCAGGCTTTCCCAAGCGGTTGATTTAAGCACCAGGGATTTCTCGGTGCTGTAACTTTTGGCTATCAGGCTGCCGATCTGATTCACGGACTGGGTCCAGCTACCCAATGCAGCCAGCGTGTAGACGTTCCAGCGGTTTTGTTCCATCAGCATTTTGTCCGTGGTTGTTTGCAGGTCGTAAAAAAGCTGTTTTATCTGTTCCCAGTTACCCTCTGCCAGCATTGGTTTAATGCTTTGCTCGAGCTTGTTCACCAGGTTCGTCTGCCTATGCATCACAGGGGCTAGGGTTTTCAGTTGGACGAGGATGGAATTAAGCCAGTTTGTATTTCTTCCGGCCACAGCCAGTTGCGCGTCCGCAACCAAGGCGCCCCAAGCAAAGGCGGAATGCAGCGAGTCTTGCGGGGCGGGGGCAAAAGTGGTAGGTTTTAGCGCGTCCAGATCGCCTGGCTCCACTTTGTCCAAAGCCAGAAATACTGCTTTGAAAGATGGGATGGTGTTGTATTCAGAAACCTTGTCAGTGCCGTCGGGCAGCTTGTTTTTATCCCTGTTGCAGGAAACTCCGGTTAGTGCGGCCACCAAAGCCAACAGAACGATTAGCAGTCTCTTCATCTCAAGTTCCTCAGTTCAATAAAGGTTGTTGCCGGCGATTTATTTGTCCGGCATGGTTTTCGCGGTTCATGTAGGGTGTGCTCAACCTTAGCGTGTTCCGCTTGTATTTCAAAAAACAATAAACCTACTGCATCTCTTGGCATCAGGGTTTGTCTGCGTGGCATTCGGCGCAGAGGTGATGCCGGCAATAGCGGTGAAATATTTCCATCAGCCCTTGCTGCAGCAGGGTCTTTCCGTTCACGGCCCGCTGGTGCGTGGGGCTGAGATACCTTGCCATGAAACGCGTCACATGGTTTTCCTGCAGGGCTGGAAACCCGCTGTAGTAGCGGATGATCCGTTCCCGGGTCTCGTTGTCGGAGTGCTTGTCGCAATACATGTAACTCACCGGGAGGAAGATGTTTACGTAGATGTTGGCTATCAGACCTTCGCCCGGGCGGGGCAGTTTTTCCGTGCCTGGCATGACGGCGTCGGCAAAGATCCCGGCAAAGGTCTTAAAGACTTTTTTGCCATCTGCTTTATCCTTCAGCACCCTTTCCAGGAAAAACTCCATCAAACCTTGCTCCGCTGTTTTGTAGATCAAGCTGGCCATGGCGAAGATGCGGTATATAGGATGGCTTAGAGGTCTGATGCGGAAAAGTTGCCAGTCGATCTGCAGCTTTCTCGCGAAGAAAGACTGGCGCTCATAGGCTTGGGTGAGAAGCTGTTGCAGCCTTTCGTCAAGTTGCTTTCCGCAACGCTCCAGCAAGCCGCTACTGCAGCATAATATCGCCACCAGTTCCAAAGCGCTGAGGCCTTCCCGCTGCCAGGACCTGATGTCGCTTAGTGGTACGGCTTGTGCCAAGCTGAGGAGGTTGTGCTTGTTTTTATCGTAACCCAGCGCCTCCATCATGCCCTCATATAGCACTTGGTCAAAATCGCTAAACATCAGCGCCGCGCTAAAGCGCTTGACTTTGTTTTTGAACCGACGCAAGCCCCAAGCGCTGAGAATGCTTTCCAGAGTTTCGTTGTCAATTGCTGAAAGCAGGTCGCAGTAGGTACCGTGTTCTTCTTCTGATGCGATTACCGGCGTTTCCAGCAGTTTTCGGATATCATCGCTAACCTGGGTTTTCAGTTCCAGAATCTCGATAGCTTCGCCGTTTTCCTTGATCGTGAATTTCTGCAAACCGGCATTCATTACCACGTGCAGGATAACGTTGTTGTAATAAGCGTCCTCATGATGCTCGTGTGCTGTCCAGTCATAGCTGTTCACATGTATTTCCACGTCACCGCGCAGAATCTCTCCATCCAGGTTCACGATCACGTTGCGGAAATCCGGACCCCGGGCGGTGTTGTATTGGCCCTGGTAGCTAACCTGAATGTTTTTGCCGTTTACTGTCTTCAGCGGCGTCAGCAGATGCCCGGCGTCCCAGATGTGATAGAGGAATTTCTCTTCCACAGCGCCTTTAATAGTATCTTTGCAGCATCCGGTAACGCTGTCGCGCGGAACGCGATTGGTTGTAGGTTTGGGGGCTGTAGTCCACCGGATTGGTGAGTATGCTTATCAGCCGCATCGCCTGGTCTTTGCTCAGTTCCTGGCAATTCTTTCCATAATAGTGGAGCGAGGCTGTCTCGATTCCATAAACTCCCTTTCCCCATTCCACATAATTCAGATACAACTCCAGCATCCGGTCTTTGGTCATCAGCAATTCCATCAGCAGGGTCACCTGCGCCTCCAGATACTTGCGCAGATAGTTGCGGTCGGTGGTCAGGAATATTGTTCTGGCCACCTGATTGCTGATGGTGCTGGCCCCGAAGCGGATTTCGCCGTCCTGTTGGTTTCGCTTCCAGGCTTTCTTGATCATGTCACATTCGAAGCCAAAATGCTCGTAATAATTAGCGTCTTCCAGGGATATGGTCATCTTCACCATGCGTGGAGGGATGTCCTCAAGTTTGATGTACTCCCGCTTGTGCCAGTCGTAGCTGCGTACCAGAAGGCGCTGCAGCATCAGCGGGGTGAGGGGTGGGTTGATGAAGCTGTAAAGCAGGCAGAAAAAGGCAATGATCGCCCAGAAAACAAGATGGGCAAATAAAATGCCGCGCAGAAGGCGGACGAGCCAGTGACGCTTGCGCTTCATTGATTATACGGGTTGGCGGAAGGAACCATCCTCCCTTGTTAGGAAAAGCCCGGGAGAAACTGCCGCCCTGAGTAGGGGCAGGTCAGTTTTGGGCTTTTTCCTTGTTGACCACAGCGGCTATACGCGCTTTGCGGCGGGAGGCGGTGCGTTTGTGGATAACGCCTTTCTTGGCGGCTTTGTCCAGTTGGGAATAGACCTTGTTCAGCAGTATTTCTTTCTCTTCGGGGGTCATTTCTGAGCGGATCTGCTTGTCCAGGGTTTTCAGGGTGCGTTTCACATAGTTGTTGCGGGCACGACGCTTGGCGTCTGTCTTCATTCTTTTAATAGGGGACTTGTGTTGGGGCATTTCTAACCTCTTATTTTGTTAATCGCATGGATCAAAAATAATTGAAGCCTAATTATGTCAACCCTTTTTCTCTTCCGAAAGCGCCGATATCATTATCGCCGCTTGGTGACGGGTGCTAAGTTCGCTTGTATCTGAATTATTTGTGATGTTTTTGCCTGCTCTCCAGTCTTCCCGCAGACCTTTCAGAAAACTCATCGCCGCAGCTTCTTCACTGATGTCGAAACAAGCCCCGGCTTTGTAAAGGTCAATGAGTTTATCAGCTTCCCCGCCGTGGGGTCCCAGGCAGAAGATTTTCGTGCCGGAGCCGATGTATTCATAGAGCTTGGTGGTGAGCATGCCCTCAAAACCTTCGTAGTAATTGATCAATAGCAGCAGCAGTTCGCAATCCGCCATTTCAGAAATTGCCTGCTGATGCGGCACAAAACCTTTGCAGGAGAAACTTCCGGGGATTTCCACCACCAATAGTTTCATCCGGTCTGCGTCGATCCTGGTGCCCACGCAGGTCAATTCAAAATCCCCATCCGGAAAGGCCTTGCCGATTATTTTTACCGCTTCTTCTAACTTCTGTCCTTCCGTTAGATTGCCTACATACTTGATCCTGAATCTTTCTGCCCGGGTATTTTCATTTACCCTTGCTGCGGCTGTTTTCGCGGCATCATAGCCGTTGCGGACCACAATGGAGTTTGAACTCGGAAGCTGCTTTGCCAAATGCTTTGAGATCACGATGTTCAGGTCCGCGGATTGTGCCACTTTGCGTTCCAGGGCTTGGTGCCGGCGCAGGCTCCAGCCGCAGGGTGGATTAAGTTTCAGATAATAAACCGTGCTCCAGGGATCGCGCCAGTCGGCGATCCACCTGACTCGGTGCCGTTTTTTCAGTTCCAAACCGATTAGATGGGTGGAGTGGGGAGGACCTGTTGTGATAACAGCGTCCACAAGATTAGTCTTCAAAAAGGCTGTCGCGGTTTTGAGCGCGGAGGGATTCCAGAATTTGCGCGCGTCCGGTATGATCAGGTTCAGCCTTGCCCAAATCAGCGCTTTGCGCAGAAATCCTGTCTTCGCGTTGGTGCTGAGATCGCCGTAGGGCACAGAACTCCGCTTCCCGAACAGCGCTTTCCAGAGTTTGGCTGTGCTGGGCGCGCCGCTGCGCAATACTTTCACTTGAGGAGGGATTTCCTGTTCAAGACTGGGGTCAAGCACCGGATAGTCGCCGCTCGCGGTTGTTAGCACTGTCACTTCAATTCCGCTTTCCACCAACACCGGCAGCCATTTGTGCCATCTCTGCACAGCCGCGCCCCCGCAGGGGGGAAAGTAGTAACTGATCAGCAAAATCCGCATCAGACTTCCAGGATCAGGCCGGCCAGTTTCGGCCAGGAGAACTTCTCTATATAAGAGGGGATGCTGGCGCTCATCCGCTCGTGAAGATTCTCGGTGAAATAGCGGATCAGAGCTGCGGCCAGGGCTTCCGCGTTGTTGGGCGGCACCAGCAGGCCGGTCTCTTCTTCGCTGATGTATTCGCTCAAACCGCCCACATCCGAAGCGATCACCGGCATCTGAAAACTATAGGCGGTGGCGATAACACCGCTCTGGGTGGCGCTTTTGTAGGGCAGAACGCAAACCCGCGCCCGCCGGAAAACTTCTGCTACCTCAGTGTCTGTGATATAGTGGAAACGGGCGTCCACAGCCTCGCTCAAACCCAGTTCGCGGATCAGGTGTTCGTATTTTTCCTTCTTGCCATAGACCTCGCCGGCAACTATCAGTTTCAGGTCCGGAACTTGCCTGCGTGCCTGTTTGAGTGCCGCAAGCAGTATGTCCAAACCTTTGTAGGCTTTGATCAGTCCAAAAAACAGGGCGGTCGGTTCTTCCAGCTTTTCAGCGCCGGATTCACTCCTGCCCGTTCCGTAGCAGTGGTAGATGGGGTGAAATCCCAGCAGTCCTTTTCGGGAGATATCTTTGGGCATTTTTCTTTTCAGGTCTTCAAGGCAGGCTTGGGAAAGCAGCACGATCCTATCGTTGTGTTGGAACAACCTGCGGGACAGGATGTCGGCCCCGGGCCATTTCTCGTGGAAATCGATGTTGTGGGCCAGGCAGATTCTGCGCGTGTCCGGCAAACGCTTACAGATCCAGGCATGGGAGGGCGCGAACCAAGGCAGGAAATACGAAGTGAGCAAAAGATCGGGCTTATAATCCCGGATTCTCTTCACCGCCCTGGGCCAGGTTTGGGGCAGGTAGGGCGTGAATAGCCTTTCCACCGGGAGTTCCGGCATTTCGGCAAAACTCGTGGTCTGTTCTCCGCCTGGGAACAGCAGTTTGGGATACTGCCTCACAAAAGTGAACATCCGCACTTCGTGCCCTTGGTCCTGAAACTCCCGCGCCAGCATTAGCGCGAACTGCGAAATCCCGCCCCGGAAAGGCGGCGCCGGCCCCAGCATCGCGATTCTCTTCATCTAATTCCTGCTTTGCATGAAAAAGCGTTTCACCACGTCCGGATCGTTGTATTTGCCAAAGAGCGTCATTAGTTTCAGCCTTACTTTCACGCCTTTGAGGTCGCCCGCGAGGATGCAGCCGAGGTCGGCAAGATGCTTGCCCCCGCCTTCATATCCATATTCCGAAAGCACTCTGCCAGTATAGGTCCGCGAACTGATCACCACCAGGATGTTTTTATCCAGGGCAGCCTGAATGTCCGGAATCAGGCTCTGGGGCAGGTTTCCGCGCCCAAAAGCCTCGATCACGATGGCCTTGGCGCCCCCCTCTATTGAGCTGTGGATGTGCTTTCCGTCCATGCCCGCCACCGCTTTGATCAGGTCCACCGCGGTGTCCAGCTTGTCCGTCCACACATATTCCCGGAACAGCGAATCGCGGTGGTAAACGATGGTGTCAGGATCCACGCTTCCCAGTGGACCGTAACCCACGCTGCGAAATGCGTCCACCTTCCCGGTGTCGGATTTCACAACGTCCCGGGCGGTGTGGATCTCGTCATTCATCACCACCAACACCCCTTTGTCCGCAGAATCGTGATGTGAAGCCACTCTCACGGCCCCGATGATGTTGCGCGGGCCATCCAGGCCGATGTCACTGCCGCTGCGCATGGCGGCTGTGAAGACCACCGGTTTGCGGGTGGTGAGCACCAAATCGCACAAAAAGGAAGTTTCTTCCAGCGTGTCAGTGCCGTGTGTGATCACCACGCCATCATAATCTATGATTTTCAAGTCTATAAGTTTGGCCAGTTCCAGCATCATCTGCGGCGTTATGTAAGGGCTCGGCAGGTTCAGATATTCCATCACGTCAACGTTTGCCACGCTGTCCAGCTGGGGAAACTCACGCAGCAGGTCGGCCAGTTCAGAGCTGGGAACCACTCCCAGCGAACCTTTGGAGGACATCGAAATGGTGCCTCCGGTGAGAATTATGAGGATGTTTTTTTTGGGTGTTTCTGATTGCATTATTGTCCCCGATAAGTGATGGGGTCTTTGTATCCCGCTTCGGCAAAGGCTTTCAGGCGCAGTCTGCAACTCTCGCAAACCCCACAAGCCGCTGTGTTGTCCGCGTAACAGCTCCAGCTCAGTTCAAACGGCGCTTTCAGCTCCATGCCCAGCTTCACGATCTCCGCTTTGCTGAGGTGCAGCACCGGAGTGACGATTCGGATCGGCCAGGCATTCCTGCTGCCGCTGGCGATCACTTCCTCAAAAGCCTTGAAAAACACTTCCCGGCAATCCGGATAGCCGCTGCTGTCTTCTTCCACTGCCCCGATGTAGATGGCATCTGCGTGGATCGCTTCAGCCCAGGATACCGCCGCGCAGAGCAGATTGGCGTTGCGGAAGGGAACATAGGTGGAGGGGAGTTCCTTGCCTGGATCCTGATTTGGTATCTCTTTGTTCGGATCGGTCAAAGCAGAGCCGCCGATGCGGGACAGCCAGTCCCAGTTCAGCACTTCGCTGCGGCGGGGACCGTAGTGAGCGCTGATCGCTTCAAAGCTCTTCAATTCACGCTCCTGTGTCCGCTGACCGTAACTCACGTGCAGGAAATTCAGCTCTTCACAGTCCCGCGTGGCCGCCGCCGTGCTAACCAGGCTGTCCATCCCTCCGCTCACCAAAACTATCGCTCTCTTCATCCTTTTCTTCCATCTGCTCGCTTTTTCTTTTCATCTCCGTGCGCGGGGCGCTTTGTGTCAAGCACGGATTTTTCGCGCAATCGTCCGGAACATCCTCAAACCTATATCAGTTGTGCGATTCCACCATATGTTGCGAGTTCTCCATCCTGCCCCCAAGTATAGTAAAAATAGGCAGGGTGGGAAAGTGTTGTGCCTGTAAACGCGGCTGCTGGGCATTGGTTCATGCTCAATCAAGGTGGAAAATGTCTTCCGGGCTGTCGTCTGCTTGGGCGCCCGTACCCAAAATAGCGCCATACATGCTTATCCATTGCCAAACCTTGTCAGTCACACCCTTAGCGGTCTTTTTCATCCCTCTCCCACGCCCCTCGCCAAATCCCCGCATCAAATGCGGGTATCGTGCGGGAGGCGAGACAGGAACCCAACATAGGGCCTTAACGGCCAGATAGCATCGTTTTGCCCGTTCATAAGGACTTTGAGCTGAGATGACGGCGTTTTTACACACTCTATTTTAACATTATCCATGAGCCGATATTTGAGAATAAACTGCACTTTGAACTGGTCTCCATAGCCGTTCGGAGTCGATAATCCTGGTATAATGGAAAATATTTTCTCTCGCGTATCAGACTGATATGCAAGGGGATGTAGTTCTATCTAACATAATTCACGGCGAAAACCGAAAAATACCTCTTGACAAAAAAGGGGGCTTTCAGAAAATGTCTGAACGTGCGCTTGACAATCGTGGATTTCAGCGCTCAGATCTTTACCAGAATATAGAGTGGGAATGAGAGGAAAAGCTCTTGTCAATTCATTCATATTATCGATATGATGGAGAGTTTGATCCTGGCTCAGGACGAACGCTGGCGGCGTGGATTAGGCATGCAAGTCGAACGGTATCATCCTTTCGGGGGTGAGAGAGTGGCGAACTG
>Ga0255343_1000051_pt1 | contig 202521 bp, 169 predicted proteins | sample wastewater_treat_4_FD_192413 | JGI IMG/M metagenome (GOLD analysis project Ga0255343, IMG submission 192413) | Wastewater microbial communities from Lulu Island WWTP, Vancouver, Canada - plant16 | ecosystem: Engineered > WWTP > Wastewater > Unclassified | place: Canada: Vancouver, British... | reverse complement strand
ACTGTTTCGCTTCTTGGTACGCGTCTTCAAGAGTAACGTCGCTGCCGACCTTACCTTTCACACGGAGTTTCCCGTCTCTGAATGGAGTCTGTCCCGAAACATAAACCCAATTGCCGGCTCGCACTGCGGGCACATAAGCAGCTACGGGCGCAGGAACCTCTGGAAGCGACAGGCCAAGTTCAGTCAGTCTTTCTTCAATCTTCATATTTACCTACCTCCGATTAAGTTGTACAAAGACAGCCTATATTTGGATTGCTTCATCATTGATGAGCAGCCATCTATCATGATATCACTCACCAGCATTGGATACAATCGCCAGGACGCCATAGCCCTAGCAGACACGTGACTGGGCCGCGCAAAGGCGTTACAATGTCACCATATGGTGCTCATCTCGTTTCGCAATATTTGCTTCGGAGGAATGACATCTTGCAGATGGCAACGCAACTTGAGTGTTGGATAGCCGTTGTAGGGCTTTTAGCCTTAATAGCATGGTTTTTGTATGTTGATAACACTTTTCTGCAAGTAACCAAGTACCAGATCCCGCTCGATGCACTTCCGAAAGAGTTTGATGGATTTCGCATAGCGCTTGTCTCCGATCTCCATGGAAGCATATTTGGTATGAACCAGTCTCGCCTCGTGTCGGAAATAAGTGAGTTCCAGCCTGACATGATTGCAGTTGCCGGCGATCTTTTCGACGAAAGACCGTTTACCCGTGGACCCGCTGAATCTTTCGTCAAAAATGCCAAGGATATAGCACCGATTTTCTACGTTACGGGTAATCACGAAGTATGTTCAGAGTCTCTAGATCTGTTCATAAGCGAAATGAATGACTATGGAGTGATCTTTCTGAGAAACGATGCAGTAGACATATCTAGAGGGTCTTCTCGGATCACACTAATGGGAATTGACGATCCTCTGATATTTGACCAGCATACGAACGGACAGAAAGAATGGTGTAGACAGTCTTTGTCAGATATAGCAAGCAGCATCGACGAGGATGTCTTCACCGTTCTAATGTCTCATCGTCCTGACCTAATCGAACTATACGCATCTTCCGGAGTAGTAGACCTAGTTCTCTCAGGACACGCTCACGGTGGAATGATCCGAGTACCTGGAATAGGCGGTCTCATTTCCGCTGGTCAGGGGTTTTTGCCTAGATACACTGAGGGAATTTACCGAGAAAATAACACAACCATGGTGGTCAGCAGGGGTCTGGGTAACAGTGGACGGTTTCAGGTGCGGATCTTTAACAGACCTGAAATCGTCCTAATAACCCTGACTAAGCAGTAAAATACCATTATGTCCTAAACTTTCACATACTTCCAGTGCCCTGACTTGAACCTCAGTCCTGCCAAAACACATCGTATCATCATATCCGAGGCCATACCGATCCACGCACCTACCAAACCTAGCCCCAACTTTATAGCAAATACATAAGCAAAGAGCACTCGGACTCCCCAGAAGCCCGCCATAGTGATAAACAGAGTCCATTTCACGTCTCCAGCTCCTCGCAACGCTCCCGTGAACACGAACTGCGAAATCATGAAAGGTTGAGAGATCGCGATTAGCCTTAGTGCTGTTTCGGAAAGGCGAATGACACTAACATCATCTGTATACAAGTACGCAAAATACCCTCCGAAAAAGAAATATATCGTACCTACCAAAACTCCAACTAAAGCGCCTATTTTCGCGGTTTCCCACCCAATCCTTTCTGCTTTCCTTGAGTTCTTTGCGCCCAAACTCTGCCCTACCAACGTAGTAGACGATATCTGAAAAGCTGTCCCTGGAGCAAAAGACAACCCCTCTATGTTCAGTGCAATCTGGTGCGCAGCATAAGTATTGGTCCCAAAACTCGACACTATTTTGGCAAACGCCATCTGCCCGCTCCTAAGAACAAGCTGTTCGAGCGCAGCAGGTATGCCTATGTTGAGGATCCTTTTTACGATCTTTGGGTCGAACTTGAAAGAATCGTGAATAGTTATCTTTATCGCTTTGTCTCCTTTGAATACCCTGTTAAGCATAAATACACAGGCAACAAGGCGAGATAATGAAGTAGCGGCAGCCGCTCCTGCTACTTCCATCTTTGGGAAACCAAAGTGCCCAAAAATTAGAAAGTAGTTAAAGACTATATTGATCACATTGGCCGCTATATTAACTACCATAGGGGTCTTGGTATCACCTGCTCCCCTTAGTGCAGCCGTTAGACTTATGCTAGCGGCCCACATAGGGATGCTGAGACACACGATTCTAAGATATTGTGTGCCCGGACCTATAACATCTTCTTCCGCGCCCATGAAAAGCAAGATATCTTCGGCAAATACAAGACCTACCACCATGAGAACTACTCCCATTGATACGGCTATCATGAGAGCCTGTCTTGCTACATTTGATGCTTCACGAGGTTCGTTCGCACCCACAAAGCGGGCAACAAGAGCAGTTGCTCCTACATTTAGCGCTATGAAAACAGCCATAGCGACCATCATCGGTTGGTTCGACAGTCCCACCGAAGTGATGGCCCAAGGTCCGAGTCTCCCCACCATAATCATGTCTGCCATCGATATTAGGGTCAAAAGGATCTGCTCTATTAGCGCCGGTACTGCGAGTTCAAAAACGTGTTTCCGAATAGAGGTGCTGTCCATTCCTACATCCTCTAAGTCGCCTATCTGTACTTCGGAACGGTCAGAAACACTACTAGGTTCGCTTAGCTTAGAAGTACCTTTCGCAGGATGTGCTGTACCCTCTTCAAGTCCTTTAGAAAGAGGCGAGTTCTCCGTTACTTCAGCTTCATTAGTAGGGTCATCCATGCTTTGTGTCACCATCCGATTTCAAATGCTCCCGAAAACCTGGCCTGAGTCTTCTACATATTCTAGTTAATTTTATTTCTGTACACAAAGCATTTTACACTTATTCAGCAAACAAGGCAAATCACAAGAAGCGGACTCGTCTACTCTCTAGCAGCGGTTGTCAGTCGGGCTTCAAAGGGGGAAGGTCGCTTATGGAGTTGAGCGATGTCTTTTTCAAAAACTCCTCTGTTGTACCGTAAAGCTTCGGCCTTCCAAGGGTCTTTTTCCGCCCTACCTCCTCAATCAGCCCCTTTTCCATGAGGGTATCTATGCTCGCCTCTGGATTTACTCCTCGAATTGCTTGAATATCTTGCCTGGTTACTGGTTGACAATATGCGATTATGGACAGGGTTTCTAAAGCTCCCCTGGACAAAGGCACTTGTACCTTTCTCTCAAAAGCCTGGGATATGATCTTGCCTACCTCGGGTCTTGTGGCTATCCGTAGACCGCCGGCTACTCTTTGTACATATATTCCTCGTGCTAAATAAGCTCTATCCAGAGTATCTATGGCTCGTTCTATTTCTTCTAGAGAAACGCCCAGACCAATAGACAGATTCTCCAACTTGACCGGCTCGTCGGAACTGAAAAGAACCGCTTCGACCAAGACGTCTAGATCCACATATCTCAGCTCCTGTCATCCTGACGTTTGGTTGTAAAAACTATGTCCCCGAATTCTTCTGGCTGTTTGGCAAACACTTTCCTTCTCTTGATGAGCTCCAAGAGAACGAGGAAATTGAGAATGCAAGCCTGCTTAGTTGTGTCTGCAAACAAAGAAAAACTCAATATGTTGTGCTGCGAGGCGAGTTTGGTCACTTCTTTCCAGAACCACCTAAGGTGTTCTGAGAAACTCCTCTTTAGCACTAGAACCGAATGCCTCGGTTGCTCTCGATCACTCAAAAGCCTCAGGGCAACCTCTGTCAGTTCAGAGACATCAATAGCAGCGGTTTCAATACGGTGTGAGTCAGCAAGACATGAGACATATCCGCGATCATACATATACTCCGATGAGAGCATCAGATCGCTAATCTCTTCTATCGCCAGCATAAACTCTTCTTCATCCAGAAGGACTGGAACACTTTCTTCCTGAACTATGGAGTCTTCATCTATCTCTTGTAAGCAAGATTCGTGCTCCTGGACTTTCGACTGCGGCAATAGCCATTTCACTTTGGCCAATACCAAAAACGACGCGTCAACCAGCAAATCCACGGAGTCATCCAACATGATCGCACCGTTTTCAACCTGTTCCCGGAGTGTTCTGCACAATGGAGCCAGTTGCAGCACTGACATTCTTAATACACCCTAGCTATCTGATGAAGATCCGAGATATGGCCATCGCTATCCACTGGGCGAAACCCATATATCCGGTCACCAGAGGTTGCATAACGGTGGAAACCACACCTAGGACCATTAGTGCTACCAAAATCACGAATCCGTACCGCTGTATCCAATCCCAAGAATGCCGCGCGCTATTGGGAATATAGTTAGCCAAAATGTTTGAACCATCAAGAGGAGGCACGGGAATGAGGTTAAAAAAGCCAAGCCCTGCATTTATCCAAGCCCCAACCTCTAACACTGTAGGAATGTACCTAAGGGCACCTGGAAAACTGACAAAAACAAGAAGGATCACTGTTAGAACTTCCAAAACAAGCGCAGTTACCAAGTTTGCCACCGGGCCAGCCAAGGAAATCCTGGCCATATCTCTTTTCGGGTTCTGCAACCTGTACGTATTAACGGGAACCGGCTTGGCCCACCCAAAACCAAATATCAAGAGCATCAAGGCTCCGACTATATCGATATGGGGCCACGGTTCTACGGTCATCCTTCCCAGTAGCTGGGCAGTATCATCGCCAAGATTGTAGGCCGTCCTGGCATGTGCATATTCATGTACGCTAATAGCTAGCAAAAAACCTGGCACGCGAAGGATCATACGCGCAAATTCACCTGCCATCAAGACACCTCCCGGTCGCGCATTGCTTGAATCATACCATGACATGTCAAAAACAGTACTATCTTATCACAATATCTTTCTACGCAACGCTGCTTTACCCTCAAACTATTCATTCTGGGAGTATCCTTGTCCTGCCTAAAGAGGGAAAGTTGCACATCTGGTGCATAGTCAGGGTCATGCGCGCGGATGGCTTTTTGCATAGACGTCTTTAAGTCTATCCTTTGTAACATGGGTGTAGATTTGCGTAGTAGAAATATCGGCATGTCCAAGCATCTCCTGTACCGATCTTATATCGGCACCGTGTTCAAGCAGATGAGTAGCAAAAGAGTGTCTTATGGTGTGGGGAGTAACTTCCTTAGGAATGCGGGCCTCATCAGCGTACTTTTTCACCAGTTTCCATACACTTTGCCTCGTCATTCGTATGCCGCTTTGGTTCACGAATAAAGAAAGTTCCTTCGGATTATTGACTAGATTAACGCGCCCATCTTCAATGTAAGACCTCACTGCTGCTACGGCGATTTCCCCCATTGGGACGACTCTTTCTTTTGAACCTTTTCCCATGCAGCGGACGAAGCCTTCACGAAGATCCACATCACCCAAGTTGAGATTTGTCAACTCGGATACGCGCAGGCCTGTCGCATAGAGCACCTCAAGAATCGCTTTGTCGCGCAACCCAATAGGCGTAGACGGATCAGGTTGGTCCAAGAGTCTTTCGATCTCGGGCAAGGTCATGACTTTTGGGAGTCTGCGCTCAAGACTAGGTGACGAGAGGTTTTCGGAAGGGTCCTTCAATATGTGCCCCTCCTTGAGCAGGAACTGATAGAGAGACTTTATTGCGGCTAGACGTCTTGCCACCGTTGCGGTAGACTTTCCTCTCCTCCTGAGAAACATCAAGTAGCTAACTATTGTAGAGGGCGTAACAGTCATTAGAGTCTCAGATGAATGGTCTTCGAGAAACACCTGGTAGTCTCTTAGATCTGCTCCATACGACTCCAACGTGTTTGGAGACAACCCCTTTTCGTGCTCCAAACTTTCAAGGAACTTCTTAGAAATCTCGTCCATGACCCGGATATCCTCTCGTCAGAAGTGGCACTCTCAGATATCTGAAAGTGCCACTTGCTCTCCTTGTACCCTATTCACACCTCAGAATGCTCAGAAGGTTTCTCTTCAGCAACCTTCTGCTGTACGTTCCTATACTCGTTCGAGGAACTCATCTCATCTAAGAGTTCCAATCTTCTGTTTATTGCGTCTAACGTAGCACGGACACAGGCTTCGCCAACTTCCCTTCGTACCAAAGCCGCACCTAGAAGATATTCACAGTTCAGACCTGCTCCCGACAGCCCAACCAAGACGTTCACTGCATCTTTCTGCCCTACTTTCACCGATTGCACGTCGTCAACAAATATCTCGCTTGACGGTGGAATTGTAAGGTTGGCAGCCAGACACGTAGCGCGCGCAATTGCATAAAGAACTGACCTTGGGCTCAGATCTCCCTCGCTCCTGCCTGTGTAGCTTACTATCTCATCTTCGTGATTCCGCTCGAGGGAAACGCATACCTCGCTAGTACCCTTCTTTGCGTCTGTCTTCACTTCCAGGCTAACGAATCTCAAACGATCGTCAGCAGGCGGCATCTTTGTCTTCACTTGCGCCACAGATACTTTCCGGCGATCAACGTTTATGTTCCATTGAGCCTTGAGCGCGCTTTCAACATCCCTAACAATTTGCTTGGGACTGCGATCCAACCCGGTTAAAATATGGATTTCCTTGATGGCACCCCAATCATCAACAACAACCCGCGCCTTTTGAACACCCGGTAGACACGCAAGAAGAGCTTCGATATCTTTTGTACTTACAATTCGGTCGTTGCTCAATGCATTCCCTCGCAGACTAGCTTATGTTGGAATCTTATCTTGCATTGTGAGTCAGTTCGTACCCGCGCCGTATTGCTTGTTCGTTAACTCCCAAAAGACTGTGATACCTCTCATGAATCACACTAGGCAAAACGCCAATTACGGTCTCCAGCGAGACTATATCTTGTGCTCCTAAGAGGCTACCAAGGCACACCATGTTTGCAACACGTGGCGAACCCAGATTCTGAGCCTCTGTATTCGCCGGAATGCGGTAAAGTTTGACATCATCGCGAACATCGGCAACATCGATCAGATCCGAATTTATGATCACGCAACCGCCTGGTATCACGGTGTGAATGAATTTTTCAAACGAGGGAGAGTTCATAGCCAAAAGAGCAGTCGGCTCTGCAACCACAGGAGATGCTATAGTCTCATCTGCTATACATACTGCACAGTTTGCGGTGCCTCCGCGCATTTCAGGACCATAGGAAGGAAGCCACGATACAGCCTTGCCCTCTTCCATGCCAGCGTAAGCAAGAAGAGTACCTATCAGCATGACTCCTTGTCCGCCAAATCCTGCAAAAACTATCTCGTGATTCATTCTACTTCCCTCCCTCGCTTTTGAATTCGCCCAACGGATATTCCGCTATCATATCAGTCTCAATCCACTTAAGGGCGTTAGCCGGGGTCATTCCCCAGTTGGTCGGACAACTAGACAGTAATTCCACCATAGAAAATCCTTTTCCTTCTATTTGATTCACAAAAGCCTTCTTGATGCCTTGCTTCGCCTTCATGATGTTAGGGTTATCATGAAGAGAAAACCTGGCAACGTAATAGGAACCTTCGACTTCGGCTAGGATCTCGGACATTCTGAGAGGAAAGCCCTGTGCAAGCGGGTCCCTGCCACCAGGCGAGGTGGTTGTTTTCTGCCCAACAAGCGTAGTAGGCGCCATTTGGCCACCGGTCATGCCATATATGGCATTGTTTATGAATATGACAGTTATGTTCTCTCTCCGCGCCGCAGCGTGCAAGATTTCGGCTGCTCCAATCGATGCAAGATCACCGTCACCTTGGTACGTGAAAACTATGCGGTTCGGTAGCACCCTCTTGATCCCGGTTGCCACCGCAGGCGCACGGCCATGAGCCGCTTGTTGGAAGTCAACGTCAAAATAGTTGTAAGCAAACACCGAGCACCCTACCGAAGCAACGCCTACGGTTTCCTCCTGAATTCCCAGCTCGTCTATTACTTCTGCCACAAGCCGGTGCGCTATTCCGTGAGTGCATCCCGGGCAATAGTGAGTTACCGCGTCAGTAAGAGATCTGGGGCGCAAGTATACGGGCTTCATATCTCATCACCTCCGTGTACTTTTTCGAAATAGTCTGTAATAACTGGTGTCTTGCCTGATATCATCTCGCGCACACGCTTTTCTATGGCCTTGGGCATTGGGATTGCACCACCGGTCCTACCGTAGAAACAAACCGGCGCTCTGCCTTCGACCGCCAGTTTCACGTCTTCTACCATCTGGCCTGTAGACATCTCTACACATAAGAATCCTCTGGCACGCTCAGCAACTTGGTCAAAGGCCTCAAAGGGAAACGGCCAGAGAGTAATAGGACGGATGAGGCCGATTTTGATCCCTTCCTTACGTAGTTTCTCCACAACCGAGGTGCATATTCTAGCAATTGTTCCATATGCAACCAAAAACCACTCAGCATCCTCGGCATATTTTGTCTCATACATAACCTCATTGTCTTCCATGAGAGAATACTTTTGATATAGCTTCCAGTTATGGGCATCTAGCACTTCGGGATCTAGATATATCGATGTAATTAGGTTGGCAGGACGACCCTTTTTCCCCGTAGTAGCCCATGGCTTTTCGCTGATGGAAGATGCGTCCACTTCTTCAGGGAACACTACTGGTTCCATCATCTGGCCCATCATGCCATCACCTAGGATCATAACTGGATTACGGTATTTTTCGGCCACTTCAAAAGCCTTGGCCATTAGATCGCAAGCTTCTTGAATAGTAGATGGTCCATAGACAAGAAGTCTGTAGTCACCATGCCCTCCACCCTTTGTTGCCTGGAAATAGTCGGACTGCGAAGGTTGGATCCCGCCAAGACCAGGACCGCCTCTTGCCATGTTTACGATTACGCACGGAAGCTCAGCGCCTGCTATGTACGAAATTCCTTCCTGCATCAACGATATTCCCGGACTGGAGGATGATATGAGTACCCTAGCCCCAGCTCCCGCTGCACCATACACCATGTTTATGGAGGCAACCTCACTTTCGGCCTGCACAAACGCTCCCCCGACTTCCTGAAGACGCCAAGACATATACTCTGGGATCTCATTCTGTGGAGTTATGGGATATCCGAAGAAATATCGACAGCCTGCACGGATTGCAGCTTCTGCTATAGCCTCGTTTCCTTTCATGAGAATGGGTTTTGCCAAAACGTTCACCTCCTGTTTGATTAGCGAAAAACCTCTATGACCGCATCAGGACACATTCGAGCGCAAAGAGCACAGCTTATGCACTGCGCCTGCGCCTCATCCTCTACTACCGCAGGACGGTATCCAAGTTTGTTGATTTCGTTTCCAAGTTTTATGATCTTCTTAGGGCATGCTTCAATGCACAATCCACAACCCTTGCAGTTGTCTTGCCTGAAAGTGACCCTTTTCTCCAATGTCTTCCCTCCTCGTGTATCGTGATTGCCATGTACGCAATAGAACAACTACTTAGGAAATACGAATATTCTCTTTTGTGCAAGAGCTTTTTCTATTCTGTCCTCAGACAGTTTGTTCGCGGCTTCATTCGTTCCGATTCCGTGCTCCTTAACTATCTGGAATATGGAAGCCAGCGTGTCATGTATCTTCGACACTTTGGCAAAAGCCCAATCCCTGTTGTACCCGCCTGGAGCCAATTCGCTCGCTACGTTTATGACTCCACCGCCATTGGCAACAAAATCGGGCGCATAAAGGATGTTCCTCTTGGCTAAGGCCAAGGCGTGTCTTTCTTCAAGTAGCTGGTTGTTAGCGCTTCCACATACGATCTTTGCTTTGAGACGTTCTACGCTCTCATCATTAATTACTCCGCCAAGCGCGCAAGGTGCAAAAATATCACATTCAATGTCGAATACCTCTTCAACGGGTATTGCCTCCGCTCCCAACTCCACGGCCTTTTGTACCTTGTCAGGGAAGATGTCAGCAGCGTATACTTTAGCTCCAGCCTTGAGGAGATCCTCGATGAGGTAATACCCTACATTCCCTACGCCCTGAACTACCACTTTCCTTCCAGACAGATTCTCATCTCCAAATACTTCGCCAACACATGCTTCCATTGCCCTGAAGACTCCAAAGGCAGTGACTGGTGACGGGTTGCCGCTGGTACCTGCAAGCCCTACTACATGCTCTGTTGAGGTCCTTATGACTTCCATATCATCGGTGGTAGTGCCCACATCCTCTGCGGTAATGTATCTGCCGCCCAGCGTATCTATGAACTTGCCAAACGCACGAAACAGTTCCTCTGACTTATCCTTAGACGGATCCCCTATTATTACCGACTTACCCCCTCCTAAGCCAAGACCCATCGCAGCACTCTTGTAGGTCATACCTCGAGCCAGCCGCAGAGCATCCGTAAGAGCTTCTTCTTCGGATTTGTAGGGCCACATCCTTGCTCCACCTAAGGCCGGTCCCAACGTTGTATTGTGGATTACAATTATGGATTTCAAACCGGAAACCTTGTCATAGTTGAAAACTACTTGCTCGTAATCCTTTGCCTCCATTGCTTTGAAAACTTCCATGTGAATCCCCCTTTTTGTTAATTATGATGCAGACAGATTTCTCTAGAAACCGCCATTTCGCATAGACTATTAATAGGTTAAGAAGCAATAACCATGCCAGCTTCCGTTCATGAAAGGTATCAATCCCCTAACGGCATTTCAGACTATCTGAGACAAAATAGCGTGAACAAAGACTGCAATTTCGTGCACATTTTCATACCGTGCATGCACATACATGCACGCAATACTTTGTCTTTACTTTCACATAGTCAGGATTGAGATGTACATTTATCTGCGAAGTCGTATTTCTGCATCTTATAGTAAAGAGTTCTAATACTTATCCCTAGAACCTTTGCCGCCTCGGTCCTATTGTAGGAAGTGTGTTCTAGTGCCCTCCTTATAGCGCGTGTCTCGGCTTTTTGGACAGCACTTTGCAACGTTTCAGTGTCTTCGATAAGACCATCTCCCATTCCTTCAAGAGGACGACCTGTCCCCCATCCCAAGGGAGGGAGGTGCTCAATACGTATTGTTCTATCCCTATACTTCATGTTAATAATTGCTCTGCTAAGAACATTTTCCAATTCGCGCACATTTCCCGGCCATCTGTATGACTCGAATACCCTTAGCACACCATCATCGACACTTTCTACGGACCTTCCGTAGCTTTGACTCAATCTGCGCAAAAGATGGTCGCACAGCACTTCAATGTCTTCTGGCCGTTGTCTAAGAGGTGGAACAAATATTGGGATCACGCTAAGCCTGTAGTACAGATCTTCTCGGAACTTGCCCGATGCTACCATCTGCTCAAGTGGAGCATTTGTAGCAGCTATAACCCTCACATCTACGGGTGTCGGCGTAGACTCACCAATCCTGACAACCTCTTTTTCTTGGAGGACGCGGAGAAGGCTCGCCTGTACAGATACATCCATTGCACCAATCTCGTCAAAAAACAACGTGCCGCCGTCAGCTTCGTGAAATAGTCCCTTCTTACCACCTCTTCTAGCTCCTGTGAACGCTCCGTCCACATACCCGAAAAGTTCGGACTCTAAAAGGTTACGTGGCAAAGCAGCACAATTAACACGAACGAAAGGTTTGTTGTGCCTTGAAGACGCATTATGGATCGCGTGAGCAAAAAGTTCCTTACCGGTGCCGCTTTCGCCTCTCAAAAGAACTGTTACCGGCGTCGAAGATACTCGCTGCGCTTGTTCAACAGCCTGGAGCATCAAAGGACTATTTGTCACTATGTCGCTAAACGTGTACTTGGGCTCAAATCCTTTAACGACGCTCTTGAGGTTTTCTAGTTCTTCTGTAAGCTGCATTACCTCAGAAACATCTCTAATGACCGCAACACTACCCTTTAGCTCTCCATCTACCATAATAGGGGCTCCATTTACGACAACAGGACGCTTCATGGGGCCTACTTTGAGAGTTGCGTTGACTATAGGTTTTTTTGTCATCAGGACGTGAAGATGGACACTCTCTCCTTCAGCTATATCTGTGGTAGCGGGGCGCCCGATTACCGCCTTTTCCGAGAACCCAGTGAGCTTAGTGTATGCTGGGTTGATGAGTATCCCATTGCCGTGTTCGTCCACAACCGATATTGCGTCTTGTGTAGATTCTATTACAGCATACAAAAGAGACTGGATCTCTCTTAGGTTTGTTATTTCCTCGGCCAAGCACTTGATCTCAGTGATATCCCGAAATACTGCAACTGCCCCTATCAATTCACCACTAGAATTGATAACAGGCATCCTATTGGTTACTACAATAGCATTGTCCAACTCCTGCTTCTGGTTAATCTCGGGCACACCGCTGTGGAGAACCTTATCGAGTCGCGTGTTGGGAATCGCCTCTGAGACCAATTTGCCCATAACATCAGCAGATTTCTTACCAGAAAGTCTTTCCGCAGCTTTATTGAAGACAAGAATTCTCTCATCGCTATCAATAGCCATAATGCCGTCGTGAGTCGAATTCAATATGTATTCAACCAGGCCGCAACTAGAGCCTACCACAGGCCCGCACCCCCATCTTTCCTCACAACAAACCAGGCATTATCTCGCTTACGCTGTAAGTGCCCGGACGAATCCTATCGGCCATAAAGGCAATGAATTCGGAATTGGTTGGCCGCCTTTTGCTTTTACCTGGGACTGATCCAAACAATTTCTCGATGAAACCAGTATTCCCTCTAGTCCAAGCTACTTGAATAGCATGGCGTATGGCCCGTTCAACCCTGCTTGAGGTAGTAGAATACTTCTTGGCAATCTCAGGGTACAGTTCTTTTGTTACCGCAGACAAATACGCAGGACGATAATGCACCATTAGGATCGCATCTCTTAAGTATCTGAAGCCTTTTATGTTGGTTGGTATGCCTATTTTCTGAAGAATTGATGTAACCAGTACATCAAGAGACTCTTCCTCTATCTGGATCCTACGCGATGGCGAATCGGGCGCATGCCAGTAGAACATTTGCCTAAGTCTTTCGGTGAAAGTCTCAAGGTCAAAAGGTTTGACAAGATAGTAATCGGCTCCAAGTTCAATGGCTCTTCGTGTGATAGAGTCTTGTCCGAAAGCCGACAACATGAGGATCTTGGGACGTTGCGCAAGCTGCCTCTCGGCAAGCTTCTCCAAAACGCCTATACCATCGAGATAGGGCATAACCACATCGAGGACAACTATATCCGGCAGAAACTCTTGAATTAGAGTCAGCGCTTCAAGTCCGTTATATGCTACACCTACAACGGTCATATCTTCTTGCTTCTGCAAGTACTCTTTCAGGATACCGGCGAACTCCTTGTTGTCATCAGCGATCAAAACTCGCAGTTGCTCCACTAACAATCAGCCCCCAACGCTTCCCATTCTCACTTACTCGAAATTCGCAAAGCTGCCTTTGTACGCGTCTGCAGCCGCAATCAGTTCGCGTCCATGTGCCAAAGACACTCCAACTTCTGTACCGCTAAGCATCCGCGCAATTTCTCTGGCCCTGCTTTCGCTATCTTTCAACTCGACTACCCGCCCGTACGTTCTCCCGCCCCCTTCGTTTTTCTCTACGACGAAGTGAAAATCGGCCGTAGCAGCAATCGAAGCGAGGTGGGTAACGCACAACACTTGGTGATTACGTCCTAGCTGCCAAAGTTTTTCGCCAATAGCCTGCCCGGCCTTGCCTCCTACCCCAGCATCAATTTCATCAAAAATAAGCGTAGGAACAGGGTCAACCTCTTCCGCACACGACTTTATGGCCAACATAAGCCTGGACAGTTCGCCTCCAGAAGCTACCTTATGAAGATGCATTGGAGGCTCACCAGGATTTGCGCTGAAAAGAAAAGCCACCTTATCAAATCCGTCTTGAAAGGCCCTGACCGTAACCTCTCCGATCAAAATGCCATTTTGCGCATCCTCTTGATGCTCTAACTCGACGATAAATCTCGCTCCCGGCATCCCTAGTTCGTGAAGCACCCCTGAGATGCTCTCTTCCATTTTGGAAGCTGCTTCTGCTCTCAACGCAGAGAGTTTCGTGCCCAACATCACCATGTGTCTTTCTACCTTGGCAAGTTCCTCATCTAGCTGTTCTAGTATTTGCGCTGCATTCAGAAGATGCCTAAGCCTTGCTTCCGATTTTGTCCTATGCTCGAAAACACGTTCAATTGTGCCCCCGTATTTCACTTTGAGTCTCTCTATGAGGTCTAAACGTTCTTGAACCTCTCGAAGTCTTTCCGGTTCAAGCGACAACCCTTTTTGATATTCCCTTAGAGAATCTACTGACACCTCAAGACAGTACAGAACTTGCTCCAAGGTCTCTTGACTCTGCCCGACAGCAGGATCAATTCTTGCCGCTTCTCTAAGCATCTCAATTGCTTCAGTTATCTGATCATAGGCACTCAAGTTGCCGCCTACGCCATCGTAAATACGTAAGTACGCCTGCTGAGATAGGTCTATTAGTTTTCTTTGGGAGCTCAGTATCTTGTATTCTTGGCGCAATCTATCGTCTTCTCCAATGGTTAACGCTGCTTTGTCTATTTCTTCAATCTGAAAGGTTAGAAGATCTATCTCCCGTTTACGCGCAGATTGGTCTGTGCTGAGTTTTCCCTTTTCGTCAAGTATCTCCTGCCGCCTCAAAAAATAACGATAATATTGGGTTCTTAGAGGTTCTATGGATTGCCTATCCATGGTGTCTACCATGCCGATGTAATTCTGGGACCTCATTAGTGCGTAGTGATCCTGCTGACCATGTATATCCACAAGCCTGTTCCCTATCAATTGGGCCATAGACATGGTAGCTATCCTGCCATTGATCCGCATATATGATCTTTCCGGTAGTATATCCCTCTGAATTGCCGCCTCTTTCTCTCCGTCTAGAATCTCCCTTAGTTCACTATCAAAACCAGAAAAATCGGAACCCGGAGAAATGAAGAGTTCGAGTATCGCCCTTTCTTCCCCTGCCCTAATGACTTCGGGTGAAGTCCTGTAACCAAGACAGGCCATAACCGCGTCAACAATCATAGATTTACCGGCCCCCGTCTCTCCTGTAAAAACAGTCAAACCGGGCCCAAGTTCTAGTTCAACATCCTGAAATATGCCGAAATTCCGTATCCTTAGATAGGTGAGCAAAGAATATCACATTCCCGCTATGTTACGTAGACTGTCCAGAACGTCAGACGCGCTATGACCCTCGCGAACCACCACAAGTACCGCGTTATCGCCTGCTACGCTTCCTAGTATGCCGTGAAGGTTCATTCCGTCAATTGCCTCTCCTACTGCAGCTGCTGTTCCAGTTATAGTTTTGACAACTATGATATTTGCGGCTTTCTCCATGTTTATGCAACAATCTTTGAACAATCTGTTGAATCTCTGTTTGTACACCAAGGTGGGATCACCGGGCATAAGAGAATACTTGTAGCGCCCGTCGCCTGAAGGGACGCGCACCAAGTGGAGTTCTTTTATGTCTCGAGAGACCGTAGCCTGGGTCACTTTTATGCCTTCTTCTGCAAGCAGTTTACACAGCTCTTCCTGGCTGGTGATGATGTTGTTGGATACCAGTTCAACGATTCTCATTTGCCTCTTGGCCTTCATTGGGAAATGCCTCCTAACTTAATCATTTGCGCTCACTCAGCCAGAATTACCCTCGAGGTAACCTGCCTATCCCTTCTTTCATCTTTTTGCGCAGTACATCGTAGAAAGACCATCCTTTTGTCCTAAGTAACGACGCTTTATATTCTGACTTCTTGACCACAATAATGTCATTCTTTTCGAGGCGGAAAAATTCCTGCCCATCGAGAGCTAGCGTCGTCGATTGACTAGGCAGTGTAACCTCAATTTCGCAGGATTCTGATGCGGGAACCACTATGGACCTGGAGTACAGGGTATGCGGACATATCGGAGTAGCCAGAAATGCCTCGATCTGAGGAGACAGAATAGGTCCACCTGCTGAAAGAGAATAAGCGGTAGAGCCTGTAGGTGTTGAGACAATCAGCCCGTCCGCGCCATAGACATCAACATCTTTACCGGAAACTCCAAACGATAGCACAGTCAAGCGCCCATAGGGCCCTTTTGAGACACAAGCTTCGTTTAGAGCAATACTGTGAAAGACTGACTCTTGCTGTCGAATCACCTCTGTAGATAGCATCAGCCTCTCATCCTTTTCGAAATTCCCTGAAATAAAATCGGGTAGATATTCAAAAAGGTCGTTCGCTTCCAACTCGGTAAGAAAACCAAAATGTCCAATATTCACCCCTAGAATGGGTATCCCCAAGGGGCCAAGAGACCTTGCGGCGCCCAGTAGGGTACCATCACCTCCCATCACAACTGCAAAGTCGACGTTTAGGGGCCAATCAGCCAGAGGCAGTATATGCTGTCGCCACTTTTCGAATACACTGGCACAAGGGAGCAGATAGGCCTGGATACGTCTATCGTCAAGCCACTGTACTAGTTGATCTACCAAATCGTCGCTTTCTGCCTTATCAAGATTGGGCAGAATCCCTATGCCTTTTCTAGACACGCTCACGTCTCCCATCAACGTATGATTTCCTCAACTCTGTCAACTATACCTGACACATCCATACAGTACAGCTTTCGAAGATCTTTTTGGGGACCGTGCTCTATGTACCTCATTGGAAGGGTCAGTCTACTTACATTACATCTCCCAGAAGAACCGACAGCATCCAAAACTGCTTCCCCAAATCCGCCGGCAGATACATTTTCCTCAACTACTAACAAAGGTCCTGCGTTGGCTAGTTCACCTATTGTATTTCCGTCCAAAGGCACCACAAACCTAGCATTTACCACGCCGCACGATATATTGCGTTCTTTTAGCGCCTTGGCAGCTTCTATAGCAGGATAGACCATGCTTCCAACAGCAACAATGTTTGCGTCTTCGCCGCGGGATATTACTTCGGCTTTCCCAATTTCTAGCATTTGGGGATTATCCAAAAACTCTTTGTAGGACACCCCTTCACCGCTGCCCCTAGGATACCTGATCGCGCTTGGCCCAGAAAGGTTAAGCGCAGACCACAACATATTGACCAGCTCACTCTCGTCTTTAGGCGCCATTATAGTCAATCCCGGGGCAGTCCTAAAATAACTTACATCGAATTGCCCATGATGGGTTTCTCCGTCTTCGCCGACCAGACCCGCCCTATCTACCGCGAAAACAACCTTAAGCTTCTGCAGACATACATCTTCAATTATTTGATCGTAAGCCCTTTGTAGAAATGTGGAGTAGATTGCGACGACCGGCAGTTTGCCGGATTGAGCGAGCCCGGCAGCAAACGCGACTGCATGACTTTCCGCAATCCCTACGTCAAAGACTCGATCGGGAAACTCTTGGGCAAATTCGTCAAGACCGGTGCCGTCAGCCATCGCTGCAGTAATCCCTACCAGTTCTTTATTCTGCTTGGCAAAACTCGTCATAGCTTGCCCAAAGACCTTGCTGTAGCTCGGAGGTCCCGAGTTCTCCGAAACAGGCTCACCACTATCTGGATCGAAAGGACCTACCCCGTGGAATTTCTCAGGATTCTCCTCGGCGAATTTGTAGCCTTTTCCTTTTACGGTTACGGCATGCACTAACACAGGTTCATTTATTGTCTTTACCTCTTCAAATACCTTTATGAGCCCTTCTATGTTATGCCCATCGATGGGGCCGTAGTATCTAAAACCCAAAGACTCGAACCAGGCTTCCGGGAACAGGAAGTACTTCACTCCGCCTTTTAGGCGCCGCAACCAGTTGATGGTCCACTGTCCCACGTTTGGCATCCGATCTAGAACCTTCTCTAATGCAGATTTGGCAGATCTGTACGACGGGGCGAGCCTAAGCAGGGTGAGGTACCGCGTGATTCCTCCTACGTTCTTTGATATAGACATCGAATTATCATTAAGTACTACGATTAACCGGGTCCCCAATTCCCCTGCATTGTTGAGACCTTCGTAGGCTACTCCAGAAGTGAGCGCACCATCTCCTATGACATCTATGACATTCCAATCGCCACCGTCTAGATCCCTTGCCTTTGCCAAGCCTAGCGCGTACGAAATAGACCCTGAAGCATGCCCAGTATCATAAACGTCATAGGGACTCTCGGCCCGTTTCGGAAAACCAGAGATCCCGCCAAGTTTGCGCAAGGTTCCAAATGTGTGATAGCGTCCTGTAATTAGTTTGTGTCCGTAACTTTGATGCCCAACATCCCAAACGATTTTGTCTCGAGGAGTATCAAATACCTTATGCAAGGCGAGGGTAATCTCTACTGTCCCAAGGGACGATGCAAGATGACCACCGTTGGTAGATACAACCCGCACGATTTCGCTCCTGATTTCTCGCGCTAAAGACTCAAGTTCATCGACTGAAAGGTTTCGGATGTCCTCTGGAGATTTAACATTACAGAGCTGCAATCCAACTCCTCCCTAATCACTCACGAATGCACCAAGCACATCCGGCGACATTCCACTAATCTAGGAATCTACCCATCTCTCGAAAGTGACAACAAATCTAACCTATTCATATACAGCCTAGACAGATCGACAAAAAACGAGTCGCTTAGGTCTAGGGAGAATAGACAGTCAAGACTACCTATGAGGGCTTTCCTCGCCTCTTTGCATGCGCCTTCAAAAGACAATGCATCAATAAGAGTGCTTTTATCTTCTTCTTTTTCGTTCTCGCCAATATCCTCGAGGTCATCAATGATTTGGAATGCGTATCCAAAATGTCTGCCCCAAGATGAAAGACCCTCTAAGGAATCTTGTGATGCTTGAGCCAGCATGGCTCCTACTCTTGCAGATACCTCAAACAACGCCGCAGTCTTCATATAGTACATCTTCATTACCTGTTCGGCATCGGCATGTTTCCCTTCGCACAAAAGATCCAGCACTTGCCCACCGACCATTCCTCTCGGACCCGCCGCGGCTGCTATCTCACGTGCCGCATTGCACTTTACATCGTCGCTGGTGTTTCCCGGAGATAACATAATCTCAAACGCCATAGTTAAAAGCGCATCGCCACAAAGCACCGCCAAAGCTTCACCGAACTTCTTATGGCAAGTAAGTTTCCCCCTACGGTAGTCGTCATCATCCATACACGGAAGGTCATCGTGCACAAGCGAGTATGCATGAATCATCTCTAGGCCCGCGCCAAATGGAATTGCCAGATCCGTATTGCCGCCTTGGCTCTCGCAAGCAGCAAGCAAAATAATGCTCCGCAGCCTCTTGCCGCCAAAAAGGGTGTAATCAACACACTCTCTAAGAACTGGCGGATCCCATTCGCAAGAATCCAAGATCTTCGTGATTGCGTCGTCAATCTGACTACGCCTTGACTTAAGGTACGGATCAAGGCCATTCATATCTATAGCACCCATTTATTCTTGTGTTTCCTCACTGGTCTTTAGAATCTCCTGAATTCGGCTATCCGCCTTATCTAGAATTGCCTCCAATTGTCTAGCCAATCTAATCCCTTCTTCAAACTTCTGAAGCGACTCCTCGAGCGAAAGCTCACCACTTTCAAGACATTTCACTATTTCTTCGAGTCTCTTTAGACTGCTGGCGAAATCCAAACCTTCTGGCTGGTCTTTTACCCTGTTGTCTTCTGGCAAATCAGTCATTTTCGCACCAACCCCTCCTCACAATCATGTCTTTCTTCCACACGACAAACAATCGACCCTTTATGGAGGGTAACAACTACCCTACTGCCAGGTGTTACTTCACTAGAATCTCTCACAACGGAAAGACCAGGAAAAGTCCGGGTCACACTGTATCCTCTAGACAGTATCTTGAGTGGACTCAGAGCATCTAGCTTGGCCAACTCCGAATTGAGTCTCTGATGCCTTTCGTTAGACACGTTCATGATAGCATCTTCGAGATCCTTTCTGAGCCTATACAGAGTCTCTCTAGCGGCAACAAGAAACCAATCCGGTCTTTCAAAGCAAGGACGCGATGCAAGATTTTCGAGTCGCCTGCGGTTATGGTCAATCTGCATCCGCACACAGATGTTGGCTCTCTTTACCAGATTCTCTACCGTAGTCCTTATCTCCTCGACGTTCGGAACCACCAATTCGGCAGCCGCAGAAGGAGTGGCGGCTCGAACATCAGCCACTAGATCAGCTATAGTAACGTCTCTTTCATGCCCCACTGCAGATACTATAGGTACTTTTGACAAGAATATGGCTCGTGCCACGTCTTCATCGTTGAACACAAAGAGGTCCTCTTGAGAACCTCCACCTCTACCAACAATTATAACATCGACATCGGGTATCTCGTTCAGGGCTCTTATGCCCGCTGCAATATCCTGCGCGGCTCCTTCGCCCTGAACCTTGCAATCAGCCAAGACAAATTCCACCCCGGGGTAACGCCTCTTGCCCACTGATATGATGTCTCTTATTGCGGCACCTCTTTTTGAGGTGACCAGACCAATCTTCCGTGGAAACATGGGAAGGGGTCGCTTGCGCTCCTCTTTGAAAAAGCCTTCTTTCTCTAGTTTTTCCTTGAGTTTTTCCAATGAAGCGTAAAGTGCGCCCAGTCCAAATGGCTCCATGTAGGTGGCATAGATCTGATAGATGCCATCGCGCTCGAAAACCGAAACGTTTCCTGCAAGAATAACCTGCATTCCATCTTCCGGTACAAACGAAATGCCGCTTCTCGCACTCTGCCACATAACAGCCCTAACACTCGCATTTTGATCCTTAAGCGTAAAGTAGAGGTGACCCCTGTAATCTCTAAGGTTAGCTATCTCACCCTGCACAAACACCTCTTTCAAGAAATCATCTTCCCAAAACATTTTCCGAATATAAGCGTTTAGCTGGCTTACTGAAATAACATCCTTGTAATGCAACCGGGTGCCACCCCCTTTTTGACATACCGTAAGTTCAGCGAAAAATCTCCTCAGCCGAAAATGAACTCCATTACCACTCTTCTGTTCCACTTTCAAGGTATTCGTGGATATCCTTTGCGGCGGTTTTCCCTGCGCCCATGGCCAGGATCACGGTAGCCGAGCCGGTTACCGCATCTCCCCCAGCCCAAACTCTTGGTCTACTCGTCCTACCAGTACATTCGTCGGCTATGAGACCACCCCAAGGCTGTGCATTGAGACCATCCGTAGTTTTTACCAATATGGGATTGGGAGATGTCCCCAAAGCCATGACAACAGTATCCGCTTCCATAACAAACTCAGAACCTGGAATTGGTATCGGACGCCTTCTACCAGACCGATCAGGCTCTCCTAGTTCCATTTTAATGCACTCTATGCCGCTAACCCAACCTTTTTCGTTGCCAAGGATCCGCACCGGATTTGTAAGAAGGTGAAACTCAACACCTTCTTCTTCAGCGTGATGAATCTCCTCCACCCGGGCCGGCATTTCTTCCCTGCCTCGTCTATAGACTATCATTGCTTTTTCGGCTCCAAGCCTCAAGGCGCATCTGACCGAGTCCATAGCTACGTTTCCCGCACCTACTACTACGACTTTTTTGCCGGATGCTATGGGTGTATCGTACTCTGGAAACATGTATGCCTTCATAAGGTTTATTCGAGTGAGATATTCGTTAGCGGAATAGACTCCGTTTAAGTTCTCTCCTGGTATATGCATAAACATTGGTAACCCTGCACCGCTACCTACAAACACAGCATCAAAGCCCTGTTCGAAGATTTCGTCTATGGTAAGGGTTCGCCCGACTACGAAATTAAGTTGGATGCTAACCCCTAGTTTCCTTACGTAGTCAACCTCTTTTTTCACTATGCTCTTGGGAAGACGAAACTCAGGAATTCCATACATTAGAACTCCGCCCGGCTCATGGAGCGATTCGAAAATGGTCACATCATAACCTAATTTGGCCAGATCTCCTCCGCAAGTAAGCCCAGCAGGACCTGCGCCAACAATAGCAACCTTCTTACCGTTTCGAGGCACATCCAGACCATCCGAATTCCCGTTGGCCATTTCCCAATCGGCTACAAACCTCTCCAACCGTCCGATCGCTACAGGTTCGCCTCTCCTACCAAGTATGCACTTAGACTCACATTGCGTTTCCTGAGGACAAACTCTTCCGCACACCGCAGGCAGACTGTTAGTGGCTTTTACTACATCAATTGCTCCTTGAAAGTCACCCTCTTTTATGAGTTTGATAAACCCTGGAATATCAACGGACACAGGACACCCTTGCATACACTGGGGGTTCTTACAGTTAAGGCATCTAGATGCCTCTTCCAAAGCCATCTCCTCGGAATAGCCGAGCGCAACTTCCTGAAAATTGTGCCGCCTAACCTCCGGATCTTGGCTAGGCATTTCGACTCTATTCTTAACGGCCATCATGTCCACCTCCACAGCGGCAACGTTCATTTGCAATTTGCTCTTGTTCTTTGTAGGCATTGGAACGTCTCCACGCTTCAGCCCAATCCACAAGATGGCCATCAAACATTGGCCCATCGACACATGCGAACTTGGTCTCTCCGCCAACTGATACTCTGCACGCCCCGCACATTCCTGTGCCGTCTACCATAATAGGGTTCATGGATACCCACGTCTTAATCCCGTATTCTTCGGTTACCTGGCAGACAGCTTTCATCATGAGCATTGGGCCTATCGCGATCACTTCGTCCATGGTAAGACCCTGTTCTATTAGTTCCTTGAGCTTATCCGATACGAAACCCTTGAACCCCCGGCTTCCATCATCAGTACAAATATGAAGCTCATCAGAGTACTCTCTCATCTCGTCTTCAAGAATTACAAGGTCTTTTGAGCGGGCCCCTATTATGCTGATCAAGTTCACTCCACGCCGATGCAGTTCCTTACACTTGGGCAAAAGAGGAGCTACACCTACTCCACCACCAACAGCAACTACCTTTCCCGTCTCGGGGAGCTCCGCAGGTAATCCCAAGGGTCCTGCGAGATCCATTATCTTATCATTTACTTCCAGTTGTCCAAGCTGGGCTGTAGTAAAACCGACTTCCTGATAGATCAGGGTAATCGTTCCCGCCTCAGCATCATAATCTGCTATTGTCAAAGGGATCCTCTCCCCCTCTTCTCGGATCCTTAACATAACAAATTGACCTGGCTTTGCTTTTTCTGCAATGAAAGGAGCGTTGACCACTATTTTTTTGGTAACTGGAGTCAGCACCTCTTTATGTATTATTTCATTCATCTACACACCCTCCAAAATATAGTCTCACAAGCTCTGGACACGCGACACAGCTTACTTATTTATTGTAACGATCTGCACCCTCTTGTGACCACCCTGATCTAGTGAAAATACTCACAAGAACTCCGTTTACAAAACTCGGGGACGCATGGGACCCATAATCCTTTGCGAGTTCTATAGCTTCGTTCAAGATTACCTCAATGGGGGCGCTTTTGAGGATGAGAGCCTCAGCGTAAGCTAGCCTAATGATGCACAGATCAGCTCGGGGCATTCTGGACACAGCCCAACCTTTCGATACCTGATTAATCAGATCATCAATCTCACGGACATGTGAAGTAACGGCTTCCACCAAGTCTCGAGCATAATCCACATCTCCCAAGGAGGTCCTATTGTCTTGATCTGACTCTGCCTCCGAAATTCGGAAATACTCATCGGGTTCTATTTTCCCTACTTCCCAACAAAAAAGCGCATTGAGCGCCAATATCCTTGAATCACGTCTGCTCATTCTTGTTATCCTCAATGAAAATGCGGTCTTCCTGGAAATCTATCCTCCAGAAGCTCCCTAAATCCCTTTCCTTCATCATCTGACGATCTCCCTATTGAATAACCGAGCCAAGTAGCCACTATAACTATTAGAGTTTTCCACAAGCCCAAAGTGATCAGTGACAAACCGATCAGAAAACCAATGCCGGTCCCAAGGGCTCGACCAGGATTGCTCTCAATCCATACCACGAGCCTATCCAGTATTTTCTTGCCCGTTCCCGGTTCCATTAGGGCCACCTCCTACCGATTCCCATCTGCGGATACATCAGCGATGGATACGGTTACACTTTCAACGCTAATGCCTGCAACGTCCCACACATAAGAAGACACAGCTTTTTGAAGCTTGTCCGCTAACTCTGGAACATTGGCATCCATTCCAACTCTGAGTTCTAGGGCTACGCGCAAACCTTCCTCGCCTAGGCTAACCCCAGCTTTGACATTTTTTACTCCGGGAACTTTGGAGACTACCCGTTTGACCAAATTCCTTACAGCAACGAGAGATATCCGTACCTCTCCCATTTCAGTATCATGGACCACGGCGTGGATCGGTGCCCTCCGAACTCCTACATGGACAAATCGGAGGCTCATTATGAACAAAATGCCTGACATTACCCCTATCACAATCTGACCATTTGGAACGCCAAGAGCCTGCTGAAAAGCATCAAGGGGCACAGTCCAGCCAAGACTCACAAGGAGAATAAGGAAAGATATTACAGAAAGCGATATCGCATAGATGCTCAAGACAATTTTGTCAATTATATGCACGGAATCACCTCTTCCTCTCAGACGCCTAGGTGTCGTTCTCAGAACCCTGAGAAATTCCCTGGATGTGTATGTTGACCCGGGAGACTTTCAAGTCAGTCATGCCTTCTACGGATTTCTTCACATTTTCCTGTACTCTGTAGGCTACCTCTGGAATTCTCGCTCCGTACTTCACGTTAATATATAGGTCTAACTCCACCTCGTCTTGACCCGAAGAAACTCTGACACCTTTTCCCCCGCTCTTCTTTCCGAGAAACACATCCCCAATATCATTTACCAAATTGCCTGACATGGCAGAAACACCTTCTACCTGTGCAGCAGCCACGCTAGCAATTGACGCTATCACTTCGTCAGATATGCGGATTGATATGTTTTCACTTCCGCGGTTTTCGAAGCCCTTCTCTTCATACGGCACTTGACGGTGCCTCCCTTGCCTCGTATACAAGCTAACATCACGATAATATCTGTCTTGATTTCGGTTTTCCCAATTTCGATTATACAAACTAATCAAGATGGCTCGCAAGCCGCAATTATCGTAACACAGTAAAAGGCAGCTACTCTGTTGCTAATAGCTGCCTAATAAAGAGTGCTCATCTTTTTACATATCCTATATGATCGCTTTTACTGGAAGTCCTGGGCTTACTCTTCGTCATCTTCGTCTTCATCTTCATGTTCATCTTCGTCTTCGTCGCAATACCAATCGTCGTCAAACTCCCAATCTTCATCTTCTTCACAACAATGTAGTAGAGAGTGACACATTTGCTTTATGACATCTTCAGTCGTGAAAGACTCACCACACTCAGGACATACAATTTCTGCATCGCTGTCCTCGAGAATTGATAAGTCAATAGAAACCGTCTCACCACAATTCGGGCATTCTATCTCAATGAATCTCTCTCCGTACACTTCGTCTTCCAATGCAGCTAGATCCTCGTCTATGCAGTCTACGTAATCAAGAATATCTTCTTGAGCGTAAGCAAGATCTGTTACCGCATCTACAATCTCGTTAAGCACTTCGGCTACAGCCTTTATAGCCTTGCCTTCTTTGGTAGCGTCCGAAATCTCAAGACCATCTAGCAAACCATTGAGATAGGAAATTCTCTCCTTTAGTTCGAACACATCAATCTCCTCCTTTAGACGTCATACTCTTTCAATATATTCTCCGGTTCTTGTGTCAATCTTCAGAACGTCTCCTACGTTTACGAAAAGCGGCACCTTCACCACTGCGCCCGTTTCCAGCTTGGCTTGCTTAGTGCCCCCTGTAGCGGTATCACCCTTGAAACCGGGTTCAGTCTCTACGACCTCAAGTTCGACAAAATTGGGGATTTCGACTCCGATCACTCGACCCTCATAACTCATTATGTAAACATTGGTGTTTTCCTTTAGATACCAAACCCCTTCGCCAACTGCTTCTCGGGACAAAGTGACCTGCTCATATGTTGTGACATCCATAAACGTGAGTTCGTCGCCCATGCTGTAAAGATACTGTGCTTCTCGGCGTTCTATATGAGCTCTGGGCAGCTTCTCTCCAGCGTTGAATGTTCGCTCCAAAACTGCCCCTGTTATCACGTTCTTAATCTTCGCCCTCACAAACGCAGATCCTTTGCCTGGTTTGACGTGCTGAAAATCGACTACAACCCAGGGCTGCCCGTCAATTTCTATAGTAACTCCCGTACGAAAGTCATTAGTTGATATCACAATACTTACCCCGCCTTTTAAAAAACTAATTGAAACGCCATGAACTTGCCGAATTCCACCCTAGATTACTATGAGTTCTTTTTCACAGGCAGTCAAGTTCCTTTTGCCGTCTTCAGTAACCAACACCATGTCCTCGATTCTTACTCCCCCGAAACCCTCGATGTATATCCCTGGTTCCACCGTTATTACTGCGCCAGGCTCCAAAACGTCTTCCGAAGTTCTTCCTACTGAGGGCCTCTCATGTACGTTTAGCCCTACCCCATGACCTATACCGTGGCCAAAATACTCACCGTAACCTGCCTCTTCAATTACCTTCCGACCGGCAAGATCGACTTCCTTGGCAACAATTCCAGGACCTATGACATCCAAAGCTGCCAGCTGAGCATTGAGCACGGTATCGTATATCTCTTTGTGCTTGTCATCTATGGGACCAACCACAACCGTCCTGGTCATATCTGAGCAATAACCGTTGAATCGAGCCCCAAAGTCAAAAGTCACAAAATCGCCAGGTTCAAGTTTCTTGCTAGTAGGCTGACCGTGAGGCAGAGAAGAACGCGAACCTGACACAACTATGAAGGGAAAAGCCACTCCCTCTGAACCCATTCTCCTCATTGAAAACTCGAGTTCCAGAGCGAGTTCAATCTCAGACACTCCTACCTTAATCGACGGCATGAGAAGTTCGAACCCCTTCTCAGCAATCTGCTGGGCCTTAGATATGTAGCCGACTTCCTCTTTTCTCTTTATCATTCTCAAGTCCTCTACCCAGTTCGATACGCCGACGAGTTCTTGTTCCTCGAATTTATCCCTCAGCGTTTCCCATCCAGCATAAGTAATATAGTGTTTCTCAAAGGCTAATCGCTTAATACCTAGATCATTAACCGTGTTTTTTAGGACGTCTTCTTCCAAGACTGTCTTCACAACAGTAAAACCTGGAGCCTCATTTCGGGCCTGTTCTGTGTAGCGCGAATCCGTAAACAAAAAGCCGTCCGTGGCAGTTATGAGCAATACTCCCGAATCGCCTGTAAATCCAGAAACGTACCTCCAGTTCTCTGGTTTTGAGATCAAAAAACCGTCGGCTGAAATCTCATCCATTTTAGCCCGCAGTTCGTAGATGCAATTACTGGTCATGTAATAATGAGCCTCCTTCCGATTACACATTCTGTCATCAATTTTACCACACATAGGGCGAATGGTTCTGACATTGTCTATCTACAGCACAGAACCCTTCGCCCATCACCTATTCTAGTTTTGTGCAGCACTACAGACTCCCTTAAGAAATGGCCGTCCTTAGGCGTTATAAAACGGGAATCTCGAGGTAAGGTTCCTTACCTGTTCTGCTATGTCTTTCAACGCGTCTTCGTTTTCCCTCTCGGCTATGGTTCGATCTATGAGAGAGGCGATCAACTCCATTTCATGCTCCTTCATTCCCCTAGTTGTGACAGCGGGCGTCCCTATCCGAATTCCACTTGTAACAGTTGGTTTTCTCTGGTCAAACGGGATCGCATTCTTATTGACCGTAATGCCTACCTTATCGAGTGACTGTTCGGCCTGCCTACCGGTTACACCCTTTGGTGTTAGGTCTACGAGCATTAAGTGATTGTCGGTTCCTCCGGATACAAGCCTAAATCCGTAACCTTTTAGAGCTTCGGCCAACGCCTTAGCGTTTTTAACAACTTGAGTCTGGTAGCCTTTGAAAGACGGCTCTAATGCTTCCTTAAAGGCCACCGCCTTCGCAGCTATTATGTGCATAAGGGGTCCACCCTGTATGCCGGGGAAAATTGCCTTATCTATTGCGGCGGCCCATTCCCCAGTGCAAAGTATCATGCCGCCCCTGGGTCCTCTTAGCGTCTTGTGGGTTGTTGTGGTCACAAACTGGGCATAAGGAACCGGAGAAGGATGCAGACCAGCAGCAACCAGACCCGCAATGTGCGCCATATCTACCATGAGAAGAGAACCTGCTTCATCAGCAATTTCTCTGAACTTCTTGAAATCGATAATCCTCGGATACGCACTCGCGCCGGCAACAATAAGCTTAGGTTTGTGCTCCAAAGCAGTATTCCTGACTTGATCGTAGTCAATCGTCTCAGTCTCTGCTTCTACTCCATATGCCACAAAGTTGTAGTACTGCCCGGAAATATTAACAGGGCTTCCGTGCGTCAAATGCCCACCATGCGCCAGATTCATACCCAACACAGTGTCGCCTGGTTTGAGCACAGCGAAATACACTGCAGTATTGGCCTGGGCTCCCGAATGCGGTTGAACATTAGCGTGGTCTGCACCGAATATTTCCTTGGCACGGTCGCGTGCCAGATTCTCAGCTACGTCAACTACCTCACAGCCGCCGTAGTATCTCTTTCCTGGATAGCCTTCTGCATACTTGTTTGTCAAAACCGAACCGGCTGCTTCAAGGACCGCCTTCGAAACGAGATTCTCTGAAGCAATAAGTTCTACTACATCCATTTGACGCTTTTCCTCGTCGCTCAAGACCCTCTTTATCTCCGGGTCTACGTCTTCGAGTTTTCTAAGCTGGGGTCTCACTCGAACTGTCACCTTCCTCTCTGTGAATAAAAAACTCTATTGCTATAACGCAAGAAAAACTCACCTGGTTCGCCCTGTCAAAAGATGGATTGGGAAATCTGAAATACCGTGAGCAGCTTCCATGACTGCTTCAGACAGAGTTGGATGGGCATGAATAGTATCTGCAATATCCTTTGCTGTAAGACCCATTCTTACGGCAAGCGCGCCTTCATGGATGAGGTCGTCGGCATGCGCACCCAGAATATGCATTCCCAGAACCTCCCCTGTCGACGCCTCCGCAACTATTTTCACCAATCCGTCTGTTTCGCCCATAGAGAGGGCTTTACCATTTGCGCTAAACGGGAACTTTGAAATCTTGGTATTAAATCCCTTCTCAAGAGCGTCCTTTTCAGTAAGACCTACTGAGGCACACTCTGGAATTGAAAACACACAGGCAGGAACCACGGAATAGTCCATTTTTCGTTCGAGTCCAAAAATGTTCTCCATTACCACAATGCCTTCGCATGATGCCCCATGAGCGAGTAAGGTGCGCCCAACGACATCGCCTATAGCCCAAATTCCTGGTATGTTAGTTGCCATCCGTTCATCAACTTCAATACCTTTCTTGTTGTACTTCACGCCTACTAGATCCAGATCCAGACCGCCGAAATTGGGAATCCTGCCCACAGCAGATAGAACCAAATCCGCCCCGAATTCCTTCATGGCGCCATCTTTTCCAGAAGCTACGACAACCTTATCGTTTCCCTCAGTTCTTACCTCTGACACAGCAGTGTTAGTATTTATTGATATGCCCCTCTTTTTCAGGATCAAAGACAGTCGCTGGGATATCTCTTTATCCATGTTAGGAAGAATTGAAGGTAGAAGTTCTATGATGGTAACTTCGGACCCGAATGCGGCAAAAACAGATGCAAATTCGACCCCGATGACTCCGCCGCCAATGATAGCCAATCTCTCAGGCACATACTCCAATTCGAGGATTTCGTCAGAGGATATGGTCTGCCCCTCCATAAATGGCAAATTGAACGGAGAAGAGCCCGTGGCGATTACGATATTCCTCGTATTGAGGACTTCCTTTGCGCCGTCTGCCATGGTAACCTCTACCTCACCAGGGGAAAGCAATTGGGCTTGTCCATTTATGATCTCAACATTGTTGCCCTTAACCAAGCGCTCGACACCTGAAACGAGCTGCTCCACGGTGTTCTCCTTATGCGCCATTACCAAACTCATATCCAGGCTGACTTTGTTGGTCTTTATGCCATACTTTTCACTATCTTTAACTCTCAGATAAGTAGAAGCGCTGTGAACTAGCGCTTTAGTCGGTATGCATCCTACGTTGAGACAGGTACCGCCAATTCGCTTGGACTCAACTAGACCGATCTTTCCTCCAAGTTGCGCACCCCTTATGGCAGCAACGTAACCGCCTGGACCTCCACCTATCACGACTACATCAAACATACGCAAATCCTCCCTAACCCGATTTCTCTTATGTCAAGTCGATATCTGCTGACTGCTTTCCCCTTGTCATTGTCCAAGATTCCTGTCCATATTTGTTCTGCGACAGCTCCAAGGATTCCTGTATTTCGTCTTTTGTCAAATATCCTTTCTCTATGTTCCAGCCAAGAGTATGCGTAAACGATAGAACAAGGGAAGCCTCAACATCTCTGCGTGTAATGTTGGTATTGCAAACTTGGCAAAGACCTGCGGACTTATTGGATAGCATGGACTCCAAGCGATCGGCCTGAGCTTGTGAGGAAGTCTTTAGGCACTTCACTACCTTAGCGGCATCCATATGAAACGGAATTGACCCATGCTGAAGGATGATCCCACCGCGTCTCACCTGGGCGGAGCCAACAATCTTTTTCCCCAAGGCAACGACCTCATACCACGAAGGAGCTGAAAAACATGCTGCCTGCTGAAACCTTGAGTCCCTGACCGTAACGCCTCGCTCAAGCGAGACCATCTCAGCTGCAACTCCAAGCGAACGCAAACCGTTCACAATGGCTTCTGACAATAACTTGTATGTTTCGAGAACCGTCCCTGGTAGATCTCGTTCTGGTATTGCCACACTGTAAGTTAGTTCATCATCATGGAGCACTGCCTTGCCGCCTGTTGGACGCCTAACGAGATCAACGCCAAGTCTTTCAAGCGACTTTATGTCAACTTCTTTGTCCACATCCTGAAAATACCCCAAGGAGAGACAGGCAGGTTCCCACTCATAAAACCGCAACGTAGGACAGGCTTCGCCTCTCCGCACAGCATTTTGTATGCCCTCATCAACAGCCATGTTGAACTTGCCTTTCATAGGTCCGTGACACAGAAGCCTTACTTTCACAAAACTCACCCTCCGTGGTATGCCGACCATACATCACCCAAGTCCAGTTCGGATTCTACTAAACACTCCTCTGCTTCTCTCGAGGATAATGGCCTTGGATAGTTCATAGGGATCTGACCTGGTCGCTCATTATAGTAAGGTCTGTTGCAGAACGGACATCCCGAAGTCTGAAACGGCACGCCCTTTCTTATGTCGCTAAAGAGCCTGTCATCTGACATCTCTATGCGGGATATTCGACCCTGGTCAAAAGAAACCTTAGTGATGTCAAGTCCGTTTTTGATTGCGTACGCTGCCAACTGTATCCTTCTATAAGAACCCCTTCTAGGCGGCAAAGCATCCTGCATACCTGTTCCCCTCACAGGGGTAAACGCGAACAATCCTACCGTTGTGCCGGCACTTACACATTCATGGATGCTCTTTACCATTTCCTCCTCAGTCTCGCCTAATCCGGCGATAAAATGAGTGGTCACTCTCCCGGGCCATCTCTGTGAACATTCTTTGACTACTTCCAAAGAGTGCTCGTGGTTCCGCCCTTTGATTACGGGATACAAATGCTCGGACCCTACATCCATGGGGAGTCCGACCTGTGAAACCTCTTTATCAAGGAAAAGTTCTACCCTAGAAACAGAAATCGGTGACATACAGACACTTATAGGCAGTTCACTACTTACTCTTCTTATAGAAGAAACCAGTTCAAGCGCTGCCTTGGTAGACTCATGAGATTCAACAACCTGTACACATGCCCTTTTGACCGTCCCCGACTCTAGAGCACCTGCAAACAGTCCCGAGATTTGATCCCAGTCTCTTTTGGGCCACGTTATTCGGGACAGATAGGAAGGACTTGAAGTGCTGTCCTTTGCCTGGCTGCAAAACTTGCAGGAAAACACGCACTTTTCGCCTACCATGAAGTGAGCAGTAGTTGGTTTCTCTAAAACGCGGGCATTTGTAAGCCCCAGAAGGCTCAAGGTGCCGTAAGATACTCCTATCTCATTAGTCAAAAGCGCAACACTCTTCCTTTCGTAGAATCTCAAGTCCCCTCTCTGTGGCCCCCCTAACAGCTCCCCTATGTGGATGCACAATCCCGTCTACACCTAATTCCAGAGCTCTTAAGTCCAGCTCCTGCCTATACGCACCGTGAGGTCTCATACATCCCAAAGTGATCTTCATCTCCGGATTGTTTATTCTCGTCCATGCTAAAAGACGCAGAACCGAATCCATATCGGGAGGCAAGAGATTCGCCCAACGCGTTTTAGGAGTTGGGATGAAGACTATGAATATGATCTCCCTTACGCCTTCTTTAGACAAAAACTCTATTGCCTCATACTCACCTCTAATGCTCCCTTTGTAGAGACCCACTAGAATATGTGGTACCACTTTTGCACTGCCTTTACGGAGATTTCGCAGAGTATCTACATAGTCTTCACCAGACAAGTTGAAGCCAAAACACTCTTTTATAGTACGGTCGTCCAAAACAAAGTCGTAAGAAATCACGGAAGCAAAATCCGCTATGAGCGCCGCGTCTTCTCGAGTTGCTACTCCAGGGTGAGCATTTACACGCACACTCTTACCGGACTCAGAAATCCGATCCTTTACATAATCGACATGTCCCGCCAGAGGAACCCGTCCGTTCTCGTTACACCCACCGCTTAGCAAAATGCTCTTTACATCGTTTCTCACTAATACGGAATCAAGCGCCTCCACAGGCTCCATATGATGGAGATATTTGCCGCCGCAATGAGGGCATTGCAGCGAGCAGGTATGTCCCGTTACACTAACAGGTACCGTACCAGATGGATAAACGGTTTCAAAAACCGGCGGTCTTGCTTCTTTCCTTGCTTGCCATGAAACCTTGAAAAGTTCATCCAATGACATTATGTCAGTGACTTTGCTATTCGAGACCAAAGGTTCATTTACATCTCCCATGAAGTTCATTGATGGGAGGAGGTGCAAACCTCCTCCCTTTCTACGTGTCAATTGTCAATGCGCGTCATTCAGGTTTCTGCCACCTTATGTTCGGGTTACGAGCGGCGGCAGCTTCATCCAATCTTCCAACTATAGTGTCGTGCGGAGCACTCTTTACCATTTCAGGATTCTCATACGCTTCCTTTGCAATGGCAATAAGGGCATCAGCAAAAGCATCCAGTGTTTCTTTGGATTCGGTCTCAGTAGGCTCCACCATGAGCGCTTCATCAACAATAAGCGGGAAATAGTTGGTCGGTGGATGGAAACCGTAGTCGAGAAGCCGCTTTGATATATCGAGGGTTCGAACGCCAGTTTCTTTCTTTATTCGTGCAGGGCTTACTACAAACTCGTGCTTACAGTGACGATCGTAGGGCAAGTCGTAGTATTCAAGAATCCTCCTCAGAATGTAGTTCGCATTAAGCACTGCATTCTCTGATGCTTCCCTCAAGCCGTCAGGCCCAAGTGCCCTTATATAGGCATACGCCTTCACCATCACCAGGAAGTTCCCATACAGTGACTTCATACGCCCAATGGACTGAGGCCGATCATAGTTCAGCCGGTACTTCTCACCATCGAAAACCACAGTTGGCACAGGCAAGAACGGCTCCAAGAAAGCCTTCACCGCCACAGGTCCTGAACCGGGGCCTCCACCTCCGTGCGGGGTAGCGAAGGTCTTGTGCAAATTGAAGTGAAGGACGTCGAACCCCATATCTCCAGGCCTCGAGATACCGAGAATCGCATTTGCGTTGGCGCCGTCATAGTAGAGAAGTCCGCCCTTTGAATGGACTATCTCTTCGATCTTCTCAATATTCTCATCAAATAACCCTAGAGTGTTAGGGTTTGTGAGCATCAACCCAGCGACAGTTTCGTCCATGGCAGTCTCGAGAGCTTCGATACTCACTCCCCCACGCTCGTCGGAGGGAATCTCAACTACCGTAAAACCTCCAAGAGCCGCTGATGCAGGGTTCGTCCCGTGAGCAGAGTCAGGAACCAGAATCTTGGTTCTTTTGTGATCGTTCCTAGACTTGTGGTACGCACGGATTATTAAGATTCCAGTGAGCTCGCCATGGGCGCCTGCGGCAGGTTGAAGCGAAACATGTTCCATTCCTGCAATCTCAGCCAGATAGTTCTGGAGCTCATACATCAGTTGGAGGCATCCCTGGGCAAAGTCCTCGGGAACGTATGGGTGAATGTCAGTGAATCCGCGCAAACTGGCCACTTCTTCGTTGATCTTAGGGTTATACTTCATCGTACATGAACCCAAAGGGTAAAACCCAATGTCTACCCCAAAGTTCAATTGCGAGACGCGTGTAAAGTGCCTTACCAAGTCAACTTCAGAAACCTCGGGTAATGCAGCTGGCTCTTTCCTGATCTGTGCTTCAGGCAAAAGGCTATCTAGGCTTCTTACAGGCACATCAAGAGCGGGAAGAGAATATGCCTTACGTCCGGGTTTTGATACTTCAAAAATCAAAGGTTCCAAGCCCTTCATGCCAATTCCTCCAATCCAGCAACAAGATCGTCCATCTCTTGCTTAGTCCGCTTCTCAGTAACGGCGATAAGCAGATAATTGTTCAACTCGGGATAGAACCGTCCTAATGGACACCCTGCCAAAATACCTTTCTGCGAAAGCACATCTACGACTCTGCTTGCCTCTGCGGGACATTTGACTGCGAACTCGTTGAAAAATGGAGCGTCCCAGGCGACGCTAAATCCCTTGATCCCTGATATCTCTTCAGCCAAATAGTGAGCCTTTTGCACACACTGCTCGCTAACTTCACGAATACCTTCCTTGCCCAGCCACGACAAGTAAACAGTAGCCGCAAGTGCATTGAGCGCCTGATTTGAGCATATGTTAGATGTAGCCTTTTCTCTCCTTATGTGCTGCTCTCTCGTCTGAAGCGTCAGCACAAAGCCCCTTCTCCCCTGGTCGTCAGTGGTCATGCCCACCAGTCTGCCAGGCATCCTGCGCAGATACTTTTGATTAACAGCCATTATGCCTAGGTGAGGTCCTCCGAAGGCCATAGGATTGCCAAAGACCTGCCCCTCTCCAACTACTATATCTGCACCATACTCTGCGGGCGGCGTAAGCACGCCGAGAGACATGGGGTTCACTGAAACAACGAGCGCCGATCCGTTTTCTTTCGCCATGGCAGATAGTCCATTGACCGATTCCAGGTTCCCAAAGAAGTTCGGTTGCTGAAGCACTACGCAGCATACGTCTTTATCCAGCCTTCTCTTAAGGTCATCTAGAGACGTGACCCCCTGTTCATAGTCAACTTCCTCAACCAAGATATCATGCCCCGCTGCATACGTTCTTATTACTTCCCTTGTTTCTGGGTGCACTGTCTTGGATACAAGAGCCCTCTTGCGCTTGGTAAGTCCTGCCGCTATGGTCACAGATTCAGCTGCAGCTGAAGCGCCATCGTACATTGATGCGTTTGCGGCATCCATGCCCGTAAGCTCACATATCATGGTCTGGTATTCGTATATAGACTGCAAAACCGCCTGGCTAATCTCAGCCTGATACGGCGTGTACGCTGTGTAGAATTCTGATCTAGACAATACATGTCTAACCACAGATGGAATATAGTGGTCATAGGTTCCCGCACCAATGAAATTCACCATACCGCTGGCTGTGTTCTTCTCAGCCATCTCTTTCATGTGATTAAAGAGTTCGTACTCACTTAGTGCAGGAGGCACCCTAAGGCTTCCTTTGTACCTCATGTTGGGTGGAATATCGCTGAACAACTCGTCAATACTTTGCACCCCTATGGTTTTCAGCATTTCCTCCCGATCTTTTTTCGTGTTCGGTAAGAAATTCATCAGTCTCAGTCCTCTTCCACCAATTTTTGGTAGTCATCGCGGCTCATCAGATTGTCAAGCTCGGAAACATCAGACAGTTCAATGGCGCATATCCATCCTTCGCCATAGGGGTCGTTGTTGATGGTTTCCGGCGAATCGGCGAGGCTATCATTAACCTCCACAACTATGCCCGATACGGGTGCATAGACATCGGATACAGCCTTTACTGATTCAACAGTAGCCAAAACCTCGCCCTGCTTTATTTCTGCGTCTAGCTCTGGCAATTCTACAAAGACTACATCGCCGAGCTGGTCCTGAGCGTGAAAGGTGATCCCAATATAAGCTTTCTTTCCTTCTACCCGCACGTACTCATGGTCTTTTGTGTACTTAAGATTCTCAGGATAATTCATTTTTTCTTAACCTCCCTACGATAAAATGGCATTCTTACCACTTGTGCCAAAACTTTCTTACCTCTTATGTCTACTGTCAGGTTAGTACCTCTTTGGCTGTATTCTACAGGAACATAAGCCATGGCAAGATACTTTTCGAGATAAGGCACAAATGTACCTGTCGTGATGTACCCGATCTCTTTTTCGCCTGTTTCGTCAAACACCTTGTAACCGTTCCGAGGCACGCCTTTCTCCAACATCTCCAACCCTATGAGCTTTACCCTAAGCCCTTTCTCTCTTTCTTCCATTAGTGCTCTTGCTCCAACAAAATGAGTCCCCTTGTCAAAAGCCACGAACTTGCCCAGACCTGCTTCGAGAGGAGTGTGGTTCTCGTCGAGCTCGTGTCCATAAAGAGGCAACGACGCCTCGAATCTCAACGTGTCCCTAGCTCCGAGCCCTGCCAAGACCAGCCCTTCATCCTTACCACTTTCTACAATAGCCTCATAGAGCCGAGGACCTTCCGCGGCCTTGCAGTAAAGTTCAAATCCGTCTTCACCTGTATAGCCCGTCCTCGTCACCAAACACTTGATACCCGCTACAACAACTCCTTCGACTCCGTGGTAGTACTTGATCTCGTCCAACGGATATTCAGTTATTCTCCCTAGTATTTGCAGAGATTTAGGACCTTGAATGGCCAATTGCGCTACTTTGTCAGAGATGTTCTCAAATGTCGTATCATTGAAATACCTGACCAATGGCTCAATCCATTCTGCATCTTTTTCGATGTTGGCTCCATTTACAATAAGCAGATACTTGTCTTCTCTCAAACACAGAACTAGCAGATCGTCTACGACACCGCCGTGGGGATAACACATAGGCGAGTAGACAGCCTTGCCGGGATAGGTTTTGGATATGTCATTGACCAAGAGCATCTGGAGAAGGTCAAGAGATTCAGCACCTTCTACAATGAACTCGCCCATGTTGGACACATCCCAAAGCGCAGCGTTCGTTCTGCAGCCAACATGCTCATCCTTTATACCTGAAAACTGAACAGGAAGAGCCCAACCACCAAAATCCACAATTCGGCCACCGTTTTTCAAATGAGTTTCATAGAGAGGAGTCTTCTTAAGTTCCTCTGCCAATTTTGAACTCACCTCCTATTTATATTGAAACACCTGAACCTAAAAACTACCAGTTTCCTACAGCCTCTTACCGAAGACACCATGAATACCAATCAAAAAGGGACGGGGTACCAATTGAAATTCCCTGTCCCTTTACCTGAGAGATTCCTCGTCGACTAAGCCAAGCCAACAAGTTACCCCGTTGGTGCCCCTTAAGTGGCTCTCCAGAGATGCGTCCGGCGGCGGTATCTGTGCCTGAAAGTTTCAGACTGCGTCCTTGCTTCTTCGGCGCTCCTATGTTGGGGAGTCTCTCCCGACGCCATCATCCGCAAAATATTCAATTTTTCGCAAATCCCTCTCGCACTAGGTTTCTACACAGTATCGCTAACTCCTTCAAATCAGCCGGCAAATTAGAGGTTCTCTGTTTCAACACACTTTAGATGCCACTGCCAGGCAGTACTGATTATGTCCTCGAGGGACGATAGTCTTGGAGCCCAACCTAGAACCGCTCTCGCCTTCTGAGAGGATGCGACGAGAGCCGCAGGATCTCCCTGACGTCTAGGCCCAATAACATAAGGTACGTGTCTTCCGGTTACCTTCTGTGCTTCTTGAATAATCTCCGCCACCGAATAACCTTTGTCTGAGCCCAAATTCATAACTGACGTTTCGGCACCTGCATTGAGGGCATTCAGCGCTAACACATGGGCTTCCGCAAGATCTGCAACGTGAACGTAGTCGCGGACAGGCGTTCCATCACAAGTAGGATAGTCGTTCCCAAATACTGTAATAGGTTCTCCGGTAGAAATCGCCTGCAGAACCAGGGGGATCAAGTGAGTCTCAGGATCATGTTTCTCACCTATGCTTAGGTCGGGGTCTGCACCCGCAGCATTAAAATACCGTAGCGATATTGACCTGAGACCATAGGCCTTGTCGAACCAAGCAAGCGCCCTTTCTAGAAACAGCTTGCTTTCAGCATACGGGCTCTTTGGATTGACTTCGGTTTCTTCAGAAATTGGCATCACACTGGGATCACCATATACAGACGCAGAAGATGAAAACACTAACTTGGACACGCCATATTTCGCCATAGTTGAGAAAAGTGTTATGCCGCCTATAACGTTGCGCCTAAAGTACTTAGCAGGATTTGAAACCGATTCGCTAGACTGACTTTCCCCGGCAACATGGACGACGGCATCGTACTGTGAGCTGGAAAACACATCCACAAGAGCCTCTTCGTCCTCGCAACGCCCTATAATAAGAGGAACTCCCGCTATATGTTCAGGATGACCTCGGGAAAGGTCGTCGAAAACGGTCACTGAATACCCTGCTTCTGAAAGCGCCTTTACGGTTTGAGCGCCTATATAACCGGCTCCGCCTGTAACCAACACTTTCTCAGTTCTAAGCCTTTTCCCTAACCCCATAGACCACGAAGAACCAGAGTATACATTACCCAATCCTTGTTCACTCCCTGGAATGGCGTCTACGTACCCATATATCATACCTGAGGAAATATCAATATTCCAGCTAACTTCGACTCAAGATGCAGGAATTGCGAGCCTCACCAAGAATTGTACAATATCGTTCATAAAAGGCACACGTCTACGAATATTATCGGTTACACTCGAAAGGATAGGTCGCATGGATCATTTACAACCTGCCACCAGCCAGTCCCCTAGCGTTCACATACCCTATGGAACCCACATCTGCCACCTCTACGAGAAAGACTCTGAGTTTTTCGAGGTAACGGTTCCTTATTTGAGCGAAGCGCTAGACCATGAAGAATTGTGCCTGATAATCTGCTCAAAAGAACGACGCTCAGTACTAAGCGCTAGTTTTTCCACCGAAAAGCCTATGCTCCGTGAACGTCTAGGCCATGGCCGCGTCGAATTCCTAGAGGCAACTCCTGGCATGTCGAGCATTTCAGATATCTGGGATGAAGCGTTTTCGAAGGCAGCGAAATATGGCTGCAGAGGGATCAGAGTGTCTTGTGTTTCGGATTGCGCCAACCTCAGTATATTCGACAGTCAGGAGTTCACCTTCTTTCCTTCGCCCGACATAAGAGCCAGTATTCTATGCTCGTATTGCACTGCAAACATGCAACTATCTGAGATAGTTCAGGTTGTCCAAAAGCATCACTGCACATTGGTCAAACAACACGGAGCATGGCAACTGATTGAACAGCCAAATCACATCGATGACCCGCTATCTTCTCTCGATGAACTGGGTCAAATGGCAATAGCAATGGACAAAGAGGGTAGGATTCTTGGCGCCACCAACGCTTATCGAGGTTTCTTTGATTGCGGAAACTCAAAGACTCTCGGGGAATCTTTGAAATATCTCGGCCACCAGTTCTGTGTCCAATCTATTGCTGAGACTATACCTCCGGTTGCAACATCGGACCTATCGCACGTGCCGGGACAACTATACGACTACTGGAACGTCAGATTGCCCTCGCAGGGCAAAAGAACCCTTTTTGTGAGCCTTCAAGAAACAGATTGGCATTCTTATACAGGTAAAGTATGGGTACTTACTTTTTGGGACATAACCGCTTTTTGGAAACCTAAAGACTTGACTGAAGACCTTACCCCAATAATCATGCATGAAATGAAAAACCCTTTACAGACCTTAAAAGCAGTAAACGATCTCTTGAAGGTATCGATAGAGACCGATCGGGCTGACCTCCACAGGTTGATATCTATGTCAGATTCAAGCATCGACCAAATTGCGACTTTGACTGAAGACCTCCTTGCGCTCAAAAAACGAAAAGGATGCAAATTGTCGATAAGCTCTGCCGCATTAGATTTGACATCGCTCCTAAAAGAACTTCTAGGTCCTTATTCGACTGCCTCTAAACACCAGATAATTCCACTTTTCGATGACGCTACACCTTTATATGTGTCAGGCGAGCCATGCAGAATACGGCAAGTGGTTACAAACCTTCTTGATAACGCAATAAAGTTCACCCCCTTGTGCAAACGGATATGGGTCAACCTGAAGACCAGCGAAGACTACGCAACCGTCATAGTCGAAGACGAGGGCATTGGAGTACCGATCGATGAAAGAGACTACATTTTTGACCCTTTCTACAGATCATCGAACGCTCCTCAAGAAGAAACCGGCGTTGGATTGGGTCTTTACATTAGTAAGCGATTAGCTGGCCTCCTAGGCGGTGACCTGGTAGCAGTGGAGCGCCCCCAAGGGGGGACTATTGTCGAATTCTCTTTGCCGCTAGAGCCCGGCCGTAATACGGCTAGTACGCGATAAAGCAACTAACTCGCGCCGCTAAGACCTCATTCATAGCCCTACACAAGGCCTACCATCTCACCTAATGCCAGAAACTGTTCTCTTTTGCGAACTATTTTGGCCTCCATGGGAGGAACAACTTAACCTCAACGAGAATGATGCAAAAGTGTATACTGAAATTATCGAGGGAGATGGTTGAGTGCGAGTTCATCCCGGGCTTGAAGTCCTTTTGAAAAGAGAACTGTTCAAAAACAGAAGAATCGGCCTCATCACAAACCATACAGGGATTAACTATGACCTTGAGTCGAATTTCCATATTATGCTTCGTGCCGACTACAAAATTACGAAATTGTTCTCACCTGAGCACGGTATTTACGGGGATCACCCTGATGGGCAATATGTAGAGAGCTCCTCTGACACTGTGACAGGAATTCCAATCTACAGTCTTTACGGGGCTACTCAAAAACCTACAAAGAAGATGCTCAAGGATGTTGACGTATTGCTTTTCGACATACAAGACATTGGAGCGAGATACTATACCTATATGTCTACAATGATCTTATCCATGGAAGCCGCTTCAAAGTATGGAGTTGAATTTGCAGTGCTTGACAGGCCAAATCCCATCGGTGGGACGGTTCTAGAAGGGAACATGCCAGACGTGTCGTGGATATCGCCGGTGTGTTACGCTCCTGTAACCATCCGGCATGCAATGACAGCCGGGGAGATCAGCTTGTTTGCGGCCTCTGAAAAGAACCTGAATACTCCAAGCATTGTCCGTATGGAAGGATGGTCGCGGAGTATGTGCTTTGATGAAACAGGTTTCCCCTGGGTACCTACCTCCCCGAGCGCACCGAGTCTGGATATGGCTTTGCTTTACCCAGGTACCTGCCTCCTAGAGGGAACAAACGTCTCAGAGGGCAGGGGAACATCTACTCCTTTTCAAGTTCTAGGAGCACCGTGGATAGATGGCATGGAACTATCCAAGTCCGTTAACGCCCTAAAACTGCCTGGTATAAAGACACGTCCCGTGTATTTTCGACCCTGCTTCAGCAAGTGGGCAGGCAATATTTGCCAGGGGATTCAAATACACGTATTTGAGCCAAAGAAGATTCGGCCCGTTGAAATGGGAGTGCATCTTCTCTTCGCACTTAGAGACCACTATCCGGAGCATTTCGAGATTACTCCACCAGGACCAAACGGGAAGCACTTCCTTGATCTATTGTGTGGAGGGCCGAGCCTCAGCAACGGAATAAAGAATGATGATTCACCGGATGACTTACTCAATGCTTGGAGCAAGCAAGCACAACTTTTCGCAAGAAAGCGCGAAGAGTTTCTCATATATGACTAGCAAAGGACGGTTTTTGTTATGGGGTTATTCCTTGGAGTTGACGGAGGAGGCACCTCCACAAAGGCTTGCATAATTGACGAGAACGTGAACGTCGTGTCTCTTGGCTACGGTGGCCCGAGCAACATATACTCCACACCTGAACACGTAGTCTCACAGTCTATCGGCGACGCAGTACAAGGAGCTATCAGAAACATTCCCAAACAGGTCCGGGAAGCAGACATTGAGGCGGCATGTATAGGGCTTTCGGGGGCAGGGAGGCCCGAGGACATAAGCCGGGCAACCAGACTCGTAGGGCCTGTCATGGGAGGAATTCCTTTTTTGCTGGTTGAAGACACGAAGACCGCCCTTTATGGAGGACTTGGAGGTCAAGACGGGATAGTCGTGATTTCAGGGACAGGCTCCAATTGTCTTGGGCTCCGAAATGGAGAGTTCAAGAGAGCAGGAGGTTGGGGCTCGCTCCTTGGCGATGAAGGAAGCGCGTACAGTATAGCAAGGAGAGCGCTGACGGCCGCTCTTAAGGATTACGATGGCAGAGGACCCAACACGTCTCTTACCGAGAGATTCATGGAGTGCTTTGGTGTGGATACTCCAGAAGGAATACTCCCAGCCGTTCACAGTAAAGGACGGCCTGACATCGCAGACCTTTCAATGTTGGTTTTCGAAGAGTCCGAAAAAGGCGATGAGGTTGCCTCGAACATAATCCAAGAAGAAGCCATGGAGCTGGTGAAAATGGCAGACGCGGTTTACAAGGGACTTCAGTTCCCGGATACTGTATGCATCGTGAAGGTAGGTGGTTGTTTTTGCCAAAAGCAATTTTCCACCTTTTTCGAATCAGGAGTCAGAATCGTGATTCCAAGAGCAGTAGTCATGAGCCCCATATTCCCTCCAGAAGTAGGCGCAGGCCTTTTGGCATCGTCAATGGTTAGCGATATACGCAAGCGCAAAAAGGCTTAGAAACAGCAAAGAAAACACAAGGGGGAAACAATCTATGTGCGACACAAATACCTCTTTCCCAAGGACCGAAAAACTAAACCTCTTGACAAGGGGCATAGATACATGGCCTACATCAAAGATACTTCAGGTAATGAATCAAGAAGACCATAAGGTTGCTCCAGCCGTTGCCAGAGAACTCCCAAATATCGAGGAATCCGTAGAACTTGTGGTTCGAGTACTCTCGAAAGGAGGGCGCCTGTTTTATGCGGGCTCGGGTACCAGCGGGCGCCTAGGAGTTCTGGACGCTGCTGAAATCTACCCCACTTTTGGCTTTGATTCGGACCGGATCATTCCTATCATATCTGGGGGAAAAGACGCTGTGTTCGCCGCAATAGAGGGAGCCGAAGACAGCGAACAAGACGGCCGAGACGTCTTTATGTCTTACGAACCGCGCGTGAATGACGTAGTCATAGGAATTTCTGCGAGTGGAAGGACACCCTTTGTAGTCGGAGTGCTTGAAACCGCGTACAATCTTGGCTTATCTACCATAGCAGTAGTAGGAGATCCTAACGGACCCATCGCCAAAACTGCCACGGTAACTATCTCCCCAGATGTTGGTCCCGAAGTCATATCTGGTTCTACCAGACTCAAGAACGGCACAGCCCAAAAGCTGGTCCTGAACATGATATCTACCGCATCTATGATACGCTTAGGCAGGACTTATTCCAACTTGATGGCCGGCACATACATAGGAAATGTGAAATTATCCGTTCGCGCCAGAAGGATCCTTCAAAAAGCGTCTGGCTGCAATTTGCAACAGGCGGATACCGCTCTACAGGAAGCAGACGGGAACCTTCCCGTTGCATTAGTAACACTCTTGTGTAGAGTTATGCCCTCTCAAGCCAAGGCAGCTCTGGATAGCTGCGGTGGATCGATTGGGCGAGCCGTGGAGCTGCTATGCCCACCTACTGACAGTACTTTGGAGCATGGATCAAGAGATCTGAACACTGATTGGGAATCTATGACCTCCTCAACACTGCGATGCGATGACCTTAGAATTGGCCGACCAGAACAAGCGGGATTCGACCCAGTGAAGATGGAAAGGGCCTTTGAGGTAGTTGCGGAAACTGTGGGAGATGGACAAGGAGCGATACCCGGTGCGGTTGCAACAGTGGTACGAAATGGAATCGTGCTGTGGCCGAGATGCTGGGGATGGGCTGTGAGAGAACCCCAGCTTATAGCAATGACTCCCTACACCGTCTTTGATATGGCTTCTTTGACCAAAGTCATGGCCACCACTCCTAGCATCCTTATTCTAGCCGAAAGAGGTAAATTGCGGCTGGATGATCCCGTCAGCATGTTTGTACCCGAATTCGGAGCAGGTCGCAAAAAGGATATCACCATAAGAGACATTCTAACCCACACTTCCGGTCTGCCGGATCACATAAGATTCTGGAAGCAAGGACTTCAAGGAGAAGAGATTCTCACAGCCATCTGCAACTTGGAACTAAGTGATTACGGAGAGCCTGGCAAACACGTCGTATATAGCGACCTTGGTCTTATCATTCTGGGCGAAGTACTCCGCAGGGTAAGTGGAGTGAACATAGCTGAATTCTCCCGTAGAGAGATATTCGAACCATTAGGGATGACTAGTACGGGATTTCTCCCACCTGAGTCCATAAAGTACCAGATAGCGGCAACTGAATACCGGGAAGACCTAAACAAGATCACTTGGGGCGCAGTACACGATGAAAACGCTTACGCTCTGGGGGGAATAGCAGGGCATGCAGGACTATTCAGTACAGCTCTGGATACTGCAAGGTATGCTCTCATGTGGTTAGGAGAGGGCGTCCAGGCAGAAAAAAGGGTTTTGAGTCCTGCTACCATATCAGCCGCAACAAAAGAACAAGTAAATCTAGAAGAGCGGCGAGGCATAGGATGGATGCTCAAGTCAAGGACTCATTCCTCGGGAGGGGATTTCCTATCCGACAGCGCATTTGGGCACACAGGCTTTACAGGTACAAGCCTGTGGTGCGATCCTGAAAAGAATCTGGCCATCATCCTACTTACAAATAGAGTACACGCAGGACGTGAGGGCATTGAGCACGTAAGGCTGCGCGCTAGGTTCGCTAACGCGGTATGTGCTGCAATATGTTGATTGTTGCAGCGCACACCCATGATTTGTGGTTTTGAGGAGGAACTGAATTTGGAGTCACTAACTCTTGAGGAAAAAGTAGGTCAAGTATTCATGTTCGGATTCCATGGCAAACATCCTAGCGATGCTACCAGGTTATTCGAAGAGCTGCTCCCTGGCGGAATAATATACTTTGCCAGGAACACGGGGACAGTCGAAGAAGTATCGGCCCTTTCACGCACCTTGCAGGAATATGCGTCTCAAGCGGGTTCTGGGATCCCACTACTGATAGCAGCTGACCAAGAAGGTGGAATAGTTTCAAGACTCAAGGCAGATATCCCTGAGATGCCAGGGCCAATGGCTTTGGCTGCGGCTGTATCTGATCACGATTTCGATCTGGTGGCTGAAGCATCACGTGCGATGGGAGTCGAACTGCGCGCTGCTGGGATCAACATGAACCTTGCCCCTGTACTAGACGTGAACAATAATCCGGAAAACCCGGTGATAGGGATAAGATCCTTCGGCGAAGATCCTAATTTGGTCGCAGATCTCGGAGTCATGGCGCTAAGAGGCTTCCTTTCGGCGGGAGTCATTCCCGTAGGCAAACACTTCCCGGGGCACGGAAACACATCGGTAGACTCGCATCTTGCGCTTCCGGTGTTATCGCAATCCATGGCCGAACTTGACTCGTGCGAACTCATACCTTTCAAGGCAGCCATACAGGCGAATATCCCGGCTATTATGTCGGCTCATATTGTATTTCAAGCAATCGACTCGGAAAACCCTGCCACTTTGTCAAGTGCAGTGATAACAGATCTTCTTCGGGGCAATCTCGGATTCGGAGGTCTAGTAATAACCGACTGCCTCGAAATGAATGCCATATCCAAATACCCTGGGACACCAAAGGGCGCGGTTTCTGCGTTCAAAGCGGGCTGCGATTTGCTGCTAATCTCCCATACCTACGAGTTCCAGAAACAGGCCTATTTCGCGCTGCTGGAGGCTGTGAAAACTGGGGAGATTTCTGAACATCGGCTCGACGACTCCGTTAATCGCATACTCAGGTTGAAGGAGTCTTTTGCACTGCCAAACGATCTTCCGTCTGAAGCGGCACATAATCCGCTGTTCGATGAACTGTCTCGTAGTCTCCATATTCGTTCCATTACTGTGGTCAGAAACGAAAATGGGGTGATCCCGCTGCATCCCGTAGACGGCGAGACCTTGAGGATATGCGTGGCAGCGCCAAAACCAAGAAGACAGGTATTGGTGGAGAATCCTGTTGAAAAACGCAATCCCTCAACAAGCTCAACTCAGAAATCGGGTTTTATGACTGATTTCGCCGCATCTATAAGCAGGTTGTGCCCTGAGACAGAAATAACAGAAATCTCCATGCAAGACCCTAACTCCATTGAACAGTTCGTTTCGGCGTCGCAGAGAACGCATGTGACTTTTGTCCTAAGTGAAAACGCAACGATCAACGAGGACCAAGCTGCGTTCATACAACGGGCCTCTTCTGAACTACCAGATTTGGTGCTCATAGCAACCAAGAATCCCTACGACATATCTGTTGCTCCCTCTGTTCACACCTACATATGCACTTATGGAAGCCAACCGGAGGCAATGGAAGCTCTTGCCAAAGTCCTTCTCGGGTTGGAGCAGGCAACGGGCAGTATTCCGGTAGCCATAGGAGGAATCTAACCATGGACCTCCTGTCACGCGCCAGGCAAGAAACTAAAAGGCTGATGGTTGGGCTTATGTCCGGCACTTCCGCTGACGGAATCGACGCATGTCTTTGTGAGATCCAAGGCTTTGGACCAGATACACAGGTCCAGATCAAACATCTCTCTTCTTTGGAGTATAGTGACCTGATTAGGGGCATGCTTATAGAAGGGCTCCAGGAACTTTCCTTAGATGATATTGCCAGACTCAACTTCGTCATCGGCACCCTGTTCGCTAAGACAGCGCTCAAGTGTATTGAAGAAGCAGGCTACACTCCATCTCAGATCGATGCTGTGTGTTCGCACGGACAGACCCTGGTCCATCTTCCCAACTCAGACCATAAGAGACTACCACAGCCTGCTACTCTGCAGGTAGGGGACATCTCGGTGATAGCCCAGCTAACTGGAATACTCACTGTAGGAGATTTTCGGCCCGCCGATATGGCTCAAGGAGGTCAGGGTGCACCATTGGTCCCATACGCAGACTTCGTTCTGTTTCGAGACGACCACTTGGGTAGAGTCGTCCAGAATATCGGAGGCATATCGAATCTGACTTATTTGCCTCCTGGATGCTGCATCGACGATGTCGTAGCGTTTGACACCGGCCCTGGCAACATGGTTATTGATGCAACGGTCCGAGTTTTGACCAAAGGTGAACTATCGATGGATACCGATGGGCAACTTGCGTTTTCGGGAACGGTAAACAGGAAACTTCTAGATCAGATTCTCTCTCATGGATATTTCCATAAGCCGCCCCCTAAGTCCACAGGTCGAGAACTCTTTGGCATTCAGTATGCAGAGGGTCTCATTGATAGGTACAAGCAATTCATCGAAAGCGAACAAGGAAAATGGGAACCGTCATTGCATCGAAGCGACATTGTAAGAACGGTGTCAGAAGCAACCGTTCAGACCATAATTGAAGCGTACAAAGCATGGGTCATACCGAAAGGACAAATTGACGAGGTGATCTTAGGCGGAGGCGGCGCCTACAATCCCTACTTAGTACAACGGCTAACCGATGAGGTGCTTACGCTAAATCCCAGGGCCCGTCTCTTCACTCATGAGGATTTTGGCATCTCCAACAAGGCAAAAGAAGCTCTAGCTTTTTGCATATTGGGAAACGATCTGATTGGCCTACTACCAAACAATGTACCGTCGGCCACGGGTGCCCGGAAACCAACTATACTAGGCAAGATCGCTTTCCCTTAAAAGGTGGGAGACAATGTATGAGTGAATCCGAAATCAAAGGGTACGTTGAGTTTCCCGGGAAAATACCCACGAAATACGAAATACTGGATACTCTTTGCGCTGCAAAGGAGCAATTCGTTTCTGGAAACGAACTAGCGGTCATTCACAACATCTCCAGAACCGCTGTCTGGAAGAACATACAGGCATTGATCGACGAAGGCTTTCCAATACAAACCGCGAACAGAAAGGGCTACATGCTGACCGCCGCTACTGACATCATATCACCCGGCAAGATTATCGAAAGATTGAGTACAACCTGCATTGGGCGCACTATACTGTATACCCCATGTACAAGTTCTACCAACGATGACGCAAAACTTATAGCAGATTCAGCGAAAGGCGGCACTCTACTCATAGCGGAAACGCAGACCGGGGGCAAGGGCAGGTTGGGAAGACGGTGGGAATCACCCCTGGGCGGTATATTCATGTCATTTATTCTAAAGCCTCGCATTAGTCCATCACGGATTCCTGGTTTGGCCCTTATAGTAGGCTATTGCATTGCCAAAACGGTAGGCGAGATGTTCAACATCCCCACTCAAGTAAAATGGCCCAATGACGTGCTCGCAAACGGCCGCAAAATCGCAGGTATTCTGTGCGAAATGCGCGCAGAATTAGACTCTGTTTCGCATGTAATCGTAGGTGTGGGTATCAACGCCAATGTGGAAGCATCATCAATGCCTCATGAGATAAGGGAGAAATCCTCTTCAATTCGGGAGGAATTGGGACAGAGTGTCGATAGGAATTGTTTGGTGGCAGCCATACTAAACAGTTTTGAACCGCTATACTCAGAGTTCTTGGACCTAGGGCTGGGAGCTTTCTTGCCACGTGTAGAAGGTATGCTCGCTTACAAAGGACAGCCGGTTGTAATTCAAAACGTCACCCTTGGGCCCAAAACATGCTGGCACGGAGTATTGCTCGGTCTTGACTCTGAGGGAAGGCTGGTCTTGTCTGGACCCGACTATGGGCAAATGGCGTTCCCGGCCGGAGATTTGTCTCTGAGGATTGATGGGAAATAAAGTAGAAGTGCCCGCCAGCTAAGTTCTGGAGGGCACTTCCAATGAACAACCTAGTTCTCGGGGGTCACCTAGGTGAGTGACATCATAGTTCTGGCACCGCGGTACGCTTCCAAATAGTCCTTGCCCGTAAACCGCACGGTTACTGCATCCACTCTGACCGCTCCCGGCATTATCGACGCCCCGTCAGCTTGCCCTGAAGTATGGAACTGCAGTTCAACTGTGCAGGGAGAAGCCGGCTTCAAAGGTTTGTACTGCGACATGTTTTGAAGAGCTTTCGCGGCTTTTTCGCGGATCAGTTCGTGCGCTTTATCTGGGTGCAAACACATAGCTGAAAACTGGCTGTGTGGCTCTTTTACGGCCACTGTTTCCACATTGCCTAATAAGTCTACCGCTTCTTTTGTCACTTCGGAATCGCCAGAAACAAACACTACAGGCACACCATAAAACCCGGCAACCAGAGAATTCATACCCGTTTCTCCCATGACCTTGCCGTCGACGGCGTATTTGGCCACCTGCCCTGTATATGTGTGATTGAGCACTCCTAGTGAAGAAGCCCTAGAATGATATCCTACAAAAAACACTGCATCAAACTCAGGTCCGATACCTTCCATCATTGACAATGGCTTCGATGAACCAGTGATCAACTTGATCCTAGGATCCAAATCTTCAATGATAACGTTCCTCATTCTTCCGTGAGAATCGTTGATAATAACCTCATCAGCACCAGCGTCGTACGCCCCTAAGGCCGCAGCATTAGCTTCTTTAGTCATGAGCTTTCTAAATCGTTCATAACCATCTTTGCCGTACTCTGTATGGTCCCAATTGACTACGCCTGAGATGCCTTCCATGTCTACTGATATAAATACTCTCATGCCGGGTCCCTCCTCATTACTTCCTGCCCTTTCTAATTGTCAAACATCACTAACTTCTCTAACTAATTGTTTTTTCCTGCCCCAATGCCAACAAATCACACACATTGACGTTTCTTCCCCGTTCTAGTATGATTGCGTTAACCCGATACTAATTAGGGGTTAACGTTAAGCGCGAAGGGAGTAGGCAGAGTTGCATGAAATCTCTGATAGGGTCAGGTCAGAAAGATGCAGTACACAGCCGGTAACAACTTCGGGGCTCACCCGCGCTTCCCTAATGGCTTCTATCATCGCGGTACTATCATTTATAGCAGTCCCGCTACCCTTTAGCCCTGTCCCCATAACGCTGCAGACTTTGGGTGTAATGCTTGCAGGCCTAGTACTGGGGCCGCAGTTAGGAACGATAGCAGTATGCCTATACCTCGTAGCAGGCACTTCAGGGTTACCCATATTTGCAGGCGGAGCGGCAGGAATAGGCGTGCTTATGGGGCCTTCAGGAGGATATCTACTCGGTTTCTTACCCGGCACTTGGGTGATTGGGGTACTGTCACAGGAAAGGAACAGACATAATGGCTCTGCAAAAAGAGCGCAAATTGTTGTGAGAAACTTGCTTTCATGTGCTATTGGAGGAATCCTGATAATTCACACTTGCGGCATTCTGCATCTTGCGAGAAGTGCTCATCTTTCGCTTGCAAATGCTATGTTACTTGGTACGGTGCCCTTCCTTCTAGGAGACGTGCTCAAAGCCGTTATTGCATCGACTCTGGCTCAGAGAATTGCAGTAGCCCTAAAACTCTAAGCATCTATCTCAATTGCTCCTGTACTACTTTGGATGATCAGCCTCCCTTTGTCTATGCGAGCCTTCACTGAGTGGAGAGTGTTTTCCGTTCTTACTTTTGTGCGCCCAAAAACAAAAGAAGTATTTGGATAGACTGTGCCTGCGAGAATTGTACCTTCTTCAGAAACCTTTAGAACTGTAGCGGCGGAGCCTTGACTCCCAGCTACGTTAACCTGGACCATCTCAGTAGCGGATACCTGACTGCCCCTTACTATACCAGGCGATCCTTGTACTTTTATGGAACGACCTGCCGACAAGTCCGAATACAAAGCTCCCTGCCCGGTGACTAATATGTCCCGAGACGCATTGACCGTAGAACTCTGAACATACGGCAAGACTACATCCGACGCTCCTTTTTGCATCTCATAGTCGACCCAAGTCCTCACTGCATCCAACTTCTTGCTTATGGCCCGAGTCCTTTCAAAGACTGTGGCCGAGCCCTCTGTCAGATCGCCTCTTGTTGCGAGGATTGAGTCTCTACTCTCCCGGGGTAGCAACGATAGATCTTCCCTGTATAAGCCCCCAATTGTCATGACCAACTCGCGGAAATAGTCAAATAGCATTGCTGGATCGCATAACCTACGTACTTGCTCCGCGCTGACTTCAGAACCAAGTTCCTCAACTAGCCTTGCAGTCTGGGATTCAACTTCCAGTATCCTCGCAATTCTCTCTTCCGCCGATGCAAGCAAAACGTCCCATTTCTGCACCCACTGAACATCTCGGCCGGCAGATATCTCCGACTTGAATACATTTCCTCTAATCCTAACGCTTTCCCAGGCTTTTATCTTTGCACCGGTAACTGTTCCGCCAATCTCGAGCCCGCCTTCGCATTCCACTTTTGTACCTTCCGCAACGTTCCCGCTTATCTGAACTCCGCCCGAGGCCCTTATGTTTCCCGAACCAAGATCCACGTCTCCCTTGTGAAAAAAGACCTCGTCAACTTCAATTATCCCTGAAGATTCATTGTATTTGGGACAGCCTGAGATGGTAGCTATTGCTAGAACCACCCCGTCTTCCTCCTGCAGCCGAACGCCTTTTCCTCCTCTAATTATTGGGTCTTTTACCTTTGCCGGTGGGATGGGTTTCCCTGTGACCGTAACGCCAGGAACTCCAGGAACGGGTAGTGTCTTTATAGCGATTACTTCGCCCGCTTTTACGTCTGGAATTTTGACAGACTCCCGAAAATCTACTTGAATTTCATCCAACGGCAGGTCAACAACTCTTTCCAGGGGGACCATGAACTCTATTTTGCCGTCTGTGCCAGGTATGCTTGGACGGGCTTGGGCAATTAGAACAGGCTCTCTTGGTCTTTCGGAGCAAGCCCTAACGCAGGCTTCAGCGTCTAAGCCGTACTCAATGCCTAGTTTCTTCGCGGATTCAATAACTTCCCTAGGGTCTAGAGTCGCAGGAATGACTTCGGCCTCAACCTCGAGTTGCAGAAGGTTAGAGGGAGGGCTGTCTTTCAGCCTGTATCTGACTCCGTCTTGTATGTCAGCGATTAGGTGTGCCTCAATGCCATCCTTGCTTACCTGAATTTTGAAAGAACACACAAGCTCCCTATCAGCAAGCACTATCGACACGTCCGACGACTCGAAAACTTGCGCCTCTGTCTCGACCAGGTTTCCGGAAACAACAACCTCCACGCCATCCACTGCTCTTATGATGGCAGGTCTGCCACCTGGATCTGGATCTTCTACCTTGATTGTTCCTTGTTCTACCCAAGCCAAACCGAAAGACTCATTGCCAAAGCTACCGTCCATTCAGGTTCCCCCGTTCCTATACCACGTTCCAGATGACACGATAAACTACAGTTTCGGACACTGACGAGAATCTGTCTCTTTTGTTTATCTATCGGAAAAACTCCGACTTAGATTAGCATGGACTATCGAAACCCCAAGTCGAATTTGATCACGACTCTGCCGGGAAGAGGTTGTCCGTTTCTTTATCTTGTGATATGCTAAACCTGCTCATCGATGATGAGGAGTGATAGATATGGCAGAACAAGATCCATACACAAGGAAACTTGTTACCACTAACTACTATGCGGACAAGAGTATCCTGTCAGCAAGAGTTGTAGCAGTGCTGCGCGGCGAATTGGAAAACCGCAACCTTGAGCTAATCCCCCAACCTTCTAGAGTCGTTAAGCAAGGCGAAATACACGAGCTTATCGTCACCGACGAGGAGTCTTCTCCCGGCAAAAAGGTACAGAGGATTGCTTACGTAGCTTTTGTGGAGTTTCTGAGCGGCGGAGTCCTGCTAAGTGAAGATCTAGTGTTTGCAGGAAACAGGTTATTGGGCAGTATCGCGGGATATGATATGGCTCACTTCCCAAACCACATGAACATCGTCATAAACGGTGAGCGGCTCTCAGGCGAGGAGTCAGGAGTAACTGTAGGAACTCCTGTGTTTTTCACGTTGAAGAAGAACACAGACCCAAATAACGGAAAACCACAACAAAACAAAGGAGGACCAGTTTGATGTCTAGTTTCAAATACAAGTTTCAAATGTACAAACACCTGCAACAAAACACACAGAACATCTATGCAGAGGCAAAGCAAGTAGCTGAAGAACTTGGTATTGGAGATTTGAAAGGTCAATTCGGTCTGACCGGAGCAATATCCGGATGTCCTGCACCAATGCGCAAGAATGTTCTAGAAGCAATCGTTGAAGGGGAAAAGAAGGTTGTGCCCCTTGTCGGTCTGGTTGAGGAAATCAGAGAAATCGTGAAGGACGTCTACGGTGACGAGTATGATGCATGTCCGGTAAGCACATGCGAGGGTGGGCTCTGGGTAACTTTTGATACCTTGTTCACACCACCTCTTACAGGTCGTGGCGATAAATATCGTGCGAGATATATCGTGCCTCTAGAAAAGCACATGCACCACCAGGCTGGTTACGGTCGACCCTTCCCTCCGAAATACAAGGAGATTTTGGCAGACAGAGGAGCTACCGCGGGAGAGCTAGGTTTCTCAGGGAAGCGGCAAGATAATCTTGATGTAGTAATAGTACCTCTGGAGGGCGCCAAGTACCCGAATCACGGCATCAAGTATCACCCGGTTCCACTTCTAACTACTGTAGATGCAGACGCATCCTTGGAAGTTATTGCAACTGTGGCCGAGACTCATGCCCCTTACCTATCGGGATTTGCTTCCTTAGGATATGATACTCCAGGATACGGTTATGGAGACAAAGACGCTGACGGAACTCCAGTTCTTCAGAGAGGTCTTGGCGACCTGGCAAAGGAGTTCAACGTTCCTTACGTAGTAGACAACGCATGGGGACTTCCTTTCGTCGGCCATGACCCAAGAAAAACCGGCGCAGACGTGCTCATATATAGCATGGACAAAGCCACAGGTTCCGGAACCTCAGGTCTTATAATCGGCCGCGAGGATGTCATGGTACCTATAAGGCGCGCTCTCGGTATGCATGGGGACAGATGGGGTACCACCGCATCTTACGGCAAAGCTGCCTACGTAACGCTCGATCCTGGCAAAGAGGCGCTTCTAACACAAGTTGCTGTACTTAAAGATCTGAGAGACAACCCTGAAATGTACACCAAACAGGTTGATGAGCTTTATGAGATCGTGACGTCTGAAGTCGCAAAAGCGAACCCCAAACTTAAGCAAGGACTGAAGATCAGCAAGTCGTACAATTCTACAACTGTTGAGATCAACTACGAAGACACCTGGAAAGACCAGATGGGCTTCCCCATATTCTCAATTGAGGATATGTACGCAGGCTCTCATTTGCTACAAGTAGGATGCAGCCAAATGGGAATAATCGCGACCATCTCATATGATGCGAATATCTTCATCTCTCCTGGACAGGGTACTTGCGATGAAGAAGGAAACATCATCGAAGAGAGAATGAGGCTAGCGGTCAAAGGTCTTCTTGCCCTTATGGAGATTATCGGACGTTATTCAGGATACTTGTCTTAAGCCTGACATACGTTCAAAAACCTCATGTAAAAAGAGAAGCGGTTTTTCGTCAAACCGCTTCTCTTCTTCTAACCGCTAACTGCTAATTGCGCCTCAGATAGTCTATGCAAGCCTTCGCAAACACGGCTGAAGCAACATGGAGCACATCTTCATCCACATCAAACTTTGGGTGGTGATTAGGATACGCAGTGCCTTTTTCACTATTTGCAGTACCAATACCAATGAACGCCCCAGATACTTTCTCCAAGTAGTACGACATGTCTTCTGCTCCCATCGTGGCCTCTTCAATATCCACGACTTTGCACGTGCCAACTAATGCGCATGCCGATTCTTTCAAGAACTCGGTGATCTCATCATCATTTATGACCGGTCTATAGCCAAAATTGTAGACCACATTTGCATCGGCTCTCATTGCTCTGGCTATTCCTACCGCAATCTCTTCGATTCGTTTTGGCAGAAATTCTTCAAGTGCCTTGTCGAAGTACCTTACAGTCCCTCGAAGAATACACTGTTCCGGGATAATATTGTGTGCTGTACCGGCTTCAATCCGTCCAACCGTCACTACCGCAGGATCTACGGGCTTTGTTTCCCTGGAGACAAGCGTTTGAAGAGAAAGGACGATCTGAGCAGCAACTACTATAGGATCAACACACTGGTCGGGAGCAGCGCCGTGTCCACCGCAGCCCGTAACGGTAATTGTAAATGAGTCTGACGCCGCCATAAAGGGGCCAGGTTTGAAACCAAACTGCCCTGATTCCAGTGGCCAAAGCGTTCCAACATGGCCTGCGATTATTGCGTCTACCTTTGGATTGTCCAGAGCTCCTTCTTTGATCATAGGTTGGGCCCCGCCTGGGCTTTCTTCTCCAGGTTGGAATATGAAGCGTACATTGCCATGCAAATCTGTTCTCAGTTGGGAGAGGATTTTTGCCGCTCCTAGAACTATAGCAGCATGAGCGTCATGCCCGCACGCGTGCATCCTTCCTGGTATCTCTGAGGCGAAAGGAAGCCCCGTCTGCTCCGTTACAGGCAATCCGTCAATGTCTGCCCTCAGTGCTATTGTTTTGCTCCCACCTGAGCCTCGTAGGGTTCCAATTACTCCGCATCCTGCTATCCGTCTAACCTCTATCCCCATGATTCTAAGTTGTTCCTCTATGAAATCAGAAGTCCTTGGTGTGTCCATACCTAATTCAGGGTACCTGTGAATGGTCCTGCGCCAACTAACTATTAGCGGCTGCGCCTCATCAGCCAACTGCAAAATCTTTGCCCTGTCTGCTAGCATGCTGGACCCCCTCTCAAGAGTGTGATTTTCTAGATTTCAGCATATCTCGCTGCAGCAACGCTGTCTAGCCATCGAACCAGGCCATAAGCTGACAATGCTAGCAGCGCCCCTGATATACAGTAAATAAGGAAATATGGAATGCCTAGCCGTATGAGCCCAAACACAATAGCCGCCATTACGCCTACGTATAGCAGACTGAACATCCATGATACCATAGTGCCAAAGTTCCCCTTCATGGCTTGCTGAGGATCGGTCCACTCGAGTTTTGGAAAGGAAAGATCGTACAGCAGACAAATAGCATTAACGGGAACCGAGACTAATAGGCCAAGGAACGATAGGATTAACAGCCTATAAACATCAAGTTCAAGGAGTAAAACGGCAGACACAACTAGTATTACCAATTGAACGCATGAAAAGGCCACGCTATACAAGAGCTTTGCTTTAACCTGAATTCCAGGCGATACTGGCATCACTTTGCTTATCCAGAATGTTTGCCCTTCCCTAGAAACTGCGGTGGAGGAAATCTGGTTCATCCCTGTTATGGCTGCATGTACTGCAACCAATATCAGTAAAGCAATGTCGAGTATTTCGGGTGTAACAACTGCTCTCAAGGCAGTAAATCCTTCTCCGCCCCCTCCCATATACACGAAAATGAACATTAAGGGAAGAAGCATGAGGTTCATAAACGCCGTCATAAGATAAGTTGGGTTTCTTACCAAAAGCCTGTGTTCCTTCAGGAAAAGAGCTCCGAATGTGCCTTTTGGGGAGGGCCACACCAATTCTCCCTTTCGCGCTTCTTTTGATACCCGTTCTTTCTTTCCAACAGATACTGTTCCTTCGGTCATACCTTCAAAAAACCATCTCTGAGAAAACCATATAACCAGGACAAGTGCGCCCACAGAAACTCCCGTATACAGTAGAAAACCTAGAATCTGCTGGCCCAGGGTTCCTCCAGTAAGAGCCCATGCACGCCACCTAAGGACAGGATAGAACCTGCCTACTGCCGAAACAAGCCCATTGTTTTCCATAAGCAACTGGACAAACCTCTCAGGTCCGTATTGAGTCATGTTGACGTTCAAGTAGTTAAACACCATTATAAACGCAAATACCACAACCCCTGACAGCACCCGGAACCAGTCTCTTTTGGGAGAATGGGCTGTGAACTTCATTAGGATAGATATGACCAGCACAGAAATTGCCACTGGAATGGCAGGAATCAAAAGAAGGTTCAGAACAGCAGGAACCCAGTATGAGGCGCTTTTCAAATGAGTACCTAGAGTGACGAAAAAGGGACCTGCTATGACCAGAACCCCTAACAATTCAGTGAAATATGCTATCAATACCTTGGACGCCATTATTTGCCACGGTCTTATGGGGAGAGCCTTGAGCGTCTTCAGATCACGACTATCGTACAGGGTCGACATGAGCTGGCTAAACCCTAGAAATATCACCGTTATCTGGCCAGACATGATGGCCAGGACAACCACGAACCCTGGCTGTCCGATGGATACAAAGGCTTCAGATAACGCGTTAGAAAACTTGAACAAAACTCCCATGAAGGGAACAAAAGCTAGAGCCAACAGGCCAAAGTATATGTATACTAGTGATTTGTTCTTTGAACCAAGTCCTATTTTCTCAGCCATTCCAGATAAGCTGTAATTTACACGAAACTCAAGTTTCAATAACGAGGAAAATGGCTTCTTAGGTTTTGGAAATCTCATGCTTTCCAGTCCATTTGACATCTCTTTGCCTCCCAAATTAGTATCTCCAGTACCGAATTTCCCAGCATGTTTATCTTGTTAAGGAAGCCAACTGCTCTTCTGGAATCTGGGCTTCGGTAATCAACAGGAAGATCTCTTCTAGAGATTTGTCGCCCTCTTGGGCAAAAAGATGTTTCATTTCTTCCACGGTGTTCACGGCGAGAAGCTTGCCCTTATGAATGATGCCAACTCTATCGCAGAGCCTCTCTGCAACCTCCAACACGTGGGTCGAGAAGAATACTGAACCTCCTTGTTCCGTATGTGAGCGCATCATCTCTTTTAGCAGAAAAGAAGATCTCGGATCTAACCCGACCATGGGCTCATCTAAGATCCAGATCCGAGGCCGGTGCATAAGCGAACCTATAACAGCAATTTTCTGGCGCATACCTCGAGAGTACGTACCAATTGGATCCTTAATCGCCAGTAGCATCTCAAAGGTCTCTAGGAGTTCCAATGCTCGCGAACTCCTTTCTTCGTATGGCACTCCGTATACATCGCACAAGAAACTGAGGTATTCAAGCCCTGTTATCTTATCCCACAATTGAGCTTCATCAGGAACATAACCTAGCCGTTTCTTGGCCTCTATGGGTTCACGAGATACGTCAAGCCCATCAATTTCGATGGAACCTTCATCGGGAGTCAAGATTCCAACGATCATTTTGATGGTGGTGCTCTTGCCAGCTCCATTCGGGCCCAAAAAGCCGAATATCTCACCCGGGCGCACTTCTAGGTCTAGGTTGTCTACGGCTTTTACACCACCAACATAGGTTTTGGAAACTCCTGATATCTTTAGCAACGACCATGCCTCCTTTGGGACTAGACCATAGATATCCTCGTAGGACCCTAGGATTCTATGGCCCTGCTTCCCTATTTGGTTACGACCGTATTGCGTTATGGTATGCTAGTTGCGCTCAAACCAGCCGCAACCAGCTCCTATGAACCTAAGGCTCTTCGCATCCCACCATGGTACGCATCGGCCATCTCCTTGAAGGAAGCGTCTATCACCCTTGCTTCTCCGCAGCGTACGCACATATCTATGCTGAACCCGTCGGGCACAACTTCTCCTATTACTGCGAAAGGTACACCCTTGGCGCTACATAACTCGGAAATGGCATCTTCGTACTCAGAGGAGAAGCTAACCACCACGAAGGAATCGCACTCACCAAAAAGAACAGCGTCAATACGATGATTGGTAACAAACAGCCATCTCATCGCCTCAATACTTATCTTCGCTCCTTTTGCACCGTCGGCGCCAGAGATGCAAGATCGCGCTATAGCAGTGGCAAGTCCCCCCAAAGAACCGGGTTGAGCAGAACTCAGCATTCCCTTCTGAGAGCAAGCAATGAGCACGTCAACTATCCCTTTTTCAAGGTTGAGATCTGGATATTTCACGATACCTGACAAAACCCCATGTACTCTCTCAAGATATTCTGAGCCGCAGATAGACTGTGCATCTCCTATGACCTTACCGATCAGCCCAATCCTGTGCCCGCACTCTCTGAACCCCGGCAAAATTGCTTTGCCGACATCGTCGATTACTCCAACAGCACCTATCGCAGGCGTAGGATATACAGATTCTCCCCCTGTCTCATTGTAAAGACTTACATTGCCGCCAGTAACTGGCACCTGCAGCGCCCTACATGCCTCTGCCATTCCTTCGACCGACTCTTTTAGCTGCCAGAATATCTCTGGGTTCTCGGGATTGCCAAAGTTCAGACAATTGCTGATCCCAAGAGGGGTAGCGCCAGTAGCTGCCACGTTGCGTACCACGTCACAAACAGCCCACTCGGTACCTGCTCTGGGGTCAAGATAGACTAATCTGCCGTTTACTCCTGTAACAGCTGAAAGACCTTTATCTGTGCCAGATACTTGCCAAACTGGTCCAACCTTCTCTAGTTTCAGGGATCTGGAGTTCGAATTGTCAAAGTCTTCGTCCTTCTGCAGCTCCTCTTGACTCTTCATGGAATAGGTGCACAAAACGTCCTTGGAGGCAATGTTCGGCGATGCAAGAAGCCTGAGCAAAATATCGTTGAAGTCCTCTAGAGGAGGCACTGGAACTCCCTCTGGCAAAAATTCCCTGGTTTTGAGAAGGTACATAGGTTCACGATATTCAGGATCATATACTGGGGCGCCTGTTAGAATCTCAGCCGGAACCTGAGCTACTTTCTGTCCGTTCTCCGTAACCTCCAGATTGCCTGTATTGGTAACCACGCCGATCTCAGTCGCACCTACGTTCCATTTTTCAGCAATGCGTTTCACAGTTTCTAACTTGTCGTGTTCAACGATCAAAAGCATCCGTTCCTGAGTCTCCGACAGAAGTATTTCGTAAGGTGTCATTCCTTCTTCTCTAAGTGGGACTTTCGTAATCTCTATTGAAACTCCAGTTCCAGCCCTTGCCGCTGTTTCTGCTGCCGAAGACGCTATTCCGGCTGCGCCCATGTCTTGTATCCCCACTATTGCCCCGGCTCGCATCATTTCAAGGCAGGCTTCAATAAGGCGTCTCTCCACTTCCGGGTTACCTTCTACAGTAGGCGGTTTGGTTTCTAGAGTCTCAGCGATCTCTTCCGACGCAAAAGTGCATCCGTGTATTCCGTCCCGTCCAGTAGGATTGCCAGCAATCATTATAATATTACCTACGCCTGCAGCCTGGCCTCTATGGATGTCAGAAGCCTCCATAAGCCCTACGCACATAACATTGCACAAAGGGTTATGGCTATAGGGTTCTGCAAAGAAAGCATCTAGCCATAAGGCAGGGATGCCCAAGGTCCTCAGATAGTCCATCATACCGGCCGATACTTGTGAACAAAGAAACCTGTTCCTTTCACCCGAAAGGGGACCGAACCTCACAGCCCCTGCAACGCCTGCAGGCCGCGCTCCCATGGCCAAAACATCTCGTACGATTCCTCCTACTCCTGTGGCCGCTCCATGATACGGTTCTACAGCGCATGGATGGTTGTGGGACTCAATTTTGAATGCCGCAGCCAATCCGTCGCCTATGTCAACTACACCAGCATTCTCCCCCGGACCCACTAGCACGTAAGGCCCTTCCGTGGGTAAGGTTCTCAGCAGGTTTTTTGAATGTTTGTAACCGCAGTGCTCAGACCACAAAACCGAAAACAGACCTAACTCTGTATAGTTAGGTTCTCTACCCAACTTGTCCACGATGAGATTATACTCATCGTCTGTAAGCCCCATTTCTCTCCACATTTCGGGAGTTATAACTTCTGGATTCCTGTCGTTATCGGTCACAAAGACGCACCTCGATTCATCGTTTAATTTGCTTTCACACGCTTATTTCTACACAAGACCAATTCTCTTGAAAATGTAATCTACATTCGAGAGGGTGCCTGTAAGATCAAAACACGATTCAAGTTCCTGAGCGCTACACAACTTCAAAAACTCCGGATCTTTCATCACTCTTTCTCTGAATGTGGGCGGCTCTTCCCAGGCGGCCAGAGCATGGGACTGCACTTTCTCGTATGCCTCTTCTCGGCTAAGCCCTTTTGAAACCAGTTTCAGAAGCACTTCCTCGGAGAAAATCAGGCCTCCTGTAAAGTTCAAATTAGCTAGCATCCTATCTGGATACACTTTTAGACCTTCGAGGATTCTGGTCATCCGATCTAGCATGTAATCCATAAGCGTCATAGAGTCAGGTAATATTATGCGTTCCACCGATGAATTAGATATGTCCCTTTGATCCCACAAATTGATGTTTTCCAAAGCGGATAGGCAATAGCTCCTCATGAGCCTAGACATGCCACATATCTGTTCTAATCCAACAGGATTCTTCTTATGCGGCATGGCCGAAGATCCTTTTTGCCCGGAGGCGAAAGGCTCCTCCACTTCTCTTATCTCAGTTCGCGCGTAGGTTCTTAGGTCAGTAGCGATCTTCTCCAACGTCCCGGCAGTAACAGCCAAGGTTGATAGTACAAACGCATGTCTATCTCTCTGGATTATCTGGTTGGATATGGGCGCCGGCTCTAACCCCAGCTTCTCGCAAACGTACTTTTCTACAAACGGGTCTACATGAGCATAAGTGCCTACGGCGCCAGACAGTTTGCCCACTGATATCTCATCAATTGCCTCCTGGACCCGCTTGCGATTCCTTTTCATCTCTTCGTACCAAAGGGCAATTGCAAGACCAAACGTCATGGGCTCTGCGTGGACTCCATGGGTCCTACCTACCATAGGGATATCCTTGTATTTCACAGCCATCACACGGAGGACTTCTAGTATGTCATCTATGTCCTTCAAAACCAGGCCTAAGGACTCCTTCATGAGTGAAGAAAGGGCCGTATCAACTACGTCGTAGGACGTGAGGCCGTAATGGATGTATTTCCCTTCGTCTCCAACTGTTTCGGCTACCTGGCTTACAAAAGCAATTACGTCGTGACGCACTTCGACCTCTATTTCGTGGATTCTCTTGGTGTCAATTGCGGCTCTTTCTCTGACTGTTTGGGCGGCACCACAAGGAATCTTACCGAGAATTTCCCATGCTTCAAGCGCCAGTATCTCAACTTCGAGCCAGCGCCCGAACTTATTCTCCTCGCTCCAAATGCGAGCCATCTCTGGCCTCGTATACCTGGTAATCATTCAGGGTCCTCACCTTTCTCTAAGCGTTCATCTGGCGTTGGCGCAGTAATATAGAATTCGACACCCGTACTAAATTGCGGTTTTCTTGCCATCCATTCTATCACTACCTTAGGAAATGAAGACTTTCTGTCGCAGATCTCTCATGAAGCAGAAAGTGCCGTCCCCGGTGCTTCTCCCCGGTGCTTCACTCCCACTCGATGGTTGCAGGTGGCTTTGATGTGATGTCATATACTACTCTGTTCACCTGATCTACTTCCTGTATGATCTTAGTTGCTATAGAGTCTAGCAGATCGTAGGGAATACGCGCCCATTCTGCAGTCATCGCGTCTTGTGAAATCACCGCTCTTACGCCGATCATGTAGCCATACGTACGACTGCCATCTCGCACTCCAACGGTTTTCACATCGGGTAAAACACAGAAGGACTGCCATAGTTTATCGTACCATCCCGCCTCTTTGATCTCTTTATCTAATACATTCTGGGATCTACGTACAATCTCCAGTTTTTCCCGAGTCACTTCTCCAAGCACTCGAACGGCCAACCCTGGACCGGGGAAAGCATGTCTGTGCAGGAGGTCTTTTGGAAGGCCTAGTCTCTCGCCTACTATTTTGACTTCGTCTTTGTATAGATCCCTCAAAGGCTCTACCAGTTCAAATTGCATATTCTCAGGCAACCCGCCCACGTTGTGGTGGCTCTTTACGAGTTGCCCACCTTGTCTGCCTTGGCTGCTTCCTGACTCAACCACGTCAGGGTAAATAGTGCCTTGAACCAAAAAACGAGCATCTTTGTATTTTTTAGCTTCTTCTTCGAAGACTCTTATGAATTCCTCGCCAATGATTTTCCTTTTAAGTTCAGGATCGGTTACGCCCAAGAGCTTGTTCAGAAACCGATCTTGGGCATCGACCACACAGACTTCTATGCCTAGTTTCCGCAGAGGCTCCACAACTGATTCAACTTCTCCTTGGCGCAATAAGCCGTGGTTCACCATTATCGGATGCAAACGGTCTCCTATCGCTCTATGAACCAACACCGCGGCTACTGTTGAATCAACGCCACCTGAAACACCGACTATAGCTGACAGACCACCGATAATCTCCCTTACCTTTGCAACTGAAACTTCGATGAAACTATCGGCGTCTTGTTTCTGAGATACTCTCTTTCCGCAATCTGCCAAGATTGTCACCTCTATTCGCAAGACTTCCTACATGCCACTTATTCCCTACATAAAATCTATCACCGGGTACGTCCGGTAACAAGACACGTTCCTCCAAACTCAGCCCTTTCTGGCAGCACGCAGATCCTGGAGAGCCTCTTCGTACTCCTTTTCCAATACCGCTTTTCCCACAGGATCCGAAGTCCGACCTAATTCAGACACTATTGCCGCAATCTTGAGCCGTGCGGCAAGCTCATGCGCTTTTGCGTCTTGTACTACAGCCACACCAACAGTTTCTTTACCTGAATCCTGCCCTCTAGTATGAGGAACCTTCCACTCCTGAAATTCTTGATAGGTCCCCTTATAGACACGCAAACTACCGTCATCGAGGTACCATATACATGAAGAAAGCCTATTTGCCAGGAAACGGTCATGAGTGGCAACTATCACCGCTCCCGGGAACATTGCCAAAGCCTCCTCAACTCCTTCCCGAGCTACTAGGTCCAGGTGGTTGGTAGGTTCATCAAGCAGCAGGAGATCGTAAGGGGCAAAAGTTAGACAAGCCAACGCCACTCGGGAGCGTTGGCCCATGCTAAGATTAAGGAGAGGCAGAACCTGTTTTTCACCGGATATACCTAGATAGCCCAGAATGTTTCTAGCCTCAGAGACTGTGCGTCCAGTTTTCTTTGACACGTTCTCTGTAGCGCTCTGCTCACTATCAAGCCCTTCTAGCATCTGAGACAGATACCCTATTTTGATGTTCGGATTCACGTATAGGTCTCCACATGTAGGCGCCAATTCGCCTGAAAGCAGCCGTATCAGAGTGGTTTTTCCACTACCATTGGGCCCTAACAGCGCAATTTTGTCGCTAGGAGATACGCGGAAACTGGCATTTTGGAAGATGCAAGGGGAATCAGGTCCGTACCTGAAAGAAAGTCCTTCCGCTCTCAGAAGGGTCTTGGTCCGATAAGAACGTCCCTCGAGATTAACCGATATGTGTCTTGTGGCCACTGGTTTCTGCGGCTCTTTTTGCATTAAGTCATCAATCTTGCCTTCTTTGGCCTTGAACTGCCTCGCATGTTTTTTGGCTCTCCTCCTAAGATAGTCATTCTGACCGGCATCCTTGTGGGCCTTTTCGAACCATTGGCGCCTCTCCCTCACTTCTTTTATCAGATTTTCTATCTCCCGTTGCCACTTAGCATGCTCCTTCTCTTCGTAAGCAAGTTCGGTTTTCCTCGCCTCCAAATAGGCTGAATAATTGCCCGAGTACTCTTTTAGATGGCATCCTTCCACAAGCCATATCTTTGTACACAACGAATCTAGAAAGTAACGATCATGGGATACAACCAAGATAGTCCCTTGGTGCCTCTGTAAGAGTCCTTCAAGCCACTGGATCCCTGAAATATCTACGTGATTGGTAGGCTCGTCGAGGATGAGAACTTCTGGATAGTTTAGAAACGCTTTTGCCAAAAGAACCCTGGTTCTTTCGCCGCCGCTAAGATAAGAGCAGCTGAGGTTCCACAGTTCCCTAGAAACGCCAAATCTGCCTAGTTGCCCCGCATTTTCTGCGCCTATAACGTCCAGAGGTGTGGTTTCATCGTCCCATGGGTACGTCTGAGGCACGTAACCTATCCTGGACCTCTTGCTCCAGACTAGGTTACCATCATCGGGCATAATGTCTCCAATGATGACTTTTAGAAGGGTAGATTTGCCCGAACCGTTAGGTCCGATAATCCCAATGCGGTCACGCTCTGAAACTGCGGAAGACACCTGGTCAAGTACGTGAGTTCCTCTGTATGAAACGGAGATATTACTAAGTCGAAGTAAACTCAGTTTGGATCCCTCCCGAAATATCGCTAGTTAACCTGTAACCCCCTGCTGCAAGACTGCAACAGACAGACGGTCCTGCTAGATAGGGAACTAGATCTGAACTAGCGATTGTTCATGTCTTTCGGAAGCGATCCTCCTTTGGAAGTCTATGATTATGTTAGCACCTGCCATCTTCATTATCAAGAGTGGCGTAACGGCAAAAGCACAAGGAAGCAGATGCGGGGTTCATGCAACTCTTTTCAATCTGTGCTAACCTGTGATTCCTTCCCGTGAAGCCATTAATCGTATATGTGCCAAGGCCGCAGCAACTAGATAAAAAGGATTACGCTCCTTTAATGCAGAATAATATTTAGTGTTGCTAAGTAAATCTGAAGTGCGTTAGGAGGGGTATTATGAACGTTTTGGAAGTCATCAAAGGAAGGCGTTCTATAAGGCAGTACAAAGACCAGCCGATTCCCGAAGAGGTGCTGACTACTGTACTTGAAGCAGCCAGACTAGCACCATCAGCCGGCAATAGGCAAGAGTACAAATTCATCGTAGTCCGAGATGACAAGACTAGGAAAGAGTTGGTACCTGCGTGCAACAATCAGTCTTTCGTTGGCGAGGCTCCATGCATCATCGTAGGATGTGCTCTCAATCCAAAGCGTAGATACGCATTTGTAGACGTCGCAATAGCTATGGATCATATGACTCTAGTAGCTCACTCTTTGGGTCTTGGTACCTGCTGGATCGGGGCTTTTTCCGAAGACAAGGTTAAAGAACTCTTAGGCATTCCTGGCGAAGTCAGCGTAGTATGCCTCCTCCCTATAGGTTATCCCGCCAAAGAAGGTATCACAAGAACTAGAAAGAGCGCCGAGGAACTGTTTTCTTATGATAGATGCTAGAGACAACTGATCTCGACGGCCATGAGGAATCCTCCTTGTGGCCGTTTCTATTACTAGGAGCAAACCCACGGTCCTTCCTTGACGCTTCCCCTCACAATGAATCACATGGCTGTTGAAAGGGATATCATATTTGCTTGTCGAATAGTTTTCATGTGTCTTGAAAACATGCAGGGAACGGTTTTGGCGCAATTACATTATGTCATAGCCTATACCTAGGAGGTAGTCATTTATGTCTGAGAAAGAAGACTTCAAGAAAAAAGCCATGGACGCTGTGGATAGTTTGAAGGAAGCTCTTATAGCCATGAGCGATCAAATGTATCGCGAACCAGAATTGGGACACCAGGAATTCAAATCATCTAAGATGCTTGCCAAGTTTCTGGAAGAACACGGTTTCGAGGTAGAAACCGGGACATGCGGCATGCCTACTAGTTTCAGAGCAATAAAGCATGGAAAACCTGGTGGTCCTACCATAGCAATACTTGCCGAATACGACGCCCTTCCGGGAATTGGACATGGCTGCGGACACAACATCATCGGCACGGCGGCGGTCGGGGCAGGCGCAGCACTTGCATCTTTGATTGATGATTTTCAGGGTACAATCGTGATTCTAGGAACACCCGCGGAAGAAGGCGCCGTAGATAATGCCGGCGGAAAAGTAACCATGGTTGAATGCGGAGTCTTCAACGATGTAGACATTGCCATGATGATTCACCCGTCCCAAACCGATGTAGCGATAGCTTCTTCAAATGCAAGGGTCGCGCTGGAAATCAGTTTCTATGGGAAAAGCGCTCATGCAGCAGGAGCTCCGCACGAAGGAATAAACGCTCTAGACGCGGCAATCCTCACGTTCAACGGGTGGAACGCTCTACGACAACACATGACTGAAGACGCCAGAATCCACGGAGTCATAACAAAGGGCGGTGAGGCACCAAACATCATCCCCGACTACTCTGAGATAAGAATGTACGTAAGGGCAAAGGAAATGAAGTACCTAGAGGAACTGGAGAAAAAGGTCCGAAATTGCGCGGAAGGAGCCGCCCTTGCGACAGGAGCACGCGTCCAATTCAGATATACTGCCAAGACCTATGCTAACATGGTAACCAACAGGACGCTGGCAAATGTCTTCGCACAGAACCTTGAGTCTCTGGGCAGGCACGTATGTTTGCCGGAGGAAAAATCCGGGGGCGGATCCACGGATATGGGAAACGTTAGCCAGGTTGTGCCATCTGTACATGCTTACATTGCAATCTGTGACCCCGGTACTGCAACTAGTCATTCTAGGGAGTTTGCAGAAGCGACGGTATCCGAGATGGGCCATAGGGCCATTGTGGACAGCGCTAAAACTCTAGCGGCCACGGCTATAGACGTTCTTGCATCTCCTGATCTCCTCAAAGACATAAAGAAAGAATTTGTCTCCGGAAAAAGAACCTAGATCTGCACCACAGCAGGTCAGCACCTAAGTTAGAACTACTTGCCGGTTCTTATCGAACCGGCTTTTTTGGTTTTTTCAATGTAGCTATACAATTTTCCCAGTGATTTTACGATGGTACGTAGTGTGAGCAATTTGGCAATGGGGGGGCTTGCAGCATGAGAGTGGCCAAATTACAAGATACATTGGAAGGTACTGAACTGGCTCTGCCGATACATAGTGATGACGGGCGTCTGCTGCTTACAGCAGGAGCCAAACTTAATCGGAGGATTATAAGGCTCCTGCAATCGCATGGGTACACCAGGGTGGCGATCAATGACACGATGTCTTTGGACATTGAGTTGGACGACGCCATAACTTTTGAGACCAGGCTCCAGGCAGAGAAAGCGCTTGGCCAAACAGTAGACGCCCTCGTAAAAGGACAGACCCCCAACCTCAGCGAAGTTATTGACGTAGTAGACACCATCATATTTGAGCTGCGAGAAAAGTCCCAGATCTCCAGTGGTCTATACTCTATACACTCCTTTGATGCCAACACGTTCACTCACAGCATCAACGTATGCGTTTTAAGCCTTGCAATAGCTGCAGCACTGAACTGGCCGCTCTCAAAAATGCGTGAACTAGGAGCAGGCGCGATATTGCACGATATAGGCAAAATACTCATGCCTCTGCCAGTACTCAACAAACCTGGCAAACTAACGAATGAGGAATACGAACTCATAAAAACTCACGCGCATAAGGGTTGGGAACTCCTGATCAACTGTTTTGGTGTCGGGGCGTGCGCTTCGCAAAGTGCTCTTGAACATCATGAAAGACTTGACGGCTCAGGCTACCCGAGAAACCTTACCGGTTCTGAAATATCAGACATAGGCAAAATCACTGCAGTGGCCGACGTGTACGAGGCGATGACTGCCGACAGGCCGCACAGAAAAGCAATGTTCCCTGAGCTGGTATATGCCCACATGTCAGAAGGGAAAAACACAATGTTTGATGGTGATCTGGTTGACACCCTTTTCTCAAAAGTCGCGCTGTTCCCTAACGGAACAATTCTGTCATTGGAAGGCAATTACATATGTGTAGTAACCGAACAAGACCTTCGCTCATCTTTCCGCCCCTATGTAAGGATTCTAGATGGCCCCGACATACTAAAACCACTGGAAGTAGCCCTTTTCGAAAGGCCAGATCTCAAGATCGAGATCATCTTAGATGATTACCCTGAAGAGGTCAAAAAAAGAGTGTCTGACGCTTTCGGAGGCAAGGCCGTGGATCTTGGGTAATCCGGCCAAGTCTTGGAGTCGGCCACAAAGAAGGCACGTTGCGCTATCCATAGTGTGAATGTAGACTGTTTATTAAGAACATTTGGGGATTGGCGTTTTTGTACATATGCGAGCTCATCTGGTAAAGTATATATGTATGGACATTATCCTGCATTTAATCTCCTACGAGGTGAACAACTTGAGTCTGATCTTTGACGTTGGAAAATCCCTTGTTCCTAGAACAGGCGAAATAGTATCCGGAGATACCATTGAAGTGTTGGACAGCGGGCATTCTACTACTATCGTTCTGGCTGACGGTATGGGAAGCGGACTCAAAGCAAACATTCTGTCATCGCTTACAGCGAAAATGGCCATCGGCCTGCTTAAGAACGGCTTGCCTCTCGACGACGTCTGTGGAATGCTCGCTCAAAGTCTGCCGACAACATGCAGCAATGCGTCCGTTGGATACTCAACCTTCACTATTCTTCAGATATCCTCGGATGGACATGCGGATTTAGTTGAATACAATAATCCAGAATCAATCATTGGGACGAACAGTAAGGTGATTGATATCCCTCGCGAGACAACTACTATATCAGGAAAACTCATAGGTAAATGCAGTTTCCATATGGACGAAAACAGTTGGGTCGTGCTCATCTCAGACGGGGTAACAAACGCAGGTGTTGGTGATATATGGAACCACGGCTGGGGCCAAGAGAGGGTGCAAACCTATCTTTCTAGGGTAGTCGGCAGGTTTGACGAGCCTCAAGGACTGTGCGAGGACTTGTGCAGCGTCTGCCAAGTCCTCTACTCAGGAAAAGTTACAGACGACGTATCGGCAGCTGCGATCTTTGCGCACAAGAACACGCTCTAAGAATATCCTTTCCCCTCAGACCGAAAAATAAGGAAACAGCATGCACAGACTGCTGTTTCCTCTTTAAATCCATCAAAGCTCTGATTATTTGCTAAAGGACGCCCAGCTCCTTGCCTACCTCAACGAACTTCTCTACTCCATAATCAAGGTCTTCTTTCTCGTGCGCTGCAGATATCATGCAACGAATGCGGGCCTTTCCTCTGGCTACGGTCGGATAGCTGATGGACTGGGCAAAGACACCCTTTTCAAATAGCCGTTTTGAAAAATCAGAAGCAAGTTTTGCATCCCCAAGCATTACGGGAGTTATAGGGGTTTGGCTGTGTCCTGTGTCAAAACCTGCGGCCTTCATCTCTGCCTTGAAGTAGTCGGCATTATTCCATAGTTTCCTAACCAACTCGTCACTCTCTAGAAGCACGTCAACCGCGGCAATCGCAGCTCCACATTCCGCAGGCGCTATACCCGTGCTAAATAGGAACGGACGACCTCTTTGCTTCAAATACTCAATAAGGACCTCAGGGCCCGTTACAAAGCCCCCTGCTACACCGAAAGCCTTTGAAAGGGTGCCTACTTCTATATCCACTTTCCCCTCGAGTTTGAAGTAGTTAACGATTCCTCTTCCGCTGTCACCCAAGACGCCTTCTCCATGAGCGTCATCGACCATGACGATTACGCCAAACTCATCCGCGACTTCTACAATGTCGGGAAGGGGAGCTATATCTCCATCCATGCTGAAAACGCCGTCAGTTACGACCATCATCTTGCCGGCTCTGTCTTTGTTCTCCAGGATCTTGTTCTTTAGATCTTTTGCATCATTATGGGCGTACCTGACTACCTCGGCTTTCGAAAGCCTGCATCCATCTATGATACTCGCGTGGTTAAGTTCATCTGAGAAGATAATGTCGCCCTGGGCAGTGATCGTAGGAATGACTGCGGTATTTGCTGTAAAACCGGCTTGAAGTACTATGCAAGCCGGAGCGTGTTTGAACTCTGCAAGCTTTTTCTCCAATTCAAGATTCAGTTTCTGCGTGCCCGCAATGCTCCTGACCGCCCCAGGGCCTACTCCGTATTCATCTATGGCTTTCTTCGCTGCCTCTTTGAGTTTCGGGTGATTTGCAAAGCCAAGATAGTTGTTGGAACACAAGTTCAACGCCTTCTTACCATCCACAACAAACCAACCGCCCTGCGGACTTTCTATCGTTCTTATCGTGTTGTACAACCCCTGCTCACGCAAGGCCTTAATCTCCTGTGTAAGAAAATCCATTTTCGACATCTTTTATCCCCCTCAGAATTAAGATTGCTCTTTTGGTTTCACGTCCGGTTATGTCCTTGACGGTCACTCCTCTCAAAGCCTATTGTCTGAGAACCTGCCAACCATCCTAACTGTTGCATCCATAGAACACCCAAAACCCAATCCATTGTGAAATTCTACAGGAACACTCGAATTCCTTCGTTTCACGTACTTGCAACAAAAAAGTGAACATCCCGACCTAGAACCACCTATCAGAATCAGTTATGCAAATCTGCCCCTTCCCGCTATCCTCCATACGTTGTTTACTACACGATTTCTTGTAGCATACATTAGATCATGGAGATTAACCGTAGTGCAGCAGTGAGAAGGAATCAGGTGTATTTTGCTTCCAACGTCTAGGTCGGAAGTGTCTGATCCATACAATTTGTCTAAGCGACTAAGGTAAGGTTTTTCGGTGTCCCGGGAACGCGGATCGGATACCAGAGTAATGTACTCCTCTGACATACTCTTCACTTTTAGATTGCTTGAAGGCAGAGTTAGTACAATCCCAAACTCTTCACTCATGGATTTTGTGCCGGCATCGCAGATATACACATCTTTTTCAGGGTGACTTACCACAGAAGTAAGTACGCTAAGAGACTGCTCGAAGTCTACTCCCTCAACGTCAGCATATCTGGAATCCATAAAGATGTACGAACCCGCCTGAATATCGGTGATACCTTCCTGGACCCCTGCGATTAGGTATGTTCCTGTTCCGGCAGAACTCACGATCTTAGGTTCAAATCCAGCCAAAGACAGCGCTTCTTTGTAAGAAAGCAGCATCTTGTATGCTCTCCCAGATGCGTCCCTACGTTCTTCTAGGGATTCTATGAAAACGCAATGACCCTCGTAGCCCATTATGCCTTCGTACTTGACTCCCGGCAGATTTGATACAAGACTTGCGAGCTTAATCGCATGGTCAACGTCTCGGACTCCCGCCCGGCCATGACCTATATCCATCTCAACAATGATGCCTACTTCTACACCATGCGAATGTGCGCAGTCTGAAATATCGGTCAGGTTTCGTTGGGAGTCTACTGCAATTTTAACGTCCGCCTTGTTAGCCAAAAGCACCGCTCGTTCGATCTTTTCTCTGCTCACCACGCGGTTAGTGATAAGAACATCATCTATCCCACCATCGACCAGTATCTCTGCTTCTCCGACAGTGGCACACGTAATCCCTACTGCACCCTTTTGCATCTGCATTCTAGCTATTGGCGGAGTCTTGTGAGTTTTGGCGTGTGGCCTCAGCTGTACGCTGCCTTTTGACAAAAACTCCATCATCCTATCCATGTTCCGCTCCATGATGTCCAGATCTAGCACTAATGCGGGGGTTTCAACTTCACTTATATCCTTCCCCACAAAACCGTCGACCTGTTTCTTCTCTGTTTCTGTAAGCACCGTAGTTCCTCCATTCTACCTGTCTCCATTAAGCATGCCACAAACAAATCAAGTGTAAAACACCACCACATCTCCGTCGTGAAGGACATGGTCTCTTGGAACCATTTGCCCTTCAAAAACGCCTTTGCCCCAGACTCTTGCATATCTGAGGTTTTGCGCGATCTCCTTATGTATAGATTGGGCTGCCTCTAGAACGGTTACTCCTTTATCCAGAACAAAAGGCTCTCGATAGTCGACCTTCTTACCAGGAGGTCGAGTATAGACACGGATCTTGCCCAAGACATCAAAAAACAGCTTCGAAGCCAAAACATCTAAGCCTTCTCCTGAGAGCGCCGAGCAAGGCACAATCTCTATTGCTTCGGGTATTACGTCTCTTAAAAGTTCAATTCTTGTGTCAGCGCCAGGCATGTCACATTTGTTTGCTGCACAGATAGCCCGTTTTTCAGTAAAATCCAATTCGCCTTCATTCTTGAGGCGAACACTATTTTCGTCCATAAAAGCTATGAGATTCTCTGCATGCTCTAGCACATCGTCGTCACCTGCATCAAAAACAAGCAGAATCCCATCGGATAGTCGCAAAGTAGCCCACATCCATGGCTGCGCGTTATCTGGGGTAATAGGCGGCATGTCGACCAGCTGAATTTGAACGTTTTCCCACTGTGCCATGCCAGGCAAGGGCATCCTCGTAGTAAACGGATAATCTGCTACCTCTGGATTGGCTCTAGACATGCTTTTGAGCATCATAGACTTGCCCGAATTGGGCGGTCCTACAAGAACTACCTGCCCTGCACCTTCCTTCTCTATTCTAAAAAACTCCCGTCGCCTGGGGCCCTTCTTGCCCGATCTCATCTCGCTTCTTAGTTTTGATATTTTCCGCTTTATCTCCCCTTGCATTTTCTCAGTTCCTTTATGCTTAGGGATAGTAGCTAGCATCTCCTCTAGAGCAGCAAATCTCTCTTCATCGGTAATGGCTTGTCTGTATCTTTTTTCAGCTTGAATGAACTCCGGCCCCAAATTGGCTGGCAAGCAAGATCACCTCCTTTTTGCCTCTACTCACGCATATACAACGCGTCTCGTCACATCTGTATATGTTATCCAAATATGTAATGCACACTTCTTGTCTACTGCTAAATCTGTCTAACCCCACTTATGTCGCTCAAGTAGTTACGCCAATCAACCTCGACTTCTCTTCCCAAAGTCAGAAAACATATGACCGAATGTTCCACAGGAATTCCCAGAATCATCTCGGCAGCGTAAGAGTAAAGGGCAATCTGAGGCGCGTAGCTCTCCACAGTCCTAGGCAGTTCTTCCAAGGTTATCGAGTCTGTCTTGTAATCCAATATTGTAAGAGCATCTCCGTGTTCTATCAAGACGTCAATTATTCCTTGCACCACAACATAGTCTTTTCTCTCGGAAGACTCATTTGACGCTCCACGATCACACATTTCAAATAGGGGAACGACCTTGGTTGAAGTTCCAGACCCTGGTTCGACAATTCCTACATCAAGCCTCATGGTAAAAGGGACTTCTCGCCTGACGTGTGGGAGCGAGGTCCGCAGTATGTTGCCTGTTGGGGACTGCAGAAACCGCAAAATCCTCGAAACGTCATCGTCTAGTATGTGTTCCTTTTCTAAAAACCCAATACTAGAAAGCCTCTCGATCTCATCTAATATACGTTCCTCACTCATCGCTAGGTCCAGGCTCATCTTGGCCATAAGAGCGTGTACAGCAATGCCCCGTTCCACTCCCGAAGGCACCTTGCGTTCGGTAAATGAAAGCCTCTTTGTCGGGGGCGGAAGAACCCGAAATATATCTTCATCAAGATCTAGCCTCGATTTGAGCTCTCCCACACTCATTTTTGCAGGTGTTGAAGTAAGAGGTCTGTAACCATAATCCCACTCCAATCTGCGCTTGACCTCAGAGTAGACGCTTTCGTCCATTGGAGAACTAGGAGGCAGCAGTTGTCTTATCTCATTGTACTTGATCGAAGATTCGTAAATGGTTCTCGCAAAAGGTTCAGGAATTATGGAGCCTCCATCTATCCCATACAGCAACAGCCTAAAAGGTACATTCTGTGTAAGCTCCGGAACCACCTGAGGAGTCTCTGAGCCCAACTCTTTGAGCACACACGGAAGCAGCCAGTCCAAATATGTCCTGGCTGAAGATACATCCAGCCTCTTCCATGTTTGAATCTTTCCATCCAAATCTCTCGCTGAACCTACCAAGTATAGTTTTTCTTTAGCCCTTGTCATTGCCACATACAAGATGCGCATTTCTTCTGCCAGATTGTCTTTTTGTATCTGGAATCTGTTTGCCTGGTACGCTAAAGTAGGGTATTTTATCCTACTATTTAGATCACAAAAAACCGCACCAATGCCTAGATCCTTCTGAAATAGGATGTCAGAGTGGAGATCTTGCATATTGAACTGTTTGCCCAAATCAGCCACAAAAACAATCGGGAACTCCAATCCCTTTGCTCTGTGCACAGACAAGATCTGAACAACGTCTTCGCTCTCGCCCAGAGTTCTAGCAGTACCCAAATCTCCCTCGGATTCTTGTATTCTCTCTATGAACCTAAGAAAGCGGAAAAGCCCGTGACGACCGAAACTGTCAAATTCCATTGCACGATTCACGAGAGCTCTCAGATTGGCCTGCCTCTGGGGTCCGCCTGGGAGCCCACCGACATAGTCGTAGTACGCCGTTTCTTTCAACACGGTCCATAGCGCATGAGCCAGCGGAACTCTTCTAAACATTGTGCGCCATGACTGGAGCTGGTCTAAGAACCTCGACACAATACTGCTGAGCTCGATCACTTCTGATTTGTCAAGTTCAAGTTTGGCGCATTCATCAAAAGCAACATTCTGCTGATCCTGCCACAACAGTGAAAAGTCCTCCAATGAGTCGTATAGCTCATCTCGAGGCTCTAACACCCTTATGATCGCTATGTCCCTGGGGGAAAGCCCGACCACAGGTGAGCGAAGAACCGCCGCTAGAGGTATGTCTTGTCTTGGATTATCCATTACAGAGAGGATGGCTAGACTTACCTCTACTTCTCGGGCCCTGAAGTACCCTGTTCCTAGCTCAGAATAAACAGGGATACCGCATTTCTGGAATATGTCAATTACCACATTGGCCCTATCTTTTGTTGCACGCATAAGAATTGCTATGTCCTTGTATGTGCAATTTCTGTAACGGCTCAGATCAGAATCCCATACTACAAAAGGCGAAGAAGGATTCACCAATTCTTGTATCTTCGAGGCCATCACAAGAGCTTCTTTCTCCAGAGATTCGTACTCTTCAACCGCCCCATCTCCCTCGCCTGCTGCCATATCCAGAACAACCCTATCCCCCGTGCTTTGGGCCTCTCTACCTTCAATCTGTTGTTTCCTATGGGCGTTCAATGGTCGATCCTGATTCTTCCTTTCGACAAGTAAAATCTCAGCAGTTAAAGAACAATTCTCAGAAGCATCGGGATAATGAGCACCCAAGTTCAGCCTGCTATCATTTGTATAGTCAATTTCGGCTACTTCTTTTTTCATTACCTTTTCAAACACATAGTTTACTGCGTCAACAACTTCTTTTCTGCTCCTGAAGTTCTTGGATAGGTCGACTCTTACGCCGTGAGCGTTCGGGTCTACATAGCGTTCTTCATCTACACGTTGGAACAAGTCGTACTTCTCCAAGAATATCCGCGGCTCTGCAAGCCTAAAACGGTATATGCTCTGCTTTATATCTCCAACCATAAAGACGTTGTTTTCTTTTGATACAAGAGAAATGATCTCCTCTTGTATTGGATTTGTGTCTTGATATTCATCAACAAAGATATAGTCGTAGTTCTCTCCAATTTCGCGAGCTAGCCCGCAATCGTCCTGCTTCAAGATACTGAGGCAATACACCTCCAGATCCGAAAAATCCACTCCGCCCCGAGACTTTTTCTTCTCCGTGTATTTTTTATCCAATTCTAACACCAAGTCTATGAGGCACCTCACATAGGGCGCCTGCTCTGCAACCTCCTGCAACACCTCGCCGGACGGCCTCATAAGGACGTTCTTGGAAGCGGACTTGAAATTCTTCTTGTACATATCCCTGCACTCTTTGGCCCTATCTAGCAGTTCCGCTCTAACCTCACCAATCTTTTTTGGCGGAAGATTAGCAAATTCAAACTCTTCGACCATTTGTCGAATCGAACCCAAAACGCGCGTTGCCTGTACGTCTGATCCCACAGACTTCCCATCTGGTCTTTGGCGTCGATCTTCACCTGAAGCAAGAGTCATTGCTTCGTGTGCTAACTGATTCAACCTTCGGAGAAACGAGGCTTCTTCGCTTATAACTGGCAAATAGTGCTTAGGACCGTAAGGCAACGAACATATTGCTTCGGCCTCTTGCGAGTATAAAACTGCGCTATTGAGTTCAGAAATAAGTGCATCGATGAGTACTCGAGCCCATGGCAGCGTAAGAAATATCCCATCAAGTTGATAGGCCGCTGCCTCAGTGTCTAGTTTCGACACCTGCTCCATGAGAAACGACATGTTTTCGTACCAAGTGTACGCTTCTTCCAGCCATTCATGAGCCGAAGGTTGGGTCTTGCAAAAATCGTACAATCTCAAAACCGTATCCTTGAGATCCTCGTCAACTCCTGACCCACCATACATTTCAACTAAATTCACAAACGTCTCATATTCCCTAGACTCGTTCTGGTACCACCGTTCAAAAACTTCGTCCAGAGCTTCCAAACGCAATAGTTCCGCCTCGTTGGAATCTAAAACCCGAAATGTTGGGTCTAGATCCACAAGGTAGAAATAGCGCTTTACCACAGAAAGACAAAATGCGTGTATGGTAGAAATCTGGGCCCGATCCATAAGAGATAATTGTCTTTTTATTCGGTCATCTGAAGGTCTGGAATCATTGGCTTCGCGCAACGCTGTGCGTACCCTATCCTTGACTTCAAGGGCAGCTTTCTCAGTAAAGGTAACCACCAAGAGCCTCTCAATATCACAAGGTTCATCCTCAGACAGCACATGCCTTATTATTCTCTCTACAAGAACGGCCGTTTTGCCCGTTCCAGCGGCGGCCGAAACCAGCATGTTCTTGCCGCCTACTTCGATGGCAAGACGCTGCTCAGATGTCCATTCCCTTTTTGCGGAACCCACCTAGTCCTTCTCCCCCTTAGCGTCATTCATGATAGCATCCCAAATTGCATTTTTCGGAATATTCCTTAACACCCTGTATTCGTTCCCTTCGAGAAGAACATCGAAAACACAGAAAGACTCAAACGGACAGTAAGTGCATCCACGCATTTCATTTTTCAGGAATGGGGAAATATCTATCCGCCCTGAGACTATCTCCGAGGAAATATCACTAACTCTTCTCATAACGTAGTTTAGCAAAGCCCTAACCTGGTCGTATGAGGCTGTTGACGAGGCAGCGCCCACGCCCGATTTCGTGAAAGTGACGCTCACTAGATCAGACTGCCCCGAGCTTGTAGTATTGTCCATTAGCCTAATTACATCCAAATCATCTACCAGGATGCCAGTCATTTTGAGTTCCTTTTGTATCTCCTTCACAACTAGTTCTCTCTCACAAGGGCCCTCAGTTTCGATGAACGGATCCCTAATAGGCATATAAAAAGCACCGGCGGGCACCACATTTTTGAAAACACCTTTGGTAACAAGGCCTTGTGTATCCAATGGGCTTAACAAGTATGGACTGTTCACTATTTCTTTCCACAAAGAAAGAGTAACACCCAGGTAAACCAAAAGTTGCATAGACAGGCCGTAATACACATCGTTGAGATCTAGCTTGTTGTGGCCTGATTTGTAATCTACTATACGGAAGAATATTCTATCGTCCAGTTCAGCAGCATCTATCCTGTCTATCAGTCCTCGCACTAACACTTCATGACTTCCATCAATGTTGAGTGTAAGAGGCGGTATTGCCCCGCCTAATCCAAATGGGACCTCAACAGCTATTGGCCTGAATTTGCCCCTTTTTGCATGCTCCAAAAACACCTGTGCCGATCTTTTGAGTGTAGAACCCAGAGAGTTGGAGACATGTCTGTAGCGGAACGAGCTGAGAAACAGTTCGTTTTGAACCCTAGGAACGATTTCCTGAACAACTCCTTCCATAATCCTAGTAGCATCGGAATCGTCCAAACTTTCAACCGGGGCATCTTGCCTCATTATTCTACTAACAAATTCCTTCATTGCTTCATGGTAAAACGTGCCAGCTTTAGCAGGGTCAAGACTAAACACCTCTCGCTCCTTAAGGCCCAAGCCGTCACTGGAAAAGTGCTGGAAAGGACACACCTGGAAGCGCTCGAGCCTAGAGACACTTGTTTTCAAAGGCTTCCCATACAGTTTCTCAGCCAAGGGCTTCCCGAGAGGTGCCACAGCGTTTGAAAACCCCAAAGATCCAAGTATCTTGGCGGTTTTCGCTATTCTTGAAGGCTCAAGCATCCACCTATATGCCTCTTGCCACACAATACCAGGAGAAATATCATGGCGAACCAATGAAAGACGTCGAGCCGTAAGCCCCCATACACTCGCAGGAACCAAGTAGTCCAGGTCTTCTTCAGTGTTACCTGAAGGATCCAAAGAAACATAACGCTCAGAAACGTTCACTGTATCCCTCAGCCATCGGACTATAGGCGAAGGGAACAGTGCTTTGCCGTCGTTGTCTCCGAGTGGATATGACAAATAGAGCCTCTCTTGAGGTCGCGTAAGAGCCACGTATGCTAGATACTGCTCATGAAGCTGCTTTACCCTAGATGACGGCTCGAGATTTAGCCCCGCCCCCAAGAGGACTTCTCGATCTTTGTCAGTAAAAACCCCATCTTCTCCTTGTTTCTTGGGCAGCTCACCCTCGGTTGCCCCGAGTAGGAAAGTAACCTTACAATCAGGTTGTCTAGTCCTCTCCAAGCTGCCTACTAACACCTGATCTACGGAAAGGGGAATCGCCCCCAATCTCATGTCTTGCAAACCTGCATCGATAAGCGAAGCATATGTTCTTACATCGCAAGGATGATCGCCCAGGATTTCTACTGTCTGCTCCAAGATTTCTACTGTTTTATCCCAGATACCTGCGTGCTCATAGGCAGCCATAAGGTCCCCTGACGCCTCACACTCATTTTGCCAACGCGCCAATACTGCAGGAACATCTAGTTGTATCAAAAGATCATAAACTGCCATCGAGATTCGTCTAGCCGTGAGCCCTTCCGGCAAGTTGAGAGTTTCTGATTCGTCTTTCACATGAGCATCGGTACCTTTGAGTCTTGTGTAAAACTCCCCGAGTCCTACCATAGCGTGCTTCCTGACTGAATCTAGCTCTTCGCCGTAATCTCTACCGCCAGATTCCTCGCCCTCAAAATCAGACAAGAACCTCCCTCGATACCGCCATGGCTCTGGACTAAGCCATGCTTCACCGCGTATTCCAGTGGCCAAAACAAAGTTCTCCAACTTGTCAATTGCCCGTCTCTCACAAGGCACAAGATCTGTCTTCAGATAGCGGAATACTGCGTCGAACGAAAAGCCAGTTAGAACTACATCAAAAGCTGACCGTATAAGTTCTGCCATAGGGTGGTGCGACAGTGAACTTTTCTCATCGAGAAAGAAAGGAATATCGTAGTCATTGAAGACCATTTCAATGAGATCTTTGTACTGCCGTAAGTCTCTCATCTCCAAGGTTATGTCCCTAAATGCAATTCCGCGGTCGCGGACCAATTTGGTGATTTCCCGCGCGGCGAACTCTATTTCTGCGCGCGGATTTGCAGCTGTTACTACAAGCACTCCATCGGAACTACTCGTTGAGTCGGCATCGCATTGATCTTCCACAGTGGACGAAGCTGGATCATGCGCCCAAAAGCCAAGACGCCTGGTTGGACGATCTTTGTTCCTAAACTCGCGCTCGATCTTCAAAAGGTCGTTGTTCTTGAACCTAGGCAAAAAGCCATTTTCCCCAAGAAACAGTGTTCCTTCTACTGAAATTCCCCGCTCACTCGAGATTTCCATAACCTTTTCGTAGACTTCTCTTACTGGGTGAAACAAGCTCGTTTCTTTGGGTCTGTGCTGGATCTCCTCCCGATCCATACAAAGAGCTAAATTTACCTGCGAAGCTGTTTCCATGATTTCTGCAATCATCTCGTATTCCATGGGCGTAAACCCTGAGAACCCGTCTATCCATACAGTAGAACCCCTTATAAGGTCAGAGTCTCTAATACGGGGAGCAGCCAACGCGAGATAGTCATCGGGATCTAGGAACCTGTCTGACACAAATTTCCTGTATTCACCATAGATCAAGCCTATGTCAGATAGTTTCTCGTGGAGAAAAGGAACATTGCTGGCGGCTTCTCCCAATTCGCGGACAAGATCATCAGGAGTAACCCCATACGCACTGAACTCAGAAAATGTGCTGATCAATGTATCTCTGAAACCAGGGTAGTCAACCATAGGACTGTACACCCTAAGTTTCTCCTTGCATTGCCACAATATCAATTGGACAGCCATACTACGACCGATTCGGGTGATAAAAGGAAGCGAATATCCACCGACCTCGTCTAATACCTGCAATGCTAACCGTCTAAACCCCAGAATGTGAAGATCGGTAAAACCTCGGACCCTTCCATCCTTGAGAATAGAGCTTTCTACCTGGAACGTGGCTTGATCTGGAACAATCACGAGAAGCGGAGGATTGTTGACTCCCCGGGCACGAGACAAAATACAGTCTGAAACCGAGTCTACTATGTGTTTCGTTTTTCCAGCGCCTGCAGGCCCAATTACAAAACGTATTCCCATAGTTGCAAACCATCCTAAAATCACATTAGCCAAAAAGGAAAAACTGTTTCATGTAACAAAGACAACCTTACGCAGCTGCTCACGCGCCTCTTTCTACGGACTCAGTCCCAGAGTGCATTCACATGAGAGTTATGGTGCAAAGGACGTAGGGTCTTTTGCCTAGTTCGTTTTTGAAATATCGTTTCAGTAGCGAAGTAAGGCCGTCTTCTACCGCGCCTTTGTCCAAAAGTGAATCTTTCGGTAAGACGGATAAATACTGCTCGGCCTTCTGGGCGACTTCTGACATGACCCCGTCTTCGTACCCGAGGCCAATAAGGCCTACACTCTTAACCTCGGGTCTGCTTAGAACCTTGCCTGTTTCTTTGGAGATCACGCACGATAGGAAAACAGCCCCCGATTCACCCAAAGTCTGCCTTTGCCTCAAGACCCGATCGCCTATATCTCCTACTCCTAACCCGTCTACAAATGTGTCCTTCGTTTGGATTGTCCCGACTATACCAGCCTGGTCAGGAGTCAGTCTGAAAATAGTACCATTTTCGCCAATAAGCACATTAGTAGGAGAGACGCCCGTCGCTACTGCCAACTGAGAATGGATAACTAAGTGTCTGTATTCGCCGTGGACCGGGATAAAAAACTTTGGTTTGGTTAAGTTCAACATGATCTTTAGTTCTTCCTGGCTTGCGTGACCTGAAACGTGAACTCCAGACTCAGGCGTATACACAACGTCTGCTCCTCGCCTGAATAGATTATCGACTACCCTAGATACTGTAGTTTCGTTACCAGGAACAGGAGAAGCCGCCATTATGACAAGGTCGCCTTCCACTATGTCGACTTTGCGATGTTCACCCACGGACATCCTTGAAAGAGCAGAAAGGGGTTCGCCTTGGCTGCCCGTGCTTAGGATTACGATACGAGATGCAGGGTATCTGTCGGCATCATCAACGTCTATCATGGTTCCCATAGGTACCTGCAAGAAACCCATACCTATGGCGACTTCTACTACGTTTTCCATGCTTCGGCCGACTACACACACTTTTCTGCCGTGCCTGTAGGCGGCGTCAATGACCTGCTGTATCCTTGGTATGTTAGAAGCAAAAGTAGTGACTATAATCCTGCCTTTTGCCTGGTAGAAAACTTGGGAGAGGTTCTCGCCTACTACTCGCTCAGACAGAGTGTACCCAGGTCTATCAGCATGCGTACTGTCCGATAGCAGCGCCAGTACTCCATCTTCGCCAACCTCGGCAAGCCTGTGGTAGTCTACGGTATCGCCATCTACTGGAGTTTGATCAAGTTTGAAATCCCCTGTATGGACCAACGTTCCACATGGTGTACGAATGATCAAGCCTACACTGTCAGACACAGAGTGCGTAGTTCTATAGAACTCAACTTCTACAGAACCCAACTTCACCGAATCTCGAGGAGCAACAACTCTAAAATCAAAGTCGCCTTCGAAACTTTCGTCCATCTTTCTTCGTGCAAGCCCCAGTGTGAGCCGCGTCCCATATACAGGCACATTCACCTTGCTCAAAACAAACGGCAGCGCTCCTACGTGGTCTTCGTGACCGTGCGTAAGTACTATTGCCCTGAGACGGTCTTTTCGCTCAAGCATATAGGAAATATCAGGTATTACAAAATCAACTCCTGGCATGTCGTCGCCTGGAAAAGCAAGCCCACAGTCTATGGCAATCATGTCATTGCCGGACTCAAGAAGCATAAGGTTCTTGCCAATTTCGCCCAAACCGCCCAACGCCACTAATCGTATTTCTTTTGTCATGTCTCCCCCACCAAATAAATATATGTAATTTCCGTTCCTCGTAACCTCATCATCAGAAGTCTCGCAACATTTTCACAGTAGAAATGTTGATTTTGTCTGCATCTTCGCCATCTTTAGGAGTCTCCATAATACCAGGTATGTCTGGGGCAAGCAGCGTACTGTTTACAACTGCCTTGAACCCTTCCAGGCCTATTGCTCCTTGACCAATATGAAAGTGTCTGTCTACACGAGAACCTAGACCTCGCTTGCAGTCATTCAGATGAACAACTTCCAATCTTTCCAACCCTACCAGCTCGTCAAATGAGAGCAGAACGCTTTCGACTTTTGTAGAATCCGTGAGATCATACCCGCGCGCAAAAGCGTGACATGTATCAAAGCAGGCGCCCACCCTATCTGCAGGAAGGTTCTTCACCAGGAAGCCTAGGGCCTCAAATGTACACCCGATTTCTTGGCCCTGACCCGCACTGTTTTCCAAGATAAGTTTGACCGGACCAGAGTATGAAGAGAGGATCTCTTGTATTGAACCAAGAGCCCTCTCTAGTGCCTCCTGGGACTCATCATCTTCTTCCTTCTGCTTGTGCCCTATGTGAGTCACCACAAACCTAGCACCTAGGGCCTGCGCTCTTTCCAAATCCTCAGAAAGCACTTCTACAGAATAATCTCGCTTGCTAGTTTCGGTTGACGCCAAGTTGACGAAATAAGGGGCATGCACAACCACTGGTCTTATGTCGTTAGCCTCGAGCAAGGAATTCGATTGAGAAATGTCAACCGGATCTAACGGCTTGGCTTTTCCACCTCTTGGGCTACGAGAAAACACCTGAACAGCCTCGCAACCCAGTTGGGCAGCGACTTCGGCCATTTTTGAAATCCCGCCTTGGATTGAAAGATGGACTCCAAACCTCATCGCATTATCTCGGCTTTCCGCTATTTCGTGGTTTTCCCTTGGAACGACTCTGATTGCTCCTATCCTTCCCGCTTCGATCTCTGTACGGTTCTTTTCCAGAATCACCCAATCTGCCCGATAGGTTTATTCTGCCAAGATGATCAACTTCTGTAACCTTGACCATTACCTCATCGCCGACTTCTGGCATACCGCCTTCGCCAACATCGTTCTGCCGCATAAGGCCTTCCTTACCTGGCAAAACCTCTATGAAGGCACCATAAGATGATACCCTGGTAACCTTCCCTAAATACGTGTCGCCGACTTCAACATCGCGGGTTATCTGCTCAATGATCTGTTTGGCTCTTCGGCCCGATTCCTCATCTACTGCGGAGATGAACACTCTTCCGTCTTGCTCAATATCGATCTTGACTCCTGTTTCGCCGGTAATCTTATTTATGGTTTTGCCTCCAGGCCCAATAACTTCACGGATCTTGTCAGGGTCAATCTGAACAACAATTATCCTTGGGGCAAAAGGCGATAGAGAATCTCTCGGCTTGTCGATGGTTTCTCGCATCTTCTCGAGAATAAACAATCTGGCAGCTTTTGCCTTTTCAAGAGCAGTGCTTAAGATATCCCGATTAACACCCGAAATCTTGATATCCATCTGCAATGCAGTGATACCATCTTCGGTTCCGGCAACCTTGAAATCCATGTCACCCAATGCATCTTCCATGCCCTGAATATCAGTCAAAATAACAGCTTTATCTTCTTTCTTCACAAGACCCATGGCAACGCCGGCGACAGGATCTTTGATAGGAACCCCTGCATCCATGAGAGACAAGGTGCTGCCGCAGACAGAAGCCATAGAACTAGAACCGTTAGATTCAAGCACCTCAGATACGACACGTATCGTATACGGGAAATCCTGTTCATCGGGTAGAACTGGTATTAGCGCTCTTTCTGCCAAGGCTCCATGGCCTATTTCTCTTCTGCCAGGACCACGAAGTGGCTTCGTTTCACCTACTGAAAACGGCGGGAAGTTGTAGTGGTGTATATACCTCTTGAACTCCTCTAGACCTGTAGTATCCAGTTCCTGGATATCACTCGTTGCCCCAAGAGTTGCTATGCTCAAGACTTGAGTCTGCCCTCTAGTAAACAGTCCAGAACCGTGAACCCGAGGAATCACAGATACCTCACAGGAAATTGGCCTTATTTCGCTCGGCCTCCTGCCGTCGGGTCTTACTTCTTCTTCGAGTATCATGGCCCTTACCTGGGTCTTCAAAACCTCGTTGAACGCCTCTTTTATCTCGTTTTCTTTCTCTGGAAATTCCTCTGCCATCGCGTCAAGCGCTTCCTTCAGTACAGAATCGATAGCGTTTTCGCGCTCAAGTTTGTCTTCATTCCTAATCGCTTTTCTGAGGGGACTTGTAACGAGTTCTTCTACTCTGGCTACTACCTCCCCATCAGGAACAAAGAGCTTGGGCTCCATTTTCGGTTTGCCGATCTCCTTTGCAATCTCTTCCTGGAAGGCAACTATCTTTTTTATTATCGCGTGGCCTTCCATCATTGCATCTACCATAACCTCTTCGGAGACTCGGTTCGCTCCGGCCTCTACCATGGAAATAGCGTCCTTGGTTCCTGCAACAGTGAGTTTTAGATCGCTTCTTTCAGATTCCTCAACCCCTGGATTAATCACAAATTCCCCGTCTACCAAGCCCATTTCGACTGCTCCTATTGGACCGCCGAACGGTATATCGCTCACACAAAGCGCAGCAGACGCGCCAATCATACCGGCAATTTCAACAGAATAGTCGTGATCGATAGCCAGGGGCATAACAACAATTTGGACTTCATTTCTAAAGCCCTTGGGGAATAAAGGTCTTATAGGCCTATCGGTAAGCCTTGCTTGAAGAACCGCTTTCTCCGGCGGCCGTCCTTCTCTGCGTCCCCAACTTCCTGGAATTCTACCTACTGCATACAGTCTCTCTTCTACATCTACTGTAAGTGGGAAAAAGTCTGCGCCTTCTCTCGGCTCTTTCGATGCAGTTGCGGTTACAAGAACAATTGTATCTCCATAACTCACAAGTACCGACCCGTTAGCCTGCTTGGCCACTTTGCCAAACTGCAAAGTCAAAAGTTTTCCGCCGAGCTCCATCGAATATTCTCGAACACTTTCCAATAAATACACTTCCTTTCAGTTATCCCCTAGCCTCTCAAACCAAGCTTCTCCACTACTTCCCTGTAACGCTCGGGGGACTCCTGGGCAAGGTAGTTCAAAAGAGCGCGGCGTTGGCCTACCATTTTTAGAAGGCCTCTTCGGCTGTGGTGATCCTTCTTATGAACCTTAAGGTGCTCTGTTAGGTACGAGATTCGCTCTGTCAAAAGGGCAATCTGAACTTCCGGAGAACCTGTATCGGTTTCATGTCGCTTGAATTCGTCGATAATGGCTTTTTTTCTAGTACTATCAAGGGTCAATTCAGTATACCTCCATATGGTTCTTCTATGCCTTGAACCAAGCGCTGCGCCGGAGATACGCAAAGCCTAGTCTCAAGGTCACTTTGTCACGAAAATTCTATCATAAGCACCTAACAGTGTAAACAAACCATCGTCTAGACCTAGGGTTTCCTCAGATTGGAGATGGCAAAGCGCCGTTTCTATATCGGATTGGATCTGTTCTTTTAGGAAGTCCACCGACGTAAACTTGCGTTCCTCTCTTATGTACCTGTCTAGAAAGATCTGCATGTCGGCACCATACAGTTGACCCGAGAACCCAGGAACGTGTACCTCCACGCAAGTCTGACCTCCTCCAAAAGTAGGCTTCACCCCTATGTTGCATACTGCAGGCATTAGATCTCCTCCCGAAACCCTGGCCAATACCGAGTAAACACCGTTCTTTGGAAGCAGTTTGTCCGCTGGATAGCGTATGTTGGAAGTAGGCACCCCGATCTGCCCCCCGACACCGGTTCCTCTTACAACCTCACCGTAAATGCAATAAGGACGTCCCAAGAACTCGTTTGCGGTTACTGAATCTCCATCCAGAATAAGGCTCCTTATCTTTGTACTTGAAACCACGTCTCCGCGGATCTCAAATGGCGGCACAACTAGAACTTCAAATTCTTTGTCTCGACATATTTCTTTTAGATACTGCGGAGTCCCTCTGCCCATATAGCCAAAAGTAAAATTGAACCCGCACACAACATACTTTGAGTTTAGCAACGAGCAAAGATAGTGGTCTGCAAACTGCTCAGGCGAAAGTCTAGCAACTTGCTCCGTAAAGGGAATCGCCCAATAGTAGTCAATACCCATATCTTCGAGAAGCACTTTCTTCTCTCTCTCGGGGGTAAGGAGCCGCACGTGCCCGTTAGATTGCTCCAACACTATCTTGGGATGAGGTGCAAATGTAACCGCCATTACAGGTAGACCGGTCTCGCTTCTAAGTTCAAGAGCAGTATTCAAGAGTTCCTTGTGACCAAGGTGAACGCCATCGAAAACACCTATGGCTACAACCAGTTCTTGTCCTTTTAGTTCTGCATATGGATTGACTATGGTCTTCAGGAAACATCACTTCCCTACAACAATACTTTTTCATATTCTATTTGAAACGACGAATCACTCGCGAAAGATAAAGACACCGCACAAGCAATTCGTTCCGGCTCAATATCCGACTGTCTAAGAGTGCACAAGAGAACCGGGCTCCGGCAACATGAAATTCCGCAATAGTGCCGGGCAACCGTCAAGACTTCCTGAGGATCCAAGAAATCTTCGACCACTAGAGGAACGCCGTGCCTAATTGACCGAACAGTCTCAGGCTTTAGAGCTAAGAATACGAAACTCGAAAAAACCAGTTTCGGATCAGCAAAAAGATCACTTTCACTATTGCAAAAACGCCTGCTCCTAAGTGAATCAAGGGTCACAGCATCCTTCAAACAGAAGCTGCCTACACGAGTCCTCAGAAGGTAGGACACTACGCATCCACACCCGAGTTCGTCTCCGAGATCCCTCGCAAGACCCCGTATATAAGTGCCAGACCCAACTTGCATACAGAGCATGGCTCTTGGATACGTGTTGTCTACCCAATGCAGCATCTCGATATGGTCCACGCGAACACTCCTGGCAGGCGCGTGCACGTCCATCCCTTTTCTGGCCAAATCATAGAGCCTCTTGCCACCAAGGTGGACTGCAGAAAAGGCCGGCGGCACTTGCTCAATATGCCCAGTAAATTTGGGCAAAAGCCCCGTAACTTGGTCACAAGTCAAGTGACTGCAATCTTCCATGGAAATAATCCTTCCGTCCAAGTCACCCGTATCAGTTGCAATACCAAACGTAAATTCAGCAAGATACTCTTTATCCTCGTTCATCAAGTACTCTGAAAGGCGGGTATATGCACCTACTGCAATTGGAAGCACACCTACGGCCATTGGATCCAAAGTACCCAAGTGCCCGACTTTTCTCTCTTCGAATATGTGCCGCACCTCAAGTACAACGTCATGAGAGGTTACACCTTTTGGCTTGACAACGTTCAAAAACCCGTTCATATGTCTTCCTTTGACAAAACACCAAACACCTTGATTTTGGCTTGGTCTAAAGAACCTAGTATGAACGCGCCTGCTGCCCTAGCGTGACCACCACCGCCCAAGGACTCTGCAATCTTTGCAACATCCACTCTATGCTTGGACCTAAAGCTAACATCGACACCCTGCCCATCGGGAGTTTCCTTGAAACACAAAGCAACCTCGACTCCTTCTATAGAGCGCGGATAGTTTATAATGCCTTCTGTCTCGTCAAAAGAAGATCCAGAATTTTCTACCATGTCCCTGGTGACCTCGACCGACGCAACATTGCCCCCAAAGTGCAGAGTCAGTGTCTGCAATGCGCTTCTCAGAAGCAGCAAAGATGAAAGGCTCCTCGTCTCAAAAAGATAGTCGGCTACCCTAGAAGGATCAGCTCCGACCTCAACAAGTTCGCTAGCCACCCATAACGCCCGAGCAGTAGTATTTTGATACCTAAAACCTCCGGTATCGCTCGCTATTGCGCAGTAAAGGCAAAGCGCAATGTTCCTGGTTATAGGAACACCCAAAGCCTTGAGCAAGAAAAATACCAATTCCCCGGTAGAGCTAGCTCCCGGATCTACTAGGCATACGTCTCCATACTGAGAATTACTTACGTGATGGTCGATATTTATGATCATATCGCCAACAGCAAAACTAAGGCATTTACCTGTTCGATGCGGATCCGTGCAATCAAGAAACACCACCGTGTCAAAAGATACGGGATCCGATGTCATTTCTGAGATAGTACTGTGCAAATATTGACCCGGCAGAAAGTCATAGCTGCTAGGATGAGCATCCTGGGACAGTAACAGGACTCTCTTGCCCAAAAAAAGGAGCCCGAGGGCAAGACCTAGACCTGATCCAATACAGTCTCCATCGGGCTTCTTATGTTCAAGTATTAACACGCTCTTGCTTTGACGCAACACTTCGCTTATGCGAGTTGTTTCTTCCTTCCACGGGACTGCTGTAACCATCATTGATTGACTCTCCCACATACTTACAGTGTATTCATCAGATTACTCAGGTTCTTCTTTGTCTTTGTCCTTCTTTTCATCTTCTTCAATTTCAGATAAGAGCTTTGAAATGTGTATGCTATACTCAATGCTATCATCTAGAACGAACTGAATCTCAGGAGCATGTCTTATCCCTAGCGCTTTAGAAACTTCCGCCCTAATAAGTCCTTGGGCGCTCTTGAGTCCTTCCATTGTCTTTTCCTTTTCTTCGTCGGTTCCCAAAACACTAATGTAAACTTTTGCCTGAGACAAGTCTTTGTTAACGCTCACTCTTACAACGCTGGCAAATCCAATCCGCGGGTCCTTAAGCCGCCTCATGATAAGCTCTGACACAACCTCACGAATTAGTGCAGCTATCCTGTCTGGTCTTTGTGCCATGAGCAACACCCCGCAGTCATGTAATTATGTCGATGTGAAAATCTACTACTTCTCCGTCAATATTGTCTTCTATCCAAAGAACAGCCTTGTTCAATATGTCAAGCGCATGGCTTTCTTGATTCGTTACTACAGCAATACCTAGAAGAACCCTTCCCCAACACTCGTTGGCTCCAACCTCTGCACAAGAAACGCCGAAGCGCTGCTGTAATTTCGACACGAGGCTCTTGGTAACTCGTCTTTTATCTTTGAGCGAATGCATGCCAAAAAGCCTTATATCTAGTAGACACTGCCCGACCACCATAGCGCCAACCCCGTTCTACGCGATACTAGGTGGGCTTAACCTCTCTCATAACGAAAGCCTCAACTATGTCACCAGGCTTTATGTCCTGGTAATGCTCGAGCCCGATTCCGCACTCATACCCTTGGGCAACCTCGCTCACGTCATCTTTGAAACGTCTCAGTGAGGAAATCTTTCCCTCATATATGATCCTTCCATCTCGAACCAGGCGAACCCCTGCGTTGCGGGCCACCTTGCCGCTTATAACGTAGCAGCCTGCAACTGTCCCAATGTTAGGAACATGGAAAGTAGCTCTGACCTCGGCTCTTCCTAGAACAGCCTCTTCAAACTTAGGCTTTACCAGTCCCTTTAGCATATTTTCGACGTCTTCGAGAAGCTCGTAGATAATCCTATAGCTTCGGATCTCAACATTCTCGGCATCGGCCACATTTCTTGCATTTGCGTCAGGTCTTACGTTGAATCCGAGGATCTTCGCGTTTGACGCCTTAGCAAGCATCACATCCGATTCAATTACCGCACCTACACCTGAGTGTATAATTTCAAGTTTCACTTCATCTGACTTTATCTTGCCAAGCGCCTGTAGGATAGCTTCAAGCGACCCTTGAACGTCACTCTTGATAATCACTTTAAGTTCTCGCTTTTCCTCTTCCTGTGCCTTGAGGAGTTCCTCGAGAGTCATCCTGCTACTAGAACCGACAGCGTGCTCCCGCCTTGCCAACTGGCGCTGCTCAACAATATGCTTGGCAGTTTTTTCGTCATCTACAACCAAAAAAGTGTCTCCGGCATTTGGAAGGTCTCCCAACCCCACTATTTCCACTGGGGTAGAAGGACCAGCTTCTTCCACTTGAGAACCTTTTCCGTCGTACATCGCTCTTATGCGGCCCCAGGTTGTATCAGTAATTATTATCTGCCCAACCTTAAGCACTCCAGACTTGACAATGGCCGAAGCAACTGGTCCTCGTCCTTTGTCGATCTTAGACTCTATAATATATCCTCGAGCTCTTCTCGTCGGATCGGCTTTGAGTTCCTCCAATTCTGCTACAAGAGAAATCATCTCGAGAAGCTCATCTATTCCCTGTTTGGTCCTGGCGGATACTTCGACGACTACTGTGTCGCCTCCCCATTCCTCGGGGACAAGTCCGATATCTGCCAACTGCTGCTTAACCCGATCTACCTTTGCGCCGGGTTTGTCAATCTTATTGATCGCTACTATCACGGGTACTCCTGCCGCCTTGGCATGGTTAGCAGCCTCAATTGTCTGTGGCATCACTCCGTCATCTGCAGCCACCACAAGCACAGCTATGTCGGTGATCTGGGCACCCCTAGCCCTCATCTGTGTGAAGGCTTCATGACCGGGGGTGTCAAGGAAAATCAACCTCTTTCCCTCGTGTTCAACCACGGAAGCACCTATGTGTTGCGTTATTCCTCCAGCCTCTCTTGCAGTTATGTTTGTATCTCTTATAGCATCCAGAAGCGACGTCTTCCCGTGGTCTACGTGACCCATCACTGTAACCACAGGCGGCCTGCTCTGCGCCTTGTTCGGATCGTCCGGTCGTCCCAATTCAAGAGCGATCTTTTCCTCAATAGAAGCTTCTGGCTCTTTGACGGTTACAACGCAACCAAGTTTTTCAGCAACTTGGCGCGCCAAATCCACAGGTACACTTTGATTAATGCTTATGATCGCACCTAACCCCATCAGGGTACGGAGCACTGTTCCTACAGGTACTCCTATGAGACTTGCCAGTTCCCTCACAGGCGTTTCGCCTTGAATTGTGACTCGTCTAGCTCCTGTTGGAGGCGCCTGGGGTTTGACCTGGCGACCACCTTTTCCCCTCGTACTCTTCCTCTGAGCCGCGCTCCTATTACCAGCCTTAGCGCTCGGATGCTTCTCAGGAGCCTTGCGGCCAGCTTCTTGTTTCGCCTGATCTCGTGGTGAGCGAACAGAGGAACGTGCTTCAGCATTCTCCTCGCCGACTGGATGGCCAGACCCTTTGGCTACTCCTTTTTGCACCCCGATTTCCCTGGCTTGGGTCTTTTTCTGACCCGTCGTAGGACCTTCAGCCTTCGGGACTCGCGCGGAAGTACCTTTTCCTTTTGTTCTCTTTTCTCGGATCTTGGCTGCCACATCATCTTCCAGACTCGCCATGTGGTTCTTTGCTACCAATCCCATATCATTTAGATCTGAGATTATGTCCTTCGAATCCAGCCCGAGTTCCCTTGCGAGCTCATATACACGGATGCGTTTTGACATCCGAAATCACCTCCTCACTCTAAATCTTGTCAATCTCTTCGGTAACGAAACCTCTTAGTTCCTCAATTACTGAGGGGGATGGTTCCGCACCGAACACCCTAGACAACCTCTTTTTCTTGATCACTTGGCAAATACACTCTGCGTTTGGGCAGACATATGCGCCGCGACCGGCCTTTTTGCCGGTAGGATCTATCTCTACTTGGCCGTCCGGCGTTCGCACAATCCTAAGCATCTCTTTCTTGGGCCTGACCGCTTCGCAGCCTAGGCATGTTCTCATAGGAATCTTTTTCGGCATGGCATCCACCCCCCTTTGTATCACACGATTGAACTAACAATCTCTACCGTAAAGCATCGCGCTCTGATCGTATGTCAATCTTCCACCCGGTAAGTTTGGCAGCTAATCTTGCATTTTGCCCGTCACGTCCTATTGCGAGAGACAGCTGATTATCTGGAACTATTACCCTGGCGACCTTGTTTGGTCTGTCGATTTGCACGCCCAGCACCCTCGCAGGGCTTAGAGCATTGGCTACAAAAATCTCTGGGTCCTCATTCCATTCTATTATATCAATCCTCTCTCCCCTGAGCTCCTGGACTATGACCTGAACACGCGATCCTCTTGGCCCAACGCATGCCCCAAGCGCGTCGACCTCCGGCAGGTTTGCTTTCACTGCAACCTTAGACCTGGAGCCGGGCTCTCGAGCCAGACCCATTATCTCAACTATGCCATCCCGGATTTCAGGCACTTCCAACTCCAAAAGCCTCTTCAAAAGGCCTGGATGAGTTCTTGAAAGTAAGATCTGAGGACCCTTTGGCGTCTTCTTTACCTCAACAACGTACGCCTTGATCCTGTCACGTTCGCGATATTGCTCATTCCTCACCTGTTCTTGAGGGAAGATAAAGCCCTCAGCCCTACCCAAATCTACTATTACTATACCTCTATCAACTCGGATGACTTGTCCGGTTACTACGTCACCCTGCCTCTCTGCAAATTCCTCATAGACCATGTCGCGCTCGATATCCCTGAGTTTTTGCATAACAACCTGTTTCGCCGTCTGAGCTGCAATACGTCCAAATCCCTGAGCGGCAATTTCCTCTTCAACGTAGTCGCCTTCCTTGTAACCGGCATATCTAGCCCGCGCTTCATCGATTGATATCTCTTTAACAGGATCTGTCACCTTATCTACAACCAGACGGCGGGATAGGACCCTAATATTACCAGTTGACCCATCGAACTGCACTCTAACATTCTCGGCAGTCCCATAGTGCTTGCGGTAAGCTGACAGAAGTGCCGTTTCCATGGCCTCTATAAGATCTTGCTTTGGTATGCCCCGTTCCCGCTCAATCTGGTTCAAGGCACTTATTATTTCGTTGTTAATTTTTCCCGCCCTCCTTTCGAGACCCTAAGATAGTTTTTCCTGATAAACCAGTTGGACTTTGCTAATGTTCTGTTTGGGAAGTGATATTTGACCGTTATCTGTCAAAATTGAAACCTCAGCTTCCCCTTTTGAATAGTCTATTCCTACAAGCGTTCCTTGGAATACTCTCTTCCCATCTATAGGGCCATAAAGATTAATCTTGCAAAGACGTCCCCCAAATATCTCAAATTCTTTGTCTCGCTTGAGCACTCTCTCCAACCCGGGAGAGGAAATCTCAAGGTTATAGCTCTCTGCAATGGGATCAATCTCGTCAAGCATGGGGCTTATAATCTTCTCAACCGCTACGCAATCGTCCAATGTGACTCCTTGCGGCGAGTAGATAGTCACGCGCAAAATGGTATTCCTATGCTCATCCGAAGTCAGCTCAACGTCGAGAAGCTCCAGACCCCCAGCCCTTACCTCAGGCTCAAAGGCTTCAAATAGGCCTTCCAACAATTGTTTCCGACTCATCTGCATCACCCCTGAACATACAAAGAGTGGGTTCAACGAAACCCACTCCGACGAAATTTCCTCGTTGCTTGAGACGTCCTTGATATTCTATGCACTTAAGTATAGCATAAAATTTAGCGTGATCGCAAATGCATAGGATCGGCGAAAACCATGTCTACTAGGGGGGTGTGATGCAGTGCCAATCGTTCAGATCGAACTAATTGAAGGCAGGACGGTTGAGCAGAAGAGAGCACTGGCGAAAGAAGTAACAGACGCGGTGGTAAGATCTCTTGGGGTAAAGCCCGAAGCGGTGACCGTAATCATGAGGGATATGAAAAAAGAAGACTTCGCAACAGGCGGTAAACTGCGTATAGACCAGCACTGATGAAACACCTAAGAGGAAGTGGCGAGCCAAAATAGGACGCCGTTTCCTCTTAGTTTTGTCCTACTTTCCGTTCAATCAGAATGCTACTAGCCTAAGCAATTGGTGCAGGTGGATCCAAGTACTTCGCCAGAAATGCATAGATTTCCTTTCTTGATTCCCTTGCCAGCTCAGTATCGATACGATTGAAGACATGTCCTCCAGGGGCGTTGTCATAGATCTTGTATTCAAAATCTTTCCCATAGGCCGTTAGCGACTTAATTAGATGCTCTACCTCAAGTACGTTCACGTCTTCGTCATTTGTCGTAGTGTGTATGAGCAGCGGGGTCTTGAGTTTTTCAGCATTCCAGGCAGGGGATCTGCGTCTATATTCGTTGACATCCTCATAGGCTGTTTTGCCAATATGGTAATCTGCTGAGAAAATCTGTCTGTAGCCCTCAGTCTTGTACCCCATCCTTGCCACTATGTCGCTCACAGGAACACCTGCATACCCCACTTTGTATCCTTCGGGATGATTGAAGAGATTCATCAAAGTTATCATTCCACCGTGACTCCATCCCATAATGCCTACCCTATCTGGGTCAACCAAGGGGCTGGTACTTACCATCCAGTTTCTACCTTCCCAAACATCTTCGTTTTCCAAACCACCGTAGTCTATATACTGGTAGAACTGCTGTCCGTAACCTGTACTACCTCTGTACTCAGGAGCTATTATGATGTAACCCTGAGATAAAAGCTCCCTAATCACATTCACACAGCCAGTGGAGAAATTAGCATGCACACCGCCGTGCACAAACACCAAGAGCGGGTACTTCTTTCCAGGTTCGGCAGTCTTAGGTACGAAAGTATAGGCAGGGATCTTCAACGGGTTACCCCGGTCCTGTGGGGGCTGAGGCAACGGATTTGCAGGAGGCGGACCAATATATGTTACTTTGTCAACGTTAGCTATGTCTCCTACTTTCTGGTACCACATCAAGTCATCTATCTGCTTAGCCAGTGAACTAAACTCGTGGAATAAGTTCTCTTGCATCATCCTGAGTTGTTCAAAATCCTTGATAATCTCACTCATCTTAACGATTCACTCCTTCTTACCTTTATTCCGACAGACACCCGTCTATTTGTAGTTCGACAAACTCAGCAGAAAATCCTTGCGTCGCAGAACAATAAAACTGATGAGATGAAAACAATGACGTCGATTCGACACCGGCTTTACTTGCCCTTACCATCGCCATCGTTTGACATATCACCCGAATACCCTATTGCCTTTATCCACAAATGAACAGCTAATCTCACACTAGGATCGTCTAGTGAGCACTGAAGCACTTCATTGAGCCTTCGCATACGATAATCCAAAGTGTTGGGATGTATGTTCAGATAGCTAGCCGCATCCTTCCTTTTTCCACCGAAATCAAGTACAACCTCGAGGGTCTTTAAGAAGTCTGTACCATTAATTCGGTCATAGAGCGCAACCTGTTCAACCAATTCTCGCCCATAGCTGCCACGTTCCTTGCAGGTCGCCATGCATCCAATAAGATCATGAAGGGATACTTGCCCATAGTCGAAAAAGAGGGAGTCTTCTCCAGAATGAAACTTGCTCCCACGATCTATCGCTTCGCGTGCCTGTTGATAGCTCTTCTGTACACTTGAGATATCGATGAAGGAACCACCAATACCCAAGAATTCCCGAAAACCATTGGCGCTCAAGAACCTGCCCAAACTTGAACCGATTTGTCTAACGCTGTGCCATGGCTCGCCGAACACAACAATTACAACTTCCTCTTTGTGGTCACAGCATATTGCATTTATCTGGTTTTTCTCAACAAAACTCTCCGCGTTCTCCAACACACTTCGAGTAGATGCCGGTGCTCGAGGAGAACGATGGCGTAAGACCAACACCTGAAATGGGGATACAGAAGTCGTCTGCTTGCATCTTTCCTTCAGTTCGCCCAGTTCAGTCTTGCCTGAGGAAGAAATGAGTTCCAAAGCAAGCGCTCGCGTTTCAGATTCAGAGATCTCCGGTTCCAAATCGTCTTTCGGAAAACTCCTAGCGATCATTCTTGCAGTCTGTATTATGGCCGCTTCGTCTTGAGGCAACACGTCACGGTCATCATCTTTCACCCATAGATAACCTAGGATACTGCGACCGCAACGTATGGCAATAGCTATTCTTGAAGTAAACCCAATCTCAGGAATAGCGTCCACACGGACTACTCCTCTGGACGAGTCAATCTCCTTGTAGACCCCGTGATTCTTGAGAGCTTCGATAGTGCCTTTTGAAGCCCCTTTTCTGAGAAGCGTTTCCACTCTGACCTGGTCTACCGGGTGTTCATGAGCTGAATAAGCTATTAGATTTCCGTTAATATCCTCAAGTGTGATAGGCCTCTTGATTAGCTTGGCCAAGTCATCAACCAAGATTTGCATCTCCATCGCGTATACAATCACCCCGCAATAAACACGTGGCACATTCGTGTCGTCTATATCCTTACATAAAGCCTTCTATATTAGTTTTGACGAAACTTAGATATTTCCTCTTTCAGACGTGTGAAACCAGCTACGCGAATGCATACGGATGCGATGTTTACTAGGCCTACCCTCGCTAGGTACCAGGGCAGGCCCAATCCATGCTTAGATAAACTATGTGAGAAGATCTCTGCGGTAGTTTGTAAGCGACTTGAGGCCGGATGGGGTCAACAACACGTCGTCCTCGATACGCACTCCGCCTCTGCCAGGCAAGTATATGCCGGGCTCGATAGTAAAAGTACTACCTATTGGCAGGGGAGTATTGTTTGACGCCACTATATATGGGTCTTCATGGATCTCGAGTCCGAGTCCATGACCTGTTCTGTGGATAAACTGCTCACCATAGCCATGCGAAGCTATTACTTGTCTAGCCAACGCATCTACATCGGCCCCGCTCATGCCTGGTCTAGCATTGAGCCTCGCCTCTTCTTGTGCCTCGATGACCACCTTATAGACATTCTTCAGTTCATCAGAAATCTGCCCTATGGCATACGTTCTGGTTATATCGGACCAATAACCATCAACATTAACACAAAGATCGAGCCAGGCCAAATCCCCATCACAGATAACATCAGTGCTTGTACCTGCGTGCGGAATTGCAGTATTTGCTCCGGTGGCCAAAGACATACTCACTGCTCGAGCTCCTTGGAGCTTTAGTTGCCTTTCTATCTCAACAACTATCTCGCTAGCTATTTTCCCGGGCGCCAATAGTTCCTTAGCAATACCTACCCCAATATCAGCAAGTCGTGCAGCTTCTTGCATGCTTTTGATCTCACTTTCATCCTTAACCATCCTGAGTTCCTTCATGATGTCAGACGCATCTACCCACGGGAAATCCCCCAGGACTCCCTTCATCAGCGAATACTCCAGAAGTCGGAGACTGCGGAACTCAAGCGCCCATGTGCCAGACAAAGATGTAAGTGCCGCTTTGAACACCTCTGCCGGACCTTCCTCATCTGTGTACGAAAAAACTTCAAAATCCACTGGAACGTTATGCTCTTTCATGCTCTCAGAAACCATATGGCCTTTCTGACTTTCCAATCTCGGCATTATGAAGGATGCTTTTCCTTCCTCAACTAGTACGAGCAGAGTTGGCCTTTCCGACAGCCCCATTGACAGACCCGTCAAGTAGAACATATTGGGACCAGGCATGATGGCGATACCTCTCAGACCAGAAGCCTTTAGCGAAGATAACAAATCGCTCCACCGGTGCTCAAACACATGGAATCACCTTCCTCTCTTTTGTATCAAGATATCCTCATAATCCAGAAACACACCAAATTCTGCTGCCATAGACCCCCAAGTCATGCAAACCTTGCCGAGCCTGGATATTGGCAGAAGACGCGGGTCCCTCACTCCCCGCGTCCATGCTTCATATATCTCATGCAAGTATGAGCATACTACACAACCGAGGGCTCTACTCGCAATTCGCCCCTTTCAAAACGTCCAAGATCCAAGTCACTGATGTCGATAGACGGCTCCTTGCCAACGATCATCTCAGAAAGCAATCTACCGACTATGGGAGACAGCATGAACCCGTGCCCGCTGAAACCAACCGCTTGATAGTATCCTTCAACTCCAGGAACAGTGCCCAGAATTGGATGTGCATCAGGCGTGATCGTATAAAGTCCAGCCCACTGTCGAACAACACGTATACCTTTAAGAGGGGGAACTAGTTTGCACATTATATCTGACATCTTCTTGAGAAACTGCCAAGACTGGCCGATGTCATAGCCCTTGGGCTCGTTCGGATCGCCAATACCCATAACCAAAGAACCGTGAGGAGTCTGTTGACAATAGATCCCCAGGGAGAAAGACATAAGCATAGGGTCAAAAAGACGCCCGACTGCCTCTGTAACCAAGATCTGGTGCCGCTCTGTGTACACCGGAAGGGCCACTCCAACCATGGCCGCAACCGGACCAGCCCAAGGCCCCGCGGCATTGACGACCACGGGCGTAGATATATCTCCGCGATTGGTCTTTACCTTAGTCACCTTAGCGCCAGACTTCTCAATGTCTATGACCTCGGTAAAATCGTTGACTTCTCCCCCTAACCGTTCAAAAGCCTTAAGGTAAGCGTTTGTCGTGTGGAAAGGGTTTGCATGGCCGTCTCGAGCGTTGTATGTCGCTCCTAGCATGCCGTCTGTATTGAGAACAGGTACGATCTCTTTTGCCTCCTCAGGCGTGCAGACCCGAGAGTTAACCCCCAGTTTGTGCTGGACCTCTACGTTCTTCTGAAACTGGCTCCACTCTTTTTCTGTGTAGGCCATCATCAGGTAACCTTTCTGGACGAACTCGATATCGTACTCATATTCCAGTTCTTCCTGAAGGTTTTCAAATATGTCTATGGCTGCTTTGCATATCCTTACGTTCGCTTCCGCGCCCCACTGTTCCCTAACCCCAGCCCCGCAACGTCCCGTAGATCCGTTCGCAAATGTGTCTTTTTCGCACAAAACCACATTGCCTACACCTTGCTTCATGAGATTGTAGGCTATAGAAGCTCCTGAGACTCCTCCACCTATAACTACAGCATCTGCTGAACCTCTCATTGGCTGACCCCCTCCTTCTCCGATTTGCAGCCACAATCAGACCCACAACAGTCCTCATCAGCTTCGCAGATTTCGGCAAGATCTCCCATTTTTACGGGTTTGAAAGGAGGTCTGTATGTTGACTGAAGCACTTCAGAAACTGGCTTCCCGAGGAATTTGGCAATTTCTCCCGCTACCAACAGCCTACATGTGCGCCCCTGGCAAGGGCCCATTCCAGCTCTGGTTATGCGTTTGACTTCGTCAAGGGTGGTCGCGCCTTCCCTTATGACTTTGCGTATCTCTCCCAAAGTAACATCTTCACACCTGCATACGATAATGTCATCTTCGTTCCTACTCACGGCTCGCCCCACCCTCCCTGGTTAGCCTAATATTCCTTACTTCCATCGACAGTTCCTTAGGAGCCTTTACCCAGACCACTGTGGTCCCGGCAGGCTTTCTACCTGGAATCACCCTATGAATCTCCCCTTCTCCAACTTCTGCTCCCTGTCTTGAGAGCAGCAACACTTTCTCGCCTTTTTCGGGCAGTGGCAAGAACTCGTAAGGGATTGCCACCAAACACTCTTTGTCGCTGAAAGTCTCATCGACCACGAAAATTGCCAGTCCGGGACAAGCAGCGACACAGATACCGCAACCAGTACACTTATCCCAGTCTACCTTTGGGATATCGTTTATGGCCTCGAATTCACAGATAGCGCCAAATCTACAGCTATGATAACAAGGATCGCATGGTATCTCCTGAAAGCACTCTATAACGACAAACGGACCTTTCTCTCTGCGAGCCTTGGACGGTACTACAGATTCAATCTGTTCCATAGAGGGGATACCTGTACTTAGAAAGGCATTATCCATCACGCGCTCACCCTCTTTCCAATTTCGTCCCTAAGAACGGCGAGACCTTCAACAATCTTCTTGCTCGTCGGGCCCGCTCTCAGTTGCTCTAGTTCCTTCACATATTCCTGACGCTTGGCGTCGAAATGGCTATCCGATATCTTCCCTAGGCTATGGGCTATGGCCAAACCTGCCAGATATCCTTCGGCCATCGCTGTAGAGGCCTCTTCTATGCTTGCGACGTCACCTGCTACATATACTCCACTGAGAGTCGTCTCCATGTTCTCGTCGTAGACCGGCACAAAACCGCCTAATGCTGCAATATAGGTCATTTCGGCTCCGGCCTGCCACAGGAACTCACATAAGGGTGAAAGTCCTGTCGCCAGGCATATTACATCAACTTTTAGGTCCTTTTCAGTACCAGGGATTCCTTGCCATTTGTTATCGATTTGCCAAACGACAGCCCCTTCCACGCATCGCTCGCCATACGCTTCCTTAATGCTGTACCCGGTGAGAATAGGAATCCCAAGGCGCCTTATCTTAGAAGCATGTACGGCATACCCGCCTATCTGGGGTAGAGCTTCAACCAGTGCTTCTACGTGAACACCCGCTTGGGCTAGCTGGTAACTTACTATTAGACCAATATTGCCAGAACCTATCATCAGAACCGATTGGCCAGGCCTTACTCCATGAACGTTCATCAATGTCTGCACTGCCCCTGCTCCGTATACACCTGGCAAGTGATTTCCTGGGAAAAGAAGCATCTTCTCAGAAGCTCCTGTTGCTACCAGTAGTCTTTCGGGTTTCAGGCCTTTTACACCTTCGGGAGTCTCGAGAAGAAGCGTATCATCATCCCTGTAATGCCCCAGGGCTTCTGTTGAACCTACAAAATGCACATTTGGATCTTTCTGTGCGTTTTCTGCAAGGTTGTGCGCGATAACTACACCCCTAGTCCCGGCGCTTTTCTCATGCCACCCGAAGAACTTATGCGTCTGCTTAACTAGCTGACCACCCGGCGTATCGCCTCTATCTATAAGGGTGACTTCGACCCCGTACGAGGCAGCTTCCAGGGCGGCGCAGATACCTGCAGGACCCGCTCCAATAATTGCAAGCTCCGTTGTTTTCAATAGAGTCACTCCTTAATTGACGGGGCAGGGCCTACGCCTTTTTGCATTTGCACATGCATGCCCGCCCTCAGTTTTTCGGTGCAAGCTCTTACGTTAGGAACCCCGTCAACAATTACCAGGCACGAAGAACAGTTCCCTATAGCACAAAAAAAGCCACGTGGGTGGCTCCGCTTTATGCTTTCATGTAGAACCTTGATGCCTGCCGCATGAAGAGCGCTTGCTATTGGTTCCCCTTCATATCCCCAGAGTTCCTCACCTTCCCAATAGAACTTGACTTTTTCCTTCTCTTCAAAGTCAAGGATTGGGTGATCCTTGATCCTCATTTCTGAAGAATCCAAAGATTGACGCCCCCTTTCATATGTATGATCTATCTGCAATCCAACTTTCCGTTCTCACAAAGGTCACTCTCACACTTGTTGCTCTTTGTAGAATTCGCCGATAATCGAGGATATCCTGTATAGTTCGAGCATCAAAATACATATACTGAGTTTTCCAATTCGTGCATTTTCGTACCTTCTGGGATCTGGATATCAGCCTTAAGCAGTGCATTGTCGAGCATGTCCTACCTCTTAGACTAACTGATTCATCGATGCATTTGCATTGAATAGAAGAACAAAAATCATTGTGACTTTCTCACAATGAAGTGCAAACACTTCCGAACCAGTCACATTCGGGTTTCGTTCAAGGCTTCCGGGTTTACTGGTGTTATAGGTATCCCCGATAGAAGGTATTCTCTTACGTTCCTAGCCGCCAAAACAGCCATTTCCGTCCTGGTTGTCACGGTAGCACTGCCAATATGGGGTAAAAGAACAACATTATCTAGACCAAAGAACGGACTATCGACTGAGATAGGTTCTCTGGAAAACACATCTAGGCCTGCCCCCCATATCTTTCCATCACGCAAAGCTTTGGCCAGCGCGTCTTCATCCACTATACCGCCTCGTGCAGTGTTTATAAGTACCGCTTCGCGTTTCATCAAGCCAATCTCCTTCTCTCCTATCAGCCCTTTGGTTTGCTCCGTCAGAGGTAAGTGCATTGTGACGAAATCAGCCTCTTTTAGGAGGGAGTCAAGGCTTCTGTACTCTGCGCCCAGCTCTTCTTCCACACCAAGATCCCGGGTGCGTGAATAGTAAACAATGCGCATGTTAAACCCTTTGGCTCGCCGTGCAACTGCGGTCCCTATACGCCCCATACCTACTATACCTATTGTAGAACCCCAGACGTCTAACCCTGTAAGCAGCATCGGCGACCATGTTTCCCACAAACCGCTTCTGAGGTATTTCTGCGCTTCAGGAATACGCCGTGCAGTGGCCAGCAAAAGACCAAACGCAAGGTCTGCAGTAGCCTCTGTAAGCACCCCAGGAGTATTGGTGACAATAATGCCTCGTCGGCTACAGGCTCCAACATCGATGTTGTCGTATCCTACTGCCATATTGGACACAATGCGCAGATTCTCTGCCTCTTTGAGCAATTCTTCATCTATCTTGTCAGTTAGCATCGAAAGCAAGCCAAACGAGTCTCTCGATTCTGCACAGAGCACATCCCTAGGTACGCAAGAATCCTCCTCGGGCCACATAGACACCTCGAAAACTTCCTCTAGTAGTGAAACAGCCGGATCCGGAATCTTCCGTGTAATATATATCTTCATCTTAGACCCCCTATTTCAGAAACAATCAAATCCTATTGCCATGTTAACACAGTGCTCTCAATGGGATATCTTGATCTTGTCTTTGTGAGAAGTAAGGAATGGCTAACATCAGGATATTGCTAGAACAGGAACTCTACGGTAGAATTATTGCGTAAAAGTTCTAAATATTCTTAGGGAGGCGATAACAATGGCAGAGAAAACTAGAGAGTTGGTGGGGGAACATGTCGACGAGCTAATTGGATTACTGAACAAAGCTTACGCCGACGAATTGATTGCCTGTTTCTACTACAAAACTGCTGCAATGCTGGTTAAAGGGATCCATGCCAAGACGGTAGCTGAGCAACTCGAGGAAATAGCCAATGAGGAATTAGAGCACTCCGAAGAATTAGCCGAACGCATTATCCAGCTCGGAGGGGAACCCCTAGATAGCTGGGATGCAATAACAAAACATGCAAATTACCCAGAAGTAGATATACCTAAAGATAGAGCAGACTACGTTGGAATACTCAAGGGTGTTCACGTTGCAGAGCAAGGGGCAATAGGTGTGTATGCAGACCTCATGAAGTTCCTTCAGACGAAAGTGAAAGACCCGACCACGTTCCATCTTGTACGTCACATTATGGGTGAAGAAATGCACCACGAAGATGAAGTTGAAACGCTTCTAGGATTATAGTTTGAAACCGTCAGAAAAACCGGGGGCTCTGCTTCCGGTTTTTGTTTTTGTCCGCTGCTTTGCGTCCTCGCCTTTCCACGGGTGTAGCCGCAAAGTACAATGGCGGCTTTGGTGTCAAGTTGCCTCATGCCTGCGCATACAAGGCCTTAGCGGTACCGAATATGGCGCAGAATCTATAGGTCAAGGAAGCAAAAGGTATCAAACTTCGTCTTGTAGAGCCAAACAACCCATGCTAGAATGTTAGTGCTAGTGCCGGGGTGATGGAATTGGCAGTCATGCGCGACTCAAAATCGCGTGGGGTAGCCCCCCGTGCGGGTTCGACTCCCGCCCTCGGCACCATTTTTGTCTACTTAGACGAGTATACTCAAGCAGACTTCACTCTTTCGCCTAGCGTCACTCAGATGATTCACAGGTCAGCATTCACTCCTTAGCAACGCTGACATTTTTGATATGGAAGTAGAGTCAGTCCCATGGAGGTTCCTCAGAGCAATTTGGGATATCATACCGTAGGCGCACACATGCCGTACATAACCAAAGTGTGAAAAGTAGCCGTCTAGACAAGTAGAAATACTTGTCGGTCCCTAGCGCCACTACCATCAAAGATCGATGTATACGTACCGCTCTAGCCAGCGCTGCACCTTGTTCCTAACTGCTAGCCTTGTTAGCGGTACAAGCAGAATAATCCCTAATATATCTGTTAAGAAACCAGGGATAATGAGCAAAACCGCACCTACCACGGTCATTAAACCATCAATTACTTTGCTGCCAGGGAAGCGGCCTTTTGAAATCTCCTCGCTGGCCTCCGCGATTAGTTCACGACCGTATAGCGCCAGAAGCAATCCCCCTAATACCGCTGTGCCTAACACAAGTAATATGGTCCACCACGTTCCAATTCTTGCACCAACTCCAATGAGAATTGCAAGTTCGATAACAGGAACAGCCACAATTAGAAGAACAACCAGGATCGTCCATATAGTGTACACAACATGCGCCCCCTGATAGAACCAAATGTGCCTGCCTTGCGCTTATCATACCTTTTTCATGTTGTAACCTATAGAGCACGCCCGCGTGGCATGTCCGGCTACTTGTTGTCTAGTCTCATTAACCCTTTAATGGCACAGTAGATAACAGCCATAGTTGCAAATATGGTCGCCATGGATATCCAGGTTATTCGCAACGTTTCCTGCAATACACTCATCATAATCCCTCCCCAATTTCATCAAAAAGCGCCCGGCATTGTGAAGCACGAGAACCGACCCCCTGCTTACTTCACGAGTGAAAGAATGAGAGCGCCTGCAATGACTGATGCGATCTGCCCTGCTACGTTTGCTCCGACAGCCTGCATCAGTATGAAGTTGCTGGGGTCTTCTTCTTGTGCCATCTTGTGTATGGTCCTTGCGGACATGGGAAATGCTGATATTCCGCAAGCTCCTATCATTGGGTTTATCTTGTTCTTCAGAAACAAATTAAGGACCTTTGCGAAAATGACGCCGCCTGCAGTGTCTAGAATGAATGCAACGAGCCCCATACAGATTATAAGGATGGTTTGAGGCGTAAGAAACTCGGAGGCAATCATGGTAGAACCAATGGTTATTCCTAGAAGCAAGGTAACTACGTTGCTTAGCTCGTTTTGCGCAGCTTTGGATAGCCTATCTACTACTCCTGCTTCTCTGAGAAGGTTGCCGAACATTAAAGACCCAACAAGAGCCAGACTAATTGGGGCGATGAAGCCCGCAATCAGTGTAATTACTATTGGAAAGAGCACCTTAACAGTCTTAGATACCGGTTTTGCGCCGGTTACCGCCATCTTGATCCTACGTTCCTCAGAGGTAGTAAGAGCTCTTATCACCGGCGGTTGTATTATTGGCACGAGAGCCATGTATGAATAAGCTGCTACAGAAATTGGCCCTAACAGATTGCGAGCAAACTTGGTGGCCACGTAAATCGAGGTTGGGCCATCTGCAGCACCTATGATCCCGATAGCAGCACATTCTTTAAGCGTAAAACCAGCCAATCCAGCCAAAGCCATGGTAAGAAATATGCCTAGCTGGGCGGCAGCCCCAAAAAAGAGCATCGTAGGCTGTTGGAGCAGGGGCTCAAAATCGATCATGGCCCCGACCCCAATGAAGATCAGGATAGGAAAGAGCTCAGTAACAATCCCTGCTTCGTAAAGTATGCTCAGGAACCCTCCGGGACCGACTGCGGAAGAACCTGGTATATTCGATATGATAGCCCCGAATCCTATTGGAAGAAGCAAAACAGGCTCATACTGCTTTACAATTGCAAGGTAAATCAAGACGAGACCGACGCCAATCATCACACCCTGCTGCCAAGTCATGGCAAGAAGACCGTAAAGCAAACCATCCATGAAAATTCCTCCTCAATTGTTTAAGGGATAAACAAAAGACCTTTATCCCACCATTGTAGGATAAAGGTCTCACTTCCAAGGCCTGCCGGGCTTTCGCCGTGCTGACGACAGGTGCCACTCGCCTATTTTGAACTGTACTCACCAATTACGGGCGAGAAGCTACTCCCCTTCATCTTCAGGTAATAATATAACATAAATAGGTTCCACTATGCATACACCACATCACCATAAGTCTACTTCACCTTAGCCACGCCTGCATAGACTAAGCCCCTGACCCCGTCAACAGTAACTATATCACCGCTCTTTACCATCGAAGTAGCGCCAGAAACCCCAACAACGGCAGGAATACCCAGTTGGAGGGCAAAAATGGCACCATCAGAGGTAAGTCCACCTTGCTCAACTATCAAGGCAGAGGCACGTTCCAAAGCAGGTATAAATGATTTATCTACAGAGGGCACCACCAAGATACAGTTGGGACGTGTGTTGGCAACAGCTTCTTCGGCGGATACAGCTACAACCACTTCTCCCCAAACTGAGGTCTGCCCAATACCAGAACCTTTCAGCACAACGTCTCCGACAATCCGCACTTCCATGACGTTGGTTGTCCCAGGAATTCCCATTGGTATTCCTTTCGTAACAACACATAAGTCGCCGCTCGAAATATGCCCGTTCTTCCGAAGGACATCTATAGCCATGTCAGATATATCTTCGTAATCTCTTGTGGCACCTTCCTTTGGCGGACCTGAGAGGCTCGGCCCCAAAACGGTTTCTACTCCCCATACACATGAAAGCCAACCGCAGGTCTCATCATGCGGACTAACCGCAAATATGGGGGTTTTGGGACGAAACCTTGAGACCATCCTAGCCGTGTAACCTGACTCGGTTGGAGTAATTATGGCAGACGCTCCAAGATCCAAAGCAGAAGATACCACAGATCGGCTAACAGATTCGGTCACATTAGCGGACATTCCACTAATCCTTGAAAAAAAGACGCTGCTATCGAGAAATTCGTCGGCCTTCACAGCAATCTTGGCCATAAACTCCACGGATTCAAGAGGGTGCTTACCGTATGCCGTTTCCCCTGAGAGCATAACAGCATCTGTGCCATCTATGATCGCATTGGCGACATCTGATGCTTCTGCCCTTGTGGGTCTCGGTTTTTCTATCATAGACTCAAGCATCTGTGTAGCAGTGATTACCGGTTTGCCAATCTTGTTGCACTCAGCTATCATTTTTTTCTGAAGAACCGGAATATCTTCAGGAGGATACTCAACTCCAAGGTCGCCTCTGGCTACCATGAGGCCATCCGCAGTTCTTAGTATTTCTCGCAACGCCAAAACTCCCTGGGCCGACTCAATCTTAGCAATGACTCTTGCCGTCGACCCCGCTTCTTCCAAGACACGTCTCACATCTGTAACGTCATCCGCAGATCTGATAAATGAAGCCGCTACAAAATCGATCCCGTGCTGAGTGCCGAATATAATGTCCTCTTTGTCAGTTTCGCTTACAGCAGGAAGGCCCTTTATGGTTGAACCCGGGATGGAAACTTTTTTCCTGTCAGATATGAATCCGCTGTTTAGGATCCTAGCAGTTACACTCTCTTCTGAGATCTCGCAAACTTCCAACTCGATATTCCCGTCATCGAGCAAGATAGTCGAGGAAGGGCTCAGAACGTCGCAAATGCCCTTGAAAGAAACAGAGCATATCTCAGAGGTCCCAAGCACGTCTTCGGTCGTCAAGATCATGTACTTCCCTTGTTGTAGGAAAACCCCACCATCTTCAAAGGCCCCTAAACGTATCTCAGGGCCCCTGGTATCCAACATCAGGCCAACTCTTCTACCTGCGCGCAGAGACGCACGTCTCACCTTTTCCATGTTCAGACCGTGTTCCTCACAGGTACCATGAGAAAAGTTGAACCTAGCGACGTCCATTCCTGCTCGTATCATCTTGAATAGGATCTCCTCATCGCTACATGAGGGTCCTATTGTACATACTATTTTGCTCCTACGCATATTCATAACATTACTCACCTAACATATGTATGCCAGCAGTACAGAGATGAATCCACACGTACACCCACAAGATGTCATGATCATGTTTTTACCGTTCCCACAAACTGCATGATTATAGAGTGAGCTTCCCTGGCCTCCAAACGAGGCACAAGAACCTCAACGTACCTTGTTGACTTCCTATCCTCCGAACTATAAGTCCTGAGCGTAACCAGGAGCCCTTCTCTTGCCAACCTGCTCTTCATACGTTCAGCTTCTTCCCAACCTGACGCAATGTAAACAACTGTCCACACATGCAGGCCCATTCGTCCTCAAAATGAAGGAAACGAATTATCAGGGCTTCCCTCCCTTCAGTACAACTCTTGATCCAGCTGCGTTAAGTCTGCCTATCTCCTTTTATACTCAGTTCAGAACATTCCCTAGCCAGTATTCTCCGAATGTCTTCTTGTTCCTCTATGCTCCCGGTCACTGTCACCACCTTGTCTTTTTGGACGAACCTACACGCAGTCTGCCAAAGCCTCGGGAACACTACTACCTCGATGCTATCGTATTCGTCTTCAACTGTAACAAAAGCCATCTCCTCTCCTGACCTTGTTATTACCCGTTTCACTTCCGAAACCCTTCCACCTACGGTAACTTGAGCCCCTTCACTTGCTTCCGAAAGATCTCCAAGCGGTGTCGTGAACCGGCTGAGAGCTTCCCTATACTTATCGAGAGGATGACCTGAGAAGTACATTCCCAGTAATTCCCTTTCCCAAGCTAGCCTCACTTCGAGCGGTACTTCTTTATCCTCCGAAAACCGCCTAGCCGCCATTTCATCCCCTGCGCCTTCCATATCTTCCATAGTTCCAGTATCGCCAAACAAGGATGGCTGATAGGGCAGTGCAGTGCCAGATGATACTACAGGGGCATCTACTTTGTTCTCAAAAAGAGAGCCCTGTTCTCCAAAAAGCGACATCTGAAGGTCAGGCTGCCTGCCCCTATTCGTTAGGGCTGCATCCACCTTGCTAAGATTCTCGTACCTCGTCCCGATCTCATCAAATGCGCCGCACTGGATGAGACTCTCCAAGGCCTTTCTAGTTAGCCCTTTGCCTATACGGAAGGAAAATGACTCTACTGACGAGTACTTCCCATGCATAACTCTCTCCCTAACGATTTCCTCAGCTAAAGAGTCTCCTATGTTCTTTATACCCGACAGACCGTACCTTATATTTCCGTCCTCAACCGAAAACTCGACCATGCTGTTGTTTACACTCGGCCCTTTTATCCCGATTCCCAACCGTTTCGCTTCCTCCAAGTACAAACCGACCTTGCTTTGGACTCCTTTCACAGATGAAAGAAGCGCAGCCATGAACTCACTAGGATAGTTGGCCTTGAGATAGGCAGTTCTATAGGCTACCAAAGCATATGGTGCTGCATGGTTCTTGTTGAAACCATAGTTTGCAAACTTCATGATAAGTTCCCATATACCTTTCGCGTCGTTTTGGGATAGCCCTCTTCCTACCGCGCCACTTATGAACTTGTCTTCCATCTCCAAAAGCAACCTTCTATCCTTCTTTCCTACGGCACGCCGCAGGACGTCTGCCTCACCCAAACTTAGTCCCGCAATCTGATTGGCAATCTTGAGAATTTGCTCCTGATAGACCAAGACGCCATATGTATCCTTAAGAACAGGCTCAAGAGCCGGATGAGGATATCTTGGGTTGCCCTGCTTCCCTCTTATGTATTCTGGGATTTGCTCCATAGGCCCCGGTCTGCAAAGCGCAACTGCGTCTACTATGTCACTAAACTCAGCAGGCTGCATTTCCTTAAGAAAGTCCCTAACCCACGACGATTCCAGTTGAAAGACACCCAGAGTCTCCCCATTTGAAAGAAGTTTATATGTGGCGGGATCGTTGAGCGGTATAGATTCGATGTCAAAGAAGCCACTTTCCATGGCCATCTCTTCGACGCTCTCTTCTTCTTTCTCCGCCGTCACCTTCTGGTTTACAAGATCGACTGCCCTTTGAATCACAGTAAGAGTCCTGAGGCCCAAAAAATCCATCTTCAGGATACCTAGTTTTTCCAAGTCGTCCATGGGGTACTGGGTGGTAACAACCCCTTCTTGGCTTTTCGCCAAAGGCGTATAGTCCCACAGCGGACCTTTGCCAATGACCACTCCCGCAGCGTGCACCGATGAATGCCTCGGCATGCCCTCCAGCTTAGAGGCAATTTCGATCAGGTCTCTTACCGATTGTTGTTCCATGGCTTTCCTAATGTCAGGAACGCTATCGACCGCCTTTGATATAGTGATGCCTATCTGCGGAGGAATCATCTTGGCTATCCTGTCGACCTCGCCGTAAGGCATATTGAGCGCTCTGCCCACATCCCTTATTGCAGCCCTTGCGGCCATACTTCCAAATGTAATTATCTGGGCAACTTTGTCGTCCCCGTATTTTTCTCTGACATAGGCAATTACTTCGTCCCTGCGATCATCCTGAAAATCAATGTCTATGTCTGGCATACTTACTCTTTCAGGGTTGAGAAATCTCTCAAACACCAGGTCATGTTCCACCGGATCTATCCCGGTGATCCCAAGGGCGTACGCCACCAGACTTCCGGCCGCGGAACCACGACCCGGACCGACCGCGATACCTTGGCTCTTTGCGTAATCAACAAAATCGGCCACAACCAGGAAATATGATGAGTAACCCATCCTTTGAATGATACTGAGCTCATACTCAAGCCTTTCCTCTCTGGGTTCATCGACACGCCCACGTGTTCTTTCTTTCAGCCCTTCTTTTGCTTTGTGCACTAGCAGGGAGAACGGGTCGTGTCCATCTGAAAGAGGGTACTCCGGTAGGTGGATAGTTGAAAAATCTAGTTGTACCCTGCATCTATCTGCAATAACAGCGGTATTCAATATGGCTTCAGGCAGATCTTGGAATTCTGTCGCCATTTCGCTAGGTGACTTGAAATAAAACTCAGTGCTCGGGAAACGGAGTCTCGTAGGGTCATCGACATTCGTACCGGTCTGTATCGCCAATAAGATCTCATGGTACCGCGCGTCTTCTCTTTTGAGATAGTGGCAATCGTTTGTGGCAACTACAGGAATTCGGTGCTTCATAGATAGTTCTATGAGTTGCCTATTCACCTCTTCTTGACCTTTGACGCCATTTCTTTGGATTTCAATGAAAACGCTGTCTTCTCCAAAGATATCTACGTACCTGTAAAGACTGTTCTCAGCTTCTTTCCTTCGACCTTGCCCCAACAAGGTGGGCACTTCACCACCAAGGCACGCGGTCAAAGCGATTAGGCCTTCTGAATATCTGGCTAGTGTTTCAACATCCACCCTAGGTCGGTAGTAGAAACCTTCTAGGAAGCCTATAGACACGATCTTCATGAGGTTCCTGTAGCCTTCGTATGTCTCAGCAAGAAGAACCAAATGGTAAGGCTCGTCCCTAGTCCCCTGATTCTTGACATGCATTGAATCGCGCGCCACATAGACCTCACACCCAATAATCGGGCGGAGTCCAACCTCTTGGCAAGCCTCATAGAAGCTCACGACTCCATACATGTTGCCATGATCGGTTATGGCGACCGAGTCCATACCCATCCTTCGTGCCAGTGAACACATCTCTTTTATCCTGCAAGCCCCATCCAAGAGGCTGTACTCTGTGTGCACGTGAAGATGACTGAAATTTGACATTATTGCCCCCAACTATTTTTGATGGTATATTCTTGTTGTAGATCACACCCTGCATTTCTGCATAGAAGGTGAATCGCTTGCCCTGGAAGTTTTGTCCCTATTGCAGCGAAATCTCGTACACTGCCGCTACCAAGTACCGACGGTGGCCATGCCCAAAATGCGGCAAGGAACTAAAAGATGAACCAGAATATGACCTGCAAGAAGCAATTCATATCAGAAACGAACACTTGTACAAAGCACCAGTCCCACCAGAAAAGTAGTGGCGGGCCATCTTTTGGATGAGAAACCTTGTTTCATAGGTTTCAGGTTGTTTTTTGCATTCCAGGACATGAGCCATTCAAACAGTGACTACTTCATTTTATCCGGGAAAATTCCTTCAATCTTTTCTGTGTTTTCTTTGGAGCCAAAGAACTTACATACGTCCTGCAAAGGGCAGACTCCACATTTCGGTTTTCTTGCGGTGCACACCTTCCGCCCATGTTCTATGAGCATGAGATGCAAAGGCATTTTTTCTTCGTCGGGAACCGTATCTTCAAGGACTTGCTGTACAAATGGCGCAGAAGCGCTTTCATCCACAATCCCCAATCGCTTAATCACTCTAAGTATGTGCGTGTCTACAGGGATCGCAGGCTTCCCTAGCCCGAATACCAATACGCACGCTGCCGTTTTGGGGCCTACTCCAGGAAGCGACGTAAGATACTCAAAGCAGCGCTCTTTTGGCCAACTTTTCAGTGGGTCCAGGGTGATCTCTCCAAAATTCTGTTTGATCTCGTTAAGAGCGCCCATTATTTTCTTAGTTTTCTGACGATACAAGCCTGCGCAAGAAAGCACACCTTCTACAACCCCACAATCTTCACAAAGAAGATCTTCCCACTGCGGGAATTGTGACTTAAGCTGAGAAAAAGCCCGAGAACTCAAGGTGTCATTTGTCGCCTGCGACAAAATAGTTGCGACCAAAGTATCGACAGGATCATCTGCTATTGGGCCCAGTAGTTGCGAACGCGGTTCAGTGTAAATCTGTTCTAGCCTTTCAAAGACCACACGAATTGCCTCTTTGTTTTTCATCGCACGCGTCTCTTCGCTTGTTTCGCTAGAAACAGTTCCCGATTCGCATGGCATGCCATAGCCCGGAACGTTTTTATCAGTCATCACTTGATGCAAGACTCCAATCTGTCTTAGTGGCCAGACACCGTACCCAAGCGACACTTGTCATCAAAGATCTCTCACGAGTTCTTTGAAGACCCGTCCTCGCTGCTCGAAATTATCGAACATATCATAACTTGCACACGCAGGCGAAAGAACAACCGAGTCTCCCGAAGCAGCAACCGAATAGGCTAGACTCACTGCTTCTTTTAGATCCTCAGCCCGCAGCAGATCAATATTCTCACGTCTTGGCTTTCTAGCACTTGCCGCAGCCTTATCTATGGCCTCTTCAATTTTTCCGGCACATGCGCCCAGCAAAACTACTTTCGCATCTTTCTCCACGATTTTCTTCGCCAAATCATCGAATAACAGCCCCTTGTCATATCCCCCGAGTATTACCACAACAGGGCCTGGCATAGATTCGAGAAGAGCAATCGTCCTGTCGGGTGACGTTGCAATAGAGTCGTTGTAGAACTTGACTCCGTTTAATTCGCGCACATATTCAATTCTATGCTCCAATCCATGAAATGATCGGATGGCATCCCTTATTCCATGGGTACTTGCGCCAAGTCTCATTGACATGAGGATCGCACCAAGCGCATTAGATATATTATGCTGACCAGGTATTAAAAAGTCACTCTTTCTGGCAACACAAACTGGTTCGCCGATCTCAGGCACATATATCAGGTTTTCTCCATCTAAGAACCCCCATGGAACTCTAGAACAGTCCTTAGTCGGGTCTGGCGGAGTAAGCGAAAAGAAACCAACCTTTCCACGGCATTCACCTGCAAGATCTCGTACCAGGCCATCATCATGATTGAGAAACGTCCAGTCATCGTGTTCTTGGAACCTAAGAATGTTCTTCTTAGAGTTCACATATTCCTCGAAGTCCGTGTGTATATCTAGGTGGTTCGGCCGGATGTTTAGAATCAGAGACACATCAGGGCTTACGTCACACAACTGCAGTTGAAAACTGGACAGCTCAAGTACCACGATCGCATCTTCGGGGATGTCGTCAACTCCTTCTATTAGCACAGATCCTATATTGCCTCCCAAAAGGATCGGCCGTCCAGGAAAACTATGCTTGAGCATTGAAAACGCAAGCGCTGAGGTGGTAGTCTTCCCTGCGCTCCCGGTAACTCCGCCCACTTTAGCCTTGCATCTTCGAAGGAAAAGCGCGATTTCTGTAGAAATGAATGCACCGCGTCTTTTAGCTTCCATGACCTCGGGTTGGTTTTTCCTCATGCCAGGCGTCAAAAATATGTTGCTATACGAACAAAGCGATTCTAAATACCGTTCTCCCAGACTCCATTCAACGCCTAACGCGGAAAACTCGTCATAAACGGCACCGAGCTCATTCTTGTCCTTCTTATCGAAACAGGTAATCAGTGCTCCCTCTTTCAGGAGATAGCGACATAGAGATTGATTGGAAATACCCATTCCTACTATGGCGACTTTCTGGTCTCTAAAAGACATATAATTGTGCATATGCAGCCACCTTGATCGTATCTACCACTTAGAAATCAAAGGGCCTGTCAGAAACACAGGCCCCGTGTTGTCTATGCAACACCTATTCTAGTGTCTTTAGAATCTCTTCCAACCGGTCTAAGCCCTCTTCGATTTTTTCCATAGACGTAGCATAGGAGAACCTTAGATTACCCTCAGTTCCAAAGGCGGCTCCGGGAACTACTGCAATTCTAGCGTCCTCAAGCAAGATGTCCGCAAGGACACTATCGTTAGTAACCGTCTGACCAGCAAGTTTTCTGCCAATGATCGCGCTCACATCCGGATATACGTAGAACGCTCCCGGCGGAGTTAGGCATTTGACCCCTGGCATATCGTTTAGCCTCGATACCATGTAATCTCTACGCTTGTTGAACTCAATCCGCATGGCTTCGAGAGGTTCCTGGGGTCCTAACAGCCCTGCCAAGGCAGCTTTCTGCGAAATCGATGTTGCATTAGAAGTCGAATGACTCTGTAGGTTCCCCATAGCTTCTATGACGTCGCCAGGACCCGCTGCATAACCAATTCTCCACCCTGTCATCGAATATGCCTTTGAGACTCCATTCACAGTAATAGTGATATCTTTCACTTGAGGACTGATTGAAGCAAAGGAAACGTGCTCCCCCTCATAAATGAGCTTCTCATAGATCTCATCTGAAATCACTGCTATATTATGTTTTACGCAGACATCCGCAATCTCTTCTAACTCCTCGCGCGTGTAGATGGCGCCTGTAGGATTGGAAGGTGTATTTAGTATTAGCAAAGAAGTCTTTGGTGTTAGGCTCTCCTCAAGTTGCTTGGCAGTTATTTTGAACCCGGTTTCTATGCTTGTTGGTAAGATGACCGGCTTCCCTCCAGCGAGGTTAACCATTTCCGGATAACTTACCCAATAAGGGGCTGGAACAATGACTTCGTCTCCATCGTCGCACAGAACCTGAACCGCATTGTAGATGGAATGCTTTGCGCCGCATGAGACAAGGATTTGAGAAGGCTTGTACTCTAAGTTGTTGTCTTTCTTAAACTTGGAGCAGATTGCCTCCCTTAGTTCTGGGATCCCTGACGCGGGAGTATACTTGGTGAATCCTGCATCAATTGCTTCTATGGCAGCCTCCTTGATGTGATCTGGAGTGTCAAAATCAGGCTCTCCAACACCAAAACTGATAACGTCGACTCCTTCTTTGATTAGGGCCTTAGTCTTGGCGTCTAACGCTAAAGTGAGGGAAGCTCCTATAGACTTGGCGCGGACTGACAGTTTCATTAGTTTACACCTCCACCATGTACTTAAGTGTATAATACACCGGCACTTTAACTATTTCTATGCAGACATCAATTAGACCTTCCGAGGTCACTGTGAAAACAACACGCAGTCCTCACAATCTCGAATTCTAATAGAACCGGAATCACGGATATAATATGTGTAGATGAGATATGTGCGCGGAAGCCTTAGAATCTCACTTCCGGGAAGGATGTAGAACGCATGGACAAGAAGGCACGCGGATTCATCCGCGCCGCCGGAATAGTGTTGAACTTAGGATTTTTTATCATTGGTTCGTCCCTCATAGGGATGTACTTAGGCTCGCTTTTGGATAAGGGACGTTCAACCCAAATATGCACCCCAATAGGACTCTTAATAGGGTTGGCAGTAGGTCTGCACCGTTCCTGGCAGATTCTAGGGGGCATAACGAAAAACAAAAAGTAGTCTGGCCCCATAGTATCAAACTCGGTGAAACCCAGACTACCAATTGTCGTTTCAAAAAAGGAAACTGGGCTTGTGTCACAAGACCTGAGACCTAGATCTAGATGTTACGAACCTTGCTCTGCGCTAGGCTCAAGAGTCTCCTTTCCTTCTGGTTCAATGCCATTCCCATTTCCTGCTGCAATTACGTCGGTAAACTGCTTCTCATAAAGCGATTTGTAGAGCCCTCCCAACGCGATGAGCTCCTCGTGATTTCCAACCTCTTTGACCTCGCCGCTTTCAATAACATAGATTCTGTCAGCATTGCGGACCGTAGAAAGCCTATGCGCTATGACTATAGAAGTTCTCCCTTCAAAGAGCTTTTCGAGGGCTCTTTGAATCAAGAACTCGGTATACGCGTCAACTGAGGAAGTCGCTTCGTCTAGAATGAGAATCTTTGGATTAGCCAGGATAGCTCGTGCAAAAGAAAGGAGCTGCCTTTGGCCTACCGACAGTCGGGAACCTCGTTCGCGAACCTCAGTATCATACCCGTCAGGAAGATTGGATATGAATTCGTGAGCCCCCACGATTTTCGCCGCTTCTTCTACCTCTTCATCTGTAGCATCTATTCGCCCGTATCTGATGTTTTCTCGTATAGTCCCCGAGAAAATAAACGTGTCCTGCAAAACTATGCCAAGTTGCTTCCTCAATGACTCTATGGTCACGTCACGTACATCAATACCATCTACCAAAACCCGGCCGCTTTGCACATCGTAAAACCTGCACAGAAGGTTTATTATTGAGCTTTTGCCGGCACCCGTGGGCCCAACCAGGGCTACCGTTTCTTTTGGCAGAGCTTCTAGATTGATGCCATGAAGAACCGGCTGTTCAGGAGTATATCCAAAAACCACATCCTCGAACTTGACATGTCCTTGTATGCTTGGAAGCTCGAGAGCGCCTTCTTTGTCAGTCACATTTGGCTCGGTATCTAACACTTCAAATATCCTTTCAGACGAAACCCCTGCCTGCAAGACAAGGTTGTACATGTCTACTAGGTTCCGGATTGGCCAAAAGAATCTTGTCATGTAGTTCAAGAAGGCAGAAATAGTGCCGACTGTAATGGCAGCTTCGCCCCAGGATATTTGAAGTCCTCCATAGTAAACGATCAACGCAGACCCCAGAGCTCCTATCAGGTCTACAACAGGATTGAACAACGCCCGTAGCTTTTCCGCCTCCATCTGCGCTTCAAAACTCTTGTGTGTTGTCTCGGTGAATCTTTCCGCGTTGAGATCTTCACGAGAAAACGCTTGGACAATTCGCATTCCCGTGATAGATTCCTGCAGGTTAGCACTTATGTCCGCAGCCCTACGTCTTACTTTATGGTACGCTCTGGTCATCCTTGTTCTCAAGGTCCATACTACTATGAACAAGATGGGTACAATAGCAAGAGCAACCAAAGCTAGCTTGGAGTTCATCCTAAACATTATCACGACTATAGCGACCAAGGTAACAAGGTCACTCAAAAGGCCGAGGACACCCGAGGTAATAAGCTCATTTATTGACTCTACGTCACTAGTCACCCTCGACATTATGCGTCCAACCTGGAGCCTATCATAAAAATCAAGACCTAGATCTTGAAGGTGCGAAAAGAGCCGGCGCCTCATTGAAAAAAGCATATTGTGCCCAACCCATGCCATCATGTATTGCTGGCTAACGCGGACAATTTCTGTTGCAGCTATCACTGCAAAGTAAAGCAAAGCAGTTCTGGAAACTTGCTCAACACTGCCTGAGGGTATGTCTGTATCCAGAACCTTCTTTATGAGCAGTGGGCCGACTGTGCCCATAAGAGAAACCGCTATCGTCATTACCAACGCCAAGGACAATTGCCATTTGAACGGGACGATAAACTCCTTTAACCTGGGCAAATGGCTAAAATTTACTTCCTTCAGTTCGATATCACCTGTGTCTAATCCCCCAGGACCATGATGTCCCATTAGTAGCCACCTCCTTGGTCTTCAATGGATTGGGTGTTGCTTTTGTCCCAAAAGTCAATCTCTTGGGGTCTGAACTGCAAATTGTATATGGCGGTGTATATTCCACCTAACTGCAACAGTTCTTCATGAGTACCTTCTTCTGCTATCCTGCCGTTGTCAAGTACTATTACTCGATCGGCATCTCGAACGGTTGATAGTCTTTGAGCTATTATGAACGCTGTCCTGTCTTTGAGGAGTCTGGAAAATGCTTGTTGAATCTGCATCTCAGTTTCAACGTCAACGCTAGACGTCGACTCATCAAGGAGGAGGATTCTGGCATCCATGAGTAGAGCGCGAGCAATAGCGACTCTTTGCTTCTGTCCTCCTGACAACCCTACACCTCGTTCTCCGATTATAGTGTCGTACCCGTCAGGTAGGCTCATAATAAAATCGTGGATATGAGCAGCCTTTGCTGCCTCCATAATCTCATGATCGGTAGCTTCGGGTTTCCCATAGGCTATGTTGTCCCTCAAAGATGCCGAAAACAGAAAGGTCTCCTGAGTAACAATGCCTATCTGTCTCCTCAAGCTTTCAACTGTCACATCCCGAATATCTATACCATCTATGAGTATCCTGCCCTCAGTAACATCATAAAACCGTGGTATGAGATTGATAAGAGTGGTCTTGCCCGAACCGGTACCCCCGAGAATCGCAACTGTTTCGCCTGGAGAAACATCCAAGTTTATGTTCTTAAGAACCATGTTAACCCCATCGTATGCGAAACTGACATTCTCAAATGTAACCCTACCCTCTATTTTCCCGATGGGCTTGGCTCCAGGTTTGTCTCTTACATCGGCTTGGGTATCCAAGATCTCAAAGATTCTTTCACCTGACGCAATTGTTCTTTGAACCATGCTCACCTGCCAACCGAGCATTCGTATTGGACCTAACAATTGTCCCAGCAACATGTTGAAAGACATGAGAGTTCCAAGAGTAAGCTCGGTAGAGATAACTTGACGTCCACCGTACCAAAGAATAATCGCTAGGGACATCTCTGTGAGCAGCCTCATAAGTGACCAGTTTATCGCAGAAAGCCTCTCTGCCCTGATGCTGCGCTGCAACAGCTCTTTGTTATCTCTTTCAAATTTCTCCATTTCATATTGCTTTCTTGCAAAGGCCTTTACTACTCTTTGTCCTGATATGTTTTCCTGTATTCTAGTGTTTACCACGGCTACTTGCTGCTGAATGTCAGTGAACATCGGGCGCACCTTCGTTGCGTATACCTGCACCCGCCATGCAAGAACAGGAACGGTAACCATGGCTACGAGAGTAAGCTGCCAATTCAGAGACAGCATAAGAATCAGGGTAGCAAAAAAGGAAACGGCATTTGATATGATTTGGATCGCACCGTTAGACAAAAACCTCTGCGCAGCATCTACGTCGGAAGTCACTCGCGACATGATTTGACCCGTCTGGGTCTGGTCGTAAAAACTATACGAGAGCTGCTGCAGATGCTTGTACAACGTATTCCTTATATCGAAAACTACCTTCTGGCCTGCGTAAGCCATGTTGAAGCGCTGAAGGTACTGAATTACCCCTTTGAGCGCTGCAACGCCAAATATGGCAACTGCTCCATATATTAGAAGGTCGTAAGACTCGGTTGCCAATACGTCGTCGACAACCCATCTTATGACCATAGGCTGCAAAAGAGTCAAGCCAGATATTGCTAAAAGAAATATGAACGCAAGTACATATCGTTTCCAGTATGGAGCTGCGAATTTTAGCAACCTGCCAAGAACGCTCATGTAAACATACCACCTTTTTTCCCAACAATACTGTGTTCTATGAAACAGACGGCACTACGAGCCTAGTACTCAATAATCTCATTGCACGAGATACTCCCATCACGCATCGTCCGAGTGATTCCCAACCTCTATCAGGAACCGTAGTCGATTTTGTGGTACCTATCCATAAACCTGGAGAGGATCCCTATGTTGAGCCTTATGGTTTCAGCCCATACTGAAAGAAGATCGTAGCCGTCAGGAGTCATGGCATAGACACGTCTCGCAGCCCCTGTACCCGAAGTATCCCATTGGGATTCAATCATCCCTCTTTTTTCTAACCTTCGCAGATACCTATAAACCATACCTGGGTCTTGATTATCTCCAAAACCAAATTCCTCGAGACGTGGAATAAGCTCATAACCGTATGATTCTTGTTCACTTAGAAGTAGCAGAAGGCAAGCTTCCATAAACCCTTCCGGTTTAACGGCACCGTCTGACCGTTGCCCCTGATGCCAGTCACGACCGTCTGCATGGGTATGGTCTCCGCATTCGCTATCTGTCGGCTTTCCATGTTCGTAGAACGTCACTTTATCCCTCCTTTATCTTCATTGTGGACCGGATGGCACATATATGCAAGCTACACATATGTATTCTACAGAAACCGAAAAATTCCTTCTTCGAAACATTGTTTTCTATCTAATATGGGATTCTCCAGAACACCTGCTACCCGCCTCACATCGAACATTGGTTGCTATCGTGAAATCAAATATCCCTCTATCATGTTAGAATAATCTTGGCACTATAAGTGAGCGCTAATTGCGACAAGGAGGTACTCAACCTGAAGTCAAGACTTTCACTTTCTGACAGCAAAGAAGATATGGCTCGTTTCTTAGAAGATGCCTTTGATGAGAACGGAGCCTTAGCATCCCTGATACCTGGTTTTGAGGACCGACCCCAGCAAATGGAGATGGCCAAACTCGTGCTCAGATCCTTATCTGAAGGAGAACATCTCATAGTCGAGGCAGGGACTGGAGTTGGCAAGTCCCTTGCATACTTGATACCTGGAGTTTACTGGTGTTTAGCAACAAAGAACCGACTCATCATATCTACACACACAGTAAACCTTCAGCAGCAGCTGGTAAACAAAGATATTCCCCTGGTTGCTCAACTTTTTGACGATATAGGAGCCTTCAAGTACGCTTTATTCAAGGGTCGCAGCCACTATCTGTGCTTGAGAAAATGGAACAGAGTTTATGAGGACACGCAAGGCAGACTCAAACTAGTCCAGCCAACCAAGGATGAATTAATCCTTCAAGACATCTCGGATTTGATCGACTCTGGCAATTGGAATGGAGACAGAGACACCATTCCTTTTGCTATTAGCGAGACCACTTGGAGCGGCATATCTTCTGAAAGCGATAGGTGTATGTCTTCAAAATGCCCGTTTCGAGAGGCCTGTTTCTACATGAAACAACGAAGATATTTAGAGGAGTGCCACGTTGTGGTAGTTAACCATGCCCTTTTTGCAGCTCATCTAAAACTCTTCGTCGATACAGCCGGCAAAACATCTCTGCTACCAGCATTCGAAGGAGTCATTTTTGACGAAGCCCACCATATAGACGAGGTATTTAGGGATAGCCTCACGTTTGATATAGGATATAGCCGAGTGAGACGCCTTTCAGACGATACTCTCCGACTCCTGTCGCGCCATCCGTTTTCCAAGTTAGTGCCACAAGGCACACAAAATCGTCTGCAGTCCGACCTAGAGCAATCGCTTGCGCTAGTGGAGAATAACTTGTCTTTCCTTGACCCCTCTTTACTCAGCCGAACTACCTATAGGCCAGGCAGAGGTAAAAAGGCCAATGATTCTCCCAGAGACCGGAACAAGTGCAGGTTGACCGAGCCAGGCCTCGTGGATGAAAAGCTAATCCAGTCTTTTAAGAATCTGGGTTCGTTGGTAGCAGACTGGACCGAATTTGATCTTTCTGACGAAGAGAGGTTTGAGGCAAATGCCTTGGCTAGAAGATACGTGAACATGGCGTCAATCGCTGAGCGAATCAATATTCTTGAGGGTGACAGTTCCTCTTTTGTATACTGGTCTGAAATCGAAGAAAGAGGAAGACAACGCCAGGTAACGCTACGGGGTTCGCCTCTTGAAATTGACTCATATCTCAATGAAAACCTATGGTCTTCGTTGAACTCGGCAATATTGACCTCGGCTACTTTGGCAACAGACAATTCCTTCGAATACATCAAGAGCGTAGTGGGGATAGATGCAAATGAAGCAGTCTTCGGATCTCCTTTCAACTATTCTAATCAGGTTTGCTTGTGTGTGCCCCAAGATGTTCGCGGAGCTGACCCCAATAAGCCCGGGTTCGATGAGTACGTAGCGGAAGCAATCCTAGACATTGTCGATCTCGTACAGGGGCGCACTTTTGTACTGTTCACATCAAGAAGATCCCTGCATAATGTGAGTGCTTTGACAAGGAACAGAATAGAGGAAAAAGGGTTCCCTGTTCTTGTTCAAGATGAAATGCCTAGGGAGAGTTTGCTCTTGGAGTTCAAGAAGGCAGGCAATGCGGTGCTTATGGGACTTGATTCGTTTTGGGAAGGTGTAGACGTACCTGGTGAGGCACTTTCCTGTGTAGTTATTACCAAATTGCCTTTCCCAGTTCCCGACCATCCTCTTATGCAAGCGAGAGAGGATCTATGGAAAGAACAAGGCCTTAGCCCCTTTGCACACTATTCCTTGCCGCTTGCTACTTTGAAACTCAAGCAAGGTTTCGGGCGTTTGATACGTTCAAAAACAGATACTGGCGCGGTAGTGATACTAGATTCGAGAATACTGACCAAGAACTACGGGAAATCCATCTTGCGAAGCCTTCCTCCCGCTACCTTTACAAACAATCTTGATGATATCACAAGGTTCATTACCTATAGCTAGGGAAAACACTGTCTTACAAGAAGGGATGCCCGTTTGATACCGAGCATCCCTTCTCCAAGATCGGGACACCAGGCTCTCCTCTACTTATAAACAGAGGATGCAGCTTGCAAAGCGACTCCGGGGACAATTTTGGCTCCCATAGAAACCAAAATGCCTTCCAGCGCACCCAAGAATGTAATGACGTTGCACCTCGTCGAATTAGTGCCCATGAGACCTATGCGCCATACCTTACCCTTAAAAACACCCAGACCCGATCCAATTTCTATATTGAACTCGTTAAGAAGCCGTCTCCGGACCTCCGCATCATCTGCTCCATCGGGCAAGTAGACCGTGGTTAAGCTCGGCAGACGATACTTTTGTTCTACCACGAGCGTCATTCCCATGGCTTCCAAACCCGCGACCAATGCCTTCTGATTAAGTTCGTGTCTTGCCCACCGGGCCTCCAGCCCTTCTTCTTTTATGATTCTCAGCGCCTCGTTAAAAGCGTATATCATGTTGATGGGCGCCGTGTGGTGATAAAACCTCTCGCCACCCCAGTAGCGCGATATCATTGAAAGATCGAGGTACCAACTCTGGCACTTAGTCTTTCTGTTTCTTATAAAATCAACGCCTTTTTCGCCAACTGTTACAGGCGCTAGCCCCGGAGGACAACTCAAACACTTCTGAGTGCCCGAATAAACAAAATCTAACTTCAATTCATCTACCGGGACTTTCACGCCGCCCAAAGATGTGACTGCGTCAACTACAACACGCATACCATTTTCGTGAGCCATGCAAGCGATTTCTTCGAGGGGCTGCAGCACACCTGTAGAGGTCTCAGCATGCACTATTCCTACTATCTTGGCATCCGGGTTCGCATGTATTGCCTTTTTCACATCTTCGGGATCAATGATTCTTCCCCATGGTGTGTCTACTCGTACGACTACTGCTCCGGCTCTTTCCGCCACGTCTACCATGCGCTCGCCAAAAACACCCGCTACGCATATGATTGCCTTATCTCCATGCTCGAGAGAGTTCACTATTGCGGTTTCCATACCCGCCGAACCGGTACCTGAAATTGGTATCGTAAGTTCGTTCTTAGTTTCAAACACGTAACGGAGAAGTTCTGTGGTTTCATCCATAATCTCGACAAAATCTGGATCTAGATGGCCAATGGTTGGTTCGGAAAGTGCCCTCAACACTCTCGGATCCGCATTGCTCGGACCTGGCCCCAAAAGAATCTTGGATTTTGGATTTCGTTCATTCATTTGCTAAGTCTCTCCTCCTTCTGAATTCTGATTCTAGATAAGGTCAAGTTCTTTTAGAGCAACCCTTATCTCCTCTTTTTCTTTTTCGCCAACCGGCAGGATAGGCCTCCTAGGCAGACCTCCGAAATAACCTATGAGGTCCAAAGCCGCCTTGAGACCTGCAACGCCATATTTCCCAGTTACCAGGTTGTTAAGCTTAAGTATGCTCTTCTGCACAGACCTAGCCTCGTCAAACTTGCCCTGCTCAACCAAAACGCAAATCTTCACGCACAGATCTGGGGCGACGTTAGCAAGAGCTAGTGTCCCTCCCCTTGCCCCCATGACCAGACTTGGCATAAGAAAACTCGCCGAACCGGCGAACACAGCGAAATCTTCTGGAACATCCCTTAGAATCTCGGATATTTGGACTATGTTTGGGCTCGAATCTTTTACTCCCCTTATGTTGGGGTGCTGACACAGCCTCCTTATCAAAGAAGGAGTCATGTTCAAACCTGTATTGGCAGGCATATTGTACAGCAATATCGGAATTGGAGAGGCATCGGCAACATCCTTGTAGTATGCCTCTAGCGCATTTTCGTTCATGTTGGCTTTAAAATAGTGCGGGGAGATGACCAGCGCTGCATCTGCGCCTGCATCTGCGGCCCTCTTTGTTAGCCTTATTGTTGCCCTAGTGCTCTCGGAGCCTGCGCCTGCAATTACCAGTTTGTCCTTAGGAAAGTGCTTCCGAGTATAGGTCCACAGTTCAACTTTTTCGTCCTCGTCCACATAGGGTTGTTCGCCGTTGGAACCAAGAACAACGACGCCCGAGAGTCCCGTTTTTCCCCATCTAGCCAAGTTTTCGTCTAGCTTAGCATACGCAATCTCCTCGTCCACAAACGGCGTAGGAATTGGAGCAAAAATACCTTTGAACACGCTGATCACTCCCTTAGCATTCGCTATAACCGCAAGCAAGGCACTTTAGACAGCCTTCAACATGAATCAGATTCCACGTTCCGCATTCCGGACACAAACCAAATTTCTTGTTTGGAACAAGAGGAAGCTCATCTTGATGCGGTCTTACCTCTTGGACCTCTTCCTCTTGCTTTCTCACGTGATTAATGTACTCATCTATGAACTGACCAATTGCATCTGGAACCGAACGAACTCTATTTGGTCCAAACCCTATACTTCTTGAACCACCTATTCCCATAAGCTGATCTGCAATCTCCTGAGGATCGACTCCTGACCTGAGCGCAATAGAAACCATTCTAGCAATAGCTTCTGTAAATGCAGCAACATCACTACCAGCCTTGCCTATCTGGGCAAAAAGTTCAACAGGGTGTCCATCCAGAGTATTCAGAGTAAGAAACAACTTGCCTAACGGGGTTTCTTTGGCAGTTGTAAAACCTTCAAGAGTGCTTGGCCTTTCAATAGGTCTGATCTTCCCCCAGATCCCATTCACAGAAGCCTTTTTCCTACCTTCGCTTTCTGATTTGCCCTGCTCGTCCGATGAGAAAGAGGAACTTGTTGCAGCCCCAACTGTTAGTACCTGCTCTTCTCTGCTTCCATCCCTGTACACTGTAACGCCCTTGCATCCAAGTTCGTATGCTTCAAGAAACACAGTTTTGACGTCTTCTCTAGTAGCTTCGCGTCTGAAATTCACCGTTTTGGAAACTGCGTTATGGGTAAAAGTTTGAAATGCCGCTTGCATTCTTACGTGCCACTCAGGAGATATTTCGTGGGCGGTCACAAATACACTGCGCACTTCTTCTGGTACTTCGTCAATTCCACGAAGGCCGCCCTGCTTCGCGATCTCCTCCATAAGCTCTTCTGAGTAGAACCCTAATTCCTTAGCTACATGTTCAAAAGTAGGCGTTACTTCTACTAGTCTCTTATCATCCAAAACATGCCTAGTAAACGCTATGCTGAAGAGCGGCTCGACTCCGGATGACGCTCCAGCTATTATGCTTATAGTGCCTGTAGGTGCAATGGTCGTAGTGGTAGCATTTCTGAGGCGCGAACCTTTTTGCGCATACATACTCTTATCATAATTAGGAAAAACGCCCCTGGTTTCTGCAATCTCCTCGGATCCCTTCATAGACTCTATTTCTATGAATTCCATGACTTTCTGTGCCAGCTCAATAGCTTCTTCAGAGTCGTAAGGAATGCCAAGATATATGAGCATGTCAGCCCAACCCATCACCCCTAGGCCTATCTTTCTATTCCCGTGCGCCATATGCTCTATTTCTTCCAGCGGGTACTTGTTGGCGTCAATAAGATTGTCCAGGAAATGAACCCCTTTTCTCACTACTCGGCTCATCTCTTTCCAGTCAATCAAGTCTGCGGGCTCCACTTCATGAGGTTCATCCAATTCCCAAATAGACTTTGTAAAAGAACCCAGGTTGATAGAACCCAAGCAGCATGCCTCGTAAGGAAGTAGTGGCTGTTCTCCGCAAGGATTAGTGCTTTCGATCTCTCCTAGCTCAGGCGTGGGATTATCCCTGTTCAAACGATCTAGAAAGATGATGCCAGGTTCACCATTGCGCCAGGCTTGGTCAACTATCTTTTCAAATACTTCTCGTGCCGAAAGCCTACCTACAACCTGGCCGTTTCTGGGATTGACAAGCCCATAGTCAGTGTCTGTCTTAACTGCTTCCATGAACTCCTCAGTAATTCCCACAGAAATGTTGAAGTTAGTTAGTTCCTTTGTGTCGGTCTTGCATGTTATGAATTCGAGTATGTCAGGATGGTCGACTCGCAGGATCCCCATATTGGCGCCTCGGCGCACCCCACCTTGTTTTACTGCCTCGGTGGCGGCATTGAAAACTTTCATGAAAGACACAGGCCCAGAAGCCACACCGCCTGTAGAGCGGACCACGTCGTTTTTGGGGCGTAGTCGTGAGAAGCTAAATCCCGTCCCGCCCCCAGACTGATGAATCAAAGCAGCATGCTTCAGCGAGTCAAATATGCTGCTCATTGAGTCTTCTACAGGTAACACGAAGCACGCTGAGAGTTGCTGCAAGTCTCTCCCCGCGTTCATGAGGGCAGGCGAATTTGGCATGAACTTGCACTCGGCCATCATTGCGTAGAATTCCGCAGCCGTCTTAGCCACTTCGTCTTGGTTATCCAGCACGAACTCATGCATCTCATCCCAGGAAATTCTCATGAGGTCCTGTGATTTGAGTCTTTCGAAGGCCATCTTTAGGGTATCCCAATCCTTGTCACTGAAATCGGATAACATCTCGAGTAGTTCCTCAGAACCTGAGGCGATACCGGAAGCCCCATACTCTTCTTGAGGCGTTCTTTCTTTGGCACGAACTTCGCCTTCATATACGCGCGGATCATAAAGCACATCCATAAGGGCAATATTCCTTGCTACTCTGCACAACATTTCCTTGGGAGTCTCGATAGCGTTGCCATTTTCATCCTTTATGAGGTATCGTTTTTCGAGCACTGCAAGGGCATTGGCAGAGAACCCGGGTTCCGGGAGTATCATTTCGATCAGCTCCTGTCTCACCTTTTCCGACATTTCATTTCCTCCCAATTGATCTAGGCTATAAAGGTACAAATGTGTTTTGGCTAAGGCTGAGTAGGTTCCTTCCCTTTTTCAGCCAAAATACGTTCTACTTCTTTTCTGAATCCATCTACGTCTCTAAACTCCCTGTAGACAGATGCAAACCTAACGTAGGCAACATCGTCTATTCCTTTGAGTTTCTCCATGACCATTTCGCCGATCTCTTTCGAACTTACTTCCCCTCGCCCACCCTTGCGTATCTCCCTTTCAATTTCAAAGGACGCCTGTTCCAAAACTTCCAATGGCGTAGGCCGTTTTTCACACGCCTTCAAAATACCTGATAGAACCTTGTTTCTCGAAAACGTCTCCCTACTACCATCCTTTTTGATAACCAAGATGGGCTGTTCCTCAATTCTCTCATAGGTAGTAAAACGCTGGCCGCACAAAGGGCATTCGCGCCGCCTTCTTACTGCTGTCATTTCCTCTGTGCAGCGCGACTCTATCACCCTAGAATCAAGATGGCCGCAATAGGGGCATTTCACGGCAATTGCACCTCACACGCATTGAAGTTTGCATAACCCAAACATATGTTTCCGCCATATATGGGCCATTGCATCCGTATTCTACACTATATATGCGAATCCTTGTGGATATCTATCTTGCGAAGAGATTTTGAAGTAAATTTCTCTCTGTCTACCAAGAATCTCTCGTGGACACCTTTACCAATCAACTCCAAGTCATCATGGGCGGTTACCGCAAACGTAAGCTTCCTTCCGTCAATTTGTGTAACCTCCGCATCTGCAGTTATTTGGAGCCCAAGAGGCGTCGCGGCGATGTGGTCGATGCAAATGTGAGTGCCAACTGTTGTTTCCCGCTCGTCAAGATATCCTTGCAGGGCTTCTACTGCAGCTTCTTCCATTAGTAACACCAAACAAGGAGTAGAAAACACCTCTACACCACCGCTACCAGTAGAAGAAGCCAGAGAGCCTTCCTCTACTGTTACTGTGACACTTCCTTTTGTTCCAATTGGAATAGGCTTCATACAAACTCCCCACCAGTCCCGTCGAATTTATCGAAACGCGCCAGACAGCGCTGCTCCAGTTTGACATTATCGGCTTATCTCAATGATCATATTACATTTCCCATTTCATTTCAGAGTATAATATGTTCGCCATGAAAAAACTTCCGAGGTCCTTTTACGAAAGAAGAGCTATTGATGTCGCACCGGACCTTCTAGGCCTTTTGCTCGTGCATGAATCAAGACAGGGCACAACAGCGGGAATAATCACCGAAGTAGAAGCCTACCAAGGACCGGAGGACAAAGCGTGCCATGCATATAACATGCGTCGAACCCGGCGCAACGAAGTCATGTATGGTCCGGCCGGCACGGCTTATGTCTATTTTGTTTACGGCATGCACTATTGTTTCAACATAGTTGTCGCAAATGAAGGCTTGCCTCATGCAGTTTTGGTACGATCCATAGAGCCGCTTATGGGCGAGGGACTAATGCTCGAAAGAAGAAAAGGCAGACTCCCTTTGGCCACGGGTCCGGCAAGGCTGTGCCAAGCAATGGGCATAGGGAAAGAGCAGAACGGATCTGACCTGGTCATAGGCAATCTATACCTAGCGCAGCCACCTCAGACCGAAGGAGCCAACGGACAGTTCCTCATAGTTCAGACACCCCGGATAGGAATAGACTACGCAGGTGAAGCAAGGGATTTTCTATGGAGATTTGTGCTTAAACCCAAGGCTTAAACCGGATCACGTCATCTGTGACCTGAATACTACTCAGAATGACTGCCTAACCTGACAACGTTGCAGGGGATCGCCATCCTTTGTGCTTGCGCGACTTCACGCCCGTGGCACGAGAAAAGCAGAACCTGATAGCGCTTCGCGAGCTCGGCAATAATCTTCAAGACTCCCTCCAGCCTTTTTTCGTCATACTGAACAAAAGAATCATCAAGGAAGAAAGGAAACTCATCTTTGTTAACTATGAGCTCCGCCACTGCTACTCGCAATGCAAAATAGCATTGATCTATGGTGCCCGCAGAAAGGGCGGTAACCGGGACTTGTCTTCCATCAATCGTATCTATAACGCTCATTTCAAGATCCGGAGATATCCTTATGTCGGTATATTTGCCACCGGTTATTTCCTGTAGGATTCCTCCTACTCGCTCTTTCAGAATAGGAGCAAATTCTCTTCTCAGATTCCTAGATAGGTCCTCCAAGGTTGTAAGAGCAAGTTCAAATGCGGCTTTATCTTCGCTGAGTTCTCGTTCCCTTCGGCGTTCCCCCATGAGTTCCTCTTCAATAACGTATACCGGTCGACCCTCTCTTTGTCTAAGGTGGACTTCTTTTTCCAAAGACGCGAGTTTGGCCCTAATATCGCTCAGCTCTTCTTTGAGCTTATCTACCCGCAATGCGGCTTCCTGATAGTCTCGTTCCGTTAAACCATATCCATCACGCACCGCCTCCCTGCCGTCAATGGAAGTATCCATTCCCGGCACTGGCCCTATTCTTCTCTGAATATCGGTAAGTTCGTCTCGCAAGTCTTCAAGATTCCTGCCCGACAATACCGCTGTTAGCTTTTCGTTCAACTGAGATAGCCTATCTTTGCTTTTCAGGTATAGTTTATGTGCAGCTATCTTCTTTTCAAGTTCCTCGCGGTTCGAAACACAAGCTTGTTCCAAAAGAAGCCTTTCTTCTTCAAGCAATGCTGTTCTTTTCTCTTCGAATTGAGCGGCCATAGCCTGGAGATCCTCAATGCGTTTGTTCAGGTTCCTTACTTCAGACGCGAGCAGAGATGCTCGTCTTAGTCTTGAAGCAAGGGATTCGACCGCCGTATCCGTAATGGGTTGACCCCGGACCAGACAACCTGACCGCACCAAGATTGAAGTGAGTTCTTTCTCACAAGCTGAGAGCTCTTGCGAACACTCAAACCAGTATCTGTGGGCAACTTCATATTGTTCCTTAGCTGCCTCTAGTCGTGCATAGAACGCCGATATGTCCCTGACTCTTGCTCTCAACTCTTCTACAGATCTAGCACCCTGCTGCGCGAGGAACCCTTCTAACGCAGTTTTTGCTTCGACAACCCTCTTTCCCTGTTCCTCACCTTCTTGTATTCTCTCTTCCAACTCGCATTCACGCTCGTACTTCATGTCGTGAACCTTCATATGCCTATAAGATCCTATGCCGAACACGATCACAGAGATGCCGAATGCAGGAAAAGCCAAAGGCAGGCCCATTACCGTGAAGGCAATAGCGATGCCCAGAACTGCAAGGGAAATAGCATAGATCCAGCCTGTCCCCCCTGAACTATCTGCATGCGACGCCGCCATTTCTGCTTTCTCAATTTCTGTATCGCACCTTGCCTTTTCTCTTTCTGCTAATACTACAATCTCCTGCAGTTCTTCAGCCTTGGACAACAATGAATCACCCGCATATGAACTGGAAAAACCTAGTTGCTTCTCTTTTTCATTTAGTCCTGCTAACTCGCGTCTAGCTTCATTTGCATGTCTTTCAGCTCTCGCCGCGCTCGCTCTGCAGGCAAGGTACCTTGAATGAAGCCCTGAGAGCCCAGCTTCATCTACGCCAGTAGCAAAAATCGGCTCATATGCCTCTAGTTCGCCCAAAAGGTCTTGCCTTTTGGCAGCAACCTTGTCAATGTCTCCTTCAATTTCTCTTATCCGAGCCAAAACGCCCTCTTCTTCACGGCCAAGTTTTTCGGAGTCTAGTTCCAATCGGTCAGGAATCTCCTTCGCCCACTCTAGCTGCTCGAGTTTCGCCCTTTCCTCTAGCATGTCAGCCTCTATTTCTCCAGCTAAAACAACTGTCCTATGTAATATGAGAGCCCTTATCTGTTCCGTTTTGGTCTCAGCTTCTAGGCATTGGCTTGAAATCTCCTGCTCTCGAACCTGCATATTTCTTAGCTCAACCAGAGATTTTCTTACCTCGGCTTCTCTTTCCCTGGCCTCTTTGAGTTCAACCTCAAGTTCCCCTATCTTGGCTGAGGTTATGTCCAACTCACCGCGAGTTGTACGTGGCGTTTGTATTTTGGCCCTTTCTGTGTTGAGTACAGATAGAGCCCTTGCGAACGAGAGATCCTCAGTGCCACCTTGAAGTATGTTCTCGAGTTTTCCCTGGATCTCGAGCCCAAGATCGCTGTCCTGCGCACTCTGAAGCTGCCCAATCCAAATGGTGTTTCGAAATTCCTTGGCAGTCAGTCCTAGGTGCATATCCATAAAGTTGTACTCTTTCCGAGAATCTTGTTGGAACTGGCTAGTTATATCCTCGCCTGTAAGCTCATCATAGATTCTAGTAATATCCGGATCGAACCATCTCTCTAATCTGTAGATACGTCCATCGTCCTGGTACACAATCGTCCCTCTGTAATCGTTACCTGACCATGGTCTATACCTTTCGAATTCAGGTGTCCTTGATATACGAATCCTGCCCTCTTTCTTGAAACCATACAACATCCCTAAGATGAAGGACCCCAGCGTGCTCTTACCACTTTCATTGTCCCCCACAATTATGTTAAGCCCATCTTCAAGCGCAATAGGTTCTTCTGCATGAAACTTCCCAAACGCAATGGGCAAAAGGCTAACAAGCTTCAATCTAGGCCATTCTCCTTCTTGTGACAATCTCTCCTTGACGCAGAGCGTCAAGGCCGTAATACGTTGCTAGATTTGCAACTCTTGCCATTTCCTCGTTTCCGCTTTCTATGGCTTCCTTCTCCAGCTTTTTTAGGGCCTTAACGAACCTAGCTTCGAGCGTCTGGTTCTCACAATCTAGCAGTTGAGCGAGATCGTAATCCGGCACAAACATAGGAACCAGCCTCAGGTGAAAGAAATTGTCTCTCAGTTCTCTTTCTAACACATCCAATTCCAAAGGCAGATCAGGATCAACCCTTCCGGTAAGCAGTAGCTGCCACATATCTCTCCTTCGGATATCCTGGCTCCCGACAGACAAAATGGCATTTCTAATCTTCTCTCCAGTGTCTACACCGGTCAGGTCGAGTTCCTCTTCTCTTACCATCCTTGACGCCAATGGTACAAACTCAGTAGTAATATCGAAAGGGTGCTTGCTTACTGAATTACCTACGGTTACCATGTAAACGCCCCTTTCGCCTTTATCCCCAAAGTCCAACGGTTCAGGACAACCAGGGTATACAACTCTTGTTCCTTCCATATCTTTGACCATAGGCGCATGATAATGCCCTAAGGCAAAGTAGTCCACTCCTGAGTTCTCAATATCTTTGGCGGATATGGGAAGATAAATCGAATTCTCAGTCAGGTCTCCATGGACTAGCGCTATGTTAAAGCGGTCGGATGTCTCAACGCGAAATCCCTGCAGAAGGCGTCTCCGTTCTGTGAATGAAAGCCACCCCAGGCCGTATACATCAACCCCAATATCATCAAGGCAAATACGCCTAACTATATCGGAAGCAAAAATGGTAACGTTTTCAGACCATTTCACCGATCTATACAGGGAATCGGAAAGCACCGGATCGTGATTGCCTGGAGAAATGAAAACCCGGATCTCTGGTATAGTGGCAAACAACAAAGAGACATCTTTGACCCACGCGGGTCTAGCATAAACATGCTCAAACAGGTCGCCTGAGAGCAGGATTATCTGAGCCTTTTCGTCTTTTGCAAACTCACAAATGCGCCATAGACTGATCTCGATCTCCCGTCGCCGGACATAACCACGCTCTTTATCCAATTCAATCGAAAGGGGCCTTCCTGCATGTATATCTCCTGCATGAACAATTTTAAGCATATCTGTCATCCAAAAGGATCTTCCTTTCGCGTTGTTTCTCTGCCTCCGCAGCTTCCAAACGACCTGTCTACGCCTGGCTGCTGAAACTCTCTCCGCCGTTTTCGACGTGCCCTTCTGAGAGGCCTTTTCGCCGCTTCTCCTTTTTCGGTCGACGGGCTACTGACAAATCATCCCATTTGCCGCACTTAGAGCCCCACCTGGCGCAGAGAACGCCGTCTATGAATATTTCCTGGATCTCGCAGCTGTTTGCGCAATCCTCGCAGATAAATCCCCTGGTCACAGCCTTCAAAGAAGATGTATGCTCGACCTGGCGAAATCTGGTTGGTTGCCCTGACTCATAGTACTTTTCACGGGCAAAAAGAGCTGCTCCCCATGCGCCCATGACTTTGAAGTAAGGAGGTACTGTTATTTCCTGTCTGAGCTTTTGTTGAAGAGCCCAAAGCATCCCCGAATTCGCAGCGACCCCGCCTTGGAATAACACTCTAGGCCTGATAGGCTGCCCCCTTGCAACATTAGTGATATAGTTAGTTGCCAGTGCCAAACACAGCCCGGCAATCAAGTTTTCAATTCCAAATCCCAGCTGCTGCTTGTGAATCAAGTCAGACTCGGCAAATACGCCACAGCGGCCTGCGATTCTTGCTGGGGCCTCAGCCTTCAGTGCAAGATCCCCAAAGTCTTCTATTGAAATCCCCAGTCTGCTCGCCTGATGGTCCAAGAAAGAACCCGTTCCTGCAGCGCAGACCGTATTCATATTGAATCCTACTGGATAACCGTCTTTGAAGAAGATTATCTTTGAATCCTGACCTCCTATATCAATGACGGTGCCTACGTCAGGGTAAGCCAAAGAAGCCGCTCTTGCATGACTAGATATCTCGTTTTTGATGGTGTCTGCTCCAATAACAACAGCCGCTAGTTCCCTGCCTGAGCCTGTCGTACCTACCATTTTTATTGAATCTACAAATCCGCCGCTAAGAAGACTTCCAAACCCCAACTGTATCGCATGAATAGGCCCGCCCTCGTTTCGACGATAATCTTCGTACACTATCTTTCCGGTCTTGTCTATGAGGACAATCTTCGTGGTTACGCTACCTACGTCCACACCCAAGAACCGATCAGAGTCCGTCCCAGCATCGAAAGGACCGAGTTCACGACTATTTCTATGTTCTTCACGGGTTTTCTTCATAGACAGGCTCATCCAGCTGCCTCTCCCTTAATATACACAGTGATGCTGCCTATAGTGCTAGCCTTAGTGAAGGCAAACTCTTGCTCCTACCATACAAGACATCACAGAAAGCTTCAAGCCTGGTCCTTAGACCAGAAACACCAGTTTGCTCCGAGATCATAAGCGACAAAATCGGTAGATCCAGATCTTCTGAGATCTCTACCAAAACATTCTGAGCAATGATCTCAGGCATACATGTAAACGGAAATAGATGAATCACGCCATCCATACCGGCTTTTTTTGCAAGCACTGTCTCACCTATCGATTCCTGACCGTGCCCCCCTACACCTATGGGAAGATACCTACTAGCTGCACTGACTACACGCTTGTGGCTAAGGACTGCCTTAGGACTCATAAGCAAGTGAGTTTTCACCCAATTGCTTACATCGAGGTTTTTGTAGACTCGAATTCTCTGTTCCATAGAACCGAGCATCTTCTCGACATCTTTCGTAACAAATGGCTCATTTATTACGTAGATCTCGCCAACGATCATGACTTTCAACGGTTCTTCGTCTGTCACAGGGATATCCATCATTTCCCGCCTATATTCTTGGAAGACTGCTTTCAGTTCACGCTTATCTACGGCGTCCTCGAATCTACGCATGAACTTATTATATATCTTGTCTCCACTACCCCTCACTCTTTCTTTGGCCCTAACTTCGCGCAGGATGTCGTTTGCCTCATCGGCGCGGAACATTTTCTGAAGAGCCAGGACAACAGCTTCGGCAGCCAAAGACGCTTTGGGACTACCGAATATTTCTTTGACCTGCTCCAGAAGCACTTTCCCCTTTTCTTTTAGGGGAAATGGCGAGTCTATACCATAGATCCGTACCTTGTACCCGGCTCGGTTAAGGATGGTCTCCATGATCTGGGCATACCAACCCAGACGGCATTTCCCTTTACCCTGAATCATCACTACCCTCGATACCCCCTGATTAATCAAGAAACGTATCTGACCCAGAAGGGTGACCATGGGGTAACAGATGAACTCAGGCGCTAGTTCTCGTCCAAGTTCAACTATCTCGTCGGACAAGGGGCCCGCAATCTCGGCTTCTACACCCAATTTCTCAAATATAGTGCCTACAGCTATATTGAGATGGCCCATGTTCACGACACCTATAGGCCCATGTGTCGGACTACCATCCCCCGAAGACTCAGACTCTTCATCGGGACGTCCGCTATGGATCTCGGGTACTGGCGCATTTGCTGCAAGACAGATGCACTCTTTCTGCCTTAAGACGCAAGCATCCATAAAAGCCTCCATTCGGGTTATGAGCCCGGCTTCGGCCGTATGCTCATCAACAGCCAGATAAAGAAGGGGTATGCCATATTCATCGGCTTCTTTCGCAATGTAGTTTTCAATGATCGAAAGGGGGCCGCACGAAAACGAGGTTACAAGTATTATTCTATCTACCTTGTGTGTTCTTATGAGATGCAGACATGCGCCCAAAATGTGACCCTCGATGGTCCACATTTTCTGACCCTCAAATATGGTTCCTAGAGCTTGCTTCCCGTATTCTTTCGGAACCATCTCAGGCAGAATCACAGGGCCATGTTGGGATGCATACTTTAGGATTATCTGTCCAAATATATCGTTTAGGATATATGCATGCCCCATAACTGCAGTTACAGGCTCTCCATGGCCCATGGAATCTATGTAAGGCACATCTAGAACCATGTCCGGATCACCAATGTGAACATCTGGATTCACGTCAGGTGCAATTCGGTAAACAGTCTGATCTTTGTAAAGAGCATTCATAGCTCTTACCAAAGGCACTCCGTAATGGCTCATTTGGCGCTCTGTCTCTTTCCACGAATTCCAAGCCTTATCAAGAGCCTGTTCTACTCGGGATGGATTATCGACGCCTAGTTGTCTACCTGCCTTAATCCAGGTATTCTTCCATCTGCGTGGGTTATCTCTTACATCTATGCTTGGACTTATAACTTGAGAATCCAGAAGGCCAAGCCCAGACTTAATCATTGAAGGCAGGCCCATCATTTTTGGACAACAGAAACTGTCTTCGTCCAAGGAAACAATGGTAGGAATGAAAAGCGCATCAACACCCTGCTCTATGAGGCTGGCCGCATGCGAAAAAGCAACTTTCACGGAGACACAAGGTTCGTCTGTAGGGCAGAGTCTCAAATTTTCCAAATCTCCCAAGGTAGAAGGGTGCGTTTCGATGAAATGAATTCCTAACTCATCCAGAAATGTACGGTAGAGAGGGAAAAGATAGTAGAAGCTAAGACATCTTGGCATTCCAACACGCACGATTCTTAATCACCATCCTCATACCCAAGCCGTACTTACCTTTTGGAATTACAAGAGCATTACGGAAAAGGCGATAAGTTAATCTAGTGTAAGAACATTATAAACTATCAATCTTTGATATCATACACCGAGAGTCAACGAACCTTTTTCACAGTGATCTTCCCGCCTCCACAGGTAACGTCTAGAACAAGCTTTGTTGAAGCGGTGGAAAAGTTGCGTGACGTCCATAAGCTGCCTTTCTTCATAAAATCGACTCCATCAAACTGAACTTGTGTGGCAAGAGGCGTTCCTGACACCGAAAGCTGAACCCCTACGTTCTCTGGCACATCCACTTCAATTCCCACTACACCGCTGGCAATATCCACTTCGGTCGATAGGCCCGTAGTCCCACAGCTCAGATTAACATTTGCAACACCTGCAGTGAGGCTGAACTGCTCCATGTAGAAAGACCGAATGTCAAGGTCCATGTTAACTACACCAGCTACCACATCCATATTGGTAGGAAGCGAAGGGTTGAATCTCAACTTCCAAACCTGCTTACCTGCGTCTTTACCTTCAGAAACAGGGGACCTAATTGTAACATCAAGATGATGATTCTCTTTTTCCTGAGTGTAGATGTCTACGATCGGCTCATGCCTATCCCAAGACAGCTCCCCGGATATCGCTTGCTCTGGATCTTTTTCGCTCAGGGAAGGGTCTCCCTTCCCCCCGAATTCAAGGGAGGGAGCTACCAAACATACCTTCACCGTCCATAGATCTAGATCTATAGGTACCTCAACTGCCTTACTATTTTTCAAGAGTAAGGGACCATTGCCTTTTTCAATTAGCATCCCAATATGCCAATTCGGCCACAATTTTTCCTGTCTGGAAGGAATATACGAGTGAAAACCGGCAATAACAAGTATCACTATTAGGGACAGCAAGAACCATGGGATCTTTTTGTCTGGAAAAATGACTTGTACACCCAAGCCAATTAACACTATAGGCCACAGACTCAATGCACTGTTCCATACCGACCATGGCAGAACCCCAGTCGTGTTAAGCAAAAGAATTACCCCTACCAGTAAAATGACTAACCCTTTTGCCAAACGGTCAAGCATTCTCACTTGCCCCCTCTGAAAGCTGTGATTACAAACGCAATACCCAGTGCAATTATGACCACTGGCCACCACATTCTAATGTAGGTAAATGGCAATCGCCACCACTGAGGCATGTATTTCTTCAAAAGAGCCAATATACCTAATACTATTAGAAAGTAGCCTAGGAATTCGCGGTTCTTGTTGCGAGGAGCAGTCTCTTGTTTAGGTAGAGGCGTACTTGCCGTCGGAGGTGAAGTCTGTTTCACAGGTTCTTGCTGGTACCCATGGGTGCCTTCGCCATTGTTTGCTATCGGCTCCTCGGGCCCTTCCTCACACACTCTCTGCCCAGGTATATCATCTGCCACAATCTCCGCGGCCGTTTGCGATGTCTGCTCTGAAGATAGAGCGGAAGGAGCACCTGCTTTTTCCGCCTCAGGTTTCTCATCCCTATTGCTTGGCTGACCCTGGGAGGCGCTCACGATGTAATCCGGAGCTTCCGGCATCACGATCCAGGCTATTATATATAGCAGGACGAGATTAGGGACCATAAATGCCAAGACAACAGTTGCCAGCCGGACTATAGTAACATCAACATCAAGATACTCTGCAAGCCCTCCACAGACGCCCCCGATCACTCTATACTTCTTAGATCTATAGAGTTTTTTCATGTTTGTATCCTCCACTTCGTGTAGAAAAAACCTTCCGTACGCATAATGCCACAACTATGCAACTGCACAATAACAAACTGAAAACCTCACTGGGTAATGAACTGGCCAACACTCTAAGAGTCGAGATGGCATCCACCTTGAGCGCCTCTGATATTTGCTTCAAGGTAGTCCACACTACGTTGGATTTCACCAACCCCCAGAAAGCTCCTATGTCGTCCCAACCCATGATATAAGTACCGCGACCCAGACTAAGATAGCCGCCAAAATTCTGTTTGAAAGCAATACCAGCAATAATCACGAACATAGTAGCAACCCATCGCAGCTTGGGCAAAAATACACGCGTTCTAGATGAAGGGACCTCCTCATCAACTGGACCCAGAATAGTGGCGTTACTCGAGTCAAAACTAAATTCCCAATCAGAATTCACCTCATAGTCCACGTCTGCGATCTTCTGCATCACCAGACTGGACAATTCCCGGGGAGGCTCCTCAATGGGCACATTGAGGAATATCCTGTCAAACCTTTCTACCTCAGCAACAGCGTCCCTGCATCTTGAACACCTTTTAATATGAGACTTTACAAGTACGGCTTTGAGAACAGGCAACTGTCCGTAGCAATATTGCTCTATCTCAAAATCATCAGGACACTTGCCGTACCACACAATTACACCTCCCTACTCTCTTTCCCGTCACGAATACACATATTTCCTAAAAAACATCATCTGTAAAACCTTCACTGCTTATTACCATGTAAAACCTTCTTGCGTGAGTATTTCCTTTAGGGCCTGTCTGCCTCTATACAACCTGTTTTTGATGACTGTCTCTTTAAGTCCGGTAATCTCTGATATTTCTTTGATCGAAAGCCCTTCAAGATGAAACAGCACAATAAGTTCTCTATATCCATCTTTCAACTGGTCTACGGCTTCTTGAATAACCCTGCCAAGTTCCTTGTCTTCGTAGGCTTTCTCCGGGCTAATCTCGCTGCTCGGAACAGTTGCTTTGACAAATTCGTTGGCATCTAGCGACTGCTCTGGCACACTTCGACCTAACTTACGTCCCCTATCAGCACACAGATTATACGCAATCCGGTAAACCCACGGCAGAAAGGGCTTCTCTGTGTCAAACGATGAAATCCCCCGAAAAACCCTTAGAAAAACCTCTTGCGTAATGTCCATAGCATCTTCGCGGTCTCCGGTCAGCCTATATGCAAGGCTATATATGTTACGGTTATACTTTTCTACAAGCTCGGCAAAAGCTTGGTGATCACCGTTTTGGACTTTCTGAATAATGCCCTTGTCGTCGTTCAGCAGGAAAGCCTCCTATTTATCTAACCGGCTTTTCTTGTAAAGAAATACGCCAGAAGACCTAGTAGGTATCATAACTAGTGTATCTGCCATAGCCAACCTACACCACATGATATCACACCAACTATACGCGATATCGTGAATTCACACCCTCACCCGCTGCCATTTTTCGCTTCTCCAGCGCAATGCCATGAGAGCGGACCTCACGGTCCAGTCAACCGCCATAGCGATCCATGCCCCTTCCAAACCCATTCCCAGGACATTTATTAGCAGAAGCGTTAGGCCCACCCTGATCCCCCATGCACCGGCAACTGTTATCGCCAATACTGCCTTAGTGTCACCGGCACCTCTTAGAGCGCCGCTCATCACAAAGCCCACTGATTCAGGGAGCTGTATGTACGCCAAGAACCGCATAGTCATGAAGGCATATGGATACACCCTTGCGTCGTCGGTAAATATCTTCATAAAAGAAACAGGGAACATGGCGAACATCAGTCCCATAGTACCCATGATGATGGCAGCCATTTTTACACATTCAATCGCCGTGACTTTTGCTGCATGAGGTTGATCGGCTCCGAGATTCTGGCCCACCATAGTAGAGGCGGCAGTAGAAAAGCCAAATGCCGGCATGTACGATATAGATTCCGCGTTGAGACTCACCACATGGGCAGCGTAGGCAACCATTCCCAAAGAAGCTACAGTACGAGCATACAGTATGGACGCAATTGACATAACGATCCTTTCTACTGCTGCAGGAATTCCGATTGTGAGTACCCGTTTCATCAAGGAGAAGTCGATCTTGAACGTCTCGCGAAATCCTCTCCACTCAAAATGAACAACGCTTTTCGGCTTGTTGGCAGCGTAAACCATGGCAATGAACGCTACACATCGCGATATGCTGGTCGCAAGGGCAGCTCCGGCCTCTTCCATCCTTGGAGCCCCCAGATTGCCCCATATTAGCACCCAGTTCAGAAACACGTTCAGTATATTGGCGACAGCGTTCACATACATCGGGGTCTGAGTATCTCCGGCGCCCCTCAGAGAACCCGATATTATAGACGACGCTAACATGAATGGAGCTCCTGGTATTATCCATCGCAGGTACGTTATGCCACTTGAGAGCGCTTCAGTCTCAGCCCCCATGATAGATACGATATTCGGCGTATATATCCACCCGGGTATAGCCAATATTGCCGCCAAAATCGAACCAAACAACATTGACTGAAAGGCAACTTGTGAGGCAGTCGCTCTGTCCCCCGCTCCTATCGATCTTGCAACCAATACAGTGTTCCCTACGGCAATGCCTCCAAAGATCCCCATTGCCAACATCATCGGTTGGAAACTCAAAGAAACCCCGGCAACGACTTCGGCACCCAACCTGCCCAACATAGCCGAATCCACTATCTGAGTAAGGAGCGAGAGAATCTGTTCAATAATCACAGGCCATGCGAGCAGGAGAATAGCTCTGCGGACCTTTGCAGGAGACTCCATATCATAAGGACTCAGAATCGCTTTTGACTTGAACTCCTGCCCATTCTCCAAAGTCCTATTGTCATCTCCCATAAGACACCCGTTCCTCTCACTTCAACCTATGTAACCGGCACGCTAGCGAACGCACTAATGGAAGCAGAGTATGCTACCCGACCGTACTATCATCCTATCTTGTTTAATTCTAGCCTCGAAATAAACATACTGCAACGCCTGGGATTGCGTACCATATCCGCTAGTTGTCAACTCTTCTTACTCAGTTCGTCCAAGATTTCTAACAGTTCCTCCCGAACCTCGTCCTCGCCCTTATCAACTAGCTCCCTCGAACCCATTTGAGCGATATCGGAGGCCCCGCCTCCTCTTATGCCCCATTTCTCAGCAAGTTTCTCAACTATAGCCGAAGCACTAACATCTTCTGGCTCCATTGACCCTGAAGCCGGGCAAGCAACTACCAAAGAAAATCGGGGAGCACAAGAGAACAGTACCACAATATTGTTAGTCGCTTCGGCCACGCTCCTACACATGATCTTGAGATCGGGAATGTCTTTCCCTTCAACTCGTTTCACGAAAAAACCGTGACTTTGGCCCAGGTTAGTGTTCTTAGGACTATTCACCTCTTCTATGAGACCTCTGATCTCATAAGATACGAGGTCCTTTTTCAGAACCTGTAGTTCCTTGTTGACCTGGTTAGAGCGCTCAGCCTGAAGCACTACTGCCTCATAAAGATCCCTATAGCTCACCGAAAGCGCCTGAGCTGTGCTGAAAAGGATTTTTTCCTTCTCTCTGAGATCCCGAAGAGCCCTCCTGCCGCATCTGAATAATACCCTGACCCCAGCATGGGCCCTTTCAATCTGATTTATCTTTATGATCCCAACCTCTCCCGTGGCTTCTACATGAGTTCCGCCACATGCGCATGCGTCGAAATCGCCTACATATACAACACGTATCTTCGCAGAGTCAGTAGGAATCCGTCTGCGGATATTCGGAGGAACTTGGGCCTGTTCGTAATCTTTGACTTGGACATGCAAGTTCTTGAACACAATTTCGTTTGCTAAGTCCTCCACAAGCACCAGCAGATTCTCTTCAACCGAAGGAACATCCAAGTCAATAGATACATACTCGACTCCTAGGTGAAATCCGACCGTTTTCGCTCCGCATACTTCCTCAAACGCTCTAGAAAGAATGTGCTGGCCGGTGTGCTGTTGCATAAGATCGAACCTATGACCCCAATCTACCTTACCGCAGACAGTCTGCCCAGGCGACAAGATATCCTCAGCCTGGCTGCAAATTACATGAACAACTCTTCCATCCTCTTCAAACACCCTGACAACGGTGTAAGTATGGTCTACGTCCTCCGCTTCGAAATTGACCGCTGAGGCGACAGGCAAAATAATACCCTGATCAGAAGGCTGTCCACCTCCCTCCGGGTAGAATAGAGTCCTATCCAAAACCACGAACAGTTGTCCCGCTTCTTGCCAGATTTCGGTTACTGTGGCGCAAAACTCCGTATCATAAGGGTCTTCCCAGTACATCTTGACTATATCCACAACGATCTCCCTCATTCTTCATAGTGCAGAGTGCACCTATTCCTTCTTGACGCCCAACATATACTTAGTATATACAAAACACACGAACCTATCCCATGATCCGCTTATCTTGGCCTTCTTGAAATGTGACGTGCCTTCCGTATATTCTATACTTGGACCATAAGACTAGTATGCTCGAGAAGATCCAGGAAAGGTGTTTGCCTGTAACCGAGACTTCATCAGAAAGGCGGTCTGTCTCAGTGCTAACTCTTTACATTTTATTCATGCTGATCTTAGGGATTCCCGCCCTTTTCTTTTTGCTCTATCTCAACGTTGCTACCTTATCCTTCGAGGCCTTGGGGCTGTCGCCTCAAGGAGCATTTTTCTTGTTCGCTTTCTCGCTAGTAGGAAGCGTCATCAATATTCCTATAAAGCGCGAGCAGGTTGTGCATCACCCTAACCGCACCATGTTCCCAATGTTTTTCTACTATCCTCCTGTGGTCTCGGAACAAGTAATCGCCATCAATGTTGGAGGTGCACTAGTACCTCTTGTTTTCAGCGCATACTTGATGTTTCGCGCTCCGTTCCTGCAAACACTGCTATGCACAGCCCTAGTAGCCTTGATTTGTTACTTTATAGCAAGACCCATACCGGGAAAAGGTATAGTACTGCCTGCAATGGTGCCTCCTCTTGCGGCGGCTTTAGTCTCCATGCTGTTTGCAAAAAACAATCCAGGTGCGGCGGCCTACATAGCAGGGACCATCGGTACACTCGTTGGGGCAGATCTGTTGCATCTTGAAGATATGAAGCGGACCGGATCAGGAGTTCTATCTATCGGCGGCGCGGGCGTCTACGACGGTGTTTTCCTTGCAGGACTAGTAGCAGCGTTTTTAGCGGCAGTGTAAGCAGAAACTCAGTACTTTTGGTCATAGACAATTAGACTGGAAATGAGGGAAAACAAATTGGACAAGCACGTGTATCCAGAAAGAAGTACCAACTACTCACAAAAAAAGAAAGAGATAGTGGCAGCTATCGATGCTCTGAGACCAGTAGTCGAGGACGTGGCTGAATCGCTGTATAGAAACCCCGAGTTAGGACTCGAGGAGTTTTATGCAGTGTCCAAACTAACTGAAATCCTCGCCGAACATGGTTTTGAGATGGAAAAAGAGGCGGTAGGATTACCTACGTCTTTTCAAGGTAGGGCAGGAGATAAGGGACCGAGGATTGCGTTCATGGCCGAATACGACGCCTTGCCTGGAATCGGCCATGGCTGTGGACACAACCTTATAGCTGCAAGTGCCATAGCCGCTGCCATAGGTGTCAAGCAATGTCTAGCGCCAGAAGAAACCGAGGTCACCTGGATAGTACTGGGCACCCCCGCAGAAGAGACCATAGGCGGAAAAGTAGTGATGGCGGAAGCAGGAGTTTTTGCAAACATCGACGCGGCTTTCATCGCTCACCCAGGTCAAGTCAATTCGCTCGGAGGCTCGTCATGGGCTTCGCATCCCATCGAAATGACATTCCATGGAAGATCAGCCCACGCGGGAGGAAATCCACAGGCAGGAATAAATGCCCTTGATGCGTGTGTTTCTGCTTATACAAACATTAGGATGATGAAGAATCATCTTAGGGATGATGCAAGATTGGCAGGCATCATCACGAACGGTGGAGACGCGCCCAACATAGTCCCGGAAAGAGCAACAGCCAGGTTCACGGTCCGTTCCAAAGATTCTCGCTATCTTGAGGAAGTAGTTCTCCCAAAGGTTAAACAGTGCGCCCAAGGCGCGGCCGAAGCTGTAGGTGCTACAGTTGAGTTCCGACATTATGAACCTCTTTTCCAAGAAACTTTGGAATATCCGGTGCTAGCATCAATAGCAAAGGAGAATTTCGAATATTTGGGACAAGAATTGCCGGAACTAGACATTGAAGGAGGTGGGGGAGTCACCGACGTTGGTAGCGTAACGTGGCAAACTCCCTGCATACAGATTTCTTTCGGCATGACTGACGCCCGGGGACATTCAAGAGAAATGGCAGATGACACTGTACGTCCAAGAGCAATCGAAGCGACCCTAGTAGCAGCCAAAGTTATGGCTTTGTCAGCGATGGAACTCATATACAAGCCTGAGCTCCTAGAAGAGGCCAAAACATATCTAAAAGAAAAACGTGGCGATAAATAGCACAGGCATGCTAAACTACCCCCTCCCTAATTGCGATATATGGCTTAGGGAGGGAGTTAAATTGGCAAACTGTTCATCGTGTGGCGCATCAAACTTGGGAATCGGTCGTACCGACCTGGTCTTAGTTGATGGCCTCTGGTACTGCAAGAAATGTATTATTAAAAAGGGCAAGATCAAATGTCATCTCTGCGGCAAAGAACCATTTTCTTCTGATGAACATTTCAAGACGATTGACGGGGAGTATCTTTGCACCTCATGTATAGAGAAACAAGGGATTATGAAGAAATATGACTATATTATGTCATCTGTAATGGCCTCTAGGCCAAAACCAGCTACTCCTCCTGCGGCGGCTGGTGACGGAAAGGTCTCTTTGAAGGCTTTGGGAGCCCTAGGTGATCTGCTGCAAAGCAACATTGATCCGAATGAAGAAATTGAGGTAGCCGTAGTTGGTAACACTGGAGAGGGACTTGCTTGCTCTTCGAAGCACGTCTTTATCTTGAAGTCTGGTATGGTCACAGGCTCTATAACTGGGAAGAAGTGCATTAAGTATCCGTGGAACACAGTATCGGGAATTGAGATAAAAGAAGGGGCCCTTTACGGTCTCATAGAGATAAAGGGAACTGGGCTTCCTTCACATGACGCGCAGGACATTAACAAGGCCAAACAGTCTGAGAACGCAGTGACTTTCCTAGCTTCAAAGAGACGAGATTTTGATAGCGCTATGCCTAAACTGCAAAGCTACATTAGAGGCTAACGTGGGCGGTTCTGCAATTAACGCTAACGCAGACATATAACTGCCCGTAGTTGCTATTCTGAGATTGGCAGTTCTTGGATGGTCGAATAGTCCTAATTGTGCATACCACGTTTTTCTTCGATACACCTCCTGTTTCTTAAGGTCTATGACCGCAGGAGGATCTTCATTTTATTCGCAATGAAACTCGCCACCATCCCTCAATTTGATTATAATTGCTTGGAAGTTATGCATACTTTGGACACCCGGGTCTCGGAATCGACAGTTGGTGAGACATGGCTGCCAGTCGGCATAGAGGGGGGCAACACAGTGAACACAAATTCTCAGTGCGTGCGTTACAATGAAGCACAGTATGGCACTCATGTAATTCCAAACGCAGCAAATTACATTCTGGATCAAACCAAGACTCCCATCATAGACGCACTTAGCGCCTATCGTGATACAGTTCGCTTCCATATGCCTGGGCATAGAGGTGGAAAGAGCGCCGATCCCGATGTTCTATCTGTCATAGGTCAGCAGGCTTTTTCTCATGACGTAACAGGCGTCCCTGGCATGGATGACCTCCATGAACCTACAGGATGCATTAAAGAGGCACAGGATCTTGCTGCATCCTTGTTTGGTGCTGACAAGACCTATTTCGTAGTCAACGGAACATCAGGAGCTATTCAGACGATGACACTGGCTGTAATCAACGATGGAGATTCCATTATCATACCTAGGAACATTCATAAGTCAGTCCTGTCTGCACTAATTCTCTCAGGGGCCAAGCCAGTTTTCCTTCTGCCGTCTTACGATCCATATCTGGGATTTGCTCTTGGAGTCGAGGAAAACTCCCTTTCTGAAACCTTAACCAAAGACCCGGATGGCCAGAAAGCAAAGGCCGTTTTCATGGTCAATCCTACCTATTATGGGACATCTCAGGATCTCACTAGTGTATCGGAACTGATTCATAGCCTCGGGAAGACTCTATTGGTAGATGAAGCACACGGACCGCACTTTCGTTTTCATCCCGAACTGCCAAAACCGGCGCTGGAGTCTGGAGCCGACGCCGTATCTCAGGGAGCCCATAAGATGATTGGAGCTCTAACCCAAGCATCGTTCCTCCACATAAAGGAAGGACGAATTGACCCCGCGCGGCTAAAGGCATCTTTTCAGTATCTTGCCTCAACAAGCCCGTCATATTTGCTTATGGCGTCTTTGGACAGTGCTCGCAAACAGATGGCTCTATACGGAACACAGCTTCTGGATCATGCGTTAGGCCTTGCCGATGACCTAAGAAGAGAGGTAAACAACATTCCAGGGCTCTACTGTTTTGGCAAAGAGATTACCAAGAATGCCGCTGTAGAAGAATTTGATCCAACCAAGGTCACAATAACTGTTAGGGAGCTGGGCATAACCGGCTACCAGGCAGAAAAGTATCTTCGCCACGAAAAGGGAATCCAGGTGGAGATGTCAGACTTGTACAACGTTCTTGTGATCGTAAGCTACGCCAACACCTCCGAGGACGTATCTCTTCTTGTCAGAGCCCTGCGCGACCTGGTTCAGGCAGTAGCAAACGGTAGCCTTCCAAAGAATCTCCTTGCGTGCCAAAAATCGATCCCATCTTTGCCGGGCATACCAAAGATGGCCCTTGTCCCACGGGCAGCTGTACAACGCCCCTGGGAACGAGCGCTTCTGGATAGCAGCGTAGGAAGAATCAGCGCAGAAGTGGTCACCTGCTACCCTCCAGGAATACCCATCTTGTACCCGGGCGAAGTGATCTCTCAAGAGACGGTTGAGTATCTCCATGTAATCAGGCATCTTGCATTTGGTATCTCGGGTCCCGAGGATAGGACATTGACAACCCTTCGAGTAGTCAAAGACTCATAGAACAATAGAAAGAGGTGGATAGCCAATGGATCAGAAAGAATTTGCTTCTTATCTGCAAAACTGGATCCCAAAGCACTCCGACGACATCATCTCGTCACTGCTAGATCTTATATCCATACCTAGTACTGAAGAAACAGCCGGTGAAGGCCAGCCATTCGGACCTCAAGTAGCTAGGGCTTTTGATTTCTACACTAAAAAGGCCGGAGATTTCGGCATATCTTTCAAAAATGTGGACGGATACGCAGTTCATGCTGAGATAGGAACCGGTGAAGAGCTGGCCATGGCGCTTACTCATGTAGACATAGTTCCTATCGGCACTGGATGGACAAGAAATCCGCTTGGCGAAGTCTACGAAGGAAAGGTATTCGGAAGAGGGGCACAGGACAACAAGGGGCCAACCATTGCCTGCCTATATGCTTTGAAAGCCATCAAGGAAAGCGGCGCGCCCCTAAGAAGGCGCATACGTCATGTTGTTGGAGGCAACGAGGAATCAGGCTTCCGTTGTGTAAGACACTACTTTGAGGTTGAGGAGCAGCCGACATACGGCTTTTCTCCCGACGCCGTCTTTCCGCTGGTCTACGCTGAAAAAGGAAGCATGAACGTAAAAGTAACCGTTGCCGTAGAAGAAGGTCTATACTCTCTCTTTGAGATTTCCGGGGGAGAAAGGTCAAATATTGTTCCCGAAAGAGCAACTGCCACGCTTAAGGTTCCCGAAGGGGAAGAGCAAAATGTCGTTTTGCTGCTCAGAACATTCATCCCAAGCGTGACCACAACCATAGGCGGTCCCGGACCGTTGTCCTTTGAGTTCAACGTCGGGCCCGGTAGCATCACCATCAATTGCACTGGAAAAGCATGTCATGCTTCAGTACCCTGGGAAGGGTCTAATTCTGTCGCGGCAATCTTGCACCTTGTATCCCATCTTGGTGAGAAATTGGGTTCTTGCGATCTGTTGAAGTTCGCCGCTGATGCTGCAGACATATACGGGAAAGGGTTAGACATAGAGTGTGAAGACGATATCTCCGGAAAACTGTCATGCAACTTGGGAGTATGCCAGACCTCACATGAAAACGGCAGGACCGTTGTTAGCGCAATATACAATATCCGATACCCTGTAAAAGCTTCAGGAGAAGAGCTTAGGCAACGCGTAACTGCATGCCCAAGGCCAAAAACCGACGGCCTTGCGGTAGAAGTAGTGAGCTTGAGCAACTCCCACTATACGGACCCAAATTCATTTCTTGTGCAGAAATTGCTGGAGGTATATCGCGAGGAAACAGGCGATAATTCACCACCCATAGCCATAGGTGGAGGGACATACGCAAAGGTGATACCTGGCGGGGTAGCTTATGGGCCTGTCATGCCGGGTGCGGTAGAGACCGCTCACCAGGCAGATGAGTTCATTTCCATAGAAGACCTGCTCCTATTGGTTAAGATATATGCAAGGGCGCTGTTTTCGCTCGCTCAATAATCGTCTTTTGCCGGGGGAAAAGTGTTTTTGAATTGCTCAGCCAGGGCAATCCTCTCCATAGTGGTAGGATGTGAGAATGCAAACCACCTAATAAACGGTGGCGGAGATACGTCACTTAAGTTTGCCCTGGCCAATCCTATCATGGCCGATGTGAAAGACTGTACATCGCCTGTAAGCTCTAAGGAAAACTCGTCTGCCTCAACTTCGTGCTTCCTAGATACAAATGAGCTCACAGGTGTTGTAACATACGATACAAGTATCGAAAATAGGACCAAGCACAAGAAAAACCTCTGAAAATCTATTGCCAAAAAACCTTGCTTCGCTGGCTCAAACATAAAGGAAAACGCAATGATTATAGCAAAAGTTCCGAGAGTAGACGCCAGTATACCCTTTATTAGGTGCCCCATCTTCCAGTGCCCTAGTTCATGAGCCAACACAAGCTTTACCTCTTCGATAGACTGAGTTTCAATAAGATTGTCATATAGGACTACCTGTCTGGTCCAACCTATTCCAGTAAAGTAGGCATTAGTTCTCGCCGTCTTGCGCGAAGCCTCCATAACAAGCACCTTATCAACGCTCAGACCGGCTTTCTGTGTAAGTTCCTTTATCTCGGCCAAAAGCTCCGGATCTTCTAGAGAAACAAACTTATCGAACATAGGCGCAATGACCAACGGATATATGTACGCAATGAGAATGCTGCCGAAGAAGAATATGAGTGTCAAAAGGTACTGCCACCGACTAGGAAACCTAACAATGAGAAATGCAGCTCCTCCTCCTAACAGTGCGTAAACCACTATCTCTAGCAGTGTGCCTTTTAGCATCTCCGCCAACCAACCAGCAAATGATAGCCGGGAAAGGCCAAATGCCTTCTCAAGGAAGTATCCTTTGTATAACCCAAATGGAAATTGGATAACCAACAGCAAGAGAGCGCACTCAACCGATAGGACACCTCCGACAAAAAAGGCGTTACGCGGAGATATCAGTTCCGTATCGGATAGACCCAGAGCACAAGGGCCTTTCATTTTCGCCGCTACAAAAAGATAAATGGCTATGAATGTTGCAATGGCTTCAAAGCCAGTAGCTAAGTAGGAAAGATCTGCCCTCTGAAAAGCTTGTTCCAAAAAAGATTTATCGAAGTACCTTAGCGCATCCTGGGGGAATGGTCTCGGCAAGAGTGCGGACACAACCCAAACAAAGCCAAAGCCAATTGAAAGGATGAGAAGTACTTTCATGCTGAGTCCCCCAAAGGCATTCGTCTGATTTAGTGATGGACGCACTCTATGTACTTGAGGCATAAATTATCACCAGACCTCGCTAAGGCTGGAGTATCCTTCTATTCACGTCACTGCTTTCCGTACCAATGCACGATTGGCTTTCTTCTGATAGACGCGAGCAGTTAAACTCGGGAACCAACTCTCTAAGGACTTCTAAGATCCGTTCCGCAGACACGTCCGACCACGGATTACCTCTTACCTGATCAGCCTGAATCTTGGGCAACCCCTTTTCTTCATCGAGTATCCTGAAACTTAGGTTCTCCGGAAATACAAGACGCTCCAGTTTTCCCAGACCGCCCAGAAACCCTTCCATACAAAACCCATTTTGCTTGGCAACCAGGATCTGTGAATGCTGGGTGGCCGACGCACCTTCCTCTGAGGAAAGAATCTCCTCAAAAAGTTTTTCGCCTTGACGGACCCCCGTAAACACTATTGGGATTTCCGTATAGGGAGTGCGCCCAGAAAGCCTTATCATCTGTTCAGCCATGTCCAAAATCCGTACAGGCTCTCCCATATCAAGTACAAAGATCTCGCCGCCTTTGCCCATAGTGCCTGCTTGAAGCACTAATTGAACAGCTTCTCTTATCGTCATAAAGTACCGCATCATGTCTGGATGAGTCACGGTAACGGGTCCACCCTGCGCTATCTGCCTCCGAAAAACAGGGACTACGCTGCCTCTTGAGCCAAGAACGTTTCCGAATCTCACAGAAACAAACTGCGTGCGTGTGCCCAACAAGTTCATAGATTGGACAACCATCTCGGCTACTCGCTTGCTCGCACCCATCACACTTGTAGGGTTGACTGCTTTATCTGTTGATATCATTACGAACTTGTTCGTCCCGTAAAGGGCAGACGCTGAGGCAACGTTATATGTACCGAATATGTTTGTCTTGACTGCCTCCTGGACGTTTTCTTCCATTAGAGGAACATGCTTGTGCGCTGCTGCGTGAAACACCACCTCGGGCTTGTAGGCATCAAACACCTCGTTGATACGCAATACATCTCTCACATCTGCTACAACCAGTTCTTTGGCTGTTTCGGGGAACTCAGAATCCAACGAAAGTTTCGCTTCAAATATGGAATTCTCACCGTGCCCGAGAAGTATCAAAACGCTCGGTGAATACGAGGCTACCTGCCTGCATATTTCCTGTCCTATGGAACCCCCGGCCCCCGTAACAAGTACTCTCTTGCCCTTCAAATATGTTTCAATCTTCTGAGTATCCAACTGCACTTCTGGTCTGCCTAACAGGTCTTCTATGTCTATCTCTTTAACCATACTTAGATCAAAAGGTTTGCCTGTCATATCCAAAACCCGAGGTAACACTCTTATCCTCGCACCTGTATTCTCGCACAACTCTACAATCTCTCTTATTACAGCCGGAGAGACTGAAGGTATGGCGATTATAACTTCATCCACCTGTAGCTGCTCAACAAGAGATGGAATCAGATCCCTGTCTCCATAGACCCTAGCACCACACACCACAGTATTCTTCTTCGCCGGATCATCGTCCACATAACCCACAAGTGTGTACCCCTCGGATGCAGGCTTAGAGAGCTCACGCCCAAGTATCACTCCCGCATCTCCTGCGCCGACCACAAGGACTCTGATCTTGCCGTCGGCGGACCGTGTCTTCGCACCAGCGAATCCGTCGAGAATAGTGTTGAAAACCCTAACAGACACACGCAGCCCTGCCAATAGCAGAAACTCGAGTAAACCGGTGATGATAATCGCAGATCTCGGGTATGACCCGGCCTTCCAGTACCTGATTATCACCCAAAGGGCCCCGCAGCTTAAGACGCTCGAAGCAGCTGATGCCAACAGTTGATCCACGCTTGCATAACGAAGTATCACCGAATAAAGACCCATAGCAAAGAAAATACCTAATGAGATTAGAGTGAAGTAAGGTGCAGCCTCTACGTATTGTTCGAAATAAGCAGCCGGCACATTGAACTCAAATCTAAGATAAAGTGCCGCAATTGCTGCGACATTTACTAACACAACATCCAGGATAACAAGATAGACTTTCTTGTACTTGCTCAAATTTCAAACACCTTCTAAGAGACATGTTCCATTACGTTCCTAACTGATTCTCTCCGAAAGATGGTAGTAGAATTCTAAGTCGCCGTCGTGAGTAGACGCCAGTCTTTCCATCGGGCACAGCCCACTTCCTGTTGCATTCAGAATCATGGGCACCAACTGGCCGTATTCCACCTGTACTGCACGCTTTTTCCCTTCGATAACTGCGATTTCGCTAGCCATTTCACCCCACATTGCTCTGCATCCGATGAGATACCCAAGTCTGAAGGCCGCAAGCCCTAGGACCTTGTCACCAAATACAAGTCCTGGATCGGCTTCCAATACATCCGCCTCAGTTTCTAGTCTAGAAAATCTCCTATTTACAAGGACCAAAGCAGGTTTGATCCCTCTACCTTTCTCTCGGTCAATTACCTCTCCATCTTTTACAAGAACGGCAGCCCATCCCGAGTGGATTTCTGCTCTGGCGATGGCAAGATTTCGTTCAAAGTACGACTCTTCAAAAGAAGTTTCTGACAAGTTTGCCCACCGTCCATAGATGTAATGTCCTTGACTATGAAAAGAGCAACGTATTCATACGCCAACGCTGCTCTCTTTATTCCTCTCAAGAGGCGATTTCTCCTTCAAGCACTGTGCTCTACTGCTACCAACCCTATGCACCTACTAATGCAGAAAATCTAACGGTTATTTACTCCGTTAGACTCTCACCTGCAAATAGCTGTCGCAATCTACAAAAAAAGCGGTAAGCAGGTCTATAAGCCGGGTTCTGTCGAGGGTAGCCATCTATCTAGGAGAAAAGTTGCCTTTTCCCTCAAGCGACCATACCCGGAGGCTCGGCGGGCAGCGTCACAGCCCCCCTATTTGGTCTTGCTCCTGGCGGGGTTTGCCTGGCCAGCCGGTCGCCCGACTGCCGGTAGTCTCTTACACTACCTTTTCACCCTTACCCTGACCGCTGCCCTATCTACTCTAGAAGGCGCACGGGCACCTTCTAGGTCAAAAAGGCTCTGGTTGAGGGCGGTATGTTTCTGTGGCACTTTCCCTGAGGTCACCCTCGCTGGGTGTTACCCAGCGCCATGCCCTGTGGAGCCCGGACTTTCCTCAAGCGGTACAACCGCTTGCGACTACCTGACCTGCTTACCCAATTTAAATATAGCAGGGCCGGTGGAAGGCGTCAAAGCCATACTAACGCTCTACCTTTATTGATACCGGCTACATAAGTCTACTTCCGCAAGCGTTGCTCTGTCAACCAACCATGGCTGCCTACACTAAAACTCCACTACTGGCGCTTCGCTTACTCCGGGCAAAATCTCGAAGTACGGCCTGGTTTCAAACCCCATAATCTTGGCAACCAAAACAGTGGGAAACTGCCTGATCTTGGTGTTGTAATCCTTGACCTGCTCGTTGAAGCGCATTCTTTCAACACTGATCCTATTTTCTGTGCCAGACAGCTCATCCATGAGCCTTATGAACTGCGTGTCAGCCTTAAGCTCCGGATAGTTCTCTATGATGACCAGTAACCTAGCAAGACCGGACTCTAGCTCATTGCTCGCTTCAACTTTCTCATCAACGGTGGCAGCCTGATTCAACCTTGCTCTTGCGTCTGCGATTGCAGTAAATACCTCTTCTTCGTGAGTAGCATAGCCTTTCACTGTGTTCACAAGATTAGGGATCAGATCGTAGCGCCTTTGTAGCTGGTTCTCAACTTGAGCCCATTGGCTGTCTATCAGCTCTTCTTGCTTGACCAGACCATTGTACGTAGATACAGCCCAGACAGCCACTACAACCACCAATGCTACAACCACTAGCCAAACTGCACTCCCTTTTTTCATACTCATCCCCTCCGTTTAGAAGCAACTCTCCAGATACTGAAACTAACAAGCGTCAGCCCAGACCACTAGACCATGTTGGAGTCCCGGGCTCACCACTTCCTACTAGCTCCTCCTCCGCCGCTCCTGCCACCCCCGAACCCTTTTGGACCGGAAGAACGCCCTGCGGAGCTTCCTCCAGATCTCGATCCACCTGCTCCCCTAAACAAGCCGCCAGAACCTGTTCGTCCACGGGTAAGAGGCGGTAATGACCCTCCTACACCGGCAGAGGGACCAAGCGGATTGATTCTGTATGTGCTTTCTTTCTGATATCCGCACACTGGGCATTTCACTATTTTGACAGCAAGGCCCGGTGCCTCGTGGGTAGCCTTTTGGACTACTTTGTCCGTATATACTAGTTTCGACCTACAACGAGGACAATGTCTCTTTCGGTTCATAGAATATGCAAACAAGGCGAAAACAAGCACCAAAGCACCTACAACGCCTAAGGCGGTCCGCCTCAGAAACACTGTAGGAACCGGTTCCTCATACTTTGTCGAAAGATCAAGCGAGATACCTTGACTCTCAGCGATATACTGCGCTGCATGCAAAAGCCCCTCGTACAGACCACTGCCATACTCTCCATCCTGAAAGTACTTGACCATGATGTCGAGGCATTCACCTGCTATTCCATCGGTGATGACAGGTTCAAGTCCGTAGCCTACTTCCATACGGACTTCTCTTTCCTCCATAGACAAGAGCACAAGCAAGCCCATATCTTCGCCTCGTTGACCTATTCCCCACCTTTCATAAAGGTTTACCGCGTACTCTTCTAGACTTTCTTCGCCGTGACTCTCTACTATCGCTACTGCAAAGGTAACCCCGGTTTGACTTAAGACTGCATCTACCAGCCCCTCCAGAAGCTCCGTATCAGCATCACTCAAAACACCAACATAGTCGTTTATATTGCCTATAGGCAGAGGATATGAAACTTCCGAACCGGTATAAGATGCAGCCAGAAATACCTCGCTCTGCCACGATTGGTCATCTATCTGCACACCTGCGCAATCGGCGCACGAGGCAAATGAACTCATGACGGTCATGATGGCAAAAGACAACGCTACCATTAACCCCAAGAGACAGGTTATTCTTGACCGCGCCAATCTGCTTTCTAATAGTTTCTTCATCTGCTTATTCTCATTTCCTCCGTCGCAAATCTGTTAATTGACAACAACCTGCCTGATCTGACTGAACCTGGCGATTATCGTTACGCTGATGCTTCTTGGTCCGTTGGCGCCACTGCGGACCAAGATTTACCTCCTTGTACCTACAGAGTTATTGTACGAAGACATCTCGAATTGGTCTCGCCGAGGTTTGGGACCTTTTGTTGACTAAGTAGACTGGATCGCTCCGCATACAATATCACGTAGATCCAAAACTCGGTTTGCGAGTGAATCTGCCCTCTTGTTTCCTTCTCTTGGGATATGGTTGATTTCCCAATGGCAAAAACTCCTCAGCAGCCTAACAGCTTTTTTGTGTAGAGGTATTAGATTTGGGCTCGAGACCTTGAACTCTCCTTTTATCTGTTTGACGCATAGATTTGAATCCGAGAAGATAGAGACTTCATCGGCCCCCAATTCTTGTGCCTCTTTAAGACCGAGTATAAGGGCGGCATACTCCGCGACATTATTCGTGCTATCTCCAAGAAACAGCCCGTAGCCTCGCTCTTCGCATCCCTCGGCAGCGATCAAGGCAGCACACGAAGAGGGACCTGGATTACCTCTCGATGCACCGTCAATATAGATAGTAGCCTTCATTGAACTCCCCCTAACATCTACTTTCTCACAGATGATGACTCCCGTTCAACAAATTGGGCCCTTTATCCGAAGAAGGGCCCAACTAGATACGTGCTTCTTTGCGTTCAATAGGACTTTACCATCTAACCTTTCTTGGTCACAACTGATACAGCCATTCTCAGCAAACCCTTTCTTTCTGAAAAGATGTCTTCGAGACCATTGAGCACGTGGTCAATCTCATCTTTAGTAACGATGAGAGGAGGTTCAAGTCTCATTACGTTAGGATTGTTTAGCGTGTATGCTGTTATAACCTTATGTTTCTTGAAAAGGTCCCCCGCCACCAAAGATGCATAGTACTCCTCGGCAAACTCGTTTATGGCTCCCGATGTTAACTTATCTAGCAAACCCTCAACAGGCTTCTCAAACTCAAGACCAATCAAGAGACCTTTGCCCCGTACCTCCCTCACAGTCCTGTGGTTCTCTTGAAGCGTCTTGAGTCCTGCGAGGAAATACTCACCAAGTTCCTCAGCCCTCAACCACAGTTCCTCGTCCACTATTTTGCGAATGGTAAGGAGCCCGGCAGCACAGGCCCGTCCCCCGCCTCCAAAAGTAGAGGTATGCAGAAGCGCTTTTGAAAGACCGCCATATGCTCTATCCCAGATCTTAGGGGTGGTTACAGTTGCCCCTATAGGCATCACACCGCCACCTAGGGCCTTCGCCAAACACATTATATCTGGTACTACATCCTCATGCTCGCAGGCAAACATTTTACCTGTTCGGCCGAATCCAGTCTGAACTTCATCTAAGATCATCAAAGTATCATGCGCTTTAGTAAGTTCCCTTACTCGCTTCAGGTAGCCATCAGGCGGAATAATTACTCCAGCCTCACCCTGTATAGGTTCAAGTATCACTGCAGCGCATTTGTGCTGTTCAAGAGCCTGCTCGAGAGCCTTTGCATCCCCAAAGGGTACTTCCACACAAACAGGCAAAAGTGGCTGAAACGGAGTCTTGTACTTCTCACGCCCTCCAACGGAAAGTGCTCCGTAGGTTTTGCCATGAAAAGCGCCGGTACAATGTACATACACCTGTTTACCTGTGACTGTTCTTGCCATCTTGAGAGCGCCTTCTACGGCTTCCGCCCCACTGTTGCAGAAAAACGCCACTCCTAGATCCCCAGGCAGAATCTGTGCCAGATCATGAGCAAGTGCAGCCTGCAAAGGACTTACCTGCGCCTGGAGGAAGTTAGGCCGCTCACTAACTTTCTCTAGACCATCCAGAATGTCTCGAGGATTGTGTCCAAAGGGCAAACTTCCATAGCCTCCTAGGAAGTCTAGGTACTTTGTTCCGCTTTCGTCAAAGACGCAAACCCCATCGGCCGCCACAAAAGTCCTGTCAAACCCTATGGCAGAAAGCATTGTCTTAAGACCCGGATTCACGTGTTTTGAGAAGAGTTCGCCTGATGATTTCCTATCCAAACCCAAAGCCCCATCCAAACCTAAAAGAGAATCTCTTAAATCAGCTGTGCTCGATATGTTTTTCTTAGCCATATTATCCCTACTTCCTTCCAGATTCGCAGCAGAAGCCCGTCTTGCTGAGTGCCTTGGATCTAATCTCCAGCATTCAGGATGTATGTGCACTGAGTTGTGCACATACATTGTATATCAGTTGGGCAGAATATCACAACACCGTAGCCCTCCGAAATCGCATGAACTGTGTAGATCCGCTCCAGACAGTTTTGGGCCATTTTGTGGGATTCAGGGTGCGAAGACTTGAGAACGTGCTTTTAATCTTGGTAGTGCTATAATTGACGAGACTAGCTAAGAGTGAAAGGGCTGATACTATTGTCCGACGCACAACCAATACAAGCAACGGTATTGGATAACGAACCGTCTGCACAGGAAATGCGCAAAACAATCTTCAATCTTCTGTGGCCCGCTACAATTGAAAGCCTGCTACAGATGGGCATAGGCCTTGTAAACACGGCTATGGTGGGCCATTTGTCTGCGGTTGCCATTGGGGCGGTAGGGTTATCAAACAGAGCAATACAGATAGCGTGGGCGCTCTTCCAAGCGATCTCTACAGGAACTACCGTCCACATAGCACAAGCGATTGGGGCTAATGATTCTAGGAGGGCTCGAACCATCGCAATGCAGGCAATTTTGTTTGGAACATTGGCTGTCTTGGTGCTCGCAATCATGTTTGCCGCATTTGCACCAAACGTCCTTAAGATATTTAAGCCTGAAACAGCACTTCTTTCGTCTGGAACAAAATACATGAGGATAGTTGTATGGGGTATGCCTGCAGTAGCCATAATGACAGCCATAGGAGCATCTTTGAGAGGTTCTGGCGACACTCGAACTCCCTTGGTAGTGGCAGTTTTTGTCAATATCGTAAATGTGATTGGAAACTGGAGCTTGATCTACGGGAATCTGGGCATGCCTGCCCTTGGCATCGCAGGATCTGCAATAGCAGCTGTTGTCGCTCAGTGGATAGGGGCCATCGTTGCCATTATCGCGATCAGTAGACCTACCGCAAAACTCTCGCTGTCCTTTAGGTCTAGATGGACAGTAGACCGAGTGGAACTGGGAAAAATTCTGAATATGGGTCTGCCGTCTGCCGCAGAGTCACTATTCTGGCAGGCTGCAGCCATAGTGCTGACTCTTTACATAACTGGTTTCGGGACCGTAGCCCTAGCGGCTCATCAGCTTGGTCTAAACGCCGAAAGTCTATCGTACATGCCGACAGCAGGGTTCTCAATCGCTGCAACCACACTAGTAGGACAGGCGGTAGGCGCCAAGAATACCCATCTTTCAAGGCGATACACCTCAGAACTATCGCGCTGGGCACTTCTCATAACCCTGGTCACTGCTTCTTTGTTGTTCTTCTTTCCAGAACAGATACTTGCCTTGCTAACCAATGACGCGGACGTAATTGCGTTAGCCGCTATATATCTTCGTCTGATGGCTACAGCTCAAATTCCTCAACAGGTAGCAGGTGTCCTAAACGGCGCCATAAGGGGAAGCGGCGACACAAGGACACCCATGGTAGTTGCAGCGATAGGGCTATGGGGCGTCAGACTGCCTCTAGCATACATCCTTGCATTTCCTCTCAAGATGGGTATAACCGGTGTGTGGCTTGGTATGACCTTGGATCTATTTGTACGTTTCATACTCACCATGATCAGATACAAGAAACTTTCTTGGGTCGAAAGTACATCGCTATTTGACTTCCTCAAGAGCCCTAACAAGAGCTAGAACAGTCGTACAAGGAAACGTGCCATGCGATTCAATCTAAAAACGCTTGGCACGTCTTTTTTTGCGGGAGATTCCTTTTGATCTCACCTGATTCGCTAGGCAAGATACCCTACTTTGTTACTTGCTTCCTCTTTCTACGACAGCTTCGCTGTATCTATCCCAAAACAGCCTAAGACCTTTTCGTAACCTCTCCATTTCATCTATCCTTATAAACTCATTTGGTCCATGTGCACCGGAATCAGGACCTGACATAGCGAAAAAGAACAAATAGGTGTCAAGAATATCCAAGAATGCCCTGGCTATGGGTAGCGTCCCGCCCAACCGAACTGGGATTGGCTCTTTACCGTAGAGTTGCTCAAGAACCGATGCGACAACGGGCAAAGCCTGATGGTCGTCGGGAATGACGTACGGCTTAGAGTTGCCGGGAAACGTAGTAACGTTGACTCTCACGCCCCTCGGAGCATGCTTCATAACGTGAGCTTTCAACGCGGTCGCAATAGATTCAGGATCCTGGTTAGGCACCAAACGACAGGTAATCTTACAACTGGCACGAGCAGGGATGATTGTCTTTACACCTTCACCTTGAAAACCACCCCATATGCCATTGGGATCGAGAGTAGGGCGAATCCACATCCTCTCCAAAGGGGTGAACTCAGGTTCTCCAAAAAGATCTGGGACTCCCAAACGTTTCATGTATTCATCTTGATCAAATGGCGCCTCCGCTATCTTGCGCCGTTCCTCTTCGGAAACGTAAGCCACGTCATCGTAGAAGCCTTCTACGGTAATCCTTCCATCTTGGTCTTTCATGCTGCACAAGATGGCTGCAAGAGCCTGAATAGGGTTATTGATTACTCCTCCGTGTCCACCTGAATGCACATCGGTATGAGGGCCCAAAACATCTATCTGAATTGCCGCCAATCCGCGGCATCCCATCGTAATTGAGGGAACTTCGTTAGAGTACATCCCTCCATCTACGGACAGGACCAAATTGCATGCGAAAAGATCTCTATGTGACTCAAGCAGAGATTTCAGTGTTGGACTACCAATTTCCTCTTCGCCTTCAAACAAGAACTTAAGGTTTAGAGGAAGTGAATTCTCCTTTATCGCCTCTTCTGCTGCCATTAGTGCAGGAAAAACACCTCCCTTGTCATCCGCCGAACCTCGTGCGAAAACCTTCCCGTCCCTCACATGACCTTCGAACGGAGGAGAATTCCACTCCTCAAAGGGATCTGCAGGCTGAACATCGTAGTGACCATAGATAAGTACTGTAGGAGCAGTTTCAGGACTCAGGGTCTGGGCGTTTTTTCGCCCAAAAACTATTGGATTCCCGGGGCCGGCAATGACTCTGACGTCTTCTATCTCGGCCCTGGTCATCCTGTCCTTTAACCACTCTGCAGCCTTCTCTACATCGGGCCTGTGCTCCGGAAGTGCACTGATGCTAGGAATCGAAAGAAACTCGAGAAACTCTTCCAAGTGCTTCACTCTTTACCCCCCTTTTTACAGAACTCTCTTCAAGATCATACACTTTCTTGCAAACAACAACCAACACCTCTCGTTTTGAAGAATACGCCGGAGCCTTAAGAACCTCTAGACATACAGCCATCTGTGATTGTACTCTGAATCATGAGGCGTTAATGAGAATAATGACAAATAGTTAGGAGGATAGAGATGCTTAAGAATCTGAAACAAACATGGGATCTCGATACGTTCTTTCCCGGTGGAAGCAACTCCCCAGAGTTCAGAGAATACCTTGAAGAACTCGAACAAGACATAAAAGACTTCTCGGCCGAACTTAGACCAGGATTTGGCCAGGACGAAGACCTATTGTTGAATGTAATCGCAAAAGTGCAGGACATCTCCAAAAGACTACGGCACGCCAGTGCTTTCGTATCATGTTTGGGCGCACAAGATGTGCATGACACACAGGCAAGGATCTTGGCAGGGAGAATCAAGCAGATCGCTGCTTCATTTGCTCAAATACTCACTACCTTGGATGATGAACTTGTAAAGATCCCGGATGAGCAATGGACCAGAGTTATTGAAGAAACCGATGGTCTAAAAGAAATCGCTTTTAACCTAAGTGAACGCAGGGAGAGAGCAAAAGAAATGCTCTCGCCTGAGCAAGAGCAGCTCGTGAGCAAACTCTCAGTCAACGGCTACCATGGTTGGTCAGACTTGTATGACCTCACAGCAGGCAAAATGAATATTGAGGTGGAAATTGAAGGAGAGAAATCAATACTCTCACCGGGCCAACTGGCAAATAGAATGTCGGATCCTGATCCCTCAATTAGATCATATCTAATGGGGGCGTGGGAACACGCATGGTCAGAAGTAGGGGACTATTGCGGCATGGCCCTGAACCAATTAGCAGGATTCAGGCTGAACCTGTATGAAGCTCGTGGATGGAACTCTGTATTGAAAGAGCCGCTTTCTATGAACCGCATGACCCAGGACACTCTGGACACGATGTGGCATACCATAGATAGCAACAAAGAAATACTGGTTAAGTACCTCAAGAGAAAAAAAGAGTATCTAGGGCTTGAAAAACTAGGGTGGCAGGACATCGATGCCCCCATCGGGAAAGCCAAGAGCAAGCTAACATACGACGAAGCCGCACAGTTCATAGTTGAGCAATTTGGAAAATTCAACCCCGATATGGCTAGATTTGCCGAGAGAGCCTTTACGGATAGGTGGATAGAGTCCGAAGATAGGCCTGGCAAGCGTATGGGTGGTTTTTGTACGAGCTTTCCCGAGAAAAAACAATCACGAATCTTCGTGACTTTCTCAGGTAGCCTTGGAAACATGGCCACAATCGCGCACGAACTTGGACATGGTTTTCACCAGCACCTTGTTTTTGATCTCCCAGTTCTTGCACAGCAGTACGCAATGAACGTTGCGGAGACCGCGTCCACTTTTGCGGAGATCATTGTAGCAAACGCGGCGGTGATGTACGCCAAAGACCCTGAGGAAAAACTTATGTTGATTGACGACAAGCTATCTAGAGCGGTATCACTTCTTATGAACATACAATCAAGATTCTTATTCGAAACGAGATTCTACGAAGAACGCAAAAAAGGCATTGTGAGCACTAAGCGATTGAATGAGATTATGCTAGAGGCGCAAAAAGACGCGTTCAAAGATTCTCTGGACGTATACCACCCTCATTTCTGGGCATCCAAACTCCATTTCTACAACACTGGCGTGCCTTTTTACAATTTTCCTTACACTTTTGGCTTCCTTTTCAGCGCCGGTATCTACGCCAAGGCTCTTGAGGAAGGACCGGCATTCGTGGAGAAATACGCCGCGCTCTTGCGAGATACTGGGAAAATGAGAGTTGAGGATCTGGCGCAAAAGCATCTAGGAGTGGACTTGACAAGGCCTGAATTCTGGCAGGCAGCCATCGATCTTGTTACTGTTGATCTGGACACTTTCATGGACATGACGTCTCAGCAAAGTTAAACTGAGCTCATGTTTAGAGGTCTCAAACAAAACAATGGTGGGGACTACAGGGCTTGAACCTGTGACCTTTCGGATGTGAACCGAACGCTCTGCCGCTGAGCTAAGTCCCCACTGTATGAATAATGCTATTATCTGATTGGCACGGCTTCACTTCCATAGAATAGCGCCGCGTTTATCTTCACGAAACCCGTGTAAACTAAAGTATAGCAGACTATACAGACTAACACAACGCACTGCAATTCCTAGGCCATTACGCACAAAAGCGCTAACCGTTTTCAAACATCCTGCTAAGGATGATCGTGTCGCCGTACGAGAAGAGTTTTTCGGAAAGATATCCAACGTTGTCTAGGGTCTCTTCAACAGAAGATCCCACTATCCCTTCGCCCTCTGGAATAGTAACACCTTGGTACACCATAAAGGCTGCGTTGAGACCTTGAATCGCCCCTATGCTCCCTTTCAGCGCACAACTAGCTTTTGCGCCATCGCACAACATGCCGTAAAGAGCTGATAATACCATGCTTACCGATTGTTCCACCTTGACGATATCTCTGCTCAGGCACCAGCTCACAGCAGCAGCAACGCCTGCACCCGCACTCACGGCTCCGCACACACATGAGATACTGCCCATATAGCTCTTGACATACAAGTTAACTGCATGGCCTAAGTAAAGGGCCCGTGTAGCCTCGTCTGACTCTAGTCCAAGGACCTCGCACACAGAAACAACAGGAATCGCCAGCATTATCCCTTGGTTGCCGCTTCCTCCAGACGTAAGCACAGGCCAAGGGGTACCTCCCATCCTCGCCGATATGGCCAGAAGCACTTTCTGATGCACGGAAGCAAACACGCAGCTTGAGGATGCTGAAGATACTAGTCCATTAGACACCGGCCAGACTTTATCCCCAGGACCTATAAGAGAGTGCTTCTGTTCCTCCGCCTTCCCTACCTCCAAAGACAGCTCCAAATCCGACTTAGCACCTTCAAGGAGAAACCGAATCTTCTCGATATCAGTACCCATACATGCGGAGTAGAGATCCTCAAAACTCAGCCCTCTTATGCTCCCAAGAGGTGAGGAGTTCTGCGAAGACCCGTTCCTAAATACCTCTACCCCATCAAGCGACATGTAAGTAACGTTGGTATGGCTGCCCTCCATGATCACCTTAGCTTCATGACCATCTCCGTAGCAGGTAACACAAACGTATATTCCGGTTCGTTCCTTATCCCATGAGACACAGACCCTGCCTGCATCCACAATGCTGTATGCAATCTCCAGCTGCTCGCGCGACACATCGTCAAATACCTCTAGCCCTTTTGTATCATCACCTATCACAGCACCCAGAGCGGCACTCACCTCAGGACCCTTCCTGTCGCCGCATGGCAGCCCTGCTGAAAGGGCATTCTTCAGAATACCCGGGCTCAGTCGGGCTTCTATTCTGTCAGGCAAGGCTCCCAAAAGGCCCCTGCATTTGGCCGCCGCCAACGCTATCATTGACGGTTCTGTACAAACAGTAGCAAATTGAGCGTGTTCAGCTACTAAATTCAGAAGCAAGTCGCGCACTTCATCCATAGTTATTCTCCCCTTCTTAAGTCGCTTACAGGAAATAGTGACATCCTCGTCTACCAATTTCTTACTATGAGTTCCGGCACCCAACCTCGTCTGTCTTTCTTCGAGTTGATCGACCTTCTTGCTTCGACATGTTCAACTCTGAATCCAGCATAGAGTTTTCTCGCAAACTCGGTGTCTGAGTTACTAATCATACAGAACACCCCCGCCCGCGTGAGATACCTTGCCACACTTGCTAGTCGTTCTTGGTCTTTTGTGCCGAATCCTGAATCAACGTATGACGTAAAATCAGATGTCTCACTCAGAGGATGGTAAGGAGGGTCGAAGTAGACAAAATCGCCCGATTGGGCGCAAATTGCTACCTCTTCAAAATCACGAGAGAGTATTGTGACTCCTCTTAGCGCACAAGATACAGCCAACAAGTTTGTTTCATCACATATTCTGGGGTTTTTGTATCTTCCAAAAGGGACATTGAAATGTCCTTTTTTATTAACGCGCCAAAGGCCATTGTAACAGGTCTTGTTGAGAAAAATGAACCTTGAGGCGCGTTCAACCTCTGACAATTCGGAAGGATCCTGTGCTCTGACCTTATAGAAATGTTCTTTTGTAACTAGATGTCTCTCAAGTGATTCTACGAGGTCTGCTACGTTAGACTGTACCACTCTGTAGGCATTTGCAAGTTCTTCGTTTTTGTCATTTATCACGATTTTCTTGCCGGGGGAGCTTTTTGAGCCCATAGCATTGTCTCCACAAAAGTCACAATTCTCATCGCTATGACTATGGATGATGCCGGTTTCCAGCAGAGCGAAAAACAGGGCGCCACCTCCTACAAATGGTTCCCAATAATTCCTTGGTGAAATATCTATTCTCGGCAGGAGTTCACAAAGGATCTGGCTCTTTCCTCCTGCCCACTTAACAAACGGTCTGGCAACCACTCTTTCTTTTGTGGAAAGAGAACACGGGTGCATACAGCAGTCACATTCCATAGACAAGACTCCATCTTAGGTTTTTTTGTGCTATGCTATTATACACTACTTTATATTCGGTTGCGTCTGATTGCGGTATACTCTACAAGTAATACCCTAGAGGCTCCAATGCTCGATGCAATATGCCTTTTGTGTAGGCAATTGTCATCCCATAGTTGGCTATTGGAACCCTAGCGCTTCTCGCCTCCTCAATCCTAAAGAGCATTTCCTTCCGATTCAGCATACATCCGCCACAGTGTATTATGACCTTGAAGTCCTTAAGGTCAGGTGGATAATCGGTTCCCCTTTGCCATGAAAACTCAAGAGGGCCTTTCACTCTTTCCTCAAGCCACGCGGGTATCTTCACAGTACCAATGTCATCTTCTATGGGGTGATGCGTACACGCTTCGGCGATAAGGACCCTATCATGGGGCCTTAATTCGCTTAGCGCCTTCGCGCCCTTCACAAACTCCTCAAGGTCTCCTTTGTGGCGTGCAAAAAGGACAGAGAAAGACGTGAGCGGAACATCTCTGGGCAGGATACAGTTGACTTCCTCGAACACCTGGGAATCTGTCACTACGAGTGCCGGCGGCCGCTTAAGACTATCCAAGACGGTTGCAAGCTCATTAGTTTTCATTACAATAGAAACACAGTCGTGATCGATTACGTCCCTTATAGTCTGCACTTGAGGAAGGATTAGCCTTCCCTTAGGAGCTTGAAAATCCACCGGAACAACAAGGCATACTGTGTCTCCAGGTCGCAACAGATCCCCGACTATTGGAGGTTCAACGCCCAGAAGGTTCGCGGCAACGGTCTCGGACAGTATCTGTATGAGTTCGGGTACTCCCTCACCTGTAACAGCGCTCACACCCAAAACCAAAGGTGTAGACGGGTGTCTACCATCGTTCTGAATCCCCTTATATGTCTCTTCGACCTGAGACCTAACACTATCAAGATAGTCACTCTCTGGCCAGATATCCTTTTTGGTCAAGACTACTATGGTAGGCAGTGCCTTTTTTCCAAAGTCCTCAATCAGATTAATCTCGGGTTGACCTAACCCTGCTCCAGGATCGAGAGCTATCACCGCCAGGTCCGTTTTGGAAGATACCCTGGTCGCTCTGGAAACCCTAGCTTCTCCAAGGCTGCCCACATCATCAATGCCCGGAGTGTCCACCAACACAACGGGCCCGGCACCATGGAGTTCCATAGACTTATAGACCGGGTCTGCAGTGGTCCCTGGAATATCGGAGACCAAGGCAGTATCTTGACCTGTAATGGCGTTTATTAAACTGGATTTCCCAGCGTTTCTTCTTCCGAATATGCCAATATGAACCCTATTCGCTCGAGGAGTTCGGTCCAGATTCACCACTATATTCCTCCTATCTTTCTAGAGACGAATCGTGTGAGACGGCAAGAAGACGATCTCAGAAGTACAGGTCTCTCTCCCCATCTATCACTCTTTGCAGCCTCTTCTCACACTCTTCCCTAAGACTCTCCGGAGTAACCTCCATAAGAGCTCGCTCTATTACAGGCCTGGCTTTTTCTTTGGTCTCCGTTGATGCGTAGTCGCAAAGGTACTCCTGAAAAGTCAGTATCGCATTAGGCTGGCACATCTCGTGTATATGGGCCGTCTTAGCCAGGCTCATGAAATTGCCACCTGTTCTTCCCGAGCGGTAGCATGCAGTGCAAAAACTGGGGATGTAGCCTTGCGGTAGCATATGCTGTATGATCTCGTCCAGCGTCCTGTGATCACCAACCTCAAACTGTGGAGTATCTGCGTGTCCTTTGTTACTAGTTGCCCGTTCAACTGATTCTTTGTACTCTCCAACGCCTGTCATTGAGCCCCCGCTTAACTGGGATATTCCCAATGCGATCACTTCATCACGGAGCTCTGGCTCCTCTCTAGTAGAAAGTATCATGCCCGTATAAGGTACACTTAGCCGCAATGACGCAACAATTCGTTTGAAGTTCTTATCATCAACAAGGTGGGGGAAGTCCTCAAGTGTGACCCCATACGCTGGCCGTAGACGAGGAAAAGATATAGTGTGAGGTCCTACGCCGTAGGTCCTGTCAAGATACTGAGCATGCATCAAGAGTCCAATGGTCTCAAATCTCCAGTCGTACAGGCCAAACAGGACTCCGATTCCTACATCGTCAATTCCCGCTGCAAAGGCCCTATCCATTGCAGTAGTGTGCCAGTCATAGTCAGCCTTGGGACCACAGTGAACCCTTTCATAAGTCTGCCTGTGATATGTCTCCTGAAACAAAACGTACGTCCCAATCCCTGCATCTTTGAGCATCTTGTATTCTTCAACTGTAGTTGCGGCAATATTGACGTTAATTCGTCTTATACTGCCGTTGGAGGAATCAGTATCATATATTGTCTTCATTGCTTCAACGATGTATTCAATGGGACAGTTAGCTGGATCTTCCCCAGCTTCAAGCGCGATACGCTTATGTCCCATGTCCTCTATTACCTTAACTTCATCGCGAATCTCATCCATGGTCAGCTTGCGTCTTGGGTAGTCATTATCAAGCCTGTATGCACAGTACTTACAATTGTTTATGCAATAATCGCTAACGTAAAGAGGGGCAAAAAACACGATCCTCTTTCCGTAGATTTGTTCTTTGATCCCACGTGCGGTACTATAGATCTCTTCTTCAAGATCGGGATCGTCCGCCCACAAAAGCGCAGCTAATTCCTCCAGTTCCAGTCCCTTGAGTTCCTTAGCCTTGGTGATGATCTGCCTAACATCCGAAGGAGTATACTCCTTGCCAGCCTCTAGGACATCGAATATCTTTTGCTCGTCAATGAATGTGGCGATCTGTTTGCTTTTCGTCATGACTCAACAATCCTTTCTTCCGTTTCAATTAACTTTGCCTGAACTCTGGTTTGGGGCTGTCGCCTCTACTAGAAGATACCGTCATGCCCACAGCCCCAACTAAACTCTTGACTTCATCTAAGATGGCGGACAATTCTGTCCCATCCGAACTTGCCTTGCCAGGATATATGTCATAAGAATCCCCAAACTCTTTCGGGGTGATATCCGGCATTACTACATTCGCCCCACACACAAGGGCCAAGCCGCGCGGATCGTTCCATTTCTCGAGTCCTGCAGCTTCTTCAGAAAAACAAGATGCCCTTACTGATTCAGACTGAAGGCTCGAGATATACTTATGTGCAAACTCGACCCATCCCCTATCTTCCTTGCCCAAAACACCCAATGCAGTTGTCGCCGGAATATGAGCATAAGGTACCGTGACGCGGCTCACTGCTACAGCATCCAAGACTGCGCGTATGAGCCTCGTGGGATTCGGTTTTTGCTCCACACCATACCTAATGCCTAATGGAGTATCTGGGTGAGGAATGTAAGGGCCGATGCTCACCATTTCTGGATCGATTTTCCCGATAAGATCAATATCTCTCATGATGGATCTACGTGTTTGACCAGGTAATCCCATGATTATGCCTGTACCGACTTGGTACCCGAGTTCTTTTAGAACATAAAGACAGCTAAGCCTCTCCTGTAAGGTAGTCGTTGGCTTGAGTTGACGAAACAAGACAGGATCCGACGTCTCGAACTTGAGCAAAAACCGATCGCAACCTGCCTCTTTCCACAGTTTGTACTCGTCATATGACCACTGCCCAACGCTAAGAGTTACAGCAGCTCCCATGTCCTTTATGGCTGTTACCACACGCGCAATGTCGTCTGGTGGGTAGTCCGGGTCTTCGCCGGATTGGAGAACAAACGTGCCGAACTTGTGGACAGCCATTCCTCTTTCCGCAGTTTGTATAATCTCGTCAGGCAGCATCCTATACCTATTGACGCGTCCGTTGCTCCTTCTTAACCCGCAATACAGGCAATCCTGCCTACAGTAGTTAGAGAACTCTATGATGCCTCTCAGATGCACTTCGGCGCCTAGATGCTCGACCCTTGCTTCGTGGCCTTCACGCAACAATGCGAACTCTTCGGTCAAGTCGCCATATTCCACAGGTTGCAAAAGGTCATCTATCGCTTTTTTTAGAACCTCGCGTCCGTAGTCCTGCATGCACAACCTCCTAGACCGTTATGGCTGTTTTCACTTTAACGCCTGAAAGAGCACCTAATTTTCCAGTCATGGCACCAAGTGTGTCGGTGTCTCCATCTACAATGAGCGCTATAACAGAAATGCCCCTGTCTCTGTAGGGAACGCCCATTCTTCCGATTATCACGTGAGCATACTCGGAAAGAATCTCATTGACCTTAGGAGCGCTGGTAAGCCTATCTTTGACAACGATTCCCACAACCCCTATTCTTTGTTCGCCATGCGGACGCTCCTCATTGAATCCAGAATTCTGCCCAGAATCCATCTGCTTCACCTCCTTTTCACTGCAATCTCCGACGATAGACATAAAAAAGCCCGTCGCGAGGACGGGCTTGACAATACTCCCAGAGCGGTCGCTGCAAATCGCAGCTTACTGCATTTCTGTGTGTTCCCTGGTATTCGTTTGCAGAATACGTCAGTAAACAGACAGATCTAGTTGCCGAGACCCTTAGGTTCAGTGAACCCTCCCCGCAGGTTAAACCACCATGTCAACTTGTCAAAGTTTGTGACCTAGTTCACATTCTAGGCCATTATACCTTTAAGTCCACACCGGCGCAAGGTGCTAAAGCACAAATTGCCCAAAAGATCCTCAAAACCTAGTCAGAAAGGGACCTTCCCGATGGCATACCGAGATAGCTACTACTGTGGCTTTTTGGTTTCCTTTTCGAGCTCTTTATCTATGCTATCTAGGTCTTCAGCAGTAAGGTCTTCCTCTCTCGCGAGCTTATCAACTTCCGCCTGTTTCATGTCTATCTTTTTCTCTATTTCTTCGATCTCCGCGATCATTTCCTGGAGGTCAGCAGAAACGGGCACTTGCGTCTCACCAGACTTATGGACCTCATACACACTCTCGCCGAGATTTGTGATCTTCTCTTTCCTTGTCTTAACCAGGCTTGAAATCTCCCACCGCAAACTCGCTATTTCAGTGAGCTGCTTGGTTTCTTTGCCCAACTTTTTGCCTAGGTCAGCCAACGTGCCGCCGAAGGATTTCGCGGCTGATACAACTGTGTCAGTTATGCCTGTTTTTCTGACTGTCGCCTTTACTTCTTCTGCTTCTTCTGAGACCTTTTCCACCAATTCATCTGCAGTTTCCTTGACTTTCTCCGTACCTTCTTCGACCTTTTCTTTTGCTTCCAAGGCTTCTTTCTGGATCTGCTCGAGCTTCGACTGTGCAAAAGATATTACTTCATTCAACGAGAGTTTTGCCTCGTCAGTCACTCCGTCAAGTTTGGACTTTGCGAAATCGATTATGTCCTGGATACGACGGGCTTCCTCACCCAAGGTTTCTCCAACATTCTTCTTTCCCTCTTCGGCCTTGGCCTTCACATATTCTAGTACCTCATCTATCGCTGAACGATCTTTCTTCTCCATAGTACAACCTCCCTCTCTAACCATTTGTGTGTACTTTTGGAATTGCTCACAAACCTTTGACTGATAATTGACGACTACAGTCCACAAAAGGTTCCTAGTCACTCACTTGGTAAGACCTGCCAAAAGCCTGATCTGCCGTCATGTTACGGTTACTATTGATCATCTTGGGCCTTAACTCTTAGCAAGAAGTCAAAGCCCAAACATCTTACGAAACATATGCGTCGTCTGATTAAGAGAAGTCTATAGGTACCGGTCTATTCCTCTTCTGGCTCCTCTTCCTTGCATTCTTGCTCTTTGCATACTTCTTCAGCACAGACCTCTTCCTCGCATACTTCTTCACAGACTTCTTCTTTGCAGACTTCTTCTTTGCAGACTTCTTCTTTGCAGACTTCCTTGCCCTCTCCCTTACCCTTCTTTTTTCCCATACCCATTTCTGCAAGTTTTGACACTGTCTCAGGAATGTGTTCTACAACTGCTTCTACGATGTTGCCAAATCCCTTGAAATTGTAAACGTGGATCTCGCCTGCTTGTGTGATAGCAACTATTGCCAAAGGTCGGAGCATAGCCCCTGCGCCTGAACCTGTCCCCTGACCCTCACCTTTTGAAGCCTTGCCCGTTCCAACGCCTCCCCCAAACCCTAGCGATACAGATTGAACCGGGATCAGTGTAACGTTGTTGATCACAATTGGTTCGCCAAATACCGTTTCCGTAGATAGAAACTTTGACAACTCAGAACCTATGTCCTCGATTATTCCCGCACGCTCCATAACTGTACGTCCCCTTTCTACTAGAATTTATCGGCAACTATCTCATTGGACTCTGAAAAATACGCCTCTATAGCATCACTTTGTACTGCTAACTGTATCTACGCTTGTTCGACTGTTTTGTACCAATACCCACGCAGTTTCGCTTGGGCCTTTATCTCTGAATACCTAGTACATACCAACAATGTCGAATGGTTGAACGATTAAGAGTTGTGCGACATGTGCTACGTGGATATTTCTATTTTACTTGATCATGAGCTAGCAACACAACCTCTGCCCCATGGCTAGTTGTAGGTGTCCTTACGATTCCTTTCCCAATGGTTGAGCGTTTTTATCATGCCTTATCTTCTTTATCTCAGGATCAAGGATGAATCTCAAGGCTATAAACAGTACATGCGCTGGAATGAGCCAGGCACTCGCCTTGAAATCCGCCGACAAATCTGCCGTTTGCAAGTCAAATCTCGGGCAAAACACAGCTTTTTCGATGCCAAAAAACCCCACCAAACCTGAGAGCAATCCATATACCATTCCTGTGTAAGCAGGATCAACCAGACCGAACTCAAGGGCTAACTGACAATCAGCGTGCATAGCATTGTATATGTCTTTGACGCCCTCAAGGACTGTAGCACGAGTAGAAGAAGACGCCAAGATACTCTTTATATCTTTCGCAGAAATACCCTTTCGTTTCTTCACCTTTTCTTTGCCCTGCTTCTGGGTCTTGTCTTGTCCGTTGTATTTAGCTTTCGTTTGACGAGTCTTCTCTTTTTCCCTTTTTGCACCACTGCCGAAAGAAACCCTTGCGCCTAGGATCTTGAGTGTTGGACCTTGCACCTTGTTCATGGAGAAGCAAAATAAACCTAGCAGAAATCTAACTGAAAAGTCCAAGTCGTAATCCCACGAGAAAATCTCACCGTTCTCGAGAGTTCCTTCGCTAGATATGGTCCCTTGCAGCTGGTCCAGATCACCTTCAAAGTGGAACAAACCCTTGCCCTTAGCGAAAACGGGCAGTATCAGGATCAATATAACTACACCCAGCAAGATGCCTAGGATCTTCAATATTATGAGAAGCACTGATAGAAATATGGCCATGAATCATCCCTTAGTCTGGAGCATTCATCTCGTCATCGATTGCATAGCACAATACAGTATTACGACAGGAGACTGAGTTTGTTGCTGTTTCACTATAGTTCAACGTCGCCAACGATTCATCCTTCAGGCAAATATCCCAAGAAGATCTGTTAAACCCAAAGCCCATAGACGCACCCGCAACCAAAGGAGTGCAATGAAGGAACATGCCATGGTCATCTGGAATATGTACTCATGCATATTTCCAATTATGAGGTGTAAGTATTGGCCCTAAGCAGATTCGAAGCAGTGCTATTTGACTTAGACGGAACGCTGCTGGATACCACTCAGGCTATACTTGAGTCGTTCAAATACACGATCCATCATTTTGCAGGGCGAATTCCTCGCGAGGAAGAAATCCGTCCATACATGGGGCTGCCACTCAGGGATCAGTTTTCCATATTCCTGCCGGGTAAGGAAGACGAAGCATGCAGGGTGTATGTGGAACACAACCTGTCTATCCACAAAGACTTCGTGAGACCGTTCCCAGGTGCCAAGTACACGCTAGAGACCTTGCGTGAAAAGGACGTCGCCCTGGCGCTAGTAACGTCGAAGAGGTGCGAAACCGCGACTTATGGGCTCCTCATAGCAGGTATTCATGGCATGTTCGACGCAATGGTCTTTTATGACGACACAACTGAGCACAAACCGCACCCTGCGCCAATTCTAAAGGCCATTGGACTCATCGCAGACCCAGAGCCCTGCAAAAGTCTTCTAAGTGAGACACATATCCTGGTTGTTGGTGATTCGCCGACAGACATCGAGGCAGCGAAAAACGCCCAAATGGTCTTGATGGGTCCGCCAACACTCTACGGCAACCAGACTTGTCCAGAAAACTGCGGAAACTCGGCAAGTGTCTGTTTTGGCAAAAAAGAAAGGACCCAGGTTGTGATAAAAAGCGCAGGCGTAACCTACGGAGCATACCCAAAAGAGGTGATCGAGAAGACACGACCAGACTACATATTGACAGACATAACCCAGGTGATTGAGCTATGCGGTTTCGATCATTGAAAGACCAGCGAATACTGACGAATCAGGCGTTTGAAAGCGAGGATGATAAGCATGACACATTCGTCACCCAAGAGTTTCAATATCCAGATTCCAGATCCACCACGCACACCAAAAAGACCTGTTGTTGATATGGTTCATGGCACCGAAATCGTAGACCCGTATCGATGGTTAGAAGACGGTACTAACCCCGAAGTCCGATCCTGGACCGCATCTCAAAACCAAAGAACAGAATATGTATTGAAGCAGATCCCCCAACGGAACTTTCTCAGAAACAGGATAGGAGAACTCATGTCTCAAGACACTGTGAGTTCCCCAAGTTTGAAGGGCAGACGGCTCTTTTATATGAAGCGCACCGAGGGCAAAAATCAACCTATCCTAATGTACATAGACATCGACAAATCTGAAAACACCTGCGCTTTTGAGGAACACGTACTTGTGGACCCTAATCGAGAAAGCGAAACGGGCACAGTAGCTTTGGACTGGTGGTACCCTTCTCCAGATGGAACAATGTTGGCTTACGGTCTTTCACGGAGCGGCGACGAGTGGAGCGTACTCCACATAATGGATATCAAAACAATGGAACTCTTGCCTGAGACAATCGAGCGGGCAAGGTATGCAGGAGTTACGTGGAAAAAGGACAATAGCGGATTCTACTACGGCCGCCATCCAAAGCCAGGAGAAGTTCCCACAGGAGAAGAAAACTACAACCGCCACTTGTTCTACCACAGGCTTGGCACAAATCCAAAAGATGACCCCAAGATATTTGGAGAAGGACGCCCACGAGAACAATCATACGGAACATCTCTTTCAGACGATGGAAAATACCTTCTTCTGGTAGTAAGTCATGGATGGAATAGCACAGACCTGTATTTCCGTGATGAGACCGATCCTAATTCGGAATTCACCCCGATAGTTGAAGGAAAAGACGCGATTTTCCATGGCCGCATAATTGGAAGAACACTTTACATGGTGACTAACTTTCAGGCAGCAAGATACAAGATAGTATCAGTCGACCTTGAAAATCCGAATGAAGAAAACTGGACCACCGTCATCCCTGAATCGCCTGACCTGACTATTGAAGACGTAGAGTTTGTAAAAGGGCATATCGTCCTCTCAGTGCTCAAGGACGCAGTGTCGCGCCTACATATACACGAAATGGATGGCCGGTTAATAAGAGAGGTACCCCTTGCTACTCTTGGTACCATTACAGGCCTGACAGGGGATCTGCACGAACCTCAGTTTTTCTTCACGTTTGAGTCTTTTTTCATTCCCCCTACGATCTACTCATGCGGCACTGACGAAGATGTCCCAAAACCATTTGTCGAGAGCAACAAGGGCTTTGATGAGGATCTGGCTACGATAGAACAGGTATTCTACCCTTCCAAAGATGGTACCATGATCCCCATGTTCATATTGAGGCGGAAAGACTGCTCGATTGGTGGGAATAGGCGATACCCTACCGTACTCTCAGGTTATGGTGGTTTCAACATTAGCAGGACACCCGTGTACTCGCCGTCGGTAATACCGTGGGTCGAGTCAGGTGGGATATATGCCTCAGCCAACCTGCGGGGCGGAAACGAGTACGGAGAAGAATGGCATAGAGCTGGAATGCTCGACAAAAAGCAGAACGTCTTTGACGACTTCATCGCGGCAGGAGAATACTTGATAGATAAAGGGTACACGGACAAAGACCATCTAGGCATTTGGGGTCGTAGTAACGGCGGCCTTTTGGTAGGCGCTGCATTGACGCAAAGGCCAGACTTATTTAGAGCCGTAGCATGCGGGGTTCCTTTGCTTGATATGATACGTTACCACAGATTTCTCATTGCCTCGCTCTGGTGCTATGAGTATGGAAATCCTGAGAACCCTGAAGATTTCAATTGGATTTATCCGTACTCTCCCTATCATCACGTAGCCGAAGACGTTTCTTATCCTGCAGTGTATTTTTACACTGCAGAGTCAGACACCAGAGTAGATCCCATGCATGCAAAGAAGATGGCAGCTTTGCTACAACACGTTTCCTCAAAAACGCCATCTAAGGGGCCCATATTGCTCAGCGTAGAGTCTGAAGCAGGACACGGTGTTGGGAAACCCCTGTACAAGATGGTCGAAGAACAGGCAAACATGTGGGCATTTCTCGCCTGGCAACTGGAATTAGAGATGGGCTAGTAGAGAGGCAAAAATACATAAGCGGTCCGGACTCACAGGTTGTAAACTGTGCTACCCAAGGCCGGACCGCTTTGCTTATTTCACTTTCTATAGAGGTAGAAAAAACACTAAGACACGTTTATGCTATCTGCTTATCGACCAGTACACGTCGAGACACAAGATGCAATAGCCCGTATCGCTTAAGTGCACAGCCAAGGATCGCATTTACAAGCTCGTCATATGACCAGCCCGCTTTTTCAGCTATCCTTGGATAATCAGAATAACCAGGGGCCATCCCAGGCAAAGGATTGACCTCGATGACATTGGGAATGCCATTTCTATCGAGACGCATATCAATTCTCGCAAGATCTCGACATTCTAGGACTTGGTACGTCTTTAAGGCGGTATCTCTAATTCTCTGTTCAAGTTCAGGCGATATACTGGCCGGGCATGTGTAGTATCTGTCTTCGGACCACTCTACTTTGAACTGACGAGAATAGATGTTGCCATGACCTTCAGGTACTTCATCAAAGTTGATCTCCATTATGGGAAATACGTGCGGCATCTCATTGCCTATCACACCAACAGTAAACTCCCTGCCAGGAAGAAACTCTTCAACCAGAACAGGCTGTCTGTATGATTGAAGAAGCCTTCGGGTCTCGTCTATGAGCTGCGCATAGTTCTCACATAGGGAGTTCGGCGAAATACCCATGCTTGAGCCCTCATGCGCAGGCTTAACAAACACAGGAAACTCCAACCCAGTCATGTCCATCTCATGTTCAGATGAGATAACCTTGAACCTCGCCGTAGGTACCCCGTGAAACGAGAGGATCTTCTTCGTTAATGGCTTGTCCAGGGTTATAGCTAAGGTAAGAACACCTGACCCTGTGTAAGGTATGCCAAGCATTTCAAGCATAGCAGGTAAATGGCTTTCACGCGACTCGCCCCTTAGCCCCTCGCACATGTTGAAAATGATATCCATATTCCCGCTGAGAAGTCTCAAATACGCAGATTCATTACCTTCGATGAGAACAACTTCGTGACCATAGGTTCTTAGAGCATTGACCACCGCCAAAACTGTCGACTCAGAGTCAAGTTCTGCCCCCGAGTCAGGAGGTTCGCCTTCTTCAGGAGATTCCCCCTTTAAATTATACGTGACGCCTACAACTGCCATCCTTTGCAATGTCCCCCTTTGATTTTTTGGTTTCGAAAGGATTATTGCACGGTCTGTTATAGGCGTCAATCACTTTTTAACAGGTTAATCTATGTTATTTACCACCGCATTCTCGGTTTTTGGCATCCCTTGTACACTTGCAAGAGCCCCGAGATCGGACTGACCAACTCCGGTCAACGCAATCAGAAACACTTCGTCCATGTGCCCTACCAACTCGATAGTAATATCTTCAAGTATGCTCTCGGGAATATCTTCAAGATCCTTCTTGTTGTCAACAGGCAGAATTACCTTGGAAATACCAGCTCGGTGCGCAGCAAGGACCTTTTCCTTGATACCCCCTACAGGCAACACACGACCTCTCAGTGTTATCTCACCAGACATCGCGACATCGTGGCGAACCGGTTTGTTCATAAGGGCCGAAGCAATCGCACAAGCTATAGTTATCCCAGCTGAAGGCCCGTCTTTGGGTATTGCCCCTTCAGGCACGTGCACATGGATGTCAATGGTTTCGTAGAACCTGGGAGAAAGCCCAAGATCCGCACTTTTTGATCGCAAGTAGCTTACCGCAGCCTGAGCCGATTCTTTCATCACTTCCCCCAAGTGACCGGTAAGAGTCAAGTTCCCCTTGCCCTCAACAATGCTAACCTCAATTGACATAACATCGCCACCGTAATCTGTAACTCCGAGAGCCAACGCTACGCCTACTTGGTCTTCTTTCTCCGCCTGGCCGTGGTAAAACCTTGGGACTCCTAGGTATTTGCTTAGGTTCTTGGGTGTAATTGTTACTTTATGTTTTTTCCCTGAAACCACGTCTTTTGCCGTTTTCCTGCATATAGCCGCAATTTGCCTTTCTAGATTCCTAACGCCCGCCTCTCGAGTATAGGACCTGATTATCTCTTTTGTGGCATCTTTGCGAATAGTGAGATTAGAGGACGTAAGCCCATGCTCCTTCAGCATCTTGGGGATTAGGAAACGGCTCGCTATCTCAATCTTCTCTTCTTCTGTGTATCCTGGAAGGTTTATCACTTCCATTCTGTCTAAGAGCGCCCTAGGTATTGAATAGGTAGAGTTCGCAGTCGTAATGAACATGACTTTGGACAAATCGAAGGGCACTTCAAGATAATGGTCCGAGAACTGGTGATTTTGCTCCGGATCCAAAACCTCAAGCAAAGCAGCGGCAGGGTCTCCTCTAAAGTCTGAAGCCATTTTGTCCACTTCATCCATTAGGAAAACAGGATTTCTGGAACCTGCATTTCTCATTCCTTGAATTACTCGCCCGGGAAGGGCACCGATATATGTTCGCCTGTGTCCCCGTATCTCTGCCTCGTCTCTTATTCCGCCAAGGGAAATCCTCACGAACTTTCGATCCAAAGCTCGAGCAATTGATTTTCCCAAGGAAGTCTTTCCAACTCCAGGCGGTCCGACAAAGCATAGGATGGGGCCCTTCGGTCTATCTACCAATTGACGAATAGCAAGGTATTCCAGAATTCTCTCTTTCACCTGTTCCAATCCGTAATGGTCCTCGTCCAAGATTTTCTGCGCTCTCTCTATGTCCATCGTATCCTCGGTAAGCACGTTCCACGGCAAAGAAACCAGCCATTCAAGGTACGTTCTGGACACAACAGCTTCAGCTGAAGCTTGAGGCATCTTCTCTAGACGTTCAACTTCTCTCAGAGCTTTTTCTCTTACGTCGCCAACAAGACCTGCCTCTTCGATCTTCCTCCTAAATTCCTCGGCCTCGTTAACGTCATCGTCCCTTTCACCAAGTTCTTTCTGTATGGCCTTCATTTGCTCTCTAAGCCAGTACTCTCTCTGACTCTTCTCAATCTGTTTGCGAACACGAGCATTGATGCGCTTCTCAAGACCTGCAATCTCCATTTCGTTTGAAAGGATCTCGATGACCTTCTCCGCTCGCTCTGTAACAGAGACGGTTTCCAAAATCTCTTGCTTTGCCTCGACAGCAAGAGGTATGTGGCCTGCGATGGTGTCACACAACCGTCCCGCTTCGGTAACTGCCGAAAGAGATATCAGCGTTTCCGGAGGTACGTTTCTCGTCGTCCTTACGTATTCCTCATACTGCTCCACAAGGCTCTTTACTAGCAGCTCATTCTCAGAAGCACCTATCCTTCCTTCTTTCAGCTTGGTCACAGTCACTATATAGGCAGGATCTTGAGAGATGTAGGAGTTGATTTTTACACGCTCTACACCTTCTACAACTATCCGGAGATTTCCAGACGCAGATTTCGCAATTTCCGTGATTGTACCCAAAGTCCCCACAGGGTATATATGTTCAGGCAACGGATCTCCAATATCTGTGTTCGACTGAGAACACATCACAACAGCCATATCTGTGCCCTGGGCAAGTTCAACTGCCCGGACCGATTTTGGCCTACCAACCTCAAGAGAGACCGTTGTTCCTGGAAAAACAAGAACGTTCCTCAACGGCAATAGCGGGTAGGACCTTTGTGTTGTTCCGTCTATTGTACTCATTGCTGCTTAACACCTCCCGCATTTGTCTTTATTCGCGCATGAGAGCTTCCGCCAAACACAAGCCACTATCGATACACATGCAGAATGCATGTTCTTCGCAATCAGGCAAAACTCCTCCTAGTAACCATTTCCACTGCCCAGACGAAGTGCGAAAACCTTCACCCGCCCCTGTAACAAGACCCCGACACGTCCAAAAATCCAGGCCTGTCGGGGTCTTTTGCATACAAGCAGCTTGCTCTTTCATTTTGATGACAAGATGGAGTCTCCTCGGGCTTAGGCCCAGCTAGATCCCCCCATATATCGCACAAAGTACTATGCGGTTTCTTCCTTCTTTTTCGATTTTCTGTCCAAAGGTATCAGCGTTGGAAGAGCATTGGAAACTACAACATCCTTTGTGATGACGCATTTCGCTATATCGCTCCTTGAAGGAAGGTCATACATGACCTCGAGCATCTTGTCCTCAAGCACAGCCCTAAGACCCCTTGCTCCTGTCTTCCTCTTGCTAGCTTCCTGCGCAATGGCCCTGATTGCCTCATCTTCAAACTCAAGCACTACCTTATCCATCATGAACATCTGTTGGTACTGCTTTATCAGAGCATTCTTGGGCTCAGTAAGTATCCTCACAAGATCGTCTTCATTCAATGCGTCAAGCGTTACGATCACAGGTACTCTTCCGACAAACTCAGGAATCATTCCGAACTTTAGCAGGTCCTCCGGCAAGACTCTCTCAAGAACTTGACCAATGGATACATCCCACTTAGGTTTGGGCTCAGACGTAAACCCCATCGTACTTTGACCAATTCGATTCTGGATGATTTTTTCTATGCCATCAAAAGCTCCTCCACAGATGAACAGAATGTTCGTGGTATCGAGCTGAATGAATTCCTGGTGGGGATGTTTTCTTCCCCCAAGTGGGGGTATGTTGGCTATGGTCCCCTCCAGAATCTTCAGCAGTGCCTGCTGCACGCCCTCGCCAGAAACATCACGCGTTATTGAAGGGTTTTCCGATTTTCGAGCAATCTTGTCTATCTCGTCTATATAGATAATTCCGCGCTCAGCTCTTTCGAGATCGTAATCAGCTGCTTGTATCAGTCGCAAGAGAATGTTCTCTACGTCTTCCCCTACGTATCCCGCTTCTGTAAGCGTGGTAGCGTCAGCTATCGCAAAAGGTACCTTCAGAAACCTAGCTAGCGACTGCGCCAGGTAGGTTTTTCCGCATCCTGTAGGGCCTAGCATTACAATGTTGGACTTCTGGATCTCTACGTCATCTTTCGTCTTCTGACGATGTCCTATACGCTTGTAGTGGTTATAGACAGCCACCGATAGAATCTTCTTTGCTTTCTCTTGGCCTATGACATATTGATCAAGGAAAGCCTTGATCTCCTGGGGTTTGGGAATTTCGGACAGATCATGCTCGGACTCTTCATCTAGTTCTTCTGCAATTATCTCGTTGCATAGTTCTATGCAATCATAGCAAATGTAAACACCAGGACCAGCAATCAGACGCTTTACCTCGTCCTGATACTTGCCGCAAAACGAGCACCTCAGACCTTTTTGATCTTCGAACTTAAACATCCTTTCACCCCATTCTTACTTGACAGCCTTTGGTCCGGGAACGAGAATATCGTCGACAAGTCCGTAAGCCTTGGATTCTTCTGCTGTCATCCAAAAATCTCTTTCGGTATCTCTTTCGATCTTCTCAAGGGGCTGACCCGTATGTTTGGCCAGTATCTTGTTGAGAAGTTCCCTGGTGCGCAAGATCTCTGTGGCCATTATCTGGACCTCGGTCGCCTGTCCTTGCACACCGCCTAGAGGCTGATGAATAAGCGTCTTAGCATTTGGCAGGCAAAAACGCCTACCTTGAGTTCCTCCCGCTAGAATCACCGCAGCAATGCTTGCTGCAAGACCAACACATATGGTCGATACTGGCGGCTTTATGTGTTGCATCGTATCATAAATAGCCAAGCCAGCAGTAACCGACCCCCCAGGAGAGTTTATATATATGGAAACCTCTTTCTCAGGATCTTCTGCCTGAAGAAACAGCAGCTGAGCTACAACAAGGTTTGCCATCTGATCATTTATGGCATCACCTACAAAGACTATCCTGTCTTTCAGAAGTCGCGAGTAGATATCGTAAGCCCTTTCTCCTCGCCCGGTCTGTTCTACAACCATAGGTACGAAATAGCTCATGTTTTGTTCACCTCCATAACATCTTCTTAAGCAGATAATGTAACGACCGTTTTCATATCACAATATGCAAGATGAACACCCAAGTGTCATCTAGATAGACATGCTCAGCGTAATTCTGCTTTCAATAATATTATAACATTAGTTGTCCAGAGATTCCTCCACTGGCTCGCCGTCTTTTTTCTCCGTTTCAGGCGCATCTTCCTCATCTTTAGCCTCGCTTTCGGGACTTGTTTCGGGAGACGGCTCGGGCTCAGATTCCCCGAGTACATCTAGACTCTCGGAGGTTTCTGCGTGTCCCTCTTCTTCCTTAGGAAGCTCGGTCCCGGCATTCAGAGCAGCTCGTTCGGCAATGATGTTCAGTGCTCTGCCACGCCTTACCTCATTTCTGAGGTTCTCAAGGGCTCCGCGCATCTCAAGGGTTGTCCTGACTACCGCGGGATCTTTCTGAATCTCAGCTGCAATCCCTTCCACAATCTTGTCAACGGCATCTTCAGGTACAGGTATGTTTTCCTTTTCGCTTATTGCATCTAGAACCAAGTCCAATCTCAGGTCTTTTTCAGCTTCTTCCATAAGCTCACGCCTCAGATCCTCCCAAGGCTTATCAGTGTACTCAAGGTACGTTTGAATGTCTATGCCAGACTCTTTCAGCCTGTCCTCAAGCCTCTCTAAAAGGACTTGCGCTCGTTCAGCAATCATGACCTCGGGAATCTCGAATAGCCCCCTCTTTAGGAGTTCATCTTGCACCTTCTGCAAATGTTCTTCCCTGGCCATCCGAATTCTGAACTCCAAAATGCCATGTTTTACCTCTTCACGGACTTCTTCAAAAGAGCCTTTCCCAAGACTTGTTGCAATTTCATCTGTACTGCAAGGAACCTGTTTCTCGTATGTCTCTTTTACTTCTATCTGGTATCGTGCGGTCCTTGCTTCCTCCCCTTCTATGGGATGGAGGGCATCAAACACTCTTGTCTCGCCTTTTTTCATCCCTATGAGGGCATCGCCTAACCCAGGTATAAGAGGATAATCGTGCCCGACTTCCAGGTAGTTCAATTCCTCGTCTAAGTGAAGTACATCCTCCCCGGGCTCCTGGGATTTTTCACCTTCTCCCTCTCCCTCATCCAAACTCTTCACATGGCATGTAGCATAGTGTCCCGCTTCTAACAAGGTGTCATCTTGCAGCGGTCGCAACTCGGCCATGCGTTCTTTGAGTACCTCAATCTGCTTATCAATATCCTCTTCGGACACAGTAGGCATCTCAAAGGCAACAGATATGTCATTGTACTCCTCAAGTTTCACATCAGGATATACATACACCGTAGCCCTAAAAGTCAGAGGCTCACCCTCGACAAAATGAACATCTGAAAACTCGGGATCGTCCACGGGTTCTATTTTAGCCTCTTCGACCGCTTTCAAGTACTCGGTAGGTATGGCTTGCTTAACAGCCTCATCGTACAGTTCAGAAAGATAGTAGCGAGCAACGAGGCTCTTTGGCGCCTTTCCTCGTCTGAAGCCAGGAATATTGACCCTCTTCACTACTTTCTTGTATGCACTGTCCAAAGCCTCTTCGACTACCTCTTTGGGACTCTCAACATCTAACCTTACTCTAGATCCTTCAATCTTCTCAGTAGTAACCTTCACAGTGTGGTCCTCCTTCGACCCATTATGGTTCAAGCATCTTTTGGCCTAGCAGATTCGCCTCACTTCAACACACAATGTCTTTTCACTCTAATCTAAGCTCTTCTAAAGATGCCCTTTCATTTTACCAGAAAACAATACCATAAAAGCAGCCCCAATTGCCGCAAAATTCCCAAATTCACGGTTATGCGCAGTATATTCGCTCATCACGATAGCACGGATTCGACAGGTATGTGGTGTGGAAGTCGCAGTGGTGCGAGGGAGGGGATTTGAACCCCTACGCCTTTGGGGCACTGGATCCTAAGTCCAGCTCGTCTGCCGGTTCCGACACCCTCGCATTAGAAGGAGAAAGATGGTGGGCCATGATGGATTCGAACCATCGACTCCCCGCTTAAAAGGCGGGTGCTCTACCCCTGAGCTAATGGCCCCTTTGGCTGGGGCGGCAGGGTTCGAACCTGCGAATGTCAGCTCCAAAGGCTGATGCCTTACCACTTGGCTACGCCCCATCTGGCGCGCCCGACAGGACTCGAACCTGTAACCTTCAGATCCGAAGTCTGCGGCTCTGTCCAATTGAGCTACGGGCGCAGATTTTTACCCACAAGTTGGGGTGAATGAGGGGATTTGAACCCCCGGCCTCCAGGGCCACAACCTGGCGCTCTAACCGACTGAGCTACATCCACCACAATACTTTGCTTTCAACCTGGTGCGCCTGGCAGGAATCGAACCTGCGACTCCCTGCTTAGAAGGCAGGTGCTCTATCCCCTGAGCTACAGGCGCATGGAGCGGGTGATGGGAATCGAACCCACGCAACCAGCTTGGAAGGCTGGAGCTCTACCATTGAGCTACACCCGCACGACACGTTTGCTTCTGCTCTACTATAATAGCACGAGTTATTGTACTAAAAAAGGAGTTGTAGGGTCAAGCGATGTAGAACCCATTTGCCTCTAAAGGATTTCCACTGCTAATCGGAGTATAGTTTACTCGACTTATTGTGAAGCGACACAGTGAAAGGTGAGACAGCAAGATGGACTACCCCCATGATAAAAAAGCTTGTGAAATACAAAAAGATACTCGTAACACCCGGGAAGTTGGCAAGTACCCAGACAGACATGAACCCCTGGCTAATGGCGTCGCAGAATCTAGGGGAGATTTGAAAAGATCGAGGGATTGCACAAGCAGTCTCAGGTACCCTCCAATTAGCGACAAGGCACCTTTTTTTCTACACGGAGCTGACTACAACCCTGACCAATGGTTACACATGCCCGAGATACTTGAGCAAGACTACCGCCTCATGGGGCTATCCAAATGCAATGTAATGAGCGTAGGAATTTTTGCTTGGGCGTCTATAGAGAAAGAAGAAGGCAAGTTTGATTTCTCGTGGTTAGACCGAACCATGGATGACCTGTATAGAAACGGCGTATACGTCATGCTTGCTACGCCCAGCGCCGCCAGACCCGCCTGGTTATCTCAGAAATATCCCGAAGTCCTTAGAGTAAGGGAAAACAAAGTAAGAAATCTCCACGGCGGAAGGCACAATCATTGCTTAACTTCACCGATCTATAGGGAAAAAGTGCAGATCATAAACACTAAGTTGGCAGAAAGGTATAAAGAGCACCCTGCCTTAATCGCATGGCACATTTCAAACGAATACGGAGGTCAGTGTCACTGCGAGTTATGTCAAGAGAAATTCCGCGAATGGCTAAAGAAGAAGTACCATGGAAACATCGACGAACTGAACCAAGCCTGGTGGACATCTTTTTGGAGTCACACGTATACCGAGTGGAGTCAAATTGAATCACCTGCCCCTCACGGTGAACGCACCATAATGGGATTGAGTTTAGACTGGAAACGATTTACCACAGACCAGACCATCGATTTTTTCAAGCACGAGATAGAGCCCCTAAGAAGGATTACTCCAGATATACCTGTTACCACCAACTTCGATGACTTCGTTGACATCGAAAATGGGATAGACTATTGGAAGTTTGCTCCGTACGTTGACTTTGTGTCGTGGGACAACTATCCGTACTGGCATGGCGAGAGGCCCGATCCAATTGAAGGCAGCAGGCGCGCCTTTATACACGATATAAATCGCTCGCTAAAGCACGGTAGACCATTTGCAATGATGGAGAGTTCGCCAAGCGCTACAAATTGGCAACCCGTAGGGAAACTGCGAAGACCTGGCATGCACGTCTTGGCATCACTCCAAGCAGTCGCCCATGGATCTGAAACAGTCCAATATTTCCAATGGAGAAAGAGCCGAGGGGGCTATGAAAAACTGCACGGGGCGGTTGTAGACCACTGCGGACACGAGAACACAAGAGTGTTCAGAGACGTAACACAGGTAGGCGATATTCTTTCCAAGTTGACACCGGTGCTTGGAACCTCGGTATCTCCTGAGGTTGCTGTCATCTACGACTGGGAAAACTCATGGGCAATAAGTACTGCCGTAGGACCAAGAAGGGACAAAAAGGACTACTTCGAAACCTGTCAAAGCCATTACAGAACCTTCTGGGAGAACGGAATCCCTGCGGATGTAATCAATGTGGACTGCGATTTTTCGCGCTACAAGGTCTTGGTTGCTCCCATGCTGTACATGGTGAAAGACGGGGTGGACAGCAAGATTGAAGAGTTTGTGCGCGCAGGCGGCGTGTTTGTAACTACTTATTTAAGCGGCATAGCAGATGAAAATGACCTGTGCTTCCTTAGTGGTTTTCCTGGACCTTTGCGAAGAATCACAGGGATTTGGTCAGAGGAAATAGACTGTCTCTACGACGACGATGTAAACCATGTGAGTTTCCTCTGCGATGCAGAACCCGACGTGGTATCTCGCTGCTTGGGAGAAACGGCAGAAGAAGACAGCATTTACAAGAAGAAATATGAGGCGCGGGTGTTCTGCGACCTTGTCCATTGTGAGACTGCTAGGCCACTTGCAGTCTATGAAAACGATTTCTATGCAGGAAGACCTGCTTTGACTGTAAATCAATACGGAAAGGGTAAGGCATACTACATCACTTTTAGAAACAACGACGAATTCCTAACTGACTTCTACAATATTCTAATCGAAAAACTACGCAGAGAAGGTACGCCGTTACGAAGGGCGATTGAGAGCGATCTTCCTTACGGCGTAACCGCACAGCTCAGAACCGATGGCGAAAAAAGCTACGTATTTGTGTCTAACTATGATTCATCTACGAAAGTAGTTGCCCTAGATGATAATGATTACACCGACTTATTGACCGGAACCGTGGTAAACCGTACAGTCGAACTCCGTCCCTACGCGATGATCATCTTGGAACGGATTGGCTCAAAATAAGACACTGGACGCGCATATCGCTTCTTTGGCAAGTAACGTGTTTCTTGCTGCTTAACGCGTTATACCTTTATGTTTGAACAGACTTGCGCCCTGGCTTCTCACGCGTGGGCTCAGCCTTGTAGGGCATAGGAACGTATCCAACTGAAGGTCTGTTTGCCGCCGCCTGTGGGTAGAGTTCCATTAGCTTATATACTTCTGTGGGCATGTCAAATGAGACACTAAGACCCATTGCCTGAAGTTTCACTGCGCCCAGAGGATAATCATGGGTGAAGTACCCCCTGGTAAAAAGATCGGCTACTTCTTCTGCCTGTTCATCAGCAAGGTTCTCTTTCAGTATACCCAATACAGTTTCTCTAACTTGAGAAATAGCTTTTTCGGCAATATCAGCCAAGATCAAGGTATTGTCATCGACGTTCTCGATAGGCTTCCTCTCGACAACGCTAAGTATGGATGCAGCAGGGTAAGAACCTATCTGCGGATCCACAGGACCCAAAACAGCATTTTCATCCATTACTATTTCATCCGCAGCAAGAGCCAGCAACGTTCCACCGGACATAGCATAGTGAGGAACAAATACGGTAACCTTGGCTTTATGCCTAACCAGGGCAAGTGCTATCTGCTCTGCAGCTAAGACAAGGCCCCCAGGAGTGTGGACTATGAGGTCAATTGGAACGTCATCGGGGGTCATACGTATTGCCCTGAGAACCTGCTCAGAATCCTCTATATTTATGTACTTGCTAAGAGGAATCCCTAGGAGGCTCAGCGCCTCTTGCCTATGAATCAGAGTGATCACACGAGAACCACGGTTCTTCTGCATCCTCCCCATTAGGGTCAATCTCATTGCTTCGAGCCGTCTTTGGGTGAAAAATGGTCCTAGTAACGTACTTCCAAGAAGTATGATCCAGAACAAAGTGGACATCAAACCTGTTACATCCATACAAGAACCTCTCCTCTCCTCTTGGCAAAAGTCGGAGCACGACCGGAACACGGGGACGGTTCTCATGCTTATTTCCCATCACGGAGAGGCGCAAGAAAACCGTCCCCGTGCAACCATGCACCGTTTGCGTCAAATCTACCCTTTCAGTTTGTCCTCTGTAATAGTGTATGCAGGTGGCATAGATGGTGTCCAAAACATGTTGGGAGGTACAGGATAAACTGAGAATCCGCCCTTGGCGGTCATCTCCAAATTCTCGACAAGTTTGTCTCGTACAAGTTCATAAGGAGCTGCAAATACTAGTTCGAAATTCTGAGTCCCGCCAAAAATCCTGTCTCCTGCGCAAGGGAATCCAACCATTGGCTCCCTCTTAGCAAGAACGTATCCTGCACAGGAACACATCGCCGCCTCTGCCACGGTATCTGCTTTTACTTTTTCGCCGTTATCGTACACGCATCCATGAATCAATCTCATTACTTGTGCTGGGTTTGAATAGATGATCACAACATCAGGTTCGAATTTTGCATTTGCCAACGGACTAACCAAGACCGCATCGTAAACCTTGCCAGAATCGCCCAACTTAAACGTGTTTTCCATAAACTTTTTGCCAGATTCAATATCTTTGCAATATGCTCCTACAGCCGCTTGTCCCGATTTTATGTCGTCAGGTGTCTTGATCAATCCGGTACACGCAGCCCCCATGGCACATATCATCATGTCTGGTACTCCAGAATTGGTTCTGCCTTGATAACGCGCCATGGCAACCAACTGACAGAGATTCAACTTGAAATTTAGAGGCTCCCTGGGCAAATCTTTCCGATCGTCGTAGAACTTCATTGCTACCGGCATGGTGTCCAAACGTAGAATCTTCTCCAATTGTTCCGCAAGTTCTCTGTTATCCAACTCTCTCACCTCCAGTCTCTCAACAGGGTTCCTGCCTCTACTAAAGTCTATATCTGCTTTACGAAACCGGTCAACTGAAAGTGTGGGGTCGGTTCTCGTGCTTCATTCGCTCACCTATTCGGATATGAGGATGAAGCACGAGAACCGACCCTTTGCTTATTGCAGGATTATGTCTGTTTCTGTCGAATATGAATTCCGAACTTCAAAGAACGGAGGTGAAACAAAAATGTTCGTTGAAAACAGGATATTCGATTTCTGGACGCTACTTTTCATGACGGGACTGATGGGTCTATGCATGTATCTGGCAAAAAAAGGCATGAAGGTTACAGTACGTCCAATTCCCGGCTTCGATGCAATTGAGGAAGCGGTAGGTAGAGCAGCTGAAATGGGCAAACCGGTCCACTTTACTCCCGGATTCGGCGGGTTGGTAGCTGCAACATTTGCAGGGTTGGAAGTTTTAGGGTATGTCACGAAACTCTCTGCTCAATACGACGTCAGGCTGATTGTCACTGTCTCGCAGCCTGAAACATTCGCAGTTACAGAACAAGTAATGAGACAGAGCTATCTCGAAGCTGGAAAACCAGACGCATACAGGCCGGAGGACTGCCGCTTTATATCAAGCGACCAGTGGGCCTATGCGAGCGGCGTAATTGGTGTGCTCTTAAGGGAGCAAGTAGCTTCAAACATAATGATTGGTCAGTTTGCGGCAGAAGCCCTTATCCTAGCTGAGGCTGGGAATACCGTAGGCGCGATCCAAATCGCAGGAACCACCAACGCATACCAGATCCCTTTCTTTGTAGTAGCATGCGACTACGTTATCCTTGGTGACGAAATGTTCGCAGCAAGCGCACACTTTGCCAAGAATGAACTCCATCTTGGAAGTCTCCGCGCAGAAGACATTATCAAGGCAGTGTCCATAGGGTTGATGGTAATTGGCGCAGTTTCCGTTACGTTAGGCTATACAGGACTGAAAACACTGATGGTAAAATGAGCACTCACAAGGAGGTGAGCGTCCATGTTCATGAGGAAAACGCTTCCGACCATAATTGCCTTTGTGTGCGGAATCACAGTTATAATAGCATACTTCTTCAACATCCCATCCGTGCAATCTACCGCACAGAATATCTTGAAATGGCAATCGGTCATCGCGATTTTCGCCCTAGGTCTTGGGGCAATTAACATCATAAGAGTTCATGTTAATAACATAAAAAGAGACAAAGGGAAGAATGTATATAGCATAGCGCTCCTAGTGACATTTGCCATCACAATAATCACAGGCGTGTTTCTAGGGCAAGACTCTAGTGCGTACAAGTTCATTTTCGACTATATAAACGTGCCGACAGGCAGCGCGATCTTTTCGTTGCTAGCATTCTACATTGGAACGGCAGCCTACAGAGCCTTTAGGGCCAAGAACGTAGAAGCTGCGATCCTGCTCATAACAGGCTGTATTGTTATGTTAGGCAGAGTTCCTCTAGGCGCCAAGATTCTACCAGTTTCGGTTCCAGCCACTGACTGGATCATGTCCGTTCTGAACGTCGGAGGCCAGCGTGGTGTCATGATTGCAGGCGCTATAGGCTTCATAGCAGTATCTTTGAGAATCATCATAGGACTAGAACGCCGTTCTTACGGTGGAGAATAGGGGGGATAATAAGTGGACATATTTGAAAAGTTGCAGAACCTAGATAAGCGCGTGTTCTACCTTCTTATGGCCCTTGCTATCGCTATCCCTACGATCCACCCCATTGGCCTGCCTATTGATGTGACTGAGCCAGTTCAAAGAGTCTATGACTTTGTGAGCAGTCTTCCCGATGGTTCTGTGGTCGTCATAGGATTTGACTATGAACCAGGAGATGAAATAGACCTTAACCCAATAGCTCAGGCAATAATGCATCAATTGGCATCAAAGAAAATCAAGATAGTCGCGATAGGGTCATTCCCTGCAGGTCCTACCTTTGCCGATGAGTGCATGGCAATTCTGGAGGAATATGGGTATGAATACGGCGTTGACTACGTCAACCTAGGCTACTACGCCGGAGGAGAACCTACGCTTGCTGCCTTCGCGCAGAATCCTGCGGCAGTTTTCCCGAAGGACTGGCGCGGAAATAGCATTACCTCATTGCCCATAATGCAGGAAGTAAGTACAATGAAGGATTTCGCCATGGCCATGACCCTCAATGACGGGCCAACCGGCGGAACCGGAACCCACGAGTGGGTAAGACAGGCAGTTATGGCCTATGGCACTCCGCTGATCATGGGAGTCACCGGGGTTCTGGCTGCCAGCAATGAAACCTACGTGCAATCAGGTCAATGCAAAGGGATACTTGCAGGACTGAGAGCTGCCGCTGAGTATGAAAAACTAACCGGCAAAAAAGGCACTGGAACTGTAGGGATGGACGCCCAGTCTATCGCCCACATTCTAATAGTCGCTTTTGTCGTCCTAGGCAATATCGGCATGTTGGTAAGCAAAAGCAAAGAGCCCAAATCCAAGTCTGTTCATGCCGGAGGTGAGGGCAAATGAAGATTTCGACTGACATAGGCGTATGGATAGGAGCATTGGCTGCTATCGCTATCTACTCGGTTCTTATCAAAGATAACCCAGTTTACACGATGATTGAGCATATTTTTGTTGGGGCGTCTGCAGGGATCGCGGTTGTCGTAGGTGTGAACACCTTCTTGAACTCCGCGTGGAGTCCGATGATAGGCGGTAATTACCTGCTCCTAGTACCTATTCTTATAGGCTTGCTGCTCTACTCCCGTTACTTCGAGAATATCGCATGGTTGAACCGCGTTCCTCTGTCTTTCCTTATGGGAACAGGAGCCGGCGTTGCAATGAGAGGCGCGGTCGAAAGTCAGATTGTGCAGCAGATCTCGGCAACCATGGTGAGCCTGACTACGTTCAATGCATGGGTAGTGTTTCTTGGAACGGTGTTTTCACTAAGCTATTTCTTCTTGACTTTCAAAAGAGGAAAGGTCACAGGAGTCACATCCCAGCTTGGTCGTTACTTCATGATGGCCGCTTTTGGCGCGGCCTTTGGAAACACTGTGATGGGCCGTGTATCAGCCGCAATAGGACGTTTTCAATTCATATTCCTTAAGTGGTTGGGTCTCGGCTAGAACTAATCAATGGGGACGGTTATCATGCTTCTTTCGGCAACCGAAACAAGCGTGGGAACCGTCCCCAACGTATTGACAACGTTCTCCTTCACGTGCTAGCATCATCAAAATAACTCTAGCTAACGCAATGATCGGGACTAGTAAGCGCAACACCGTCGGTATAGCGAATCAGGGACAGTGTGAGCCTGACACCGCAAGGAGCGACCGAATGGGCCCGTGAGCAGCAGCGCCGAACGAAACACAGCCCGAACTTTATCGTAGAACTCCCACGATAGAAGAACTTGGACGTGAACAAGTAGGTGCCGCCGGAAACCCACCGATACAAGGGGAAAGATATAAGGACTGCATGCATGTGGTTGCGAGAGTGGTTTTGGAGGTTGTAGTCCCGTATCTAGAGACGAGAGGGATCACTGAATCCAGCGCGTGTCTGAAGTATTTGGATTGACTTCAACTTGCATAGCACGCGACGGGTCCCTAGGTAGATCCAATCGAGGTGGCACCACGGCTGTAACCCGTCCTCTGAAGAGAGGGCGGGTTTTTGATTATGTCTCCTCAATAGTCAGCCAGTACGCCGACTCAATTGGTTTTCTTCCCATGTAGGATCGGGTCCTTGCGGATCTTGCTCCCTCCCTGCACATCGGGCCTATGGTACCAAAAGTGCAAGCCGCACTTAGCGAGTTTGCATGCCGTTCAGAAATGAGGAAAGGATGAAAGGAGAAGACCAAATGGAGAAGCGAATCGGAATCGGAAGAGAAAAGAGAGTCAAATACGGCCTCGATGAAAAGGACATGCCCACATACTGGTACAACATCTTGGCCGATCTGCCGTTTCAAATGGAACCACCTCTTAATCCAAATACTCTGGAACCGGCAGGCCCGGAGGATTTAGCAGCCATATTTCCCATGGCAGTGATTGAGCAAGAGGTTTCCACAGAGCCAACTATCGACATCCCTGGCGAGGTTCTTGACATTTACAGGCTATGGAGGCCGACCCCTCTTTACCGTGCGACCCGGCTCGAAGCGGCTCTAGGCACTCCTGCCAGGATCTATTTCAAGTACGAAGGGACCAGTCCTGTAGGCAGTCACAAACCAAACACCGCGGTAGCACAGGCATATTACAACAAGTTAGAAGGCACCCATAGATTATGTACGGAAACAGGGGCTGGCCAATGGGGTTCCGCATTGGCGATGGCGTGTTCGTTCTTCGACATTGAGTGTCTAGTGTATATGGTGAAGACAAGCTATGAGCAAAAGCCCTACAGGCGTTCCCTAATGAAAGCATTTGGCGCAGACGTAATCCCAAGCCCGAGCAACCAGACTGAATCAGGACGAAAGGCTTTGGCTGTTGATCCTAACTGCCCTGGTAGTCTTGGGATCGCCATAAGTGAAGCAGTAGAAGACACCGTCAATCATCCAGGAACAAAATACTCACTCGGAAGCGTTCTCAACCACGTGCTGTTGCATCAAACAGTAATAGGTCTAGAAGCAAAGGCTCAGATGGAAATGGCGGAAGATACTCCCGACGTTATAATCGCGTGCGCTGGAGGCGGCAGCAATTTCGGGGGTCTGGCTTTTCCGTTTCTCGAACCTACACTAAAGGGCATGAAGGTTCAGGAAGGACAGGGAAAACAAGTGACCTGTGGTCAAAGGACCATAGGCTCTCATTCCTGCTCGTCGCTTCCTCTGTCTCCAAGAATAATCGCAGTTGAACCCGAAGCGTGCCCTACGCTTACGAGAGGAATATACGCTTACGATTACGGCGACAGTGTGGGGATGGTTCCTGCGCTCAAAATGTTCACCCTTGGCCACGATTTCGTTCCACCAGGTATTCATGCCGGAGGTCTCCGTTACCACGGTATGTCGCCAATAATCAGCGCGCTGGTGCACGAAGGGTTGATAGAAGCAAAAGCAGTTGAGCAAATTGCCGTTTTCGAAGCAGCCCAGTTGTTTGCAAAATCCGAAGGCATTATCCCGGCCCCCGAATCCGCACATGCAATACGTGTGGCTATAGACGAGGCGCTCAGATGTAAAGAAACTGGCCAGGAGAAGGCAATACTCTTTGGGCTCAGCGGACACGGCCACTTTGACATGAGCGCCTATGATGAATACCAAAAGGGGAGGCTTACGAATGTTAAGCATCCTCAGTCTGAAATTGATAAGGCCCTGTCTACTCTGCCAAAGAGGTAGAACCGAGCAGTCAAGTATGGTTAGAAGGCTAGTGTTCGGCATGCAGACGAAAAAACAGTGATCTGCAAAGGAGGTCAAGTAGAGTGATAAAACCCACGTCTGATTCTAGTCTAAAAGCGTGCCGGTACTCGTTTGCGCTGGTTGATGACAAGGCTCTAGCAGCCCACGAAAATGTGGATGTCGACAGAGTTGCTGAACTTACCCGGGAGATCGCGCGAGATGGTGTAATCAAGTACCCGATTATCGTTGACATTAATTCAATGGTCATACTGGACGGACATCACAGAGTCCGTGCACTTATGGCGCTAGGGTGTCACTTCATTCCGGCATACCTACTAGACTATTACAACGATACAATAGTCGTGACAAACTGGGGTAACTCCTTGGCTGAAAATAGAAGGGACGGGTCCGACCATGCGGCTGCTTCGCCGATTACCAAAGACCGTGTAATAGTGGCGGGACTAACAGGCAGACTACTGCCACCTAAGACCTCCAGGCATTTGTGGCCGTGGCCTTACGAGCAGCGCCCTGTTTCTATCGCGGTTCTTAAAAATCTCACCGCAAGTGTAGTTTCTTGAAGTGAAAAAACCATGGGGATGCGCGCTGTACAGCTCTAATTGCATCCCCATGGAAGCAGCCTTACCTAGTGAAGCATGAGAACCGCCCCCGTGCTTCTCTTATATTCGTTCGAAGCGACCTGTGAAGAATCGCAGTACGGGTGGCTCGTAGACCCATTTGAGTCCTGTGATTTGGTCTCTTTTTTGGTGTACTTCTTTGACTGATTCGGCGACGTAGTCCAGATGGGCGCTAGTGTATACGCGTCTCGGAATGGTGAGCCTTACTAGCTCTAGTTTTGGATAGTAGTCTTTGCCGTCTTTGTCTCTGCCAGCTGAGATGATTCCTCTTTCCATTGTCCTTACTCCTGAGTCTTCGTATATGGCGGCTGCTAGAGCCTGGGCAGGGAATTTGTCTTGAGGAATGTGGGGCAGGAAAGCCTTTGCATCTAGAAACACTGCGTGACCACCTACAGGTCTTACAATTGGAATGCCAGATTCGATAAGCTGTTCACCTAGATACCTGACCTGCTCTACTCTGTGCCTTATATAGCTGTAGTCCATGGACTCGCGAAGACCTATGGCGAATGCTTCCATGTCTCTGCCTGTCATCCCGCCATATGAAGGCATTCCCTCATAGACGACTACTAAGCCTGTGGCCTGAAGATATATCTCCTCTTCATTCATTGCCAAGAAGCCGCCCATGTTGACTATGCCGTCTTTTTTGCCGCTCATGGTACACCCGTCGGCGTAGGAGAACATTTCCTTGACTATCTCTGCGATGGTCTTGTTTTCGTATCCAGGCTCTCTAGTCTTTATGAAGTAGGCATTCTCAACGCACCGGGTAGCATCGAATATGACTCTTATGCCGTATTTCTTGGAAAGGTTGTATACATCTCTTAGGTTCGCCATACTGACAGGCTGCCCGCCCGCCATATTCACGGTCACGCCTACTGTGATGTAAGGGATCTTCTCAGGACCTACTTTCTTTATTAAGTCCTCATACTTCTGAAGATCCACATTGCCCTTGAACAAAATGTCGTGTCTCGTGGGGTCGTGAGCTTCGTCTATGATGACGTCTACGAAGGTGCCGCCGGCGAGCTCTTGGTGGGCCCTGGTAGTAGTGAAATACATGTTTCCAGGTACGTACATACCTGGCTTTATGAGTATCTTAGATATTAGGTTCTCGGCGCCTCTGCCCTGATGGGTAGGAACCACATACTTGAAGCCAAACAGTTCCCTAACCGTCTGTTCAAGATGTAACCAGTTCTCGCTACCTGCATAAGCCTCGTCGCCAAGCATTAGCCCGGCCCACTGATACTGGCTCATAGCGTTGGTTCCGCTGTCGGTAAGAAGGTCGATGTAGACATCTCTAGACTTTAGGAGAAACGTGTTGTAGCCTGCCTCTTTTATCTTTTCTGCCCTTTCTTCTCTGGAAATCATTTTCAAAGGTTCTACCATCTTGATTTTGTAAGGTTCGGGTACATACTTGGGCATTCTTACTCCCCTCCAGAAGTAGATTTGTGTCTACATCAATATTAATGCAAAAAGCGTGCCGTTGTTCAACGAAAGGACTGAAACCCCTAGCAGAGTTTTCCATGACATACTGCGCTACAAGTGCCAACCAGAAAAGCGGTCCCAATGTCTCGGTGATGCTGGGTACACCGACCCTTTTGCTCTGCGCAGTGGGGTCTTACTGTCGGTCAGATCTGAGCTGAGCCGACGAAAACCCATGCTCCCATGAAGGATTTGACGCTATTCATGTCGTAAATACTTCTTACAGATGTAAATAACAGCAACAGAGCGGCCCTTTTGTGTAAATCTTGTTTACAGTAAGTGACTCAAGGTGAAAACTGCTTCACTTTGCACTGGGGGAATCACCTTTGGACGAGAACCGGAGAATAAAGCGATTGAGATTTACAGGAGCCGAAAACCGAGTAGGAATGGTCTACGACATACTCAAAGCAGTTAGCAATCTGGGGATAAACGTGCTCAATATCGAGGTCAACCCTCCCCACATATACTTCAAAGTCCAGTGGCCGAAAAACCTCTCATGGTCAACCCTAACACGCGACCTAAACGCCCACGTCGCAGATATCGGCGAAATAGTTGAAGTCGATATAATGGAATACGAAAAGAAAGAAACCACCCTAGATGTGATTGGCGACAACATAAGCGAGGGCATTCTCGTTGTAGACCAGTCCGGAGACGTTACGTACTGCAGCAAGAAAGCAAGAGATATGCTGGCAATACCTGCGAAGGAGCATCCTAGCCTGGAAGGAATCTTTAGGAGCCGGAACTTTGAGCCGGTCTTATCGTTAGAAGAAGACAAAGATAACGTCGAAGTAGCAGTTACGTGGCAGGGAAAGAGCACTCGGGTTCTAACCAGCGTACGCACAATCACGAACGAAGAGGGTATTCCTGCGGGAGCACTCGTAATACTCCGCGAACTAGATGATGTGCGCCAGCTGATCCAATCAGTAAGCGGACCTTCCCTGATCGACTTTGAAGATATAATCGGACAAAGCCAAGGCTTTACAAACGCCATAAACCTTGCAAAGACAGTGGCGCCCACTAATATGAGCGTAATGTTACGAGGAGAGAGCGGCACCGGAAAGGAGCTATTTGCCCGCGCAATTCACAAAAACTCCTCTCGAAAGAAAGGTCCGTTTGTAACAGTGAACTGCGCTGCAATACCCGATTCTCTTCTTGAAAGCGAGTTCTTCGGTTATGAGCGGGGAGCATTCACAGGCGCTTCATCCGGAGGCAAACAAGGGTTGCTCGAGCTTGCAACTCACGGCACGCTGTTTTTGGATGAAGTTGGGGACCTATCTCCACCACTTCAGGCCAAGATCCTAAGAGCTATTCAAGAACAGAGTATTCGGCGCATAGGAGGGCGCCAAGAAATCAAAATCGACATCAGAATCGTATCAGCAACCAACAAGGATCTCGAGCAGATGATGAACGACGGCACTTTTAGAGAAGACCTGTTTTACAGGCTAAATGTCATCCCAATTTGGATCCCTCCTCTGAGGAACAGAAAAGAAGATATCCCTGTACTAGCGGCGCATTTTGTGCACACTATGGCCAGAGAACTAGGCAAATCGGACCTACGGCTGAGTTTGGACGCTATAAACAAACTCGTAGAACACACCTGGCCTGGAAATGTGCGCGAGCTTCAGAACGTGATTCAAAGGGCCGCCATACTCGCTACAGATGAGATCGATTCAACTCACCTGATAATAGAAAACGCATCCTCTGCATCAGAAAGATCTTGGCAGTCCGTAAAAGACGGTCTAATCCCAAAGTCTTCCATGGATTTCGCAGACGCACCTGTACGAGAGACAGGCAAACCGGTTCTGCATCTGCCAAGCGAACTGCCTGTAAACCTGCCTGAGATAGTAGAAGAAGTCGAGGCATACTACATTGCCAAGGCTTCTGAAACCCACTATTCCTCTAGACAAATTGGACGCGCCCTGGGAATATCCCATACTACTGCTATAAACAAAATGCGGAAGTTAGAAACACAACAAGGCCGAAGAACGGGCCATCAAAGGTAGTTTCAGACAAAAGTCTTTTAAGTGCGGGTGAGGTCAGAAATACCGTACTTCTTGATCTTGTATTGCAGAGACTGCCGAGAGATACCTAATAGTCTTGCAGCAGCGGCTACGTTGCCGCCGGTATTCGCAAGCGAAGATTTGATCATGCTAAGTTCGGTATTGTCCACTGCAACCTCAAGAGCATAGTCGGCTTCCGACTTCATTACCCCTGTTCTGGAAATGGCGCGTTTGAAATGCTCGGGAAGGTCTGAAACTCCCACAGGACTCTTACACACATCAGTTATAGCCATTACTGTGTTCTTGAGTTCTCTCACATTTCCTGGCCAACGGTAATTAAGGAACAGGCTGAGGGTCTCGTCCTTGAGAACGGGCACCGGTTGTCCAGTGGCCATGGCGTAGCGCTTGGCAAATGTATTGGCTAGAAGGACTATGTCCTCCCCCCTGTCTCTAAGCGGCGGAATCTCAATAACGTTAACTGCAACTCGGAAATAGAGGTCCTCTCTAAGCTGATTGCATTCCATAGCATCCAAAGGATCGTCCCCCAAAGATGCAATTATCCTTACGTCAACTGGGGTAAGGTATGTGCTCCCTACACGCCTGATTGCTCTTTCTTCCAGAACTCTAAGCAACTTGGCTTGAAGCGCAAGGCTCATTGAATCCAGCTCATCCAGAAAAAGCGTGCCTTTCTGCGCTTCTTCAAAGAGTCCAGACTTGTCCAGAGCTCCCGTGAACGCCCCGCGCACTGTCCCAAATAGCGTGCTTTCCAGAAGCGGTTCCGGCAGAGCCGCACAGTTTACGGCCACAAAACGATAAGCAGATCGTTCGCTAGCATTGTGAATACTTTGGGCAAACACCTCCTTGCCTACCCCTGTTTCCCCATAGACAAGCACGGGGTTGTCGCTCCTTGAGGCTGTAATTGCCAATTGCTTCGCTGTGAGTATGGTTTCACTTGTACCAAGCACATGATCAAACGAATATATGGTCCCGTTGTCTCTGGAAACCTCATCTAGTGGAAAAGCCTCGCTCAATCGTGACAGCTGGCGGACTGCTTTGGCTAACTGTTCTATTCTGGAAATATCTTTGGCTATTTCAACCGCACCTTGACACTTGCCATCAACTACTATTGGGATGGTACTGTTCACAGTGGTCACACTTTCGCCGTCTAGTGTATAGTACGTCTGTACATAGTCATAGATCGGTTTTTGCGACTTGAGCACCTGTAAGAGAGTACTGGTATCGTCTGTCAGGTTGGGAAAGACCTCCTGGATGGTTCTCCCTAGAACGAGCGAAGGGTCCAATCCTTCCAGATTAGCCATGGCAGTATTGTAGAATACAGTTCTTCCCGTGCTATCAACGATGTGCACTCCCTCGTCCATTACTCCAAGAGACACCTTGCAAAGGTCCAAAACCCTCCGATCGATATCTGTGCTGTTTGCTCTGGGAAACGAGGATTCCCGTTCTTCCATACGACCGACCCCTCCTTCCGAAGAGAGAATGCAAATTATCTTGCGGCCAAAGCAAAATATTCGGCATTGCCCGAGCAATTACCTTCTCGCATTCTCGAGACGTCCCAGTCAGACTACATTTTACTAGACTGGCACGAATGTTGCATTACATAGTAGTTAGAAGGACAGATTGCAGGAGACTACCACTACGCAAGGAAAAGTAGGTAGCATGGTAGGTATGACGCCTACCGTATAAGAACTATCTGAAAGAGGCGATGCATTCGTGAGGAAAAACGTAAAGACCCTGATTTGGGGGTTTGGGGCCATGGGCAGCGGCATGGCATCAATGCTGCTCAGAAAAGAAGGCTATGAATTAGTATCAGTCATAGACACACACCCGCAAAAAGTAGGAAGAGATGTTGGAGAACTCTTGGGCCAAGAATCCCTTGGCGTCAAAGTAACAGACAGTCGAATGGAGGCGTTCAGCACCGAGCCAGATATTGCTTTGATCGCTACTTCATCATTTGTTGAAGAAGTAGCTCCACAGATAGAGTTTGCACTACAAAACAATGCCAACGTGATTACCATTGCCGAAGAGATGGCATATCCGTGGATAGACTCTGAAGAAATTGCCGAAAAGCTAGATGCCTTAGCGCATAGCCGTGGAAAGACTGTCTTGGGAACAGGTATAAACCCTGGTTTCGTGCTTGATACCCTCATAGTTTCTCTGTCTGGCGTGTGCAGAGAAGTAAACCACATCCATGGAAAACGGGTCAACGATCTTGCCCCCTTTGGACCAACAGTCATGAGCACACAGGGCGTCGGCACGACTCCTTTGGAGTTCGAAAAGGGCATACAATCGGGTGACATTGTTGGACATATCGGTTTCAGGCAATCAATCATGTTGATCGGCAAAGCGCTCGGTTGGACAATAGATAGCATCGTCGAAGAGAGAAAACCCATAATAACAAACGTAAGGCGCACCACGAAATACGTAGACGTCGCGCCAGGAAATGTTGCGGGTTGCAAGCACACGGCAAAAGCATACTCCTGTGGACGCGAACTGATATTTCTTGAGCACCCTCAACAGGTATGCCCTGAAGCGGAGGGAGTTAGGACCGGCGACTATATTGTAATCGACGGAAACCCTCCTGTTGACTTGAAAATTGAGCCGGAAATTCCTGGAGGAACAGGAACAATGGCCATGGCTGTCAACATGATTCCACTGGTAATGGGCGCTCCTTCGGGACTCCTAACTATGATAGACCTACCCGTTCCCAGATCTATCTGCAATGTTAACAAGGGCAGCAAGTAACATATTGGCAATCAAATCCATTCAGCGAGGTGTTATAAATGACCAAGAAATGCACAGAAGGTGACTGGGTCGAAATTCACTACGTCGTCCTCGAGCCCGAAGAGCGCACAGGAGACATACCCGCGGACACCCAAAAAGTCCCCCTTGAGTGTTGGATAAAGGGCTGGGCAGAAGAGGAAGGGGCTCTGGGAGAAAGGGTAACCATAAGGACTCCGGCAGACCGTCATGTTGAAGGAACTTTGACTAGAATCAACCCCGAATACACCCACACATTCGGGCCATGTGCTTCCGAGCTCTCAGCAATTGGACAAGAACTTAGAAGCACGCTGAAGGAGGGGAAATGACGTGGCAAGAAACACATCTTACAACGCGGTAATGGAGCGCAGGGGAGAAATAATGTCAAAAGCCCTTGGACTGGACTATGACGAGTTCGTAATATCTGACATAGCCTTCGATTACGAAGGAATGATGGCAAGAGCGGGTTATTCTCTGGAGAAAGTGAGAGAAATCCAAGCTGAGGCGGGAGTTGGAAATACACCATTATTGGAGCTTAGAAATATTACAGATCTCGTGAGAAAGACATCAAGAAAAGGGTATGGCGCTAGGATCTTCGTAAAAGACGAAGCCGCCAACCCATCCGGAAGCTTCAAAGACAGACGAGCCAGCGTTTCCATTTACCACGCGAAAACACTGGGTTACCCGGGAGTTCTCGCCGCAACGAGCGGCAACTACGGGGCGGCAGTCGCGTCCCAGGCAGCAATGAAGAACCTGGGCTGCATTATTGTGCAAGAAGTCTTCGATTCTCGTCACGTAGGGCAGCCTGAGATCATAGAAAAATCAAGAAAATGCGAGGCGTACGGCGCAGAAGTCGTTCAGCTTACTGTTGGGCCTGAATTGTTTTACGTATCTTTAGTACTTCTTGAAGAAACCGGCTATTTCAATGCATCCTTGTACAGTCCTTTCGGGATATCAGGCGTAGAAACACTGGGATATGAACTCATAGAACAGGTTAGGTCAAGATACGGAAAAGATCCTGCGTATGTTGTAGTAACCCACGCAGGCGGCGGAAACGTGACTGGCACAGCTCGAGGCATGCTAAAGGCAGGCGCAAAACACACAAAGACCATAGGTGCCAGCGTAGACCTTTCAGGCCTCCACATGGCGTCAGACAATGACTTCAACAAGAAATCTTTCACTACAGGACACACTGGATTCGGTGTGCCCTTTGCCACATGGCCTGACAGGACTGACGTACCAAGAAACGCCGCAAGACCGCTTAGATACCTAGAGAGGTATGTAACGGTAACCCAAGGCGAAGTGTTCTATGTGACGGAATCTCTCGCCCAAGTTGAGGGTCTCGAAAGAGGTCCTGCTGGAAATACCTCCTTAGCTGCGGCTATCGCGTTGGCAAGAGAACTTCCTGAAGATGAAATCGTAGTAGTCCAAGAGACAGAATATACAGGCGCGGGAAAGCACCCTTGGGCACAATTGGACTTTGCGAAGCAAAACGGAATTGAAGTGAGACGTGGCGATCCAAAAGAAAATGTGCCTGGGAAAACCATAGTTATCCCAGAAGACTTCTCTCAAATCACCGCAACCGAAATGGACCTTAACAGGATGCGCAGGTCTTACATTAGAAACGCATTGGGAAAAAACAAGGTCCAAAGCGTCACAGAAAGAGATATCCAGTTTCTAGCAGAAGATACTAAAACAGACGCTGCTTTTGTCACATCCATTATAACAGACTTGGGAGTGAGATCGTGATGCAAAGACAGAGCGACTTCGATAAGCGTAGAGAGCATCTAGCTCCATTGACAGACGGAGAACTCAAGGAAAGATTCTGGGAATTGGCCCGAGAGATAGTAGAACCCTTGTATGATCTGGCCTACAACCACACTTCA